>Ga0065721_10003550_pt1 | contig 430898 bp, 412 predicted proteins | sample Mesricmetagenome_FD_59108 | JGI IMG/M metagenome (GOLD analysis project Ga0065721, IMG submission 59108) | Mesophilic microbial community from rice straw/compost enrichment Sample: eDNA_1 v2 (version 2) | ecosystem: Engineered > Solid waste > Grass > Composting > Bioreactor | place: USA...
GCGGATGCCCGAGCGACGACGAGGAGATCCTGTGCAACGCGCTCGACTGGCTGCGCGCCCTGCTCCTCCTGAACGACGAGGCATTCAAAATCATTCGGGAAAGAAACCGGCAGATCGCCGAGCTGCAGGCGAAGCTGGATAATCGCGCCCGCGCCGCCGACTTCGCCGCCGAGTGCGCCATGAAATGCGACGATCCCCTGTTCCGTCGCTACATGGCCGAGGTTCACCAGGCCGACACGTCCGACACCACCCGCATGATCAGCCGCCTGCGCTCGGTCCTGATGATCAAGAGTCGCGGCGAACTCAACGCCGACCCGCAAGCCGCCGAGCGCTGGAAAGACCTGCGCGGCAGGTTCGAAGCATGGAAGCGCGACTATCAACCCGCGAGAGGAGCCGCAAGATGAACGGTTTCACAGTAGTGAAGAAGGCCGTCTCTGTCGCTGGCGATTATGTTATCCGGGAACGGTCTGGTGGCGACGTCAGGCTGTCCCTTCCTGAGACTTCTGGTTGGACGCGCTATCCCAGCCACGCCGAAGCCAAAGCCGCCGCCCAAGCCGATTACGAACGCCGCATACGCTCCGCCCTTGAATCCACCCCTCCCGTGCTGGATTGCAGCGTCGAAGAATTTGGAGGACAGGCCAATGGCTGATCGCCCTATCCTGTTTTCAGCCCCGATGGTCCGCGCGCTGATCGCGGGAACAAAGACGCAAACCCGGCGCGGACTTCCGATCGCTGCCGGCCTTCAAGGCAAGATATTGGATTTCGTCAAGGTGGCGACTGACAAGCGCGGCCGATCCGTCTTCGAAATGAAGGATAAGGCCGGGCAGCATGTTTACATTCCAGGCGGCCCGCATCTTCAAACGCCACATTTTATCCCGAGGATCGCGGTTGGCGACCGCCTCTACGTTCGCGAACATTGGCGTGTTTCGCAGAAGTGGGACGAAACGGCCCCGCGCGATCTGCCCCGGCAGGCGATGACGGTTTTCTACAAAGCCGGCGGATCGATCGCAAATCAGCGTTACCCAGGCGATTGGCGCCCATCTGATGAGCCGCAAGCCGGCAAGCTTCCCGAATGGGCGGGCCGCTTCCGGCAGGCGATGCATATGCCGAAATGGGCCTCGCGGATCACGCTCATCGTTACCGATGTGCGGGTCGAACGGTTGCAGTGGATTAGCATAGCCGACGCGAAGGCCGAAGGCGTATTCGTCCCGGAGGCACAATTTGCGCAGCAGGGAGAGGTCGCGCCTCGATTGGCCTATGCCGCCCTCTGGGATCAGATCAACGGTCCTGGCGCATGGGACGCGGACCCTTGGGTCGTCGCCTATTCCTTCCGGTGCATCCACCAGAACATCGACGAGATTGAGAAGGAGGCAGCATGACCATCACCACGGAAGAAGCCATCAAATGGCATGAACAGCGCGCCGCAGCAAGCCGCATCGCCGCCCTAGAGGCAGAGAACGCGCGGCTGCGGGAGGACAAGGATCGTCTAGATTTTCTGGACGCATGCAACCAGCGGCTAAACTCGACCTGCGGCACCTCGTACGGTTGGAAGATGGTCGTGAACCACAACGTCAATCGGCTCATGACGGGGCACCACCTAGATGTGGACCTGAATGATTTTGAAGGCTTTGGCGCAAAGTCCTGCCGCCAAGCGATAGACGCAGAGAGGCGGCGTGTAGAAGGCGCTCGCCGCGCCGCCCCACCCACCTCAGAGCTAGAGTCCGAGAACGCAAGGCTGAAAGCACGCGTGGCCGAGCTGGAGAAGGCGCTGCATCTGTTCGAGCAATACGGATGCCCTGTTTGTCACGGGGATTGCGCATCCGCAAACCCGCCCGTTTATAGTTGCCCTATGCAGGCTGCCAGCCGCGTACGTCAAGGAGGATGAGCTATGACTGCGCCAGAAAGCATCCGAGTTGCACAAGATGCTGACGGATTTTGGACTTGTCGGGAGGCTGTAAGCGGATCGCAAGAGTACGTCCGCGCTGACCTTTACACCGCCCTAGAGGCGCAGCTTGCCGAACGAGCGGGAGGGGTGAAGGTGCGCGAGTTGGAATGGAAAACACTACGCGAAGGTGAGAGTTACGCGGCGGTGGGCGCAGGCATCACGTACCGCCTCGTCAAGGCAGCGCTGTCGTCTACCGCGTGGTCGTGGTATCGCCTTGAGGGGCATCAGCAAGAATGCGAGAGCTTCGAAGCGGCACGCGCCGCCGCCCAAGCCGACTACGAGCAGCGCATCCGAAGCGCCCTTGTCGATGTGCCGGTAGAGCCGGTGGCGTGGCAGTATTTCAATGACGGGGCGTGGCGGCACTCGACCAACCCGGAGTATCACCGCACGACGGGATACGAGATGCGTCCGCTGTTTGCCCACCCACCCCTTAGAGAAGGAGAGGACAGCGCGGAGGTGGTGAGGCTGCGCGGGTTGCTAGATGTGGCGCTTGACGCGCTCGACAGCTATGCTGACCCTACCGGATACACCGACAACAATGGCGAGCAGCTGGCACCTGATGAAGTGGTCCACCAAGGGCTTCTTGCCAAGGAAACAGCCGCCAATCTCCGCTCCGCCCTCACCACAGAGCCAGCCGCACCGGAAGGACGGCAGGAGCCGGTGGCGTGTGAATGCACCAAGATCGAGCAGCTTGAGCGCGAGAACGCCGAACTGCGCTCACAGGCACGGAGAGAGGCGCTGGAGGAAGCGGCCAAGGTGGCATCACCAAATTATGGTCCTGGAATTTTCGATGGGTACGAGAATGGGCGTCGAGACGCAGCCGCCGCCATCCGTCGCTTTGCAGAGCAGGAGGCACCTGAAGCCGCCGCCATCAGGAAGCTGGAGGCGTAGATGACGATAGGTGACGCCATCGGATTGTGCGGGTTCTGGACGCTTTGCGGATTCGCCATGTGGCTGATGATCGCGAAGGGGAAGCGATGACCTCCCCTGCCCTCGTCCGATCCGCGGATCACACCGGCAAGCGCATCCGGGCGAGCAAGAGCGCCATCATGGCCGCGATTGACGCGATGCAGGCGCGCGGTCTGGCTGTGGGAAAGGTGTGCATATCCGGTGGAAAAGTCGAAATCATCCCCGCCAACGTTGATGACGCGCCCGACGCCGAAAAGACTGGGGGCCTCAAAGATTGGTGAGGCTCCAAGACATGAAAGTCGAATACCCCGGCCTGATACGGCAAGCGCTGCCATCAGGAACGGTGATCTACCGTGTTCGCCCGAAGGGGCAGCATAGCAAGCGCATTCAGATTTTCGCAGCTCCCGGAGACGAGGATTTCAGCCGACAGTATTCCCTCGCCCGTCGCGGCGTGAAACCCGATCCGCTCAAGAAGCCATCGGAGGAAGCGTTGCCGCAGTCGATCGGCTGGCTCGTCAACTCCTACTATGAGTACCTGGAGGAGCGCGTTAAGGCAGGGACGACCAGCGCGAAGACGCTCAAGAAAAAGCGGAACCTTTTAAACCGCTTGCTGGCAGACCCTGACAAACGAATGCAAATCCCGCAAGAGAAACTTATCGAGATGCAGGACGCCATGGGATCAACGCCGGCGCAGGCAGACGCCTTTATCGAAGCCGTCGCCGTACTGTACGACTGGGCTATCGAGCGGAAACGCGTGAAGGAAAACCCGGCGCGTGGGATCAAGTCGATTTACCGCAAGGGCGATGGCGCAACACCATGGAAAGCCGCCGACGTGAAGGCATTCTTCGCCAAGCACAGACCCGGCAGCAAGCCTCACGTCGCGATGTCGGTGCTTCTGTGGACCGGATGCCGAATTGAGGATCTAACCATGCTTGGCCGACGCTACGAGTGCGTCATAGACGAGGTGGACGCGCTTCGGTGGATACCGCTGAAGAAAGGCTCGTCGGAAGTCTGTATTCCGTTGCTTGAGCCGCTGAGGGCGGCAACGAGAGCGCCTGTCGTCCAGGGCGAGACATATGTTCTGGGGAGAGGTGGAAAGCCTTATGCCAGCGGGGACGCAATGTCGGCGATGTTCAAGCGCTGGTGTGTCGATGCAGGGCTTCCGCATCTGTCGGCTCACGGAGTCCGCAAAGGGCTTGCGGAGGTACTGGCAGAGCTTGGATGCAGCCAATACGAAATCATGGCTATTCTCGGCCATTCGGAAGCGAAGACGAGTGAGGTTTACACGCGCCGCGTCGAACGGTGGAATCTCGCTCGGGGAGCGATGGCAAAAGTGAGTTGGTCCAATGCCTTTTGAAACGTTGGACCACTTGGCGCTGAACGCCCTGAAAATCAAGGCTCCAGCTTATGCCAATGGTGCGGTCGAGAAGACTCGAACTTCCACGGGTTGCCCCACAGCGACCTCAACGCTGCGCGTCTACCAATTCCGCCACGACCGCATCGTGGTAGGTCCGACTTGCGCCGGCGGGGCAGCATGTAGCAAAACGATTTCTCCGGCACAAGGCCACCATGACAGATTTTTGATGAATTCACCGCAGGCTCTCCAAACGCCCTGGAATACCAGTGGGGATGGCTCTTGATATTGCAGGCTGGCGCTGCCAATTAGGGGGCCGAGGTGGCCCCAATGCTTCGCACAGAACTTTCCTTCGAAATGCCCGCATCCGCGGGTTCTCCCCCGGTCCGCTGGCGCATTTCCGACGGGCTCGTTCCCTATGAGACGGCCATAGCAACAATGGAGTCGGAAGTTGCCCGAATCGCCGAAGGCAGCGCCGACGAACTCGTCTGGCTGCTCGAGCATCCGCCGCTCTACACTGCCGGAACCAGCGCCAATGCCAAGGACCTGATCGACCCGTATCGCTTTCCGGTCTTCGCCACGGGACGTGGAGGCGAATACACCTATCACGGCCCCGGCCAGCGCGTCGCCTATGTCATGCTCGACCTGAAGCGACGACGCCAGGATGTCCGCGCCTACGTGGCCGCGCTGGAAGAGGTGATCATCCGCACGCTCGAATCGATGAATGTGCGCGGCGAGCGACGAGAGGATCGCGTCGGTGTATGGGTTCGCCGCCCCGACAAACCGCCGCTTCCGGACGGCGAGATGACCGAGGACAAGATCGCCGCTCTCGGCATCCGGTTGCGCAAATGGGTCAGCTTCCACGGCCTGTCGCTGAACGTGGATCCCGATCTCTCGCACTTTGGCGGCATCGTCCCGTGCGGCATCAGCCGCTATGGGGTGACGAGCCTTGTGGATCTCGGCCTGCCGGTAATGATGGCGGATGTCGATATGCGCCTGCGAGAGGCCTTCGAGGAAGTGTTCGGCCCCACGGTGAACGACGCGGGCTGACGTCAGCCGTTACGGCCGGCACGCTCCATGTCTTCGACCTGCCGCTGCAGCGCGGACAACAACCGGCCGCTTTCCTGATGCATCTCACTGAGGCGGGCGAGCTGATTCTGCAGAGCTTCGAGGCCGCGACCACCATTCGATATCTGTGACGGCCCCTGCCCCGTTCCGGTCATCAGCCACATCGGCGAGACACCGAGAATGCCGGCGAGATTGACGAGACGCGACGGCCTCGGCTCCGCGCGGTCGGATTCCCAGGCCTGCAGCGTCTCGCGCCGGACGCCGAGCTGGCTGGAAAGCGCCGAAAGCGTGATGCCGGCCGCATCGCGGGCCATCGAGAGGCGCCCGCCGAGCGTATCGTCGCTGGCGTCGGGAAAAAACGAATCCGTCCTCACGATCGTGTTCATGGTGCTTCCTTCCTTGTTGTTCTTGCCGTCGTCGCGCCAAACGGGATGATCGCCGCAACGTCGCGCGCCAGGATTGTATTCAGCCATGGGTCTCGCCGGGAACGTCGCAACTGCGGCAGGACTAAAACACACTATAGGTAGTGCGCCGACCGATCTCCAGCCCAACGACGCCACAAAATGCCGTAGCCGCGCCAGCCCTTGCCAGCAAGTGCGTACCGGCATGTCGGGCAATACCCTTGAAACCGTCCGGCGCTCGTGATTGATGGCACCATCAACGAGCAAACGTGTCATGCAGTATTCATCACCCCCGGCGAGAAGCCCCGTCCACGGCATGGCACTGATGGCCGGCTGCATGCTGGTACTTCCGCTCATGGACGCGATCGCCAAGTACATGGCGATCTACGAGTATATGTCGCCGGCTCAGGTGACGTTCTTCCGATTCTTTTTCCAGCTCGCCTGCACCCTGCCCGTGCTCCTGCTTCTGCAGGGCAAGGAGGCGCTGTCGGCCAGGCGACCGGGCCTCAACCTGTTGCGCGGCGCGCTGCACGGGGCGGCGAGCCTGATGTTCTTCATCGCGGTCAAATACATGCCGCTTGCAGACGTCTTCGCCATCTATTTCGTCGAGCCATTCATCCTGACGGCGCTTTCGGCGCTGTTCCTTGGTGAAAAAGTTGGCTGGCGACGCTGGCTCGCCATCGTGATCGGTTTCGGCGGCGCGCTGATCGTCATCCAGCCGAGTTGGGAAATCTTCGGCTGGACCGCTTTGCTGCCGGTCGCCTGCGCCTTCCTGTTTGCGCTCTACATGTTCCTCAACCGCGCCGTCGGCACCGCCGATTCACCCATGACCATGCAGACCATGGCTGGGATCGGCGGTACATTGTTCATGGGCGGTGCGATCTTGATTGGTGACAGCTTCGATATCCCGGACTTCACGCCCTCCCTGCCGTCCTCGCTGCTCGGCCTTACGCTGCTGGTACTGCTCGGCTCGATCTCCGGTTATATCCATCTTCTGGTCGTAAGCGCCTTCCGCATGGCACCGCTCTCGGTGTTGGCGCCATTCCAATACTTCGAAATCATCGCGGCGACCGTACTCGGCTATGTGCTCTTCGATGATTTCCCGTCACCGTCGAAATGGCTTGGCATCCTGATCATCGTCGGCTCCGGCCTCTTCATCCTCTGGAGAGAGCACAAGCGTGCCACAACGACACAGAAACAGACGGAGCATTCGCCAGCCGCTAACCGCAGCGCTTGAACGGTTGGAAACCTTTGCCGCCTATCCTCGTTGGCGAGTTTCATGATGAAACGGGGTGAAAGATGGGCAAGCATCATCTCACTCTTCCGGCATCTCTGTTGGCCGGAAGATCGTCTCTCGACGGGGAGAGTATCAGGCAACTGCGACGCGACGTGTTTCCGGAAGGGATTCGCAACGAACGCGACATCGAAACGCTTCTTGCCCTGTTCAAGCTTCATCCTGACACCTGTGCCGGCTGGCGCGACTATGTGGTCGAGGCCGTCACCGCCTTTGTCATCGAGATCTGTCACCCGTACGGAACCGTCGACGAAACAAACGCCCGCTGGCTGACCGGCCTCGTCGCCAGCAACGGCGCGCTTCACTCGGTGATCGAGCTGGAAATCATCCTTCATGTACTGGAAAAAGCACGTAAGGCCCCGGATAGCCTTGCCACGCTTGCCCTCGACCAGTTGCGCCTTGCCGTCTGCGAGGATCGCGGCGCCTACCGTCACAAGCGCACCGATCCATCAGCCGGCGTAACGCTCGAGGATCTCTCATACATCTACCGGATCCTGCGCGGCTCGGTGGCCCGAGGCCATGTCCTGCTGCCGAAGGAACAGCAGGAATGCCTGATCCGGATCGATGCCGAGAGCCCGCCCGGCAGACGGCACCATCCCGGCTGGTACGACCTGCTGGCGGCAATAGCTCCGGCGACAGAAAAAGAAGATCGCCACAAACCGGTGCGCTGGCTGAACGTTCCCGACGCTATCCTTCTCGAACCATCCATCGCCGCTTGACACAGCGCCGCCGAGCCGATCCAAAAAGGCATGGAAAAGATAAACCCTCCCCTGCCCTTCGGCTATTCTCCCGTCCCGCCCGGCAAGCTCGCCAACGTCGTCACCTGCCTCGAGATGCTGGAACGACCGCCGGCAAGACCTGCCCCGCCGGCAAATGGGCTGTCGGTTGAACGCTGGACAGCGCCGACTCCCGAGACCTATCGCGATCTTTTCCGCCGCATCGGCGAGGACTGGATGTGGGTCTCCCGCCTCGTCATGCCGGATGCGAAACTCGCAGCGATTCTCAACGACCCGCTGGTGGAAGTCTATGCGCTCACCGATGGTCGGCAGCGACTCGGGCTGCTGGAACTCGACTTCCGCAAGGAAGGAGAATGCGAGCTCGCCTTCTTCGGTCTGGTACCGGAAGCGATCGGCGCAGGCGCAGGCCGCCGGCTGATGAACGCAGCGATCGAGCGCGCCTGGTCGAAACCGATCCACCGCTTCTGGGTCCACACCTGCCACTTCGACAGCCCGGCAGCATTGCCTTTCTACCAGCGCTCGGGCTTCCGGCCCTATGCCTTCATGGTAGAGGTCTGCGACGACCCGCGACTTACCGGCGAAATGCGTCGCGACGCGGCAAGCCACGTGCCGCTGATCGACCCGTCCTGACCATCACACCACGCTATCGAGCACCTTTGAACGGGAGCGGGAAAAGACCGTCCGCCCCTTGAGACAAAACCAGCCGGCGTGCAAAAGTCGCGTCGGAAATAGAAATGGAGGATCCCATGGACGTTCGCGCAGCCGTGGCCACGCAGGCCGGCAAGCCCCTCGAAATCATGACCGTGCAACTCGAAGGCCCCAAGGCCGGCGAGGTGCTGATTGAGGTGAAGGCTACCGGTATCTGCCACACCGACGACTTCACTCTCTCGGGCGCGGATCCGGAAGGTCTCTTCCCGGCGATTCTCGGACACGAAGGCGCTGGCGTGGTGGTCGATGTGGGCCCGGGCGTCACCTCGGTGAAGAAGGGCGATCACGTCATTCCGCTCTACACGCCGGAATGCCGCGAATGCCCCTCGTGCCTGTCGCGCAAGACCAATCTGTGCACGGCGATCCGCGCCACCCAGGGGCAGGGCCTGATGCCGGACGGCACCTCGCGCTTCTCGATCGGCAAAGACAAGATCCATCATTACATGGGCTGCTCGACCTTCGCCAACTACACGGTTCTGCCGGAAATCGCCGTCGCCAAGGTCAATCCGGACGCGCCCTTCGACAAGATCTGCTACATCGGCTGTGGCGTGACGACCGGCATTGGTGCCGTTATCAACACGGCGAAGGTGGAGATCGGCTCAACCGCCATCGTCTTTGGCCTCGGTGGCATCGGCCTCAACGTCATTCAGGGCCTCAGGCTCGCCGGTGCCGACATGATCATCGGTGTCGACCTCAACAACGACAAGAAGGAATGGGGCGAGCGCTTCGGCATGACCCATTTCGTCAACCCGGCCGAAGTCGAAGGCGATCTCGTTCCCTATCTCGTCAACCTGACCAAACGCGGCGCCGACCAGATCGGTGGGGCGGACTATACCTTCGACTGCACCGGCAACACCAAGGTCATGCGTCAGGCGCTCGAAGCCTCGCATCGTGGCTGGGGCAAGTCGGTCATCATCGGAGTGGCTGGTGCCGGCCAGGAAATCTCCACCCGGCCGTTCCAGCTCGTCACCGGCCGCACCTGGATGGGCACCGCCTTCGGCGGCGCGCGTGGCCGCACCGANGTGCCGAAGATCGTCGACTGGTACATGGANGGCAAGATCCAGATCGANCCGATGATCACCCACACCATGCCGCTCGAAGACATCAACAAGGGCTTCGAGCTGATGCATTCGGGCAAAAAGCAATCCGTTCGGTGGTCATCTACTGATGAGCGGAACGGGCTACCGGGTTGATGTGCGGAGAATGGACGAATTCTCCGCCGCCGACCTCTATGCGCTCCTGAAGCTCCGCGTCGATGTCTTTGTCGTGGAGCAGAAGTGCCCGTACAACGAGATCGACGGCAAGGACCCGGAAGCCCTGCATCTGCGCCTTCTGGAGGGCGACGAGCTTATCGCCGCCGCCCGTATCTTCGCGCCCGCCGGCCCGGAAAAACCTTCGAAGATCGGCCGTGTCGTGGTCTCGCCAGACCACCGGGGCAAACGCCTCGGAGAATCGCTGATGCGCGAGGCTGTTCATCAGTGCGAGGACCGCTTTCCCGCACACCCGATTGCTCTTTCTGCCCAGAGCCATCTTGAGCGTTTCTACCGCTCGTTCGGCTTTGCCCCTGTATCGGAGGAATACCTGGAAGACGGCATCCCTCATGTCGACATGGTACGGCAGGTCGCGCATGCAACCTGATCCAGTATCGCCAATGATCTATGTCGATGCCGATGCCTGCCCGGTGAAGCCGGAAATCCTGAAGGTCGCGGAACGGCACGGCCTGCCCGTCACCTTCGTCGCCAATTCCGGTTTGCGTCCCTCCCGAGATCCGATGGTGAAGAATGTCATCGTTTCGGGAGCCTTCGATGCTGCCGACGACTGGATCGCCGAACGCGCCAGACCGGGCGACATCGTCGTCACAGCCGACGTTCCGCTCGCCGGACGCTGCGTGAATGCCGGCGCTCTGGTGACGGGGCCGACCGGGCGCGTCTTCGACGACACCAATATCGGCATGGCGACAGCGATGCGAGACCTCGGTGCTCATCTGCGGGAAACCGGCGAGAGCAAGGGCTACAACGCCGCGTTCAGCCCGAGGGACCGATCAGCCTTCCTCGAAACGCTCGACCGGCTTTGCCGGCGGGTGAAAGCTTGACGCCGAGCGGCGGCGCGGTAGGGTCGCGGCCATGACGAACCGGGTTCACCGACTGATCGCCCATCGGCATGGGCCTGTCCTGATCGCGCTTACGGTAGCGGCGGTCGTCGCGGCACTGACGGTGGTTCCGGCCCAATCGTTCATGGTCGAATTGCCGAGTCTCGCCTTCTACTGCACCTATCTCGGACTGATGGCGTGGCGGCTTCCCGACCTCACCAGCGATTATCTCCGCCATAATGCCGAAGAAGCGGACGAGCCCGCGACCTTGATCATCGTCGTGACGCTGCTCGCGGTGATCATTTCGATCGCGGCTCTTTTCCTGGCCGTCAACAGCGACGACAAGGGCCTGCCACGTCTTGTCACGGCCTTTCTGGCGGTGATCGCAGGTTGGGCCACGATTCATACCATGGCCGCCATCCACTATGCCCACCTGTTCTGGCGACCGGAAACGACGGAAAGCGGTACCGATAACAAGGGCGGGCTGTCCTTCCCCGAAACCGATGAACCATGCGGTTGGGATTTTCTCTATTTCTCTTTTGTCGTCGGTATGACGGCCCAGACCTCCGACACCGCCATCACCGCCACGCGCATGCGCCGCATCAACATGTTGCACGCGGTGGTCTCCTACCTCTTCAACACCGTGCTAATCGCCGCCGCCGTCAACGGCGCGGTGCAACTGGCCGGCTGATCCATTCCAAACGCAAGGAAAAACAGATGAAAGTCATTTCCCAGAACACGGCCTTCGGCGGCATGCAGGGCGTCTTTTCCCACGATTCGGAAGCCTGCAAATGTGAGATGACCTTTGCAGTCTTCGTGCCTCCGGCGGCGATCACGGAAAAGCGGCCGGTGCTCTGGTATCTCTCCGGCCTCACCTGCACCCATGCCAACGTCATGGAGAAGGGCGAATATCGCCGGCTGGCCTCCAAACTCGGCCTGATCATCGTTTGCCCCGACACCAGCCCGCGCGGCAACGACGTGCCCGACGAGCTCACCAACTGGAAGATGGGCAAGGGTGCCGGCATGTACCTGAATGCCACGGAAAAACCGTGGGCGGAACACTACCAGATGTATACCTACATCACCGAAGAACTGCCGGCACTCATCGCCGAGCAGTTCCGCGCCGACATGGACCGCCAGGGCATTTTTGGCCACTCGATGGGCGGTCACGGCGCCATGACCATCGCGCTGAAGAATCCGGATCGCTTCAAAAGCTGCTCCGCCTTCGCCCCTATCGTCAATCCGATCACCGCAGACTGGACGCAGGACGCCTTCGAGAAATATCTCGGTCCCGACCGCACCGCCTGGCGGCAATACGACGCCTGCGCGTTGGTGGAGGACGGTGCCCGCTTCCCCGAATTCCTGATCGACCAGGGCAAGGCAGACAGCTTCCTCGAGACGGGGCTCAAGCCCTGGCTGTTCGAGGAAGCGGTGAAAGGCACTGACATCAAGGCCACCGTGCGCATGCACGAGCGCTACGACCACTCTTATTTCTTCATCTCCACCTTCATGGACGACCATCTGCGCTGGCACGCCGAACGGCTGGGCTGAACGGGACTAACTTCCCGCCTGGAGCGGCAGGTAGGCGAACCGGTCGAAGTCGGCCGGTTGCGCCCTGCCGCTAGTGTCGAAGCAGAACATGCCGGCAAACGCCCCGGTGAACGAGCCGTGCTCGCCACGCCCGCCTTCGTCGGACACCACGCTCGCATCCAGCACCGGGCCGACGGGCCGCCAACCATCGTGACCGTGCTCACAGACGTAAAACTGCAAATCGTTGTCGCGAACGTCCATGGCGAGTTTCACCGGTCCATTGCCAATGGCTTCCCCCTCCCCGATCGGGAAAGGGAGCCGGCTTTCCGGATAGTCGCCGGGGCAGCTCAGGATCGTCACCACACGGCCTTGGCGCTCATTGAGCGTGACACAGATCGCGTGGAACTTGTGGCGATTGTAGTAGAAGGTGAGGCCGGCGACCTGCTGATAGGTTTCCGGCGAGAAATCGAGGGTCGTCTCGGCGCGGAAGAGATGGTTCTCCTGGCGCCGCGCCACCAGTGACTGCTCGAACCAGGATCCGATACTTTCCCGACCGTAAAGCCTGAGATGACCGGGACGTTCAGTAAGACTGAACAGGCGCTCCGGCTCCGGTGTCCGCAACCACTGGAATTCCACCGGCAATCGCCGGTCATCGAAATCGTGGACGATGGCCGGAGAAGGTTCCGGCTCTACCTTCGCAGGCGACGGAACGTTCACCTCCGGCACGGGCGAGCCGTGCGCCAGGTAGAGCCAGCCGTCATCCTTCCAGACACATTTCTGTATAGCCGTCTCCCGTCCCAGCGGCGAACGCCGCTTCGGCGACAGCGGACGGCTGCAAAGATGAGTGTGGTAAACCTCACCCTCCGGGGTCTCGACATACTGGCCGTGTCCGGCACGTTGCAATTCCGCTTCTGGATGATCCTTCGAGGTGATCAGATGAATGTCGGGATGCATCTCGTACGGCCCGCCGATCTCGCGGGAGCGCGCCATCGTCACGGCGTGGCCGTAACCGGTGCCGCCCTCGGCCGTCGTCAGATAGTACCAGCCGTTCTTCTTAAAGAGATGCGGCCCCTCTACCAGGCCGAGAGACGAGCCAGCAAAAATGTTGCGGACCGGTCCTACCAGCGTCCGGCTGAACGGGTCCCATTCCTGTAACAAGATGCCATCGAAGGCCGGGTGCTTCGGCGATCCGCCGTAGCTCGCAGTGCGGTGGTTCCATTGCATGTTGAGGAACCACTTGCGTCCATCGTCATCGTGAAAGAGCGAAGGATCGAAGCCCGAAGAGTTGACATAGACCGGATCGGACCATTCACCGTCGATATCCGTCGCAGTGACGATGTAGTTGTGGGCGTCCTTGAAGTTGCCGTCAAATCGCTTGACGTCGGTATAGACCAGCCAGAACAGGCCATCCGCATAGGAGAGACATGGTGCCCAGACGCCGCAGCTGTCCGGATTACCGCGCATGTCGAGCTGGCTCTTGCGTTCGAGCGGACGCCGCACGAGTTTCCAGTTCACCAGATCCCGCGAATGATGGATCTGAACGCCCGGATACCACTCGAAGGTGGAGGTGGCGATATAATAATCGCCCCCCACCCGGCAGATGGAGGGATCGGGATTGAATCCCGGCAGGATCGGGTTGCGGATCAAAGGTGTTCCTCCCAGAAACTGTCTCGGGATTCTTCCCGAAACGTCATTTCCTCTTGCGCGGTGGCCCTTTCCGTTCCGCCGAGGCGGCCCAAAGGTTGATGTCGGCCTCCTTGGCGTGAACGTCGATCTGCGCCAGTTCCTCGTCGGTGAACGTATCGTTTTCCAACGCCTTGACGCAGTCGATGATCTGCTGCGACCGGCTGGCGCCTATCAGCGCCGAGGTGATACGGCCACGCCGCAGCACCCAGGCGATCGCCATCTGCGCCAGCGTCTGACCGCGCCGTTCGGCGATGGCGTTGAGCGCGCGAATGTTCTCGATGTTGCGTTCGTTGAGGAAGTTGGGATCGAGCGAACGATCGAGCGAGGCGCGGCTGCCTTCCGGAATGCCACTCAGGTACTTCGACGTCAGCATGCCCTGCGCCAGCGGAGAGAAGACGATCGAGCCGATGCCGAGTTCCTCCAGCGTATCGATCAGCCCGTCTTCCTCGATCCAGCGATTAATCATCGAATAACTCGGCTGATGGATCAGCACCGGCGTTCCCATCTCCTTCAGGATCGCATGGGCCTGGCGCGTGCGCAGGGAATTGTAGGACGAGATACCGACATAGAGCGCCCTACCCGACCGGACGATGTGGTCGAGTGCGCCGCAGGTCTCCTCCAGCGGGGTTTCCGGATCGAACCGGTGCGAATAGAAGATGTCGACATAATCGAGACCGAGCCGCTTGAGGCTCTGGTCGCATGAGGCGATGAGATACTTCCGGCTGCCCCATTCACCATACGGCCCCTTCCACATGCCGTAGCCGGCCTTGGAAGAGATAATGAGTTCGTCGCGCAACCCGGCAAACTCCTCCTTCAATATCCGGCCGAAGGCGATCTCCGCCGTGCCCGCAGGCGGACCGTAATTGTTGGCAAGGTCGAAATGGGTGATGCCGAGGTCGAAGGCCGTGCGGCACATGTCGACCTTGCGCTCGTGCGGTGTGTCGTCGCCGAAATTGTGCCACAGGCCGAGCGAAATCGCCGGCAGTTTGAGCCCGCTCCTGCCGAGGCGGTTGTACTTCATGGTGTCGTAACGGCTCTCGGACGGTTGCCAGGCCATGGGTGTCTCCCTCTTTCCACGATTCGGGCGGCGGTATTTGTTCCGCCTCGCCCGGACCATAGTGTGTCGCGGCGCTATTTCAACAGCGCCCGCGCCTCCTCGACGCCGAGCGCCGCCGGCTGGGTACAGGTGGTCGAAAGCTCAACAAACCGCCCCTCCTCCCCCGACTGCAGGATCGCGGTCATGACATCGACGCCGTGCAGCGCCCGGTCGAGGGAGCAGCGCGCGTCGCGCCGTTCGAGGATCGCCATGGCCATGTCGGCAAGGCCAGCCGTGCGATAGTTGGCGCGCGGACCATTCGGGCTTTCCTGGTTGTCGATGCCGAACGGATGCTCCCAGGCTGGCAGCGGCTTGATGTCCTTGTTGCGCCCGGAAGCCTCGACCAGACCGCCGAAGAAATTCGGGTCCGGCACGTAGAGCGACCCTTCCGTGCCGTAGAGCTCCATGTTGGCGTGGCGGTGGCTCCACACATCCCAGCTCGCCGAGAAGGTGACCGTGGCACCGTTCTGGAACTCGAGCAGGGCATGGATGTTGGTCGGCGTCTTGACCGGGATCACCTCGCCGGCGCGCGGCTGACTGCTGATGGTGCGGGTTTCCTGCGCCATCGAAGTCAGGGCCGCGACACGTTTCACCGGACCGATCAGGTTGATGAGATTGGCGATGTAGTACGGCCCGAGGTCGAGTACCGGCCCGCCGCCCGGTAGAAAGAAGAAGTCGGGATTGGGATGCCACATCTCCATGCCCGGGCTCATCACATGGCAGGTGCCGGAAGTGATTTTGCCGACCCCACCCTCATCGATGAAATTGCGGGCAAGCTGGTGCGCACCGCCGAGGAAGGTGTCCGGCGCGCAGCCGACGGACAAGCCCCTGGCATTGGCGATGGCCCTCAACTCTTCTCCCTGTTCCAGGCTGAGCACCAGCGGCTTTTCCGAATAGACGTGCTTGCCCGCCTCGAGGATCGCCTTGGAAACCGGGAAATGCGCCGCGGGGATCGTCAGGTTGACGATGATGTCGAGCTCGTCGTTGGCGAGTAGCTCCTCCATGGGCTGCGCCTTGACGCCGTATTCCTCCGCCCTGATCTCGGCGGCGTTCATATTGATATCAGTGCAGGCCAGCACCTTGAGCCCCTTGAAGAGCGGTGCAAGGCCGAAATAGGTGGTCGATATGTTGCCGCATCCGATGATGCCGACGCCGAGTTCGCGTGCCATGAGTTGCCTCGAAAGAGATGGGGGTCAGTAGGTGCTGAAGGAAGCGATCGACCGGGTGATCAGCCGTTCGATATCATTGGGATTGTCGTGCTCGACCACATAGTGGCGCACATTGTGGGATTTCAGCGCCGCAACGAGGCCCTTCCAGTCGACCGTGCCGTGGCCGACGTCCGCCCAGCCGTCCTCGTCGGCGTTCTCGCCTTGAGCCGCGATATCCTTGACATGCACCGAGGTGATGCGCTTGCCGTAGCTCTCGATCCAGGCAAACGGGTCGGCTCCACCCCGGATCACCCAGGCAATATCGGCCTCCCATGAAAGATCAGGACCACCAGCGAAGATCTGCTCCTGCGGCGTCGATCCGTCGGCGAGCGTCTGGAATTCGAAATCGTGGTTGTGCCAGCCGAAGTCTATGCCGGCATCGCGATAGGGCTTGCCAGCCTCCTGCAGACGCTTGCCGAAGACGAACCAGCCGGCGGCATCTGTCGGCCTCTGGTCGGGCATCAGATAGGGGCAGTAGATCGCGTCGATGCCGAGCGTGCGGGCGATCGTAAGCACCTTCGCCCGCTCTTTCTCCAGCATGTCGAGGCCGAAATGCCCCGTCGGCATGACGAGACCGCAACCATCCAGCTCGTCACGTAGCGCCTTCAATCCGCCATCATCGAGAGAGGCATAGAGGGCACCATATCCCTCAACCTCGCGGTAGCCGGCTTCGGCCAACAGCGGGAATATCTTGGAAAACGGTTGGAAATTACGGGCGCTGTAAAGCTGGAAGCCGAGTCTGGTCATTGTCGTTCCTCCCTGGAAGTGGATGACCGGTCGCAGACATTGCCTGCGGCCGGCAATGCATGCGGTCACCCCGCCGATTGGCAGGAGTGCAAATCGTAGAGTCTGAAGGCAGGCGCCTCACCTGTCGTTATGAGTGAGGTCGGCATGAAAACGATGCGACGGCTAACACCGGCGGCAAGATCAAAGGCGTTGTCGGAATATCGGCCCGGCTGGTCACTCTCGACCATCACGTAAAGCGCCAAGGCGTTCGCAGAAATCGTAAGCTCAAATGAACCGTCACTAAGCGGGTGCACGACAAGGCTCAACCCGGACGGTTCCAGCTCCAGCGCCTTATAGGTTTCCGGCGCGTGATGCCCCTCGCCGCTCATGCCGTTGGAGGCAATGAAACTCCAGCCAAGCACGGATTCCGGCGGAAGACCGGCAAGCTCAATCACCGCAAGTTCACCGGCACGATCGGGGCCGCATTCGCCGGTAGCGTTCGTCAACGGTACGTGCGCGCCGGCCATGGTCAGCGCGAAGATATTGGCATCGACGGTAACCGGCTCGCTGGTGTCGTTGACCATCTTCAGCGCTACCGAAAGTCCGTCCTCCGACGGGATCGGCATGACATTGACGGGCTGGAAAAAGCGCCGTGCCATGTAGTGTAAGGCCTTCCACCCTCCACCGTGATCGAGGCTCGACCAGGAGGCCACCGGCCAGGTGTCGTTGAGCTGCCAGTAGAGCGTGCCCATGCAATGCGGCTTGAGCGACCGCCAATAATCGACCGCCGTCTTGATCGCGAGCCCTTGCTGGATCTGGCTCAGATAGACGAAATTGGCAAAATCCTTGGGGAAGCGGAAATAGCGGAACATCGTTGCTGCGATCCGCTCGTTGCCGCCAGCGTTCTTCTGGTGCAGTTCCATCACCGGCGAGGCGATGTTCATGTCTCTGGCATCGGCAAACCCTTTGATGACGGGCAGCGAGGTGTAGGACTGGAAACCGAACTCGGAACAGAACCGCGGCTTCACCGAGCGGTAATTGTCGAACGACTTGTTCTCGTGCCAAACCGACCAGTAGTGCATGTCGCCAGAGCCGTCGGCGTGCCATGCGTCACCGTAATCGAGGTAGCCGGATGCCGGACTCGACGGCCACCAGATGGCTTCGGGCGCGGCCTTCTTGAGCCCCTGCTCGATCACGCGGTTGAGCCGATCATAGGCAACCAGATAGCGGTCGCGGTTGGTGCGCGATTCCGGAAACCATGTGAGCGCGCCGACAAGTTCGTTGTCCCCGCACCAGAGCACAATGGAAGGATGCGAGACGAGCCGCTTGACCTGGTGGGCGACCTCGGCTGCGACATTGTCCAGGAATTCGTCGGTGCAGGGGTAGAGATTGCAGGCGAACATGAAATCCTGCCAGACCATCAGGCCCAGCCGATCGCAGAGATCGTAGAGCCAGTCGTGTTCGTAAAAGCCGCCCCCCCAGACGCGGATCATGTTCATGTTGGCCTCGACCGCCGAACGCAGCAGGTTCTCGGTCTTCTCCGGTGATGCGCGCGAAAACAGCGCATCCGCCGGAATCCAGTTGGCGCCGCGGCAGAATATCTCCCGCCCGTTGATACGGAAGGCAAACCGGCTGCCGGTTTCGTCGGGGTCGGTTAGCAACTCGACCGTGCGCAGCCCAATCCTTCGCATAATGGTTTCGCCGGGAAGATCGACGGTCAGGCTGTAGAGCGCCTGTTCGCCGCTGCCCGCCGGCCACCAGAGGCGGGGGCTTTCGATGACGAAGACGTGGCTCACATGCGTTTCGCCACGGTCGATGCCGCAGTCGAGGCGGACACGCTCGCCGTCGAGGTCGAAATGGACCGGAACGACGGTCGGATCCTCGGCGAAGATCATCGCAGTCACGTGCAGTTCCACCGAACCGTCGTCGAGGTGAACCTGCCGCGTCGTCACGTACTCGATACGGGCCGGCTCCAGCTTGCGCAGCGCGATGGTACCGTAGAGACCGAGCGGAGCGATGGCGATGTTCCAGTCCCAGCCGAAATGGCATTGCGGTTTGCGCAGCATGTTGCCGTTGGGGATCGGCGAGTTGTTGGTCGAATACGGAATGTAGAACGGCTGGCGTGCCTGCCGCTCGGCGGCAGCGACGACCGAGGAATGGATGACGATGCGGATGCTGTTCTCGCCCTGTTGCAGCATCTGCGAGACTGTCGGCCGGTAGCGCCGGAAGCAGTTGTCCGTCGTCAGCACCGGCGCGTCGTTGATGAACACAATGGCGACAGTGTCGAGATAATCGACGTCGAGGTACCAGTCGCCGTCGACGTGATCGACGGTAAAGGTCCGCTCGATCACCCAGTCACGCTCCGCCACCCACTGCACGGCCTCCTCGTTTCGACCGAAATAAGGTTCGGGAATGATACCGGCCTCCGCGAGCGCGGAATGCACGTCACCGGGCACCGTCATCGACGTGGCATGATCACCCTCGCTGGTCGAAACCCGCCAGGAGCCGGCGAGATCTATCAGCGTGTTGCCCGGTTCACCCGTCATACTCTGCTCCATTCCGGCACAGAGGAAGCAGCCGGCACTCGAACGGCATCAGATCCGATCCTCCGTTTCCGCGTCGAACAGCGAAGCGACCGCCATATCGAAGCCAAGCCGCACCGGTTCTCCGGGCGTGAAACGCCGCGTGCCGCCGGTTCGCACCGACATTATGTGGCCGGCATGCTTGAGCCAGAGCAGGTTATCGGCGCCCATCGGCTCTTCGATATCCACGATCGCTTCGTGGCTCTCCACACCCGCGGGGATGTCGTCGTTGACTTTAATGTGCTCGGGCCGCACACCCAGCACGACCTCGCGTCCGGCCTGCAACGGCTTCTGAGCGGCGTAACCCGATACCGGAAACGCCGCGCCGGGCGTTACGAAATGGAGGACGCCGCCCCTCTCCTCCAGCCGTCCCTTGATGAAGTTCATCGACGGCGACCCGATGAAACCCGCCACGAACCTGTTCTTTGGCTTGTTGTAGATCGTCATCGGATCATCGAGCTGCTGGATCACGCCGCCCTTCATGATGGCGATCCGGTCGGCCAGTGTCAGTGCCTCGATCTGGTCGTGGGTGACGTAAATCATCGTGTTCTTCAGCGAATGGTGGAGCCGCTTGATCTCCACACGCAGTTCGGAACGCAGCTTGGCGTCGAGGTTCGACAGCGGCTCGTCGAACAGGAAGACGTCGACGTCGCGCACCAGCGCACGTCCGATCGCCACGCGCTGGCGCTGACCGCCTGAAAGCTCCGCCGGCTTGCGCTTGAGCAGAGCCTCGATCTGCAGGATTTCCGCAGCGCGTGAGACCTTCTCCCTGATCTTGTCGGCCGGAACCTTGGCGACCTTCAGGCCGAACGACAGGTTCTTCTCCACCGTCATCTGCGGATAGAGCGCGTAGGACTGAAACACCATGCCGATGCCGCGATCCTTCGGCTCTTCCCAGGTGACATTTCGGCCCGAGATCATGATCTGGCCGTCGGTGATGTCGAGAAGACCGGCGATGCAGTTGAGCAAGGTGGATTTGCCGCAGCCGGAAGGTCCGAGCAACACCAGAAACTCGCCCTGTGCGACGTCGAGATTGAGCGATTTCAGCACTTCGAACGCGCCGAATTTCAGCGTCAGGTCCCGGATCGATACGCTTGTCATCAAGATTACCCTTTCACCGCGCCGGCGGCGATGCCGCGCACGAACAGTTTCCCGGAGAAGAAGTAGACAACGAGCGGCACGAGACCTGTAAGAATGGTCGCCGCCATGTTGACGTTGTATTCCTTCACGCCCTGGGTCGAATTGACGATGTTGTTGAGCTGTACGGTCATCGGATAGAGATCCGGCTTGGTGTAGATCACCCCGAACAGGAAGTCGTTCCAGATGCCCGTCACCTGCAGGATGATCGCGACAACGAAGATCGGCAGGCTCATCGGCAGCATGATCTTGAGATAGATCGTCCAGAACCCCGCGCCGTCGACACGCGCCGCCTTGAACAGTTCCTCCGGAACGGAAGCGAAGTAGTTGCGGAAGAGCAGTGTCAGGATCGGCATGCCGAAGATCGAGTGCACGATGACGAGGCCGGTCAGGCTGCCGTAGAGGCCGACTTCACGCAGCATGATCACGATCGGATAGATCATCACCTGGTAGGGGATGAAAGCGCCCACGATCAGGATGGTGAAGAAGATCTCGGCCCCCTTGAAGCGCCAGTTGGCGAGCGCATACCCGTTCACCGAGGCAATCGCGATCGACAGGATCACAGAGGGAACGAGGATCCGAACCGAGTTCCAGAAACCGCGCGAAAGCCCGTCGCAGTTGAGCCCTGTGCAGGCCGACGACCACGCCTTGACCCAGGGTTCGAAGGTGATCTCCACGGGCGGAGCGAAGATGTTGCCGAGCCGGATTTCCGGCATGCCCTTAAGCGAGGTCACGATCATCACGTAGAGCGGCAGCAGGTAGTAGAGCGCCACCACGATCAGCGTCCCGTAGAGGATGATGTTGCCGCGGGAGAAGCTCCGGCGAGGCCTCGCCCCGCGCGGTTCCACCTTGTCGGCGAGCGCAATCTCGGCCGTGCGATTGAGCAGGAGAGTATCGTCAGCCATGGCGCTTCTTGCCTCCGAATTCGAGGTAGGCCCACGGAACGACGACGATGATGACCGAAAGCAGCATCATGGTCGAACCGGCAAACCCCTGGCCCAGGTTCTGTGACAGGAACATCGCGTCGTAGACGTATTTCGCCGGCACTTCCGAGGCGATCCCCGGACCGCCGCCGGTCTGCGCCACGACCAGGTCATAGACGCGGATGATACCGGACGAGATCAGCACGATCGCGGTGATGAAGATGCCACGCATCATGGGGATGATGATGAAGACATAGGTCTTCCATACCGGGATGCCGTCGACGCGCGCGGCTTTCCAGATATCCTCATCGATGCCCCGCAGGCCTGCGAGCATGAGGCACATGATGAGCCCCGTCTCATGCCACAGGCCGGCTATCAGGACCCCGTAGATGACGATGTCGGCGTTATAGAGCGGGTCAAAGGCAAAGCTGGTCCAGCCGAGGCTGCGCACCACCCCCTGTATGCCGAAGTCCGGGTTGAGTATCCATTGCCAGGCAAGCCCGGTGACGATGAAGGACAGCGCGAACGGATACAGAAAGATCGTCCGGAACGCGTCCTCAAACCGGATCTTGCGGTCGAGCAGCGCCGCGAGCAGGAAACCGATGACGAGCGCGAAGACCAGGCTGAAAATTCCGTAGATGAAAAGGTTTTGGATCGAGATGAGCCACTTGCTCGACGACCAGAGACGTTCGTACTGGTCGAAGCCGACGAAGTTCAGCCGCGGCAGAAGCCTCGAATTTGTAAAGGAATAGACGACCGTCCAGAGCGTTCCGCCGACAAAGACGACGGACGCGGTAACGATCATGGGAATGGCGGCAATCTTGGCATTGAGGTTGCGATGCCATGTGAAGGGACGAGCAGTGGCCATACGTCCATCCTCCGCTGTTTCAGGCTGACGGTCCGATCCGGCCGGCCCCGCTTGAAACACGGAGCCGGTTCTGGATCGGTCGGACGGATCAGTCGGCGCTAGCCACCAGATCAACGAAGCGCTTCTGCGCGTCGGCAGCCGTGAGCGACGGGTTGTTGAAGAACTCAACGAACAGGTCGTTCACCAGCGTCAGGCTGTCGGCGGACATCAGCTGGTCGGGCGCTTGAATGACGTTGCCCTTGGCCAGGATATCGATACCCTTCTTCATGCAGTCGTTGGCTGCATTCAGGTCGACGTCGCCACGCACCGGAAGCGAGCCCTTCTTCAGGTTGAAGGCGACCTGCGTTTCGGGCGCGAGCATCGTTTCAGCCAACACTTCCTGTGCCTTAGACTTTTCCTCATCTTCAAGAAGCGGGAAGTAGAAGGCGTCGCCGCCGGTCTGGATCACTTCGTTCACGCCCAGGCCTGGCAGGCAGGTGTAGTCCTTGCCGGCAACCTGTCCGGCCACCTGGAACTCGCCCTGCGCCCAGTCACCCATGATCTGGCCGGCGGCCTTGCCGGTGATCACCAGGTTGGTTGCCTGGTTCCAGTCCTGCACGTTGGAGCCCTTGGACATGCTGCGGGCATGGTCGGCGGCTTCGAACACCTTGGCCATTTCCGGACCGGCCGCGAACTCGGCATCCTTGTCGCCGAATATCCTCGTATAGGCGTCAGGTCCAGCAAGTGCGACGAGGATGACCTGGAAAGCAAGCGTCGTCTGCCATGGTTGCTGGCCGACGGCGAGCGGAATAATGCCAGCCTTTTCCAGTGCCGGCGCAGCGGCGACATATTCTTCCCAGTTCTTCGGAACTGGTACACCGGCCTTCTCAAAGGCCGAATTAGAAAGCCAGAGCCACTGCTGCGAATGGATATTCACTGGAACGCAGTAGATCTTGCCATCGAGCGTGCAGCTGTCGAGCAGGCTGGACGGACGAATAACCTCCCGCCATTTGCCGCGCTCGGCAACCTCGGTCAGGTCGCGCATCAACCCCGACTCCACCAGTTCCTCGGCCTGGCGTCCGTGATTGAACTGCGTGGCGGCCATCGGGTCGCCACCCGTGATCCGGCTGATCATGATCGGGCGGGCCGTGCCGCCGGAACCGGCGATCGCGCCGTCGATCCATTTATTGCCTGTCGCATCGAACGCCTTGGCGAGTTCAGCGACCGCTGCCGCTTCCCCGCCGGACGTCCACCAATGAGTCACTTCGAGATCCGTTGCCTGCGCCATGCCGAAAGGTACGGCGACGGTGGCGGCCAACAGGGTCGCTGCGCTACGAAAATTCATGAGTCTCCTCCCTCACTGAAACGTTGCCGTAAAAACTTATGCGAAACCCTATATCGGCGCAACCAGCACGCTAAAGAAAAAATTTACAGTTCAGCAACTCCCCACAGAGGTTAAGCCCGTAAGTCTCCTCGGTAGTCGATATTACAAGGGTTGACCGCAGTGCAAAATTCCAAAAATAGCGCAATAATTTCGGATATTAGTCTGACTAAATGACAAATCGGTTGAACATGCGCCAACAAAGTTTCTCGCTGGCGCAAAAGTCGCGAGGCAACTCACGGTGTTCGGTCGCCAACAAGTCACAACAACCGAAAAGCGCAATTTTCGCTCGACATTTCTACTGTATCGTTACAGATTTATTTCGTTTCGGCGGTTTCCCGATCACCTCCGCCGGCATTGGATGTAGGCCCATTCGGTCGTATAAGAACGATAGATTCAACACGGGGCGGGAATGACTGAACCATATCAGGGGGACCGGTCGCGGCTAGCGGATACGCGCGAACGACCAACGTTGAAGACGATTGCCTTCATGACCGGGCTCGGTATCACGACGGTTTCAAGGGCGCTGAAGGATGCCCCGGACATCGGCGCCGAGACCAAGGAACGCGTTCGCATGGTGGCGCGCCAGCTCGGCTACCAGCCGAACCGTGCCGGCGTTCGCCTCAGGACCGGCAAGACCAACGTCATCGCCCTGGTACTCTCGATCGACGAAGAGATCATGGGCTTCTCCAGCCAGATGATATTCGGCATTTCGGAAGTGCTGAGCGGTACCCCCTACCACGTCGTCGTCACGCCGCATTCCCACAGCAAGGACCCGATGCTGCCGATTCACTACATTCTCGATACGGGATCGGCCGACGGTGTGATCATCTCCCGCATCGAGCCGGACGATCCGCGCGTACGGCTGCTGGAGGAACGGCATGTCCCTTTCGCCACGCACGGCCGCACCAGCGCCGGCGTCGTCCACCCTTATCACGATTTCGACAACGAGGCGTTCGGCTATACGGCGGTAGAAAAGCTGGCAGCCCGGGGCCGCCGTCGCATCACGCTCCTGCCGCCGCCCGGCAAACTGACCTATTGCGCCCATACACGCGCTGGCTTCGACCGCGCGCTCCATGACTTCGACATGGAGGAAGTGCCTATCTCGGTGACGATCGATACCCCGCTTGCCGAGATCCGCGACGCCGTCGAGGCGCTGATGCGCTCGCCCATGGCCCCGGACGGCATCGTTTGCTCGGCAGGCAGTTCGGCGATTGCCGTCAATGCCGCGATCGAGGCCGCCGGCAAACATGTCGGTCGTGACATCGACCTCGTCTCCAAGCAGGGCCTGCCGATCCTCAACTGGATCCGCCCCGAAATCATTACTGCGCTGGAAGACGTGCGCCTTGCCGGACGCGAGCTCGCCAAGGCCGTGATAGCACGCATCGACGGTGTCGAGCCCGAATTGCTGCAGAGTATCAGCCAGCCGATCTGGCCAGTCGAGGCAAGATAACCGCGTTCCCTCGGTCAAAAACAAACGGGGCGGCTCTCGCTGGCCAACCCGTTCGTTTTAGGATGTACGCGAACTCAGAACGTTGCCGCGCCGCTGCCCCACGGGCCGTGATGGAAATCCTTGCCATCGATGCGGTCGAAGCCGTGCGCACCAAAGAAGTCGCGCTGCGCCTGGATGAGGTTCGCCGTTCCACGTGCCTGACGGTAAGCGTCGAAGTAGGTGAGCGCTGACGCGAGCGCCGGAACCGGCAGACCGGCGGTGAGCGCGGCGGCGGTGACACGACGTAGCGCCGGCAGGCTCTCCTTGACCATCGCCGCGAAGGCCGGCGTGACGATCAGGTTCGCTGCGTCGGGATTGGCCGTGAAGGCGCGCGTGATTTCGTCCAGGAACTGCGAACGGATGATGCAGCCGGCACGCCAGATCTTCGCGATCGTCGGCATCGGCAGGTTCCACGAGAATTCCTTGCTGGCAGCCGACATGACGGCAAAGCCCTGCGCATAAGCCGCGATCTTGGCAGCGAACAGCGCGAGCTCGAGATCGGCTTCGACATTGCCGCCGGGAAGGTCGAAGGTGGATTTCTCCTTGCCGAACATCTTCTCGGCGACCTCGCGTTCAGCCTTCATCGACGACAACGAGCGCGCCGCGACGGCGGCCTCGATCGCGGTTGCGGGAATGCCCATCTGCTGCGCCTCGATCACCGACCACTTGCCGGTACCCTTCTGGCCTGCCTTGTCGAGGATCATATCGACCATCGGCTTGCCGCTTTCCGGATCGGCGGCAGCAAGCACCTTCTCGGTAATCTCGATCAGATAGGAATTGAGCCGGCCCTTGTTCCAGGTCCCGAAGGTCGCGCTGATCTCGCGTGCCGAACGGCCGAGACCATCACGAAGGATGCCGTAGATTTCGGCGATCATCTGCATATCGGCGTATTCGATGCCGTTGTGGATCGTCTTGACAAAATGACCGGCGCCATCCGGACCAAGCCAGGCGACGCAGGGGTCGCCTTTGTATTTTGCCGAGATCGAGGTGAGCACCGGCTCGACGCGCTTCCAGCTGTCCTCCGTGCCGCCAACCATGATCGAGGGACCATGACGTGCGCCCTCCTCACCACCGGACACACCCATGCCGATGAAGGTGAGGCCGGTGTCTTTCAGCCAGTCGAAGCGGCGGACGGTATCGCGGAAATTCGCATTACCCGCATCGATCATGATGTCGCCCTTGGAAAGATGCGGCTTCAGAAGCTCCATCTGCTGGTCAACTGCCTCGCCGGCCTTGATCATGATGATGATCGGCCGCGGCGGACGGATGGAGGCGACAAACTCTTCGATCGTTTCGCAGGGAATGATCCTGTCAGCGAGGTCGCCGGCCTCAGCCATGAATTCCTGGGTGCGGGCATAGGTACGGTTGAACACCGCGATGCGATTGCCCTTTTCGGCGATGTTCAGCGAGAGATTGGCGCCCATGACGCCCAGTCCGATCAGTCCAATTTCCGCCTGCTGCATAGCCGTACTCCGAGTCAATACCGATGGTTATCAAGTGGGTGCTGTTGTGGCACTCCTTGCTTCCGGCGGCAAGTCTCGGAACTATCAGTTGGCGGTATGTCAGGCTTGCGGGCGGTCGTCCCCGTCGTCGAGTACGCGCCAGGCCGCCCCATCGAGGTCGTCGTACTGCCCGCTTTTCAGCGACCACATGAAGGCGAACAGACCAAGCCCGCCGAGAAACAGCGCGATCGGGATGAGGTAGATCAGCATGTTCATGATGCGAATCCTGCCTTGGGCGTGGCCAGACCGCGCTCGCGGATTTCGGTCTCCGCTCGCTTTTCCGCAGCCCCCAACCGGTTGAGCCTGAGCGCGTTGACGACAACGATGATCGAGGAAGTCGACATCGCAACGGCAGCGATCAGCGGCGTGGCGAAGCCCAGGATGGCAATCGGCACGGCGAGGATGTTGTAGCCGATGGAGAGCGCGAAGTTCTCGCGGATCAGCCGGCCGGATCGGCGCGATACCTCGATGGCGAACGCCACCGTATCGAGGTTCGAGCGCACGAAGACGAAATCGGCGGCCTGCCGCCCGACATCAGCGGCCGTAGCAGGTGCCATGGAGACGTGCGCAGCCGAGAGCGCCGGCGCATCATTGATGCCGTCGCCGACCATCAGCAGCCGATGGCCGCTCGCCTGCATCTCGGCGCAGAAGGCCGCCTTGTCGCGTGGCGCCAGTTCAGCTTTCCAGTTATCGATGCCGAGACGGCTGGCGAGTGCCTTCACCACGCCAGCACGGTCACCGGAGAGGATTCCGATGGACCGGCCCTGACGGCGCAGTAAGGCGACAGTATCCTCCACACCCGGCCGCAGCGTATCCTCGAAGCGGAACGACTGGATCTCGCGGCCATTGAGGGAAAGTACCACCTCCGAATAGGCGTGGTCACCTTCAGCCCCACTCGGTTCATCGCAGGCGAAGCGCCGGCTGCCGAGCCGATAGATGCCCTCGTCCGTCTCCGCCTCGATGCCGGCGCCCGGAATTTCCCGCACGGTTTCGAAGCTTGTTGCCGTAACGGTCGAGGCGTTCCAGAGAGCCTGAGAGAGTGGATGGAGAGAGTGTCTGGCAAGTCCGGCGGCAATGCCGAATGCGGATGGGGCGATACCGCCTGTCTCAACGAGCCGAGGCTTACCGAGTGTCAGCGTGCCCGTTTTGTCAAAGGCCACGGAATCGATCTCGGCGAGGCGTTCCATCGCCGACCCATCCTTGACCATGACGCCGGCCTTGTAGAGCCGGCCGGCAGCGACCACCTGCACGACGGGCACAGCAAGGCCGAGGGCGCAGGGGCAAGTGATGATGAGGACCGCGACCGCGACCAGCAGCGCGTGCTTCCAGTCGCCGTCGTAAAAGCCCCAGCCTAGGAACGTTAGGAATGCGGTCAGGTGCACGGCGGGCGAGTAGAGTTGGGCGGCGCGGTCGGCGATGCGGCGATAGCGCGCCCTGCCCCCCTCAGCGGCTTCCATCAGGTTTATGACCTCGGCAAGGAATGAATCCTTGGCAGTGGCTGTCGCCTCGACAGTGAGCGAGCCGGTAAGACTGAGCGTCCCGGCCTGCACGGCATCTCCCGCCCCGACCGGCTGCGGCGCGCTTTCACCGTTGACGATCGAGACATCCATGTCGCTGGAGCCGGAAACGATCACGCCGTCGACGGGAATGCGCTCACCGGCCGAGACCGCGATGCGGTCGCCGATACGGATTTCATCGATGGGTCGATAGTCACGGCTGCCGTCGGCGCCGATCACCATCGCGCCGCGCGGGCTGAGCCGCGCCAGCCCGCTGATCGCAGAGCGTGCCCGATCGCGCATCATGTGGTCGAGCGTGCGCCCGATCAGCAGGAAGAACAGCAACGAGGCGGTGGCGTCGAACCACGCATGCTCGCCGTGATTGATCGTCTCCCACAGCGAAATGAAGTAGGACAGCGTGATGCCGATCGCGATCGGCACATCCATGTTGGTGCGTCCGTGGCGAAGCGCGTTCCAGGCGGAAATGTAGAAGAAGCGGCCGGCATAGATCAGCGCGGGCGCGGCGATCATCGCCGATATCCAGTGAAACATATCACGCGTCGAGGCATCGGCCCCCGACCAGACCGAGACGGAAAGCAGCATGATGTTGGCGGCGGCAAACCCCGACACCGCCACCGCGCGAACGAGCTGGTTCCGCAGCGCGTCCGAGTTCTCTTCTCCGACTGAGAACAGATGCGATTCATACCCCGTCGAGGCGATCGCCCGGGCGATAACCTGCGGATCGGTGCCGATCTCGCCGACCTTATCGCGCCACACCACAGACACCCGCCGTGTCGACAGGTTGACGCGTGCCCGCTCCACCCCAGGCAACCGCTTCAGCGCACCTTCGATCGTGGTGATACAGGCGCCGCAGTGGACTGCCGGGACACTCAGATCGATCTGGTGCAGGCCGTCCCCGAGATCGCGGCTCGCAAGCCGCATCTCCTCGCTCGTCGGCAGCGCATGTTCCGCGCGTTCGATCTCAAGCGCCCCTTCGGTTCCGGCGGCGCAGCAGCTCATTTTGAGGCTCCTGTCACGGTAATCCGGTTAGCTTCGTGCATAATGGTCTTGCCATCGCGCTCGGCGACAATTTCAACGATCCACTGGCCCGCCAACACCGGGTGGCTGGCAACATAGTCGCCCTGCCCGGCCGAAGCGAGTTCGACGACAAAGTCCTGATGCTCACCGACAGGCCGCCTGAAATGCGCCGTGATCCTGTCGGCGGCAACGGGCCCCTGCTCGGGGATCGAGAGGTTGTAGCGAATCTCGTCGCCGTTAACGGTCAGCTTGCCCTTGATGCCGGTCGCCAACATCTCACGGATGGCGGCGGCCTTGCCATTGAATTCCTGGCTGGCGATGTAGGTGTTCTTCGCCACCAGCCCGCTCCAGGACGTGCTGGCGTAGTAGGCCATAAGCACATTCACGGAGATGATCGTTCCGAAGAACAGCACCATGACGCCGGCCATGTGCCATCCGGTGAAGAGGAAACCTGCCTTGTGGTGACCAACGCTCATTTCTTGTCTCCCGGCCCGTGGAATACGGCCTTGTAGCTGGCGCGCTCGTGACCATCGATGTCCTCGACCACGAAGTGGAATTCCTGGGAGGCCGAGGTTACCCGCTCGCCGGGCAATGTCACGAAGACCTTCAAAGTCGTCGCCTCATCCGGTTCGACCGATACCGTAACCGAACGCGGATCCTGCAGATCCATGCCGTTGATCTTCATGGCTCCATCGGGCAGGTCCTGCAGAGTCACGCGCACATTGCGCGGTTCCGGCACCATGTTCAAGATACGTACCGTATAACCGTTGCGGATGGATCCGTCCGATTCCAGCACGTATTGCGGATTGCGGTCGTGCAGGACGTTCACCTCGAGGCGGTCACGCGACAAGAGCGCGACGAGCAGGCCGATACCGACTGCCGCCCAGACGCCCATGTACAGCAATGTGCGGGGACGGAAGATGATCTTCCAGTTGAAATGCCGCACCTTATCGCTGAACGCCCCATCGGGTTTGCGCACGGCTTTCGGATCGATCGCCGTCGTGCCATTGTTCGTCGCGAGCGCCATGTTGGACTGGTATTCGTCGAGCGTCGCATAGGCGATCAGCCCCCGCTCCTTACCGATCTTGTCCATCACGCTATCGCAGGCGTCGATACAGAGCGCGCAGGTGATGCATTCGAGCTGCTGCCCGTCACGGATGTCAATGCCCATGGGACAGACCGCGACACAGGCGTTGCAGTCGACGCAATCGCCAACGACCTCACCGGCCGCGGCGGCCTTCTTGGCATGACGCGAGCGCGGTTCGCCACGCCAGTCGTTGTAGGTGACGACCAGCGAATTCTCGTCGAGCATCGCGGCCTGAATACGTGGCCACGGACACATGTAAATGCAGACCTGCTCGCGCATCAGCCCGCCGAACAGATAGGTTGTCGCAGTCAGGATCGCGACCGTCATATAGGCGACAGCCGGAGCTTCGCCCGTGACGAAATCGACAACTAGCGTCGGGGCGTCAGCGAAATAGAAGATCCAGGCACCGCCGGTCGCGACCCCGATAATGAGCCAGATCGCGTGCTTGGAAACGCGCTTCCCGATCTTGTCGAAGCTCCAGGGAGCGGCTTCAAGTTTCATCCGGGCGTTGCGATCCCCCTCGATCGCCCGCTCCACAACGAGGAAAAGATCGACCCAGACCGTCTGTGGACAGGTGTAGCCGCACCAGGCACGTCCCACCGCCGAGGTAATCAGGAACAAGCCGAAGCCTGCCATCACCAGGAGGCCGGCGACAAAGAAGAACTCCTGCGGCCAGATTTCGATGAAGAAGAAATAAAAGCGCCGGTGCGCCAGATCGATCAGCACGGCCTGGTCGGGCGCGAACTCACCGCGATCCCAACGCAGCCACGGCGTCAGGTAATAGATACCGAGCGTGATGAACATCACCAGCCACTTGAACTGGCGAAAGCGCCCTTCGGCGCGCTTTGGGAAGATTTTCTTGCGGGCTGCATAGAGCGGCTGTCGGGTCTTCGCCGACATCACCGCTTCAGCCTCGATACGCTCGACCTCGGTATTCGCGGTCTTGTCAATCTGGAGATTCATCTGTGGCAACCTCGTCTTTCGAGGTTCGTTCTCCCATCAGGGGCGGCAATGCTCCTTGACTTATGTCAAGCAGCGACCAAGTGTCACGACAGATATCAATTTTCATATTAGCCGAGTTTGACCGGAAATTCGGGAAAAACTGGCCGTGTCGCGAACATTCGGCTGATTTTTTTGAAAACCGGCATGTTATGCGGCGGAATGTCGCCATTCCGCCGCAAGTGTTCGATCATTCGCCGCCGCCGAGCGAATGGACGTAGATCGCGAGCTGCTTGACGGTCGCCTCACCCAGACGGGCACCCCAAGCGGGCATGACGCCATGCTTCGGGTTAGCGACCTGCGCCGCGATACCGGCCTCACCATCAACCTTGAGCCAGATAGCATCGGCAAGGTTCGGCGCACCGAAGTCGCGAAGTCCCTTGGCGTCCTCACCGTGGCACGAGGCACAGTTGTCGATGAAGACCTGCTTGCCGGGCTCGACGAGAGAAGCATCCGACGGCGTCCCGGTCAGGCTGACGACATAGGCCGCAACCTGCTTGATCTGCTCAGGCTCCAGGATGTCAGCGAAGGCGGGCATTTCGGAGACGCGGGTATCGGCGTCGGCATCGTAACGGATCCCGTGGGTGATTGTCGCCTGCAGCGCTTCGAGATCGCCGCCCCACAGCCAGTCGTCGTCGTTCAGGTTTGGATAACCAGGACCGCCAGCCGCGCCGGAACCGTGGCAGGGAGAGCAATTGACCTTGAAGGCGGCGGCGCCGCCGGCGGTAGCAAACTGCGCAAGTTCACGGTCAGCCGCGATCTCGGTGATCGGCATGGCCGCGATCTTGTCCAGATAAACCGCCTGGGCGGCCTTGGCGTCGCCGAGTTCGGCAGCGACTTCCGCTCGGGTCGAATAGCCCAGCAGGCCCTTGGTGTTATCCTTCAAAAGCGGCCAGGCCGGGTAGGCGATCGTGTAGCCGATCGCCCATACGATGGTCGCATAGAAGGTCCAGACCCACCAGCGTGGCATGGGATTGTTGAGTTCCCTGATCCCGTCCCACTCATGGCCAGTGGTTTCGACGCCACTGATTTCGTCGATGTGTTTTTCTGCCATTTCTCAATCCTCCTTGAGAGGGATGCTGGCGGCCTCTTGGGCGGACGACTTGCCGCCGGGCCGAAAGGTGAACAGGACCACCCCGACAAAGAACAGCGTCATGGCAAGAAGCCCCCAGCTGTCCGCGAAGTGGCGCATGGCCGTGTAGGTTTCCATCGTTCACACCTCTCAACGGTATCCGGTTGCGTCGTCGTACGTGGAGAAGTCGACAAGCGTGCCGAGCATCTGCAGATAGGCGACAAGCGCATCCATTTCGGTCAGGCGGGCGGGGTTGCCGTCGAAATCACCAACCTTCGCCTTCGGATAACGGGCGAGCAGAGCTTCGGTATCCGCTTCCGGATCCGCCTGGGCCTTGAGGTCAGCCTCGGCGTTCTCAATCATCTCCTCCGTGTAGGGCACACCGACAAGGGTGTTTGCCTTGAGGTCGGCAGTGATGTTCGCCACCCGGAGCGGCTGCTCCAACAGGAACGAATAGCTCGGCATGACCGATTCCGGCACGACGTCACGCGGCTCGACCAGGTGCTGGACGTGCCACTCGTTCGAGTAGCGGTCACCCACGCGGGCGAGATCCGGCCCCGTGCGCTTCGAGCCCCACTGGAACGGATGATCGTACATGGACTCCGCTGCCAGACTGTAGTGGCCGTAGCGCTCCACTTCGTCACGGAACGGACGGATCATCTGGCTGTGACAGACGTAGCAGCCCTCGCGGATATAGATGTTGCGACCGGCGAGTTCGAGCGGCGAATACGGCCGCATACCCTCGACCTTTTCGATCGTGTTCTCCAGGTAGAACAGCGGGGCGATCTCAACGATGCCGCCGATGGTGACCACGAGGAGCGAGCCGACGAAAAGAAGCGTCGCGTTGCGTTCGAGAATGGCGTGTTTATCAAGAATGGACATCGTGTCCCTCCTCATTCGGCCGGCTGCAAGGCGGGCGCGGTACCCGGGATCGGGGCCTCGTCACGCTTGTAGCCAAGGATTGTCATGGTCACGTTGTAGGCCATGATGAGCGCCCCCAGGAGGTACAGCCCACCGCCGACGGCACGCAGCACGTAGTACGGGAACATCGCAGCCACCGTTTCAGCGAACGAGTAGACCAGGAAGCCCTGCTCATCGTATTCGCGCCACATCAGGCCCTGCTGGATACCAGCAACCCACATGACGGCGGCGTAGACAACGATACCGAGCGTGGCGAGCCAGAAGTGCCAATTGACCATACGGATCGAGTACAGCCGCTCGCGGTTCCACAGCTTCGGAACGAGGAAGTAGATCGCGCCAAAGGTGATGAGACCGTTCCAGCCAAGCGCGCCGGAGTGAACGTGGCCGATCGTCCAGTCAGTGTAGTGGCTGAGCGAGTTGACCGACCTGATCGACATCATCGGACCTTCGAATGTCGCCATACCGTAGAAAGCAACCGCCATCACCATCATGCGGATGATCGGGTCGGTCCGGACCTTGTCCCATGCACCCGAGAGCGTCATCAGGCCGTTGATCATGCCACCCCACGAAGGCATCCAGAGCATGACCGAGAACACCATCCCGAGGGTCTGAGCCCAGTCCGGCAGTGCCGTGAAGTGCAAGTGGTGCGGACCGGCCCAGATGTACATGAAGATCAGGGCCCAGAAGTGGATGATCGACAGCCGATAGGAATAGATCGGACGATTGGCCTGCTTCGGAACGAAGTAGTACATCATGCCGAGGAAGCCGGCCGTGAGGAAGAAGCCCACCGCGTTATGACCGTACCACCACTGGGTCAACGCATCCTGCACGCCGGAGAATGCTGAATAGCTCTTCGAGCCAACCAGCGAAACCGGAATCGCCAGGTTGTTGACGATGTGCAGCATGGCGATAGTCACGATAAACGACAGGAAGAACCAGTTCGCCACATAGATATGCGGCTCCTTGCGGGTCATGATCGTGCCGAGGAAGGCGATAAGATAACCGACCCAGACGATTGTGAGCCACAGGTCGACATACCATTCCGGCTCGGCATATTCGCGACCCTGGGTCACTCCCAGCAGATAGCCGGTCGCGGCCATGATGATGAACAGGTTATATCCCCAGAAGACGAACCAGCCCAGCGAGCCACCAAACAAGCGCTGGCGCGAAGTGCGCTGCACGACATAGAAGGAGGTCGCGATCAGCGCATTGCCACCGAAGGCAAAAATCACCGCTGAAGTATGCAGCGGGCGCGTGCGGCCGAAGTTGAACCAGGGTTCGATGTTGAGGTCGGGAAACGCAAGCTGCAGAGCAACGACCACTCCCACGAGAAAACCAACAACACCCCAGAAGACGGTCGCGATAACGCCGTACTTGACGACTTCATCGAAGTATTCGGACTTAACCTCCGCGACGGCTGCCTTGTTCGCGGGAGCGAACTTCATCCGTCGCAACATGATGATCGTGCCGACAGTCAGCACGAAGAACGCGACCCACATGTGAGTCGCAAAAAGGCTGTCGGCGGCAAACGCCGCTCCGAGCAGCGCGGCGAAGGCGAGAAGCGCCATCACCAGTGTTTCCAGCGTGTAGTTCATTGTTGGTATCCCCCAACGGCTTGCTTTTCGTGTGCGGCTCCGCGCTCGCGAATCTCGGACGCGCGGACTCTGCATCAAGGGCAGGATTGCCACCGGTGACAATCCTCCACCTTGATCCAGATCAAGGCGAGAAGTCCTTTCCTGACTGAAAAAGGGAAACAATCTGGCATCGGCGCGCGCAACTTGCAGAAGCTGAGAAAGGACATCTTCACTTCCAGCGACGGTAAAACCGCCCACCGGTGCCGAGCCTTCCGATCCTCATCGGAACGACGCGAGCGATGGAGAATCCACATGCAGTCCAATCAGCCCTCGCCTACCAATATCGACTTGCCGCAGGGGTGGAAGACTCTCGCGCCCGGCGAGGTTCGCAGCGTCGGCTGGCTGCGCCGCGCGCATGCCGAACAGCTCGCCCTATGCAGCGAACTGGAAGACATCGCCGATTCACTGCCGGCCAACGTCAACCGGCAAAAATGCATCTACGCAGCAAAGGCACTTGGGCCGTTGATTCGCGGTATCCATCACTACGAGGAGACTGTCCTGTTTCCCTGGCTCAACGCCGAGGGTGCCGCCAGCGACGACCTTCGTTCGACGCTCGACCGTTTACGGTTTGAGCATTTCGAGGACGAATGTTTCGCCGAGGAACTGACTGACGCGCTGCTGAAACTCGGCGCCGGCGATGCGGTCAACATGGAGGCCGTCGGCTACATGCTGCGGGGTTTTTTTGAAGGCATGCGCCGTCATATCGCCTTCGAGACCGAACATCTGCTGAAACGTCTGCCCGAGGATGTTCTGCTCGGTAACAAGCCTGAACCGCAATAGCCTCAAAGAGGTTCACAGTGATGTGCAGAACGGTGGCGCTCAGGCGGCCAGCCCACTTCCATTGGCGGGGATCGGTCGAGCCATCATGACTGCTCCCATCGCCTCCCCGCCATGTGCGACCAAGGGCGTAAGCCGGCACTCCAGTCCCGCGCGACCGGCTCCTCGGTTCCAGACGAGCAGGTCGGCGGCTTTGCCCGCAAAGCAAAGGTCGAAAGAACACCGCGCACTGATCTCGAACCATGCGGTTCCGAACAATTCGCTGACGTGACGGCCGACGACGTCGAACTGCGTCAGGTTGAAGTACTCGGCATGGGCAGGATTACAATAGAGATAGCGGTAATCCAGCGTCACCACGGACACGAGGTCTGGCAGGCAGTTCAGTACCGTCTCATTGAGAAAGACATCGTCGCTCGGCACGCTCGCTGTCTCTTCGACGCTGACGGTCACGGGATCGGTTAGTGTATTGCCAACGCCAAAATAGCGCTCGAGCAGAACGGACAGCATCGCCGAATGCTTCAACACACAGGAACGGTCGTCGGCATCTTCGCGAATGAGACTGTTTATGAAGCGCAATTGCTGGTGCACCTCGTGGGGGCACTGGGCGCGATAGTCGATCACGGCGCCGATCAGCGGCTCAAGCTCCCGATCGAGAAGCCGTACCAGCCTGTCGTCCCCCAAGCGTATCGCCTGCCGAAGCTGCCGGCACTTCAACGAGAACGCCTCGAAAAGCGCAAGCAGGCCTTGGTCCTGAATTCGCTGTTCCATTGGCTGACCGTTCATCCGAACCTGCGGTTTCGCTTTCCGGCAGGACCACTCCATATAGAAAGTCCACCTTTTATTGGTGGGTAACATGAAGCTCATTCATGTTCAACCGACAAGGTTTAGGGTATTTCCAGAAAAAAAGAATGTACTAAAATGCGCGCCGCAAAGTTCAGCGCGGTAAGCCGTGATATCCCCACGTTTATGTGGGATCACATTTCACTGTGGAGTTGTTCGGATGATACCGCACTTAGCTGTCGAGTCGGGCAGAATCTGCCGCTAAACGAGCCTTCACAGGTTCCGCTTGATTGCCCAGCGATCATGATACCAGAGCCATTGCTCCGGATATTCGCGGACCCAGCTTTCGACCTTGTCGTTGAGCATTTGCGCCACGGCGTCGACGTCGGGCATGCCCCTCTCGTCGCATGGCAACGTCAGCGCCGGCTCGATCTCCAGCCGGAAGCGGTTGTTCGGCAGCCGGATGCAACGTGCGGGATAAACTTCGCAATTGAATTGCCGGGCGAGCTTGGCGAGCAGCGGATTGGTCTTGACCTTCTGCCCGAAGAACGTGGTGTCGCGACCCTTTCCGAATTTCTGGTCGACCAGTACGCCGACACCGCCGCCAGCCTCGAGTTGGCGTGCCAACGCGAACGAGGAACCGGCATGCGAAGGCACCAGTTTGCCCATGCGGCTCTGACGGAAGTCGAATACCTTGTCGGCGATGTAAGGGTTGTTCGGCGGCCGAAACAGAACCGTCACGTAGAGACCGAACGCGGCGCCCGCCACCGGCAGCATCTCGAAATTACCGGTATGCGCGGTGAAAACGATGAACGGACGCGGATTGTCGCGCAGGTCGAGGAAGATCGGAATACCGGAAACCTCGACCCGACCGGGTGAGGCAGCGAACGGATCGAAATCGAAAAGCCGGTCGAGGAACACGTATTCCGCCGCCATACGGCCCATGTGCCCCCAGGCAGCCAAGGCGATCGCCTCGCGCTCTTCCTCTCTCTTTTCCGGCAGAGCATTGCGCAGGTTCGTCAGCATCAGCCGGTGACGTCCCGTCTTCGGTCCGATCCAGCGCATCGCCCGGTCCGCAAAGCGGATCGCCGGATCGGCGGGCAGAACCTTCAGCAGCGTCAACAGCGCAAATGCGAGCTGCGCCACCAGCCATTGCTGGAAGCGCCGGAGAGCCAGCACGATGCGGGTAACGAAGAGTTTCAACGTGGTTTCAATCCATCCGCAGGATGATCTTGCCGAACACCTGCCGGCCTTCCATCCGTTCCAGCGCCCTGTCGATATCGTTGAGACCAACCTCGGTGTCGATCACCGGATGGACGATACCACGCGCCATCTTCTGCATTGCGTTCGCCATGTTCTCCATCCGGCAGCCGAATGAACCGAGCAATTTCAACTGCTGCTGGAACAGCATCATCAGGTTCACGTCGGTCGACACGCCGGAGGTCGAGCCGCAGGTTACAAGCCGCCCGCCCCGCTTCATCGACAGCATGGAGCCGGCCCAGGTATCCTTGCCCACGTGCTCGAAGACCACGTCGACGCCCTTCTTCTTGGTGAGCTTGCGCACCACCCCTTCGAAGCGGTCGGTGCGGTAGTTGATGACGTGATCGGCGCCGAGTGCCTTCGCCTTCTCGATCTTGTCGTCGGAACCGACGGTAGTGATGACAGTGCAGCCGATCTTCTTGGCCAACTGGATCGCCGCCGTGCCGATGCCCGAGCCGCCGGCATGGACGAGGATCGTCTCGCCGGGTTCGAGCTTCGCGTTGTCGAACAGCATGTGCTCTACCGTGCCGAAGGTGACGGGCGCTAGCGCCGCCGCCACCGCATCGATGCTCGGAGGCGCCGGGACGAGCTGGCGGGCGGGGATGTTCATCTTCTCCTGCGCGAAGCCGTCCAGATGGAAACCGTGCACGCCGCCGACATGTTCACAGAGATTGTCACGACCCTCGACGCAGGGTTTGCAGAGCCCGCAGGTACGCGCACCATAGACCGAAACCAGTTGGCCGGGCAGCACGTTAGCGACGCCGGGACCGATCGCGTCGACCACCCCGGACGCTTCCGCCCCGATGACCAGCGGCATCTTGCGCTTGGCGAACGCCATGCCGCGCCAGCCCCAGACATCGATATGATTGAGCGCCACTGCCTTGACACGCAGCGTCACCTCGCCAGGGCCGGGAGCCGGCGGTTCGGGAAGATCGGTGATCTCGAGCTTGCGGTCTTCGACGAGTTGCAGTGCGCGCATGTGCGTTTTCCTCGCCCGGAGGCGTTGCTTACTGTTTCTTTTCAGGCCGGGCCGTGAATTAGGCCGGTTCCAGCGTCATGACAAGGCTGGCGTTCTGGCCGCCGAATCCGAACGAGTTGGAGAGCACGGCTGACACCTGTGCATCCCGCTTGACGTTCGGAACCACGTCGAGCTCGATCGCCGGATCCGGGTTGACGTAGTTGATGGTTGGCGGCAGCGTTCCCGTCAGCATGGTCTGGATCGAGAACACCGCCTCGACTGCGCCGGCCGCCGTCAGTGTATGGCCGATCATCGACTTGTTCGAGGATACCGGGATGCCCTTCAGCGTATCGCCGAAGACGGCCAGCATGGCGCCATATTCCATCTTGTCGTTCTCGGGCGTCGAGGTGCCATGGGCATTGATATAGCCGACCTGGCTTTCCGAGAGCCCCGCATCCTCCAGTGCCGCACGGATTGTCGCGATCGCCGGCCCGCCATCCGGCGAGGAACGGGTGCGGTGGAAATGGTCGGCCTTCTCGCCGCAACCCTTCATGATGCCGAGTACTTTCGCGCCACGCGCGACCGCCGATTCCAGCGATTCCAGCACCAGTGTCGCCGCGCCTTCGGCTATGACGAATCCGTCGCGATCCTTGCTGAACGGCTTGGAAGCCTTTTCCGGCGGGTCATTCTGCGTGGAAAGCGCCGAGAGCAGCGCAAAACGGATCAGCGCTTCCGCGCCGACCGAACCGTCGGTCGCAACCGTCAGCGCGCGCTCCGTGCGGCCCTGCCGGATTGCTTCGACGCCGAGCTGGATCGCAGTGGCGCCAGACGCACAGGCCGTCGAAAGCGTCACCGGCAGGCCTCGCGTACCGAACCGGTCGGAAAGCCGCTCCGAGATCGAGCCGAATTGTATGGCCTCCATGAAGACCGGATCGGGATTGGCGCGCATCGCCGCCGTCAGGCGATTATAGGCATGCCCCCCGTTTGCCTCGGGAGGGCAACGCTCGACGATACGGAATCGGTCGCTCCATTCCGGCTCGACCGGCGGAGCGGCGAGAAACAGCGGGCCGGCGAAATCGCCGGAAAGCCCGGCCTGCGCCAACGCCTCGATCGTCGTCTCACGCGCCATAGCATAGGAGCGCTCGACGGCGTTGGCGGCTGGCAGCTCGATGAAATCGACCGTACCCGATATCCTGGTGTTCAACCCTTCTGTGGGGAAGCGGGTGATCTTGTGGATGCCGGAGATACCGCCGGTGAGCTTAGCCCAGTTGTCCTCAATGCCCTGCCCCAGCGAGGTGATCACGCCCATGCCGGTGACGGCGACGATCGGCCGACCGAGATGGTCCTTGAAACGGGACTGTGTCATGTCGTTCTCCTCAAGCCTCGGCGCTCAGATGCGCCATGCCTTCACCGCGCACGTAGCCGACTGTCGTGACGATCGCCTCCGATGCGGGCTTGGTCATGGCCTTCTCGCCAGCGGTATCGAACACCGGAACGACGGCCTTCGCATCAAGCGCGAGTGCGGCAAGCGCCAGACCGAGCGGGAACTGGGCCTCCAGCGCATGACCAGTCACGCCGCCGAAGCCACGGAGGACGGCTCCGGGGAAGGCAGCCTCCAGCGCCGCCTTCTCGCGCTTCGAGATGTCCACGAGACCGCTCGCGCCGGAAAGCACCAGAGCGCCCTCACCGGCAGCCTTGCCAACCGAGCCCGCCATGCGCGACAGCCGCTTTTCCAGACCGCCATCCTCGCGCCGACCGCGATCGCCCTCGATCGCGTCGATCGTCGCGTAGATGTGAGCGCCCCGCGCCTCCGCATAAGCACGGGATTCGAGCACCAGAAAAGCGCCGACGGTGCCGAGGATCATGCCGCCGCCATGCGACGGATCGCGCTGCCAGAGTGGCGTCCATTCGCCGGTTGCATGCGCCCGGATGCCTTCCACCAGCAGGAAAATGTCGTCGCGGTCTGCCACGAAGGCACCTCCGACGAGCGAATGGGTGGATTGCCCTGCCCGGATTCGCGCAAAAACGGTCTCGATCGCGGAAATGCCCGCGCCCTCTTCGCCCATGAAAGTGCGCGAGGAACCGGTCACCTTGTGAACGATCGAGATATTGCCCGCCATAAGGTTAGAAAGCTGCGCCAGGAACAGCGTCGGCCGGAGCTCGGTGGTGAGCTTCTCGTTGAGCAGTTGCTCTCGGTCGTTACGCTTCAGTCCTTCATCAAGGATCAGCGTATCGACGTTGATGTCGCGCTCGCCACCGCCGGCAGCCACGATCATGTCCATGGTCGAGCAGGCGTCAACGTTGTCCTTCAGGCCGGCGTCGTCCAGCGCCAATCCGGCCGCGTAGACGCCGAGCCGCTGCCAGTTTTCCATCTGCCTCTGGTCGCCACGCTTGGGGATCTGCGCCGACCAGTCGATTTCCGGCATCGGATGGATCGGATACGGCTTGAATTTCTCCGCCTCGATGACTGGCTGCGCAAGTGCCGGCCCGGAAAGAAGCGCGACATGCGCCTCCTTGCCGGTGCCATGGCTGGTCACGATGCCGATGCCGGTGATCACGACATCATTTGGCTTTCTCGTCATGTGTTGTCCTCTCGGCGGAGAGCGTATGAAAGCCGCCTTCCGGCGGTCCGGCTCGAAATATTCCGCTCTAGAAGCGCGTGCGGCGCACGTCAACTATCTCGGCAATACGGGATCGGCGAAGCTGCCCTACACTCAGCGCGCAGCCTCAATGGCAGCGATCAGACCAACCTCTGCGGCGCGCCCCTTGACGAGGTCACCGAGCGGGATTTCGCTGAACGGCATGGTCCGCAGCTTGAGTTGGGCGTCGCACACCTTCTTGGTGCCGGAAGAGATCTTCGCCTTGGTCACGGCGAAGCCGGAACCGTCGTGCTCGAGGCGGGCCTCGATCTCCAGTTCTGCCTCAGGCTCGACGAAGGTGCGCATCTTGGCGCCGTCGACCGACATCAGAAACGGCATCGCGGTGAAATCGTTGACCGCGAGCAGGAGGAAGCCAGAGGCCTGTGCCATGGTCTCGATCAAGAGAACGCCCGGAACGAGCGGCATGCCGGGAAAATGGCCTTCGAAGACGGGGCTCGCCGCCGGCACGCGCGAGCGTGCGCGCAACACGCCCTCACCGAGGTCGACCGACTCGACACGGTCGATCATCTGGAAATATTCCAGCAGCATGTCTCGTCTCCCGCCCGGAAAAGGCTCAGGTCTTGGCGGCGCGCAGCTCGTCGATCTTGGCGCAGAGGTTCTTCAGGACGAAATAGTCCTCAGTCGAAACCTTGCCCTCGTTGACATCCTGCGTCCACTGTTCGAGCGGAATCTTGATGCCGAATTCCTTGTCGATCGCGAACACGATGTCGAGGAAGTCGAGGCTGTCGATGCCGAGGTCATCGATCGTGTGGCTATCGGGCGTAATCGTTTCGCGATCGATTTCGCTCGTTTCAGCTATGATATCAGCAACCTTGTCAAATGTAGCAGTCACGCCGTTATACCCCGTGGTCTTTCTAATCAGAGCCCCACATAGGCAAAACGGACTGAGTTGCCAATGGCCTGCATGCGTCCCTGTCTCAAATTGCCGCAATAGTGTTGCCTAAACAGCAATGGAATGCCGGCCCTTGCCGCTGGAGAGATAGGCATCGAACACGGCCGCGACGCTGCGGGCGAAGGGTCTCCCGGTTTCCGTGAGCCGGAACCGCTCGCCGTCGATCGAACAGAGCCCATCCCTGTTACCTGCCGTGAACACACGCGCCTCGGTGATGACGGTTTCGGCACCCTTCGGGAAAAGCGCCCGGATCTCCGCGAAATCGAAACAGAAATTGCACATGATCTGCTCGATCACGTGGGCGCGCAGCCGGTCGTCTTCGGAAAGCTCAACACCACGTACCGCGCAGAGCCCGTCACCGGACGCCATCTTCTGGTATTCACCGGTCGCCGGCATGTTCTGCACATAGCCCTGCGGCAACTGACCGATCGAGGACGCGCCGAGGCCGATCAGTGCGTCGGCCGCGTCGTCGGTATAGCCCTGAAAATTCCGGCGCAGCCTTCCCTCGCGCGCGGCAACTGCCAGCCTGTCCGACGGCTTGGCAAAATGATCGATACCGATCGACTGGTATCCCGCCGCGACCAGCATTTCTGCCGCCCGGGTCATCTGCTCGTAGCGCATCTCGACGTCAGGCAATGCGGCTTCCGGAATCATCTGCTGATGTTTCTTCATCCATGGCACATGAGCATAGCCGAACAGCGCGATCCGGTCCGGATCGAGCGTGATAATGTCGGAAACCGTTCTCTCCAGACTGGCGAGCGTCTGGTAAGGCAGACCGTAGAGCAGGTCGCAGTTGACCGAATGCACGCCGCGGGCACGCACCGCCTCGACCACGCCCGCCGTCTGCTCGAACGTCTGGATGCGGTTGATGGTCTGCTGCACCTTCGGCTCGAAGTCCTGCACCCCGAGACTCGCCCGGGTCATGCCGATTGCCGCCAGCGCATCATAGCGCGGCTCATCGAGATCGTTCGGATCCATCTCGACGCTGACCTCGACATCATCGGCGAAGTCGAAGGCGGAGCGTAGGCGCCGCATCAGCTCGATCATGTCGGCCGGCATCAGCATGGTCGGCGAACCACCGCCGAAATGCACCGCGGTCACCTTCGCACCTTCACCGACCAGTGACCCGACCGTGGCGATCTCGTTGTAAAGCGCGGCAAGGTAGGTGGTGATCGGCTCGTATTTCAGCGTGTGCTTGGTGTGACAGGCGCAAAACCAGCACAACCGGTCGCAGTAGGGGATATGGATATAGAGCGAAACATCCTGCCCCGATCGCAACTCGCCTAACCAGCGCGCATATTTGCCGCAGTTCAGATTTTCGCCAAAATGCGGCGCCGTCGGATAGCTCGTATACCGCGGAACCGCCCCGGAATACCTGCCCAACAGGGCTCTCATGGTGTCGTCCATTACCATATGCGGTTACCTCTTCTCTTCGCCTAAAGGATACCTCCCTGCGACATGGCGTCCTTTGACTTCAATCAATTTGCTGGTAAATTCCGCCCAACTTGATGACGGGTTGCCTGCGCTCACATGGGTCATATGGTCACGCCTGCCGGAGAGCAACTCGACGGGAGCGAAGGACCTGTCTATTGAGGGGGCCTCATCATGGACGCGCAGAAAATGGACGCGCAGAAAAAAATCCCGACCGACATCGACGCTCCGAGCATCTGTCGCGCCTGCGAGGCCAGGCACGGAGGCGTCTGCGCAACGCTCACCGCGACGCAGTTGCTCGAACTCAACCGCCATTCCACCCGTCGCAAGGTCGAGGCCGGCAACGAGGTGATTGGCCAGGGTGAGGTAATCGACAGCTATTCGAACATCCTCAGGGGCGTCGTAAAACTCTCCAAGATGATGTCCGACGGCCGCCAGCAGATCGTCGGCCTTCAGTTCGCCCCCGATTTTATGGGCCGACCCTTCATCGAGGAAAGCACGGTCACGGCGGAAGCGGCGACGGATACCGAAATCTGTTGCTTCCCTCGCGCGCTGATCGATCGCATGGTCGCCGAATCACCGGATTTCGAGCGCAAGCTTTACGACCAGTCGCTCAAGGAACTCGATGAGGCACGCGACTGGATGCTGACTCTCGGCCGCAAGACCGCGCAGGAGAAGGTGGCTAGTTTCCTCTACCTGATCGCCAGCCATGCCGATCCCGAACAGGGCCACACCTCGACCTTCGATCTGCCGCTGTCGCGTGCAGACATTGCCGATTTCCTCGGCCTGACAATCGAAACCGTGTCGCGCCAGATGACCAAGCTGCGCAAGGACGGCATCATCGTCATCGAGAACAACCGGCATGTCATCGTGCCGAACATCGACCGGCTGAACTGCGCCGCCGGAAACGACTGAACCCGGCTCTTCGACCGGGGTCCGCCTACCTCTCGACAGAACAGGTCCAACTTACTGCGTGATTACCACCTTCATGTTGGCGAGGCCGGCGCGCTGCGTCATCGCGAAGAGCTGCGCCGCGTTGTCCGGATGCAATCGCACGCATCCATGCGAGGCCGGACGACCGAGCCGCTTCACGTCGAAGGTGGCATGAACCGCGTAACCGTCCTTGAAGAAGATCGCGAACGGCATCGGCGCGTTGTCGTACTTGCGTGAACGGTGGTTCTTGGACAGCCACTTGGCCGTATAGGAGCCGGTCGGCGTATGATAGCCGTTGCCGCCAGTCGAAACCTTCCAGCGATATTTCGGTATGCCGTTTTCGGTCACGACCATGGTCTGCTTGGAAATGCTCACCCGGGCGACCAGGCTTCCCGCCTCGGCCAGAACCGGCGTCAACTGAATGCAAAGAAAGGCCGCGGCGGCCAGAAGTAGTTTCCGCATAAATTTCCCCTTGGTTCACCCCTTGCCGGGCGTCAACATCAAGAGGCTATACTAGGTATGATCATACAGTTTGTTAAAACGCAGCGGATCGAAACAGTAAAACTGGCGATTAGGACCTTTAAGATATCGCTGAAGTCAGATGAGGCTGACGACGAAGGCGAGAGCGACTAGACCGGCCGTGACGCTGCAGCTAAACCGGAACAGGATAAGGGCGCGGTCGATATCGGCGGCCGAGGCGTCCCCTCGCCCTGCCCCGTTAATCATCGGTTCGCTGACGAGATCTCCACCGTAGACGCGCGGGCCGGCAAGCCTCAAGTCCAGCGCCCCGGCGAAACCCGCCTCTGGCCAGCCGGAATTTGGCGAGCGATGCAGGCCGGCGTCACGGCGTCCGACCGTGAACGCCCGGTTCATGGCCTGCCGTCCGAACGACAACATCGCCCCCAACGAGACGATCAGCAGCGACAGCCGCGCCGCCGGCCAGTTGGCGAGATCGTCGAGCCGCGCCGAGGCCCAGCCGAAAGCCAGGTATTTCGGCTTCTTGTGGCCTATCATGGAATCAGCAGTGTTCAGCATCTTGTAGGCGAGCAGGCCTGGCAGTCCGGCGATCGCGTACCAGAAAGCCGGAGCCACCACGCCGTCCGCGAAATTCTCCGCCAGGCTTTCGATCGCCGCCCGGCAGACACCGGGCTCATCGAGCGTTTTTGGATCCCGGCCGACGATCAACGAAACAGCCTGGCGCCCGCCGTCCAGCCCGCCCTGCCGCAAGCCATCGGCAACTGCCGCGACGTGATCGGCAAGGCTCTTCTGCGCCAGGAACACAGCGACGATAGCTATTTCCACGACGAAGCCGAGCCAATGAAGCGAGGAAAGAATGCCATGCAGCGCAAGGCCAAGAAGCGCGCTACCAACCAGCAGGATGGTAATGGCGACGAGACCGTTCAGCCGCCGCTGCTCGGCCGGAACCTCATCACGGTTCCATCGTTCGTCGAAGAAGGAGATCGCGGCACCGAACAGCACCACAGGATGTCTGACCTTCTGCCAGAACTGCGGTGGATCGCCGACGAGACGGTCGAGCAGCAGGGCTGCAAACAGGATGACGAGATGCGGCATGTCATGCTCCCCCGAACGTGGCCAGCACTTCGGCCAGACGCGCATCGCCTGCGGCGTCGGGCGCGAGCCCCAGCCGCAACCAGCTCGGCGCGTAGTCAAACGGCCGCGTCAGGATATGACGCCGGCACAGGTGCTCGTAAAGAGCCGCGGCTTGCGGATGCTCGATAAGCGAAAATAGCGAGGTGCCGCCGATCACCGCCAGACCGGCACCATCTAGAACCATCCGTAACCCGTCATGCCGTTCGGCAATCCGCTCCCGGATCGCCCGTGTGTCGCTGCGCATCAGGCCGGCCGCCACTGCGAGCGCCGGACCGGAAACGGCCCAGGGGCCCAGCCAGTTCTGCATCCGCTCGGCGCGGTCCGGCGCCGTGACGACAAAACCGAGCCGGATGCCCGCCATGCCGAAGAATTTTCCGAACGAACGGAAGACAATGAGATTGGCGTGGCGCCCCGCCACTGGAACAAGACTGGCGCTGCCATCGGCGTCACCGAACGCCTCGTCGACCACAAGGAGTCCACCATTGGTCCGTAACCGGTCGGCCAGAGCTTCCAGCGCGTCGGGCGAATAGGAGCGACCGTCCGGGTTGTTGGGATTGACGACGACCACCAGCCCATGGCGCTCATCGGCATCCTCCGGTCGCGCCAGCCGGTCGACCTCCAGGCCGGCCGCAGTCAGAGCGCGCTCGTATTCTCCGTAGGTTGGCCAGACCACCGCAGCCCGTTTTCCCCGCGTCACGAACCGCGGCAGGAGCTGGATTGCCGCCTGCGTGCCCGGCACGGCGAGCGGCATTATCGCTCCCGAGCGATAGAAAACCCGTGCCGCCTCGCAGGCATTTTCGACCAGTGACCGGTCGGGCAAACGGTGCCAAGCGTTCGCCTCGATCGCCGGCAGAACCGGCGGACACGGGTTGATCCCGGTCGAGAGGTCGAGCCAGTCCGCCGGATCGCCGCCGTAGCGCGCCGCCGCGACCGCGATCGCCCCGCCATGCGCGATCGGCGCAATCATGCAGGCCCGCCCCCGATATCGATCAGGTGCAAGAAGGAACCGGCGACATTGCCGCGCTGGCGGCCGAATGTGCCGAGGTCGTTATTCAGCGCATCAACCGCTGAAAACAGGGACTCACCCTCGCCTTCGGATACAACGGTCGCATAGTGGAATTCGTGCCCGGTCATCGGCGCCTGGAAGAAGGCGCCCAGCGGCTTGATCCGACGATAGCCGAGGTGGCGCGAACGTGTCTCGAAGCTGGTAACGACCGGCAGCAGGCCGAGCATCTCGTGCCGCTCGCCGTTCGCGTCGATCAGCCCTTCGCCCATCACCATGTAACCGCCGCACTCGCCGAACACACGTGCACCGCGATCTCTGGCGGCAAACACGCCCGCGCGGAAAGCCTGGGCGCTGGCAATCTTGCCCGGTTGCAGCTCCGGGTAGCCGCCTGGCAGGTAGACCGCGTCCGCGTCCGCCGCAGGCGCCTCGTTTGCAAGCGGCGAAAAGAAAGAGATTTCCGCCCCACGCCGTCGCCAGCCCATCAACATGTGTTCGTAGGAAAAAGCGAACGCCACGTCGCGCGCCACAGCGATGCGCTGCCCGAGCGGCGGCAGACGATCGATATTCGCCTCGGACGGCCGATCAGGAATATGCCGCGCGGCACGCAGCAGCACGTTGAGATCACATTCGGCGGCAACGACCTCGCTCGCGTGCTCGATGAAGCTGTCAAGCTCGTCATGCTCGCCGGCCTGCACCAGGCCGAGATGCCGTTCGGGAATTTCCAGCGCCTTCTCGGTGCGGATGACGGCGAAGACCGGCATGCGGATACGCTCCATCGCATGGCGCAACATCAGCTCATGGCGTTCGCTGCCGACGCGGTTGAGGATCACTCCGACGATGCGCGTGTCGATCCGGTAGTTGGCGAACCCACTGACCAGTGCCGCGATCGAATGCGAAGCGCGCGCGCAGTCGACAACCAGCACCACCGAAAGCCCGAGGATAGAGGCAAGATCCGCGGCAGAGCCGTTGCCATCGGCGGCACCGTCGAACAGGCCCATCATCGCCTCGATGACCAGCGTCTTGCCGCCGCTCGCGTGCAGCGCGGCATTGGCGAGCAACAGTTCCTTGCGCATGCCCCAGGGATCGAAGTTGAGACAGAGTTCTCCGCTCGCCGCCGCATGGAAGGCAGGATCGATATAATCGGGACCGGCCTTGCCTGGCGCGATCGCATGGCCGGCCTTCTTCAACGCCCGGAGAAGTCCGAGCGTCACGGTTGTCTTCCCCGAACCCGTCGAGGGCGCGGCGATCATCAATCCGCTCATGCACTGTCCTTCTTCGCCCGGTCCGCGAACGGATCGGACTTCAATGTCCGCCCGGCAAGAGCGCCGAGCCAGTCGAGCGAGGGCCTTAGCCGGACCACCTCGCCCACCACTACGATCGCCGGCGGCTCAAGCCCCGACGCAGAAACGGCGCGCTCCGCCTCGCCGAGCGTCGTTTCCAGCACCCGCTGCGAGGCAGTCGCGGCATCACAAACAAATGCGACTGGTTCATCCGTCCGGCGCCCCGCCGCCATCAGTTCGGTCGCAATATGGCCGATATGCTTCATCGCCATGTACATCACGATCACCGGCGAACCGCGACCGATCGCCTCCCAGTCGATCCGATCAGGCACAAGGCCGGATGAATCGTGCCCGGTCAGGAAGGTCACAGCGTGATTGATCTCCCGATGCGTCACCGGAATACCGGCATAGGCGAGTCCGCCGATTCCGGCTGTGATGCCCGGCACGATCCGGAACGGTACGCCGTGCTCGATCAGCGTCAGCGCCTCTTCGCCGCCGCGCCCGAACACAAACGGATCGCCACCCTTCAGCCGCAGCACCCGCTTTCCCGCCTTGGCGAGTTCTACGAGCCGTAAGGAGATGTCGCGCTGCTTCGCCGACGGCTTGCCACCTCTCTTGCCGGCATATTCCAACTCTGCACCCGGCTTGGCGAGCTTCAGGCATTCCTCTTTGACGAGCGCGTCGTGTACGATCACGTCGGCCTCGGAGAGCGCCTTGGCCGCGAGCAGCGTCAAAAGGCCCGGATCGCCGGGACCGGCGCCCGTCAGCCAGACATGGCCGGGGGTCATCGACGGCAGGTGCGCGAAGGGATCGGTGATCATGGCCATGCTCTATGCCTCACATGTCGAAATTGCAATCTTTGACAGCGCTTACGTCGCTTTCGTCGACTGTCGGGCTGGCCTATAACGACGTCATGACGAACCCGGCCGACCACGCCCCCGAACCGAACGAGACTGGCGCCAGCCGGCGTCCCGAAGGGACGTTGCGGACCGGATGGACCACAGGCGCCTGCGCCACTGCCGCCACCAAGGCTGCGTTGACGGCGCTGCTTTCCGGCGACTTTCCCGATCCCGTGACCATAAGGCTGCCGCGCGGCGAAACACCAGCCTTCGCACTCGCCACGGAAAGGCTCGGCAACAGCTTTGCAGAAGCCGGCATCGTCAAGGATGCGGGCGATGATCCGGATGTAACCCATGGCGCCACGGTAGTCTCGCGCGTGCGTCTGCTGCCGCCCGGAAGCGGTATCCGTTTTGCCGCCGGCGACGGCGTCGGCACCGTCACCCGTCCCGGCCTGCCAATCGGTGTCGGCGAACCGGCGATCAATCCGGTGCCGCGCGCCATGATGGGCGAGGTCATAGAAGAAGTCTGTAGCGCGTTCGGCAAACCCGCAGACGTAGAGATCACCATTTCCATTCCCGGCGGCGCGGCAATCGCAGAGAAGACCTGGAACCCACGCCTCGGCATCGTCGGCGGACTTTCGGTGCTCGGCACCACCGGTATCGTTCATCCCTTTTCCTGTGCCGCGTGGATCCATTCCATCCATCGCGGTATCGATGTGGCCCGCGCTATCGGACTTACCCACGTGCTCGGCGCCACCGGCTCGAGTTCGGAAAAGGCTGCCCAGGAATTTCATCACCTGCCTGAAGAGGCACTGCTCGACATGGGTGATTTCGCCGGTGGGCTACTGAAGTATCTGCGCGTCCATCCCGTCCCCCGCCTCACCATCGCCGGCGGCTTCGCCAAGCTGGCGAAACTGGCGCAGGGCGCGCTCGACCTGCACTCCTCACGCAGCCAGGTCGACATGCAATTCCTGGAATCCCTGATTGAAAGTGACAAACTCACTCAAGCTCTCAGAAACCGGATTCAATCTGCGAACACCGCCTTGGAAGTTTATGAAATAACAAAAGAAAACGGCATCGACCTTGCAGCGTCTGTCGCGGCCCGCGCGCGCAGTACCGCGATCAACACGCTGCGGGGCGCCCCGGTCGTTGTCGACATCCTCGTCACCGACCGGAAAGGGACGATCCTTGCCCATGTCGGCTGACACTCACAATCCGGAGCGGGAGAAAATCCTGATACTCGGCGGCACGGCGGACGCCCGCGAACGGGCAGCGCGGCTGGTCGCACGAGGTCACCACGTCATCACCTCGCTCGCTGGCCGGACGACTGACCCGTTCCTGCCCGCAGGCGAGGTTCGCATAGGCGGCTTCGGCGGACCGGAAGGCCTCGCCCGCTATCTGTTTGAAAACGGCATAACCCGGGTGATCGACGCCACCCATCCCTTTGCCCACCGCATCTCCGAGAACGCCCGCATCGCCTGCGCGGCAGCCGGTGTGCCGCTGGAACAGCTCGCCCGCCCCGCATGGGGCCGGCAGCCCGATGACGACTGGATCGAGGTTACGTCGCTGGAGGACGCCGCAGCTGCCCTACCCGCCGAGGCTTGCGTGTTCCTGGCCTTGGGCCGACAGTATCTCTCCGCCTTCGAGTCCCGGCAGGACTGCCATTTCGTCGTTCGCATGGTGGACCCGCCGGGAGTACCGCTCGGTTTCGCCTCCTTCGATTTGATCCTCGGCAAACCCTCTTCCGATCCATCCGAAGAACAGGCACTTCTGGAGGCGCATCGCATCACCCATCTCGTCTGCCGAAATTCCGGCGGTGAGGCCGGCTACGGCAAGATCGTCGCCGCGCGCCAGCTCGGCATCCCGGTGATCATGATCGGCCGCTGAGGGGGGCGGTCAGGCCACCTCCCCCTATTTCCCCGCCGGAGGTTCAGTCTTCCTTGACCGACACGATCGTATCGTGGATCAGCTTGAGCACGCCGTCCGCATCGATATCCGTGCAGATCTTCTGGCTGACGATGCCGTCCCAGTCTGACGGGCCGAAACCACGCCCGTCCGGCTTCTGGATCGTCTGGCCGTCGGCAATGCCGCCGCAGACAACGCGCACCGCGCCCGAGCGCGTGGTGAAAAGCTCCGGCGCAACGACATAGGCGCAGGCGCAGCTGTCGTGCACCACCATGCCGTCCGGAACCCGGCTCTCATAGAACTTGATGTAGAACTGCGAGAGGTCGAACAGCAACTTGGCCCGACTGGAGCCGGCCGCGTCACGAATGTCGGCAAGCTGCTGGCGCGTCATCACGGTTTTTGTCGTCACGTCGAGGCCGACGATCACCACCGGCCAGTTTGCCGTGAACACCACGTCCGCGGCTTCCGGATCACCGTGAATATTGGCCTCCGCCGCCGGCGTGACATTGCCGTTGACGTGGAAGGCGCCGCCCATGATCACCACCTGCTTCACCAGGCCGACGATCTCGGGATCCTCCTTCAACGCATTGGCGAGATTGGTCATGCGACCCACAGCCACCAGGGTCACCTCGCCCGGATTGGCGCGAACGGTCTCAACGATGAACCGTGCGGCTGGACGCGGATCAAGCGGAATGTTGATCGTCTCCGGCACGCCGATATTACCGAGCCCGTCCTCTCCGTGAATATAGGTCGGCGGCTCGTGGCTGATACGATGCGGAATGAAGGTCTCGCCTGCGCCCTTCGCGACCGGGCTGTCGATCTTCCACTCCCGCTTCAGGAACAGGGCATTACGCGTCGTGGTGTCGATCGTCGCATTGCCGAACACAGTCGTGATGCCGAGCAGGTCGATCTCAGGATGGTGGTGGAGAAAAAGCAGCGCCATGGCGTCGTCGACGCCGGGATCCGTATCGAAAATGACCTTGTGCATATTTCACCGATGCCTGTCAGGAAGGGCTCGCGCCCGGGGACCTCGGCTTAGCGGACGCCGCAACGTGGTTCAAGCTACGTTTCCCTCAGCCGGCCGCTTCCTCTTCTTCTTCCCCGCGTTACGCAGCACATGCGTGAAATCGGAATTGTAGAGATCGCTGTCGCGGAACTCGACCTGACCGAATACCTTGCCGACCATGATCAGCGCCGTGCGCGTGAGCTTCGCCTTGCGCACCTCCTCGGCCATGCCCTTGAGCGTCGTGCGGATGAACATCTCGTCCGGCCATGTGGAGCGATAGGCGATGATCACCGGGCAGTCCTCGCCGTAATAGGGCGTCAGCGTATCGCGGATATGGGTGAGGTTGCGGATGGAGAGATGAATGGCGAGCGTCGCCCGAGACTTGCCGAGAATTTCCAGTGTCTCGAACTCCGGCATCGATGACGCCTTCATCTCGGTGCGAGTGATGATGATCGTCTGCGCGATCTCCGGCAGGGTCAGCTCCGTCTTCAGCCGCGCCGCGGTGGCGGCGAAGGCAGGCACGCCCGGCACCACCTCGTAAGGGATACCGAGAGCATCGAGCCGCCGCATCTGCTCCGCGATGGCTCCGTAGATGGAGGGATCGCCGGAATGCACCCGCGCCACGTCCTCGCCCCGCCCATGCGCAGCCTCGATTTCGGCGATGATCTCATCGAGATGCATCGGCGCGGTGTCCTTGACGATCGCTCCCTCAGGCGCGCACTTGACCGTCTCCTCCGGCACCAGCGAGCCGGCATAGAGGCAGACCGGGCACCGCTCGATCAGCCGCAGGCCACGGACGGTAATCAGATCGGGGGCGCCGGGTCCGGCTCCGACGAAGTAGACGGTCATGCCTTATTCCTTCTCAAAACTGTTGGCGGCTGAGGTCGCAGGCCGCCCATTCGGTTCCGCAATTCATCGCCCCTCATCCGGCTGCCGCCACCTTCTCCCCGCACGCGGGGAGAAGGGAGATGGAGCAACGGCCATGCCACAAAACCCCTTCTCCCCGTCACAACGGGGGAGAAGGTCCGGCAGGGGGATGAGGGGCAAGCCTCCGACAAGGTTTCGTTCAACCGCCGACCATCCCCGTATCCGCCTTCCCCGAGTATCCGCGCGGCGTATAGACCCAGGTCTTGCCGTCACCGGTCTTCACCGTCCGGCTCTCCGACGAGCCGACCACGACCACGGTCAGCATGTCGACCTCGTCGACATTCAGATCCCCGAGCGGTACAGTGCGCACCGTCTCCCCCGGTCGGCCGAGATTGGTGGCGAGGATCACCGGCGTCGTCGCCGGGCGGTATTCGAGGAGCTTGTCGCGCGCCCAGGCGAGTTGCGTGCGCCGCTTCATCGAAACGGGGTTGTAGAAGGCGATGACGAAATCGCCCTCGCCTGCCGCCTTTACGCGGCGCTGGATATGCTCCCATGGCGTCAACAGGTCAGAGAGCGAGATGGTGCAGAAGTCGTGTCCGAGCGGCGCGCCGATCCGGGCGGCGGCTGCCTGAAGCGCCGAAATGCCGGGTGAAACCTGCACCTCGATGCGTCGCGCCGCGTCCGTGATACCGCCCTTGTCGAACAGCTCGAACACCAGCGTCGCCATGGCATAGATGCCGGCATCGCCCGAGCACACAAGCGCCACGGTCTTGCCCTGGCCTGCCAATTCCATGGCATGCACCACGCGGGCTTCTTCCTTGCCCAGATCGAAATCATGACGCGTCTTGCCGTCGGCAAGCGGTCCCAGCAGGTCGAGATAGAGCGAGTAACCAACGAGATCGGTGGAAGCCGACACCATGGCCGACACCTCCGGCGAACGCCAACCGTCCGAGCCCGGCCCGATGCCGACGACATAGAGCGTACCCCGCGCCCGTCCGATCCTATCCGGATCAACGATTTCCCCGGAGCGCGCAATCGCAGCCGTCGCCCCCTTGGACTTGATCTTCTCGACGACCAGTTCGCCGGACACACCGACCGCCGCGAGTGCCGCGCCCTCGGCGACTCCATGGCAGCCGACTTCGGCGAAGACGACCTCCGACGGGTTCTTCAACCTCGGAGCTTCCGCTTCCAGCGCCTCGGCGGTGAAGAAACGCGCCGGAACGTCGAAATGCGTCGCCACCGCATGGATGGCCGCCTCGTCGGCCTTGAGGTCGATCGAGCAGACAGCCGCGAGACTGTCACGGGAAAAACCGCTCTTTTCCAGCGCCTGTTCGGCGAGCGTGATCGCCTCCTCCGCAGATGCGTTCCGCTCGCAGCCCATGCCGAGCACCAGCGTTTTCGGATGATAGACGAGCTCCAGCGGCTCGGCTGTCTTGGTCTTGTCGGTCACGGTCAGCGTCACAGAAGCCTCGTTGTCGAAGGAAAGTCGGGATTGGGTAAGCCAGTCGGCGATGGAAGGGGGGGATGCACCGGCTGCAACGCCGATGACGAGCCGGGCCTTCGCTCCAGCCACGAGTTCCGCCATCACCGCTTTGGCGTCTTTCGGATTGGCGAGCACATAGCCCTTTGGCGGCTGGTCGAGCGCCACGCCGAAGCGGATGTCGCCGGCCGTCGTGATCGCTGCGTGGGCGCCGAGCCCGTTTGCGATCGTCCGCGCCAGATCGTTGGCGCCGTGATGGCCGCCGAGCAGCGGGACAACGGACACGCCATCCTCGGAAACGGCCAGCACCGGCGGTTCGGAATGCTTGTCGGACAGAACCGGCGCCAGCAGCCGGATGACCGCTCCGGACGCAATCACCGCTATGATCGGTCGGCCGGATGCGAACAGGCCCTGCAAATGCTCTTTCGCCGAGACGAAGTGCACATCCGCACTCTCGACCCGCGCGGCCGCCCCATGCAGTTCGCCGTCGACCATTGCCGCGACGCGACGTCCGAGTGCTGCCGCCCCTTCCGTCAGAACCACGACGGCAGGTTTCCCGAGACCGTTCATGATGCCGGCACCTCGCGTGCCAACGCCGGATGCCAAGCCTCGCCGCCCTTGTAGATCAGGATCATCGAGAAATACGGCGCGGCATCCTCGGGCACCTCGGCCAGCGGCATCAATCGCTGGTTTTCGAGGCTGACCCGCTCGGCATAGGCCGATTGAGCCGTCAACCCGAGGCGTTCAATCAGGGCGCGAATGCGAGCGAAGTGCCGGCCGACCTTGATGATCGCAATGGCATCGGCTGCGGCGATCCGCGCCTCCATGACATCGTCCTCGAGCGGTCCCGGCACCACGCTCAGCACGTCGTTGCGTGCGGCAAGCGGGCGCCCAAGCGCGGACGCGGCCGCCATCATCGACGAGACGCCCGGCACGATCTCCGTCGGATAACGGTCGGCCAACCGCTCAAACAGGTACATGAAGGAACCGAAGAAGAAGGGATCGCCCTCGCAAAGCACCGCGACATCCGATCCGGCATCGAGATGTCGCCCGATGGTTTCGGCCGCCGCGTCATAGACCTCCTGCGCCGGAAAGCGCTCGACCCGCATCGGCATCACCATCGGCACTTCCAGCTGGTGCGGTCCAAGATAAGGCGCGGCGATCTGTCGGGCGAAGCTCGGACCGGTGTCGGGCGCCGGATAGGCGATCACCGGAACACTCGTCAGGATTCGGTGCGCCTTCAGCGTGATCAGTTCCGGATCGCCAGGACCGAGACCCAAGCCGTAGAGTTTACCGGTCGTGGGAGAGGGCAAATCCATATGACGCATCAAACCTCCCTACCCTTCGACAGAGCCCAGATCGTCACCGGCATCAGCGACTTCCAGCCGCAATAGCGGCCGACCGGTGCTGCACGGGACACCTGCAGTCGCACCAGTTCGCCGCCATGCAGGCTGCGCAGGTAGGCGATCTGCCCCTCGCCCTCGATCGTCACGGCATTGGCGACAAGCAATCCGCCGGGCTTCAGCGCTTCGAAGCAGGCTTCGAACACACCCTCATGGCTGATGCCGCCGCCGATGAAGACGCGGTCCGGTGCGGGCAGGCCTTCGAGTGCGGTTGGCGCCAGCCCCTCGACGATCTGCAAATCCGGAACGCCAAGTCGATCGGCATTCTCCTCGATCATCGCCCGACGTTCGGCCTTGGCCTCGATTGCAATCGCCTCGGTGCCCATGCCGCAGCGCAGCCATTCCACCGAGATCGATCCGCAACCGGCGCCCACATCCCAGAGAAGTGCGTTGGGCTGCGGCTTCAGCATGGAGAGCGTCACGGCCCGAATCTCGCGCTTGGTCAACTGACCGTCATGGCGGAAGGCGTCATCCGGCAAACCGGGAATAGTGGGCAGCACCGCGCCGTCGCCGGCGACATCGATGCCCAAGGTGTAGAAATCGTCGATTTCCGGTCTGGTTGCGGCGAAATCCGCCGCCGTCATCCGCAGGATGCGCTCATTCGCCCCGCCCATGTGCTCCAGCACGGTCAGTACCGAGGCTTCGAAGCCTCCAGCGATGAGGCGTTCGGCCACCTCGCCCGCCGTATGCCGGTCACCGGTGAGCGCCAGAATGCGGGCACCGGGCAGCATGTGGCGCACCAGATGCGCGACCGGGCGCCCGTGCAACGAAATCTGCGCCGTCGTCTGCAGCGGCCAGCCAAGCCGCGCGGCGGCAAGCGAAAAGGCAGACGGTGACGGCAACACCAGCATTTCCCGTGCCGGCACATAGCGACGGAGCGTCGCGCCGATGCCGAAATGCATCGGGTCGCCGGTCGCCAGCACAGTCACCGGCGTACCGCGCAGGGCAAGAACCTGCTCGAGTGTGTCGCGGAATCCGCCGGACCAGTTGAGCACGCGCTTGAGGCTCGGAAGCTGGCTGCCGGACAGCACCGCGTCGAGCCGCTCGCCGAGCACGATGGTTTCTGCTTGCCAGAGCAGCGACTGCGCTTCCGGCGTCAGGCTGGAAAGCCCGTTGTCACCGATGCCAATCACGGTCAGCCAGGGGCCGGTCTGCTGTTCAGTCATTGGTTCCGAGCCCTCCGGCGAGCGCATTGACTGCGGCAGATGCCATAGCTGACCCACCCCGCCGTCCCAGGACGGCAATGTAAGGAACACCTCGGCTGTCGGCGATCAACGCCTCCTTGCTTTCGGCGGCGCCTACGAAACCTACCGGGAAGCCCAAAATCAGAGCCGGTTTCGATGCTCCGGCATCGAGTAGCTCCAGGAGTCGGAACAGTGCCGTCGGCGCATTGCCGATCGCCACCACTGCGCCGCCAAGCTGTTCATTCCAGAAATCGACCTGCGCCGCCGATCGCGTATTGCCGATCTCGGCCGCCTTCGGCCGAACGCGCTCATCGTTCAGCAGGCAGATGACGTCATTCTCCGCCGGCAGGAGACGGCGGATGATGCCATGGCGCACCATCTCGGCATCAACAAGAATGGGCGCGCCGCCGGAAAGCGCCCTGGCTCCCGCCTCAAAGGCATCGTCCGAAAATGCAATATCCTGCGCAAGGTCGACCATGCCGCAGGCATGGATCAGGCGGATGACCAGCGACTGCATGACCTCCGGGAAGCGAGCCAGATCGGCTTCCGCCCGGATCGTCTGAAACGACTGGCGATAAATTTCAGCGGGATCACGGATGTAGTCGAGGGTGGTCATGAACTGACCCTTATCCGGCTGCCGCCACCTTCTCCCCGCAAGCGGGGAGAAGGAAGACGGAACGTCCACGGTGCCGCAAGCCCCTTCTCCCCTTCAGAACGGGGAGGAGGTCCCGGCAGGGGGATGAGGGGCGATTGCACGCCATCTTTCTCTCGAACGAACCCATCACTTCTTCTTCATCGACTTCGGTCCGAGCGGATGGTCTGCATGGGGGTAAGGCGCGTGGTGATGGTGATGGTCGTGCGAGTGACCGTGATGATGGTCATGATCATGCCCGTGGCCATGATGGTGGTGGTCGTGATCATGATGGCCGCAGCCACAGTTTGGTCCATGCTCGTGGCCGGCAAACTTTCCGCTCGAAGGCGCGTCCATCACCGCCTGCAGTTCGGCATCCACCTCCCTGTCGACCAGTCCCGCATACTTACCACCCAGAGTGAACGAGGCGGAATAGTCGAAGGCCGGCTCCAGATCGTTCGGCTCGGCATGAGAATGAACCGGTGTCCAGGGCAAGCCGTGCTCCTTGCAGAAATCTTCGTCGCGACAGGAGGCATCGCAGTCCCCCTTGCAGGGACAGTTCTCCAGCCCGCCGCCGATACCCTCGACGTGGTGGTGATGGCTTTCCTGCGGCTGGCCGATATCCGCCTCGAAGCCCAGCACCTGCTCCCGGTACTTACACATCTGGCAGTTCATCACCGCCGCACCTTCGAGGATCTCCTTTACGCGGTCCTGGAAGGCGTCGAGCACCAGCGGGTGATCATTGAGATAGCTCGCCTTGACGAACTGGATTTCCGGATGCCGCGCGGCGACTTCGTCGGTGTAGGAATAGATGCGCTTCACCAGGACGCCGGTGAACAGGAAATACGGGAATACGATGATGCGCTTGTAGCCGAGCTTGGCAGCATGGGTGAGGCCAGGCTCCACCAGCGGAAAGGTCACGCCGGAATAGCATGTCTCGCCCCAGCCGAAACCCATGCCCTCCCAGAGCATGCGCATGACCTTGGTCGCGTTCGAGTTCGCATCCGGGTCGGATGAGCCCCGCCCGACCACCATCAGAAGCGTGTCATGCTTGTCGACGAAACCCAGTTTGGCATTCGCCTCGTCGATCGCTTCCTGAATACGGTCGCCGGCGGCGCGGATCATCTTGAGGTCGATCCCGAGCTCGCGCCCGTAGTTGATGACGAAATTCTTGTGCTGCGCCTGATAGGTGTTGAGCACCGAAGGAATGTCATTCTTGGCATGACCTGCGGCAAACAGCATGCCGGGCACGGCGAGCACGCGGGTCACGCCCTGCTCACGCAGCTTGTCGAGACCGGAAGAGATCACCGGATTGCAGAATTCCAGATAGCCGTATTCCACCGGCAGGTCGGGATTGCGGGCCTTCAGGGCTTCGGCGATCACGGCAAATTCACGCGCCGCATTCTGGTTGCGGCTACCGTGACCGCAGACCATGATTCCGAGCTTTTCCGACATGAAGTAAGGCCTCCTGCTTCGTTTCACCATGTACGAAGCGCCGGAACCATCACCGTGATTCCATGGCCTTTACGGACAGCTCCGGACTTGGCCCCCTGCTTGGGTCGGCCGCACCGGACTATTTCCAGCCTGTCGAACAGGCGCCGTCGCACATGGACAAGAGCTTTACCGAACGCGACATGACCGGTCAAATCCGTTTGCGCCCTATTGTGTGGCGGATGCGGCGGCGGTGGTCAGGTTAAGGACCGGCAGTTGCCCCCGCTGCGGCTTTGATGCATGAGAGGCTTCCTATCCCAGCTGACCGGAATTTCCCGTGGTCGAACTCGCCTTCCAGAGCATAGCTCTTCTCTTTCTTGCCGCCTTCATCGCCGGTTTCATCGATTCCATCGCCGGCGGTGGCGGACTGATCACAATTCCCGCCATGCTGATCGCCGGTATTCCGCCGCTGGAAACGCTTGGCACCAACAAGCTGCAGTCGATGTTCGGTTCGGCCTCGGCCACCATAGCCTACGCGCGCCAGGGTCATGTCGATCTGGCGGCCCAGCTGCCAATGGCGGCAATGGCCTTGCTCGGCGGGGCCATCGGCGCGGTGATTGCCAGCTTCGTTCCGGGTGACGTGCTCAGGGTTTTGATGCCCTTCCTGCTGATCGCCATCGCGCTCTACTTCGCACTGAAACCCAATCTCTCCGACGAGGATCGCCACCGGCGCATGACGCCGTTGGTTTTCGGCCTCACCTTCGTCCCGTTGATCGGCTTCTACGACGGCGTCTTCGGCCCCGGCACCGGCTCGTTCTTCATGCTCGCCTTCGTCTCGCTTGCCGGCTTCGGCATGCTGAAGGCAACCGCCCACACCAAGCTTCTGAACTTCGGCTCCAATGTCGGCGCCTTCGTCGTCTTCATGTTCGGCGGCGTGGTTCTATGGAAGGTCGGCCTGCTCATGGGCCTCGGGCAGTTCCTCGGCGCCCAGGCCGGCTCGCGGCTGGCGATGAAGAACGGCGCGAAACTCATCAAGCCGCTCCTGATCGTCACCTGCATCGCCCTTGCAACCAAACTGCTGATGGATCCGACCAATCCGGTGCGGGTGTGGCTAGGGTTCTAGAATAGCGCCACCATGATCGCGCCTGCCGCGATCATCACCACACCAGCCCAGGCACCAAGGCTGAGTTTCTCGCCGAGGAAGATCGCGGCGAAGATTGCCACCATCACGATCGACAGTTTGTCGATCGGAGCGACCCGTGCGGCATCGCCGATCTTCAGTGCCCGGTAATAGGCGATCCACGAACCGCCGGTCGCAAGGCCGGAAAGACCTAGGAACACCCAGGTCTTTACGGAAATGCCCGACGGCGACTGCCACTGGCCGGTGGCCGTGACGATACCGATCAGGACCAGAAAGATCACAACCGTGCGGATCAATGTTGCGAGATCCGAATTGACGCCTGCCACCCCGACCTTGCCGAAAACCGCAGTCAACGCGGCAAAGACCGCTGAGAGAAAAGCCCAGAAAGCCCAGCTCTGGCTCATCAGAACTCTACCCCGATCTGTGCCTTGATGCCGGAGCGGAACGGATGCTTGATCAGTTCCATCTCGGTCACCAGATCGGCGATTTCGATCAGTTCGTCCTTGGCGTTGCGGCCGGTGAGCACGACGTGGGTCATGTAGGGCTTCTCGGTGCTAAGGAACTCCAGCACCTCGGCGATATCGATATAGTCGTAGCGCAGCGCGATGTTGATCTCGTCGAGCAGCACCATGGAATTGCGCTCGTCGCGAATCAACTCCTTCGCCTTCTCCCAGGCGGCCTTGGCCATGGCAATGTCGCGCGCCTTGTCCTGTGTCTCCCAGGTGAACCCCTCGCCCATGGTGTGGAATTCGCAGACATCGTTGAAATGTTTCAGGATCAGGTCGCGCTCTCCGGTCGACATGGCGCCCTTGATGAACTGCACCACGGCGCACTTTTTCCCGTGCGCGATATGACGGAAGATCATGCCGAAGGCGGCCGAGGACTTGCCCTTGCCCTTGCCGGTATGGACGATGATCAGGCCCTTCTCGTCGGTCTTGGTCGCCATGATCTTGTCACGCGCGGCCTTCTTCTTCGCCATCTTCTCGGCGTGGCGGGTTAGATCGTCTACTTCCGGCTTCTTTTCCTCGGTCATTTCCCACTCCCGATGTTTCTGAATGTCTTGGTGAACCAATGCGCTAGGTGTTGGAGAGGTGGTCATGTGGCATGCCATCGGCACCAGTCCGACCCGCAAGTTCGAGCAGCGAGAACCGGGCAGAATTGCTGCGCGGCGACCACAGGCCGCGATCCACCGCCTCGATCAGGCGATCGGCCAGTTCCCTCAGCGCCGGCGCGTTCTTCTCCGCCATGAAGTCGCGAACCTTCTCGTCCATGAGGAAGGCCTGGTAGACCGCCTCGAAATGATGGTCACGCACCGCGCCGGTGGTCGCCGCGAAGGCGAACATGTAGTCGACCGTCGCGGTGATCTCGAACGCGCCCTTGTAGCCGTGCCGCATCACGCCTTCGATCCATTTTGGATTGACGACGCGCGCGCGCACGACGCGGCTGATCTCCTCCTCGAGACTACGGACCACCGGCTTTTCCGGCCGTGAATGATCGTTGTGATAGACGGCCGGACGTGTCCCGCCGACATGCTCCACTGCAGCCGTCATGCCGCCTTCGAACTGGTAATAGTCGTCGCTGTCGAGCAGATCGTGCTCGCGGTTATCCTGGTTCTGCACCACCGCCTGCACCGAGCGTAACCGCTCCTCGAACAGTCCCCGCTCGGCTTTGCCCTCGACATCCGCACCATAGGCGTAGCCGCCCCAGACGAGATAGGCCTCGGCGAGATCGCCTCGGCGCTCCCAACCCTTTTCATCGATCAGCGCCTGCAGACCGGCGCCGTAGGCACCGGGTTTCGAGCCGAACACGCGATAGCCGGCCCGCCGCGCCGCCTGCTTTTCATCCAGCCCCTCCGTCTTCAGCTTTTCCGTCTCGGCCCTCACGCGCGCCGCAACCGGGTTGTCACCCTCATCTTCATCCAGTGCCGCCACGGCACGGACCGCCTTGTCGAACAGTGCGATCTGCTCCGGAAACGCATCACGGAAGAAGCCGGAGATTCTCAACGTCACGTCGACGCGCGGCCGGCCGAGCTTCGCCATCGGGATAACCTCGAAACCCGTCACGCGCCGTGAAGCCATGTCCCAGACCGGTTTGACGCCGATCAGCGCCAGCGCCTGGGCGATGTCGTCACCGCCGGTGCGCATGTTCGAGGTTCCCCACGCCGTCAGACCGAACGAGGTCGGCCATTCTCCATGGTCCTGCACATAACGCTGGATCAGCAGTTCCGCCGACTTCTTGCCCAGTTCGTAGGCCGCCGGCGTCGGCACGGCGCGGCTGTCGACCGAATAGAAGTTCCGTCCCGTCGGCAGCACATCCGGCCGCCCGCGCGTCGGCGCCCCGGAGGGACCGGGCGGCACGAAGCTCCCGTCGAGGCCTTTCAGCAAACCTTCTATCTCGGCCGCACCGGATCTCACAACGGCCGGCTTGAGGCGTGTTTCAATCTCGTCGATCACCTGTCTGGTTTGGGACCAGAGGGGCGGGCATTCCACCTCACCCGTCACCAGCTTCGCCGCCAGCAGTTCAATTCGCTCGACGGTGTCGCCATTGGTGCGCCACGGCTGATCGGTGATATCTGCGATGATGTGTGGCCTCGGTCCGGTCCACGGATCGGACATGATGCAATCGAGGGGATCAAACGGCTTTCCCCCCTCATGAGGAGAAATCAGGCGGAGGTCTTCTGCAATCGCCCGCTGCAGACTGGCGTGACCGCCCTCGCCCAACCCACGTGGCACGCGTGCCAGCGCCACCACCAGATCGGTCAACAGCCGGCCCTCCGGTGCCACCCCGAATATGTGCAGTCCGTCACGGATCTGCATTTCCTTCAGATCGCAGAGATAGGCGTCGAGCTTTTCCAGCGCCGCATCCTCCGGCTCACCCTTGGCAATGCCGGCGTCCTGGTCGAGGCCGATATCGGCGACCAGTTCGAGGATCTGCTTTTTCAGGAGCTTCAGCCGTCGCGGATCGCCGCCCGCCGCCTCGTAATACTCATCGACCAGCGCCTCCAGGTCCTTCAGCGGGCCATAACTCTCCGCCCGCGTCAGCGGCGGCGTCAGGTGATCGATGATCACCGCGCTGGTTCGGCGCTTCGCCTGCGTGCCCTCGCCCGGATCGTTGACGATAAAGGGATAGAGATGCGGAAGCGGCCCGAACACCGCTTCCGGATAGCAGGTCTCGGACAGCGCCAGAGCTTTGCCCGGCAGCCATTCCAGATTGCCGTGCTTGCCCATGTGGATCATGACATCGACATCCGCCACCTGCCGTAGATAGGCGTAGAAGGCGAGATAGCCGTGCGGCGGCACGAGATCCGGTGAATGGTAGCTTTCCTTCGGATCGATATTGTAGCCACGCGCCGGCTGGATGCCGATAAACACATTGCCGAACCGGGATAGCGGCAGGGCGAAACGGCCGTCGAGGAAGAACGGATCGCGTTCCGGCTCACCCCAGCGGACGCGCATTTCGTCCTGAAGTTTCTTTGGAAGAGATTCCAAAAACCGTATGTAATCACTTAGTGAAATGCATTCACGGATCTCACGTCCATCCTTCGCGGCATTGGTCGGTCCGGCCATCAGGTGCGCCATCAGCGCATCGCTATCGGCAGGAAAATCGCCTGTGGCATATCCGGCCGCAGCCATCGCCTTCAGCACTTCGACGGTTCCAGCCGGCGTATCGAGCCCCACCCCGTTGCCAAGCCGTCCATCGCGGTTCGGATAGTTGGCCATGATCACCGCCACGCGCCGCTCTTCCGCGGGTTTTTGCCGTAGCCGCGCCCATCGGGCAGAGAGTTCGGCGACGAAACGCATCCGGCCGATGTCCGGCTCATGGCTGACGATATTTGTCTGGACCGTCTCGTCGAACCGCGCCGCCGCCTTGAACGACACCGCCCGCGTCAGCACTCGGCCATCTACTTCCGGCAGCGCCACGTGCATGGCGAGATCGCGCGCTGAAAGCCCTTGCGAGGAGTTCTCCCAGGCATCGCGCGCCGAACTGGAAAAGATCGCCTGCAGCACCGCGGCACCGGACTCATCGAGCACTGTCGACGGTTTTTCGCTGCCCGGCGCCGAAACGGCAAAGCCGGTGGCGTTGATTACCACGTCCGGCGGCGCCTCAGCGAAGATCGCCCGCAACGTATCGACCGAGACCGCATCCTTGAGGCTGGTGGCGAACACCGGCAGCGCCCGAATGCCCTGCTCCGCCAGTGCAGCAATCAGGGCCTCGACCGGCTTCGTCTCACCGCTCTGGACAAGGGCACGATAGAAACAGACGGCGACGGTTGGGATATCTCCGGTTTCCCCACGCAGGGTGGGGTCAAACTCCCTCTCCTCGGCCGCCGTCTTCCACTCCTCCACTCCGACAGCGCCCCTGCCCGGCCACCAGATACCCGCCTTCAGCAGTGGCACCGCAGGCGCAGGTTTCTCGCCATGGCCGATCAAGTAAGCCGCGTAATCGAGAAACCCCCGGGCATTTTCCGCCCCGCCTTCGATGAGATACGACCAGAGATCGGACCAGACCTCTGCCCTAACCGTCGAAAATGGTTTCAGCCCCTCATCCGGTTTGTCATCCCCCGGCAGCACCGCGATCGACGCACCGGACCGCAGTGCGGCCGCATGCAGCGCCTCGAGCGCGTAGTGGAAATAGCTGGCGCCTCCCAGCGCCCGCACCACGATCAGCTTGGCATGCCGCACCGTGCGTTCGACATAGGTGTCGACCGACATCGGGTGCTTGAGGCTCATAAGGCTCGCCAGCCGAACGGAAGGCCCGCCGTCGCGCTGTGAAGCAGCGGTCGCGATTGCCGCAAGCTCGGTGTCAGCCGCCGACAGGAAGATGATGTCCCCCGGCGTCTGCCCGAGATCAATCGCCTCCTCACCGTCGCTAATCGAGCCTCTCTGGGCTAGGAGAAGGTGCATTGGCGCATTTCTCCATGTACATAGGTCAATCGACGCCGCGGCAGGAAAGTCACCCCCCTCTGCCCTGCCGGGCATCTCCCCCTCAAGGGGGGAGATCGGAAACGGCCAGGTTTCGCCCCGGCAAATCTAGAATTGCAGACAGCAACATGCTCGCCGGTTCGACGCCAGTTAGAGAACGAGAAGCGCGCGACAGGCCGATCTCCCCCCTTGAGGGGGAGATGCCCGGCAGGGCTGAGGGGGGTGTCTTGTCGCGCCAAATCCTTCATCTACTCGTCAACCGGCCGCAGCCTGTACCGCCTCGACCACCGCACCGTAGTCCCATTCGTGCAGGCCGATCACCACCAGCCGCGTCTCGCGCTTCTCGTTCGCCGCCCAGGGCCGGTCGAAGTAGGTGTCGATGCGGCTGCCGACAGCCTGAATCACAAGGCGCATCGGCTTGCCGGGCACGTCGATGAAGCCCTTGAGCCGCAAAACATCGTGAGTGGCAATCACGTCCTTCAGTTTTTCGACGAAAGCGGCCGGCTCGGCGATCGGAGGCAGTTTCAGCACGAAGCTCTCGAACTCGTCGTGATCGTGATGGTGCAGGTGATCGTGATCATCACCGGAGGCATGCGCCGCCTCGTGTTCCAGTTCGTGATGCGACTTGCGGTTTTCTATGTCGGCTTCGGTGCCTGCACCGATGCCGAGCAGCACCATGGCAGGCACTTCGCCGTTCTTTGCCTCGATCAGGGTCGGCTTGCGTGCCGTTCGGCCGGCCACTTCGGCGCGGACGGCGGCAACTCCATCGGCGTCCAGCAGATCGGTCTTGTTGAGCACGATGAGGTCTGCGCAGGTAAGCTGGTCTTCGAACAGCTCCTCGATCGGGCTTTCGTGGTCGAGACTGTCGTCATCGGCTCGCTGGGCGGCAACGGCGTCATGGTCGTCGGCAAAACGGCCGGCGGCCACCGCTGCGCTGTCGACCACCGTTACCACGCCGTCAACGGTGACGCGGGTGCGGATATCCGGCCAGTTGAAAGCCGCCACCAGCGGCTGCGGCAGCGCAAGCCCGGAGGTCTCGATGACGATATGGTCGGGCTTCACTTCCCGCTCCAGCAGCTTTTGCATGGTGGGCACGAAATCGTCGGCCACCGTGCAGCAGATGCAGCCATTGGTGAGTTCGATGATGTCGTCCTCGGTGCAGTTCTCCGCTCCGCATCCCTTCAGGACCTCCCCGTCGACGCCGAGATCGCCGAACTCGTTGATGATCAGCGCGATCTTCTTGCCGCCAGCATTGGTCAGCATGTTGCGGATGATGGTGGTCTTGCCGGCGCCGAGAAAGCCGGTGATGACGGTGGCGGGAATTTTCTGCTGCAGCATGGTTCAACCCTTCATCTTGAGCGGCAGTCCGGCCGCCACGAAATAGACCTGCTCCGCCAGTTCGGCGATGCGCTGGTGAAGCCGTCCGGCGTGGTCGCGAAACTCTCGCGCCATCCGGTTGTCGGGCACGATGCCCAGACCGACCTCGTTGGAAACAAAAACGACCCGCGCCTTCAGCGACGGGAGAATGGAAACAAGATCCGAGGCAGCATCCTCGACGGAGCGCTCATCCATCATCAGGTTGGTGACCCAGAGTGTCAGGCAGTCGACCAATACGACCCTATCCGGCGCGTCGATCGCGCGGAGCAGCCCGACGAGATCAAGCGGCTCCTCGTGCGACGTCCAGCCGTCACCGGCCCGGTCGGCCCTGTGTTTTTCGATGCGCGCCCGCATTTCGTTGTCAAAGGCGCGACCGGTCGCAAGATAGTGGAGGTCGAGCCGGCTGTCGCGGGCCAGGCGTTCGGCGAAGGCCGACTTGCCGGAACGCGCGCCGCCGAGGATGAGAATGCTCCTGCTCATGGCGCCTCCTCGTCGCTCGAATAAATCCCACCGCCACGCGCGGCGAAGGCCGGAAACGTCGCGGTCGGCCGCGCCGCCGATCCGTCCGCAGGCTGTAAGGCGTTCGGGAGGGAGCTACCAGCCGAACCGGCATTGCCGGAAGACTGCCGCGGTTCGACCGTTACGGCTGCCGCTTCCCGTTCACCGCCCCGCAAGGCAGGCGCGACCGCAAAGGCCAGTGCGGCGAGCAGAAGGACGCCAAAGCAGACGGGCAGGATCAGCGAGCGCTCAGACATAACCACGCGCTCCGTCGATGTCGGTATTATCAGGACGGCTGCAAACAACAGCAGCGCGCGACGTTCCGGCGCACGGATACAAATCGTCCGTCTTGTTTGTCGCCATGACAACCTCCGTGCTGGCAACGGGGAATTCCTCCCCAAGGCTGGGCGAAATGCCCGGCACGGATGGCAGGTCTCCTGGCTCATGGCTGCTGCCCGAAAAGGGCACGCGGGTCCATCTCGCCTTCCCGGCGCATTCGGCAAATCGCGAAAGGCGGACGATTCGTAGATCCTAGAGGCGTCCAACCTCGGCTTATCGCGCTTGCCGCGCCAGTGGCTTTTCCGGCTTTCTCCCGATCGCCGCCGCTCGGCACCATGCCTAGGGTCGACTCTCGGAATAGGACCGGATGACGGACCCTCGCCACTCTACAGTCGCGGGGTCGGCTGCGATTGGAACGCCCGGCATGGGTCCGTTCCGCCGCATTCCCTTTTGCTTTCCGCCCGCCCTTTGCGGGACGGCGAAAACCATCCGTTCATGGCACCTGCTTAGGCCCACACGGGAACCGAGTCAATCACGCCAGATGGTGCGAACGGGTCACGGCTTGCAGTCAGGATCGGTCGCGGCATTGCAGGTTCCGCCGCCGATAGAGATCGAAGTGCTAGCCCCCTCCTCCGCGTTGCCACCGGACGGCAGCACCGGGGCCGGAGTCGGTGTTACCACGGGCGCAGGAGCAACCGTCGGCGCCGGAATGACGACCGGTTTTGGAGCAGCCTCCGGGATTTTAGGTGGTGCCTTGGCCGGCGCGGGTCGAAGGTCCGTTTTCAGTTTGGTGGACATGGTACGCGGCCGTGGTGCGGGCGGAGGCGGAAGCCTTGGCGGCCGCAGCGAAAAGGCAAAACGAATCCGGGATGCCGCTTCCTCCGCCAGACTTTCGTCAGCTATCCAGGGATTGTCCGTTGGGCTGTACACGACGAAGGTGCCGGCAGCCACGGGATCGCCGGTCTCGATATCGGCCGCGGTGACCTTGAAGCGAACTCGGGCCCTCCGGTCGCCAAACGACTGGACCGGACGGTATTGATCGAACTTCACGGTGAGCACCACCCGCTGCAGCGGCTGGCTATGACGTGTCGCATGGATCGCAGCGGCAATCCGGCGGTCAACGCCGGCGAGCACAGTGACCGGAACGTCCTCTCTCCCGATCACCGCAACATCGCGTACATCGTACATCAGCGGCCGGCGGATCGGTTCGCGTCCCGACAGTATGCAGGACGGCAGAACCGAAAGCACCGCGACAACGGCAAGCAGGCGAGCGAGGAATCGCAGCATGAGGAATCCCGGAAGACATTTCGTCTTTTCCGACACTCCCGACTTATGGTTAGCGAAGAGTTAATTTGCGCCCTTGAGGGAGATAAATACCGCATGGGCGGCCGACATCTCCTCGAACCGCTTGGCCCGCCGATGCGCGGCCTCGGCATCGACGCCCCAATGCTCCTCGGTCCAGTCTTCGTCGAGATGGGCGAGCCGCCATGCCTCGTCGAGAGTGAGTCTGCCCTCCACCAGCGCCAGCCCGATCAGTGCCGAGCCGGTGAGTGTGGTCATCACGTGCAGAGCGGACAGTACAAAGGGTTCTCGATACTTCTCAAGCGCCTGCTCGAAGGCATCGAGCGCAGCCTTCGGCTGCTCCTGATGCATCACGCCCACGGCAAGAATGAAGCGCGCGCCGAGCTCATTTACCGCCCAGTCCAGCACCGGATTCCAGGCCACGTTCTGCCTCTCCCCCAATTCGTGCGGAGTGTCGGCGCGGTAGAACAGCATGTCCGTGCCGGCGAAGCGCAGGATCTCGTCAGCCACGGCGTCGATCTGGCCAGCAACGGAGTCGATAGCCGTATTGGCGAGCCGCGTCACCGGCATGGTTGCCGGGTCGATGACCTCAGCCTGCGCACGCCATTCAGCCGCAACGAGTTCGGCAAGCGCAGACGTTGCCAGCACCAGCGTATTCTTCGCCGGTGTTTTCACTGCCCTGCCATCGAGTTTTATGCCGAAGCCCTCTTTTTCGGCCTCGACCGTCACGTCCTTATAGAACTTCTTGGGTAGTGGCCGCTTCATCTGGATCTGGGCGCGCCGCACCGGATCCTCATGGCTTGGTTCCGGCATGAAGGTGCCGAAGATGTCGGAGAGTTCGTCGCGCATGGATCACTCCTGATGAATATAGGCGAGAAGATCGGCCGGACGCTCCACCACGGCATCGGCTCCGCTCCGCCACAGCTCCTCAGTGGAGCAATAGCCCCAGGAAACGCCGATCGGCCGGGCACCGGCCGCCTTCGCCATCTGCATGTCGTAGATCGCGTCACCGATCACGATCGTGTCCTGCGGTGCGATACCCGTTTCGTCGCAGCATTCCGTCACCATGGCCGGATGCGGCTTCGACGGGCAGTCATCTGCTGTGCGGCTGACGAAGAAATGGTCGCGCCAGCCGTTGGAATCAAGGATGACGTTGAGCCCTCGCCGGGACTTGCCGGTCACAGCGCCGATCAGCACGTCCTCGCGCGAGGCAAGCGCCGCAATCACCTCGGCGATCCCGTCGAAACGCCGCTCGGTCGCGGCCCCGCTACTGCGCACCTCGGCGAAGACGGACTTGTAGTAGTTCGCCATCTCGACGGCCTGCGGATCGACATGGTCCTTGCCCTGTAGTCGGGCGATCGCGATGTCGAGCGTCAGCCCGATGATCGACTTGGTGGCGGCGAGCGCAGGCGGCTCCAGCCCGAACTGTTCGAAGGTCCGCGCTATGACCGCATGGATCAGCCCGGCACTGTCGACCAGCGTGCCGTCACAATCGAAGAGCACGAGCTTCATTCGTCTTCCATGTCCGCCGCATCGGCGTCGAAGCCGAGCAGGTTCCAGCTCTGCACCATGTGCGGCGGCAGCGGAGCCGTCACCCGCAGACGACCGCCGGACGGATGAGGGATATCGATGTGGCGGGCATGGAGATGGAGCCGCTTCTGCATGCCGCCCGGAAAATCCCAGTTCGGGTCATCAATGAAATATTTCGGATCGCCGATGATGGGATGACCGATATGCAGCGCGTGCACGCGAAGCTGGTGCGTGCGACCCGTATAAGGCTCCATCTCCAGCCAGGCGAGTTTCTGCGCCGCCGTATCGACCACACGGTAATAGGAGACGGCGTGGTCCGCACCATCCTCTCCGTGTTTCGCCACCCGCATCCGGTCGCCGTCGATGGTAGGCTCCTTCACTAGCCAGGTGGAAATCTTGTCCTCGCGCTTGCGCGGCACGCCCTTCACCAGCGACCAGTAGGTCTTCTTGGTGTCGCGCTCGCGAAAGGCGGCCGTCAGCGCCTGTGCAGCGCCACGCGTGCGGGCGACGACCAGCACGCCGGATGTGTCGCGGTCGATCCGGTGCACCAGCCTCGGCTTCTCGCCCTTCTTGTTCGTCCAGGCTTCCAGCATCTTGTCGATATGCCGCGTCACGCCGGAACCACCCTGCACTGCCAGCCCCGGCGGCTTGTTCAGCACGAACACCTTTTCATCCTCATGCAGCAGCATGCGCGACAAGAGTTCGCCATCACCGGCGTGCTTCAGGTCCCTGCCGGCGATCGGTCCGGTCTTCGGTCCCGCGGCATCGACATCGATCGGCGGGATGCGGATCATCTGTCCGGGCTGCACCCGGCTGTCGCTCTTCACCCGCCCACCGTCGACACGGATCTGGCCGGAGCGCAGCAGCTTCTGCAGCGCACCGAACCCGAGACCCGGATAGTGCACCTTGAACCAGCGATCGAGGCGCATTCCGGCCTCGTCCGCGTCCACCTTGATATGCTCTATGCCGGCCATAGGTTCTCTTTCGTCCGGGCGATCATCTCGCCTCTTGCTGTTCAAGGGGCCGGCTTTACTGCATTTGCCCGCCTTCGGACAACATCATTCGGCAAAACCGTCAGAACAACAGCCGTCCGATGTGCAATCCACCAATCACGGCGCCGATTGAAAACACGACGCTGGCGGCCAGATAGAGCGTGGCCGCGACCACGGCGCCGCGCTCATAAAGCGCGATGAAATCGAGCGAGAAGGCGGAAAAGGTCGTGAACCCGCCAAGAAAACCTGTCACCAGCAGCAGCCTGAGTTCCGACGAGGCATTGAAGCGCCGCGCCACCATCTCGACCAGCAGACCGATGGCGAACGAACCGGCGATGTTGACGACAATCGTTCCCGACGGAAAGGCCGATCCGAAGGCTCTGAGCGTGGCGAGGCCGACGAGATAGCGGCAGACCGAACCGACGGCACCGCCCGCCGCGACGAGAAGAACATGCAACATGGAACACTGGCCAATTTGAAATCAAAAGGGGATTCGAAGACTGACTATACGGTGCGGCGCAGCCATGGCTAGTCTCAGCGTCGCGCCGCGGCCAGGAAATCTCCGACGAAGGCACCGAGGGCTTCCCAGTCGGTGAATTCATGGTCCTTGTCGGGATCGACCGAAGCTCCTTCCCGCTCGGCCATGCGCTTCATCATCCAGCGCTTGAAGAAGTCGTATTCGCTGAAGCGGAAAGCGCCGGCTGCATGGTGAACCCGGTGAGGGATCCAACCGGTCTCGGACATCAGCGCATCCGGGAAGTGGATCGCCTCCCCGCGCTCCTCCGCGAGATCGCTATGAATGAACAGCGAAACAGAAACGAAGGCGTTGGGAACCGAGGAGAGCCAGTCCTTCTCCCGCCGCACGAAATCAACGAAGGGTGCCGGGTAGCTCCCGGCATGGATCGGTGCACAGAGGATCGCCGCCGTCGGGCGTTCGAGCGCGTATTCGGCCATCGACGCTATGTTGAAAAGCACGGCGCGGTCGCCGCCTTTTTCCACCTGCGCGGCGATCGTTTCGGCGATCTTGCGCGTCTGCCCTTCGATACTGACGTAGCCGACCAGCACGATCATCTGAAATCTCCCCTGCGGCCACATCGCCGTCCTCTCTGATAATCCCTTGCGTGCTGCCTCTCGCCGGACCGTTTACCGCCGCCGCGAGGACAAGTCTGTTCAAGGTTGACCTAAATATCAGGATTTGCAAGCGGTCCACCCAGGGTCGCAACGTCGCACTTACTGCATATTAATTAGAATTTTAGCACCTTATTTAAGAAACGATACAAGCACTGCATGTATATTTCCTCTGAATATTAAGTGGTAAGGCCATGACCCAGGTAGTAACAGTGTCGGCCCATACCGCCGCCTATGCGTCGGAGGCCGTCAGAAAACCGATCCGAACCCCTCGCAAGACCGATGTCGAGGAGAATATGCGTACCATTGAAAACAATGCGGCGCAGGGCGAGGACGTGTGGAAGACCGCTCCCGCCAACATGGTCCAGTCCTCGCAGCTCAGCCTCGATTTCCTCAGCGCCAACCAGTCGCGTCAGGAACAGGCATCGCTGAAGCAGACAATCGAAGCCTACAAGAACAGCACGATCTGAACATCCGGATATGCCTTTCCGAGAGCCGCGGTCTATTGCGACCGCGGCTTTTCTTCTGACAAAACGTCAGTTTTTCTTGCCGGCCGTCGCGACCGGCAGGTCGACCTTCACCTCGCCGGCGTGCTGGAAGGTAAGCGTCACGGGTACCGTCGCGCCCTCGACGAACGCTTCCTTGACCTCCATGAACATCAGATGCAGGCCGCCCGGCTTCAGTTCCACCGTCGCGCCAGCCGGAACAGGAATACCGTCCTTAAGCGGGCGCATCTTCATCACGTTGTTCTGCATCGCCATTTCGTGCAGCTCGACACGGCCGGCAACGGGCGATTGCGCCGAGATCAGCACGTCGTCGTGATGGCCCTTGTTGGAGATGGTGACGAAGCCCCCGCCGACTGGCTGACCGGGCAGCATGGCGCGGGTGAAGCCCGCAGTCAGTTCGAGATCACCGATGACAACCGGCTGGAACATGCCGGGATCGGCAACAGCGGCAGAATTACCATGACCGGCATGGGCATCATGGCCTCCGCCATGGCCGGCGTGTTCGTTCGTGGCAGGCTCCGCCGCGGCGATCTTCAGCACCGGTGCAGGGCTCTTGAGTGAATGCGGATCGACGCCTTCCGCCGCGACCTCGTCCCAGGCGACCTTACCGTCCGCGCCGCACAACTGGACGGTCGGGAAAGCGAGGCCGGCCGCGGTCGCATCGGCGACCTTACCGTAGACGACGAACGTGTCGTAGAACCCGTCCGGCAGGTCCCCGTTCTTCCAGCGGATCTCGACCGGACCCGAAGTCACCTTGTCGCCGTGGTTGTCATAAGCCTTCTGGTATTCGCCTTCGATGACCTCAAGGTCCCAGCCTGCCTTGGGTTGCGGCTTGGCAGCGATGAAGCCTTCCGGCAGCTTCACCTGAACCTCTGTCGTGGCCTTGCCGTCGCATCCGTGCGGCACCTGCAGCGCGGCCGCGACATAGGCGCCGACCTTGACCGGCTGATTGGCGAAAGTGGCATGGGCCAGCGCCTGGCCGGCCGTGAGGGAAGCAAGCGCCGTGGCGCTGACGAGAATTTGCAGTTTCATTGGATATCTCTCCATGTCCGGACGTGTTTCCAACGTCACGAACCTGCCGCGATGCGGCGATTGATCTCGGGTTGTCGGGAAGATCAGGAGAGAACGGGCGGTCCGCGCGAGCGCGGCAGCGCGACGGCTGCCGGATGGCGGATGGCAACGGTTTCGGCCAGACGATTGTCGAGGCTCGCGAATTCGCTGATCAGCCAGGCCTCTTCATCCGGTAGCGGCAGGAGGCTCGAGCCGCCGAGGAGGCAGGCCTCGCACTTCACCATGTCATGGCCGGGATGGCGCTGCCCTTCGTCACCGACGCAGAGATCGGCATAGGTGCCGTCCGGCAGCTGAAGCGCCGCCGTTTCGAGAGCAACGGCTGCAAGGTGCGGCGGCGTGTGAGCGACGCCGAGCGACAGCATTGCGACCACGCACATCAGGCGCGCCAGCAATCCTGCCATCGCAAACATCTTGAACATCGGTCAGCCCTCTCAAGCTTTCCTTATCCGGATTTTCCCACGAAGGCAAAACCGAAAAGAAGAAGCGTCAAAGGAACACAAAACCGTCTCCTGCTGTTTGTCTGACATCAAGCAATCAGGAGAAAACCATGCCTGCCAAATCGAAAGCCCAACAGAAGGCCGCCGGCGCCGCCCTCTCAGCCAAGCGCGGCGACACGCCCAAGAGCAAGCTCCGAGGCGCGTCGAAGGAAATGGTGGAGTCGATGACCGAAAAGGAACTCGAGGAACTCGCCGAGACCAAGCGCAAGAACCTGCCGAACCGGAAAAACTGAACCTCGCACGTAAGCTTGCGCGCGGTGCGACAAAAAATTGACTGGCAACGACACTTGCCCCTTGCCAACCGACGTCACGCGCCGATAATGACGGTCAACCTCGTTGGGAGAAACCGGTTCGATCCGGTGCCGAAGGAGCAACCGCCCCGGAAACTCTCAGGCCAAAGGACCACGAGGCGCCAAAAGGAACTCTGGAGAGAGGTTCCGGCAGCGTCAGCAGCCGAAACCCGCCGAAGGGATAACAATCTCAGGCCAAGGGACAGAGGGGGCTCAAGGAACCGGCGCCGTTAGCGCGTCAATGATTGAGCCCGCGCGCCTGCCGCGCCAGACCTGGAGGCCATGGTGGACGAAACCGTTCCCCTGAAGAAAACCCCGCTTCACCCGCTGCATCTGTCGCTCGGCGCACGCATGGTGCCCTTCGCCGGCTACGACATGCCGGTGCAATATCCGCCGGGCGTGCTGAAAGAGCACCAGCACACCCGCGAGCAGGCCGGTCTGTTCGATGTTTCACACATGGGTCAGGTTCTGGTCCGCGCCAAGTCGGGCCGTTACGAGGATGCCGCTCTGGCGCTCGAGCGGCTGGTCCCGGTCGATATCCTCGGTCTCAAGGATGGCCGGCAGCGCTACGGCTTCTTCACCGATGAAAACGGCGGTATTCTCGACGACCTGATGATCACCCATCGCGGCGATCACCTCTTCGTCGTCGTCAATGCAGCCTGCAAGGACGCCGATGTGGCCCATATGAAGGCGCATCTTTCCGACGTTTGCGACGTCGAACTTCTCGAGGACCGCGCCCTGATCGCCATCCAGGGCCCCCGCGCCCATGATGTCGTGCCACAAATGTGGGCCGGCCTGGAGGCAATGAAGTTCATGGACATGCGGGAAGGCCCGCTGCACGACATCGAGTGCATCGTCTTCCGCTCCGGTTATACCGGCGAGGACGGTTACGAAATCTCGGTTCCTGCCGACCGGGCGACGGAACTTGCGGAAATATTCCTCAGCCACCATGCATGCCAGCCGATCGGTCTCGGCGCCCGCGACTCGCTGCGCCTCGAAGCCGGTCTCTGTCTCTATGGCAACGACATCGACACGGCGACGTCTCCGGTCGAGGCCGCCCTTGAATGGGCGATCCAGAAGGTTCGCCGCAAGGATGGCGAGCGCGAGGGTGAATTTCCCGGTGCTGAACGCATCCTGTCGGAACTGGAAGGCGGCGCGAGCCGCCGCCGCGTCGGCCTGAAGCCCGAGGGCAAGGCCCCGGTCCGTCCGCCGGCGAAGCTTTACGCTGACGAGGATGGCAAGACCGAGGTCGGCCACGTCAGCTCGGGTGGCTTCGGCCCCTCGGTCGAAAGCCCGGTCGCCATGGGCTATGTGCCCACCCGTCTGTCGACGCCCGGCACCCAGCTCTTTGCCGAAGTCCGTAACAAGCTCCTGCCCGTCACCGTCTCCACTCTCCCCTTCGTCACGCCGGGCTACAGGCGATAGTCGACGATGATGGAGCAATTTTCCTCCTACTTATCCGACCAATTCCCCCCTTCAGAGAGGATCACCCCATGCTGAAATTCACCTCCGAACACGAATGGCTGCAACTCGACGGCGATATCGCGACCGTCGGCATCACCCAGCACGCTGCCGACCAGCTCGGCGATCTGGTTTTCGTCGAGCTTCCCGAAGTCGGCGCCACCTTCTCGAAGGACGGCGAGGCCGCAACCGTCGAGAGCGTCAAGGCCGCGTCGGACGTCTACTGCCCGCTCGACGGCGAGGTGGTCGAGATCAACCAGGCGATCGTCGACGACCCCTCGCTGGTCAATTCCGACCCGCAAGGTACTGCCTGGTTCTTCAAGCTCAAGCTGAAGAACGTCGCCGACGCCGACGCGCTCCTCGACGAAGCCGCCTACAAAGAGCTGATCGCATGACCACGTCCGTCGAATTCTCCTTTACCGACTACGATCCCTACGACTTCGCCAACCGCCGCCATATCGGCCCGTCGCCGGCCGAGATGGCCGAGATGCTGAAGGTGATCGGCTACCCCTCTCTCGATGCCTTGATAGACGCCACCGTGCCCCCCTCGATCCGCCAGAAGGTGCCGCTCACCTGGGGTGCGCCGATGACGGAACGCGAAGCGCTCGACAAGCTGCGCGAGACCGCCAACAAGAACCAGGCACTGACCTCGCTGATCGGCCAGGGCTACTATGGCACGATCACGCCACCGGTCATCCAGCGCAACATCTTGGAAAATCCGGCCTGGTACACGGCCTACACGCCCTACCAGCCGGAGATCAGCCAGGGCCGACTCGAGGCACTGCTCAACTATCAGACCATGATCTCGGATCTCACCGGCCTCGACGTCGCCAATGCCTCGCTGCTGGATGAGGCGACCGCAGCAGCAGAAGCCATGGCGCTCTGCCAGCGCGTGGCGAAGACCAAGGCAACCGCCTTCTTCGTTGACCGCGATTGCCATCCGCAAACCATCGCCGTGATCGAGACCCGCGCCGCCCCGCTCGGCTGGAGCGTCATCGTCGGAGATCCCTTCACCGACCTCGACCCGACCGAGGTGTTCGGCGCGATCTTCCAGTATCCCGGCACCCACGGCCATGTCCGCGACTTTTCCGGTCTGATCGCCCGTCTGCACCAGACGGGGGCGGCCGCCGCCATCGCGGCGGACATCCTCGCGCTGCTGCTCCTCAAATCCCCCGGCGAGATGGATGCTGACATCGCCATCGGCTCGACCCAGCGTTTCGGCGTGCCGGTCGGTTACGGCGGACCGCACGCCGCCTATATGGCGGTCAAGGACGCCCACAAGCGCTCCATGCCCGGCCGCCTTGTCGGCGTTTCGGTCGACGCGCGCGGCAACCGCGCCTATCGCCTGTCTCTGCAGACCCGCGAGCAGCACATCCGCCGCGAGAAGGCGACCTCCAACATCTGCACCGCGCAGGTTCTCCTCGCCGTCATGGCCTCGATGTATGCCGTGTTCCATGGCCCGGTCGGTCTCAAGGCTATCGCTCAGCAGGTCCACCGCAAGGCCGTGCTGATGGCAAAGGGTCTGGAAAAGCTCGGCTACAAGGTCGAACCCGAAACCTTCTTCGATACCATCACCGTCGAGGTCGGCCACATGCAGGGCCTCATTCTGCGCGCGGCCGTAGCCGAAGGCGTCAACCTTCGCAAGGTCGGCGACACGAAGATCGGCATGTCGCTCGACGAGCGTACGCGGCCAGCGGTCCTCGAAGCCGTGTGGCGGGCCTTTGGCGGTAACTTCCAGGTTTCCGATTTCACCTCCGACTACCGCCTCCCGAAGCATCTGATGCGCAAGAGCGACTACCTCACGCATCCGATCTTCCACATGAACCGTGCCGAAAGCGAGATGACCCGTTACATCCGCCGGCTGTCCGACCGCGACCTCGCCCTCGACCGGGCGATGATCCCGCTCGGCTCCTGCACGATGAAGCTCAACGCCACGGCCGAGATGCTGCCGATCACCTGGCCGGAATTCTCGGAGATCCACCCCTTCGTTCCCGCCGACCAGGCGCTGGGCTACAAGGAAATGATTGACGATCTTTCCGAAAAGCTCTGTGCGGTGACGGGTTACGACGCGATCTCCATGCAGCCGAACTCCGGCGCGCAGGGCGAGTACGCCGGCCTACTCACCATCCGCAACTACCACCTCGCCCGCGGCGATGCCCACCGCAACGTCTGCCTGATCCCCACCTCCGCCCACGGCACAAATCCCGCCTCGGCGCAGATGGCCGGCATGGTGGTCGTGCCGGTCAAGGCTAAGGACAACGGCGACATCGATCTCGACGATTTCCGTGCGAAGGCGGCGCAGCATGCAGACAATCTCTCCTGCTGCATGGTCACCTATCCCTCTACCCACGGCGTGTTCGAGGAGACGGTACGGGAGATCTGCCAGATCACCCATCAGTATGGCGGCCAGGTCTATCTCGACGGCGCCAACATGAACGCCATGGTAGGCCTTGCGCGACCCGGCGACATCGGCTCCGACGTGTCGCACCTCAACCTGCACAAGACCTTCTGCATTCCGCACGGCGGCGGTGGCCCCGGCATGGGACCGATCGGCGTCAAGGCGCACCTGGCGCCTCATCTGCCCGGCCACGTCGCCACCGACGGTCGTCCCGGCGCGGTTTCGGCCAGCCCCTACGGCTCGCCGTCCATTCTGCCGATCTCCTGGTCCTACTGCCTGATGATGGGCGGCGAAGGCCTGACCCAGGCGACCAAGGTGGCGATCCTCAATGCCAACTACATCGCCGCCCGCCTGAAGGGCGCCTATGACGTCCTCTACAAGTCCGAGGCCGGCCGCGTCGCGCATGAATGCATCATCGATACGCGCCCGCTGAACGCGTCGGCCGGCGTCACCGTCGACGACATCGCCAAGCGCCTGGTCGACTGCGGTTTCCACGCGCCCACCATGAGTTGGCCGGTCGCCGGAACGTTGATGATCGAACCGACCGAGAGCGAGACCAAGGCCGAGCTCGACCGCTTCTGCGACGCCATGCTGGCGATCCGCGAAGAGGCCCGCGCCATCGAGGAAGGCCGGATGGACAAGGACAACAACCCGCTGAAGAACGCCCCGCACACGGTCGAGGATCTCGTGGGCGAATGGAACCGTCCTTACAGCCGCGAGCAGGCATGCTTCCCGCCCGGTGCCTTCCGTGTCGACAAGTACTGGTCGCCGGTCAATCGCGTGGACAACGTCTATGGCGATCGCAATCTCGTCTGCACCTGCCCGCCGATGAGCGAGTACGCCGAGGCCGCAGAGTAACCAGCGGTCCTGACCGCATTTTCGCCCATTCTCCCGCCTATGCTTGGGGATGGCTAAATGGATAACAATCGGTGTCGCCCTCGGTGCAACCTTGGGTGGCGTCCTTTTTGACAATATCGCGGTTGGTGTCGCTTCGGGTATCGGCATTGGCGTTGCGATGGGATTTGCCGTGGGCGACATCCGCTGACGCCCCTCTTAGCCCGTCCCCGATAGCATAGCTGGATCAAAGATTTACTGCGGCAGCCGGTGGGAGGGCGATAAACATCCCCACCCTGAGCCACCCCTTGCCAACTATCGATTCCTCCGCCATAGCTCGCGCTCCATCGAGTCCAAGGCGATTTTCATGCTCTCCGAAGCGCTTGCCATCAGCTCTGCCGCCTGCATAGCGGCGAGCTCAATGTTCATCAACGAACTGAATGGCCGCGTACCGTTGATGCGCCTGACGCGTTGGCAACTCACATCCGCATTTCTGTTCACCGCGGTCGCCGCTACTATCGCCGGCGGCTGGACGACACTGGAAAGCTGGCAGATCTGGGCTCTGGTTGGATCCAGTCTTGCCGGCATCGTGATTGCGTCCACCACCTACTTCGCCGCGATCTACACTGCCGGCCCACGCGTCACGGCGCTGCTCTTCTCGCTTGCCTCGCCCTTCGCGCTACTGTTCGGTTATGTGGCGCTCGGAGAAACCATCACGGCACGGCAGGGCCTCGGCGTCGTACTGATCCTCGCTGGCATCATGATCGCCATCGGGGTGCGCCGGCGCCGACCCGCTCCAATGATCCCGCTTGCCGATGGTGAACCGATCGAGGCGCCCGCTCCCCCCGCGCCGACGCCATCCCTCCTCGGCATCATGCTTGGCGTCATCACGGCGCTCGGCCAGGCTCTCGGCAGCCTGCTGGCCCGTCCCGCCATGGCCGCCGGTGTCGAGCCGTTCACCGCCATGGCGGTACGCTCGGGTTTTGCCGTGCTGGTGTTCTGGGCGCTCTTGGCCTTGCCCGCTATGCGTCGCGAGACCGGCCCCTTTCGCCCGAAGGATCTGGGTCTTGCGGTCACCGCCGCCTTCTTCGGCACCACACTTGGCATGTCGTTGCTGATGGCCGCACTCGCAGAAGGCGATGTCGGCATCGTCTCGACGCTCTCCTCCATGACCCCGATCGTCATCCTGCCGATGGTCTGGCTGCGCAGCGGAAAGATGCCTCGTCCGCACGCATGGGCAGGTGCCGCACTGGCCATCGTCGGCACGGCACTGATCAGCCTCTGAGGAGCGTCACAATTCTCAGTCGGTTCAGGCACGGACATTCCGTAAAATCCGACGGAATAAACTAACACTTCCCTCATCCTGTCTTTTCAGCATTTACTAAAGTCTCGCCGCTAAGACTGATGCCCGACCGTTCTGTGCATCGGGGGCAAGGAATGAGCATCTCAGCCGTTATGGGCAACGCCCTGTCCGGCCTGCAGGCGCAAACGACGCGGGCAACCGCGACGGCAAACAACGTCGCCAATATCCTCACATCCGGCTACGACCGCCGTGTGAGCGATCTCATGACGGAACCCGGCGGCGGCGTGGCCGCCACCGTTTCTCCGTCCGGCGAACCCACGCGGCCTGACAATTCGAACGTCGATCTCGCGCAGGAAATGCTGGGCCTTGCGGAGACAGAAATCGCGTTCAAGGCGAACGCCGCCGTCTGGGAAACCGGCGCCGACATCTGGGACGTACTTCTAAGCATCAAGCGGGATTGATGCGGCAACCAACTTTGGCCGGCATCTGGCTTCAACCGGCTAGCGTCTTGATGCCCATCCCGATCGAAAACACTCCGAACCCTACCAGCACGATGCCCGACGCCCGAGACACCCAGGCGGCGAAGGATGGCGGCAGGCGATGATGCAGACTGCTGACGAGGCCGGACAGGAATATCCACCACAGCATCGACCCGCAGAACACACCCGCAACCAGAACCGCAGCACCGCCGCCCTCGCCTGCAAGCCCGAGGCCGGCGAAGATCGCGGCGAAGGAAAGGATGGTCGTCGGGTTGGCCATGGTCAGAAAGAACGTCGCGATGGTGGTGGAAACCAGATCACGCGCGCCGGTCTTGGCTGCGCTTACCTCGCCACGTGGGCCAAAACTTCTCGCCCCAAGCCACAGCAGGAAGGCCCCGCCAGCGAGTTGCAACGGTAAGGACACCGCTCCGAGCACCGCGGCAAAGGCGGCGAAACCGGCCGCCGCCATCAGCGCATAAGTACCGTCAGCGACCGCCGTACCGAGCCCTCCGGCGACACCGGCAAGAAAGCCGCGCTCCAGCGTGCGCTGGATGCAGAGCGTTCCGATCGGCCCGACCGGCGCTGCGATCGCAAGCCCGAGCAGCAGGCCCTTGCCGAACAGGAAAAGGCTCATGGTTGTTCTCCTTCCGCCGGGAGATGACCACGTTCGACCACGGTCGAGAGCGCGATCATCGTCTCGCTGCGGGCAAGGAATCGACGCTCCTTCAACTCGCCCAGAAACTGTTCGATGCCGGCGAGGTCCGCGACGCGGATCTTGAGGAGATAGGACCAACCACCGGTGATATGCTGGCATTCGGCAACATTGGGATGAGCGGAGATAAACTCCCGAAAGGCCTCCTCCCCCGCATCGTAGTTGAGGCCGACCAACAGGAAGGCCGTGATCGGCAAGTCGAGAGCGGCGAAATCGGCGTCCACTGTGAAGCGTCTGATCACACCCGTGGCGTAGAGCCTACGAATGCGTTCATTGACAGCGGAAGCGGATAGCCCCACCTGCGCGCCGATGTCGGCCAGAGAGCGGCGGGCGTCCGCCGCCAACAGATCGATAATTTTACGGTCAAAGCCATCCATGGCCGCAAAATATGCGGACAAATATAAAATTACAATAAATTTTATCAACATGATCACAAAATCCGCATAATCAGCGGAGAATTGTGAAAACAACCGCAAAAAGAAAACCCGGCGCCAGGCCGGGTTCGAACTATCACAATAAATCGTAGGAGAAAGCCTCAACCGTGCGCTTCGGCCGCCTGCTTCTGGCGTGCCAGTTCCGCAAGGTCGGCCGCCCTGAGCTCGACGGATTCGCCGCAGCCGCAGGCTGAAGTCTGATTGGGATTGTTGAAGGTAAAGCCGGAGCGCAGCGTCGTGGTCTCAAAATCCATCTCGGTGCCGAGCAGGTAGAGCACGGCGGCCGGATCAATCCAGACCTCCGCGCCATCCCGCTCGATCCGGTCGTCCTTCGCATTCGGCTCGGTCACGAGATCGATCGTGTATTCCATGCCGGCGCAGCCGCCCTTCTTGACGCCTACCCGCACACCTCGAGCACCGGGGGAATTCTCGACGATCGCACGCACGCGCGCCGCCGCCTTGTCTGTTATGGTCATGACACTGAAAGCCATGCTCTTCTCCTGCCGCATCCGGGTTCAAGGTCCGGTGCTTCGAGCAATAATGTAGTCGCCGGTCGAGGTCACGACAAGGCAACCGATCAATACCAGCCGACGGCCACCTGTGCTTCTTCCGACATCCGGTCCGGCGTCCACGGCGGGTCGAAGCTCATTTCGACCTCGACATTGGAGACGCCCTCGACGGCGCCGACGGCGTTCTGTACCCAACCCGGCATTTCGCCGGCGACCGGGCAACCGGGCGCCGTCAGCGTCATCACGATCTTGACGCTGCGATCATCCTCAATGTCGATCTTGTAGATCAGCCCGAGCTCGAAGATGTCGGCCGGGATTTCCGGGTCGTAGACGGTTTTCAGCGCCGCGATGATGTCATCGGAAAGCCGCGCCAGCTCCGCCTCAGGAATGGCCGAATTGATGATCCCCTCACGGACGTCGACTTTGTCTTCTGTTTCGCTCATCGTTGATCCTCAGGCGAAAAAGCTGCGGGCGTAGTCGAGCGCGTCGGCAAGCGCATCGACCTCTTCCCGGGTATTGTAGAGACCGAAAGAGGCGCGGCAGGTGGACGTGACGCCATAACGCGCCAGAAGCGGCTGGGCGCAATGCGTACCCGCACGCACCGCCACACCACGCCGGTCGATCAGCATCGACACGTCGTGAGCGTGGATACCGGCGAGCTCGAACGAGAAGATCGCGCCCTTGCCCGGTGCGTTACCGAAGATCTTCAGCGAGTTGATCGCCTTCAGCCGTTCCTCGGCATAGCTCTTCAGGTCTGCCTCATGAGCCGCGATCGCCTCGCGACCAAGGCTCTCCATATAATCGAGCGCGTAGCCCAGCCCGATCGCCTGCACGATCGGCGGCGTGCCCGCCTCGAACCGATGCGGAGGATCGTTGTAGGTTACCACATCCTCGGTAACCTCGACGATCATCTCGCCGCCCCCCATGAAGGGCTGCATGTCGCGCAACCTGTCCATCCGGCCGTAGAGCACGCCGATGCCCGAAGGGCCGTAGAGCTTGTGTCCGGTGATCGCGTACCAGTCGCAGCCGATGTCCTGAACATCGACCGGCATATGCACCGCACCCTGGCTACCGTCGACCAGAACCGGAATGCCACGCTCATGGGCGATGCGGCAAACCTCCTTCACCGGAACGACCGTGCCGAGCGCATTCGACATGTGCGTGATAGCAATCAGCTTGGTGCGCTCGGTGAGACTAGCCTCAAAAGCCTCCATATCGAAGGCGCCGTCGTCCGTGATCGGGGCCCAGACGAGCTTGGCACCCTTGCGCTCGCGCAGGAAATGCCAAGGCACAATATTGGAGTGGTGCTCCATGATCGAGAGCATGATCTCGTCGCCCTCGCCGATATGCTTCATCGCCCAGCCGTACGCGACGGTGTTGATTGCCTCGGTGGAAGATTTGGTGAAGATGACCTCGTCCACCGATCCGGCATTGAGGAAGCGCCGCACCTTTTCGCGTGCCGCTTCGTAGGCGTCGGTCGCCGCGTTCGACAGGAAATGCAGACCGCGATGCACGTTGGCGTACTCGTGGCTGTAGGCATGCGCGACCGCGTCGATCACCTGCTTCGGCTTCTGCGCCGAGGCGGCGTTATCGAGGTAGACGAGCGGCTTGTCGCCGTGGACGGTCCGCGACAGGATCGGGAAATCCCGGCGCACCGCCTGGACGTCATATCCCGCCCGTGTCGCGATCGTATCAGCCATGATGCTCCAGCCAGTCCGAGATGACGGTTTCCAGTGCTTCGACCAGCGCCTCGTCCTCGAGTTCCTCAACGATCTCGGCGACGAAGCCGTTGATCAGCAGGCCGCGAGCCTTCTTCTCCGGAATACCGCGCGACATCAGGTAGTAGAGATGCGTCTTCAGGATATCGGCGACCGTCGCCCCATGGGCGCACTGCACGTCGTCGGCGAAGATCTCCAGCTCAGGCTTCACGGCAAACTCGGCATCGTCCGACATCAGTAGCGTGTTGCAAGCCATGCGCGCATCGGTCTTCTGCGCGTCCGGCGCGACCCGGATCATGCCCTGGAACACACCCCGGGCGCGGTCGAACACCACGTTGCGGATGATCTCCGTCGAGGTGGTGTGCGGCACATCGTGGCCGAGCGTCATGGTGATGTCGGTATGGCTGTCACCGCCGAGCAGGTTGACCCCGCGCAGGGTGAAATCGGCCCCCTCACCGGCGGTCGCCACGTGCACTTCCTGCCGCACCAGCTTGCCGCCGGTATTGACGATGAAAAGCCGCAGCTTGGCATTGGCACCCAGCACGGCCTTGATCTGGCCGAGGTGAGTGTCTTCCACGCCCTGTCCCTGCATGATGATCCAAAGAACTTCCGCCCCCTCGCCCAGCGTCAGGTCGCTGACCGAACTGACGAAGGAGGCGCCATCGCCGGACGAGAAATGCCGCTCGACAACCGTCGCGCGGGCGTTCGCTCCGAAGGAGACCGGAAAACGGCTGTGCGCCTGGCCGGCGGCGTGCACGACCTGCAGTTCCAGGGGGACTTCGAGTTCAGTTCCGTCGGCAAAGGACAGGACAAAACCGTCGGTGACGAAGCTGCCGTTGATCCGGCCGATCGCATCGTCAGCCTTGAGCCCAGCGAGACCTTCGGCGTTGCGACCGGCGACGAGTGCCTCGCTCAACCGTTCGGCGGAAACACCATCCGGCAACGCCCCCACGGTATCGGCGCGGCCCTGGTTCACCACCAGGCGCCACGAACCGGCGACCAGCGGCGCGACCGCGCTGCCGGAAGCCGAGGATTCGGCCGTCGGAACAGCGCGCAGCAGGGTCTTGAGGTCCGTATAGTGCCAGGATTCGACGCGGCGGGTGGGAAGCCCGGTGCGCCTGAGATCGGCGAACAGCTTGTCGCGCGCGATCATCACGGCGCCGTCACCGGGTAACGTGCCGACCTGCGCGGTATAGGCTTCGATCAGCGCGCTCTCGGCGGCCGTCGGCCTGTTTGCAGCCTTCAGATCCATCGAAAAAGCTCCTTCCCCGGCGATCAGGCCGCTTCACCGACGATGTCGGCGTACCCGTTGGCTTCGAGGGCGAGTGCCAGGTCCTTGTCGCCGGTCTTGACGATCTGGCCCTTGTAGAGGACGTGGACCGTGTCCGGCACGATGTAGTCGAGCAGGCGCTGGTAGTGGGTGATGACGATCACGGCGCGATCAGGCGAGCGCAGCGCGTTGACGCCGTCAGCGACGATCTTCAGCGCGTCGATGTCGAGGCCGGAGTCGGTCTCGTCGAGGATGCAGAGCTTCGGCTCGAGCAGCGCCATCTGCAGGATTTCGGCGCGCTTCTTCTCACCGCCGGAGAAGCCGACGTTGAGCGGACGCTTCAGCATGTCCGTGTTGATCTGCAGCTTGGCTGCCGCTTCCCGGACAAGGCGCATGAAGTCGGGCGTGGACAGTTCCGCCTCGCCGCGTGCCTTGCGCTGCTCGTTCATCGCTACCTTCAGGAACTGCATGGTGGCGACACCCGGAATTTCGACCGGGTACTGGAAAGCGAGGAAGATGCCCTTGGCGGCGCGCTCGGCCGGATCCAGTTCCAGGATGCTCTCGCCGTTGTAGAGGATGTCGCCCTCGGTGACTTCGTAGTCTTCGCGGCCCGACAGGATGTAGGAAAGCGTCGACTTGCCCGAGCCGTTCGGCCCCATGATGGCGGCGATCTCGCCCGGCTTCACGGTCAGGTTCAGGCCGCGGATGATCTCGGTGCCGTCTTCGGCGATACGGGCGTGCAGGTTCTTAATTTCAAGCATTTTCAAATCCTTCCGGACGAACAGGTGGCGCGCTTCGGCGCGCGAAATTGGATGAATGTGAGGACGGTCGGACTTAGCCGACCGAACCTTCAAGGCTGATATTGATCAGCTTCTGGGCCTCGACGGCGAATTCCATCGGCAGTTCCTGGATGACCTCGCGGACGAAGCCGTTGACGATCAGCGCAATCGCTTCCTCTTCGGGAATGCCGCGCTGCATCGCGTAGAACTTCTGGTCCTCGGAGATCTTCGAGGTGGTAGCCTCGTGCTCGACCTTGGCGGTGGAATTCTTCACCTCGATGTAGGGCACGGTATGCGCGCCGCACTTGTCGCCGATCAGCAACGAGTCGCAGTTCGTGAAGTTGCGCGCATTCTCCGCCCGGCGGTGCATCGAGACCTGGCCGCGATAGGTGTTGTTCGAGACCCCTGCCGAGATGCCCTTGGAAATGATACGGCTCGACGTGTTCTTGCCGAGATGGATCATCTTGGTGCCACTGTCGATCTGCTGATGACCGTTCGACACGGCGATGGAATAGAACTCGCCGCGCGAATTGTCGCCGCGCAGGATACAGGACGGGTATTTCCAGGTAATCGCCGAACCAGTCTCGACCTGGGTCCAGGAGATCTTGGAGTTGGCGCCACGGCAATCGCCACGCTTGGTGACGAAGTTGTAGATGCCGCCCTTGCCGTCCTTGTCGCCGGGATACCAGTTCTGGACCGTCGAATACTTGATCTCGGCGTCATCGAGCGCGACAAGCTCGACCACGGCAGCGTGCAGTTGGTTCTCGTCGCGTTGCGGCGCGGTGCAACCTTCGAGGTAGGAGACGTAGGCGCCCTCCTCCGCGATGATCAGCGTGCGCTCGAACTGGCCGGTGTTCTTCTCGTTGATGCGGAAATAGGTCGACAGCTCCATCGGGCACCGTACGCCCTTCGGCACGAACACGAACGAGCCGTCGGTGAAGACCGCCGAGTTCAGCGTGGCATAGTAGTTGTCGGTGACCGGAACGACGGAACCGAGATATTTCCGTACCAGATCGGGATGCTCGCGGATCGCTTCCGAAATCGACATGAAGATCACGCCGACCTTGGCGAGCTCTTCCTTGAAGGTGGTGACGACAGAAACGGAATCGAACACGGCGTCGACCGCGATCTTCGACGTTTCAACACCGGCCAGGATTTCCTGCTCCTTGAGCGGAATACCGAGCTTCTCGTAGACCTTGAGCAGTTCAGGGTCGACCTCGTCCAGCGACTTCGGGCCGGCAGCCGTCTTTGGCGCGGCATAATAGTGGATGTCGTTGAAGTCGATCGTCGGATAATTGACACGAGCCCAAGTCGGCTCTTCCATCGTCAGCCAACGCCGGTAAGCCTCCAGACGCCATTCCAGCATCCACTCCGGCTCTTGCTTCTTCGCCGAAATGAAACGGATGATGTCTTCCGACAGGCCCTTCGGAGCCTTGTCGACTTCGATCATCGTCTCGAAACCGTATTTGTACTGGTCGACATCGATCTGGCGAACCTGATCGATTGTTTCCTGTACCGCAGCCATGCGCGTTCTCCAATCTTGCCGGGTCAAGGCCGGCAGCTTGTCAACGTATTGAGGCGGGGAACCCGACTCCATATAAGTGCGAAAGGCGTTATTTCATCCCTTTTCGCAAGCGAAATTTGCCGTTTGGCAATTTTGGCGCCCCTCAGGCCGCCCTTTCCTCCCTCGAACGCCGACCGTTCACCAAAGCGAACACCTCGATCGCCCGATCGACCTCTTCCTCCGTCGTCGAAGGTCCGAGCGAAATCCGTAGCGCCCCCACCTTCGGATCAAACCCCATTGCCGTCAGCACGTGGCTCTGCCCGACCTTGCCGGAGGAGCAGGCCGAGCCTGCGGAAAGCGCCAAGCCTTCGAGGTCGAAAGCAATCTGACCCGTCTCCGCTTTCAGGCCCGGGAGGCTGAAGAACGTGGTGTTCGCAAGCCGGGGCGCTGCCGAACCATGGATCACCACATCGGCCGCGATCTCTCGCATGCGCCTCTCCAGCCGGTCGCGCAAGGCGCCGATTGCCGCATTCCGTTCGACCAGCCCGTCAGCCATGAAAGCCGCAGCCGCGCCGAAGGCAGCGATTGCCGCAACGTTTTCCGTCCCGCCGCGATGGCCCTTCTCCTGTCCGCCGCCGCGAACGAGCGGCTTCGGCATCAGGGTTTCTCCGCGCGAAACAAGCGCGCCGACGCCCTTCGGACCGCCGATCTTGTGCGCCGACAGGATCAGAAAATCGGCATCCAGGGCAGCGATGTCGAGCGGCATGCGGCCCGCGGCCTGCACGGCATCGACAACCAGCAGCCCGCCTTTCGCATGCACCAGCGCCGCGGCATCCTTCACCGGCTGGATCACGCCGGTCTCGTTATTGGCCGCCATAACCGCTACCAGCGGCAGCCCGGCTTCCGCCGGATGGCCAGCAAGCAATGTTTCGAGCGCAGAGAGATCAACGATGCCTTCGGAGGTCACCGGTATCTCCGTCACGCCGTCAGCAGAAAAACGGCCACCGAGCCGCACAGCCGGATGTTCAATCGCCGAGACGTAAAGACGGCCCACACGCAGGGGCGAGCGCCCCATGGCGAAGTCCGGCGTCAGCACCATGTTGGCCGCCTCGGTGGCGCCGGAGGTGAAAACGACATTGGCCGGCATGGCACCGGCGAGTGCGGCAACCTGTCGACGCGCCGTTTCGATCGCGGCGCGGGTGGTCCGACCCTCCGCATGCACGGAATTCGGGTTGCCCTCAAGCGCAAGCGCATCGACAAACGCCTGGCGCGCCACCGGCAGAAGCGGCGCCGTAGCATTCCAGTCGAGATAGATGCGCCTCTTGCTCATCAAGGATCCGGTTCTTTGGCTTTTGACGGCGCGGCGCATTTTTCTTGAAATCCGCGCCTTGCTTGAACTATGACACGTTCCACCAGCGATGGCCCCGCCATCAAAGTTTCGAACGGTTCTAAACTGCGTTGTAGAAAAGCTGACCTGTTTCGTCAAGTCAGATGGCAACCGTGAACCGGTTCGGGAACAAGAAAAAAGACAGGGACCGGAGTTTTCATGCCCGAAGTCATCTTCAACGGCCCGGCCGGCCGCCTCGAAGGCCGTTACCAGCCCTCGAAGGAAAAAAGCGCCCCGATCGCCATCATCCTGCATCCGCACCCGCAGTTCGGCGGCACGATGAACAACCAGATCGTCTATCAGCTCTTTTATATGTTCCAGAAGCGCGGCTTCACCACGTTGCGCTTCAACTTCCGCGGCATCGGCCGCAGCCAGGGAGAGTTCGACCATGGCGCGGGCGAACTTTCGGACGCGGCCTCCGCCCTCGATTGGGTACAGGGCCTGCATCCGGACTCGAAGAGCTGCTGGGTCGCCGGCTATTCGTTCGGTGCCTGGATCGGCATGCAGCTCCTGATGCGCCGCCCGGAGATCGAGGGCTTCATCTCGGTCGCCCCGCAGCCGAACACCTACGACTTCTCCTTCCTCGCCCCGTGCCCGTCGTCCGGTCTCATCATTCATGGCGATGCCGACAAGGTGGCTCCGGAGAAAGATGTTCAGGGTCTCGTCGACAAGCTGAAGACGCAGAAGGGCATCCTGATCACCCACAAGACCCTGCCCGGCGCCAACCATTTCTTCAGCGGTCAGCTGGAAACTCTGATCGACGAATGCGGCGACTATCTCGACCGCCGTCTGGAGGGCGAACTGGTGCCCGAACCGGCGGCGAAGCGCATCCGCTGAGAAAACTCAAAACAAGTTCGAAAAAGGGCGGCTTTTAAGCCGCCCTTTTTTTGTTCGGGATAGGTTTTCATTGACAAAAGCGCCGCAATTGTCGTGACTTGAACAATCAACTCGGATTTCGCCGCTAAACGCTCATGTCCGACCCACTCACCTTCGACGCGATCGGTTTCGCCGGTGGCGGCAATCGCTGCTACTGGCAGAGCGGCTTCTTCGAGGCGCTGAACGCGGTCCATCCGCTGAAGCCCAAATATTATGTCGCTGTGTCCGCCGGCGCCTATCACTGCGCGATGAACATTGCCGGCGTCGGCGGACGCGTCCGTGCCGCTGCCTTCGATTTCGCCGCCCGCGGCCTGCCGGACATCGACTGGAAAAAACTGCGCGAGGGACGCTCCCCGCTGGTGGTCGGCGGTCTCTTCCGCGAATTTCTGACCGAGCAGTTCGGCGAGGCGGAGCTTCTGGCGCTCGGACAGGCGCCGCCGATTCTGATCCAGGTGTCACTGCCGCCCGCCTGGATGCCCGGCGCCATCGCCGCCATGGGATCGATCGCTGCCTACCAGATCGAGAAGGCGCTGACCGGCGGCGCCTATTCCCGTGCCGGACGCCATCTCGGCCTGAAGCCGCTTTGGATATCAACGCACGACCTGAAAACGCCGACCGACCTCGTCGACGCGATCATGGCGACTTCCTCCGTGCCACCCTTCATGCCCGTCGGTCGGATCGGCGGACGGGCAGTGCTCGATGGCGGACTGGTCGATAATCCGCCGCTGCAGAAACTCAGGGAAACCGAAAAGGCGGGTGGGCGAACCCTGTTGCTCAGCACCCGTCACGGCCGTGTTCCACCGCAGGCGCCGGGCCGCACGGTCGTCTCGCCGAGTGAGGACATTACGGTCAACAAATTCGCCGTCGGCGACGAGGCCGGCCTCCGCCATGCGTTCGACCTCGGCCTCAGGGACGGCGAAACCTTTGCCAAACGACTGCCGGCGCGGGTCTCGGTCTAAGGCACGCGAACGGCTGGCTTTGCCAGAACCCCGCCGGACATCGGCCGAGACACGCCGGTGGTACCGGGGAAGGTCAGCGGCAGCCCTTCCAGCGAGCGGACCGCCAGATAGGCCCAAGCCTCGGCCTCCATTGCGTCCCCGTCGAAATCCGCCTCCTCGGCCGTGAGCACCTGCGCGCCTTGGCGTTGCGCCATGTCGGCGAGATCCTCCATGATCGTGCCGTTCAGCCTGCCGCCACCGCAGATGATGAAGCATTTCGGCATCTGCGGCAGGTGACCGGCCGAGCGCATGATCGCCGCGGCCGTGACATAGGCAAGCGTGCGCGCCCCGTCGTGCAGGCCGGCCTCGTCGGCGGCAGGCGGGAGGAAATCGTTTCGGTCAAGCGAACGGCGCTTGTCGGTGGTGAAGAACGGATGGTCGAGATAGCGCTCGGCCAACGGGATGATGATTGACCCTTCCGAGGCGATCCTCCCACCCTGGTCATACGGAACGCCGGCATTCGCCTCCACCCACTGGTCGATCAGCGCATTGCCGGGACCACTGTCGAAGGCAAGAATCTGGCCGTCCTCGCCGATATAGGTCAGGTTCGAGATGCCCCCGATATTGACGAAGCAGACGGGTCGGACGTGATCTTCGAAGCGGGCGGCAAGTGCTGCGTGATAAGCCGGAACCAGCGGCGCACCTTCGCCGCCATGCGCCATATCGTTCGCCCGCATGTCGTAGACGGTCGCGATCCCCGTCTCGTCGGCCAGCAACTGGCCGTCGCCGATCTGAACAGTGACCCCCGCATCCGGGCGATGCAACACCGTCTGCCCGTGGAAACCGATCACATCAACATCGCCCGGCAGCAGATTGTTGTTATTTAGAAAAATCTGAACCGCAGAAGAATGACGTAAGGTTAGTTCCCGCTCCAGCTCGGCAAGATCACCCGGGCGCTCGCGCCGGTCGTGGATGGTCTTCGCGCACTCCAGCCCAGCTTTCAACTGCTCGCGGAAGGCCGGATCGTAGGGAATCGTCAGAAACGGCCCGCGGTCCACGAGAGATCGCCCATCGGTCGCCAGCATCGCCACGTCGATCCCGTCCATCGACGTACCGCTCATCAGGCCGATCGCACGTTTCAACTCACCCACGTTCCTCTCCTCCCGAATCAAGCCACCGAATGGAAGTAGTGACGAGATTTCATAGCCGAAACACGTGCACAAATCCCAAAACAGTGCTAAAGCGCCGGCGCGTTTTTGAGTTCCCCGCAGTCCAGAAAGCCAAGGGCCATGTCGAAGTTCAAGTCCGAATTCCTCCGCACCATGCACGAGCGCGGCTTCATCCATCAGATTTCCGATGAGACCGGCCTCGACGACCTGCTCGCCAAGGAAAGCGTGACCGCCTATATCGGCTTCGATCCGACCGCACCGTCCCTGCATGCCGGTGGCCTTATCCAGATCATGATGCTGCATTGGTTCCAGGCGACGGGTCACCAGCCGATCTCGCTGATGGGCGGCGGCACCGGCATGGTCGGAGATCCCTCGTTCAAGGAAGAGGCGCGCCAGTTGATGACCGTCGAAAAGATCGAGGACAACATTGCCTCGATCAAGCGCGTCTTCGCCAACTACCTGGACTACGACAAGGGCCCGAAGGGCGGCGCCCTGATGATCAACAATGCCGAATGGCTTCGCAGCTTGAACTATCTCGAGTTCCTGCGCGATGTCGGCCGCCACTTCTCGGTCAACAGGATGCTGTCGTTCGACAGCGTCAAGACCCGTCTCGACCGCGAGCAGTCGCTGTCCTTCCTGGAATTCAACTACATGATCCTCCAGGCCTACGACTTCGTCGAACTTAACAAGCGCTACGACTGCCGCCTCCAGATGGGAGGCTCGGACCAGTGGGGCAACATCGTCAACGGTATCGACCTCGGCCACCGGATGGGTACGCCGCAGCTCTACGCATTGACCTCCCCGCTGCTGACAACATCTTCCGGCGCCAAGATGGGGAAATCGGTCAATGGCGCGGTTTGGCTCAACGCCGACATGCTGTCCGCCTATGATTTCTGGCAGTACTGGCGCAATACCGAGGACGCCGATGTCGGCCGCTTCCTGAAGCTCTACACAACCCTTCCTATGGACGAGATCGCCAGGCTCTCTGCTCTCGGTGGCTCCGAGATCAACGAGGTGAAGAAGATCCTCGCCACCGAGGTGACTGCCATGCTTCACGGCCGCGAGGCGGCAGAGCAGGCAGCAGAAACCGCGCGCAAGACCTTCGAGGAGGGTGGACTGTCGGAAAATCTGCCGACCGTCGAAGTGCCTGCCGCCGAACTCGACGCCGGCATCGGCCTGCTGACACTGATCGTCCGGGCTGGTCTGGCCTCCTCCAACGGCGAAGCCCGCCGCCACGTTCAGGGCCGTGCCGTGCGCATCAATGACAAGTCCGTCTCGGATGATCGCATGACCATCGGGGCGGATCACCTCGCCGATGGGGTAATCAAGCTTTCGCTCGGCAAGAAGAAGCACATCCTGGTGAAGCCGACCTGACCGATCTGGGAGCCGGGCGGAAGGCGTCTTCCGTCCGGCTGTCGTTGAACGATTTCCGGCGGCACCATAGGGAGATCAATCGTGGAGGAGTTCTTCGATGATCACGATTGAACCCTTCCTGCCTGAATACACGAACGATCTCTATTCCATCACGCTGGCGACCGGCGCCAGCGGGAGTAATGGAGCGCACCTTTACGGCGATTCCAAACTGATCGGGCATATCTACTCCGGGCCCTACGCCGCCCTTGAGCCATCTCTTGTCCTGCTCGTGATGGACGACAAGGGAGTGGCCGGATACGTCCTCGGCGCCACGGATACCCCCGCTTGGGAGAAGCGGCTCGAACGCGAGTGGTGGCCGAAACTTCGGGTGAAATACCCGGATCCCCACGACCTCCCCCCGGAAGAATGGACGCAGGATCATCGCGGGATGTACATGATCCACCATCCGCCCCGTGTCCCCTCGGCAGTTTCCGGACCGTATCCCGCGCATCTCCATATGAACCTGTTGCCGAGAGCACAGGGAGCCGGAATCGGGTCGCGTCTGTTCGACGCGTGGCTGGAACTGATAGCGCCACACTCTCCGACCGGCGTCCACGTCGGGGTCGATCCGCACAATGAACGAGGAATCCGCTTCTGGTCCCGCTCGGGTTTCCGCGAGCTGACATTGCCGACGGAGCAATCGGACCAGACGCTGTGGATGGGACAGAAGCTACCCCGGTAAAGAGGTCAAAGTCAGCGGAATTCGAAAATCTGTCGGAACACGCCGGGCGCGATGATCGACAGCGGGTTCACCGACAGCTTCGGCTCCTCGGTCGGTCCGGAAAGCCGGAAGGTGATGCCAAGCAGGCCGCGGTCGCGGCCGTTGCCGAGGATCGCGCCGATGATCGGCAGTTCGCCGAACAGGCGATTGAGCCCGTAGGCCGGCATGAAGGTGCCGGTCATGTCGATCCGGCCACTCTCATCGCGCAGCACACCCTGGAAGGTCGCCCCCACCTGCTCGCCGCGCACGACGCCGTTTTCGACACGTAGGGCGCCTGCGGTGTTGATCAGGCGCGCATAGGCGCGCTGGAAACGCTCGGAGCTCACGTCGATATCGCGCTTGACGGCCTTGTTGAGGCTTCGGCCATCGGCGCCGGTTGGCGTTGACACGATCGACTGCAGGCGCTGCTCGTTCATCAGCTGGAAGTTCCGGATATCGAGGGATCCGTTCCACTGGTCGTCTGCACCGCTGGCCAGTTTCAGATTCAACAGACCGCCCTGCATGCGACTGTAGAGATTGGCGAGCCTGAGCACGGCACCGGCATCGCTGGTCGTAAGGCTGAGCCTGCGGGTGTCGCCAGGCGTCATCTGCGCAACGACAGCCTGCCCACTGCCGGTAACACCGGTGAAATCGAGCGTCGTCGTGCGTCCGTTGTTTGCCGCAAAGTTGAGACTGACATTGCTCAGGCGTTCACCGCCGAAACCGGCAATCGAATCCAGGTTTGCGCTAATCGTGAGCCTACGCGGTTTGGTTGACTCATCCTTGCTGCCGGAGCCTGATTTGAGCCGCGCAATCAGCGACCGCAGATCAGCGGATGTACCCTTTACGCTGACGTCGTAGCCTCCTGGCACGGCCGCCACATGGACGGCATAGTCGTCGCCCTGTGACAACCTGACCTGCCGAAAATCGGCGGATTGGAGACCATCGTTCGCGATGACGAGCTCGCCGCTGGCCCCAAAGCCGTCACCCGACAGATCGAGCCCCATCACCCGTGTCGTCCCATCCCCGTTGGAGATCTCGAAGGTAGCTTTCGCAGAAACCCCCTGCCCCTTTGTCCACCCGACCCACGGCACGCTCAACCTTGCCCGAGCGAGATCGAGTTCGACCCTCTGCCGCGTCTCGTCTACGCGCGTAATCGTCATCGCCATCGGCCCGTCGACGATACCGTCGAGTCCCGGAACGAGCCGATCGCGCGTCTCGTTTGACAACACTGCCTTGACGACCCGTTCCCGAGCAACGTCGGATTGTGAATCGACCGGCTCCACTAGGGAGAGCTCCATCGGCACGTCGTCGATATCGCCCTTGCCGGAAAGACGGGCTGCCTTGGGATCAATATCGAGCACCCCGTCGAACGCGCTTACCTTGCGGCCGGCAAACTCGGTTTTCACCGAAACCTGATCGAGATCTATATGAACATTCCAGTCGGTCGGGGGCGGATTCTGGCTGCGGATCAGCCCGACATGCAGCTTCACCTGCGCCTTCACGTCGCCGGAAAGGTCTTCGGGCGTAAGGCCTGTGCGGGAAAGCACGTTGATCGGCTTGTATGTCACCAGTTCGGCCACTGCATCAGCCGAGCCCTGCAGGGACAGGTCGATATCGGCCATCAGCGGCTTCTGATAGACGTCGGCGATAGCCAGGCGCCCGCCGTCGAGCTTGATGCGGCGCCCAGAGGTGAAATACGAAGCGCCGCTCTTAAATTCCACGTCGAGAGTTTCACCGTTCATCACCACACGGGCACTGGCATCGCGCACCGGGGGAATGTCACCAGTGACAGCAACCCGGCTATCAACCACATCGAGGGCGAGTCGGAGTTCGTTGCCCCGCAGATGAAGCGGCGTGGGCTCGATGGTCATGCGACCGGCAGGAATGAATACGCCAATTGACCCTTGAGTCACCCTGCCACCGACCAGGTTGTCGATCACCCAGCTACGCGGCTTGCTCGCGATCCAGAATGGCCAGAGCTGCTTGACCACATCGGTCTTCATGCCACTGACCTCGGCGCTGAAGCTGACCTCGGGCGACCCCTCTCCCCTGTTACGGATGCGCGCCGATCCGGAGAGCGTGCCGCCCGGCGTCGACGCGACCAGGGTGTCAACCTGCAGTTCCGAATTCTGGTGCAGATAACGCCCGTAAGCTTTGAAGTCGAACGGCGCAGGTGGGGCGTCAACCCCGGCGACGGACGCGGTTCCATTCTGCACCAGAAGGTCGATCCCGATCCCTGCGCCGGGTTCGAACTGACGTTCCAGCCGGTCCAGATCGATCAAAGCGCCGCTGAACGGCAGGATTGTGTCTTCGAAGGCAAGGCGGGACGGCCGCAGTTCCACGGTGTCCTTCGTGAAGTCATAGGCGAGCCTGATATCCGCGCTGGTCAGCACCTGTGACTGTCCATCCATATAGAGCAGCCCGTCTGCGCCGGTGATCGTCGCCGAAAGAACGCCGGCCTGATCGGCGGTAGTACGCCGGGCGTTGAGTTCGACAGTTGCGTCGGCGTCGATGCCCTGCCGGATTTCGCCTGCGCTGCTGCGCTTCAGCATCAGCGGCGCAAGATCCAGTCCTTCGAGCCGCGCAGTCATCCGCTCGGTTCGTCCGGCGATCCGCTCGCTGTCGATCCGCATACTGGTCGGCTGGCCCGCGACCGCGACGGCCGCTTCGATGGCCAGCGACATTTCGTCGGTACGTTCCATGACGAGTGTGTCGACCGCGGCGATCACTGTCCCGACTGAAGGAGCTCCCCGCGAAATCTGCAGGTCGGCAAGCCTCAGCCGGTCCAGCCCGCCTCTTTCAATAAAAGCGGAAACATTGTCGATTTCCAGGAACGACCGCTCCATCAGCGCCGGAAGTGCGTCGATCCTGAATGTGGATAAATCCACCGGAGGGCCGGAAGACATGAGATTGGCATCGAGATCGATGCCCTCACCGTCTATCTCATTGATCTCGACACGCCCGAGCACCAGCGCGACTGGATCGATAACCATGCGGACACGGTCGGCTTGAGCGAAAACTCCGTCGCTCTCTCGCTGGCGCACGGTCACGCCGCGCGCCTCGACCGCAAGGTCGATGCCATGCGAGAACCGCACTTCTGTGGTTTCGATCTGCGCGATGAAATTCGGCGCGAGCGCGGTGTTGAGAGCAGCCTGGGCGCGAGCGGAGAGCGCGCTATCGAACCCGCCTCCCTCGATCACCATCATGATCGATGAAAGGGCGAGCAGGATCATCAGCGAGAAGATGACGCCAAGTTTCACCAGTCGCCGCGTCAAGCCGATCCGCGGCGGGCAATGTACGATCAACGGATCTTCCACCTGCGCCGACGGTAGCCGGTGCAGCGGCGTGATATCCTGCCTGCGAAAACTTACCCTTTCGCCCCGGATTTCTCCCATGCGCGGTCGATTGTCTCCATCGATCGGCGATGGCCAGTCCTGTTTCTGGACCTTCTCCGAACCCTTTCCATATTTGCGCAGTCGTTTATATAGACAATGACGGCGAAAGAAAGGACTTCCATGAGTGAGCTCGCGGTCGGCGACAACGCCCCGGTCTTCACCCTCCCACGCGACGGCGGCGGCACTGTTTCCCTTGCCGATTTCTCCGGAAAACCGGTCGTGATCTACTTCTACCCGAAGGACGACACCAGCGGCTGCACGGTCGAGGCTGTCTCCTTCACTGCACTTGCAGAAGACTTCGCCAAGACGGGCGTTGCCGTCATCGGCATATCGCCCGATTCGGTGAAGCGTCACGACAAGTTCGTCTCCAAGCATGACCTCAAGGTCATCCTCGCCTCGGATGAAGGGCTCGACGTGCTCAACGCCTATGGCGTCTGGAAGGAAAAGAGCATGTATGGCCGCAAATACATGGGCGTGGAGCGCACCACCTTCCTGCTGAACGCCAATCACAGGATTGCCGCGATATGGCCGAAGGTAAAGGTCGCGGGCCATGCCGAAGCTGTATTAAAGGCGGCGCAGGCGCTATGAATGTAGCACTCCAGAAAGCGATCGCCTCCATCGAAACCCTGCGCGGCGGTGCCACGATGGCGATCGCCAGCGCGGACCTGGACCTCAAGTGTGCACTTGCCCGCGAGACGGCGCGACGCTGGCAGGAACGACGCCTGTCACTGCGCTCGCCGCTCGACCCACCCCTGCCGGACCGCCCCGGCCGCCCCGACAAGCCGGAGCTCGTACCGCCGAAGGATGTCGGAAAGCGCTCGCTACACACCCTTGCCGGGCGTATCGCCATGCTGCATGCGCTTGCCCATATCGAACTCAACGCCGTCGATCTGGCGCTCGACATCGTCGCCCGCTTTGCCACCGAGCCGGTTCCGCATTCCTTCTTTGACGGCTGGATGCGCGTCGCTGACGAAGAGGCCAAGCATTTCGGTCTCGTCCGCGACCGGCTGCGTGCACTCGGCGCCGATTACGGCGACATGCCGGCGCATGACGGCCTGTGGCAGGCAGCGCACTCGACCCGCAACGACCTGACCGCCCGCCTCGCGGTCGTTCCGCTGATCCTCGAAGCGCGAGGCCTCGACGTGACGCCATCGCTTCAGGAGAAGATGCGAGAGACCGGCGACCTCGACAGCGCCGAGGTGCTTCGCATCATCTACGAGGATGAGAAGGGCCACGTCTCCGTCGGCGCCAAGTGGTTCCGCTTTCTTTGCGCCCGCGAGAAGAAGGATCCGGCCGCGACCTTCAAGGATCTCGTGCGACAGAACTTCCGCGGATCGCTGAAGGCGCCGTTCAACGACGTAGCCCGCGCGGAGGCGGGATTGACCCCCTCCTTCTATCGCTCGCTGACCTCCACCAGCAACGGCTGAGCAGTTCCGAAAGCCACGGCTCGGCAGGCTCTCCAGCCCCTCGACCAAGACTTCATTAACCATATTCCGCTTTACTTTATCGAGCGGACGAAGCCTTGGGATTCGCCCGCGAAACTGGAAGATGGCAGGAGAGTGTTTGTGTCAGCCATGAGGCAGCCCCGCGCATTCGGTCAGCGCCGCGAGCCACACATCATCATCGTCGCCCAGGGCGACAGGATCCGCCACATGACCGTGCGTCCGTGGATGGCGGCGCTCGGCATCAGCCTCGCCGGAATGATGGCAATCGGCTATCTCGGTGCCACCACCTATCTCGTCCTGCGCGACAACCTGATCGGCGCGACCATGGCCCGTCAGGCGCGCATGCAGCACGACTACGAGGACCGAATCGCTGCACTCCGCGCCCAGGTCGACCGCGTGACCTCCCGCCAGCTCCTTGACCAGCAGATAGTCGAGGAGAAGGTGGAAAAGCTGCTCGAACAGCAGATGGCCCTGACCTCCCGCCACGGCAAGCTCGACTCCCTCGTCGAGCGGGCGGAGGAAAACGGCGTGATGCCGGAAAGCCTGCCAACCGTCCGTTCCTCCGACGGCTCCCAGCGTGCGAGCCTGAACGACGGCATGAGGGCAATCGAGAGACTGATGGGCCACGACAGCGCGGAGGCCGAGGCCACGCCCGACAACGTGACGCTCGCCTATGTCCCGCTGCGCCAGACCGCCGCTGATAGGGCCGACCGCCTGTTTTCCAACGTCACCCGTTCGCTGAAGGACATAGAACGCGAACAGCTCGACCGCCTGCAGAGTCTCACGATCGGAGCGACCGCCGCCGCCGACGAAATCGGACGCATCCTGCGCAAAACCGGCGTCGACATCTCGCTCGGTGAAACAGGCACGGACCAACCGGCAGTCGGCGGTCCTTATCTCGATCCGCAGCCGCCGACCGGTTTCGACGCTTCGCTCAGCGAACTCGATGCCGCGCTGACCAGGCTCGAAGCCATGCGCTCGACGGCGAAGCGGCTGCCCTTCGCCAACCCGGCTCCTGGCAAGCAGATCACCAGTCGCTTCGGCAACCGTATCGATCCCTTCTTCGGCCGGCTCGCGCTGCATGCCGGGATAGACTTCTCCGCCGCCACCGGAGGCGAAGTGAAGAGCACCGGCAGTGGCACTGTGATCACAGCAGGCCGTTCCGGTGGCTACGGCAACATGGTCGAGATCGACCACGGCGACGGGATCACCACGCGATTTGGCCACCTTTCGCGAGTGCTGGTGAAAGTCGGCGATCACGTCTCGACCGGCGACGTCGTCGGCCTTGCCGGCAGCACCGGCCGGTCAACCGGCCCGCACCTGCACTACGAGGTCCGCCGCAACGGCGCGCCCGTCGACCCCATGCATTTTCTCAATGCCGGCATGAAACTGACCGCACTCGTCGATTGACAAGAAACGTCCATTTTTTACTTCGACAAACTGGCTGCGAACGTCCATCTGCCAGGTGCAGATTCTGACATTGTTAATGGTCCGTCGTAGCGCTCAACCGGTTATTTGAAGCGATTGTTAATCGTGACGGGCAGGAATCGCCCGCATTCCTTGACTTTCCGGAACTTTGGCTCTATCCCGCGCTTGCGAAAGTGCCTGTCCGACAGGCCGATTCATCTGAGTTCGCAAGAACCGAAACGGAAACCGATTTCCCTTTGACCACATTCGAAGATCTTGGCCTGAGCCAAAAAGTCCTGTCCGCCGTTGCCGATGCCGGCTACACCACGCCGACGCCGATCCAGGCCGGCGCCATTCCGCCCGCCTTGCAGCGCCGCGACATCTGCGGCATCGCCCAGACCGGAACCGGCAAGACGGCATCCTTCGTGCTGCCGATGCTGACGCTCCTGGAAAAGGGACGTGCCCGGGCACGCATGCCGCGCACCCTGATCCTCGAGCCGACCCGGGAACTCGCTGCGCAGGTCGCCGAGAACTTTGAAAAGTACGGCAAGAACCACAAGCTGAACATCGCACTGCTGATCGGCGGCGTGTCCTTTGAGGAACAGGACCGTAAGCTGGAGCGCGGCGCCGACGTACTGATCTGCACCCCCGGCCGTCTGCTCGATCATTGCGAGCGGGGCAAGCTGCTGATGACCGGTGTCGAGATCTTCGTCATCGACGAAGCCGACCGCATGCTCGACATGGGCTTCATCCCGGACATCGAACGCATCGCCAAGATGATCCCGTTCACCCGGCAGACCCTGTTCTTCTCGGCCACGATGCCGGCCGAAATCCAGAAGCTCGCCGATCGTTTCCTGCAGAACCCCGAGCGCATCGAGGTCGCCCCGCCGTCGTCGACGGCCAAGACGGTGACCCAGCGCCTCGTCGCTTCTCATAAGAAAGATTACGAGAAGCGTTCGGCGCTGCGCGACCTGATCCGCGCCGAAGAAGCCGAATTGAAGAACGCAATCATCTTCTGCAATCGCAAGAAGGATGTCGCCGACCTGTTCCGTTCGCTTGACCGCCACGGCTTCTCCGTCGGCGCATTGCACGGCGACATGGACCAGCGGTCGCGTACGACGATGCTGGCGAACTTCAAGGATAACAACATCAAGCTGCTGGTGGCCTCCGACGTCGCTGCCCGCGGCCTCGACATTCCGGACGTGAGCCACGTTTTCAATTTCGATGTGCCGATCCATGCGGAGGACTATGTCCATCGCATCGGCCGTACGGGACGTGCCGGACGCTCCGGCAAGGCGTTCACGCTCGTCACCAAGGCCGACACCAAGTATCTCGACGCCATCGAGAAGCTGATCGGCCAGAACATAGAATGGCTGAACGGCGATCTGTCGGCCCTGCCGCCTGCCGACGAGAGCCAGGACGAGGGCCGCTCCCGTGGTGGTCGCGACCGTGACCGCCGCAAAGGAAACAAGAAGGACGATGGCCGCCGCGCGGAAGCCGCTGCCGCAACCGAGGAAACCGACGTGCCGACAGAAGCCCGTGCGCCCCGCCGCAACGAAAACCGTCCTGCCCCGCAGGCACGGAACGACCGCCCGCGTCCCGCCAACGACGATCACCGCGAGCGCCGCCGGCGCCGCGACCACGATGACGACGGCCCGACCCCGGTCGGCTTCGGCGACGACATCCCGGCTTTCATGCTGATCGTCGCCGCCAAGGCCTGATTCTTCGTCCGTGACCAAACCCGGTATCGACGTTCCCGGCTTCGGTGTTGGCCTCGCCATCCTGCGCGATGGGAGGATCCTGCTTTATCGCCGCATGAAGGCGCCGGAAGCGGGACACTGGAACATCGTCGGCGGCAAGGTCGACCATATGGAGCCGGCCGAACACGCCGCCCGCCGCGAGGCCGAAGAAGAAACCGGCCTTTCGATCGGCACCATCGACTTCGTCGGCGTGACGGAACAGATCATCGAGGCAGATCACCAGCATTGGATTTCGCTGCTCTATAGAACCAGCGACTTTACCGGCGAGCCTGCGCTCACGGAGCCGGACAAACTTTCCGATTTCGGCTGGTTCGATTTCGACGCACTGCCCGAGCCGCTATCGGCTTTTACCCGCGCGATCCTGCCGCTTCTTCGCTGATTTCGGCTTCTTTGGTTCGGAAGGGCCTGCCCGGATACCGGCTTCACAAGCGAGCCGCACCCATTTCGCCATCTCGTCGGGATCGTCATAGGCCTCGTCGGGGATCGACCAGTACGGCATGGCGACCGGCGACTTGCCCTCGCGCTGATAGACCCATTGCCGGGCCCCGGCTTCGGCGAATTGAGGCGCACTCTCGGCGTCGGCCTTCAGCATGATCTCCTCGAACAGGTCGATGGCAATGATCACCCCCTGATGATAGATGCCCTTGCCTCCGAACATGCGCTTGATCGTGATGTGTCCGAGAGACTGGAACATCTCCTCGATCGCCAGATTATCCACCACTCACCCCTTGAGAATTCCCCCGGCCGAAACAACCGCCTCCGGCGTGTCCACGTCGAGATGTGCCGCCCCGCCGAGTTCAACGTCGATGACCGCAAGCCCCGAACCCTCGACGATAGGCCGCGCGCCAATATCGCCTTCCAGCGCCTGCACCGCCTCGAAGGTCGAGCGCGGCAGGATCACCGGGTTACCACGTTTGCCGCCCGCGACGGCGCGGACGATGGCCTTGCCACCGGCCGTACGGAACACCGCGATCATCTGGCGGAGATCGGCCGGAGTGAGCCCCGGCATATCGGCCAGCATGACAAGAACCCCATCGGCTTCACGCGCCGACACCGCCGCGAAACCGACCTTGAGCGAGCTCGCCATACCGGTCGCGTAGTCCGGATTGTCGACGATTGTCAGCGGCAGATCGGAAAGCGCGGCAGCAATATCAGCGGAGCGATGACCGGTGACGGCAATTACAGTGGCCGCACCGCTGTCTAGCGAGACGCGGGCAGAGCGCCGGACCAGCGGCTCCCCTTCGAATTCCGCCAGCAATTTGTGTTGTCCGCCTGCGCCCATGCGGCTTGACTTGCCGGCAGCCAGAAGCACGACGGCGACCTCCAGCCGTTCTCCTTCCTGCATCGCCACCTCACGAGGCAACGGCCGGCTCGGGATTTCCATCAGCAGCCCTCCGACGCCCATTCCGGTCAGTTCCTGCACGGTCGGCCGTTCGCCCGCCAGCAACCTGTTCAGAACCCAGTCGAAGCCATTCTCCTTCGGCGAGCGGGCGCAGCCCGGCGCGCCGATCACCGGCACTTCGCCCACGTGACCGAGCACGAGCAGATTACCCGGATCGACCGGTAGGCCAACCTGTATGACCTTGCCGCCGGCCATGCGGATGGCCTCCGGGATCACGTCGGCCGGATCGCTGATGGCCGATGCGCCGAAAACCACCACCATCGGCGGCGCGCTCGACCGTTTGGAAAGCGCCGCCTCGATCGCCGCCGCCACGTCGCGCGCCCGATGCGGCACCCGCTGCTCTTCGACAAGGCGACTGCCGGACGGCGCAAGACGCTGCTGAAGAACGCGCGCGGTCTTGTCCATCACCGAGGGTTTCAACGACGGAAGCTCCGTCGCGATCAACGAGACGGCGTGCGACATGTAGGCTTTGAGCGCGATCGGCGGCGTCTCGCGGAAGATCGACGCGGCTTCCTCGACACTGAGACGCGAAACGGCAAGCGGGATGATCTTCACCGTGGCGACAAGATCGCCGGCGCGCACGTCGCTGTGGTCGGCAAGACAGGCAAACGTGATCGCCGGATCGATCCGATTGAACCGGTCGACCACCTCGCGCTCGGCGACGAACAGCCCGTTGCAGTCCGCGTAGATGTTCACCCGGCCGGTCGATGCCGGCGAGAAGCGCAGGTTGTCCGGTGTAATCGCATTCGCAAGCGCCTGGGCAGCGGCGTCTTCATCAAGATCACCGTCCTCGATTCGGCAGGCAATCACCGAGGTGACACCGGAACTTCGCAGCGTCGCGACATCACCGGCCGACAGGCGACGCCCCTTGGGCAGCTTGCCATCCGGCAGGCGGACCGAATGGGCGAGCACTAGCCCTTCCGCAACGTCGAGCGAGAACTCCCCGAAGATCATGTCACGCCTCCCTGTGCCGCGAGGCCGCGGCTGCGGAAGGCGCGGATGATGTCCGCGAGTGCGGCAACCGCGATCTCGGCCGGACTGGACGCGCCGATGTCGAGCCCTATGGGAGCGGAGATGCGACCGATCTGCTCCGCGCTCAGCCCCTCGGCGGTGAGGCGTTCCACACGCTTGGCATGGGTTTTGCGGCTTCCCAGCGCCCCGACATAGAAACAGCCTGTACGCAAAGCCTCAGCCAGAGGAAGATCGTCGATTTTCGGATCATGGGTGACGGCGGTCAGCGCCGTATAGGGATCGAGCGGCCGCGCCTTCAGCACATCCTCCGGCCAATCCGCGACGAGATCGACGCCTTCGAACCGTTCAGGCGTGGCAAACGCCGTGCGTGGATCGATCACGGTGACATCGAATCCGGCGATCCGCGCCATCGGACAGAGCGCCTGACTGATATGCACGGCGCCGATCACGACGATGCGCGGCGGCGGCAGGTGGACGTTGACGAAGAAGCTTCGCCCATCGGCCTCGACCACGCCGGCCTTGCCCGAGCGAAAACGGGCGGCGATTTTCGCGCCGAGTTCACCGTCGATATCTTCCCCCTCCATCACCAGCAGGCTTCGACCGTCGGTCAGGTCCGTAACGAGGATCGCCGCCTGCCTTCTGGCACGCGCGGCGTTGAGCCTCTTTAACAGGGCCACATCCATCAGACGAGCCTCTCGACATAGACGCGGATGCGCCCGCCGCAGGATAGCCCGACGCGCCAGGCGGTTTCGTCGGCGACGCCGAATTCCAACATCTGCGGCGCGCCACTGTCGATCACTTCCAGCGCCTCGGTAATGACGGCACCCTCAACGCAGCCGCCGGAGACGGAGCCCTCGAAATTGCCCTCACCGTCGATGACCAGATGACTGCCGACCGGGCGCGGCGCCGAGCCCCAGGTTTCGACCACCGTGGCAATGGCAACATTGCGCCCCTCGCCGATCCAGCTTTCGGCGATCAGCAGCGGATCGCGTGTTTCGTCGAGTGTTGTCATCAGTGCGCCCTTCTCCCCCTGAGATAACGTGCCGGATCGGCATCACGGCTCTTCGAACCCGAGAGCGCCGCAGCGAGATCAGCGAGCGAGTTCAGATTATGCACGGCACGAAACTCGTCGACATGCGGCAGCATCGCCCTTACGCCACTCACACGCGCCTCAAACCCGTCGAACCGCAGCAGCGGATTGAGCCAGATGAGCCTTCGGCACGAGCGGTGCAGCCGATCGATCTCGGTCTTCAGAAGATCGGCTCCGTCCCGCTCCAGCCCATCCGTGATGAGCAGCACGACGGCACCCTGCCCCAGCACGCGACGCGCCCAGATACGGTTGAACTCCTTCAGCGTTTCGCCGATGCGCGTTCCACCGGACCAATCCTTGACCAGCGCCGAGCACTGATCCAGCGCCTCGTCCGGATCCCGGTTGCGCATCTGCCGGGTGACGTTGGTCAGCCGTGTGCCGAACAGGAACGTGTGCACCCGGCGGCGGCGCTCCGTCATCACGTGCAGGAAATGCAGGAATATGCGGGTATACTGGCTCATCGAGCCGGAAATGTCGGCGAGGATGACCAGCGGCGGCTGCACCTCGCGCCGGTCGCGAAAGCGCGGCAGGATCAGGTCGCCGCCACCGCGCAACGACGCACGCATGGTGGCTCGCGGGTCGACAGAACGTTGTCGGTGCGAAGGACGGAAGCGCCGTGTCTCGACCGTGTCGAACGGCATGACCATCTGCTCCATGACCCGCCGGGCGAGCGCCAGTTCCGCCGCCGACATCTGGGCGAAATCCATCTGCTTCAGCATTTCGTTGCCGGACACGGTAAAGCGCGCGTCCACTTCGATCTCGGGCTCGTCCTTCTCGCGACCGGGTCTCTCCTTGTCGGCGAACAAGGCGTCTCCGACCCGGGCGGCACCGGCTTTCTCCTTTTCCTTCTCCTTGCCGGGTGCTGCCGGCGACATCATCGCGATCATCTTGCCGACGAGATCATGGGTACGCCAGAACAGGCGAAAGGCCTCGTCGAACACTGGCTGGTCCTCGTGACGCTTGACGAGAACCGCCGACAGCGCCGCGTGGAATTCCTCCCGCGAGCCCATGCCAATCGCATCCACGGCCTCTATCGCGTCGGCAACCGCACCCGGACCTGGTTTCAGCCCCGCCTTGCGCAACACGCGGGCAAAATGAACGATATTGTCGGCGAAGCGGCCCTCGCCCGGCGGCACCGGCGGCATCACGATCCCGTCGTGTCCTCCGGCCAGCGTCATGGTCAACCCGCCTTGAGATCGGCCCGCACCTCGGCAAGCAGCTTCTGGCCCTCGCCGCCCTGGATGCGGGCAATGTCGTCCTGATATTTCAGAAGCGTACCCAGCGTGTCCGAGATCGTCTCGGGATCGAGCGCCAGCCGATCGAGTTCCGTCAGCGCCGTCGCCCAGTCGATGGTCTCGGCGACACCGGGATTCTTGAAGAGGTCGAGCGTCCTGAGCTTCTGCACATAGGCGACGATCTGGCCGGAAAGACCAGCATTGCAACCCGGAACCTTGCGGCGGATGATTTCCAGTTCCTCCGCTGCCTTCGGGTAGTCGACCCAATGATAAAGGCAGCGACGCTTCAGTGCGTCGTGAACCTCGCGAGTCCGGTTCGAGGTGATGATGACGATGGGCGGCTCGGCCGCCCGGATGGTACCGAGCTCCGGCACGGTGACCTGGAAATCGGAGAGCACTTCCAGGAGAAATGCTTCGAACGCCTCATCGGTGCGGTCGAGTTCATCAATCAGGAAAACCGGCGCCTTGCCCTCCGTACCTTCCAGTGCCTGCAGGACCGGCCTGCGTATCAGGTAACGCTCGGAAAAGATGTCGCTTTCCAGTCGGGTACGGTCAGACACACCGGTCGCCTCGGAGAGCCGGATCTCCAGCATCTGCGCCGGATAGTTCCATTCATAGACGGCGGAAGAAACGTCGAGGCCTTCGTAGCATTGCAGCCGGATCAGCGGTCGCTCGAGTGCCTTGGAGAGAACCTTTGCAACCTCGGTCTTTCCGACGCCGGCTTCGCCTTCGAGAAACAGCGGACGCCCCATTTTCAGGGACAGAAAGAGTACGGTCGCAAGCGGCCGTCCGGCCAGGTAATCGTGCCGCGACAACAGCGCGATCATCTCATCGATCGTCGCGGGCGTGGTACCGTCCGACTTCGCCGTCATCGCTCCTCCCTCGTGTTTTTGGGGAAGCTTACAGGGTGCGGTAGCCCCGGTCCAGATAGATGAGGCTCTGGTCATTCGGGCCGAAGTGAATACCCATCACCTCGCCGAACAGGACCGTATGGGTGGCGGTTACCTTCGTGTCCACGACGCGGCAGTCGAAGGAAACGACGGCGTCCTTCAGCACCGGAGCGCCCGTGGCAAGACTGATCCATTCGGCCATGGCGAAGCGCTGATCGACCGAAAGGCCGCCGAATCCGGCAAAGGCATCGGCGAGAGGCTGGTGTTTCGCTCCCAATGTGTTGAGCGCGAAACGGCCGCTCTCGAAGAACACCGCATTCTTGGCATTGCTGTTGTTGAGGCAGGCGAGCACCGTCGGCGGTTTGTCGGAGACGGAGCAGGCGGCGGTGATCGTCACGCCGCGCCGGATACCTTCATGTTCCGTGGTGACGATCTGCACGTGGCCGGCATACTGCGCCATGGCATCGCGATAGAGTACCGGTTCGATCTGCTGCCTGTTCAACACGTCTTTCTCCGGGGGCTTGCCATCCCGTTGCGTTCAGTCGTCTTCAATATGGCGTGAAGGCGTTACCTTTTCCACAATCGCCGCTGCATTACGCTGATACCGGCATTTTGACCACCATCCTGCGGTTCCTTTTCCGAAACCGTCACACTAATGTGGCTGCGTTGCCGAAGGACATACAGCCGATGACGACCCGCCTCGCCCTTACCGCCGCCACCCTGTTTACCGCCGTAACGACGGTCCATGCGGAAGGTATCGCCGTGGTCGCGCCGCAGTCCGGTCCCTACGCCGTTCTGGGCGAACAGATCCGCGACGGGGCGGCGGCGGCCGCGGCCGCCGTCGGAAAGAACATCTTCCTGATCAACGAGAGCTGCGAACCGGGCAGCAGCGAGGACATCGCGACGCGCATCATCGAGGCCGGCGTCGATGTCGCGATCGGCTTCCTCTGCTCGGAATCGCTCGACGGCGGCCTGCCGGCGCTCGCGGAGGCAAAAATCCCGGCGATCACCGTCTCGGTGCGCTGGAAAGGGCTGATGGAAGACGCGCTGAAACACGGCTGGCCGTTCTTCCGGCTTGCGCCCGCGCCCGAAGACGAGGCAGAAAAGCTGATCGATGTGATCCTCGCCACCTGGCCGGGCGCCCCGTTTGCGTTGGTCGAGGATGGCACCATCCGTGGCCGCGAACTGGTAGACGCTGTCCGGGCTGGGCTGGAGGAGCGCGGGTTGAAGCCGGTCTTCGTGGATACCTTCCGTCCCGGGCAGGAACAGCAGATCGCCCTCGTGCGCCGCCTGCAGAAGGCCGGTGCAACGCATGTCCTCGTCGGTGGCGACCGCAACGATGTCGCCACCATTGCCCGCGACGCGGCAACGGAATCGGTCCCCCTCACCATCATCGGCGGCGACGCGATGCGGGCTGTGGACCAGCCGGTGCCGCTCGCAGACGGTGTGCTCGCCGTGACGCTACCGGACTACGCCAACGAACCGACGGCGGCCAAGGCGGTTGAAGCCCTCAGGGCGGTGGGGGTCGAACCGGAGGGCTATGTGCTGCCTGCCCACGCGGCCGTCGAGATCGCACTCGCCGCCGCAGCGATTGCCGCGGAAGAGAAGAGGCCTATCGCCGAAGTCCTCGCCGGAGAACGCTTTCCGGCCGCGATCGGAACAATCGGCTTCGGCAGCGACCACGAACTTGCCGACAATCCCTACCGGCTGCTCGAATGGCGGGGCGGCGCCTTCACCACGCCCGCGCCGCAGGGCCAATAGACTGTCTGGCTTCAGGTCGGATACGGCCATGGAGCCCGCGAGAACAGGCCGCCGTCGACCCAGATCGTCTGGCCGCTGACGAAGGAAGCAGCCTCGCTTGCGAGAAACAACACCACGCCCGCGATGTCCGCCGGACGGCCGACGCGCCTGAGCGGCGTCAGCTTGGACCATGTTTCCTCGTAGTCCGGGGCTTCTTCCAGCGTCCGCGCGGTGAGGATGGCGCCGGGCGCCACGCAATTGACGCGGATGCCCTGCGGGCCGAGTTCCGATGCTGCTACCTTCGTGAACTGCTCGATCCCGCCCTTGGATGCCGTGTAGTCGACGAGACGCGGGAAAGCGAGCTTGTTGCAACCCGATCCGAGGTTGACGATCGATCCTGCCTTGCCGGCATCGACCATGCGTCGAGCCGCCGCCTTGGTGGTGAGGAAGGTGCCGGTGAGATTGGTGCGGATTACCCGGTTCCACGCCTCCTCAGAAAGGTCGAACAGCGATGACCAGGTCTGGATGCCGGCATTGTTGACCAGTACGTCCGGCGCCGCGCCGGCCCAGTCAACGACAGCGTCCAAGAAACGTTCGACCGCCTCGCCATCGCCAGCATCCGCGTCGAATCCACAGGCCCTGCCGCCCGCTGCCGCGACATGCACCTCGACCGCATCGGCGCCGGCCTTGTCGTTGAAATGGCTGAAGGCGACCATGTAGCCGTCCTTGGCGAACGCCTGAACCAGTTCGCGGCCAATGCCGCTGCTTCCGCCTGTGATCACCGCCAGTTTCGTCATGCCGTCCTCCCTTGCATTGCCGGAACCGTCTTTACACGGGAGAACGAACGTCCACCAGACGCAGCCTCTACGTCCGTCGCGGTTGTGACAAACTTCGGCCGGTGCTATGGCCAGCTTCGCAGGAATACCCCGAGGAGTTCGACACCATGACCCGTCCGCTGAAGATCGCCCCGTCGATCCTTGCCGCCAATTTCGCCAAGCTCGGCCAGGAAGTCGCCGACGTGACGCAAGCCGGCGCCGACTGGATCCATCTCGACGTTATGGACGGTCATTTCGTGCCGAACATTTCCTATGGTCCGGCAGTCATCAAGGCGCTGAGGCCCTATACGCAGGCGGTATTCGATTGCCACCTGATGATCTCGCCCGCCGATCCCTATCTCGAGGCCTTTGCCGATGCCGGCTGTGACGTGATCACGGTGCATGCCGAGGCCGGCCCGCACCTGCACCGCTCGCTGCAGAAGATCCGTTCGCTCGGCAAGAAGGCGGGCGTCTCGCTGAACCCGGCGACGCCGGTATCGGTGCTGGAACACGTGCTCGACGACCTCGACCTGATCCTGATCATGAGCGTGAACCCCGGCTTCGGCGGTCAGAAATTCATTCCCGCCGCTGTGCAGAAGACCGCGCAGGCCAACATGCTGATCGGTAATCGTCCGATCGACCTGGAAGTCGATGGCGGCATCACCGCCGAGACGGCCCCCCTCGTCACCGCCGTCGGCGCCAACGTGCTGGTCGCGGGCTCGGCCGTGTTCAAGGGCGAAGGCGTTGACGACTACCGCAAAACAGTCGAGGCTCTGAAAAGGGCCGCGGAGGGAGCACGCGCTTGAGGAAACGGACGAGAGGCTGGCTGACTGCACTGGCGATCGCCGCATTGGGATCGCCTGGGCCCGCGCTCGGCGGCGACATCGCCGCCTTCAACCCTCTCGGCTTTTCTTCCGACGGCAAGGTCTTCGCCTTCGAACAGCACGGCATTCAGGACGGCTCGGGCTTTCCCTATTCCGAAATCTTCGTAATCGATACCGAGGCCGATAGCTTTCTCCCCGGAACACCCTACCGCGTTCGCATCGATGACGAAAACGCAGGACTGTCCGAAGCGCGGGCGAAGAGCCTGGATCAGGCTCGCTCCCTGCTCGAACAGCACCGCACCGGCGATCATCCCGGCAATCTCGTCGCCTTCAATCCGGTGAGCGAACTAAATGTCGATCCTCATCGGCTGCGCTACCGCGCCTTTCCGGCGGAGCCCGCCTTCGGTGGCGCTTACTCGCTGCAACTTGAGGAAGTCGACCAACCTCCACCGGCCGCTTGCAAGGATATACTCGAGACGGTGAAGGGATTTCGCCTGCACCTGACCGAAAGCGACGACAAACCAGCCAGCGTGATGCTGCACGAGGACACGACGATCCCGCAAAGCCGTCGGTGCCCGACCGGCTACCGGATCGGCGGCGTCATGACCCTGCATCCGATACCGAGCGAGACTGTGCACGTGGCCTTGGTTCTCGTCCTCAGCCACGGCTTCGAAGGGCAAGACGGCCGATGGATCGCCGTTCCGTATCGCCCTTGATGAAGTCCGGCACAGCGCCGCATCAGGAGAATTCTGGCACCCGGTTCGCGGCGCTTAGGGTGCCCCTGCCCGCCTGGCTCGGGGGCACCGTCTTATGGGGCGCGGCCATGGCGATCTCTGCCTGGGTCGGTTTTGCCCTGCTGCAGAACATTCCCGTCACCCACGACGACGAACTGATGCTGCTCTATTTCAGCGGCGGCGCTCTCGCCTGGTTCTTCGTACTGCCGCTGATCCGCTTCCTGTCCCATGCCCGCCCTGCCGAAACCCGGTTCGCCACAGCCCTGCTTCTGCTGGGAGCCGGCACGATCGCCATGACGGCCTTTCTGTTCGCCATGCAGTATCGGTTGTTCTATGCTCAGTGGCACGCGCCGTTCGGTTCGCGGATCTGGGTGTTTCAGTTCGTTTTCACTTCCGCCGGCGCGGTTTATCAGTTCGCGGTACTTGGCATCCGTCCGCTTCTGCCCGTCGGTGGTGCGGTCCTCGTTCTAATGAGCCTGTTGCTGGCGCGCCGCAGCCGTTGAGATTACGGCTGCTCTTTGCTAAAGCGGCGCCAACCGTTCCCAGACAGAAAGTCCAAGCCGATGATCCCCCGCTATTCCCGGCCCGAAATGGTCGCCATCTGGTCTCCTGAAACCAAGTTCCGTATCTGGTTCGAGATCGAGGCCCATGCCTGCGACGCGCTCGCTGAAATCGGAGTGATCCCCAAGGACGCCGCGAAGACGATCTGGGAGAAGGGTGGCAAGGCGGAGTTCAACGTCGCCCGCATCGACGAGATCGAAGCCGTCACCAAGCACGACGTCATCGCCTTCCTGACGCACCTCGCCGAATTCGTCGGCCCCGACAGCCGCTTCGTGCATCAGGGCATGACCTCGTCGGACGTGCTCGACACGACCTTCAACATCCAACTCGTCCGCGCCGCCGACATCCTGCTCGCCGATCTCGACCGCGTGCTGGCGGCGCTCAAGAAGCGCGCTTTCGAACACAAGGACACCGTTCGCATCGGCCGCAGCCATGGCATTCATGCCGAGCCGACCACGATGGGCCTGACCTTCGCCCGCTTCTATGCCGAAATGGACCGTAACCGCGCCCGTCTTCAGGCCGCTCGCGCCGAAATCGCCACGGGCGCGATCTCCGGCGCCGTCGGTACCTTCGCCAATATCGACCCGCGTGTCGAAGAGCATGTCTGCGAAAAGCTCGGCCTGCAGCCGGAACCGATCTCCACGCAGGTCATCCCGCGCGACCGCCACGCGATGTTCTTTGCCACGCTGGGCGTGATTGCCTCCTCGATGGAAAACATCGCAATCGAAATTCGCCACATGCAGCGCACCGAGGTGCTGGAAGCGGAAGAATTCTTCTCGCCCGGTCAGAAGGGCTCGTCGGCCATGCCGCACAAGCGCAATCCGGTGCTGACGGAAAACCTGACGGGCCTCGCCCGCCTCGTGCGCATGTCGATGACGCCGGCGATGGAGAATGTTGCCCTCTGGCATGAACGCGACATCAGCCACTCGAGCGTGGAACGCGCCATCGGCCCGGACACCACCATCACCCTCGATTTCGCGCTCAACCGTCTGGCGGGCGTGATCGAGAAGCTGGTGATCTATCCCGAGAACATGCTGAAGAACTTGAACAAGTTCAAAGGCTTGGTCATGAGCCAGCGGGTGCTTCTGGCGCTCACGCAGGCCGGAGTGTCGCGCGAGGATTCCTATCGCCTCGTGCAGCGCAACGCCATGAAGGTCTGGGAACAGGGCAAGGATTTTCTAGAAGAGTTGCTCGCCGATGAGGAAGTACGCGCCGCGCTCTCCGAGGAAGAAATCCGCGAGAAGTTCGACCTCGGCTACCACACCAAGCACGTCGACACGATCTTCAAGCGCGTCTTCGGCTGAGGCCGCCGCCCCGGCCATTCGCAGCGCACTAACCTCGCGCCATCCCTATCGACGCGGCGTGAGGACAGGTTCGGCAACCACCATCTTGCGATAGAGATGCCAGGTGGCATGACCGAGGATCGGCATGGTCACCGCAAGACCGACCAGAAGCGGAATGGCGCCGATTGCCAGCATGGCGACGACGATCATGCCCCACAGCGCCACCGGAAACGGATTGGCGAACGTGGCGCGGATCGAAGTCTCGATCGCGGTTGCCGCGCCGCAGTCACGGTCGAGCAGCATCGGGAAGGCGACGACAGTCGAGGCCAGCACGACGAGCGCGAAGCCGAAACCGATAGCGATGCCCCAGAACATCATTGATCGACCCACACCGGTCTGCAGCACATTGCCGAAGAAGGCCACCAGCGACGACGGTGCTTCCTCACCAAAATGCGCGACATAGATCTGCTGGGCTGCAACGAGCCAGAAGACGAACACCATCGACAGCAGGACACCGAGAGCGAGAATCGACGGCAACGCGGGTGAGTGCCTGACTGCAACGATATCCCTGAATGTCCATGAGAGCCCGCTCTCCCGCCGCCGGCTGATTTCGTAGAGGCCGAGCGCGGCAAACGGTCCTACGAGGGCAAAGCCAGACAGCAAGGGAAAGAGCAACGGGAGCATGTTGGCGCCGGATGCCCAGACCATCAGCACCACGCCGATGATGGGGTAGATTAGTCCCATGAAGATATAGTGCGACGGACTAGCCAAGAAATCCTCAACACCCTCGCGCAACGCAGCGAACACGTCGTTTGCATCGATTTCCCTGATAGCGGCACGATGATGGATGCTGTCCGCACCTGCCCATACGTGAAATGCGGCCATGAGAACCTCCTCCGTTTCACGATCCGTGAGGCCGGCTCGAACGCGGCGAAGGAAATACCGACGTCACGCAAGCTGCACCGGCGGCTTACATTTTATCAAAATTGCGCCCCCCTGTCGCCCCGAACCTTGACACCATTGCGCGAACGGCACACATCGGCGCCACTATGAAAGCTTCCGACGCAGACATCCTCATCATTCCAGGTTACACCAATTCCGGTCCGGACCACTGGCAGACCCGCTGGGAGAGCAGGCTTTCGACCGCTCGCCGCGTCGAGCAAGCCGAGTGGTCGAAGCCTGTCCGCGAGGACTGGGTCGCGCGCGTCGTGGAAGAGGTGAACGCATCCTCGCGTCCGGTCGTGCTGGTCGCTCACTCGCTGGGCGTGCCAACGGCAATCCATGCGATCCCGCATTTCACCCGCCCTGTTGCAGGTGCCTTCTTCGTGGCACCGCCCGACGTCGCCAATCCAAAGATACGCCCGAAGCATCTGATGACCTTCGGTCCCTATCCGCGCAATCCCCTGCCCTTCCCTTCGATCACGATCGCCAGCCGCAACGATCCGTTCGGCAGCTACGACCATGCCGACGACATCGCCGCCGCCTGGGGCTCGCTGCTGATCGACGCCGGACCGTCGGGGCACATCAATGCCGAATCGGGACATGGTCCCTGGCCGGAAGGGTCCATGGTATTCGCGCAATTCCTCGCAAGACTTAGGCAGTCTGCCTGATTGTTTTTAAGCAGGCCTTTAAGTTCGTCTTAATGCGCGACGCGTACTGTTTCGGAGGTTGAGTGTCCAGACGAGTTTGACGTGCGCGCGAAGACTGCCTCACCTCCGATACGCAGTTCAACGGATGATCCAGGCGCCACGCTCCTGGAAATTCTGCCGCAACCAGCCATCGCCGTAGACTTCACGGGCACGATCCTCTCCTGCAACACACCGTTTGCGACGCTGCTGGCGGGTCAGGATCCGCAGCAAGTCAGCGTCATGGAACTCATCGTCCCCGACGATCGTGCGGCCTTTCTTGCCTCGCTGATGGCCGCGATGACGGGAAATCAGGCCGACGCCCCGATCGAGGTTCGCTGGCAACCGGACGGACAGGCACGCAAGGCCCTTGCAGTGATCGTCCCGCTCGCCGAGCAACTCGGCATCCCTCGTCTCCTCGTGCAATTCGTCGACATCACCGCTCGGGCGGCTCGCGAAGAGGAATTGGGCAAGCGTGAAAGCCGCTGGAACCAGGCGCTCATCAACGCAGAAACCGGGATATGGGATCACAACTTCAAGACCGGGGAAATGTACTACTCCGATGTCTGGCGCGGTATTCGCGGCCTGGACAAGGACGAACCGCTGGCGGCAACCACCGAGGACTGGCTGGCAACCGTTCACCCGGATGACCGTGAACGGGTGCGCTACTCGATCGAGCGGCAGAATCTCGGTGATCCCGAATACATGTCGTTCGAGTATCGCGAACGGCACAAGGACGGTCACTGGGTCTGGATCGAATGCCGCGGCAACGTCGCCGAACGCGGCCCGGACGGCCTGCCGGCCCGTATCATAGGGACCGACACCGACGTCACTGCGCGCAAGCAGCAGGAAGAGTTGATGGGACGGATGTCCCGCCGCCTGAAACTCGCGCTTGAGGTGTCACGTGTCGGCGTGTTTGAAGCGGACTTCGATGCCGGCACCTGCGCCTGGGATGACGGCATGCGCAGGATCTTCGGCGTGGAAACCGAAGCCGAGCTCCAGATTGGCGGTGTCTGGGAGAATCTGCTGCACCCTGATGATGCGGAACGGGTGCTTAACAAGGTCGACTATCATGTCGCCCACCTGCTGCCCTTCTCCGACGAGTATCGGGTCATCCTCGCGGACGGCAAGGAGCATTTCATCCGCTCACGGAGCCTGCCGTTCATCGACATAGACGGCCATCGCAAGATGATCGGCGCCAACTGGGACGTTACCGAGGACCTGGCGCTCGCCCGTGAGTTGGAACGGGCCAAGACGCTCGCTGAGGCCCGCAACCGGGAACTGGAAAGCGCCCGCCAGCGGATGGAGCACATTGCACTCCATGACCACCTGACCGACCTTCCCAACCGTCGCTATCTCGACACCATGCTCGACAGCATGGTCGAGCTTTGCCGACGGGAGGGTAAGCGGCTCGGGGTCCTGCACATCGACCTGGACCGCTTCAAGCAGATCAACGATACGCTCGGCCACAATGCCGGCGACGCCATGCTGAAGCATGCCGCGCAGATCCTGCTCGCAAAGGTCAGGCCCCAGGACTTCGTTGCCAGGATAGGCGGCGACGAGTTCGTCGTCCTGGTGCCGTTCGACGGCGTCGGCAACAAACTCGCCAGGATCGCCGGACGTATCATCGATGAGATGCGCAAGCCGGTTTCGATCGATGGCCATGAATGCCGCTTCGGCAGCAGTATCGGCATCGCGACGTCCCGAGGCGGCGACATCGACGCCCGACAGCTCCTGCTCAATGCCGACATGGCGCTCTATCACGCTAAGAACCGCGGCCGGAACCGGTTCGAATTCTTCCGCGACGACGACCAGATGCTCGCGGTCAAGGCCAAGCGGCTGTCGGACGATATCCTGCGCGGCCTTGAGCAGGACGAGTTCGTTCCGGTCTACCAGTTCCAGTTCGATGCCCGCAGCCTCGACGTCGTCGGAGTCGAGACTCTGGTACGCTGGCGCCACCCGGAGCGCGGTCTTCTGACGCCCGAAATGTTCCTGAAGACGGCAGAGGACCTCGACGTCGTCTCCGATATCGATGGCCGCCTGCTCGATAAGGCACTCATCGACATGCGGGAATGGCGCGCGCTCGGCATCGGCGTTCCGAAGCTCTCCGTCAACGTGTCATCACGCCGGCTCCACGACCCGAACCTGCGCAAGGCGCTCGCCGGTATCGAGGTGCCGGCCGGCTCGCTTTCGTTCGAATTGCTGGAATCGATCTTCCTCGACGACTTCGACGCCCAGGTGAAGGAGAACCTCAAGCTTCTGCGCAAACTCGGCATATCGATAGAAATCGACGACTTCGGCACCGGACACGCCTCTATCGTCAGCCTGCTGAAGCTAAATCCCCAAGCGCTGAAGATCGACCGCGAACTGGTCCGCAAGGTGTCGGATTCCCAGGAGCAGCGGCAACTCGTCCGCTCCATCATCGAGATCGGCCATTCTCTGAACGTGAAGGTTGTGGCAGAGGGCGTCGAGACTGAAAGCCATGTTCAGGCGCTACGCCAGCTCGGCTGCGACGTGCTGCAGGGCTACGGTCTTGCCCAACCCATGTCGTTCGATCAGACGGTGCCTTTCCTCAAGGCCCAGACATGGAAACGCCCCGACACAGCCCTTGCGGACGGTGGATCGGGGCGCCGAAAAAAGAAGCCGCCTGGTTAGCTGTTCTGAACCTGCTCGATCGCTTCGCCGAGAAGATCGATCATCTTCGAGCGGAGTTCTTCGTCCGACAGTGACACGCCGCCTGCAGTCAGATCGGCGCGAACCTTGCGGAACACATCCTCGTCACCGGCTTCCTCGAAGTCGGATGCGACGACTTCCTTGGCATAGGCTTCCGCTTCCGCGTCCGTCTTGCCGAGCAGGGCTGCAACCCAGAGCCCGAGCAGCTTGTTGCGCCGCGCCTCGGCCTTGAATTTCAGTTCCTGATCGTGCGCGAACTTGTTTTCAAACGCTTTTTCGCGATCACTCATGCCGCTCATCTGAGTCTCCCGGATTGTTCCGCCATCGTGTTGGCGCGTTTCCCCATTAATCAAAAGGCTGTAGAAAGTGCAATGCGAAGTTTGTCGATTCTCTGAGTCGGGATCGGTTTGTCCGAAATATCAGGAATGGACAACAGCTCCATTGTGAAAACCGATGTTTTCCTTTATGGGACCGCTTCAGATCGCCGATCCACAGCGCCCCATGCGCAACCAGCAGAGTAATCCGTCCATGAACCGTCGCCGCCGTATTTACGAGGGCAAGGCCAAGATCCTTTACGAGGGTCCCGAGCCGGGCACATTGATCCAGTTCTTCAAGGATGACGCCACTGCCTTCAACAAGAAAAAGCACGACGTTATCGACGGCAAGGGCGTGCTGAACAACCGCATCTCCGAGTACCTGTTCACGCACCTGAACAAGATCGGCATCCCGACCCATTTCCTGCGCCGCCTCAACATGCGCGAGCAGCTGATCAAGGAAGTCGAGATCATCCCGCTCGAGATCGTTGTGCGCAACGTCGCCGCCGGCTCGCTCTCCACGCGCCTCGGCATCGAGGAAGGCGTTGTCCTGCCGCGCTCGATCATCGAGTTCTACTACAAGTCTGATGCGCTCGGCGATCCGATGGTCTCCGAAGAACATATCACCGCGTTCGGATGGGCCAATCCGGCCGAACTCGATGACATCATGGCACTTGCCATCCGCGTCAACGACTTCCTGTCCGGCCTTTTCCTCGGCATCGGCATTCAGCTCGTCGACTTCAAGATCGAATGCGGCCGCCTCTACGAGGGCGACATGATGCGCATCATCCTGGCCGACGAGATCTCGCCGGACAGCTGCCGCCTGTGGGACATCGAGACCCGCGAGAAGCTCGACAAGGACCGTTTCCGCCAGGATCTCGGCGGCCTGCTCGAAGCCTATCAGGAAGTTGCCCGCCGGCTCGGCATCATCAATGAAAACGAACCGATCCGCGGCACCGGCCCGGTTCTTGTAAAGTAAGCGCGCGAGGAGTTTTTAAGTGATCAAGGCACGTGTCACAGTCACCCTGAAGAACGGCGTCCTCGACCCCCAGGGCAAGGCCATCGAAGGCGCGCTCGGCGGCCTGGGCTTCGCCGGCGTCAGTCAGGTACGTCAGGGCAAGGTCTTCGACATCGAGCTCGATAGCGCAGACAAGACCAAGGCTGAGGCCGATCTTAAGGAAATCGTGCGACAAGCTCCTCGCAAACACGGTAATCGAGAACTATACTATCGCCATCGACTGAAGGTTGAGGGGCGATGGTATGGCCGAAATCGACAGTGAGTTGATGTATGAGCTGTTGAAGCGCATACAGACCGACGTAGCTGATATCAAACTCGGCCAGCGCGAACTTAAAGCCGAAATGAACACCATTCGCGGAGCGATCGTGACCTTGCATCAGGATATACACAATATCCATACGATCCTGGCGCGGCACGACTTGCGTCTCGATCGTATCGAAAATCGTCTGGAGCTGCGGGAGCTCCAGGAAGCCCAAGCAAGGTTTGAGCACCAGCCATGAAATCAGCCGTTCTCCAGCTTCCAGGCCTCAATCGCGACCGCGACATGATCGCGGCATTGACCAAGATTTCCGGCCATGCGCCGGTAACGGTCTGGCAGACCGAGACGGAATTGCCGGATGTCGATCTCGTGGTGATCCCCGGAGGCTTCTCGTACGGCGACTATCTGCGCTGCGGCGCGATTGCTGCCCGCATGCCGGTGATGCAGGCCGTCAAGGCTGCCGCCGAACGCGGCGTCAAGGTTCTCGGCGTATGCAATGGCTTCCAGATCCTGGTCGAGGCCGGCATGCTGCCCGGCGCGCTGATGCGCAACGCCTCGCTGAAATTCGTCTGCCGACAGGTGAAGCTCAAGGTCGTCAATGCCGACACAGACTTTACCCGCGCCTACGAGAAAGGCCAGATCATTCGCTGCCCGGTCGCCCATCATGACGGCAATTATTTCGCCGATGCCGAGACACTGAAGGCGCTGGAGGATAACGGCCAGGTGGTCTTCCGCTATGCCGAGGGCACCAATCCGAACGGCTCGATCAACGACATTGCCGGCATAATGAACGTTAAGGGCAACGTGCTCGGCATGATGCCGCATCCGGAAAACCTCATCGAGGCTGCCCATGGCGGCAATGACGGACGCGGCCTGTTCGCCTCCGCCCTCGAAGTCGTCGCTGCGGCCTGAGGCGAGAAATCGTGACAATCCGTTCGCTCGGCCTCGCCGCCACATTGTCCCTACTGGTGCTCGCCGGTTGCCAGCCGAAGCCGAACGCGCCCACTGGCGCCTCCGCGCTTGATGTCATGGAAAAAGTAGCGGTCGGGGCAAACCGTTGCTGGTTCAAGTCGGGTGATCCGGCCTTCAAGGCCTATGCACTGGCACCCGAGTTGAATTCCTTCTCCGGCAAGCCTCGTATCCTGCTGGTGCGCAAGGGATCGAGCGATATCCGACCACTTCTGGTCGTGCAGGCCGAAGGTCGTCCGGCGCGGCTTTCCGCCTTCGGACCGATGATGGGCGAACCGATCGGCGACCGCATCGGAGCGGACGTCAAGCGCTGGGCCGACGGCGGTATGACCTGCTGAAATGTCAAACCAGCCCGGCATCACGGGTTGGGACATGCTGCCGGACCGCCCTTTCCGCGCCAGGCGGAATCACCCGAAATCATAACCACGACAAAAGACGCGAACGATCTGCCTCTTGCCGTGCCTCCAGGCGCGTGAGACCGATATCCCGTAGCTGGTTCTCGGACATTTCACGCAATGCCAGGCGCCCGGCTCGCCTTGCCCGCCAGTTGCGCCAGGCGTCGATCAGACCATGGATACCGCTGCGTGTCGGCATTGGCGCCGGCGCCAAAAGGTCGCCGGCGGCGCGAAACTGCAACTCGCGCACATAGCCATCGGGATAAATTGTATCTATTGTTACCAGATATTCGTCGAATTTGCGCATATTGCACCTGCCTTTTTCGACTTATTGGGTGCAATCGTTCTACATTGACAACCAAGAAGTGACAATGTAGGTAATTGTCTCCATGACAAATTGGCTTCCCAACCTGGCAGCGGGCAAGGGTCCGCTTTATGTCCGTCTTGCAGATCAGATGGAAGACGCCATCATTAACGGTCATCTGCCAGCGGGAACCAAGCTGCCGCCGCAGCGCAATCTGGCTTTCGACGTCAAGGTGACGATCGGCACGATCACCCGTGCCTATTCCCTGCTGCACGAGCGCGGCCTGGTGAGTGGCGAGGTCGGTCGCGGCACCTATGTCCTTCCCCGGCCGAACGGCGAGGCGGCCAACGATCCGGTCAGCGCCAGCCTCGCCGGCACGCGCCCGTTCATCGCCCCCGACGATAAAATCCGGCTCGACAGCACGGCCGCGCCGGATGTCGGGCAGGCCGAGGTTCTGAGCCGTCTGATGGCGACGATCGCGCGCGACCATGCGCTCGATATCGCCAGCTATACGCGCTCCTTTCCGCAGCACTGGTTCGAGGCCGGCGCCGACTGGCTGGCCGCAGGCGACTGGCGCCCCGCCCCGGACACGATCGTGCCGACGCTTGGCGCCCATGCGGCAATCATGTCGGTACTGACGGTGCTGACAAGCCCCGGCGACAAGATCGTCTTCGAGCATTTCACCTATTCGCAGGTGTCACGCTCGGCCGGCCTTGCCGGCCGACGCACCGCGCTCGTCGAGAGCGATGCCGAAGGCGTGCGGCCCGACGATTTCGAGCGAGTCTGCATCCAGCAGCACCCGAAGATGGCCTTCCTGATGTCGGCCGTGCAGAATCCGACGCTGGCCACCATGCCGGTGGATCGCCGCCGTGCAATCGCTGATATCGCGCGACGCCACAATGTCTGGCTTATCGAGGATAATCTCTACGGTGCCCTGATGGGTGACCGCCTTCCGCTGATCGCCACCTTCGCGCCGGAACGCACCTTCGTCATCAATGGACTGTCGAAATCGGTGGCGGCCGGCGTGCGAGGTGGCTGGGTCGCCTGCCCGCCCCATTTCGCCCAGCGGGTGCGGATAGCCCACAAGATGATGACCGGCGGCCTTCCCTTCCTGCTCGCGGAACTTTGCGCCCAGCTCGTGCTCTCCGGCGAGGCGTCGCGCATCCGCGACCTGTGCCGACAGGAAATCGACGCCCGGCTGGCGATCGCCAACCGTGAGCTTGCCGGCTACGACTACCGGTCGGCCGCTCACGCGCCCTTCCTTTGGCTCAAGCTGCCGGAACCCTGGTTCTCCGCGACCTTCAAGCAGGCGGCCTACAACGACGGTGTGCTGATTGACGACGAAAACGAGTTCAAGGCTGGCCGCTCGGAAAAGGTCAGCCATCGCGTGCGCGTCAGCTTCTCCTCGCCGAGCGATCGCAGGGAGGTCACCCGCGGCATGAGTATCCTCCGCCGCCTGCTGGAGAATGGCGCCGCCGGTTACGACAGCGTCGCCTGATTCCCCATCGCCCGCTCCCAAACGGCAAGAAGCCGTTGAACGGCCTATTTTTCCTGTCGCGCTGGCCAATCACATGCGCTAAAGAGGCCCGATCCCGAACCGGCAGCCGTCCAGGAAAAACGATGACGATCTCCAACTCGATTCCGATCACTCCCGAACTCGTAGCCGCGCACGGGCTGAAGCCCGACGAATACCAGCGCATTCTGGACCTGATCGGCCGCGAGCCGACTTTCACCGAGCTCGGCATCTTTTCTGCCATGTGGAACGAGCACTGCTCCTACAAGTCGTCCAAGCGCTGGCTGCGCACGCTGCCGACCAAGGGTCCGCGCGTCATTCAGGGACCGGGCGAAAACGCCGGTGTGGTCGACATCGATGACGGCGACTGTGTCATCTTCAAGATGGAGAGCCACAACCACCCCTCCTATATCGAGCCATACCAGGGGGCAGCGACCGGTGTCGGCGGCATCCTCCGCGACGTCTTCACCATGGGCGCCCGCCCCATCGCCGCAATGAACGCCCTGCGCTTTGGCGCGCCCGATCATCCGAAGACGAAACATCTCGTCGCTGGTGTCGTCGCTGGTGTCGGCGGCTATGGCAATTCCTTCGGCGTCCCGACGGTCGGCGGCGAGGTCGAGTTCGACGAACGCTACAACGGCAACATCCTCGTCAACGCGTTTGCAGCCGGTCTTGCCCGCACCGATGCGATCTTCCTGTCGGAAGCCAAGGGCGTCGGCCTGCCGGTCGTCTATCTCGGCGCCAAGACCGGCCGCGACGGCGTCGGCGGTGCGACCATGGCATCGGCCGAGTTCGACGAATCCATCGAGGAGAAGCGCCCGACCGTACAGGTTGGAGACCCCTTCACCGAGAAGTGCCTGCTGGAAGCCTGCCTGGAACTCATGAAGACCGGCGCGGTGATCGCCATCCAGGACATGGGCGCGGCCGGCCTGACCTGTTCGGCCGTCGAAATGGGCGCCAAGGGCGACCTCGGCATCGAACTCGACCTCGACAAGGTGCCGGTTCGTGAAGAGCGCATGACCGCTTACGAGATGATGCTGTCGGAAAGCCAGGAGCGCATGCTCATGGTGCTCGAGCCGTCGAAGGAAGAGGTGGCGAAAGCGATCTTCATCAAATGGGGCCTCGACTTTGCCATCGTCGGCAGGACCACCGACGATCTGCGCTTCCGCGTCCTGCATCAGGGCGAGGAAGTCGCCAATCTGCCGATCAAGGAACTCGGCGACCAGGCCCCGGAATATGACCGCCCCTGGCGCGAACCGGGCAAGCGAGGCGCCCTGCCCGCCAATCTTGTCGCCGAACCGGACGACTATGCCGCGGCCCTGCTGAAGCTGGTCGGTTCGCCGAACCAGTCGAGCCGCCGCTGGGTCTACGAGCAGTACGATACCCTGATCCAGGGCAATTCGCTGCAGCTGCCGGGCGGTGACGCAGGTGTGGTCCGCGTTGACACCCATCCTAAGAAGGCGCTCGCATTCTCCTCCGACGTAACCCCGCGCTACGTCGAGGCCGATCCGTTCGAAGGCGGCAAGCAGGCCGTCGCAGAATGCTGGCGCAACATCACCGCGACCGGCGCCGAACCACTGGCCGCCACCGACAATCTGAACTTCGGCAATCCGGAAAAGCCGGAGATCATGGGCCAGTTCGTCCATGCCATCAAGGGCATCGGCGAGGCCTGCCTCGCGCTCAACTTCCCGATCGTTTCGGGCAACGTCTCGCTCTACAACGAGACCAACGGCATCGCGATCCTGCCGACCCCGACCATCGCCGGCGTCGGTCTCCTGCCCGACTGGTCGTGCATGGCCCGTATCGGTGGGGCGAAGGACGGCGACCAGATCATTCTGATCGGCGGTGACGGAACCCATCTCGGAAGCTCCGTCTACCTGCGCGACATCCTCGGTCTCACCGACGGCCCACCGCCGGAAGTCGACCTCCATGCCGAACGCCGCAACGGCGAATTCGTCCGCTCCGCCATCCGCAATGGTCAGGTGACCGCCTGCCACGACATCTCGTCGGGCGGTCTCGCCATCGCCCTCGCCGAAATGGCGATGGCCTCCGGCAAGGGCATGACGGTCAGCCTCGCCGACAGCCGCGGCCCGTCGCATGCCTTGCTGTTCGGCGAGGATCAGGCCCGTTACGTGCTCACCGTCCCGTCGGACATCGCCAATTTCGTCTGCGCCAATGCCGAAGGCGCGGGCGTACCTTTCCGTCGCCTCGGCAAGGTCGGTGGCGAGAATCTCGTCGTCGAGGGCGTACTTTCTGTTCCGGTCGAACAATTGCGCTCCGCCCATGAATCGTGGTTTCCTGACTTCATGGACGGCAACGGCCTCGCCGCTGCCGCCGAATAACAAGAACAGGGAGCATACTGATGGCGATGAAGGCCGGCGAAATCGAAGATCTGATCAAGGCTGGCATTCCCGGCGCCAGGGTCGTCGTCCGTGATCTTGCCGGTGACGGCGATCACTATGCGGCGGAAGTCGTCGCCGAAGCCTTCCGCGGCAAGACGCGCGTGCAGCAGCACCAGATGGTCTACGACGCACTGAAGGGCAATATGGGCGGCGTACTTCACGCGCTGGCTCTGCAGACCTCGGTTCCGGAGTGAGGCGCCATGTCGGGCCTGCTGAGCGAGCTGGTTTCAGGCGTCGTGGATGCGGCGCTTAAAGAGGTGCTGAAGAAAACCGGTGTCCGGAAAGCGACAACGAAGCGCACTCGGCGCAAGACGACGCGAAAGAAGGCCTCCGGCGGTCTCCTCGGAGACATTGTCGAGGCTGTGCTGAAACCGGAAACGCAGGCGACAAAGCGCACCGGCAAGCAAGTGAGCCGACGTCGCACCGCCGCCAAACGCAGTCGGCAGCGCAGCCGCTAAGCCCTGGCAACAGGAAGATATACGCTCCCGGGACTGGTGAAAACGGCGTGGACTTGCTATCTGATAAGAATACTCGAAACAGCGGCCCTTGAAACCGCATGTGAAAGGAAGATCCATGAGCGTCAACGATTTCATCGACAACGAGGTCAAGACGAACGACGTTGTCCTTTTCATGAAGGGCACCCCCCAGTTCCCGCAGTGCGGCTTCTCGGGCCAGGTCGTGCAGATCCTCGATTACCTCGGCGTCGACTACAAGGGCATCAACGTGCTCGCCGACAACGAAATTCGCCAAGGCATCAAGGATTATTCCAACTGGCCGACCATTCCCCAGCTTTACGTCAAGGGCGAGTTTGTCGGCGGCTGCGATATCGTCCGGGAAATGTTCCAGGCCGGCGAGCTCCAGTCCCATCTCCAGGAACAGGGCATCGCCGTTCGCGGCGCCGCCTAAGCCTAAGTCTTTCGCCGCGACGACGCGGCAAACTGATCTTCAATGCCAGGGCGCTACGCAAGTAGCGCCTTGTTTCTGTTCGGACAATTTCATGACAAAGCATACGACCTCCGCTTCACTCGGTTCAATGAAGCGACCCGAGTTCATTGCCCTGATGGCCATGATGATGGCGCTCAATGCGCTTGCCATCGACATCATGCTGCCCGGGCTTCAGGAAATAGGAAGCGCACTGAATGTTGCTACCGAGAATCACCGGCAGTACATCATCTCGTCCTACCTGATCGGCTTCGGCATCGCGCAGCTCTTCTACGGACCGGTCTCCGACCGCTTCGGCCGGCGCGGCCCCCTTCTGTTCGGGCTCGCGGTCTATATCCTCGCCTCGTTCGCAGCGGCGGTGGCGCCGACTTTCGCCATCATGCTGGCGGTTCGCTTCATCCAGGGCATTGGCTCCGCGGCACTGCGTGTCGTCACCGTCTCGATCGTCCGTGACGTTTACGGCGGTCGGCAAATGGCGGAAGTCATGTCGCTGATCATGATGGTGTTCATGGTCATTCCGGTCGTGGCACCCGGAACCGGCCAGGTCATCATGTTCTTCGGCGAATGGCACCTGATCTTCGTCTTCATGGCGATAATCGCTGCAGCGATCGGCATCTGGATGTATGTCCGCCTGCCGGAGACACTTGCCGAGAGCGAGCAGCGGCCGTTCACGGTGGCGTCCATCGCCGAAGGTTTCAAGATCGTCCTCACCGACCGGGTGGCGCTGTGCTACACGATTGCCAGCACCTTCATCTTCGGCGCATTGTTCGGGTTCATCAACTCGGCCCAGCAGGTCTATGTCGGTATTTACGACCTCGGCAACTGGTTCGCCGTGGCCTTCGCCGGCGTGGCGCTGTTCATGGCGCTGTCGTCCTTCGTCAACGCCCGCCTCGTTGGCCGTTTCGGCATGCGCCGGCTGTCGCACGGGTCCTTGCTCGGCTTCATCGCCATCAATGCTGTCTGGCTTGCCGGGCAGATCCTCGGGCCACAACCCATGCCCTTCCCCATCTTCATCGTGCTGTTCGCGCTCGCCATGTTCCAGTTCGGCTGGATCGGCTCGAACTTCAACTCGCTGGCGATGGAACCGCTCGGCCACGTGGCCGGTACAGCCTCCTCGGTGCTTGGCTTCATGGGCACGGTCGGCGGCGCCCTGATCGGTGCGGCAATTGGCCAGGCCTATGACGGTACGGCCCTGCCGATGGTCGCCGGTTTCTTCACGGTGTCGGTAATCGGCCTGATCTTCGTGCTGATCGGAGAGAAGGGGCAACTGTTCCAGCCCCACAACGAGCCGGTCTGAACAAAGTATCAGCCTGATGAAAAAGGCCCACCGATCAGGTGGGCCTTTTTCGTTTCAGCGAGGATTGAAGATACGCCGGCTGAGTTCGTCCCAGCTCTCCTTGTCGGGCGCGGCCAGCAGGCCACCGTCGACATGGCTCGGCAGATAGGGAGAACCGTCCAGCCGGGCGACATACCCACCGGCCTCGGTGACGATCAGCGCGCCGGCAAGGTGATCCCAGGGCATCAGCTTGCGGTACATCAGGAAGTGGGCGTGGCCGGCGACGAACATGCGATATTCGTGCGCGGCGCAGCGATAGGTGGTGAAGAGCCGTACCTGTGCGAGCCGGCTGAGCAGGCCTTGCCGTTCCTCCGCCGGTACGTAGCTGGCATTGGCGATGCCGACCATCTGTTCGAGCGGCATCGGCGCAGTAACACCCATCTGCGTCTGCGATCCGTCGTGACCGCAGAACCAGGTACCCGAGCCCTTTTCGGCGATCACCCAGTCGTTGCCCATCGGATCATAGATGATGCCGGCAACGGTCTCACCCTTCGACACCACGCTCGCCATGACGCCAAACAGCGGCAAGCCGGCCGCGAAGTTGAACGTGCCGTCGATCGGGTCGACCACCACGGCGAGATCGGCGTCCGCCAGCTTCGTTAGCAGCGCGGGATCGGCGGCAACCGACTCCTCGCCGACGAACAGGGCCTGCGGAATGGCCGCCTCGATGCGCGCCCGGATCAGCCGTTCCGCCGCCTCGTCGGCCTCGGTGACGAGATCGATCGCCTCGGACTTGATCCGAACATCTCCCTCTCCCAGGTTACGGAACCGCGGCAGGATCTCGGTTGCGGCGGCCTCCTGCAGCGTGTTGGCGAGCATCGCGATGTCGAGATCGGCCATGGTCTTTCCTTTCGGTTCAAGAGAGGGCGAGGATGTCCCGCCGGATCATATTCCAGCTTTCGCGGTCCGGCGCCGACAGGATTCCGCCGGTCGTCTCGCCCGCACGATAGGGAGTGCCGTCGAGCTTGGCGGTATGGCCGCCCGCTTCCTGATGCGCCAGAACGCCGGCGAGATGATCCCACGGCATCAGCTTTTCGTGGCCAATGAAATGGACCTTGCCGGTCGTAGCAAGCCAGTATTCATGCGCCGAACAGTTGAGCGACAGCGCCATCTTGATCCGGCTCATATTGGCGGCGATCAGCGGGCGGCGCTCGGGCGTGCTGTGCCCCCAGGCAAAGATGCCTACCATATCGCCGAGATCAGTCGGCGGCGCCACACGTACCGGCGACACCTGTCCGTCGCGACGGTACATTCGCGTCCCCGCGCCTTTCGCCGCCACCAGCGTGTCCCCCATCACCGGATCGTGGATGAAGCCGGCAACAGTCTCGCCGCCAGCAGTGACCGCAAGCAGCGTGCCGAAAGCCGGCAGGCCGGAGGCGAAGTTGAATGTGCCGTCGACCGGATCAATGACAAATGCCAGTGGCGCCTCAGCCAACCCGTCGATCACGGCAGGATCGGCTGCATAGGCCTCCTCCCCGACGATATGGGCGGAGGGAAAGCGGCTGCGGATCGCCGCCGTGATGCGCCTTTCCGCTTCGAGGTCCGCCTCCGTGACGAGGTCGATCGCCGAAGTCTTTTCGTTCACGTCGGAGGCCCCGAGATTGCGGAAGCGCGACATGATGTCGAGGGCGCCGGCTTCGCGCACGGTGGCCAGCAGGAAATCGATGTCCTTGTCGGAAAATCTCATGGAATAGTATCAGTCTCTATGGGAGCGGCTGACTGACTATCCTGTTCCGATGGCCGAGCCGTGACAGCAAGCGCGGCGAAGTCGAACAGAGACCTATCCATGAGATGCGAGGGATTGACGTGGCCGAGCGCGCGCAGCATCGCGTCCTTGCGGCCGGGCATGCGCGCCTCGATGCCGGCCAGCATCTCCTTCATCGCATTGCGCTGCAAGCCGTCCTGCGAACCGCAGAGATCGCACGGGATGATCGGAAAGGCCATGGCCTCGGCGAATTTCGCCAGATCGTCCTCCGCAGCGTAGGCGAGCGGACGCAGCACCATCAGATCACCCTCGTCGTTGACCAGCTTCGCCGGCATGGCGGCGAGACGAGCGCCGTGGAAGAGGTTCATGAAGAAGGTTTCGAGGATGTCCTCGCGGTGATGGCCGAGCACCAGCGCATCGCAGCCTTCCTCGCGCGCAATCCGGTAGAGATTGCCTCGCCTCAGCCGCGAACAGAGCGAGCAATAAGTAGCCCCCTCGGGCACCTTTTCCTTCACCACCGAATATGTGTCGCGATACTCGATCCGATGCCGGACGCCGATCGAGGAAAGATAGTCGGGCAACACGTGCTTCGGAAAATTCGGCTGGCCCTGGTCGAGATTGCAGGCGATCAGATCTACCGGCAGTAGGCCGCGCCACTTGAGATCGAGCAAAAGTGCGAGAAGGCCGTAGCTGTCCTTTCCACCCGAAAGACCGATGAGCCAGCGCTTCTGGCCCTTCAGCATATCGAAATCCTCGATCGCCTGACGCACCTGCCGGATCAGCCGTTTGCGCAGCTTGTTGAAGCCGACGGAACGGGGTGCTGAGGCAAACACCGGATGCGCTCCAGAGGCATCGATTTCATCGACGGCCTCTGCATCGGGCAGTATGGAGCTCGTGGGTGCGGACAGATTCATGCCGTTTTCCGGAAATGGCGTTCGCTAAGCGACATGCCCCCATATGGAGCCGAGATCAAGTCCCGAATACCGACCAGCCGGTGCGCGCCGCCAGCATTTCCAACGCGACCGAGCCGAGCAGCGAATTGCCGACCTTGTTCAGGCCCGGCGACCAGACCGCGATCGAGGCCTTGCCGGGAGCCACAGCCAGGATACCGCCGCCGACACCGGATTTACCCGGCAGACCGACATGGAAGGCAAAATCACCGGACCCGTCGTAGTGGCCGCACATCAGCATCAACGCGTTGATGCGCCTGGCCCGCTTCGGCGAGACGACGGAGAAACCCGTAATGGGATTGGTGCCGCGATTGGCCAGATAGAGACCGGCATGGGAAAGCTGAACGCAGCTCATCGCCAGCGCGCACTGGTGGAAATAGACGCCCAGCACGTGCTCGACCGGATGCATGAGATTGCCGAAACCCCGCATGAAGCTGGCAAGGGCAAAATTGCGGTGGCCGGTTGCCTGCTCCGACTGGGCGACCTTCTCATCAATCGACAACGTATCGTCGTCCGCGAGATAGCGCATGAAACGCAGGTATTCGCCGATCGCCTCGCGTGGCTTATGTCCCGCGAGGATCATGTCGGTGACGACGATCGCCCCGGCATTGATGAAGGGATTGCGGGGGATGCCGTGCTCGTATTCCAGCTGGACGATCGAGTTGAAGGCCGAGCCGGACGGCTCGCGGCCGACACGCTTCCAGATCGCCTCGCCCGCCTTGCCGAGAGCGAGCGTCAGCATGAAGACCTTGGAAATGCTCTGGATGGAAAAGGCCGTATCGGCGTCACCTGCCTTGTAGGTGGAACCGTCGACCGTGGTGATGGCGATGCCGAACTGTTTGGGATCGACCCGCGCAAGTTCGGGAATGTAGTCCGCCACCTTGCCCTCGCCGATCCGCGGGGAAAGCTCGCGCACGATGTCGTCAGCAATCGCCTGAAGGTCCATATCCATCCTCTTGCCCGGTCATACCGCAGGCAATATTCCCGGGCTATTGCCGCACTGCAAACAGAAAAAGCCGCCCCGAAGGGCGGCTTTCCACAAATCCGTCGCGCAGGAAATTAGCGCGAGTAGAATTCGACGACCAGATGCGGTTCCATGACGACGGCGTACGGCACGTCGGAAAGGGACGGAACGCGAACGTAGGTCGCAACCATCTTGTTGTGATCGACTTCGATGTAATCCGGAACGTCACGTTCGGCGAGCTGGACCGATTCCAGAACGGAAACGAGCTGCTTGGACTTCTGACGAACTTCGATGACGTCGCCCGGCTTGCAGCGGTAGGAACCGATGTTGACGCGAACGCCGTTTACCGTGACGTGGCCGTGGTTGACGAACTGGCGTGCTGCAAAGACCGTCGGAACGAACTTGGCGCGGTAGACGATGGCGTCGAGACGCGATTCCAGCAGGCCGATCAGGTTTTCCGAGGTATCGCCCTTGCGGCGGTTGGCTTCGTCGTAGATGGCGCGGAACTGCTTTTCACGCAGGTCGCCGTAGTAGCCCTTCAGCTTCTGCTTGGCGCGCAGCTGCACACCGAAGTCTGAAAGCTTGCCCTTGCGGCGCTGGCCATGCTGACCCGGGCCGTATTCGCGGCGGTTTACCGGCGACTTCGGACGGCCCCAGATGTTTTCGCCCATACGGCGGTCGATTTTGTACTTGGACGATTCGCGCTTGCTCATCGTATTTCCTTCTCAATAGGTTATGGCGGTCTGTTACCAAACCGCTCCAAGGAAACACGCCCTCCTCTGAGCCTCCTTTTTCGAAGCTCTGACAGGTTTCTCACGTCAGCGAACGGAGATGACCACGGGACATGTCAAAACAAACACCGGGCACGACGGCCCGGCGTTGCGGCGTCTTTAGTAAGGTCTCACGAAATTGTCAACTCCAGGCTTGAACTTTGGCCTGCCTGAACCATTTCAGCCGGACGCAGCACCGGGCCCCTCTGACGCGAGCGCCGGATTCCCGTGATGTCGGAGCTGCGATCACCAACCGTTCCGGCAAAGGAAACCCTTCATGGATTTTCTTTGGTTTGATCTTCTGGGCACCCCAGCCTGGATGTGGCTCACCTTTATCGTCATCGTCATTGCCCTTCTAGCCCTCGATCTCGGCGTGCTGCACAAGGACAGCCGCGAGATCGGCATCAAGGAGAGCTTTGCCCTCTCCGCCTTCTACATAACCCTCGGCCTGTTCTTCGGCGGCTGGATCTGGCTGCAGAGTGGTCAGCAGGCTGGTCTCGAATATCTGACCGGCTTCGTCATCGAGAAAAGCCTCGCGATGGACAACATCTTCGTCATCGCGATGATCTTCGGCTATTTTTCCATTCCTCGCGCCTACCAGCACCGCGTCCTGCTCTGGGGCATCCTCGGGGTCATTGTGCTGCGTGGCGCCATGATCGCGGCAGGTGCGGCGATCGTTGAAAGCTACGGCTGGGTGCTTTATCTCTTCGCCGCCTTCCTGATCTTCACCGGACTCCGGATGCTGATGTCGGCGGACGAGGAATACGACGTCTCCGGCAATCCGGTGCTGAAGTTCCTGAGACGGCGACTGCCCATCACCGAGGGACTGCGCAAGGAGCAATTCTTCGTCCGCGAGCCCGATCGCAAGAGCGGGCAGATGCGGACACTCGTGACCCCGCTCTTTCTCGCCCTGGTGATGGTAGAACTCGCCGACGTCGTGTTCGCTGTGGATTCGATCCCGGCAATCTTTGCGATCACCACGGATCCCTTCATCGTTTACACCTCCAACATCTTCGCGATCCTCGGCCTGCGTGCGCTCTATTTCGCGCTGTCCGCCATGATCCACCGTTTCGCCTACCTCAAATATGCGCTTTCCGTCGTGCTGATCTTCATCGGCGCCAAGATCTTTGTGGCCGACATGCTCGGTCTCGCCAAGATTCCACCGATGATCTCGCTTTCAGTGACATTGGGGATTCTCGCCGCCGGAATCCTCGGCTCGCTCTGGGCGACCCGTAACGACAACGATGAGCCCGAGAAGGTATCCCACCACTAGCTTCCTGCGGGGCGGGTTTTTGCCCGCCCCGTTTGCCATCACATCTTCCGTTACCGCGGTTGAAAACCGCATCGATCCGTCCTCTGCGGCTGACAGCCCCGGAAAACTGGGCTATGCGAGAGGTCCCCGAAGTTTTCCCAGGAACAATCATGCCGTTTCGCGTTCACGCTCTTTTCTTCAGCGCAATCCTGAGCCTTGCGCTCAGCCTCGGTGCCACGACGGCCTCGGCCGGACATGCCCATCTCGTCCTCGACGTCGAAACCGGCCAGGTACTCTCGGCGGAAAACGCCGAAGAACTGAACTACCCCGCCTCGCTGACGAAGATGATGACGCTCTATCTCACCTTCGAGGCACTGCATCAGGGGCGGTTGAGCTGGGAAGACAAGCTCGTGATGTCGGAGAACGCGGAAAGCAAAGAGCCCTACAAGTTCGCGATCGGCGTCGGCCGGTCGATCACCGTGCGTGAGGCAGTGATGGGGATGATCGTGCTCTCCACCAACGACGCGGCAGTCGCCGTCGCCGAGACGCTGGCCGGATCCGAGGAGGCTTTCGGCCACATGATGACGGCGAAGGCGCGTGCGCTCGGCATGGAAAACACCGTTTTCACCAATCCCGCCGGACTGCCGGACCCGAACCAGGTAACGACTGCCGCCGACATGGCCCGTCTCGGGGTTGCCCTGATGCGCGACTACCCGGAGGAATTCAAGCTGTTCTCGACGCGAACCTTCGTCTTCCGTGGCATGAAGTTCCGCGGCCATAACGGCGTGCTCTCCGCCTATCCCGGCGCTGACGGCATCAAGACCGGCTATACCAAGGCCTCCGGCTACAATCTCGTCACATCCGCCAGCAACGGCGAGCGCCGCCTGGTCGGCGTTGTGCTTGGCGGGGAAAGCGCCGGACAGCGCGACCAGGAAATGATGGCGCTGATGGACCGCTATCTCGGCCCCGCCAACAGCCAGTAATCCACGACCCCGAACAGGATGACGCCATGACCGACACCGTGCTCGACCGCCTGCTGCGCTATGTCGTGATCGACACCCAGTCTGATCCGGAATCGACCGCCCAGCCGTCGACGGAGAAGCAGAAGAACCTCGGCCGCATCCTGACAGCTGAACTCAAGGCCATGGGCCTTGCCGACGCCCATCTCGACGAGCACGGCAACGTCTACGCCACCATTCCGGCAAACGTCGAAAAAACCGTTCCCGTCATCTGCTTCTGCTCGCACATGGACACGGCGCCGGATTTCACCGGCACCGGCGTGAAGCCACAGATCGTAAAGAACTACCAGGGCGGCGATATCGTGCTCCGGGGCGACAAGAGTCAGGTGATCCGTGTCGCCGAGCATCCCGACCTCGCCAACCAGATCGGCCACGACATCGTCACCACGGACGGCACCACCCTGCTCGGCGCGGACGACAAGGCCGGCATCGCCGAGATCATGACGGCGGCGCAGTTCCTGCTCGACAACCCGGATATCCGCCACGGCACGGTGAAGATCCTCTTCACCACTGACGAGGAGATCGGGCGCGGCGCCGACAAGGTCGACCTGAAGAAGCTTGGTGCCGCCTTTGGGTACACCATGGACGGCGGCAAGATCGGCGAGATCGAAAACGAGACCTTCTCGGCCGACGGCGTTGATATCGACATCGCCGGCGTCTCCATGCATCCGGGCAGTTCCAAGGGCGTGATGGAAAACGCTATCAAGATCGCCGCCGAGATCGTCGCCCGGCTGCCGAAGGACCAGGCGCCGGAAACGACCGAAGGTCGGGAGGGCTTCATCCATCCGACGGACCTCTCCGGCGCGATGGAGAGCGCACGTCTGAAGTTCATCATCCGCGACTTCGAAGAGAAGGGGCTGCGCGAGAAGGAAGCCCTGCTGAAAGGCATCGCCGAAGACGTCATGCAGGCCTATCCGGGCTCGTCCATGAGCTTCAAGGTCCGCGAGCAGTACCGCAACATGAAGGAAGTCCTGGACCGTCATCCGGAGGTCGTCGCCAATCTCGAGGAGGCCGTGCGCCGCGTCGGCCTGACACCCGTCACCAAATCGATCCGGGGCGGCACCGACGGCTCGCGCCTCTCCTTCATGGGGCTCCCCTGCCCCAACATCTACACCGGCGGCCACGCCTATCACTCGCCGCTCGAATGGGTCAGCGTGCAAGACATGGAAGTCGCGGTGAAAACGATCGTTGAGCTGGTGAAGGTCTGGGAAGAGCGAGCCTGAGGCTGACGGCCTCCTCCTGCGCGAGTTATGGTGAGAGCCTGATCTGGCGATGACCAATACGCCGGTCGTCATTTCATGGCGGGAGGCCCCGATGTCCGATGATCCGTTCAAGCTGAACCGCTTCGTCGAAGCGCAGGCGTCCGTTTACAGGGAGGTGCTGCACGAACTGCGTAGCGGCCGCAAGACCAGCCACTGGATGTGGTTCGTCTTTCCGCAGCTCGCCGGACTCGGGTCGAGTTCTATGGCGCGGCTCTATGCGATTTCATCGCTGGACGAGGCTCGTGCCTATCTGGAGCACCCGGTTCTCGGAACGCGGCTCCGCGAATACTGCGACATCCTGCTGGGGCTCGACGGCCTGAGCGCCGAGGCCGTATTCGGATATCCGGACGTGATGAAGCTGCGCTCGTCGATGACACTGTTCGGCAGGGCGGCGCCGAGCCCGAACCCATTCGAGGCCGTCCTGGCCAAGTATTATGACGGCGAGCCGGATCCGGAAACGCTGGCGCGGCTCTAGCTCTCTATTCCGCCGCCGAGGGTACTTCGCCCTCCTCGCCGGCATTGGGGTCGCCGGGTGCGGTTTCCGCCTGCAAGTCAGGAAAGGCGACAATCCGCTTTCCGGAAAAATCCGTGTGCACGACGATCAGCCCCTGCTCCTCGAAGTAACCGAGCAGACGACGGGCACGACGGGCGGAGTGCGTACCATAGGCCTTGGCGATCCGCTGATCGGATGGGCAGGTCTCACCCGTCAATGCCGCCTTGGCAAGCAACAGGAACACGCCCTGCAGATCGTCGGATACCTGTACCGAGAGAGAAAGCGCGGTCGCCCAGCCTTCGGTCGCTGCGGTTTCCTCATCGACCCCGGCGCGGGAAATCGCCACACGGCGGCGGAACTCGCCCATCGCCATCGGTGGACCTCCGACGCGGCGCATGCGGGCCCGCACCAGGAACTCCTGATAGAGCACGGAATCTGTGCGGTAAGCCGCCTGAGGATCGGCGAGTATCTCATCGAGAACGGCCGCGAGCCGCTCCTCGCGTTCCTCGGCCGACATTTCCGGCGCGGAGGGACGCGACGGACCTGACGACGACTGGTCCTCTCCGCCAGCCGGCACGGCACGGGAAAGTTCGGCCAGGATGTCCGTGGTCGGACGCGGCGCCGGCGGGGCGCGGCGGATGATCGGCCGGGCCAGTTCCTCCGGATCAGGCGTAAAGATCAGGTCTTCGACATCCTGCGGCGCCTCAGGCAGCGGCATCAGCTTCGGCGAGGAGGAGCGTGCCGAGGTCTCGACCGGTCCGATGACGATGGGCAGCGGCCGGCGCGACAATGCCGGACCCAGCGCGACGAAATTGCCACGTTTCAGGTCGCGGAACATTTCCGCCTGCCGGCGATCCATGCCGAGCAGGTCGGCCGCGCGCGCCATGTCGATGTCGAGGAAGGTACGGCCCATCAGGAAGTTCGAGGCTTCCGCCGCGACGTTCTTGGCGAGCTTGGCAAGTCGCTGCGTAGCGATCACGCCGGCAAGACCACGCTTTCGGCCGCGGCACATCAGGTTGGTCATGGCGCCGAGCGACATTCGCCGCGCATCTTCCGAAACGTCGCCACCCATCGACGGCGCAAACATCTGCGCTTCGTCGACGACCACCAGGACCGGAAACCAGAATTCGCGGTCAGCATCGAACATGCCGTTGAGAAAGGCGGCGGCGGCCCGCATCTGCTGCTCGATTTCCAGTCCTTCCAGCGTCAGCACACAGGAGACGCGGTGGCGGCGGATGCGATCGGCGATGCCGGCCAGCTCTGCCTCCGTGCGGTCGCCGTCGACCACCACGTGACCATACTTGTCCGAGAGCGTGACGAAATCACCTTCCGGATCGATGATGACCTGCTGCACCCACTTGGCCGACTGCTCGAGCAGCCGGCGCAAGAGGTGCGATTTGCCCGAACCGGAATTGCCCTGCACCAGAAGACGCGTTGCCAGAAGCTCCTCGATATCGAGCTTGGCCGGCTCTCCGCCCGCCAGCGTTCCCATATCGATCCCGACCTGCACCTCAACCGACCCCGATCAGACTGCGTCAAAACACGACCGCCCCGAGCCGGGACGGCAAACCACATTTCGCAATAGCAAACTTGGCCAGCGCTTGCGCGCGGCGAATTCGAAAACCCACAGGGAATGGCAGGCGTCCGGCGCGAAAGTGCCGGTCAGATTTCCGCCTCGCCCGCCGGCGTCACCAGGAGCTTGTCGACGCGACGGCCGTCCATGTCGATCACCTCGAACTTCCAGCCGTCCTTGACGAAGCTTTCGCCCAGTTCCGGGATACGTTTCATCTCGTCGATGACGAAACCGGCGATCGTCGTATAGTCCGGTTCGTCCTCAATCTTGACGCGGATGAGGTCGACGAACTCGTCGATCGGCGTCCAGCCGGCGACCAGGTAGGAACCATCCTCCCGGCGCAGCATGGCCGGCTCGTCGTCGCCTTCCTCCTGGAACGCGCCGGTGATGGCCTCGAGGATGTCGCCGGACGTGACTATGCCTTCGAAATGACCGTATTCGTCGTAGACGAGCGCCATATGCTGCGGTGTGCGCCGCATGGCCTGAATGATGTCGGTGGCGCTGGCAAGGTCCGAAACGATCGGCACCTCCGTCACCAGCGAACGGATGTCGACAGGCGAACCGAGCGCCAGCGCCTCGTAGACTTTACGAGCTACGAGCACGCCGATGATCTCGTCGGAATCGCCCGAACGGACCGGCAGCCGCGAGTGCTGGCTTCGGCGCAGCGTCTCCTTCAGTTCATCGAGCGAATCGTCGACATCCACCGTCTCGACGTCGCGGCGCGGCGTCATCAGGCCGCGAGCGGTGCGGTCCGCAAGCCGCATGACGCCGGAGATCATAGCCTGCTCCTCGGTCTCGATCACGCCGGCGCTCTGCGCTTCGGCGAGCACGCTCTTGATCTCCTCGTCAGTCACGGTTCCGGCCGTCGCCCCACCCTGACCCAGTATGCCGAGGATCAGCTTGCCGGATGCGTCGAGCAGCCAGACGAGCGGCGCTGCAACCCGTGACAGGAGAAGCATCGGCCGGGCGATCTTCGCGGCAATGCTTTCGGGATTGCGCAAAGCGATCTGCTTCGGCACCAGCTCGCCGATGATCAGCGACATATAGGTGATCAGCACGACGACGGAGCCGACGCCGAGTGCGTTTGCGGCAGTTTGGGAAAGGCCCTCGTACTGCAACCATTCGGCAAGCCGCGCACCCAGCGTGGCGCCGGAGAATGCACCGGACAGCACACCGACCAGCGTAATGCCGATCTGAACGGTGGAAAGGAATCGGCCGGGGTCTTCCGAAAGGCGGATTGCGACCTCCGCGCCGTGGTTACCTTGGTCCGCGAGAACCCTCAGTCGAGCCGATCGGGATGAAACAACCGCCAGCTCGGACATGGCGAGCACGCCATTCAACAACGTCAAAAGGATGACGATAAATATCTCGGTTAACAAAACGAAACGAGCAGAGCTCCTCTACACCGGATTAGCGTCCGGCCACGTTCGTTGTCTAACACACGAACAAGCTCTCACAAACTGGTGCAGGTTGAAAATTATGGTGATGTCAGGCGGCTAGCCCAAAACCCTGCATAAGGCGCCGGGTAGCGAAATCCGGTTTGCCGGAGGTAAAGACCGCAAAATCGTATCCGTCCGGATGTTCCGCACCGTCCACGATTGGAACGAGTCGCCGCGCCTGACGGGCGATCGCCTCCGCCGGGTCGAGCCAGTCGACAGGCCAGGGTGCCAGCCGACGGAACATATTGGCCATGAATGGATAGTGGGTACAGGCAAGCACAACGATGTCGGTCTTACGCCCCTCCGATTCGACGAAGCAGGGCTCGATCTCCGCCAGAACCTCTTCGTCCGGAATAGCTTCGCCGCGGATATAAGCCTCCGCCATGCGGGCCAGATTCTCCGAGCCGACGAGGCGGACATGGCAGCGCGAGGCGAAGGACTGGATGAGATCACGCGTATAGGCGCGCTTGACCGTACCGGGCGTCGCAAGCACCGAAACCAGACCCGAACGGGTCCGCTCCGCCGCCGGCTTGACTGCCGGTACGGTGCCAATGAAGCGCATGTTACGATAGGCCGCCCGCAAATCCGCGCCGGCGAGCGTGAAGGCGGTATTGCAGGCAACGATTACGGCCTCAGGATCGTATCTGGCGAGCAGATCGCCGAAGAGATCGACGATCCGCGCCCTCAGCGGTTCCTCCTCCCAGCCGCCGTAAGGAAAACCGGCGTCGTCTGCGACGTAGATGAACCCACGCTCGGGCATCAGCACCCGCGCCTCACGCAGCACGGTGAGCCCGCCGATCCCGGAATCGAACACCAGAACCGGCTTCAGATCATGCGTCGGTATCGCCATCCCCCGCTCCAACATCGCTGTTCGGCTTGCCCGCGCCCCGCGGGTTCTTGCGGCTGTATCGGTCGAATGTGGCGAAAACGCCGCGCAACACACTGATCTCCGGTTCGGTGAACGACGGACGTGAAAGGACGGCGCGAAGGTTCTCGATCATGCGCGGCTTCTTGCCCACGGGACGGAAATAACCGCGCGCATCGAGCGCCTCTTCCACCTGCTCGAACAACCCGACGAGCTGTTCCTTTGTCGCCGGTCGCTGGTCCACCGTCTGGAAGCGCGTTTCGGCGACGTCTTCCATGCCGGACTTCATCCACTCGTACGACATCAACAGCACGGCCTGGGCGATGTTCAGCGAGGCGAAGGCGGGGTTGACCGGAAACGTGACGATCTCGTCGGCAAGCGCCACTTCCTCGTTCGTGAGACCCCAACGCTCGCGACCGAACAGGATACCTGTCCGCTCGCCGCCGGCAAACTTCGCCCGCAAGGTCGCGGCCGCCGTAACCGGAGATCGCACCGGCTTGAACCCGTCACGCTCACGTGCCGTGGTGGCGTAGACGAAGTTGAGATCGGCGATCGCCTGCTCAAGCGTGTCGTAGACGCGTGTCGCGTCGATCACGTGATCCGCCTTGGAAGCGGCGGAACGCGCCTTCTCGCTCGGCCAGCCGTCACGCGGGTTGACGAGCCGAAGCTCCCACAGGCCGAAATTGGCCATGGCGCGCGCCACCATGCCGATGTTTTCGCCGAGTTGCGGCTCGACCAGGACAACTACCGGACCTTCCGCCAAGAGTTCACGCTCGCTGTTCGTGCCTGCCATTATTTCGCCTGCGCTAATTGGAATGGCGGCTTCACTCGCACAAGCGGCGGGAAAATGCAAAACCCCCGATATTCGTGCGGTTACGGACGGGATCGCTCCAGCCAGGCTTGCAACGAAAACCATCCACCGTTTTCCAGAGGCCGCAGTACGTCGTCGATGACGAACCGCGTACCGGAGGTACCGTCCGGTTGCAGGACGAACATCAGCCGGATCGGACCGGCTGCTCCGGCGCCCTCGCAGTCGGGTGTCTGCAGCGTCACCTCAATCATGTTGCGGGTATCGACCCGCGTCCGATCAATGATCTCGGTTGCACCGATCGGACATCGGTTCACGGTACCGGTCATCGCGTCGTGCTCGAACAGGCTGACATCAGCCCGCACCTTGGCAGCCTTGATCGCTTCGGCATAAGCGTTGACGAAGGCAGGACTGAAATCGTTCAGCAGTTGCAGTTCGGTGAAATAGAGTTCTTGCCGCCCCGGTTCATCAAGAGAATTGACGACGATGCGCTCGACGTAGGCGCGGACAAGGTCCTCGCGATTGTCGGCCCGAACCGGTTCGACCGGCAATAGGCTTCCCAAAGCCGAGATGATCCCCAGCCGCAACAGCATCCCGCCCTCTCCAGCGCAGATTTGTCCCTGACGTTGACATAACGTGGAGAAGAAAATCATTGCAAGGCGAAGTCGGACGAGCACGACCAAAGTCGGCCTTATTTTCTTGCCGAAATACCCGATCGCGAGGCCGCAACGCTTTGCCTTCCGCGCCGGCGATGCTATAGCGCTGCAAACTTTCGCTTTAACCCGTGGGGAACCCGTCCCCGAAAGCTCAAGAGGCAATTCATGAACAAGATCAAGGTTGCTAACCCGGTCGTCGATCTCGACGGCGACGAGATGACCCGCATCATCTGGCAATTCATCAAGGAAAAGCTGATCCTGCCTTATCTTGATCTTCAGATCGAATACTACGACCTCTCCGTCCAGAACCGCGACGCCACCAACGACCAGGTCACCGTCGATGCCGCCCACGCCATCAAGAAGCACGGTGTCGGCATCAAGTGCGCGACGATCACGCCGGACGAAGCCCGCGTGAAGGAATTCAACCTCAAGGAAATGTGGAAGAGCCCGAACGGCACGATCCGCAACATCCTCGGCGGCGTGATCTTCCGCGAGCCGATCATCTGCAAGAACGTGCCGCGCCTTGTCCCCGGCTGGACCCAGCCGATCGTCGTCGGCCGCCACGCCTTCGGTGACCAGTACAAGGCAACCGACTTCAAGTTCCCCGGCAAGGGCACCATCACCATCAAATTCGTCGGCGAAGACGGCGAAGTGATCGAAAAGGAAGTATTCAAGGCTCCGGGCGCCGGCGTGACGCTCGCCATGTACAACCTCGACGAGTCGATCCGCGAATTCGCCCGCGCCTCGATGATGTATGGCCTGATGCGCAAGTGGCCGGTCTATCTCTCGACGAAGAACACCATCCTCAAGGCCTATGACGGCCGCTTCAAGGATATCTTCCAGGAAGTCTACGAAACCGAATTCAAGGCCCAGTTCGACGAAGCCGGCATCACCTACGAGCACCGTCTGATCGACGACATGGTCGCTTCTGCCCTGAAGTGGTCGGGTGGCTACGTCTGGGCCTGCAAGAACTACGACGGCGACGTGCAGTCCGACACGGTTGCGCAGGGCTTCGGCTCGCTCGGCCTGATGACCTCCGTCCTGCTGACTCCGGACGGCAAGACGGTTGAAGCCGAAGCCGCCCACGGCACGGTTACCCGTCACTACCGCCAGCACCAGAAGGGTCAGGAAACCTCGACCAACTCGATCGCCTCGATCTTCGCCTGGACCCGTGGCCTCGCCCACCGCGCCAAGCTGGACGACAACGAGGAACTGGCGAAATTCGCCAGCACGCTCGAGCGGATTTGCGTCGAAACCGTCGAATCCGGCTTCATGACCAAGGACCTCGCTCTCTTGATCGGCCCCGACCAGCCGTGGCTCTCGACCACCGCTTTCCTCGACAAGATCGACGAGAACCTCAAGAAGGCAATGGCGGCCTGAAGCCTCCGTGCCAGAATATGACAGGAGACCCGGTCTTACGGCCGGGTTTTTTGTTCCGCGCAGTATCCCCGCGCCCTAACCTCCCGGTTAAAAAGGGGAAATCGTGATGGCTGAGCTTGTATTCTACACCAATCCCATGTCCCGTGGCCGGATCGTGCGTTGGATGCTGGAGGAAGTCGGTATTCCGTATCGTACCGAGATCGTTCCCTTTGGGCCACCAATGAAATCGCCGGACTATTGCGCCATCAATCCGCTGGGCAAGGTGCCAGCCATCCGTCACGGCGATGCGGTGGTGACGGAAGCGGCCGCGATCTGTGCCTATCTTGCCGATGCGTTCCCGCAGGCCGGGCTGGCGCCGCCGCCTCCCGAACGGGCAGCCTATTACCGCTGAATGTTCTTTGCCGCAGGTCCCTTTGAAGCATGCCTTACCAATCGCTCGCTCAATGTGGTTGTTCCGGAGGAAAGGTGCGTTTCCGTCGGCTACGGGAGCTATGAGGCCATGCTGGACACGCTTGAAGGCGCGATAAGTGCTACTGAATACGTCGCCGGCGCGCACTTTAGCGCCGCCGATGTCTATGTCGGCTCCCACATAGCATGGGGCATGCAGGCAGGAACCGTCGAGAAGCGACCTGCCTTTAGTGCCTATCTGCAGCGGCTTAGCCAAAGGCCCGCGTACCAGCGCGCCGCCGAACTCGACAACATCCTGATCGCGCAGATGAGGGCCAGCGCCTGAGACGCCGGCCCGGCCTCGTCATTTAAGGGGCAGGCAGATCTCGGTCAAAAGCTCGGTCGGTGCCACTTCGCGAGGATTGTTAAGGTAGATTTCGAACACGGGTCGGTCGGCAACCTCCCGACCCGATGTTCGCAGCCACTCACCATAGAGCCAGCGATAGGCGAAACGCATGTCCGCATAAGGCCCCTTGTGCCGCAGCACCGCGCATTCACCCGCACCAAGGACCACGGCTTCAAGCGGGGGCGCAAACTCGGCAGTTACCAGCTCAGTGAGACAGGCGTAAGAGCGCAGATCCGCCTCTGCCACCCCCTCGGGATCATCGAGATAAATACCGATCATCCTCGCTTGGGGATTGAACTGCTGACGGGCGAACAGGGTACCGATCAATTGCTCGAACGCCTTGCCGATGGCCATGTAGGAGCCTTGATGCGCCAGCGCCACAAGCGACTGGGATGGAAAATGTCTGATGGTCACGTCGAACATGCCTGGAGTCCTTTCCGACTGGATGGGATCGAAGATCACGTGGCTACCCCTCTTGCGATAGAGTGCCGGCGGCAGGCCGTAGACGGACTTGAAGATGCGATTGAACGACTGGACGTTGGGATAGCCGTACCGCCGGGCAATCTCTGCAACCGCAACGCAGCTCGAGGCGAGATCCCCCGCGGCACGATGCAGACGCAGGCGTTTGACGGTCTGAGCCGTCGTTTCCCCGTGCACTGCCCGATAGATGCGGTGCCAGTGATAGGGCGACAGGCAGGCAACCTCGGCAAGCCGATCGTTGTCTATTGCCTCGTCGATATGCTCATGAATATAGGCGCTTACCCGCCGCAGGCGCTGTTCATAGAGCGCCCATGACTGCGTTCGTCTGTCGTTCATCCAATCTCTGTCTCCGTCTTCGGTGCGTGACGGGTTGGAACATAGAACGACTTGACAAATCCTGCTGAATGGAGAGCGAGCAGGCATTTGCCACGATTGCTCTCGTATTGCGTGCGGACAGACTCAGCTTAAAGTAACCCGAGGCCGGAGCGGAGGCAGTCGGCCCTGGGGGCAAACCATGATCGAGAAATACGAGCCTAAGTTTGTCAGCGTTCTGCGTGAAGGCTATGGCCTGCAGAGGTTTCGAGCCGATGCCATCGCCGGACTGACCGTGGCGATCGTGGCGCTGCCGCTTTCGATGGCGATCGCCATCGCCTCCGGCGTCACCCCCGACCGAGGCCTGTTCACGGCGATCGTCGGCGGATTCCTCGTGTCGGCGTTCAGCGGCAGTCGTCACCAGATCGGCGGCCCGGCCGGCGCCTTCATCGTGCTGGTGGCGGCGACCGTCAGTCGACACGGCGTCGAGGGGCTGATCCTGGCAACCGCCCTTTCCGGCTTCTTCCTGATCATCGCTGGTACACTCAGGCTCGGCACGTATATCAAGTTCATTCCCTATCCGGTTACCGTCGGCTTCACCGCCGGCATCGCGGTGATCATCTTCTCCAGCCAGATCAGCGAACTTCTAGGCCTGACGCTCCCAGGCAAGGAACCCGGTCCGCTCATCGAGAAGCTTGTCGTGCTTGCCGGCGCCTGGCGCACGCTCAACCCCTCGGCCGTAGGCGTCACCCTGCTTACGATCCTGACCATTCTGCTGCTACGCCGCTATCGTCCGCATTGGCCGGGTATGCTCATCGCCGTCGGCGTCGCTTCGGTCTCGGTTACCCTTCTGCAGTTGCCGATCGCGACGATCGGCTCACGGTTCGGCGGAATTCCACGCACGCTTCCCCTGCCCTCAGCACCGTCCTTCTCGTTCGATCTGCTGATTGCGATACTTCCGGACGCCATCGCTTTCGCGCTGCTTGGCGCGATCGAATCTCTGCTTTCGGCCGTGGTTGCGGACGGCATGACCGGTCGGCGCCACCGCTCCAATGTCGAGCTCATCGGCCAGGGCGTCGCCAATGTCGGCTCGGCCCTGTTCGGCGGCATCTGCGTGACGGGCACCATAGCGCGCACGGCGACCAATGTCCGCGCCGGCGCCACGAGTCCGGTCTCGGGCATGCTGCATGCCCTTTTCCTGTTGCTCTTCATGCTGATCGCAGCGCCCCTCGCCGCCTACATTCCGCTGGCGGCGCTGGCCGGAGTGCTTGCCATCGTCGCATGGAACATGGTGGAAAGGCCGGCATTCGCCGCACTGCTGCGCACATCGTCGGGGGATGCTGCCGTGCTGCTCGTTACCTTCCTGCTCGTCATCTTCCGCGACCTGACCGAGGGTATCGTGATCGGCTTCGCGCTCGGCGCACTGCTCTTCATCGGCAGAATGAGCAAGGCCGTCACTGTTGCGCCCCATGAGGACACGAACAAGACCGAAAGACCGCTCGACCAAAGCGACGAGGACACAGTCGTCTACCGCATCAGCGGCGCCTTCTTCTTTGGCGCGGCGGCAACGGTTGGCTCGGTGCTCGACCGGATCGCCGATCAGTACCGCAACTTCGTCCTGGATTGCTCCGAGATCTTCTTCATGGATTCTACCGCCGCCAATGTCATCGAAGGCACCGTGCGCAAGGCCGAGAAGGCAGGAGTGAGCGTCTATATCGCCGGAGCCGGACCGGAACTGCGGCGGCTTCTCGAAACCCACGAGATGAAGGCGCCGCGGGTGACCTATGTCGACAGGGTCGCCGAGGCACGCGCCGCGATCGCCGCCGCGCGGACTGCTACGTTGTCTTCTTGAGGTCGCGGTTACCGCGCCGCGCGCCGCCATTGTCTGCCATCAGCGAGGCGATCAGCTTGAGGCCGGCGCTGGCATTGAGTGCCGTGACCCGGTTTCGCCCGTTACGCTTCGAGATGTAGAGCCCGCGATCGGCGATGCCGAGCAGGAAATTGATGTCGGCATAGCTCGCCACATCGGCGCTGAGACCGATGCTCACCGTCATGCGGAGCTGCTGCTCGCCAAGCGGAATTACGGCCTGTTCGACAGCACTCCGCACGTCCTCGCAAACCGCCCGCGCCCGTTCGAGATCGATCTCCGGAATATAGAGAGCGAATTCTTCGCCGCCGATCCGGCCGAAAACCATGTCGGATGTGAGCCGTTCCCCTACCAGCGCACTGAAGGCCTTAAGCGCCTCGTCGCCGCCGCCATGACCATAGGTGTCGTTGATCCGCTTGAAATGATCGAGATCGAGCAGTGCCAGCGCACCAGCGCCTTTCCCCTGCCCGCGTATATGCTCGACTGTCTCGATGAAGGCGCGTCGGTTGAACAGGCCCGTCAGGGAATCGATCTGTGCCTCACGACGATAACGCAGCTCGACCCGCTCACGGGTCAGGATGAAAAGCGAGAATCCCGCCATCAGAGCCAAAGCGAAAAGGCAGAACAAGAAGATCGAGTTCGGGAGAGAGACCGGCACGCCGCCCACCGTCCGCACCGGCTCCAGGATCGCGAAGGGAATGCGTAATACATAAATGAAGGCATGCCCGGCGAAGGAGACCGACAGCCATGTCCGGGCCGGCAGAGGTTCGCGCGCCCGGCCCCGCCAAGCCTCGACAGCGACCAGAATCGACATACCGCCGACCAGAACGGAAAGCACAATGATGCGCGCGTTGATATCGATAGTGAAGGGCGGCACGCAGAAATAGAGGACCAGCCACGAGGCCGGGGGCATCAACGCCCACAACCGGTTGACTTCGCGACCGTCGAAGATTCGCATACCGATCCAAAACAACGGTATCGACAAAACGGTGAGCCCGTTTCCGATGCCGAGCGCCAACCAGTCGGGAAGAATGTTGCGGAAGGCGCCAAGCAGAACACCGGCTGCTGCCGACCAGAAGGCCATGGCCCAGAAGAACTGCTCGACGTTCGTCCTGTCCTTAAGCCAGTCGGCCGTTATGAAAACGGAGATGATAGCCATGCCGGTGAACAGGCACAGCATCAGAGTCGAAATGTTCAGAAGTTCGCTCAAACTCGACGCCCCGCCACTACGCAGACAGTCCTAGCAGGCAAGTCTAAACAAGGATGTAACCGGAAGCCTCAAATACGCCGTGCCGAACGGATCCGGCACGACGTCGAGATTAACCCGCGATTGCCGCGGCCACCGCATCGATCGCGCTCTGAGCGCTGGCGCCATCCGGTCCACCGGCCTGCGCCATATCAGGACGGCCGCCGCCGCCCTTTCCGCCGAGCGCAGCCGAGGCGACGCGGACGAGATCAACGGCGCTGAATCGGCTGGTCAGGTCCTCGGTAACGGCCACCACCGCGCTCGCCTTGCCGTCTTCGCTGACACCGATCAGCGTCACGATACCGGAGCCGAGGCTCGCCTTGCCGTCATCCGCCAGCGCCTTCAGATCCTTGGGATCGACGCCGGTCAGTATCTTGCCGATGAAGCTGACGCCGCCAATATCGGTCGCCTCCGTTCCGGCACCCGCCTGGCCGCCGCCCATCGCCAGCTTACGCTTTGCGTCGGCGAGCTCGCGCTCCAGCTTCTTGCGCTCCTCGACCAGCGCCTCGACGCGGCCGACGACCTCGCCCGGCTGAACCTTGAGCGAAGCCGCGAGCGCCTTCACGCGCTCGTCCTGTTCGGAGAGATAGGCGCGGGCCGCCTCGCCGGTCAGCGCCTCAATGCGGCGCACACCGGCGCCGACCGCGCTGTCCGACAGAATGCGGACCAGGCCGATGTCCCCGGTCGCAGCGACATGCGTGCCGCCGCAAAGCTCAACGGAATAGGGTTTGCCGGCCTTCGGACCATGCAATGCCGTACCCATCGACACGACCCGGACCTCGTCGCCGTATTTTTCGCCGAACAGCGCCATCGCCCCTTCGGCGATCGCGTCATCGACACTCATCAGGCGGGTGGTGACCGGAGCGTTCTGCAGCACGATCTCGTTTGCCATCTCCTCGACCTTTTTCAGTTCCTCGGCCGAGATCGGCTTCGGATGAGAGACGTCGAAGCGGAGGCGTTCCGGCGCGACCAGCGAGCCCTTCTGGGCAACGTGAGTGCCGAGCACCTCGCGCAACGCCTCGTGGATCAGGTGGGTGGCCGAATGGTTGGAGCGCAGCCGACTGCGGCGTGCATGGTCGACGTCGAGGATAGCGGCGACGCCAACGGTAACCATGCCTTCCCGAACCTTGCCGATATGGACGAACAGCCCGTCGCCCTTCTTCTGCGTGTCGGTGACGTCGATCACGAAACCTTCGCCGGAGATCACGCCGGCATCGCCCATCTGACCACCGGATTCGCCATAGAACGGCGTCTGGTTGACGATTACCTGGACGGCCTCGCCGGCAGATGCCTTATCCACGGACGCACCGTCACGAACGAGAGCCTGCACCTGGCCCTCGGCGGTCTCGGAGCTGTAACCGAGGAATTCGGTCGCGCCGAGCTTTTCCTTGAGCTCGAACCAGATCGTCTCGGTCGCCTTGTCACCAGAGCCGGCCCAGTGGGCACGGGCTTCGGCTTTCTGCCGCTGCATCGCGTCGTTGAAACCGGTGATGTCGACGCCGATGCCGCGGGCGCGCAGTGCGTCCTGTGTCAGGTCCATCGGGAAGCCATAGGTGTCGTAGAGCTTGAACACCGTCTCGCCATCGAGCGTGTCGCCCTTCGAAAGGTTGGCCGTCGCGTCCGACAGCAGCGAAAGGCCGCGCTCCAGCGTCTTGCGGAAGCGGGTTTCCTCGAGCTTCAGCGTCTCGGTGATCAGCGCCTCGGCGCGGACGAGCTCCGGATAGGCCCGGCCCATCTGCTGCACCAGCGCCGGAACCAGACGGTAGATCAGGGGCTCGCGGGCGCCGAGCAGCTCGGCATGACGCATGGCGCGGCGCATGATGCGGCGAAGCACGTAGCCGCGCCCTTCGTTCGACGGCAGCACGCCGTCGGCGATCAGGAAAGCGGACGAACGCAGATGGTCGGCAATGACGCGGTGGCTGGCGCGACGCTCGCCTTCGGCGGCAACGCCAGTCAGGTCGACAGAAGCCTCGATCAGCGCGCGGAACAGGTCGATGTCATAGTTGTCGTGCTTGCCCTGCAGCAAGGCCGCGATGCGCTCCAGCCCCATGCCGGTATCGATCGACGGACGCGGCAGGTCGATACGTTCCTCCTTCGTCACCTGCTCGTACTGCATGAAGACGAGGTTCCAGATCTCGATGAAACGGTCGCCGTCTTCCTCGGGAGAACCGGGAGGGCCACCCCAGATGTGGTCGCCGTGATCGTAGAAGATTTCCGAGCACGGGCCGCAGGGGCCGGTATCGCCCATCGCCCAGAAATTGTCGCTGGTCGGGATGCGGATGATCTTGTCGTCGGAAAGGCCGGCGATCTTCTTCCACAGATCGAAGGCCTCGTCGTCGGTGTGGTAGACCGTGACGCAGAGCCGCTTCTTGTCGATGCCAAATTCCTTGGTGATGAGGTTCCAGGCCAGCTCGATCGCCCGCTCCTTGAAATAGTCACCGAAGGAGAAGTTTCCGAGCATCTCGAAGAAGGTGTGGTGGCGCGCGGTATAACCGACATTGTCCAAGTCGTTGTGCTTGCCGCCCGCGCGCACACATTTCTGCGCCGTCGCTGCCGTCGTATAGGGACGCTGTTCCAGGCCGGTGAAGACGTTCTTGAACTGCACCATGCCGGCGTTGGTGAACATCAGCGTCGGATCGTTGCGCGGCACCAGCGGGCTCGACGACACGACCTCGTGGCCATTACTCTTGAAGTAGTCGAGAAAGGTCGACCGGATGTCGTTTACGCCGCTCATGTCATGCCCTTCATTGCCGCCGATTTCGGCGGATCCTGGAAAAATCACTGGCTTTTATCGTCCGCCATCCGCACTGTCCAGCCGAACGAGCAAAACCGGCCGCACATCTTTCGATATGCGGCCGGCCAGGAAGCAAATCCTGCTTTGAAAAGAACTTACATGTCCGAACCGGCGTCGCCGTCATCGGCATCCGGACCGCCGTTCTGCAGGAAGCGGTCGGCGATCAGGCCGGCGTTCTGACGCAACGCCATCTCGATCTCGCCGGCGAGCGCCGGATTGTCGCGCAGGAAGAGTTTCGCGTTTTCACGGCCCTGACCGAGGCGCTGGCTGTTGTAGGAGAACCAGGCACCGGACTTCTCGACGATGCCGGCCTTGACACCGAGGTCAATGAGTTCGCCGGTCTTGGAAACACCCTCGCCGTACATGATGTCGAACTCGACCTGCTTGAAGGGCGGCGCCATCTTGTTCTTGACGACCTTGACGCGGGTCTGGTTGCCCACCACCTCCTCACGTTCCTTGACGGCGCCGATGCGGCGGATGTCGAGGCGGACGGAGGCATAGAACTTCAGCGCGTTACCGCCGGTCGTGGTCTCGGGTGAACCGAACATAACGCCGATCTTCATGCGGATCTGGTTGATGAAGATCACCATGCAGTTCGAGCGCGAGATCGAGGCTGTCAGCTTACGCAGCGCCTGGCTCATCAGACGGGCCTGCATACCCGGCAGGTTATCGCCCATCTCGCCCTCGATTTCGGCACGCGGTGTCAGCGCCGCCACAGAGTCGACGACGAGCACATCGATCGCACCGGAGCGGACCAGCGTGTCGGTGATCTCAAGCGCCTGCTCGCCAGTATCAGGCTGGGAAATCAGAAGGTTCTGCAGATCGACGCCGAGCTTGCGGGCATAGACCGGATCGAGCGCGTGTTCGGCGTCAACGAAGGCGCAGATGCCGCCCTTTTTCTGCGCCTCCGCGATGGTCTGCAGCGCAAGCGTGGTCTTACCGGAGCTTTCCGGACCGTAGATCTCGATGATGCGGCCCTTCGGCAACCCGCCGATGCCAAGTGCGATGTCGAGGCTGAGCGAGCCCGTCGATACCGTTTCGATCTCGACCACGTTCTCGTTCGAGCCGAGTTTCATGATCGATCCCTTGCCGAACGCGCGTTCGATCTGGGAAAGGGCCGCTTCCAGGGCCTTGCTTTTATCCACTGCTTTATCCTCTACGAGCCGCAAAGAATTCTGTGCCATTTGATCCACCTTTAGGTTATTGAAGCCGCATAGGCAATGAAGCAGCCGATATTGAACATGTACACGATTTGTTCCATTTTCGCAAGTACCCATCAACCCTCTGTTTTAACAGTGGAATCCAAGGGTTGTTCAATATACGTTCCGGCATGTGGATCGCCTTTGACCGGAACCGGCTTCAACCGGGGTGATGACGATTGCCACGATCGCTTTTGCCCGACTCGATTCCCCTTTTCCGGAGCCTTCGCATGAGCCGTCCGGTGGTGGTGTTCGGCGGTGCTCATATCGACCGTCGCGGGCGCATCGAAGGCGAGACCGTGATGGGCGCCAGCAATCCCGGGCACTTCATCTCGGAGGCCGGCGGCGGGGGCTTCAATGCCGCCCGCGCCCTGTCGCGGCTCGGCAACGCGGTCCGTCTGGTGGCGCCGCGCGGCGGCGATGAGGCCGGCGAGAGCGTCGCCGCCGCCGCCGTCGAAGCCGGTATTGATGACCGACCCTTCGTCTTTCTCGACCGGGTGACCCCGAGCTACACCGCCATTCTCGACCGCGACGGTGGCCTGATCGTGGCGATCGCCGACATGGATCTCTACAGGCTGTTCACGCCGCGCCGCCTGCGCACCTTGTCGGTCCGCGCCGCCCTTGACGGCGCCGGCGCCATCCTCTGCGACGCCAATCTGCCGGTCGAAACGCTGGCGACCCTGGCAGAGATCGCCGCCGAGCTCCGCCTGCCACTCGCGGCAATCGCGATATCGCCGGCCAAGGTGGTCCGGTTCCGGCCGATCATCGACCGGCTGGACTGGCTGTTCATGAACGCCGCCGAGGCAAAGGCGCTGACCGGCGCATCCCCCGCCTGCCCGGCTGAATGGCCGGCAATTCTGCGCGGTGTCGGCCTCGGGGGCGGCATCGTCACCGGCGGATCCGGACCGATCGTCGCCTTCGAGGGAGAGGCAGCCGCGATGCTCACGCCGCCGCACCTCGACATCGTCGCCGACGTGACCGGCGCGGGCGACGCAACCGCTGCCGGCTTTCTTTCAGCGTGGCTGCGTGGCACTCCTCTTACCGAAGCCCTGCGAGAAGGTGTCGCGGCCGCCCTGATCACGCTGGAGACGCCCAGCGCCACGGCCGCGGCCCTTTCACCCGACGCGCTGAAATCCCATTTGCCTCTTGTTCCAGTAGCTAAAATGCTGTCATGAGGACGAGAAACGCCAAACGGACCAGTTCATGACCAAGAATTCGACGACCCTGCCCCTCGCCTATTCGAAGGAAGTTGCTGCTGCCAAGGCACGCGGCGCTCCGCTGGTTGCGCTCGAATCGACCATCATCACCCACGGCATGCCCTATCCGGGCAACCTGACAATGGCGAAGAGCGTCGAGGAGATCATTCGTCACGCCGGCGCCGTACCCGCGACGATTGCGGTGATCGACGGCACACTGCACATCGGGCTGGAACCGGAACAGACCGAAGCGCTCGCCCAGGCCAAGGGCGTGATGAAACTTTCGCGCGCCGACCTCGCCTTCGCGATAGCAGAACGCCGTACCGGGGCGACGACAGTTGCCGCAACGATGATCGCCGCCTCGCGAGCCGGCATTTCCGTCTTCGCCACCGGCGGCATCGGCGGCGTCCACCGCGGCGCCGAAGAGAGCTTCGACATTTCCGCTGACCTCGAGGAACTGGGCCGCACCGGTGTCATCGTCGTCTCCGCCGGCCCGAAGGCGATCCTTGATATCCCGAAGACGCTGGAAGTACTGGAAACGCGCGGCGTTCCGGTCGTTACCTACGACAGCGAGGAATTCCCCGCCTTCTGGTCGCGCAGCTCGGGCCTCAGGAGCCCGCTGACACTCCCCAGCCCCGAAGCGATCGCCAATTTCCAGCGCACCCGCGAAAGCCTCGACCTCGGCGGCGGCATGCTGGTCGCCAATCCTGTTCCGAAGGAATTCGAAATCCCTCGCGAGGAGATGGAGATTTACATTGGCCGGGCTCTCGCCGGCGCCGAACGCGAAGGCATCAGCGGCAAGGACGTGACGCCCTTCCTGCTCGACAGCCTCTTCCATCTCACTGCCGGTCGCAGCCTCAAGACCAACATAGCGCTGGTCGAAAACAACGCGCGCCTGGCCGCCGAAATCGCCGTGGCGCTCGGCTGAGGCAGGTCTCCCTCAGGTGATGAAACCGCGCCGCAACGCCTCGGTGACGGCGTGTTCGAGCGTAGCGACGCCGAGCTTCTGGCAGATCGACGTAATCAGGTAGTGCACTGTTCGCGTCGAGAACCCCATACGCTGGGCGATCGCCGCGGAATCGAGGCCGGACGCCGCCAGCGAGAGGCAGGTCCTGTCCAATTCCGACACGCCTTCCGTCAAGCCTTGCCGCTTCTCGATCGTATAGACGCGATGCAACAGCTGAAAGGCGAGCAGGCTGAAATCCTCAAGCTCTGCCGGAGACAGAAGTTGCCGCTCCCCATGGAAGGCCAAGATCCTGTCAGGCCCCTCGACGGCATGCAGGGAGAAATAGGCGCCCGTCAGCAAGCCGTAATCGACGAGAATTTGCCGCAACAGGCTGCGTCCCGGTTCTTCATAAACCGCGTCGATCTGGTCGATCATCCATGTGAACGTCCGGTTCTCCGTCGGCTTGAACATGTCGCAGGGTGACTGGAAACGGATGCCGGTGGAATAGAGCCGGTCGAAAAAGTCCTGCGGGTAATTGTGGAGCAGCAACTGGTCACGCAGGCTTCCGCTAGCGGGAGGACGAGCCACAAAAAGCTTGTAGTGGCTAAAGCCAAGCCGTTGCTGGACCAGCGAAAGAGCCTCGCCGATATCCGCCAGCGACTCGGCCGCCTGGATACAGGCGATGATCGCCTTTCTATCGTCTGACCGGTCTCCCGCGTCATTCATGCTGCCTCGCCCCCGGTCTGCATGCGGCCTGTACTGGAGGGGTCTCCGGCTCGCCGCAGCCCCGATCGCCTGAGACCGTGTCCGCCTGCCCGAACGTGATGATGAGGATCCAGAACGGGCGGCGTCAACTGTCCAGCATTTCCCGTACGGCTACAGCAAGCTGCTTGAGCGAGAATGGTTTGGGCAGGAAGCCGAACTTGGCGTCGGCCGGAAGATTCCGGGCGAATGCATCCTCCGCATAGCCTGAGACGAAGATGAACTTGAGGTCGGGATATTTCTTGCGCAGTTCGCGCAGCAGCGAAGGTCCGTCCATTTCAGGCATGACGACGTCGGAAACGACGATGTCGACCGCCCCTTCCAGCTCGTCCATGATATCGAGCGCCTCGATGCCGGAGCCCGCCTCGTGGACGGTGTAGCCACGCGTCTCGAGCATGCGCTTGCCGCCTCGTCGCACTGCCTCCTCGTCCTCTACCAGCAGGACGACGGCGGACTTGCCGGTAAGATCCGCCTTTTCCTCGGCCTCTCCCAGCGGTGCGGCCGCGGAGACCGCTCCTGCGCTGCCTTCGGCCGGTACCGCCGTCCCGTCAAGAGTGACTTCGGCCACCGCATGGCGCGGAAGGAAAATGCGGAAGACCGTGCCCTTGCCCACCTCGGACTGCGGATAGATATAGCCGCCCGACTGCTTGACGATGCCGTAGACCATGGCGAGGCCAAGTCCTGTGCCCTTGCCCACCTCCTTGGTGGTAAAGAACGGCTCGAAGATCTTGTCCATGATCTCGGGCGGAATGCCGGTGCCGGTGTCCGCCACCTCGACCATGACGAAGTCCTCGGACGGCAGGCCGCGATGGTTGAACGCGGCAACTTCCTGCGCCTCGATATTTCGGGTGCGGATCGTAATCATGCCGCCGTCGGGCATCGCGTCGCGCGCGTTCACGCAGAGGTTCACCAGCACCTGCTCGAACTGCGACAGATCGGTCTTGACCGGCCAGAGATCGCGCTCGAACTCGACCGAGAGCTTGACGTTGGTGCCGGAAATCAACCGGTCGACGAGGATCCTGAGATCGCCGATCACGTCAGTGAGGTTCAGCAGAGTCGGCCGCATGGTCTGCTTGCGCGAGAAGGCGAGCAGTTGCCGCACCAGCACGGCGGCGCGGTTTGCGTTGCGCTTGATCTCCATCAGATCGGCGAAGCTTGCGTCCGACGGTCGGGCTTGCAGCAGCAGGTGGTCGGAGGAGAGCAGGATCGCGGTCAGCACGTTGTTGAAATCGTGCGCGATACCGCCGGCGAGTGTGCCGACCGCATTCATCTTCTGTGTCTGCGCCATCTGCGCCTCAAGCGCCTTCTGCTCGGTGACGTCGACGGCGTAGATGATCGCTGCCTCTTCCGGCGCTTCCTCGCTCTGGTCGATCACGGCATTGACGTAGAAGCGGAAATGACGGCCCTCGACTGTAGGATGGCGCGATTCGATCGGTGCGATGTCGACCTGGCGATCCTTCGCCGCGGCAAGCGCCTGAGCGAAGCGCTCCCGGTCGCTGTCGTGGAGGACGACCTCCATTCGCGCGCTGGCATTCTCGATATCGTCGCGCGAGACGAGATCGGAGAAGAGCCTCATGAAGGGCGCATTGGTGCGCAGGATCCGTCCGTTCCCATCGACGGAAGCGATCGCCATCGGAGTATTGTTGAAGAAGCGCGTGAAGCGCATCGAGGCGACCGAATCCGACTGGTCCGAGCCGCCGTTTTCCTGGCGGGTGAGTACGATCGTGCGGCTCTCCCCGGGCGCACCGTCGCGAGCAGACCGCACCCGGTGCACCAGCCTGACGGGCAGGCTCTGGCCGTTGCTGCGCCTGAAATCGAGATCGATCGTCGCGGTTCGCGTCAGCCCCGGCTCGGCCTGGATCGATTCGATCAGCGCCATGCCCTCGCCCGCGACGATGTCGGAAATGTGCATCGATCCCGGCGTGAACTTCGTCAGGTCGACGCCCAGCCATTCGGCCAGCGTGGCATTGATATAGTAGATTTCGCCCTTGCGCCCGGCGGACAGGAAACCGGCCGGAGCGTGGTCCAGATAGTCGATGGCGTTCTGCAGTTCGCGGAAGAACCGCTCCTGATCGTCGCGCTCGGCGCTGATGTCGGCGATCTGCCAGACGTGCAATTCGCCCTTGCCATCCCCCTCGTTCTTCAGCAGCCGCGCTTTCAGCCGGTACCAGTGCGCACCGGTTCCGTTCGGCGTGAGCGTCCCAAGCGGTTTCAGGAGCCGGAATTCCTCGTAGCCCTCGCGCCCTTCCCTGAGGCCGTTGGTCAGGCGGTAGAGCGCCTCGCTTGATTCCCGATGCTTGGAGAGCAGCGTCTCCAGGCTCTGCACCTCAGCGGCCTTGCGGGCACCGGTCATCCGTCCGTAGGCAGCGTTGGCGTAAACGATACGACCCTTGGCGTCTGTAATGATCGTGCCGTCAGGCTGGCTCGCCAGGAATGAACGTGCCAGCGTATCCGACTGTGACTGCGGCATCACCTCGACGAAGCCGATCACCGCCGAGACGAGGAAGAAGATGCCGACCATGGCGAGGATGCCGAGCATCCCGATGACGACCTGGCTATCGAGCGATTCCTTGAAGACGACGAAGGACACTGCCGCCGCGAAAAGGACGAAGGCGAGCATCAGGATGCGCATCGCGGTGCCGGAACGGTTCTTTCGGTCCACCAAAGGCGCTGCCTGTTCAACGGCCTGCTGCGATGTTTTCATCAATCCCTCATGCCGACGCCCGACGGCCGTCGCGAATAGATCGGGAGCACGCCCGTCGATTCTTCTTTAGCAAGTTGTGCCCTGCATCAAAAGCACCGCCGCCGCACTTAGCATACGACATTCACAGTCAATCCAAAGCATTGCCATATTCCCCGCTATGCTACACCGTCGACCTCGGCGGTGAGTACGACGTTCCATCCCCAACCGAGGCGTCAAACCTGTAGCGGAGGCAACGGCCGCGTTGCCAAGGTGGCGGTCTTCTGTCACAAAGCCGCGAAAGGAGACGCGACCATGCTAGACGAAATGGCCTCCGCCTACGGCAACCGTTTTCTGATCGCGGCGGCTGGAGTGAGCCTTGCCCTGCTCGGGCTTTTCATCGTGCTGTGGATCCTCAGGCATCGTGCACCCTCGCCCTTCGTCCGCGGCGGCCGCAACCGGCAACCCCGCCTCCAGGTGCTCGACGCGGCTGCGGTCGACGCAAGGCGCCGCCTCGTGCTGGTGCGCCGCGACAATATCGAACATCTGATCATGATCGGCGGACCGACCGACATCGTGATCGAAAGCGGCATCGGCGACGAACGTCCCTATATTTCGGTGCAGGCACCACAACAGGAGAGCCTTCCGGCGCCGGATCGTTCCACCGACTCGTTGACGCCATCGGCGTCACAGCCCCAGAGGATCGCTCCTGCGACCAACGTCGCGCCGGCCTCAGCGCCCGCACGGGAAGAACCGGTAGCTCCCCCATCCCGGCCCGCACCTTCATCGCCGATCGCGGCAAGGCTCGTCCAACCGCCACCTGCGCCTCTGGTCGCAACACCACCAACGGCCGCAGCCAAACCCGTCCAGGCGGAGCCGGTCGCAGTCGTACCACCAGCCCCACAACCTGCCGCGCCGCAGGCTGCTCCAGCACCGCCGGCACCTGCTGCCGACCGTATTCCTGAACCGAGCATCGAAGACGTGTTCGAGGCCGCCCGCAAACGCGTGATGCCCACAGAGCCGGCCGAGCAACCGTCCGCACCGGCGAGCAGACCTGAGCCCGTACGTCCCGCGCAACCGGGAAGCAGCGAGTTCGAAAAGTTCCTCGAGGAGGAAATGTCGTCCCACCTCGACTTGGTTAAGGCGCAGCAAGCCGCACCGCGCCCGGTACCGACCGTTCTTCCACCCTCTCCACAGTCGAACGCGCCTGCGATCGCCGCAGCTTCGGTCACTGCAAAACCGGTGCCGTCCGCGGGGCCTGCAACGACATCAGCCCCGCCGCAATCGGCCACGGCAGCCCCCAAGTCCTCACAGCCTGCGAAGGAAGAGCCGAACCTGCAGACGGAAATCGCCCGCATCTTCGGCGAGATGAATCCCGGCCGGAACGAATAACGGCTCAAGTGATATCACCCAAGAAAAAGCCCGCCGGCAAACCGGCGGGCTTCAAATCAGATGCCGTGACCAAGCGAGTTTGTCTTACTCGTCGCGGTAGACCTTTTCACGGCGCTCGTGACGTTCCTGGGCTTCGATCGACAACGTGGCGATCGGGCGGGCATCGAGGCGCTTGAGGCCGATCGGCTCACCGGTTTCCTCACAATAGCCGTAGGTGCCATCCTCAATGCGCTGCAACGCGGCATCGATCTTGGCGATCAGCTTGCGCTGCCGGTCACGGGCGCGAAGTTCAATGGCCCGGTCGGTTTCGGAGGAGGCACGATCCGCAAGGTCCGGATGATTGGCGCTTTCTTCCGCGAGGTGGTCGAGAGTCTCCCGGGCTTCCCTGAGAATGTCGTTCTTCCAAGCAATCAGTTTAGCGCGGAAGTATGCCCGTTGGTTGGCGCTCATGAACTCTTCGTCTTCCGAGAGCACATAGTCGCTAAGATTGATCTTCTCACTCACGCGATTCTCCTGAGAACATCTCACTTCGCGGGTGTATATCCCTTCAATGATACGCGTTCAAGTCTAAAGCAATCGTTTAAGCAAACACTAATAGTATAATGAAACGCTCATAAACGACTAATATTTATGCATTTTTCGAATCGCGCCGCCTATTTCCTCGGCGACAGCCTCAAGCCCATCCTTCCACTTACTCCACAACCCACCGGCTGTGGTTGACGGACCTCCCCCTCTGCCGCTAGTGCATGGGCCCGATCAGCCTCGCACCTGAAGATTTCGGATGACGAATGTAACTCCGCCGCCCTACCGGATTTACCTTTTGCGCCATGCCAAGGCCGGCTGGGCACGTCCTGGTGAGCGCGACTTCGATCGCGAGCTGACCGATGAGGGCTATGCCGAGGCCGAGGTCGTGGCCGATCTGGCGGCCGATCGTGGCTACCGGCCGGATCTGGTGATCAGCTCAACCGCTGCCCGCTGCCGCCAGACAGCCGAAGCGGTGCGCCGCGCCTTCGACGAAGAGATCGAATTTCGCTTCGTCGACGACCTCTACAACTGCCCGGCCGACAGCTATTTCGACATGTTGGACGCACTGCGCAATTTCAACGCCGTGATGATGGTCGGTCACAATCCCGCGATTGAGGAAGTGCTGGCGACCCTCATTGGTCTCGACGCTTTGGCAGAACAGGTGCCGGGCGGCTATCCGACCGGCGGACTGGCGGTTATCGACCACATTGAGGAGCCCGGTTCCGGCAAGGCCTGGAAACTGGTCGATTTTCTGAGCGAGTAGTCGCGACTGGACGTCGCGCCACCATTCGCCTTTCATCGCTGCCCCATGCTTCCTATATTGCGAGCGTAGACAGTCCGGGAGCATGACTTGCCGCCGAGAATTACCACATTCGCCGATGAGGCGGTCATCGCGCTCGATAACCTTGCTGACCGCGCAGTCCATCTGATGCATCCGACGCTGAGACTCGGCGTCACCGGCCTCTCCCGATCAGGCAAGACCGTCTTCATCTCTTCCCTTGTCCATAATCTTCTGAACGGCGGGCGCCTGCCGCTGTTCGAACCGCTGCAATCGGGTCGCATCAAGTCGACGCGACTGGAGGAGCAACCGGACGACGCGGTGCCGCGCTTCCAGTACGAGGACCATATCCGCTCTCTGGTTCGCGACCGCATCTGGCCGGATTCGACCCGAGCGATCTCGGAGTTGCGCCTCACCATCGAATACGAGAGCGCCAGCGGCTGGGGACGGTTCTTCTCGCCCGGGCGCCTGTCGATCGACATAGTCGACTATCCCGGCGAGTGGCTGCTCGACCTGCCGCTGCTGGCACAAGATTTCCGCACCTTCTCCGACAACACCGCAGCACTTGCCCGCACGGGCATCCGTGCCGAGCTGTCGAAGGAATGGCTGGCCGAGGCAGAAACCGTAGACATGGACGCGCCCGCCGACGAGATGACCGCACGACGCCTGTCTCATGTCTTTTCGGCCTATCTGCGGGCATGCAAGGCCGACGAGCGGTCGCTCTCCACCCTGCCGCCCGGCCGTTTCCTGATGCCTGGCGATCTTGACGGCTCGCCGGCGTTGACCTTCGCTCCGCTTCCGGCGATGCCTCCGGGGCCTGCCCCCGTCGGCTCGCTGCGCGCGATGATGGCCCGCCGCTTCGAGGCCTATAAATCGGTCGTGGTGAAGCCGTTCTTTCGCGAACATTTCGCCCGCCTCGACCGTCAGATCGTGCTGGTCGACGCGCTGCAGGCAATCAATCGCGGCCCGGAGGCGGTGCAGGATCTCGAGCGCGCGTTGGTGGATGTGCTGAGCTGCTTCCGGCCCGGCACCAACAATTTCCTCACCTCGCTCCTGCAGCGCCGGATCGACCGGGTGCTGATCGCTGCCACCAAGGCGGATCACCTGCATCACGAAAGCCATGACCGGCTGCAGGCGATCACACGGCGCCTCGTCGATCGCGCCATCCAGACCATCGGCCTCAGCGGCGCCGGCATCGAGGTGATGGCGCTCGCCTCGGTACGGGCCACACGCGAGGCGACCGTCCGCGAAAGCGGCGAAGATCTGCCGGTGATCGTCGGCACCCCGATTGACGGTGAAACGATCGCTGGTGAACGCTTCGACGGCAGGCGCAAGACCGCCGTGTTTCCAGGAGACCTGCCGGAAAATCCCGAATCCTTTTTCGCATCGCTGGAGCAGAACGAACCGGGCGCCGGACTACCGGACCTCAACATCGTCCGCTTCCGCCCGCCGGAGCTGGAACTGACCGGTGAAGGACTGAAGCTGTCGATCCCACACATCCGCCTCGACCGCGCCATGCAGTTCCTGATGGGAGACCGCCTCGCATGACCCTCCCGCCGAAGACGCCCAATGCCGGCCGCAAACCCGCCTCCTTCACGGTGAAGGACGGACCGGAACGCGCAGCGCCGAAGCCGGTGCTCCCGCGCTCACCGCGCAGCTTCGACAACGGTATCTCCATCGTTCCCGACGAGGAGGACGTCTTCCTCTCGATGACCGCCGACGACGCCGATTTGATCGAGAATCCGATCGCCACGCCGCGCAGACGACGCTTCTCGTTCCTGAAACTCGCGCTCGGCGCCTTCGGGCTTCTTGTATCGCTGGCTCTCGGCCTCTGGATCGACGGACTGATCCGCGACCTGTTCACCCGTGCCGACTGGCTGGGCTATTCGGCGCTCGCCGTGCTGGCAGTGGGTCTTCTCGCCACGGTGATCGTCATCGCCCGCGAGATCGCCGGCATCATGCGCATCGAAGCCGCGCAAATCCTCAAGGTCGAGGCCGCCGAGGCGATCGCCCTCAACCGCATGTCCGAGGCGCGTTCGGTCGTCGATCGCCTGACGAAACGCTTGTCGGTCCGCCCCGAAACGGCGAAGGGCCGCGCCACACTGGAGGCGAGCCGCGACGACATCATCGATCCGCCACATCTGATCGCGCTCGCCGAACGCGAACTGCTCGCCCCCCTAGACCGCAAAGCCCGCGCCCTCATCCTGAACGCATCGAAGCGCGTTTCCGTAGTGACGGCGGTCAGCCCGCGCGCCGTTGTTGATCTCGCCTATGTCCTGTTCGAGGTGGTACGCCTTGTCCGCGCGATGGCCGAACTCTATGGCGGACGACCGGGCCGGTTGGGAATGCTGCGGCTGTTGCGCGACGTGCTCGCCCATCTCGCCGTTACCGGCTCGATCGCCGTCGGCGACGGTCTTGCCCAGCAGATCCTTGGCCACGGTCTGGCGTCGCGCCTGTCCGCCCGCCTCGGCGAAGGTGTGATCAACGGCCTGATGACGGCACGGATCGGCATAGCCGCTATGGATCTCTGCCGTCCGCTCGCCTTTTCCGCCACCAAGCGCCCCGGGATTACCGATTTCCTTTCCGATCTCGCCCCGAGCATGAAGAGCGAAATATCTTCGAAATGAATTCATCCGTCGGGAATTGCCGAACGTTGACGAATATGGTTAAGGAAATGAAGCATTAACCACTCCGCGTTAAGGTGCGGACAGGTTCAGGTTGCTCGTACCAAGGTAGCTCCCGATGTCTTTCCGTTCATTTACGCTCGTCGGCGCGTCCATCGCTCTCTCTCTGGCAGCTTCGCTCGCCGTTCCATCCAAGGCTGATGCGGCTTCGCGGGACAAACGCTTCTTCGATTCCGTCGCAGGCACCTGGACCGGTCCCGGCGAAATCGTCGCCGGCAAGTACAAGGGTACCAAGTTCACCTGCAACCTGACCGGCATTTCCGCGGAGGGTCCGGCTGGCCTCACGCTGGACGGTACCTGCCGCGTCGGCGTCTTCTCCCAGCCGATGAAAGCTGTGATCTCGCAGGTCGGCAACGGCTATCAGGGCCAGTTCCTTGATGGCGCCAACGGCAAGGGCCTCGATATCGTGTCGGGCACCGTCAGCCGGGACAAGGTCGTCATGGGCATCAACCGCGCCAAGCTGAACGGCGCCATGGTTGCCCGCCTGCAGAACCAGACGGCAATGAACATCACGATTTCGGTGAAGGTAGAGGACCAGCTCGTCCCGGTCATCGGCCTCAAGCTCAACCGGCAAGCTGCCGCCGACGCGAAGAACTGATCCGAACCTTTTGGAATTCGAACGGCCGCGCTTCTCCGGAGGCGCGGCCTATTCCGTTTCGGCCCACCAAGTGCCGTCGGTGCTGGCGGCCACGATCCCGCCGGCGTCGATGACCGAAAGCCATTCTGACACCTTGCGTCCGGAGATATCGAGCCCTGGTGCGATATCGGCAAGCGGCACCAGCACGAAGGCGCGCTCGGTAATACGCGGATGCGGGATGGCCAGCGTTTCGGTTGACACATCCTGTTCGTCATAGGTCAGGATATCGATGTCGATGGTCCGTGGTCCCCAACGCTCGATGCGTACCCGCTTCATCTCCTGTTCGATGCCAAGGCAAAGCTCCAGCAGTGGCTGTGGGGCGAGCCTCGTTGCGACCATGGCGCAACAATTCAGGAAATCCGCCTGATCCGTCTTGCCCCACGGCGGCGTGCGATAGAGACGTGACACGGCAAGTACCCGGCAGTTCGGATCTCCGTCGAGCCGCTGAAGCGCCGCCGCCATCGCAACGCGTGGATCCCCGATGTTTCCGCCGAGGCCGAGGGTCGCGGTCGACCATCCGTCAGCGGACCTGTTCAACGCTCACCTCTACATAATCGAGAACGCCCTGGATCGGAGCCGATGGCTTGCGGACAGTTACCCGGGCACGCCGGATCGGCGGGAATTTGTCGAGCAGCATCCGGGAAATGTCGAGCGCCAGCGCCTCGATCAACTGCCGGCGGGTGCCGAGCACGACTTTTTCGATCTCCTTGAAGGCGATGCCGTAGTTGACCGTGTTGTCGAGGGCGTCGAGCTCAAGCGAATTTCCCGCCTCTACGTCGAGTTCGGCATCAACGAAGAACCGTTGACCCAGCTCCTCCTCCTGCGGATAGACGCCGTGGCGCGCGAAGAAGGCGCAGTTCTTGAGGGTAATGGTGTAGCGTCCGGTCAAATGGCCGATCCTTCTGTCAGGCGCATGCGTACTGCCAGAATAGCATCGGCGACCCGGAGCGCGTCGCGATTGACCGCGACATTATGCACCCGGAAAACCGAAGCGCCTTCGAACCGCAGAAGCGCGGACGTCGCCGACGTCGCGACATCCCGCTCGGAGGTCTGCCGCCCGGTCAGCGTTCCGAGGAAGCGTTTCCGCGACGTACCGACCAGCAGCGGCAAGCCGAATTCGCGCAACTCCCCGAACCGCGCCATGAGCTCGACGTTTTCCTCCTCCGTCTCCTTCGCGAAACCGAAGCCGGGATCGAGGACGATGGCGTCGCGTCCAATGCCCGCAGCCGCGGCCATGGCAAGGGAACGTTCGAAAAAGACCTTTTGATCCGCGATGGCGTCGGCAAGTTTCTCCCGGCCTCGCCCGGTATGCATGATACAAACGCCGGCCGAAGCTTCCGCGACCACGGACGCGATCTCCGGTTCCCGCTGCAGCCCGTGCACGTCGTTGACGATGTGGGCACCGGCGGCGAGCGCCAGCCTCGCGGTCTCGGCCCGGTAGGTATCGATGGAAATGACCACATCGCCTTCACGGGCGAGCCGCTCGATCACGGGCAGGACCCGGTCCTGTTCCTCGGCCGGTGTTACGTCCGCAGCGCCGGGCCTTGTCGATTCGCCGCCGATGTCGACGATCGCCGCCCCCTCCCCGACACAGCGCATCGCGTGATCGAAAGCCGCTTCGGTCGTGGCATGCCGGCCGCCGTCGGAAAAGGAATCCGGCGTCACGTTGACGATCGCCATGATCAGGCTCTCCCGGCCCAAGGTCAGGCTACGACCATGCCCGATCCGCCATATCGTCTCAACAATCTGCCCCATCGAACCGCACTCCCGTTGAAAAAACTCGACCCGATATTGCGCTTGCCATGGCTATGCCCCAAGGTCCTCCTAAATACAACCGAATGGACATGCCTATGATCTCCGTGCGCGGCTTCGCGACCATCCTCCTCGCCGCGACCCTCGCCTTTGTGCCCGGCCAGTCTTCCGTAGCGGAAACGATCGTTCACAAGCGCACAACCTATTTTTCGATCGGCGGCATGACCGCGGAAGAGCTGGATCACGAGCTTTCGCGGCGCGGCCCCATCACCCAGTCGACCGGATCGCGCCATCCCGGCGCCACCCGGATCAAGTTCGACGGGGAGCTGACCTATGTCGAAAAGGGCGGCCGCTGCCGCATCGGCAAGGCCAAAGTCGTCGTCGATACCCATCTGATCCTGCCGCGCTGGAAAAACCGTCGCAAGGCGAACCGGGAACTCGGCATGGTTTGGGACGCCCTGTCGAGTGACATAAAACGCCACGAAGAACGCCATGCCGAGATCGCGCGTCAGCATGCGAGGCGGCTCGAAAAGAACCTGAAGGCCCTGCCGGCCATGAGGAGCTGCGAGCGCCTGCAGGAGCGCGTCCAGGATCTGTCGGACCGGGCGATCGAAGTACATGACGCCGATCAGTTGCGGTTCGACAGGGTCGAATCGATCAATTTCGAGCGTCGTCTGGTGCGGATCCTCGAAAACAGACTCGAACGATCAAAGAAGAACAACTGACGGAGAAAAAGCTGCGCCGTCCGGTGCTTCCCTTGCGTGAAGCTTACGCGCGAGCCTGTGAATAACGGACTATTTCTCGTCGTAGAACTTGATAAAAATCTGAAATACAACTGTTATCAACGCATACAAATGGCGTTGATGGTCCGAGTCTCCTGGCGCGTCTGGTGCCGCGGGTGTCTCCTCCCTCTCCCGTCGGTGATGCGCCCCCCTGCCTCGCTCGTCGCGCACCGACGCAGCGAGGCCTTTTTGTGGGGAACCGGCTGCGGCGTCAGCCCTGCCGCTCAGGAACGTTGACCACGAGGCCGTCGAGGGCCGGCGTGATCTTGATCTGACAGGAAAGCCGCGAATTCGGGCGCACGTCGATCGCGAAATCGAGCATGTCCTCTTCCATCGGTGATGGCTGGCCAGTGGCCTCGACCCAGGCCTCGTCCACATAGACATGACAGGTGGCACAGGCACACGCGCCGCCACATTCCGCCTCAATCCCGGGCACGGAATTGCGGACGGCGTTTTCCATCACGGTGGAACCCGGCTCGACGTCCAGCTCGTGGCGGGTCCCGTCGAACGCGACAATAGTCAGTTTTGTCATTTTGATGTCAGTCCAGGCTAGGCTTCTTGAAGTGGCCCGGAGTCATCCACCAATTCATTCGCCCAGTCAACAAAATGAGGGCGTGCGAAGGCCGCGCAATCCGTCGCGGCCGAATTGGCTTCGGCTTGCCTTGGCCTCAGCGGCAGAGCTTGAGGATGAAATTCTCGGCCTCGACGATCGCAGCGCTGACCACTGCCAGATTGGCGGCGGAGGCACCTTCGCGCTCGAGGGTATCGGCGGCATCACTGACGCGGTTTGCCCCGATCTGGTTGGCGGCGCTCTTCAGGCGGGTGGCGGCTTCCAGCACCGCACGGCCATCCTCGCTGAGCAGATTGAGGAGACACGCGCGCGCCTGACGGCTATAAGCCTTCAGCGCCTCCATTTCGCGCTCCTTGTCGCCTTTCGTCTGGGCGGCGAGGAAAACGAGGTCCACCGGACGGGACTTCGAGATGTTGGCGGCAGGGACCGCGACGGGCGGTTCGAATGCAATGTTCAAGGCGGCCATGGTCTGGTTTCCTGAGTTTTTGTCATTTGGCCCGGACATCCTGCGCGGCAATCGTCGCTTTCGCGTTAAATGCCACGCAGTTAGGCCGAAAAAGTCCCAACATGGTTAATTTTCGGTAAATGCTTATACGCATTCGCATTTCGACCCGTTTGGGAGTTTAAATGCTGTTAACAACCCCGATCGAAACCGCCCGCTGTCGCGGCCGATTAATTGTCACGGCCCGGTGAATGTGTCACTACGATACGGATGAATGGGCGAATGTCTTCAAACCTTTGCCCGGAAAGACCGAAGGATGATATGAGAATTTCATCCGTAGCTTGAATGGGCAAGTTCAGGCGGTCGAAGCATGATCAGGGGCGTTGCATCCATGCGTGGCGGCAAATGCGGCGACTCCGAAGGACGGATCTGCCGATGCTCTCAAGGCGGTCGGCGGAAGGGGGCAAGGCGGAACTGGCTTAGAAAGCGGTAACGAGGCGTAACCCTATGGCGAACAACAAAACGAGCGAATCGATCGACGAAAGCGCTTACCAGGCATTGGAAGCAGCACTTCGGGTCGAATTCGACGAGACCGAAAAGCCGGCGCCCGACAGACGGTATGCGCCGGACGCTGCGGAGGTCAAAGTGTCCGAACAGTCCAGTACGCGTACCGCTGCAGAGCGCAGGAGCGGCAAGAACAGCCGTCCGGGCGATGCCGGAGAGCCGACGCCTAAGGCTCCGTCCTTCGAGCCGGCCAACGACGCCTCCCGCCGCACCTCGGCCGCCATCATGAAGTCGCTCGACGGTGCCTCCATGCGTAGCGCCCTGCGCAACGCCACGATCGTGTCCGTCGCCTGGGTGATCGGCGCGCTGGGCCTGACGCAGCTTCTTTTCGGCTCGGTTATCTGGCAATCGCCATCGGTTTCCGAACTCGTCGCCAATCCGGGCCTCGTCGCGATCCTCGTCGGCACCATCCTGCCGGTCATGCTGTTCTTCGCCTTCTCGATCATGATGGCCCGCGCCCATGATCTGAGGAATGCCGCCCGTTCCATGGCCGAGGTCGCGCTTCGGCTTTCCGAACCGGAAACCATCGCTTCCGATCGCATCATGACCGTCGGTCAGGCTGTGCGCCGCGAAGTCTCGGCGATGAACGAGGGCATCGAACGCACCATTGCCCGCGCGACCGAGCTCGAAACGCTCGTTCATTCCGAGGTCTCGGCTCTGGAGCGCAGCTATACCGACAACGAATTGCGTGTGCGCAGCCTCGTCCACGAGCTCGGTTCCGAGCGCGACGCCATCCTCAACCACGCCGAACGCATCCGCACGTCGATCATCGGCGCGCACGAGCAGTTGAAGGAAGACCTGTCGCTGGCGACCGAGGAGATCAGCGTTCGCCTCGCCACTTCTGGCGAAGCCTTCGCCTCGCTGCTCGATACCCGCACCGCGACGCTGATGGAGAAATCCGACGCCGCCGCAACCGCGCTCGGCAGCCTGCTCGCGACCAAGACGGAAAACCTTGTCCAGGCCCTCAGCGTATCCGGCATCTCGCTCGCAAGCGAGTTCGACACCCGCCTGCAGGCGCTGACCTCAACCCTTTCCGAAAGCGGCCAGAAGCTGCTCGGCGAGTTTGAAACGCGCGCCTCGACGCTCGAAGCCAATACCGAACGGCTGAACGAAGCACTGATCGAACGTTCGCGCCAACTCGATGAAACCCTGGCGGAGCGCGCCCGCGCCATTGCCGACAGCCTGAACAATGGCGAACGCGACATCACCACTTCGCTGGAATCCGTTCTCTCCAGGCTCAACGCCGCGCTCGACGAGAAGGGATCCTCCTTCCGTCAGAGCCTGCAGTCGAGCGTCGATGACGTGGTGGTGGATCTCGATCTGCGCACGGGCCTGTTCGAGGAACGCCTGCAGGGCACGATCGGCCAGATCAACACGATCTTCGACGACAGCGTGTCGCAGTTCGCCACCGCGTTCGACCAGCGTGCGGGGTCGCTCGAGGCCAAGCTCACCGACAGCCTGAGCCGCATCAACGCCTCGCTTTCCGGCAACGTGGAGTCGCTTCATGGCCTCCTGAATACCGGTATCGAACGCATCGACGCCTCGCTCTCCGGTAACGTCGAAGCTCTCGACGGCCTGTTGAATTCGAGCATCGAACGCATCGGCTCGACCCTCACCGACCAGTCCTTCGCCCTTGCGACGACGCTCGGCACGGGGCAGGAACTGGTCGAAACCGCGCTCTCCGAACACCAGGCCAAATTCCAGCAGGCATTTGCTGAACGCTCGGCCGAAGTCATCTCGACCTTCGAAAGCGGCCAGCGCCTTCTTGCTGAAACCCTGCAGGAGAAGACGGGCGAAATCGACACCCTCCTGTCGAGTGGCGTTGATAACGTCACCCGCAGCCTGGAAAGCCGCGCCGGCACGCTGATCGGTGCCATCTCCGGCACCGAGGAACGACTGTCCGAAACGCTCGGCACCCGCAGCCGCGAGATCACCGAAGCTCTTGAGCTCGGCCAGGAGCGTCTCGTCCAGAGCCTCGAATCCCGCACCGAAGCGCTTGCGCAATCGCTCTCGGGCACCGAAACCCGCCTCGCCGACATCCTGGAGCGGCAGGGTACGGCGATCAGCGAAACGGTGTCCGACGCAGAACTGCAGATCGAAACAGCGCTGGCGATCCGCGCCGAAACGCTGCAGCAGGCGCTCACCGACAGCCATCGCCAGATCGATGAAAGCCTGGCGCGCCATACCGACAGTCTTTCGACAAGCCTTGCTTCCGGCACGGATCGTCTGGAAACGGTGCTGCAGGGTGCGGAAGAGCAGATCGATCAGAACCTCGCACGCCACAGCGAAAGCCTGTCCGGCACGCTGGCGGCCAATACCGAGCGACTGGAAACAGTCCTTCGCCAAGCCGAGGAGCAGCTTGGAAACACGCTGTCCGAACAGGGCGCGGCTATGGGTGCAAGCGTCGCCGCAAGCGCCGGCATGCTGGAGCTCGCTCTGGAGGGACAGACCGACTCGCTGCGCCAGGCAATCGACGAAAGCGCCAAGGCGCTGGACGAGCGGCTGCGCAGCACGGTCGGCGCGATTTCCGGAGAACTCGGTGCTGCCGCCGCGGACGTCAACCGCTCGGCCCAGGACTTCTCCGAGCGCATGGAAAAGTCGATCGGCGGTATGACCAGCCGTCTCGACGAGACCTCACAGCGCATCGAGACCAGCCTCGGCACGCTGGAAGACCGCATACGCAACGGCCTCGACGGTGTGGACAGCGTCGTCGACGATGCCGGCGAGAAGTTCTCGGCCCGCCTCTCCGAAAAGGTGGCGGACATGCAGCGCGTCGGTTCCGAGACCAGCGAGCGCATCGCCCGTGTCATCGAAGATGGCGCCACCAAAGTCGCGGAGACCTTCGACGGTCGTACTGCACAGATCGATGAGCGCCTGTCCACGATGGACCGTGCACTCAACATCGGCCTCGAAAACGTCAACCGCACTATCGAAAGCAAGGCGGCGGGGCTCGCGAACGCACTGCGCGCCGCCGTCTCGGATGCAGCCCAGCAGATCGATACGGAAGCCAGCCGCTCCGTCGAGAAGCTCGGCGAGACGGGTGAGCAGCTTGCGGCTCGCGTCGCCAACTCGGCGACCAGCGTCACCCGCAGCTTCGAAGAAGCCGGCGAAGCACTGGAAGCCCGTGCAGAAGCCGTCCGTGCCGCCCTCTCCGGCAGCACCGCCGAGGCGACCGCTTCACTCGACGCTGTCGAGAAGGCACTCGAAGCGCGCGGCAGTGCGATCCGCTCGGTCCTCGACGAACGCACCCGCGAGCTGAACTCCATGCTCTCCGGCCGCGCCGCCGAACTGAACCGCATCCTGGACGAACAGGCCCTGCCGGCGATCGAACAGTACACCCGTACCGGCAAGACGATCGCCGACAGCGTCGCCAGCGCCGTGCAGGAAGGCGCCGAACGTATCCGGTCGGAGAATGCCTCGATCGTCAACGCGATCGCCGAACGCACCGACCAGGCCATCCGGACCTTCGGCGCGACCGAAAATTCGCTCGTTGCCGGAGCAAGTCAGCTCATCCAACGCCTCGAAGCAAACAGCGCCGCCATTTCGGAGACGCTGCAGCGGGCCGCCCAGGAGATCTCCTCCGCCGACGAGCGGCTGGACGCGACGACCAACCGTTTCGCCGAAACCACCTCCCGCGCTTCGGATTCGCTGTCGAGCTCGAGCCGCCTGCTCGACGACAAGCTGCAGCGCCTGGCCTCCGTCTCCGACGAGACGCTGTCGCAGGTCAGCAGCATCGTCAGCCGCTTCGGCGATCATTCCCGCATCCTCGGTCAGGCCTCGGAACTGCTCGCCGTCGCCCAGTCGAACCTCGCCGGTACGCTGGAGGAACGCCAGCAGGCGCTGCGCGACCTCTCGGTCGGCCTTGTGAAGCGTTCGGAAGAAATCGAAAACACGATGAAGTCGCTCGGCAGCATGGTCGAAGTTGCCTTCGATCGCGTCGAGGAGCGCTCCAACCAGGTGGCCGGCAACCTGCGTCAGTCGGTCTCCTCGTCCTTCTCGGACATCGGTCGCATCCTCAGCGAAACCGAAAAGCAGGCAACCACAACGGCGGCATCCATGCGCGAAGCCCTGATGTCGGCTGGTCAGGACGTCGCTCAGTCGCTTGAAAGCGCGCTCTCGGAAGCCGAGAAGCGTTCAGGTGAACTGGCCAACCGCCTGCGTTCCGGCCTGTCCGGTTCGTTCAGCGACGTCGATCGGCTGCTGGCCGAAGCAGGCCATCGCTCCGACGCCACCGCCGCCCATCTGCGCGAGGCGCTCAAGGGGGCGGTTGAGGATGCCGTCGGTCGCTTCGCCGGCGCGACGGAAGAAATCCGCCGCTCGGCCCAGGACATCCGCAAGGAACTGGACATGACCCGCAACGAACTGAAGCGCGGTGCGTTCGACCTGCCGGAAGAAGCCAAGGAAAGTGCGGCCGCCATGCGCCGCGCCGTCTCCGAGCAGATCCGCGCCCTGCAGGACATCTCGCAGCTCGTCGGCCGTTCGGTCCAGCCGCTGGAAGTTTCCACCCCGCGTGCCTCGGCTCCCGCCCAGGCCGCACCGGCACCGGTGGCTCAGCAGGAACCGCCGCGCAAGGCTCCCGCCCCGGCTCCGGCACAACAGACCCGCCCGGCTACCCCGTCCGAACCGTTCGGCCTTCGCGGCAGCCTCGGCGTCGAACAGGCTCCGGCCCGCCAGACGGCACCAGTCGCCCGTAGCGACGAAGGCGGCGGCTGGATCAGCGATCTGCTGCGCGGCGCCTCGCGCGACGAACAGGCCGAGCCGCAGACCCGCCCGGTTGCGCGACAGCCCGAGGCTCAGCCGGTCCGCAACGGCGACAACCGCAACCCGCGCCATGTGGTGGAATCCCTGAACTCGCTGTCGGTGGACATCGCCCGCGCCATCGACCACGACGCGTCGGTCGAGTTGTGGCGCCGCTATCAGCGCGGCGAGCGCGACGTTTTCACCCGTCGCCTCTACACACTGAAGGGTCAGCAGACCTTTGACGAGATCAAGCGCAAGTACGACCGCGAACCGGAATTCCGCGTGGCCGTCGATCGCTACATTGCGGATTTCGAGAAGCTGCTCGCCGACGTCGCTCGCACCGATCGCGACAAGAGCGTCACGCAGTCCTACCTCACCTCGGATACCGGCAAGGTCTACACCATGCTGGCTCACGCGGCAGGACGCTTCAACTGACCGCGGCCAGACATTTCGAATGACAAAAAACCGCCGGCCATAAGCCGGCGGTTTTTTGTTTTCTGGAAGAAAGTCTGGAAGAAAGATGGCAGAAGCGACGCGCAGGCGAATTGCTCTCGACAGGCTAGATAGCGGTCAGCGTCCAGTTCACGATGTCCGCCGTCACCTTCGCGAAAGCGCGATCAAGCGCGGAAATGAAGGCGCTGTTCTGCGAACCGGAAGTCGGGACCGAGGCGCGGAACACCTGCTGCGCCTTTACCGTGCCGTTACGGTCATTCAGGAGCTTGACGGAAATCTCGACATTGGCGCGGTTGGGTCCACTGGTATCGATCTCGAAGGCGCGGATGTCACTCACCAGCTGGTAATCGATCGCCAGGCCCTGCCCCGGTCTGCCGACGCCGCCGAGCCGCCCCGTGTTCTCGAAGGCCTCCACCAGCCTGGCCTGGACCATACTCGGCAGCCTGTCGCTCCACTGGGCGCGGGAAAGATAGCCCACTTCCGACGACGAAACACGCACGACGACCTGCTCGCTGTCGAGCAACTTGATCGCCGTTGGATCCGGCACCAGAAGCTGTCGGGACTTGGCCGAAGCCCCTCCCTCGACCAATGCCGCAGATAGGTCGAAGGTATCGTTCTTGGCGCCCGTACCGCAGCCGGAAAGCACGGCCCCGACGTACACTGCCAGCAGGCTATGCGTCACCAGACGTCGGCGCACCGAACGCCCCGAGACCCTTTTCACCAGCCCGCCTTCCCGCATGTCCACCCCTTAACGCCTTGTGCGACCGTCAAATTGCTTGACGGTTTCTCCGCCAAAAATCAATCGCTGCGGATTCTGGTCAAAATTGTTGACCGCCTGATTGAGATTGCGCACGGCAGCGCGCGTATCGCTTATGAGCGACTCGACGTCGCGAAGACCGGTGCCGGAGAATCGGGCCAGATTGTCGGTGATCGGACCGATCTTGGAGTTCAGATTATCGGCAACGGCGCGAATCGATTCCAGCGTACGGCGAGCCTCGGCCGAGAGCGACTTGGTCTCATCGGTGCCGAGCAACTCGTCCACCTTGCGCAGGATGCTGTCGACGCGATCGGAGGAATTGTTGAGCTTGTTCGCAAGCTGGGTGAAATCGGTGATCGCCTGGTCGATATCCTCCCGCCGACCGCTGACATTCCTGCCGACCTCGGCGAAGGAGGAGATCGCCTGCCGGGCCTCACCCGTTGCGACGGAAATATCATCGACAGCCTTGCTCACCTTCTGGCTGTCGACGGCGGCAATCAACTGATCGACGCGATCGAGCGTCGAGTTGGCATTCTGGCCGAACTGCTTGAAGTTCTCGATAGTGGCCTGCAGCTCCTCGACCACAGGGCCGGCCTTGGCCGATATATCGGCAGCGTTCTTGCTGACCGTCTCGACATTGGAGAGGATGGTGTCGATCTTCTTCGCGTCAACCGCGCGGATCAGGTCCTCCACCGCTGTCAGCGTCGAATCCAGCCGGCCCGACAGGCCCGTGACGGTGTCCGACAGCGCGCTCACGCTTTTCAGGAAGGCATCGATACCATCGGCATTGTCAGCGAGCGCCTTCGAGAAGGTTTCGGCGTTGCGCACGGTGTTGGTGAGCGGCGCCCGCGCGTCCTGAATGAAGCCCTGCAGATCGCCGATCGCATCGTCCGCCCGCCGCAGGATCTTGTCGGCGGTGGCGAGAATATTGGTCACGCTCGACTGATCCGCCACCAGGACGGCCGGCTCGTCGCGTTCGATCGATTCGCGCAGGATTTCCCTGTCGCCCGGCTCGCCGCCGGAAAGCTCGATATAGGCAGCGCCGGTCAGGCCCTGTATCTCGAGCACGGCTCTGGAGGATTGTGTCACAGGCGCGTCTGCCCTGATCTCCGTCATGGCGATGGAGAACTTCGGATCGGCCTTGTCGATGAACAGGCTGCGCACCGAGCCAACGGGAATGCCGTTGAAGCGCACAGGCGACCCGACGCTCAGACCATTGGCCGAGCCGGGAATGCGGATGATCAGTTGCGCAGTCGGACCGCCGCGGCCGTATTCGGACATCCAGTAGATGAAGCCGAAAGCCGCGAAGATCACGATCACTGCGAAGAGTCCGACGATTGCGTAGTTGGCTCTGGTTTCCATATCGTCACTTTATCGGATTTCGCCGGACTTTTCGGCCGGAACTATCGAGCGAGCCCGCTTGCCGCGGAAATACGAGCGCACCCACGCATCGTCGCAGGCGAGCATATCTTCTATCGTACCCTCGACCAAGACCCGCTTCTGCCCGAGGACGGCAATTCTGTCACAGACCGAAAACAGGCTGTCTAGGTCGTGGGTAACCATGTAGACGGTAAGGCCCAGCGTGTCGCGGAGGCGCGCTATCAACTCATCGAACTCAGAGGCACCAATCGGATCAAGACCCGAGGTCGGCTCGTCGAGAAAGACGAGGTCAGGATCGAGCGCAAGCGCGCGAGCCAACCCGGCCCGCTTGATCATCCCGCCGGAAAGTTCGGACGGGTACTTGTCCGCCGCGTCCACGTCCAGGCCGACGAGCTTGATCTTCAGAAGCGCGAGTTCGTCCATCAGCCACTTGGGAAGATCGAGATATTCCCGCATCGGCACCTGGATGTTTTCCTTGACGGTAAGCGACGAGAACAAGGCCCCGTGCTGGAAGAGCACCCCCAAACGCATATCAAGCGTCGTCCGTTCCTCCTCTGTCGCCTTGTCGTAGTCTGTGCCGAGGATCTCGATACTGCCCGAGCGGCGCGGCAGCAGTCGCAGGATGGTGCGCATCAGCACCGATTTTCCGGCGCCGGAGGCGCCGACGAAACCGAGAATCTCGCCGCGATAGATGTCGAGGTTAAGGTGTTCGAGCACCACCTTGCGGCCGAACCCAACGGTGACGTCGCGCACCGACAGCACGATTTCCCGCTCGCCTTTCCCTGCTGATCCTGCCGCCAATGCCCCCTCCTAGAAATCGATCGCCGAATAGAACATGGCGAACAGGGCATCCACCAAGATGACGATGAAAATGGCCTTCACCACCGAAGCGGTAACGTGGTGGCCGAGCGATTCAGCGCTGCCGCCGACCTTCATTCCCTCGACGGCGGCGACAACGCCGATCAGGAGCGCCATGAACGGCGCCTTGATCATGCCGGACGCGATCGTCGAATAGTCGATCGCCTCGTGCAGCCGCGAGATGAAGACCTGGTAGGTGACGCCGGAATAGATATTGGCGACCAGCGCAGCGCCGACCAGCGCCGCGAAATTGGCGATGACGGCGAGCAGAGGCAGCGCGATCGTCAGCGCCACGAGTCGCGGAAACACCAGCACGCCAATCGGGTTGAGGCCGATCACCTTCAGTGCGTCGACCTCCTCGCGCATCTTCATCGAGCCGATTTCCGCCGTGATTGCGCTGCCCGAACGGCCGGCGATCATTATCGCGGTCAGCAGCACGCCGATCTCGCGGAGCTGAAGGATGCCGACGAGGTCGACGACGAAGATTTCCGCCCCGAAATAGCGGAGCTGGAACGCGCCTTGCTGGGCGATGATTGCTCCGATCAGGAAGGACATCAGCGAAATGATCGGAACGGCGCGCACGCCCATGTGGTCGAGTTGGTTGACCACAGCGGCCGGAGAGACGCCACTGCCGCGACCGAGCTTCATCTGGGCGCCGCGCACGGCCGAGCCGATCACGTAGAGCATGGCCACCGCATCGTCGTAGACGTTGTAGAGCCCCTCGCCGATCGGTGCGAAGATCCGCTGGAACAAGGGTTGCCTGGATATAGCGCGGCTCGGCGATTCCACTTTTTCCGGCAGCGCTTCGACGAGGTCGGCCGTGGTCGCGGTAGCTCCTACGAGCCGGACATCAGCGCCCGCGTTGCGGCGCGCCGACAGAAGGCGCCGCACCAGCCAGGCACCGGTGATATCCATCGCGCTCACTGCGCTGATGTCGACCTCGACCCTTCTATTTCCGGATGACGCAGCCTGCTCCTGAAGCGTCGGCAGGACGGAACCGACGCTTGTGTTCAGCCAGGCACCGGACAGCAGCAGGCGCTCCGCCTCGCCGTTCGCGGACACTTCGATCCGTGCGCTGTCAGGATGGGCCGGCTTCAAGCTTCTGCCATTCTCCGCTGTCACCACAGTTTTGACTTGCCGCGAGTCGCCGTTGCGCACCCCGGAGGCCGGACTATAGACAAGCGGCCGGCAAAAAGCATCCGCCGGCAAGCGGTTAAGCGGCAAGCGTCGCCTTCCGGCAACAGGGGGAGAATATCCGTCTCCAGGGTCAGGCGGCCTGGGCGTCCTTCGCCTTGCGCGGATCCGTGATGAGCACGGGAATGGCCGGCGGAACCAGAGCCTTCACGCCCTTCGGCGCGGCAATGAGATGGCTCCAGGAAATCATCTCGAATCGGCCGTCGAAATGCTCCACGACGGCCGTGCAGCTTTCGACCCAGTCGCCGGTATTGATGTAGTGGATGCCGTCGATGTCCTCCATCACCGCGTGATGGATGTGTCCGCAGATGACGCCGTCGACATCGTTGCGGCGTGCCTCATCGGCGACGATCCGCTGGAACTCTCCGATGAAGTTGACGGCCTGCTTCACCTGCTGCTTCGCCCAGGCGGAGAACGACCAGTAGGGCATACCGAGACGCCGTCGGACGGCGGCAAGGAGAACGTTGATGGCAATCGCCGCGTCGTAAGCCCAGTCGCCAAGATAGGCCAGCAGGCGGGCATTGCGGACAACAACATCGAACTGGTCGCCGTGCAGCACGAGATATTTCTTGCCGTCAGCCGTCTCGTGGACGATTCGGTCGGCCACCTCGATCCCGCCGAAATGCGTGCCGGGAAAGCCGCGCAGGAATTCGTCGTGATTGCCCGGAATATAGACGATCCGCGCGCCCTTGCGTGCCTGACGCAGCAGCTTCTGCACGACGTCATTGCAGCCTTGCGGCCAGTGCCAGCTACGCTTCAGTCGCCAGCCATCGACGATGTCGCCCACCAGTACGATCGTCTCGGCCTCATGTCCGCGCAGAAAGTCGAGCAGGAAGTCGGTCTTGGCGGCCTTCGATCCCAGATGCACGTCCGAGATGAACAGGGTTCTGAATTTTCGGGGTTCGGAATCGGCAGTCACGGTCACAGGCCTCTCGCTCCACGAGACTTCGCCCCTCCAAAACCAGAGTCGTATTGCAGGAAGATGACAATGCCGACGGAGTACCCTGACGGAACCTACCGGACGAGGTCCGGCAGCGAGCCCCGTGCGATTTCCGAGGCTTCAGCGCGATCAATCCCGAGAGCGACGAGAACCAGTTCGGAAACCTCGCTGCCAGTATCACGCCAGCTCCGGTAACCTTCCTGGACCAGCATCATTCCGGACAGCGTGGCGCCGCCGATGATGGCGATCATGGAGGTCACCTGCTCGACCGGCATCGTGTAGCGGCCCATGGCGATCGCTTTGGTTATATCCTCGGTCGTGGCCGCCGTCAGAAGGCCGCGCAACGCCTTGTTGCTGAAACCGAAATGAACGATGAACCGTCCCCATTGCGGCTCCTCGTGGGCGCGTCGGATGAAAAGACGGATACCGCAGGACAGCCGGCGCGCAGGGTCATCGAGCTCTGCCACACTGGCGCGCACTCTGTCCTGCATCTCGCAGGCCAGATCGCCGGCGACGTCCTCGAACAGGGTCTCCGGATTGTCGATCGTATTGTAGATCGTACCACGAGCAACGCCTGCCTCCTCCGCCAGATCGCTGACGGCCAATCGGGCCGAGCCCTTTCGCGCGAAGAGCCGCATGGCGGCTTCCCGAATGCGATCCTGCGCACCTGATTTCACGTTCACCGACCTCCGAAGTTGTCCGACGTTGTCTAACCCGGATCGCCCTCACCCGCCAAGTTGCGACAATAAGTCAAATTACGTCGAGATTGACATTTGAACACAACTGTTCAATTTTAAACATTGTAGATCAACAAAACATTTTCCGGCTCACACTTCCGGGCCGATTCAGGAGAACGCCATGAAGAAAGTGCTCCTCGCCTTGATGCTTGCCACAACCCTTGCAGGATGCTCGCAGACCACGAATTCGGCTTCCGACAAGGCCAACGCCTGCGCGGCTTCGGGCCTCAGCGCCGAAGAATGCGCCCGGTCGAAATACGGCATCCGTCCGACGTCGCTGCCCCCGGTCATTTCGCCGGTCACCTGACCTTCGAGAACCGCGACTTGCACGACCCGGCTTGGGTAAGCGCGGGAAACGTCTCTCGCTGTGCAACTTGAATCACACCGGCGTCACGCGCCGGTGCCCTCGCCTGAACGTCACGTTGGCATCCCCTTAGCCTTGCTCTCATAAAATCCATGAGGATGGCGGCTGGGTACTCCAAGTACCGGTCATTTGGTGTATGGAGGAGTCGATTTGATAAAGACGACCACAGGCGGTACAGCATGGATACCACGGACAAGAACAAGCAACAGGGCAGTATGCCCGCTGAACTCGATGAACAGGCGCTGTTCTACCACCGCTATCCACGGCCCGGAAAACTAGAGATCCAGGCAACCAAGCAGCTCGGCAACCAGCGCGACCTGGCGCTCGCCTATTCCCCCGGTGTTGCCGCTCCGTGCCTCGCCATCCGGGACGAGCCGGAAACCGCCTTCGACTACACGGCGCGTGGCAATCTCGTTGCGGTCATCTCCAACGGCACCGCCGTACTCGGGCTCGGCAACATCGGCCCGCTGGCCTCCAAGCCGGTGATGGAAGGCAAGGCCGTCCTGTTCAAGAAATTCGCCGGCATCGATGTGTTCGACATCGAGATCGATGCCCCTGAGGTCGACCGCATGGTCAGCACGATCTCGGCGCTGGAGCCGACATTCGGCGGCATCAACCTCGAGGACATCAAGGCACCGGAGTGCTTCGAGGTCGAACGACAGCTGCGGGAAAAGATGAACATCCCGGTCTTCCACGACGACCAGCACGGCACGGCAATCATCGTCGCGGCGGCCATCCTGAATGGCCTGGAACTCGCAGGCAAGTCGATCGCCAACGCCAAGATCGTCGCCTCCGGCGCGGGTGCTGCGGCGCTCGCATGCCTCAATCTGCTGGTTGCGCTCGGAGCAAACCGCGAAAACATCTGGGTGCACGACATCGAGGGTCTGGTCTACGTCGGTCGCGAAGTGCTGATGGACCCGTGGAAGGCGGTCTATGCCCAGAACAGCGACAAACGAGAGCTGGCCGAGACAATCGAGGGCGCCGACGTATTCCTTGGTCTTTCCGCCGCCGGTGTGCTGAAACCGGAACTCCTCGCCCGCATGGCCGAGAAACCCCTGATCATGGCGCTCGCCAATCCGACACCGGAAATCATGCCGGACCTCGCCCGCGCTGCCCGGCCCGATGCCATGATCTGCACCGGCCGTTCGGATTTCCCGAACCAGGTCAACAACGTTCTCTGCTTCCCCTACATATTCCGCGGCGCGCTCGATTGCGGTGCGACGACGATCAACGAGGAGATGAAGATGGCGGCCGTGCGCGCCATCGCCGAGCTCGCCCGCGAGGAGGTCTCCGAAGTCGCCGCTCGCGCCTATAGTGGCGAATCTCCCACCTTCGGTCCGAACTACCTGATCCCCTCGCCCTTCGACCCGCGTCTCATCCTGCGCATCGCGCCAGCCGTCGCCAGGGCCGCGGCTGAAACCGGCGTGGCCCGGCGCCCGATTGCGGATTTCGACACCTATCTCGACCAGCTGAACCGCTTCGTGTTCCGTTCCGGCTTCGTGATGAAGCCGATCTTCACGGCCGCCAAGAAGGCGACGAAGAAGCGGGTGATCTTCTCCGAGGGCGAGGACGAGCGCGTGCTGCGCGCCGCCCAGGTGCTGCTGGAAGAAGGTACGGGACGGCCAATTCTCATCGGCCGCCCGCAAATCATCGAAACCCGTCTCAAGCGCTTCGGCCTACGCATCCGTCCGGGAAAAGACTTCGAGGTCGTCAACCCGGAAGACGATCCGCGCTACCGTGACTATGTCGATGAGTACTTTACCCTCGTCGGTCGCGCCGGCATCAACCCGGAAGCCGCCCGCACGATAGTTCGCACCAACAGCACGGTCATCGGGGCGCTGGCCGTCCGTCGCGGCGACGCAGATGCTCTGATCTGCGGACTGGAAGGCCGATTCGACCGACATCTGCGCGATGTTCGTCAGATCATCGGCAAAAAGCCGGGCGTCTGCGCTTTCTCCGGCCTCAGCCTTATCATCTCGCAGCGCGGCGCGATCTTCTTCACCGACACCTTCGTCAACTACAATCCGTCGGCCGCCGAGATCGCCGAAATGACGATCATGGCCGCCCAGGAAATCCGCCGGTTCGGCATCACGCCACGTGCTGCTCTCGTCGCGCATTCCAACTTCGGCTCGTCGCGATTCCGAAAGTGCCCGCAAGATGCGCGAGGCACTGATGCTGATCCGCGAGCAGGCACCGGACCTTGAGGTGGACGGCGAAATGCAGGGCGGATCGGCACTCTCGGAAACGCTCCGCAAGCGTGCCATGCCGAACAGCGCACTGACGGGAGAGGCCAATCTTCTGGTCTTCCCCAATCTCGACGCGGCCAACATTTCGCTCGGAATCGTCCGCACCATGATGGACGCACTGCATGTGGGTCCGATCCTGCTCGGCGCGGCTCTTCCGGCCCATATCCTGTCGACGTCCGTTACCTCGCGAGGTGTCGTCAACATGGCTGCGCTGGCTGTCGTTGAAGCAGAACAGCCGGGCTGAACGCGGACGTTTCGGCTGCAACCACCTTCCCCCTAAATATCTAAGGGGAAAGCGGTTTTTACGTCACGGCATGGCGCTCATCCGTTCGCCATGCACTCGTCGCATACGGGTTTTTTCTGGACAAGCGTCTGCCGTGCCCCCACTGTTCACGCAGTGTCTTCAGGGTTCGGCATATGGGCGATGAGACAGGATACTTCGACCTGCTGGATTGGCTTGAAGAGCAGCAATCGGTTCGTCCGCAGCAGTTCTTCGAGCGGATGAAGACCGCCTTCAAGCTGTCGCATGTGCTTTATGTCGATGCCACGCCCTCACCCGGCGGTGTCATCGTCCATGCTCTCCACCACACACTCGACTTGCGGGCCACTCAGACCATCTCGACAATGGGCCGGGTTCGCCTGGAGGCCCTGCTGCGGGCCGCGCTCGGCATCGTCAAGCCGTTCGACTGGAGCACGCTGCGGTCGCTGGAGCCTGCAGCCGACTATTTCCATTCTCTCTCCCGCCAGAGCGGACTGCCGACCGAAGGTGTCTGCTATCCCCTGCCGTCACGTAACGGCCGCGCCGCTCTGCTCGCCATCGGCAAGGATGCCACGCCTCGCGAATGGCCACAGTTTCGCCGCCTGCACGATCGCGACATCCATGCACTCGGCACGCATTTTCACGCGGCCATGCTCGAACGACGTGCTTCCGCGTTCGGCCTCAGCACCGAGCCGCCGTTGCTGACACGCCGGGAACTGGAAACCCTGCGCTGGGCGGCAGCCGGCAAGAGCTACTGGGAAATCGCGGTCATCCTCGGCATTTCCGAGCGAACCGTGCGCTACTTCATGTCGAACGCGCGCCGCAAACTCAACGTGGTGACGAACACGCAGGCCGTTGCCGAAGCGCTCTGCCACGGCATCCTTTCCCGCGTCTGACAGCATCGACGCTACCCTATGATACGCCCTCTTCGCCAGGTTTTGAACTTGGCGCTAGCGACAGTTTAAACGATTTGGCCGCGCCGCCAGTTTTCCTTCTGCAACAGCTCAGGAGACCTGGCATGATCAAGATCCTCAACAGCACCTACAGCATCAGGGACCGCGCTTCACTGGCCGATATGTATCGCCTCCGCAAGCGGGTCTTCCACGATCTGCTCCGTTGGGATGTCGTCATCGACGGCGATTTCGAGATCGACGACTACGACAAGGCCGATCCAGTCTACGTCCTGTCCTATTCGGACGACGGCCGCCTGCGCGGCGCGCTCCGCCTCCTTCCGACCACCGGACCGAACATGCTGGACGACACGTTCCCGCAGCTTCTCGGCGAAGGTCCCGAAGTCCGCGATCCGCTCATCTGGGAATCCAGCCGCTTCTGCATCGAGCCCGAGATCTCGCAGGACCGCTCCTCGAACCAGGTGACGGTCGCTGCTGCGGAACTGATGTGTGGCGTCGGGGAGCTCGGCATCGCCTCCGGCCTCAGCCACATCGTCACAGTGACCGACGTGTTCCTGGAACGCATGTTCCGCCGTATGGGTTGCCCCGGCGAGCGGATCGGCGCGCCGCAGCGCATCGGCTCGGTCCAGGCAGTGGCAATCGCCTGGGAGGTCAATGAGGACCTGCTCGACCGGATGAAGGAAGTCGCCGGCCTCAGGGCGCCGCTCCTCGAACGGCCACTCGATCTGGTAGAGGCTCGCCGCGCAGCTTGACCGCATACGCGTTCTGAAAAATCCGCGAGACCGGCTGTTAAGGACAATGCACTTAACAGTTTGGTCTTGCGGTTATGTCTGGCTATGATAGCGGAGTGGCCAATGGCTGTTGCCGCCAATCGACATTGTCAGACCGGGAAAACGCGTGAAGCATCGACGCAGAACTCTGCCCTTGCTCCTTGTGGCACTGTTCGCCGTCACCCCGGCAGCAGCGGCTCAAGGCTCGCTGGTCTGCGAAAAGCTACGGCAGAGACTGGCATCGACGCCGGAAACCATCGCTACGACTACCGAAATCCGTAGCTATTCCAGCGCCATCGCCCGACAGAATTTCGAGATCCGCAAGACCCGTCAGGATATGAAACGTCTCGGCTGCTCGAGTGGCAGCGTGGTAGTGGCGCCCGAAACCGAGGAATGCCGGGTGCTCTCGGAGGCCCTCGACCGGATGGAGACGAACAAGCGCGTGCTCTCATCCAAACGAGAAAGCCTTGAGCGCGGCGTCGGCCAGCAGGCGGCCCGCAACCGGATGCTCGCCGCGCTGAAGAGCAACGGCTGCACCAACAGTCCGACGGCGGACATCGCTTCAGCCACCACTGAAGACAAGGCTCCTCCGCTGGGAGAATTGCGCATGCCCGACCATGCCGAACAATTCGGCCTGGACGAAGGCGGCTGGGTGCCGAGTCCTAGGGATCATGCAGGCACGCTGCGCACGCTCTGCGTCCGCACTTGCGACGGCGCGTTTTTCCCCATCTCGTCGAATGCCACGCCGCTGAGCTTCAGCCGCGACGCCGCCCTGTGCCAGCAGATGTGCCCCGGTACGGAGACAGAACTCTTCTATCACTCGATCACTACCCAGGAGAGCGCCGACATGGTTTCGGCCCAGACCGGCCGCCCCTATCGTGCACTGCCGCGCGCCTTCGCCTATCTCGGGCGGGGTTCTGAAAAGACGCCTTCATGCACCTGCAATCTTTCGGCCTACTACGAACAGGCCAGGCAGTCCCGGTCTTCGTCCCTCGGCGATAACCAGTCCTATTCTTCGATCACCGAGATCCGGACCGCGCCGAGGCCCAACGAACCGATCGACCCGCGCGAACGGCCCTACGATCCGGTCAAGGACAATGTCCGTCAGGTCGGTCCTATCTTCCTGCCGACCGAGACCAGCAGCATCGACCTCAGGCATCCGGCCCTTGAAGGACCGCAGCCGTTGCAGCAATAGAGGCGGACGTCAGCCGCTGCGCGCCTCGGCTGTGACACCCCACTGTTCCTCGTAGATCAGTTCCTCCAGCGGCACACGCTGCCGCCAGCCTTTGACGGCGAGTTCCGGCTGGTCGTAGAGACGGTCGACATAGCCGAGGCAGAACCACCCCAGCACCTCGATATGGGCCGGAATGCCCAGGATCGAGCGCAGGTCCTCCTGGTGGAAGATACTGACCCAACCCATGCCAACCCCTTCCGCACGCGCAGCCAACCAGAGGTTCTGGATCGCGCAGACGGCGGAATAGCTGTCCATTCTCGGATTGTGCGTGCGTCCGAGCACGACCGGCCCGCACCGCGTCGGATCACAGGTGATGCAGATGCCGACCGGCGCCTTGCGGATGCCTTCGAGCTTGAGCCGCAGATAGCTGTCGCGGCGCTCCTGCGGAAACATCGCCGCCGCCTCCTCGTTCGCCCGGGAGAACGCCTGCCACACCGCCTGACGCCGTGCAGCGTCGCGTACGACGAGAAAATTCCAGGGCTGCATGAAGCCGACCGAGGGTGCAGCATGCGCCGCCTCCAGCAGGCGACGGATCATGTCTTCCGGCAAGGGATCGGGCAGGAACTGGTCGCGCACGTCACGGCGCGTATGGATTGCGCGATAGACCGCCTCGCGCTCCTCCGGTGAAAAGGCATCGGCCCGCACGAGATGGTCGTTCGGTTCGTCGAGCATCGTCAAATCCCCAACAATGCATGCGACCGCCCGCCGTCCGCGCGGGCAAAGCCTATCTCGTCCGGCCGGTCTTCTGGCTCGGCTTCCTCTGCCGTCATCGCCTTCCCGGCACAAGGCCAGTGGCCGGAGCTTTATGGCTCCCGATGGGGCATCCGCCTCACAGCGCTGGGCGCGCGCCGGACTTTCACCGGCTTCCCGATTCTCCCGCCTCCCGACGGGCACCTGACGGAGGAGTTCTATCGCAGTTGCAGCGGGAGGCAAACGCCCGGCAGCGACACAGAAAGTGCTATTCGGGAAAATACCGGACGAAGGCGAAACGCCGGCCGTCCGGCGACCAGTTCGGCACGTTGATAGTGCCCTGCCCGCCGAAGAGTTCGAACAGTGTCTCCACATTCGAGCCATCGGCATCCATCAGTCGCAGCCGGACCTGCTTGTCGCGCGGATGGTCGACAACGTCGGCGTCGTAAGACAGGAACAGCACCTTGTCGCCCGTCGGTGACGGATGCGGGAACCAGTCGCCGTAACCGTCAGAGGTCAGCCGTTCGAGGCCGGTTCCATCCGGATGCATGCGCCAGATCTGCATCTGCCCGGTGCGGCTGGAGTTGAAATAGATCCACTGCCCATCCGGAGAGTAATCCGGCCCGTCGTTGCGCCCTTCGCCGAAGGTCAGGCGGCGTTCATCCCCACCGTCGACAGAGATGGTATAGATATCGAACTCGTCATTGCGGATGCCGCAATAGGCAAGCTCCCGCCCGTCCGGCGACCAGCCGTGCCAGTAGGACGGCATGTTTGTCGTCACCCGCTCAGGCATCCCGCCTTCGGCAGGCAGCACGTAGATGCACGACTTGCCGTAGAACGTCTTGTCGGAGATCGCGATCAGCTCGCCATCCGGCGACAGGCCGTGATCGTTGTTGAGCTGGACCGCGAAACCGGTATCGACCAGTTCCGGTTCCGGATCTTCCTCGCCAAGCGGCAGGGCGTAGAGAAGCCCGTCCCCGTTGATCAGGAGGAATTCGCCGTCCCGAGTCCAGTTCGGCGCCTCCACGAGGTCTTCCGTTTGCCAGACCACCTCCGTCTCGCGCGTCACGATATCGTAGATCTCGACGGAGCTGCGCATCGTCCCTCCCTTGCACAGGGTTGTGCGTTACCGATCCCGGAAGCGGTTAGTGATCGGATAGCGCCGATCGCGCCCGAAATTCTTCTTGGTGATCTTCACACCCGGCGCCGACTGGCGGCGCTTGTACTCGGCGAGATAGAGCAGGTGCTCGACGCGATGGACGGTGGCAATGTCGTGTCCGCGCGCCACGATCTCTTCGACCGACATTTCCTTCTCGACCAGGCATTCGAGGATGTCGTCAAGAACCGGATAGGGTGGCAGCGAATCCTGGTCGGTCTGGTTCGGTCGCAGTTCCGCCGACGGTGCCTTGGAGAGGATGTTCGCCGGAATGACCTCTCCGGACGGGCCGAGCGCTCCCGGCGGTACATGCTTGTTCCGCCATGCCGACAATGCATAGACCTGCATCTTGTAGAGGTCCTTGATCGGGTTGAAGCCGCCGTTCATGTCGCCGTAGAGCGTGGCGTAGCCGACCGACATCTCCGACTTGTTGCCGGTGGTCACCACCATCGAACCGAACTTGTTGGAGATCGCCATCAGGATCGTGCCACGGGTGCGGCTCTGCAGGTTCTCCTCGGTAATGCCGCTCTCTGTGCCCTCGAACATCTCGGAAAGCGCAGACAGGAAGCCCTCGACCGGTTCGGCGATCGGCACGATATCGTAATGGCAGCCGAGCGCCTTGGCGCAGGCCTCTGCGTCGACGAAGGACTCCTTGGAGGTATAGCGATAGGGCAGCATCACCGTACGCACTCTCTCCTCGCCGAGTGCATCAACTGCAATCGCGGCGCAGAGTGCCGAGTCGATACCGCCGGAAAGGCCGAGCACGACGCTCTTGAAACCGTTCTTGTTGACGTAGTCGCGGAAGCCAAGCATGCAGGCGCGGTAATCGGCTTCCTCGCCACTTGGAACATGGGAGATCGGCCCAGTATCGCAGCGCCAGCCGTCCGCCGAACGCCTCCAGGTCGAGACGTAGAGCGTCTGCTCGAACTGGCTCATCTGGAAGGCGAGCGTCTTGTCGGCATTGAAGGCAAAGCTCGCGCCGTCGAATACCAGCTCGTCCTGACCGCAGACCTGGTTGGCATAGATGATCGGAAGACCGCTTTCGATCACCTGGCGCAATGTCACCTGATGGCGCACGTCCTGCTTGCCGCGATAGTAGGGGGATCCGTTTGGAACCAGCAGGATTTCCGCGCCGCTCTCGGCCAGCGTCTCGCAGATTCCCATATCGTTCCAGATTTCCTCACAGATCGGGATACCGATACGAACGCCACGGAAATTGAAGGGACCGGAGATCGAGCCTTCGACGAACACGCGTTTTTCATCAAACTCGCCGTAGTTCGGCAAATCGACCTTGTCCCGCAAAGCGAGAATACGGCCTCCGTCGAGAAGGGCTACGGAATTGTACCGCCCCGTCTCGCCCTGGCGAGGGAACCCGACCAGCACGCCCGGCCCACCATCTGCCGTGTCCGCCGCCAGCCCCTCGACCGCGGCGAGGCAGGCCTTCAGGAAGGCAGGCTTCAGCACGAGGTCCTCCGGCGGATAGCCGGAGATGAACAGCTCGGTGAGCATAAGCAGATCCGCGCCCTGAGCGGCAGCCTCGGCACGAAGCTCCCGGGCCTTGGCCAGATTGCCTGAAATATCGCCCACCGTCGGGTTCGACTGGGCGATGGCGATGCGGAGTGTATCGGTCTGGGGCGTATCGGTCATATCCATTTCTCTAACCCGCCTGCCCTTCGACCGCAACTCGCAGCCTGAACCGTTGCATCTTCTTCGCACCCGCAAAATTTTCTCTGCGGAACAAACCGGTTAGCGGGTGGTTCATCTAGCGTTCATGACACTAATGTGACAGTCGTGCAGCAAATTACTGAAGGCTAGGCATCTCCTCCCAAGACACCCGGCCCATCTGCAATTCTGTGGAGACCACGTTGGCCGAGTTCGCCTCCGAGAACAGCACCGTAACTGTCGCACTTCCCCAGCCTTCCGGCGCAGTTTCGCACGGTCGAGGCCGTCGCATCGCACGGTTTGCAACAGCTCTCGCCGGATCGGCCACGCTGTCCTTGATCCTTGTCCTGCTCGTGGAATGGATCGCACGCAGCCGCGTCGACGATATCAGCTCTTACCTTTTCGCCTCCGGTCGGCCGGGCCTTGCCGCCGTAGGCATCCTGTTCCTGCTGTTCATCGCGCTTGATGCCTTGCTGGGCCGCGCCTACCAGTCCGCCCTCCTGCTGTTTCCGGCGGCGCTCCTGCTCGCCTTCTTCTCCAACCAGAAGCAGCTCTATCTGTCTGACCCCCTCTATCCGAGCGACATGTTGTTCGGACGACAGATCGCCGAGCTTCTCCCGGTCATGGCAGCAGCACAGCCATTCTATGCGGTTGCGGTTGCCGCAGTATCGGTCTTCGTGATCGCTCTTCTGGTCTACCTGTGGATCTTCGGCCGGCGCAATTTTCCCACTATTTCCCTGACCGGGCGCGCATTTCGGCTGGCAATCGCAGTCCCCCTCCTGTTCACCGTCTATCCGCTGTTCGACTATACGCGCTTCTCGGAGCTGCGAGACCGCCTGCACATGATCCCGATGATGTGGGATCAGCAGGAAAACTACCGCCACAACGGCTTCCTGCTTGCCTTTGCCTTCAACGTGCCGATGACCAATGTCTCCGCGCCTGCTGGCTACGGTCCGGAGGCAATCGACAGTATTCCATTGCCGGAAGGCGCCTACGGCTACTCCCCGAGCAGCCGCCCCGACGTGATCGTGGTGATGAGCGAATCCCTGTGGGATCCGACGCGCCTGCCAGACATCGCCCTCTCCCCAGATCCGATGCCGACGATCCGAAAGAACCAGTCCGGCAACGTCTTTTCTCCCGAGTTCGGCGGCATGACAGCAAACGTGGAATTCGAGGCGCTGACCGGCTTCTCGAATGCCTTCCTGCCCTATGGCAGTATTCCCTATCAGCAGTATGTCCGCCGTCCGCTGCCTTCGCTTGCGACCTTCTTCCGTTCGAACGGCTATGTCGCAAAGGCATTTCATCCGTTCCAGAGCTGGTTCTGGAACCGCGGGAGCGTCTATTCGCATCTCGGGTTCGAACAATTCCTCTCGGAAGAGAACCTGCCTGCCATGGAAAAGCACGGCAACTTCGCTTCCGACACCGCATTGACCAACATCCTGATGCGCGCGGGCGACGAGGCCGACGCCCCCTTCTTCTTCTTTGCAGTGACCCTGCAGGGCCACGGCCCCTATGAGGCGAACCGCTACACCAAGAACACCGTGGAAATTGAAGCGGATGGCCTGTCGCCAAAAGCGCGCTCCATGCTCGCCACGTATGCAGAAGGCGTGCGCGAAGCCGACCGTAATCTGAAGCGCCTCATGGACTGGGCCAAGAAGCGCCGCCGCGAGACCATCATTGTTCTCTTCGGCGACCATCTGCCGCCGATGGGAGACGTTTTCGTCGAGACCGGCTACATGGAAAACCGGGTTGCTACCCGCAGGGCGTCGCTGGACGTCATGGCCCGCGAGCACGAGACGCCGCTCGTTGTGTGGTCATCCAAGCGCGGCCTACAGAAGGACCTCGGGTCGATCAGCCCCTCCCAGCTCCCCTACCATGTGGTACGGCTCGCGGGCTATCGCCATCCGTTCTACACCGGGTTGCTGGGAGACGTTCAAAAGCGCTACGCGGTCGTCGATCGACACCAGTTGATCGACCGTGACGGTGAAGGATATCCCGACTGGCAGATGTCCCAGGCAGCCGCTGATCCGCTGCTTAAGAACTATCGCTTTCTCCAGTACGACATGATCTTCGGCAAGACGCTCGGTCAGGACCGCTACTTCCCGGAATTGCGGGAACTGCAGCCGAGCACCTGACGCGCTTTCAGCCGGGATGGCCCTTCGCGTAGCACGGCCGCCCGTCATCGATGTCGTAGAAGTCGCCCTTGTCGTCGCAGTAGATATGATAGCCGATCGACAGTCCGGTCGGCTTGTCGAACGCGCCGGCCATGATCGACATGTAGTCTCCGCCGTTTGCCCTCCAGAATAACGCCGAACCGCAGATGCGGCAGAAGCCGCGTGCGGCGGTATCGCTGGCGCGATACCAGGTGACGTTCTCCTCCCCGTCGATAGTCAGCCGGTCGAGCGACACATTGGTGGCTGCATAGTAGAGCCCCGTCTGGCGCCGGCACTGCGAGCAGTGGCAGGCAATCACCTCGCGCAGAGGTCCGCGCGTGACAAAACGCACCGCCCCACACAGACACGCTCCCTGATGACGCTCTTCCATGGCCGATCCCCCCTTAAACGACAAACCGGACCAGCATTTCCATGCAGGTCCGGTTCGTCAATTTTAAAAGGCTGAAAACGGTCTTCAGCCGATTTCAACAGGATCAGCCGTTGGCGGCCATCATCCGCTTCTCATCGCGGCCGCTCTTCATCCGCTCTGCGAGCAGGAAGGCTAGCTCCAGCGCCTGATCGGCGTTGAGACGCGGGTCGCAGTGCGTGTGATAGCGATCCTGCAGGGCATCCGCCGTCACCGGACGAGCGCCGCCCGTGCATTCGGTCACGTCCTTGCCTGTCATCTCGATGTGGATGCCGCCCGGATGCGTACCCTCGGCCCGATGGATCTGGAAGAAGCTCTCGACTTCCGACAGGACACGTTCGAACGGACGGGTCTTGTAGTTGTTGAGCGTGATGGTGTTGCCGTGCATCGGGTCGCACGACCAGACGACCTTGCGGCCTTCCTTCTCGACGGCGCGGATCAGCTTCGGCAGGTGGTCTGCGACCTTGTCGTAGCCGAAACGGCAGATCAGCGTCAGGCGACCGGGCTCATTCGCCGGATTGAGGACGTCGATGAGCTCGAGCAGGCCGTCGGGCGTCAGCGACGGACCACACTTCAGGCCGATCGGATTCTTGATGCCACGGAAGTATTCGACATGGGCGTGATCGGGCTGGCGGGTACGGTCACCGATCCAGAGCATGTGGCCGGAGGTCGCGTACCAGTCGCCTGTCGTGGAATCGACACGAGTCAGCGCTTCTTCATAGCCGAGCAGCAGAGCCTCGTGGCTGGTGAAAAAGTCCGTCTCGCGCAGGCTCGGATTGTTTTCCGACGAGATGCCGATGGCGCGCATGAAGTCCATGGTCTCGGAAATGCGGTCAGCGAGCTTGCGGTAACGTTCGGCCTGCGGGCTGTCCTTGACGAATCCCAGCATCCACTGATGGACGTTCTCGAGATTGGCGTAACCGCCCATTGCAAAGGCACGCAGCAGGTTGAGCGTCGCCGCCGACTGGCGGTAGGCCTCGATCTGGCGCTCAGCATTCGGAACGCGCGATTCCGGCGTGAAGTCGATGCCGTTGACGATGTCGCCGCGGTAGCTCGGCAGTTCTGCGTCACCCTGCTTCTCGAAGTCTGACGAACGCGGCTTGGCGAACTGGCCGGCGATGCGGCCAACCTTGACCACAGGCAGCTGTGCGCCGAAGGTCAGTACGACGGCCATCTGCAGGAAAGCGCGGAAGAAGTCGCGGATGTTGTCGGCACCGTGTTCGGCGAAGCTTTCGGCGCAATCCCCGCCCTGCAGCAGGAAGGCGTTGCCTTCGGCGACCTGGGCGAGATGCTTCTTCAGACGACGAGCTTCACCGGCAAAGACCAGCGGCGGAAAGCTCGCGAGCCGCTCTTCGGCCGAAGCCAGCGCTGCTGCGTCCGGATAGGCCGGAACCTGCTTGATCGGCTTCTGCCTCCAGCTGTTCGGGGTCCAGTTCTGTGCCATGTCATCACCTGCTAGAAGACGGGCCGGAATATCCGGCCTTGGAATGGGCGGCTTATAAACGGTTAATCGGGTCTTGCAAAGCCGCAGTAAGGGTCGTGTCGAGTGATTCGACACCTCATCGGCTGCAAAAGCCATCGAAAAAGTTGCCGCGACGCAACAAGCCCGGCCGGGTACCAGTCTTCACCAAAGAACATTCATTATGTTCATGATTGAACATAATGAATGGAGGAGAGTACATGTCAGCGGAACATGCAGGCAGAGGGGCAGACGTCGTCTTCACAGCGTATGACGGGCATACGATCACCGGTACGCTGTTCACCGGCTCCGGGAATGGTCCCCTGGTGCTGATCTCGTCTGCCGCCGCCGTTCCTCGGGGCTATTACAGCCGCTTTGCCAGGCATCTCGTCGACATGCGCGGTTTTCGCGCAGTACTCACCTATGACTATCGCGGGGTCGGCGGCTCCCAGGACAAGGCATTTTCGCCTCGCCGGCTGAGAATGCGGGACTGGGCGCTGAAGGATATGCCGGCGGCGCTCGACTTTCTCTCCGCGCAACATCCCGGCCATCCCGTCGTTGGCATTGGTCAGTCGTTCGGTGGTCAGGCACTCGGCCTCTCCGGACGCGCGGCGGACTTCCTCCGTTACCTGATGATCGCACCGATGTCAGGCTACTGGCGCGGTACCGATGAACCATGGAAAGTACTTCTGAGCATGAACCTCATCGGCGTTCCGGCCTCGCACCTGATCGGCCGGACGCCGCGCGGCATCGGTTTGGCGGAAAGTCTGCCGGCCGGTGTCTTCATCGAATGGGCGCGTTGGTGCCGCCTGCCCGGCTATTTCTTCGACGACCCGACCCTGAGCGCCCGGGACACCTTCTCCGCCGTGACCACCCCGATCCTGGCGATCGGTATGTCCGACGATCCGTGGGCAACCGAACGCGCCCAGCACGGTTTGATGAAGCACTATGTAAATGCGCCGGTCACTCGGCGCTGGATCACGCCGGAGGACGCCGGCGCACCTGTCGGCCACATCGGTTTCTTCCGATCCCGCTTCGCCGAAACACTCTGGCCCGTTGCAACCGAATGGCTGGCATGCCAGGAGAAGATCAACGCCTGATCAGACCCGCTCGCCGTTGCGGATGCGATAGCTCGGGCTGTACATGGTAACGAGTTCTTCCGCAGCCGTCGGGTGCAAGGCCATGGTGCGATCGAAGTCGTCCTTGGTGCAGCCGGCCTTCAGCGAAATGCCGAGCAACTGTGCCATCTCGCCGGCATCGTGGCCGAGCACGTGAGCACCGACCACCTTGCGGTCGGCGGCATTGACGATCAGCTTCATGATCATCTTTTCCTGCCGGCCCGACAGCGTCGCCTTCATCGGACGGAACTGCGCACGGTAAACCTCGATCTCCTCGAAGCGTTTGGCGGCAGCCTCTTCCGTCAGGCCGACCGTACCGATTTCGGGCTGTGAGAACACGGCGGTCGGGATAAGGTCATGATCCGGAGCGGTCGGATTATCCTTGAACGCCGTCTCGATGAAGCACATCGCCTCATGGATAGCGACCGGCGTCAACTGCACCCGGTCCGTCACGTCACCGAGCGCGAAAATGTTCGGGACATTGGTCCGCGAATATTCATCGACAACAATGGCGCCGCGTTCGTTGACCTTGACGCCGACCGCCTCCAACCCAAGCCCCTTGGTGTTGGGATCGCGACCGAGCGCAAGCATCACCTGATCGGCCGAAAGCTGACCGCTGTTCTTCGTTTCCACCACCAACCCACCGGCGGCGGTACGATCGACCTTTTCGATCATCTCATGACAAAGGATGCGGATACCTTTAGCCTCCATCGCCTCATGCAGGCCGCGCCGCAGGTCCTGGTCGAAGCGCGACAGGATTTCCTGCCCGCGATAGATCAGCGTCGTATCGACGCCGAGTCCGTGAAAGATGTTGGCGAACTCCACCGCGATATAGCCGCCGCCCGCGATTACGATCGAGCGCGGCAATTCATCGAGATGGAAGGCCTCGTTCGAGGTGATGCAGTATTCGTGACCGGGCAGCGCAGGATGCGGATTGGCCGAACCGCCGACGGCAAGCACGATACGCTCCGCGGTCACCACCTTGCCGCCATTGACGAGCCGCACACCTGTTNGGCCCGACCAGCTCTGCCCGCGTTTCGAGGATTTCCGCGCCAGCGTTTTCCAGCCCCTTCCGATAGAGACCTTCGAGACGGGCGATTTCCTTGTCCTTTGCTTCGATCAGCGCCTTCCAGTTGAATGTGCTTTCGCCAACCGACCAGCCGTAACCGCGCGCATCCTCGAAATGCTCATGATACTGGGAGGCGTAGACGAAGAGTTTCTTCGGCACACAGCCGCGGATGACACAGGTGCCGCCGAAGCGATATTCCTCGGCGATCGCCACACGCTTGCCGAGCGATGCCGCCATACGCGCAGCACGCACACCGCCGGAACCGCCACCGATCACGAAGAGGTCGTAGTCGAACTGGGTCATCGTCATCTCCTGAATGTGAAACCGCGCAGGAGGGGAAACCTCCGCGCGGCGATCAGAACAATGCCCGGACCTCAAGAGCCCGGGTCAGGCAGCGGTCGCAGATCCGTCAGGGGTTCGCGGGAGCAGCTTCCCCGGTCGGCGCAGCCTCGGCGGGGGCATCACCGGCTGGAGCCTGCGTCGGGACCAGCTTCAGCATCTCGTCGTTGGTCTGCTGGCTTAGGTCGCGGCGGATGCCGGCAGCCCAGATGTCGGCGGCCTTCAGCATCTCGCGGGCGGCGATCGGGCCGTCCTTCAGGAGCTTCTTGCCGACGTCGCTGTTGTAGAAATCGGCAATCGCCTTCAGTTCCTCGACAGTAAAGGCCTTGGCATAGACGAGAGCGGATTCACGTTCGAGATCGGCGCGACGGGGCGCGAGCGAAAGCGCGGTCTTGTCGACCGTTGCGGAAATCTCGTCCTGCAGGTTCGGGTAGTTGAGGATGAGTTCGCTCTTCAGGCGCTCGGCGAGTGCCGGCAGGATATTGTCGAACTGATTGGTCAGGTTGAGCGCCGAAATTGCCGCGCGTGCGGCCTGCACATGTTCTTCCGGCACGTCCTGAGCCCGGGCCGCAGCGCCAAGGGCAAGTCCGCTGACAAGGATGGCGACCGATACGGCGCGGCCGAAGCCCAAATTCGTGAACATGAAACTTATTGCTCCTGTTTATTTCTGTCTCTCGACCACGCTCGCGCCGGACGGACCGGCAATAATCGCAAGCGTGGCCAGATTGATGAAAAGCCCGTGCTCGACGACGCCGGGAATTGCGTTGAGGGCAACGGCAAGCGCCTCTGCATCAGGAATGCGGCCAAAAGATGCATCGAGGATTAGGTGTCCACCGTCGGTCATGAAAAGCCCGTCGCCGGAGGCACGCAATGCCATTCCGCCCGTGAGCCCGAGCTTGCTCGCCGCCTTTTCGACGGCGATACGTGTCGCCGTTTGACCGAATGGATTGATCTCGATCGGCAGCGCAAACGCGCCAAGCGTACTAACCAGTTTGGTCTCGTCGGCGATCACCACCATGCGGGCGGAGGCCGCCGCCACGATCTTCTCGCGCAGCAACGCACCGCCACCGCCCTTGATCAGGCGAAGCTGCGGATCGACCTCGTCGGCGCCATCGATAGTGAGATCGAGTTCCGGCAATTCATCAAGCGATTTCAAAGGCACGCCGAGTTCGACGCAAAGCCGAGCGGTCTTCTCGGAGGTCGGCACACCCTCCACCTTCAGCCCGCCGGCCACCTTTTCGGCCAACAGCCTGACGAATTCCTCTGCAGTCGACCCGGTCCCGATCCCAAGCCGCATACCGTCCTCGACATACGACAGTGCCGCCTCGGCGGCTTTGATCTTCATCTGGCGGGCGTCCATGCGCCGGATACTCCGTCTGTTGCGTCGTGAAGCTGTTTACACGCCTCGCAGGGCAAACGAAAGCCCCTTTCGCCGCCCTGCCCGGCTTGCTTTTCTCACGCCCTTCCCGTACCCCGCGAGCGGCAGACCACGGCAAAAGGCTTTCCATGACAACCGCGACCATCGTATTCGATCTGGACGGCACCCTGGTGGACACCGCGCCCGACCTGATCGCCAGCCTCAATCACACCATCACCGCGGCCGGGCTCGAGCCTGTGGGTTACGAGGACATCACCCATCTGGTCGGCCAGGGAGCTAAGGTCATGATCGAGCGCGCCTTCCGGCTGCGCGAGGTTCCGCTGGACGAAGGCGAACTGCCGGCCCTCCTCGACCGTTTCATCGGCCACTATCTCGACCACATGCCGGGAGAAAGCCAGCCGTTTCCTGGACTGGTAGCAGCGCTCGACAGGCTCCGAGCCGCAAGCTACCGCCTCGCGGTCTGTACCAACAAGATGGAAAAGCTCGCTGTTCCGCTGATCGAAAAACTCGGCCTCACCAGTCGCTTCGCCGCCATCGCCGGCGGTGACACCTTCGCGGTGCGCAAACCCGATGGCGGCCATATCATCTCGACGGTGGAGAAAGCCGGCGGCAATCCGGCCAATGCGGTCATGGTCGGCGACAGCATCAACGACGTGCTGGCGGCGAAAAACGCAGGTATTCCTTCGATCGCCGTACCGTTCGGCTACACCGATATTCCGGTCGACATGCTCGGTGCCGACCGGATCATCACCCATTTCGACGAGCTGACCCCCGAACTGATCGAAGGCCTCCTCCTGTCGCGAAGCGAACGTCCGGTCGTCAGCCCTGCGCCGACCGCGATTTCGTGATCGCGTCGAACGCTTTCATCGTGTGGGCGTCGCGACCGTAGACGTCGTCGAAATATTCGATCACGCCATCCTTGTTCGGCCAGGCAGTAAAGTAGGACACGTAGACCGGGATATCGGCGGTAACGCGCAGCGCCTTGTTCCGGCCCTGGGCGATTTCCCGTCCAACTTCCTCGACACTGGTCCCGAGCACCGCTGCCGCCATCACGCGCGGCTCGGCGAGACGTACGCAGCCATGGCTCAACGCCCGCATGTCCCGCTTGAAGAAGCTCTTCGAGGGGGTGTCGTGCATGTAGATCGAATGCGCATTCGGGAACAGGATCTTCAGCTCGCCAAGCGCGTTGTCGCCACCCGGCGGCTGCCGCACGTCGACCGAATGCGTCGTGTTCCAGTCGATCTGGGTCGAGGAGACGGTGCGGCCGCCATAGCTGACCTCGTAGCCCAGGCGATCGAGATAGCTCGGATCCTGGCGCAGCTTCGGCAGCATCTCGTTGACGATGATCGACTGCGGCACGCCCCAATAAGGGTTCACCTCGACGGTCTCGATCTTGTCCTGGAAGAAATAGGTCTGGTTGGCTTTCGATCCGACGACGGCGCGCATCGACAGCTTCTCGCGCCCCTCGTTGAAGTAATAGACTTGGAACGCGGGCTGGTTGATGAAGACGTAACGCGAGCCGAGGTCGGCCGGCAACCAGCGAAGCTGTTCCATCGCCACGACCAGCTTGTCGATCTTCGCACCGTCGCTGTGCCCGACCAGCGCGCGGACCGTCGCCGGACCGATGACGCCGTCCGGCTTGAGACCCGCTTCCTGCTGGAAGCCTTCGACGATCGAGACGAGTTCAGGAGTATAATCCTGGCCGTCGACGTAAGCCGCAAGGGTGGCAGCATGGGCAGCCTTGAGTTCGTCCGAACCGTTCTTGCGAATGGCAGCGATAACGTTCGGAAGTTCCGGGCTGGCCTTGCCGGGCTTTAGCAGGAGTTTCTCGGAGATCACGATCGACGGGCCGGAGGAGATTTCCGCCGCGCGAAGCTTTGCGAGCTCTTCCTTGAGTGCGAGGAACTGCGGACTGGACGGATCGCGCCCGCGCAGGTAGGCGGCAGCGTCCGGACTCAGCCTCAGCATGTCGAGCACCGGCTTCAGGTTGACGGTCTTGCGCTTGAAATCGTGATAGCCGGAGAGCTTGTTCGGATCGATACGGCCACGCACGGTGTCCTGGACATAGGCCACGACCTTAGCCGACAGCGCCAGCTCGAACTGGGCGAGCGCCTGACGGTAGGCGGCGGCATCGGTTTCGCCGAGAGCGGCATCCGGAATGGCGACGGCATAGTCGGCCGGATCGAGGCCGACCTGGTCAGCCGCGGCAAGCGCCGCGATCACAACCTTCGCCTTCTCGCTCATGGTCTCGCCGCCCACCCAGATCATCGGTTTCTGTGCCGAATAGTAGCCTTCGACAGCCTTGGCGACATCGTCGGTTGCCAGAACCCTGGCGTCTGCCATGAGATCACGCAGGCTCGGTGTCTCGGAGACGGATCCGGTAACGGTGACGTCGGACGCTTGCGTATCTGGCGCCTGTACCGCGGCAACGAAACGCGCCGCCTGGATCGGCCGCAGAGGCTCCGGCTTGTAGGTGTAATAACGCGGACCGCTGATCTTCGGCAGCGGTTCCGGATCACCGCTGATGTCGGCCGGCGCTGCGGTCGAACGGCCAAACAAGGTCGGGCGGCCCTCGCCGTTCCTGTTGGCAGATTTGCCCGGTCCACCGCGCAGCAAGTCCATCAGCGTCGTCGCATTCGCGTTGGGAGCGATTGCGATGCTTGCGGCCAGGGACGCGACAAAAGCCGCGGTCCAAAGGGATTTTTTCTTCATCATCTGCAATATCTTCCCAACGGTCGGCGGGGCGGTTGAAACCAAGTATGGAAGCGAGAGTTAGCCGATCATCCGAGTCCTGGAAAGGAGCTCGCGTCGACGCGTTGCTGCATAGTTCTCAATTCTGCGTGACACAAGATAGAGACGTGCTTCCTCCGCGCAATTTTAATAAAGTCGCAGGTTAATAAAGCGTTACTATAACTCCTGGAAACGACAGAGAGTTCGACGGCACATAAGATTTCGATCGCCGATGATCAAAGAGTGCAGATGCTTTGCATGTACGTCTCGGCACCCGTATGTATCGCCGATCCTATCGTCGCTGGATGCCTCGTGATATGGCGGTGACCGGACTGTTTCCGCGAAGGAGAATTCCCATGACATCGACCCGCACAGAAACCGATACCTTCGGCCCGATCGAGGTAGCAGCAGATCGCTATTGGGGGGCCCAGGCGGAGCGCTCGCGCGGCAACTTCAAGATCGGCTGGGAAAAGCAGCCGCTGTCGGTGGTGCGCGCCCTCGGCATCGTCAAGCAGGCAGCCGCCCGCGCCAACATGGCGCTCGGCGTGCTTGACCCGGCGATCGGCGAGGTCATCGTCAAGGCGGCGCAGGAAGTAATCGACGGCAAGCTCAACGATCATTTCCCGTTGGTCGTCTGGCAGACGGGTTCCGGCACGCAGTCCAACATGAACGCCAACGAGGTGATCTCCAACCGCGCGATCGAGATGCTGGGCGGCGTCATGGGCTCCAAGAAGCCGGTTCACCCGAACGACCACGTCAACATGAGCCAGTCGTCGAACGACACCTATCCGACGGCCATGCACATCGCCTGCGCCGAGCAGATCGCCCACCATCTTATTCCCGGGCTGAACCATCTTCACAAGGCGCTGGAAGCGAAGTCCCAACAGTTCGCCCATATCATCAAGATCGGCCGCACCCACACACAGGATGCAACACCCCTGACGCTCGGCCAGGAGTTCGGCGGCTATGCCGCTCAGGTACACTCGGCGATCAAGCGCATTGGCGAAGCCATGAGCGGCCTGCTGGAACTTGCCCAGGGTGGGACCGCTGTCGGCACCGGCCTCAATGCGCCGATCGGCTTCGCGGAGAAAGTCGCCGAGGAGATTGCGAAAATCACCGGCATGCCCTTTGTTACCGCGCCCAACAAGTTCGAGGCGCTCGCGGCCCACGACGCCATGGTTTATGCCCACGGCGCCATCAATGCCGCAGCGGCCGCCTGCTTCAAGATTGCCAACGACATTCGCTTCCTGGGTTCCGGCCCCCGCGCCGGGCTCGGCGAGTTGGCACTACCGGAAAACGAACCCGGCTCTTCGATCATGCCAGGCAAGGTCAACCCGACCCAGTCGGAGGCGATGACGCAGGTTTGCGCCCACATCTTCGGCAATCATGCGGCCATTACCTTCGCAGGAAGCCAAGGCCATTTCGAGCTCAACGTCTACAATCCGATGATGGCCTACAACTTCCTCCAGTCAGTGCAATTGCTCGGCGACGCCGCCGTTTCCTTCACCGACAATTGCGTCGTCGGCATCGAGGCACGCGAGGACAATATCCGCAAGGGCGTGGAGAACTCACTGATGCTGGTGACGGCGCTCAACACCCGCCTCGGCTACGACACCTGCGCCAAGATCGCCAAGACTGCCCACAAGAACGGCACAACGCTCCGCCAGGAAGCCGTCGGCGGCGGCTATCTCACCAACGAGGAATTCGACGAACTGGTACGTCCGGAACTGATGATCGGACCGAAATAAGCGGTTTCGGCTTGGCCGGCGCCGCCTTCCACCCCCTCTCCCCCCGTCAGAGGAGAACGGGAGGATGGCGCGTGCCGGGCAATCCGGCATCTTGGTCGCACCCATCTTTGGAATGATTGCAATTTGCCGGAGCCACTTTTAAACCACGGCCATTCGACAACCCGCCTCCGAAAGGCTCCGCAATGGCTGACGATCTCTTCCCGCTCGGCGAGGACACGACCCCCTATCGCAAAATCACCTCCGACTACGTCTCGACCACGTCGTTCAACGGCAAGGAAATCCTGACAGTCGATCCGGAAGGCATCCGCCTGCTCGCAGAAACCGCGATGACGGACATCAATCATTTGCTTCGCCCCGGTCATCTGAAGCAGCTCGCCTCGATCCTCGAAGATCCGGAAGCGACCGACAACGACCGCTTCGTCGCGTATGATCTTTTGAAGAATGCCAATATCGCCGCCGGCGGCATACTTCCCATGTGCCAGGACACCGGGACCGCGATCGTCATGGCGAAAAAGGGCCGTCGCGTCTGGACCGAAGGCGGCGACTACGAAGCCCTGGCCCAAGGCGTACGCGATGCCTACGAACGCAAGAACCTGCGTTATTCGCAGCTCGCGCCCTTGAAGATGTTCGAGGAGAAGAACACCAGGACCAATCTGCCAGCGCAGATCGACATCTACGAGGAAGGCGAAGATGCCTACAAGTTCCTCTTCATGGCCAAGGGCGGCGGCTCGGCCAACAAGACCTTCCTCTACCAGGGCACGCCCTCGCTGCTCACCCATGATCGGATGATCGACTTCCTTAAGGAGAAGATCCTCACCTTGGGAACGGCAGCCTGCCCTCCCTATCATCTGGCGATCGTCATCGGCGGCCTGTCGGCCGAGATGAACCTGAAGACGGTCAAGCTCGCGTCTGCACGCTATCTCGACTGTCTGCCCACCGAGGGCTCCGAAAGCGGACATGCCTTCCGTGACTTGGAGATGGAAAAGGAAATCCACAAGCTCACCCAGTCCCTGGGCGTCGGCGCGCAGTTCGGCGGCAAGTATTTCTGTCACGACGTTCGCGTCATCCGCCTGCCCCGCCACGGCGCCTCGCTGCCGATCGGCCTTGGCGTCTCCTGTTCCGCCGACCGCCAGGCGCTTGGCAAGATCACGAAAGACGGCATCTACATCGAACAGCTCGAGACCGATCCGTCGAAATACATGCCGGAGATCGATGAAAGCGCACTTTCGTCCTCCGTCGTCAGGATCGACCTCAACCAGCCGATGAGCGCAATCCTCGCGGAGCTGACGAAGCATCCGGTCAAGACCCGCCTCTCGCTCACCGGCACAATCATCGTCGCTCGCGACCTCGCCCACGCCAAGATCCGCGAGCGGCTGGAAAAGGGCGAAGGCATGCCGGACTATATGAAGAACCATCCGGTCTACTATGCCGGCCCGGCCAAGACGCCGACCGGTTACGCTTCCGGTTCGTTCGGCCCGACCACGGCCGGCCGCATGGACAGCTACGTCGACCAGTTCCAGTCCTTCGGCGGCTCGATGGTCATGCTCGCCAAGGGCAACCGCTCCCGTGCGGTACGCGAAGCCTGCAAGAAGTACGGAGGTTTCTATCTTGGCTCGATCGGAGGCCCGGCTGCCCGCCTGGCCCAGGACTGCATCCGAAAGGTCGAGGTACTGGAATATCCGGAGCTCGGCATGGAGGCCGTCTGGAAGATTGAGGTCGAGGATTTCCCCGCCTTTATCGTCACCGACGACAAGGGCAACGACTTTTTCCAGGAATTCAATCTCGGCTGATGGGAAAGCCGGCGGCGCTCCGAGGTTCGCCACTGTGAGACGCCGCCGGCAATAAAATTAGCAACTCCAAACACTTGAAGTAACGATTACGGCCCTCACCCGAATTTTACCTGACCAGAATTGGTGTGTCGGCCGTTAAAACTTTTCAAACAATTTGAGCTTATCCGTTAGAGCGATAGCGATTTGGGGATAAACACTGGAGCTCGCGGATGAATACGGGAACGACGCCGAAGGGGGCGACTCCTGACATCGGCGCGCAGATCAGTTACGCCATGCGGACGATGGGCATTGCCCCAATACCGCGCAATTACGAACTGTTCTACGAGGCCTATATCGGCTCCAATCCCGCGCTCAGCCGGGAACTTGCCGCGCTCGGCAACCAGGCGACCCAGGAAGAGCTGGATGCCATCGGCGAGCAGTACTTCGCTTCGCAACACCGCCATCTGGTGGAAAAGGTCCATGGCCGCATCGCCGACGAGCTGGACAGCCTTCTCAGGCTGCTCCGCCAAGAGCAGAACTCGCTGGAAAGCTATAGCCGGCTACTCGGCGAGACCTACTCGCGCATCAACTCCAAGAACAACTCTAGCGCAGAGATCCTGCGCAGCGCCATCGCCATCCTGACTGAAGCCACCGACAACAAGATGGCTCATGGCGAGAAGACCGTTGAAAGCGTCAGCCAGAAGTCGCGCGAGATGGATCTCGTGCGCAGGGAACTCGACGAGTACAAGCGGATCGCCAATACAGATTCCCTCACTCGGCTTGCCAACCGCCGGGCCTTCGACGACCGTCTGGCCGCTGTCTATAACGGCGGGCCGGGAACCACGCTCTGCGGACTGGCGCTGATCGACATCGATCATTTCAAGCGGGTCAACGACACGTACGGCCATCCGGTCGGCGACAAAATCCTCGCCTCGGTCGCCACGGTGATCCGTGCGAATGTGCGCAAGGATACGTTCGTCGCTCGTACCGGTGGCGAGGAATTCGCCATCATCTTTGACGGGATCGGCAGCGAGGAAGTTCACCAGCTCTGCGAACAGATACGTTTGGCGCTTGAGGCCACCCCGTTCCGCAACTCCAAGTCCGGCGTCAACTACGGCCCGATCACCATCTCGATCGGCTACTGCATGGCCGGCGATGCGGAGGATCCGGGTGAGCTCTACAGCCGAGCCGACATCGCGCTCTATTGCGCCAAGAATGCCGGCCGCAACTGCACCCGCGTCTTCGAGGATGGCATGCAGAAGGATTTCACCAAGAGCTGGCTGATCTACCGCCGTTGAGCCGTGCCTCACCACATCGTCCTGGCGGCGCGTTCCGGCCATTGCCGGTCGTAGGTTTCCTTGTCGAAATCCGCCTTGGCCGCCTGCAGCAGGTCGCCGGGCGTCGGCAGTATGTTCGGATCAACAAAGCGCTCCGGGTTCCAGAGCTGCGAACGGATTAGCGCCCGCGCACACTGGAAATAGACCTCGCCGATCGTCACCAGCACCACGCTGCGCGGATGCTTGCCCTCCATCTCGAAGCTCGAAAGCAATTCCGGATCGACCGAGATCACGGCCGTGCCGTTGATGCGCATGGTCGTGTTCGAACCAGGCACGAGGAACATCAGCGCCACACGCGGATCTCGGACGATGTTGAGGAGCGAGTCGATGCGGTTGTTGCCGCGCCAGTCCGGCAGGGCAAGCAGCCGATCGTTCTCGATTCGCACCACGTTGCCGGCGTCACCGCGCGGCGAACAGTCGAGGCCTTCCGGACCGACGGTGGCGAGCGCCACGAAAGGCGAAGCCTCGATCATCCTGCGATAGCCGGGTGTCAACGCGCTGGTGACCTTCACCAGTGAAACCTCCGTCGCGCCATCATAGATGGCCCTCAGTTCCTCGACGGTGCGCAGGATAGTCATGGTGCTGTCGTCCTTGCGATGGAATGCCCGCTGCTGGCGGCCATCATATCGGTTTTATGACAGCCGGCCACCAGCGGATACAGTTCCCGGCATGTCACCGGTACCGTCATCCAGAGCGAAGTCGGCAATCGCCTCGATCACCTCCGGTGCGCTGACGATCCTCCGGTGACCGTGACCGTTGGCGAAAAGCAGCCGCACATGATCGCCGAGTCCATTGTAGCGGCGGGCATGGTGAACGCCGACTTCCTTGTCGTCCTCGGCATGCACCACCAGCATAGGCCGGCCCAGCCGGCGGGCGATTTCGACCGTGTCGAACTTCTGCATGGGGACGCCCACAGCGCGCTCGGCACGCGCTACCAGTCTCTGCTGAACCACCGTCGGCAACTGCAGCATCGACGAAAAATCGCGCAGGACTTCAATGATCTCGGAAGGCGCGCCGATCACGGCGAGTTTCTGCGCGCCGATGTGGCCGACGCCTGGAAAGATACCGCCGGCAGCCGTCATCAACGCCGCACCGCCGAAGGAATGGCCGACAGCAGCATCGAATGGTCCGAGCCGAGCCTCCGTAGCCGCGATCGCCTCTGCCGCCATGCGCATGTCCAGCGCCCGGCCATAGGACCGGCCGTGGCCCGGCAGGTCGAGCACGACCACTTCCAGTCCGGCACTGTGCAGCCCCGTGGCGAGCGCCGACAGATATTCCGCCCGCGAACCCCAGCCGTGAACGGCCAGCACCTTGCGCGCGGCGGACGAGCCATTCAACCGGTAGGCCATGACCTCGCCCTTCGTCGTCCTGACACCGATTCGCTCGGCCGCGCCGAGCCGCGCCTCCCCCTCGGCGAAGGTTTGCCGGGCCTTGGCACCAGCCGGACGGCGCGAGGGTGTGCGGCAAAACAGCCAAAAAGCCAGTGATCCGGCCACCTCTGGCGCCACCGCGCCGAGTCCGACGAAACCGAGACGGGTGACCTGCAGCAGAAAGGATGGCATAGTCGGACTCCGATAGAATGTTCAATGATGAACAAATAAGTACAACTATGAACGAAAATCAAGTTCTACCGTGGGACCATCCGCGTTTTCGTAGCTGGATCGCCGTGGGCCGGGCGTGCCAGCTGATGCAGCAGGCGCTCTCCCGCGCGCTCACGCCGCTGGACATCAAGCCACCGCACCTCGACATTCTGGTCAATCTTTACCGCTTCGAGGGCATTTCCCAGCAGGAACTCGCCCGCAAGCTGCTCGTCGGGCGCTCCAACATGAGCATGCTGCTGCCGCAGATGGAAAAGCGTGGCCTGGTCGAACGTCGGGGCGACCCGAAGGATAAGCGCGTCCTGCGCCTTTACCTGACAGAAAGCGGCAACAGCCTGACGAAGCGGGCTATGGCGATCCAGACCGACCTGATTGAGGCGACGCTGTCTGCAACACCGCTGGATCAGTGCCTGGCCATGGCAGACGCCATGGAGGCCCTGACCCGCCGCCTACTGCAGGAACATATGGTCGAGGAGGCATGAGCCGTCAGCGTGGATCGCGGCTCAGCCCCTTTTCAGCCAGCGTCGCCTCGTATTCGCTGAACAGCCGCTCGCCGTCACGGCCCAGCTCTGCGAGATAGGTCCAGGTGAATATGCCGCTGTCGTGGCCGTCGTCGAAACCGATCCGCACCGCGTAATTGCCGGTGGGCGTCATTGAGGCGATGCCGACGAGCCGCTTGCCTGGCACCGTCACGCCCTGCCCCGGTCCATGCCCCTGCACTTCCGCGGACGGCGACAGAACGCGCAGCATTTCGGCTGGCAGTGCGAATGAAGAGCCGTCGTTGAAGCTCACCGTCAGCGTCCGCCGGTCCTTGGAAACCTTGAGCTCGGTCGGCCAGATATCGGTCATGAAGGGCACCCGCTTTTTGTCGTGTGGAGCGAGACCTAGGCCCGCCGCCATCGCCACGCAAGATATTTTGACAAATCCGTGACGGGCGCTTCCTTGACCAGCGGGCAGGAACGGACCAGATTACAAGGAAAATAGCGGAGGAAACCCTTGGACAACAACATCGCGGCATTCCGGGAGGCAAGCCCTCTTTCGACCGCGGACGGGCCGATGATCGATCCGTTCGGACGCGCGGTGACCTATCTCAGGGTCTCTGTGACGGATCGCTGCGATTTCCGCTGTACCTACTGCATGGCGGAAACCATGACCTTCCTGCCGAAGAAGGATCTCCTGACGCTGGAGGAACTCGACCGGCTCTGTTCCGCCTTCATCGCCAAGGGAGTGCGCAAGCTTCGCCTCACCGGCGGCGAGCCCCTGGTGCGCAAGAACATCATGCACCTCGTTCGCCAGCTCGGCCGTCATATCGAGACCGGCGCGCTCGACGAACTGACGCTTACCACCAACGGTTCCCAGCTTTCCCGCTTCGCGAGCGAGCTCTACGACTGCGGCGTCCGCCGCATAAACGTCTCCCTCGACACGCTCGATCCGCAGAAGTTCAAGGCGATCACCCGCTGGGGCGATTTCACACGCGTCATGGAAGGCATTGACGCCGCACAGGCTGCCGGCCTCAAGGTCAAGCTGAACGCCGTCGCTCTGAAAGACTTCAACGAGGACGAACTGCCGGACCTGCTGCGCTTCGCCCATGGCCGGGGGATGGACCTGACGCTGATCGAGACCATGCCGATGGGCGAGATCGATCAGGACCGCACTCACCAATACCTGCCGCTGTCGGAGGTCCGGGAACGTCTGTCGCGAGAATTCACCCTCACCGACAATGCGTTCCGTACCGGTGGCCCGGCCCGCTATGTCGACGTCAAGGAAACGGGTGGACGTCTCGGCTTCATCACGCCGATGACCCATAACTTCTGTGAGAGCTGCAACCGCGTGCGACTCACCTGCACCGGCACGCTCTACATGTGCCTCGGCCAGAACGACGCGGCCGACCTCCGAACTGCCCTGCGGGCTTCGGAAGACGACGCCTACCTGTACAGCGTCATCGACGAGGCGATCAGTCGCAAGCCGAAAGGTCACGATTTCATTATTGACCGGCAGCACCGCAGGCCGGCCGTCACCCGACACATGAGCGTCACCGGCGGCTGATCGCCGCCGGCCTCCTGTTTGGATCAGGCGCTACGGCGCATCTCAGCCGGCTGCACGACCAAAACCTCAGTGCGGAAGTGACCGATCTTGTGCATAAGTACCTCGACGCGCTGACGCAGGCCGTGGATTTCGGCATTGTTCTCCTCGACCATCGCCGCGTTCTGCTGCGTGATCAGCTCCACGTCACGCACGGCGTGGGTAACCTCGTTGATACCGGTCGATTGTTCCCGCGTCGCTGCCGAAATGGTTTCGACCAGCGTCTGGACCTCTTCCACCTGATCAATAATCGACTGCAGCGCCTCACCGGTGTTCTCCACCAGGTCCACACCCGACTTTACCTGCTCGCCGCTGACCGAGATCAGCGTCTTGATTTCCTTGGCCGCGTTGGCGCAGCGCTGGGCCAGATCGCGCACTTCCTGCGCCACTACGGCGAAGCCCCTGCCCGCCTCGCCGGCACGCGCGGCCTCGACGCCAGCGTTCAGCGCCAGAAGGTTGGTCTGGAAGGCGATCTCATCGATCACGCCGATGATGGTGGAAATCTTGTCGGACGAACGGCTGATCTCGGCCATGGCCTCGACCGCCTTCTTCACAACCACGCCGGACTGGCGCGCATGCTCGCGCGCCGACTGCACCGATTGCGCCGTGCGGCCCGCGCCGTCGGCGGTGGAGCGCACGACTTCGCTCAGATGCGACAGCGCCCGCACGCTCTGCTCGAGCGCGGCGGCCTGCTGCTCGGTGCGCCGCGCCAGGTCGTCGGCGGAAACGGCGAGATTCTCCGTGCCGGCATTGATGTCCGCGCTCGCTCCGCGAACCTCCTCGATCGTCGCGCGCAAGGCTTCCACCGCATGATTGTAAGTGGCGGCCATGGCAACGAAATCGGCCGGAAGGTCCTCGCGCATTGAGACGTTCAATTGGCCGTTTGCCAACGCCCCCAGAACCGAGGAGAGGGCATCGAGTGCGGCGCGTTGGTCGGCCTCGACCCGTGCCCGTTCGCGCGCCCGCTGCTCGGTTTCCATTGCCGACTGCTCGCGCGCGGCAGCGGCCTCTTCCTCCAGCCGCCGGTTTTCCAGCGCAGCGTCGCGGAATACGGTGACCGAGCGGACCATGTCGCCGATCTCGTCGCCGCGGTCGCGACCCTCGATCGGCACCGACAGGTCGCCGCTGGCAAGCCGGGCCATGACCCCGGTGACGCGCTTCAGCGGCGCCCCCAGAGTCTCGATCAGCATCAGGCCGCCGACGATGGCAAGCAGGGTTCCGACCACCATGGTGATGACGGAGATCGCAGCGGAGCGTTCGCTGTCTTCCTTGCCGATTTCCTGGGCGTGGCTGACGAAGTCTCGCAGTGATGCCATGGCGGAGGCGACGTACTCGTTGGTTGCCAACCGCTGCGACTGCCAGTCGTGGCCGGCTTGCAGCAACGCAGCCGAGTTGGAGTCGATCGCGGCGATCCGCGGCGCAATCTTCTGCGAAAAATCGCGAAGCGACGCGTTCCTGGCACCGAGGTCGGCGATACGGGTGGCCGTTTCGTTGAGCGACTTGAGGTTATCCAGAACGATCGCGCGCGTCTCCTCATCGACGTTTCCGCGCAGTTGCTGGACCCGCAGCTCCAGTGTGGCGATCTGCATCGCCGCCCGGTCGACCAGTTCCATCAGTTCCCGCTGGTCCGCGACCAGCTTGTTCAGTCCAACGAAGCGGTCCGCGGCCACATCGCTGTTCTTGGCCGCCTGCAGGGTGATCCTCTGCTCGATGCCGACGAGTTCGGAAAGGACGCGGGCGAGCGACTGTGCCTTGACGTCCTCTACTTCAGAACCCTTCAGCACCGCGTCGATCTTGGCCATGGCGCCCTCGACCTCGCCGATCAGGGCCTTGCCTTTCTCCGAAGCGATCGCGTTGGCCTTGACCAGGTCCTTGCCCACCTGCTTGGCGTAGCGTTCCGCCTCCTCGATCTGCTCCGCCGGCTCGAAGGCCATCTGCACGCCGACACGCAGCTTGCCGAGACGCTCGATCAACATCTTGTAAGCCGAAGCGTCGAACAGCAGTTCCTTGGCGAAACCCTCCTTGTCTGCGATCTCCTTGCGGACGAAATCGACCTGCTTGACGATTTGCTGGCCATCCCCCTGAAGCGCGGTTATGGCTTCGGCGAGACCCGCGTCGAGAGTTTCGCGCTGCACCTTGTTGTCCCACATCAGCGCGATCTGTCCCCGCATGCGCTCCGGCAGCGACCGCAGATCTCCGAGATCGGCATTCTCCGCCTGCTGCGCAAGCACGCCATCGAGAATGTCGAGGCCCTTTTCCTGCGCCGCCACGGCTGCGAGCAGGTCATCGCGGCTCTTCTCACCCGGATCGAGGCTGAATTCCTGCAGGCCCTGCTGGACCTGCTCAAGGTCGCTGATATTGCCGATAGTCGCCCGTGTCACGGTCATGTGACCGTTCAGCATGGTTGCTGTGCGGTAGCCCAGAAGTCCGACACCGGCCATCAGAAGAACGAGTGGAATAACGAAAAGCAAAACTTTGGTAACGATCCTGCGGCTTTGCAGGAGGCGATCAATAAAGCTCATGAGGCCCTCGGCGGCAACGACGGTCCTGCAGCCATCGCATCGGCGCAGTGTCTAACGGGCGCAGTCCGCCTCATGCGGATGTCGTTGCACAGCTTTGCCACGGAAGCTTGAACAAAGATTAACCGCTCCATCCAACTTATGAGGCGCAGCCCCCTATTCTTTGCCTAATCCAGTCAAAAGACAGTTTCTCGCGGCACCACCATCGTCTACAAGGGCTCCGCAAGAACTGGACCTGAATCACAATGGCATTCTCCCCCAATACGCGCGGCGCCCTTCTGATGGTGCTCGCGATGGCTGGCTTCACCTTCAACGACGCGCTGACCAAGACCCTGACCTCCAGCATGAATGTTGGGCAGATGATGTTCGTGCGCGGTCTGATGATGACAGTGCTTGTCTACCTGTTCGGACGTAAGACTGGAGGCCTCGCGCCGATCCGCTCCGTGGCACAGCCGATGGTACTGGCTCGCGTGGGCCTGGAATGCGGGGCCACGATCCTCTTCCTGTCGGCGCTGGGAATGCTACCGCTCAGCAACGTGTCCGCCATCCTGCAATCCCTCCCGCTTGCCGTAACGGTCGGTGCGGCCATCTTCCTGCGCGAACCTGTCGGCTGGCATCGCTGGACCGCCATCGTCATCGGCTTCGGCGGTATGCTGCTGATCATCCGCCCCGGCCCTGAAGGCTTCAGCTCGGCGTCGCTGCTCCTGCTCCTCTGCATCCTCTGCACGGCGGGGCGCGATCTCGTCACCAAGAAGATCAGTGCCGGCGTCCCGTCGATCATGGTAACGCTGCTGACCGCCATCGCCGCGGTGATCATCGGCGGCGCCCTGATCGTGCCGCTCGGCGGGTGGCGCCCCATGTCAGCCTCGGCGGTCGGCACGCTCGCCGTTGCTGCCCTCCTCCTCGTCGTCGCCCATCAGTCGATCGTCATGGCCATGCGCACGGCGGAGGTCTCCTTCGTCGCACCGTTCCGCTATACCAGTCTGATCTGGGCCGTCGCCATCGGCATCGTCTTCTTCGGCGAGCATATCAGCCTGCCGGTGGCGATCGGCGCGGTCATCGTCATCTGCTCCGGCCTCTACACCTTCTATCGCGAGAACAAGCGCAAGAACGCCCGGCCGATCGGCCAGACCTCGCGCCCCGGAACGCCGCTGTGACCCGAACGACAACATCGCCGAGTTCGAAGCCATGACTGGCGGGCGGTTGTTCGACCGGCGCACGCCGCCGCACATTCTCACCCTGGTGCTGATCGCCGGCCTCTCGGCGTTGACGATGAACATCTTCCTGCCATCGCTGCCGGAAATGTCGCGGTACTTCGGCATCGATTATTCGATCATGCAGTTCGCCGTCTCCGGCTATCTCGTCGGCATTGCGGTCCTGCAGATCGGTATCGGCCCATTCTCGGACCGTTTCGGTCGACGACCGACGATGATCTTCGCACTCCTGATCTTCGTCATTGCAAGTCTGGTCTGCGTTCTCGCCCCCTCACCGCTCTGGTTCATGATCGGCCGTCTCCTGCAGACGACGGTCGTGGCGGGCATGGTCCTGTCGCGAGCGATTGTCCGCGACATGGTGCCGATGGAAGAAGCCGCCTCCATGATCGGTTACGTGACCATGGGCATGACCATCGTGCCGATGATCGGCCCGACGGTTGGCGGCCTGCTGAACGACATGTTCGACTGGCGGGCGAGCTTCATAGCTCTCGCCGTGATCGGCTTCATCGTGCTGCTGCTTGTCCTCACGGACCTCGGAGAGACCCACCTGCAACGGTCTTCAAGCTTCTTCAGACAATTCCGCGACTGGCCGCAACTGCTGCTTTCCCGGCATTTCTGGGGCTACACGCTCACCGCTACGCTGACCTCGGGCGCCTTCTTCGCCTTCCTCGGTGGCGCGCCCTTTATCGGCAACACAATCCTGAAGCTTTCGCCGAGCGTTCTTGGCATGCAGTTCTTCTTCGTCGCCGCCGGCTATCTCGTCGGTAACTTCCTGTCGGGCCGATACACGCGCCGCATCGGCATTCCGAACATGATGCTCTCCGGCTCGCTGTTTTCTCTCTTCGGCACCGCCCTGCCGCTCCTGCTCCTGTTGGCCGGTTTCCACAGTGCCTTTTCCTTCTTCGGGCCATTGATCTTCCTCGGGCTCGGCAACGGGCTGACCCTGCCGAGCGCGAATGCCGGTATTGTCAGCGTACGCCCGCATCTCGCCGGCTCCGCCTCGGGGCTCGGTGGCGCCATCACCATGGCCGGGGGCGCAGCACTCTCGGCACTCGCTTCCGCCATCCTGACCGAGGAGACCGGCGCCATGCCCTTGCTTCTCGTCATGGTCCTCTGCTGTCTGGCCGCGATCGGCTCGATCCTCTATCTTCGTGCCCTCGACAGATGAACGTGATGCGGGAGGAGACGTGAGCGCAGCTGCGGTCGAACTGGCGGTCATCCTGGCCGGCGGAATGTCTCGACGGATGGGCGCCGACAAGGCCGCTACATTGCTGGCGGGCGAGCCACTGGTTGTACACGTTGCCAATCGTATCGGACCACAGGCCCGCCGCCTGATGGTCAACGCGCCGGCAGACGCTGATCTGCCCTACCCTCTGCTGCCCGATACCCTGCCCAACCGTCCCGGACCGCTCGCCGGCATTCTCGCTGCGATGCGCCATGCGCAGAGCATCGGGACTGGCAAAGTCCTGACCGTTCCGGTTGACGCCCCTTTCCTCCCGCACAATCTGGTGACGCGGCTCGCATCGGAGGCAAACAGCGACACCATCGCCGTGGCAAGTTCGGCGGGGCGCGTCCATCCCGTCGCCGCGCTCTGGCCGGTCGGGCTCGCCAACGATCTGGAGGACTGGCTCGCCGACCCCGACCATCGCCGGCTCACGGATTTTCTCGCGCGCCATCCAGTCGTAGAAGTCGATTTCCCGACCGAACCGACCGATCCCTTCTTCAACGTCAACACGCCGGACGATCTCGCCCGTGCCGAAACCCTGCTGAGAGAGCTTCGCCCATGACCACCATGCGGGTCTTCGGCATCGCCGGATGGAAGAATTCGGGCAAGACCGGCCTTGCCGTCCGTCTGGTCGAGGAATTCACCCGGCGCGGCTATCGCATCTCCACCATCAAGCACGCTCACCATGATTTCGACATCGACAAGGTCGGAGCCGACAGCTGGCGTCACCGCCATGCCGGCGCGCACGAGGTGGTGATCGTCTCCGGCACCCGCTACGCGATCATGCACGAACTGCGCGGCGCCCCGGAACCGAGCTTCGAGGAGATCCTCGCCCGTATCGGCCCCTGTGACCTCGTGCTCATCGAAGGCTACAAGCGTGAGCCGGTACCAAAGATAGAGGCTCGGCGGTTGGAAGCTGCCAAGCGCGAACCTCTGGCCCCGACCGATCCCCACATCGTCGCCATCGCAGCCGATCATCCCGTGACGGACACAGATCTTACCGTCTTCGACCTGAATGACACAGTTGCGATCGCCGACTTTGTCGCCAGCATCACCGGTCTTCCGCCCCGCAATTGAAAAAACCGCCGGATCGCTCCGGCGGCTTCGTCTTTTCAGTTTGGCCTTTCCGCTTAACGGGCAGCGACCGGCTTCACCAGCGGCGTCACGCGACGGATGGTGACACGTCGGTTCCGCTCCTCGTCGTCCTGCGTACGGATCTTCAGATAGCGCTCGCCATAGCCCTGCGTCGACATGTTCTCCGGCGGAATGCCGTAGACCTCGGTCAGCAGGTTGGCGACCGTTTCGGCGCGCTGGTCCGAAAGGACGAGGTTGGACTGATCCGAACCGACCGCATCCGTATGCCCTTCGATCAGGAACACTTCACCCGGATCACGCTCCAGTATCTGCTCCATCGCGCCGGCAACGCTGCGCAGCGTCTTCGCCTGAGACAACGAAACTTCGGCCGAACCCGACGCAAATGTGATCGTGTCGAGGTCGATACGGCGCACCTTGTCGCGCAGGCGGGCCGATGATTTAACCTCGTCGATCGAGTAAACCCGCTCGACGCGCTCGACCGGAGGACGGGCAAGGAAATCGTAGTAGTCGCGATCAGGCTCGCTCGACATCGTCACGATATAGTCGCTGACCGGAACGGTGAGCCGCATCGGCGGGAGGCTCTCGCCGACATCGACATACATGCGCGGACGGTCGTCTTCCGCTTCCGGCGAATAGAACAACACGTATTCATCACCGCGCGATGTATAGCGAGACCGGACGATCACATCGCCGTAACGGTTGTAGACCGTCACCAGCCGCGAACCGTCACCACGTTCGATGGTTTCGCGAACACGACCGCGCGGCAGTTCCTCATAATAGGTGTCTCGTGCGTCATGGCGCAGACGCGGCCTGTCGTCGTGGCGAACCACAACACGGTTGCCGACATTGAGGACAGTACGGTTTTCGACCTGTTCAAGAACCCGGACTTCCGTAACCTGGTTCACGACATTGTTTGTGTTGTTCGTGACGTTGTTGGTGACATTGGTGACGTTCGTCACGTTGTTGACCACGGTCGTCGGAACCTCGAACTGAGGCTCGGCGTCGAGGCGCGTACCTTCCTCGCTTGCCGCCTTCTGGATCACCTCCGGTTCGATCCGGGGCGCCTCGGCCTGGGCATCCGCATCGCTTTCCGGCGGTGGCGCTGCTTCAACTTCTTCACGCTGCTGAGTGCGGGCGTCGCGAACACCCGCATCGCCACTGTTATCGGCATCCTTGTCGCTGTCGAGTACGGCGGCACCGCCTTCGACCGGAAGGACGACCGTTTCAGACGTCGTAGACGGATCCTCGGCGATCTGCTGCTTTTCTTCCTCCGTGCGGGTATCAACAATCTCGGGGACCGGCTGTTCGGTCGGCGGCTCTACGGCAGGCACCAGCACCTGTTCGCCACCCGGTACCTGCTCGTCGCCAGCCTGCTGTTCGGCCGGCTCCTCGCCCGGGGTTGCGGCTTCACCGGCATCCTGTGCGGGACGCAGTTCATCCTCGACCGGCGGCTGCTCGGCCTGTTCAGCCGGCTGTTCGGGCTGAGCCGTGGGCTCTTCAGCCTGCTCCTGCTGGTCGTTCTGACCAGTGGCAGGTTCTTCGGCCTGCTGGGCAGGCTGTTCGGACTGCTCGGCCGGCTCTTCGGCCTGCTGTTCCTCCTGCGGCTCGGCTTCGAGTTGCTGAGCTTCCTGCTCTGCCTGTTTGGCAGCTTCTTCTTCCGCCTGGCGCTGGGCCTCCTCTGCAGCCTGCTGTTCCGCCTGGCGCTGGGCTTCTTCCGCCGCTTGCTGTTCCGCTTGCCGCGCAGCTTCCTCCTCGGCCGCCTGTCGGGCTGCCTCCTCCTCGGCTTGCTGCTGCGCCTGCTGCTCGGCCTGACGTGCAGCTTCTTCCTCGGCTTGACGTGCTGCTTCTTGTTCTGCCTGGCGGGCGGCCTCTTCCTCGGCCTGGCGGGCGGCTTCCTGTTCGGCTGCCTGACGCTGGGCTTCTTCTTCAGCCTGACGTTGAGCCTCCTGCTCGGCCTGCTTTGCTGCTTCATCCTCCGCAGCCTTGCGCGCCTCTTCTTGCGCGGCCTTCTGGGCATCGATCGCGTCGCAGGTGGACTGGTCGGCGGCTTCGGACCCATCGCTGCAAGTTACTGTTGCCTGCGCGACCTGGATACCGCTCGGCTCGGCCTCGACCCGGACTTCACTGCTGCCGCTGGCGGCAAACACCAGTGCCGGCTCGGCGATCATCACAGTGGACAGCATCGGGGCAGCAACTGTAGCCAAGAGTTTCGATCTCAAAGTCATATTTTCTCCTTGCGAGGCGTTTCGCCGCGCTATTAGCGAGCGGGAGCGTTCGAAGATTGTCGTTGCCGATGCCTCGAGCTTTCCTCCCTGCGAGGCTCGAAGCTAGTTTTCGTCACATTAACCGCCGCTGAACGAAAAGGTTTCGCTCGGCGGCCCACGAGTCGAACAAAACGACGTTCCCACTCCTTTGGGACGACAATTCGACGCGAATCTGACCTGCGCTTCGTCTTTCCTGTTGATTTTCCGCCGGAGGCCGCCGCAATATCACCCTCGGCTCGGCACCGAGAGTGCCGCCTTTACCGGTCAGCACGGGTATGACAACCGCGCGACCGATCGACCAACAGAGAGGATCTCTATGCGTATCTCCACCCGTTTCTTCGCCGCAGCATCGATTGCCGCCCTGTCGCTCTTTGCCGGCAGCGCTATGGCTGAGGAAAAACTGATCATCGGCACCGAGGGTGCCTACCCGCCCTTCAACAACCTCGAGTCTGATGGTTCGCTCGTCGGTTTCGACATCGACATCGCCAAGGCCCTTTGCGAGGAAATGAAGGTTACCTGCGAATTCGTCACCAACGACTGGGACGGCATCATCCCGGCACTTCAGGCCAAGAAGTTCGACGCCATCGTCGCTTCCATGTCGATCACTCCGGAGCGCCTGGAAAAGGTCGATTTCACCAACAAGTACTACAACACGCCGCCGGCAGTCGCCGTACCGAAGGACAGCCCGTTGACCGAGGCCACTCCTGAAGCTCTCGCCGGCAAGGTGCTCGGCGCCCAGGTCTCCACCACCCACGCCAACTATGCCGAAAAGCATATGTCCCAGTCCGAGCTGAAGCTCTACCCGACTGCCGACGAATACAAGCTCGACATCGCCAACGGCCGTATCGATGGCGTGGTTGACGACGTGGTCGTTCTGTCCGAGTGGGTCAAGTCCGATGCAGGCAGCTGCTGCAAGATCCTGAGCACGCTCCCCGTCGACGTGGAGATCAACGGTAAGGGCGCCGGCATCGCGATCCGCAAGGGCGAAACCGAACTGGCCGCCAAGTTCAACGCTGCCATCGACGCTATTCGCGCAAATGGAAAGTACAAGGAAATCAATGACAAGTACTTCGATTTCGACGTCTATGGCGAATAATAGCCAACGTCGCTGTTGAAAGAGAACGGCGGGAGGCTTGCCCTTCCGCCGTTTTTGCTTGAGAAAGGCCGGATAACCAGAAAAACGCGGCGTCCGCCGCGAGGGGATAAGACTTCATGGGCGGAATCCTCTCCGCAATCGGCTCATTTCTCGCGTCGATCGGCCACATCATCGACCCGCTCTGCGGCCCTGTCGGTGCCTTCACGCTGCTCGGCCCGTCCTCGATCCTCTCCTGCGGAGCGGACGGCTGGGGCGACGAGATCGCGTTCGGATTCCGTGTTACGGTCGCGCTTGCGATCGCAACACTTCCGGTGGGGCTCACGATCGGCTTTCTCCTGGCGCTCGCATCACAGTCGCTGGAGCGCACGTTGCGCGCCGCCGTCGGTATCTACACCACCATCTTCCGCGGCCTGCCCGAGCTCCTGACGCTGTTCATCGTCTATTACGGCCTGCAGATCCTGATCCAGTCGATCCTCTCCGCCATGGGCGTCGAGCAACGTATCGAGATCAACGCCTTCTTCGCCGGCATGATCGCTCTGTCGGTGGTATTTTCATCCTACTGTTCCGAGGTCCTGCAATCCGCCTTCAAGGCCATTCCGAAAGGCCAATATGAGGCGGGACACGCACTGGGCCTGTCGGGAGGAAGCACCCTCCGCCTGATCGTACTCCCGCAACTCATCCGCATCGCCTTGCCGGGGCTTGTCAACCTCTGGATGAACCTGCTGAAGGACACGGCGCTCGTCTCCGTCGTCGGCCTCTCCGATATCATCCGCCAGACCGGTATCGCAGCCAAGGTCACCAAGGAGGCCTTCTTCTTCTACCTTCTGGCTTGTGCACTCTATCTTGCGCTCGCGATCGTGTCGTCGTTCGGCATCGGTTTCATCGAACGGCGGAGCAAGCGTTCGGAGGTTCGCCGATGAGTGTTGCAGCCCACATGATCGAAGCCCGCCCTGCGCCGCCGCTGCCACCAAAGCCTCTAACCGCCAGCCGTGTCATCGGTATCACCGTCCTTGGCCTCTGGCTGCTGCTGGCGCTTGCTCTCGTCGCCATGGTGGTGGAGGGATGGGATAACGACAAGTTTCTCAGGTACGGCCCGCGTTATCTTTCCGGCCTCTGGGTGACGGTCTCGCTGGTCAGTATTTCCGTGATCCTCGGCGCAATCCTTTCCGCCCCCCTTGCCTTCGCGCGCATCTCGAAAAACCGTGCGCTCAACGCGATCGCCTATGTCTACGTCTACGTCTTCCGCGGCACGCCGCTACTGGCTCAACTGTTCCTGATCTATTACGGCCTCGGCGCCTTCCGCGGCTTCTTCGAGACCATCGGCCTTTGGTGGTTCTTCCGCGAAGCCTGGTACTGCGGTCTGCTCGCGCTGACGCTCAACACCGCCGCCTACCAGACGGAAATCCTGCGAGGAGCGATCCAGAGCGTGCCGCGTGGCCAGCTCGAAGGAGCGGCAAGCCTCGGGCTTCCCCGTCTCGTCACCTTCCGCAAGATCATCCTGCCGCAAGCCCTGATCGTGGCTCTGCGCCCCTACGGCAACGAGATCATCCTGCTCATCAAAGGTTCGGCCGTCGTCGCCATCGTCACCGTGTTCGATCTCATGGGACAGACACGCTACGCGTTCTCGCGCACCTTCGACTACCAGGCCTATCTTTGGGCGGCGATCTTCTATCTGGCGATCGTCGAGACCATGCGTCACATCTGGGCGGCAATCGAAGCGCGCCTGACGCGGCATCTCGTCCGCTGACGACATCGTTGGCAGCACTCACCGATGAATGCTGCTAACATAATGAAATATATACAGAAAATCGCTTGATAGGTAGTGCCCGTTAAGCTTCACTTAAGGCTCCGTTGTTTCCATTTGAGTTAGCTCCGGAACAAGAGCACAAATGGGAACAGCATGACGAGGCGAAGATGAACACAGACATGGAAATGATGCTGAAGGGCTATGGGCTGACTACGGCGGAAATCCTCTACCGTATGCCCGATCACCCGAACCTGCTGCAGTCCTACCTTTGGCAGCACTACGATCTGGCCCCGGAATTTCCGGAGATGTCGAGCTTCCTGAAATTCTGGCAGGAAAAGCTGGATGGTCCGCTGCATTCGGTCCGCTACGTACATCGCCGGCTGATCGGCGCCAACGAATGGCGGCACCTGAAGGGCGAGTTCATCCTGCACTGATCGTCCCGCCGCGGCGAAGCTTGCGACAGGCCGATTGCAGGTTCCTCCGCCCTGCGATTGCCAAAGCCCTCCGGAGGCTTTAGAGCCCTGCGACGAAAGATCCGCAGGAGACGCATATGGCCAAGATCGATGAGGAAGCGCTGGCGGAGGCCTACAACCGTGCGCTGGCACATGAGAAGGCCGGCGAGATAGATGCCGCGGTCCGCGCCTACGAGGAATGCCTGGAACTCGATCCGGACGATCACGGCGGCGCCTCTGTGCGCATCGCGGCACTGGGACGCGGCGAAGCCCCGCCCAAGGCGCCCGACGCCTATGTCGAAACCCTGTTCGACCAGCATGCTGAAGCCTTCGAGGATATCCTCGTCGAGCAGCTCGGCTATGCCGTTCCCATGCTGGTACGCCAGCGCCTGCAGGCGCTGGAGCTGGGTCCCTTCAAGCAAATGCTGGATCTCGGCTGCGGCACCGGGCTTACCGGCGGCGCGCTGCGCGACATGGTGGAAGACATCACCGGCATCGATATTTCGGAAAACATGGTCGAGATCGCCCATGAAAAGGATCTATACGAGACCCTCTACGTCGCAGAAATCGAGGATTACCTTGAGGACAACGACGAGGAACCGTTCGACCTGATCACCGCCACGGACGTGCTCCCCTATCTCGGCGCGCTGGAGCCGCTGTTCTTCGGCGCCGCCGAGAACATGGTGAAGGGTGGCATTTTCGTATTCTCGTCCGAAACCCTGCCGGCCGATGCCGGCGGAACCTACACGGTCGGCCCGCACCAGCGCTTCCTGCATTCGGAAAGCTATATCCGTGAAAGGCTGGTCGCCACGGGGTTTGAACTTGTCGAGATCAGCGAGATCAACGTGCGCATGCAGGACGGCCAGCCGAGCCCCGGGCATCTGGTCATCGCTCGCCTCGCCTGAACCTAACGCCCCTCCACAGGCTCCTGTCCGCGCTTACTGGTCCCTGGCGGCGACCACCGCTTCGTCGTCTCCGGTTCCGGAATGAAGGATCTGGTCGAGCCGCTTCAGCATGCCGTTGGCGATTTCCCGTTCACCCATGATGACGGTGTCGGCGCCGAGCTTGATGAGGTGATCAACCTCCGCGTCGGAATGCGCGCGCGCAACGACGAGGATGCGTGGATTGACCTTTTTCGCATAGCTCACAACATTGCCGGCCTCGAAGGCATTGGGGATCGCGACCACCAGGCTTTTCGCCGCCGGCAGGTTGGTGAGATCGAGTACCTCGGTCGAGCTCGCATTGCCCTCAATCACCTCGATGCCGGCTGCCTTCAGGTCGGCGACCTTCAGGTCGGCGTCCTCGACCACCAGAAAGTTCGTGTGCGAGGCCTTCAGGTTGGACGCGACGATACTGCCGACGCGGCCGCAACCGGCAATGACACAGTGCCCTGAAAGAGTCGTCGGCGCGATCTCGTCCCCGTTCCCGTCGACAGGGCCTTTTGGCTTTCGCGAGGGAGAACCCGTGCTTCTCGCATCCTCGGAATCCACTTTTTTCGGGAACTTCAACTCGAGCCGCGGGCGCAGTTTTTCCGAGAAGTGGAAAACCACCGGGTTCAGCAGAATGGAGATGATCGCTCCGGCGAGGATGAAGTCCCTGCCCTGCTCCGGCAGTAGCTCAAGACCCACACCGAGCTCGGCCAGAATGAAGGAGAATTCACCGATCTGCGCCAGGCTGGCGGAAATCGTCAGAGCGGTCGACACCCCTTTGCGGAAGAGCAATACGATCATGAAGGCGGCCAGCGACTTGCCGATCACGATAATGAAGATCGTGGCAAGGATGGCGATCGGATGCTCCAGAACGATGCCCGGATCGAACAGCATGCCGACCGAAACGAAGAACAGCACCGCGAAGGCATCCCTGAGCGGCAGACTTTCCTGCGCAGCGCTGTGTGACAGCTCACTCTCGGACAGGACCATGCCGGCGAAGAACGCACCGAGCGCCAGCGACACGCCGAACAGCTTGGCGGCGCCAAAGGCGACGCCGAGTGCGATCGCCAACACACCGAGGCGAAACAGCTCGCGCGAACCGGTATGCGCCATGTAGTGGAGCAACCAGGGAATCATCCGACGCCCGAACACCAGCATCACCGCCACGAAAAGCGCGACCTTCAGCAGCGTTGCGGCGACGACGCCTGCAATGCCGAGCTCGATGCCCAGCAGGCTGTTCAGCCCCATCGCCAGCGGGTCACCGTGCCCCGCCTCCGCGCCAACGGACGCAAAGGCCGGAATCAGAACCAGCGCCAGGACCATCGCCAGGTCCTCGACGATCAGCCAGCCTACGGCGATCTTGCCGCGGTCGGTGTCCACCAGACGGCGCTCCTGCAGCGCCTTCAACAGCACGACCGTGGAGGCGACAGACAACGCCAGACCGAATACAAGTCCGCCCCCGAGCGGCCAGCCCATGATGGTCGCCATTCCCCAACCGAGGAACGTCGCGAAGCCAATCTGCGCGATCGCACCGGGAACCGCGATCGCCCGCACGGAAAGGAGATCCTTGAGAGAAAAATGCAGGCCGACGCCGAACATCAGCAGGATGACGCCGATCTCCGCAAGCTCCGGAACAAGCATCTGGTCGGCGACGAAGCCCGGAGTGTAAGGTCCGACCAAGATACCCGCGAACAGATAGCCGACGAGCGGCGGCAGGCGCAGTCGCTGCGCCACCAGGCCAAGCAGAAATGCCAGCACGATACCGCCGACGATGGTCGATATCAGCGGCATTTCTCCATGCATGGCGTATTTCCTCCGACTGGAAATTGGACTCAGAAAGTGATAAATATGAGCTATCTTGATCAATATGGTCAAAATAGGCTCATGGGTCAACCTTGTAAGACGCAGTTTCTGACGCCCGAGATGTGCCGGGCGGCGCGCGCGCTCCTCGGCTGGACGCAAGGCGATCTCGCCGAGCAGGCCGAAGTCTCTCGCGGAACGATTCGGGACTATGAAAGCTCTCGCCACGGCGTCCATAGGGCGACGGAAGCGCAGCTTCGCCGCGCACTGGAATCGGGCGGCGCCCGCTTCGTCGAGATCAGCGATTTCGGCATGGCACTCTGCGCCGCAACCGCGGCCCCGCGTCAGGAACACTAACTCGCACTCCATCCTGTTCCGCCAATCCGCGGCAATAAGTGCGTTGCAACAATGCACCCGCGCTTCCGCCCGGCGTCGCCTTGCTTTAATCCTTTGCGCCGATGATCAGGACAAGGAGAGCATGACATGGCGAAGGCGGCGTTCATCGGTCTGGGCGTGATGGGGTATCCGATGGCGGGGCACCTGAAGGTGAAAGGCGGCCATGAGGTGACCGTCTACAACCGCACCACCGCCAAGGCCGAAGCCTGGGCGAAGCAGTTCGGCGGCGCCATGGCCCTCACCCCGGCGGAGGCCGCGCGCGACGCCGATTTCGTCTTCACCTGCGTCGGCAACGACGACGATTTGCGCTCCGTCACATTGGGCGAAACCGGCGTTCTTGCCGGGATGAAACCCGGCGCAATCCTGATTGACAACACAACGGCATCCGCCGAAGCCGCCCGTGAGCTGGAGGCAGCGGCGAAGGCGAAGGGCTGCGGCTTCATCGACGCGCCGGTCTCCGGCGGTCAGGCGGGCGCCGAAAACGGCGTGCTCACCGTGATGTGCGGCGGCGAGGAAGCAACGTTCGAGACAGCCAGGCCTGTGATCGACGCCTACGCCCGGATGATCGGGCTGATGGGACCGGCCGGCTCGGGCCAGCTTGCCAAGATGATGAACCAGATCTGCATTGCGGGCCTCGTCCAGGGACTTGCCGAGTCGATTCATTTTGGCAAGAAAGCCGGCCTGGACATTGAAAAGGTTATAGAAGTCATCTCGAAGGGGGCCGCCGGTTCCTGGCAGATGGAAAACCGCTACAAGACTATGAACGCCGGTAAATACGATTTCGGCTTCGCCGTCGACTGGATGCGCAAGGACCTCGACATCGTGCTCTCCGAAGCCCGCCGCAACGGCGCCAACCTGCCGGTCACCGCCCTCGTCGACCAGTTCTATGGGGAGGTGCAGAAGCTCGGCGGAAACCGCTGGGACACGTCCTCGCTGCTGGCAAGGCTCGAGGCCAAATGATCGGCCCCTCCTCCACCGCAGACGAGATCGTCGCCCATCTGCGCACTCTGCGATCTGAGGAGAACATCGCCGGCATGGCACGTTACGGCATAGTCACCGACACCGCCCTCGGCATCGGCAATCCCGTCGTGCAGAGACTGGCGAAAACAGTCGGCAGAGATCATGCGCGGGCGCACGCACTTTGGGCGAGCAATGTCCGCGAAGCCCGCATGCTGGCGATCTGGACCTTCGATCCGAAGGCGCTGACAGTCGAAGAAGCCCGCCGTCTCGCCGGCGATTTCAACTCCTGGGAAATCGTAGACACGGCGGCGGACCTCCTGACGGAAACCCCGTTCTGGAAACAGCTCGTTGAGGAATTTTCATCCGACGAACGCGAGTTCGTGCGTCGCGCTGCCTTCGCCATGATCGCCGGCGCCACCGTCCACAACAAACAGGAGCCGGATGAAACCTTCGTCGGCTGGCTGCCGCTGATCGAACACTACGCGACCGACCCGCGCAACTTCGTCCGAAAGGCGGTCAACTGGGCGCTTCGCAACATCGGCAAGCGCAACCGCACCTGCCATGGGAAAGTGATTCCTGTGGCGGAACGGCTCGCCGCCAGCGACGACAGGACCGCCCGGTGGATCGGCAAGGACGCCCTGAAGGAACTTGGCGATCTGAAGTGGATCGCCAAACTCAAGGACTGACGAGAACCTATTCCTCGCCCGATTTCTGGTTATCCAGAACCATGTAGTCGAGCGGCAGCTCGGTTGTGTACTTGATCTGCTCCATGGCGAAGACCGAGGAGACGTCACGGATCTCGATCTTGGAGATCATCCGCTTGTAGAAGGCGTCGTAGGCCGCGATGTCCGGCACGACGACGCGCAACAGATAGTCGACATCGCCACTCATGCGGTAGAACTCGACCACTTCCGGAAATTCGACGATGACCTCGGAAAACCGCTTCAGCCATTCGATCGAGTGGCTGTTGGTGCGGATCGAGACGAAGACCGTGACCTTGGTGTTGACCTTGGCCGGATCGAGAAGCGCCACTCGGCGCCGGATCACGCCGTCTTCCTCCATCTTCTGGATGCGTCGCCAGCAAGGTGTGGTCGACAGCCCGACCTTCTTGGCGAGGTCGGCGACCGCCAGCGTGGAATCTTCCTGGAGGATACGGAGAATTTTGCGGTCTAGACGATCCATTGCATGCCTTTCGGATTTTCCCTTCAATATAAAAGGAAAGAGATTAAGACAAACTCTATCTACATGATCATCCGCCTGACCTCGCGTTGCAACACCGGCAGCACCTCCTCCTCGAACCAGGGATTACGCTTCAGCCATCCTGTGTTGCGCCAGCTCGGATGCGGCAGCGGCAGGACGCGCGGGAAGAGATCGTTGCCGAGCAGCGTCGATCGCCAGTTCATCACCGTCTCCGTCATCGTCTTCTGTCGTCGCGGCCCCAGATGCCAGGCCTGGGCGTACTGGCCGATGGCCAGCACCAGCTCGAGCTGCGGCATGGCCGCCATGACCCGCGCCCGCCAGAGTGGAGCGCATTCCCGCCTCGGCGGAAGGTCGTGGCCGCTGGCATCATAGCCCGGAAAACAGAACCCCATCGGAGCGATAGCGAAACGGCTGCGGTCGTAGAAGGTTTCCCGGTCGACGCCGAGCCATTGCCTCAGGCGATCACCGGAAGCGTCGTTGAAAGGCAGCCCCGTCTGATGCACCCGCATGCCGGGCGCCTGCCCCGCGATCAGCACCCTGGCCGTTTCGGAAATCACCGCCACGGGGCGCGGCTCGTGCGGCAGACGCCTGTCCGGTCCTCCTGCAGACGCGTCACGACACCGCCGACAGGCCGCGATCGCAAGCCTCAGTGTTTCCATATCATCCATCATGGAATCCTTCGACTGCCCTTTTCATGCCGAACCTGAACGGATGAAGAAGCCTCCGGGATCCCCCGCGTCACGGGAGTGGCAATCGCCACACCGTCATATCGGCGACCGGAGTGCTCGCCAAGATCGTTGACGTTCATGGCAAACAAAACCTTTCCCGAAGCATCTTCTTAAGAAATCCGAGCTATTCTGTCGCGAGTATTATGAGATTTTCCGATTGCTATGAGTACCGGCGTCAGTTCCTCGACTGATAAGAACATCGTCGACCTTACACGCAAGCATCGCAACAAGGACGTTGCGAGAGCCGTACGTGTGACTCGCGAGCGCCTGCAGTCGGGCAACAGCACCAAAGGCACATTCTCGGTGGAGATGCTGCGCGGCTACGTGGCTTCCGCGCTAAATGGCGCGGCCATCACGCCGGCGCTCGTCATCCTCGTCGGCGGCATTGGTGCCTACGTCAATCCGCGCGCTGAAATCTACGTCTGGGCGCTCTTCACCCTCTCCATTCACGCGCTTAATATCCTCCTTGCGCGAAAGGCCGCGAATACCGAAATCAGCCAAGCCAATGTTACCCGCTGGCGCGGCACCCTTCTGGCCGGCCAGGTGGCTATGGGCATCTGCTGGGCATTGTTCGCCCTGCAGGATTGCTCCGCCTGCGGCGGCGATACCTATCTGCTCTACAAGGGTGCGGTGCTGCTGATCGTGCTCTCGATCACGGCGATGTCGACGCTGCTGCTGCGGCAGGCGGTGCTGATGAGCTTCCTGCCGACCGTGATCGTGCTCACGGCTATTGCCGGTACGACCCGCCAGCCGCTCGACATCGGCCTCACGGCGATGTTCACGACAGCGCTCGTCTTCTTTATCTACGTGACAGGCAGGCTCTATCAGAACAACCTGAAACTGATGTTCTTCCAGACGGAGAAGGACGACCTGATTGCCGAACTGGAAGTTGCGAAATCGCTCTCCGACGAGGCCCGTCGCCGGGCCGAGGAGGCAAACCTTGCCAAGTCGCGCTTTCTCGCCTCGATGTCGCATGAGCTGCGCACTCCGCTAAACGCCATCCTCGGCTTTTCCGAAGTCATGGCCGGCGAGGTGCTCGGACCGCTCGATAACCCTCTCTACAAGGAATATTCCGGCGACATACACCGTTCCGGCCAGCATCTCCTCAACCTCATCAACGAGATCCTCGATCTTTCGCGCATCGAGGCCGGCAAGTACGAGCTGAACGAGGAAGCAATCTCCCTGCTCGAGCTCGCCGAGGACTGCATCGGCATGGTGCAGTTGCGCGCCCGCGCCAAGAACATCTCCATCCAGCCGCAGCTCGAGATGGAGCTACCGCTTGTCTGGGCGGATGAGAAGGGCATGCGCCAGGTCATCCTGAACCTGCTTTCCAATGCCGTGAAATTCACACCGCAAGGGGGCGAGATCATCGTCAAGGTGGGGTGGACGGCGGGCGGCGGCCAGTACGTGTCGATCCGCGACAACGGGCCAGGCATTCCAGAAGAGGAAATCCCGGTCGTGCTCTCCGCCTTCGGTCAGGGCTCCATTGCCATCAAGAGCGCCGAACAGGGCACAGGCCTCGGTCTGCCGATCGTCCAGGCTATCCTGGCCAAGCACGGCGGCGACTTCAGGCTTAAGTCGAAGCTCCGGGAAGGCACGGAAGTAATTGCCATCCTGCCGCCGAGTCGGGTGCTGCAAAGCCTGCCCGCCACCGAAACCCAGGCGGTCGAGCCGCGACGGCGTCACTTCGCCTGATCACCGGCGACGTTGCTTAAACCGGCACGCCTTCCTGATCAGAAGAACAGCACGACAAGCGCGTAGACACCGTTGGCGACCAGAAGGCAGAACACTGCAAACGAGCCCAGATCCTTGGCGTGTTTGCCAACGGAGGAAATTTCGGGCGAGATCCGGTCCACGACCTCCTCGATCGCCGTATTGATCGCCTCGACAGCAAACAACACTGCCATCAGGATCACAAAGCCCAGGAATTCGAGCGCGCTCGCTCCAACAATCGCAAACAGCACCAGGCCGACAGCGAAATAGAGCAACTCATGCCGGAAGGCGGCTTCCGCGATCAGTCGCTGGAAGCCTTGCAGCGAATAGCCGGCGGCCGCAAAGAAATGGGCAACGCCCGTCTTCTTCGGATAGGCCTCGCTGGCATCCTGCTTACCCGATGTGTGGGCATTCTTGTCGTCAAGCATCGGACTTGTTCGCCACCCCCGCGCTTTCGAAAGTTGCCATGCCGGAATGGCAGGCCGCAGCAGCCTTGACAATACCGGCAGCGAGCGCGGCACCCGTGCCCTCGCCAAGGCGCATGCCGAGCGCCAGCAATGGCGTCTTGCCGAGCTTGTCGATCGCCCGGATATGACCGGGCTCCGCCGAAACATGGCCGATCAGGCAGTGATCCAGCGCCGACGGGTTCATCGCCTTGAGGATCGAGGCGGCAGCCGTCGTAACGTAGCCGTCGAGCAGGACCGGGACGCGCTGCATGCGGGCGGCGAGGATTGCGCCCGCCATCGCGGCGATCTCGCGGCCGCCGAGCCGACGAAGCACTTCCAGCGGATCGGACAGGTGATCCTTGTGGAATGCGACGGCCTTCTCCACCGCTTCGATCTTGCGCTTAAGGACCTCTCCTTCAGAGCCGGTTCCGGGACCAACCCAATCTTCGGCAGCACCGCCATAAAGGGCGAGGTTGATCGCCGCCGCGATCGTCGTATTACCGATGCCCATCTCGCCGATGCAGAGCAGATCCGTACCGCCGGCGATCGCTTCCATGCCGAAGGCCATGGTCGCGGCGCAGTCGCGCTCCGAAAGCGCCGGCTCGCTGGTGATGTCGCCGGTCGGGAAATCGAGTGCCAGGTCGAAGATCTTCAGGCCGAGATCATTTGCGGCGCAAATCTGGTTGATCGCGGCGCCTCCGGCGGCAAAATTCTCCACCATCTGCTGCGTGACGGAGGACGGGAACGGCGTGATGCCATGTTTGGTAACGCCATGATTGCCGGCGAAGATCGCCACCAATGGACGATTGACCGCCGGCGGACGCCCGGTCCAGGCGGCGAGCCACATCGCGATCTCCTCCAGTCGGCCGAGCGCGCCCGGCGGCTTGGTCAGTTGACGGTCGCGGTCGCGTGCTGCGACGAGCGCCGCCGTATCCGGACCCGGCAGTTCCCGCAGGAGCGTGCGAAAATCATCGAATGGCAGGCCTGTGACCGTCATGGAGAAAGCTTTCTTGTCATCTCGGTTTAAATCGGGCTTTGTGCGCTTGTCATAGTGGGGCCGGGCCACCGCCACAACACGAAAAAGCGACGCAGCTGTCGCCGGTAAGACGGAGTTGTCGAACGCCATGCAATTGCGCGGATTTTGGGGCGATGCCATACGTGCCATCGGTTTTCTCAGCCGGTTTCGAGTTCCCTCCCGATTTTTTGAAGGGGAAACGGCTCCGATCTCAGGCATGGCCAGCGCCTTCCCGTTGGCAGGGCTGATCATCACCCTCCCAGCTGCCCTCTTGCTCCTCCTCTTCGACGCAATGGGTACATATCCCCTCCTCGCCGCCGCCATGGCGCTCAGCGTACTGATCGTTTCGACCGGCGCGCTGCACGAGGATGGGTTTGCCGATTGCGCAGATGGCCTGTTCGGCGGGCGTGACCGGGAGGCAATGCTGTCAATCATGAAGGACAGCCGCGTCGGAAGCTATGGCGTACTTGCGATGATCCTGTCGTTTTCCCTTCGGGCAACGGCGATAGCCGCCGTCATCGAGGCCTACGCCGCAGCCGAAAGCGCGCTGGCCTTGCTGCTCGCCGCCGTCCTCAGCCGCACAGCCATGGTCTGGCACTGGTCTTCGCTGCCGTCCGCCCGCCCCGACGGCGTCGCCGCAGCAGCCGGCACACCGGATTCCTCCGCCCGCCGGGTCGCTGTGATTAGTGGCGTCGCAATCTGCTTCCTGCTCGCGACCATAGGCGGGATCGTTCCGGCCTTCCTGCTCGCCCTGGCCGCTACCGTAGTCTCCGGTCGGCTGTTCGCATCGCTCGCTCAACAAAAAATCGGCGGCCATACGGGTGACACGATCGGGGCCAGCCAGCAGATCGCCGAAATCACCGTTCTGTGCAGCCTTGCCGTTACGGTCTGAACACCCGATATTGAGAGCGGAAACGGAAAACCTCATGGAATCGCCCTGCATTCTCGTCTGCTCGATCGACGACAAGACCGGTTACTGTTTCGGCTGCGGACGCACGCGCGACGAGATCGCCGGCTGGGTCGGCTATTCAAGCGCCGAGCGCCGCGCCATCATGGACGAGCTTCCGGCCCGTCTGGAAACCGTCGAACGCAAGCCACGCCGTGAAACCCGTCGCGCCCGCATGGCCAGGGAGCGTGAAGCCGGTGGCTAGGCTCCTCATCGCGTTCGCCATTCTCGGGTTTGGTCTGGTCGTCCTGCTGGTCAACAATGAAACCGGCCGCAGCTTCGGCATGGACAATGATCGCTTCGGCGAAATGATCACCCTGCTCCCCTTCGCAGCACTGATCGGCGCCGGAATTCTCGCCAGTCGCCGCACGCTCGGCGAAAGCGCCCGGCAGATGCTGATCTGGGTCGTCATCGTCCTTGTCCTCGTCACCGGCTATATCTACCGCGGCGACCTCCGGGCGATCGCGGACCGGCTCACTGCCGGCCTCTTTCCCGGTCGCGCCGTCGTCGTGACCGATGCCGGCGGAAACCAGCAGGTGATCCTGCACAAGTCGATGGGCGGCCATTTCGAGGCGACCGTGGAGGTCAACGGAACGTCGATCCCGATGATGGTCGACACGGGGGCCTCCTCGGTGGCACTGAGTTGGGACGACGCAATCCGCGTCGGCATCGATCCCGATGTTCTCACGTTCTCGCGCACCATCCTCACGGCAAACGGACAGGCGCAAGCTGCCCCTGTTCGGCTAAAGAGTGTGGCAATCGGTCCTATTCACCGGGAAAACATCGCGGCCATGGTGACGGAGCGAGGCAAGCTCGGTCAGAGCCTGCTCGGCATGAGCTTCATTGAGACGCTTGATGCTCTCGAAATGCGTGCCGACGAGCTGCGCCTCAGGGATTGAGAACGGAAATATCCGCTTTGCAATCAAGCCTTTGCGCCAGATCTTTTCTGCGCCGCTTTAATTTGCACGAGCGTGTCGAGATTCTGGTTGATGCGGCAGTAGAATTCCTCGTCGATGAACGGGCGCAGCATGAAATCGTTGCCGCCAACCTTGAGGAAGCGAGCCGAAAGAAGGCGGTTGGTCGAAGACGACACGCCGATGATGCGCAGTTCATGTGAACCGCGTGCGCCGCGAATGCGCCGCGTCAGCTCGAAACCGTCGATATCGGGCATGTTGTAGTCGGTGACCACCAGTCCGATCTCCGGATGCGATTTCAGGATTTCGAGCGCCTTGGCGCCGCTTTCGGCGGTACTGACGTTGAAATTGTAGCGCTTCAGGCGGCTGGAAAGCAGCGTACGTGCCGTGGGGCTGTCATCGACGATCAGCACGTGATGCTGGTGGTTCGTCAGGAAGCGGTAGACCGATTCGACCAGCATCTCGACGGCGAAGATGCTGTCCTTGAGGATGTAGTCGACGATGTTCTTCTGCAGCAGCTTCTCGCGGGTCTCGTCATGGAAGGTACCGGTGAAGACGATCGTCGGGATGTTGCAGTCGATCAGGTATTCGAGCGCCTCGCCGTTTTCCGCGCCCGGGAGGTTGATATTGGATATCGCCAACGCCACCGCTTCGGAAGACAGTTCGTTAGCCGCCTGCAGGTCCTCGAAGGTACGGCAGATCTCCGCATCGATGCCCAGCAACTCCTTGAGCCGCGTGGAAATCATGGAAGTGAAGACGTTGGAGTCCTCCGCGACGAGAATACGGACGTCAGGAAACTGTTCGCCGGAATACTGCATTCCGGAAATACCGAGGACTGCCATGCTGAGCCTTTTCTGGAAACGAACTGAACTACAGACGACAATATCGGGGTCGGCTTAGAGAACGGTTAATCGCGACCGCGCCTACAAAAATAAAAACTAATGAAACGTGAAAATTTCGCGGTTATTCCTAACGAAATCCCGAAGTATTTTGGGAATTTAAAATATAATACCCATAAATACCGGATTTCGCCAGCTCCAGACTACCGCGGAAGACAGGCGATGTCAGGACGCGGCGATCATCGGATCGTCGCTGAACCGTCCTTGATTTCGATCGTTTCACCGCCCTCGAGGCCGATACGATCTCCGTTCGGCAACGTGAGAAAACAGCCCGAAGGACAGATCGTCTGCGACTGGCCGGCCTCGATGGCGACATCCGCCCGGTTGCCGCCCTCGACGACCACGAGCACGACTGCGGCCGCCCCGGTGTTGGTTACGGTGGCTGCCAAAGCCGTTTCCGAAAGCCCGAAAACAGCAACCAAGGCGATCAAGAGCTTATTCATCCAAATCCGGCGCTCTGGCGCCGCCCTTCTAACCGCCCGACTTCAATCGAGCATGCCCCTCTGTAATACTATGTGGCTGAACTGTGGCTGAATGACCCGTTCATCCTTATTCGACTGTGTCAGGCTCCGGGTCTTCTGGCAATTCTCGCCGATCGGCTTTCTTTCGCTGAGCGGCACGGACGGCCCGGCTTCGCGCTTTTTCAGCTTCTTCATGTACGAACAGATTGATGTCGTGTTTCTGATAAGGAATGACGATGCCCTCCTTCCTGAACCGCTCCAGGATGGTGATCCGCAATCCGTTCTTCACACCCAGGCTATTGAGGATGTCCGGAACGAAAACACTCAGTTGAAAATCGAGCGCGGTGGTGCCGAAGCCGACAAACGATACGGAAGGTTCGGGCGTCAGCAGAACCCCTTCCTGCTCGGTCGCGATTTCCTTGAGCAGATCAATCACACGGCGTGGATCACTGTCATAGCTGACGCCGACGGGAACATCGACTCTTGCGAGACGATTGCGGTGCGTCCAGTTACCGACCGAAGCGTTGATGAGTTCGGAATTCGGCACGATGATCGACTGCCGTTGGAAGGTTTCTATCTCGGTGGCACGTACCGAGATACGGCGCACGAACCCCTCCGTCGTGCCGGTCGCTACCCAGTCACCGACCTTGAATGGACGTTCGGCGAGCAAAATGAGACCCGAGACGAAGTTGGAAACAATGTTTTGCAAGCCGAAGCCGATGCCGAGCGAGAGCGCACCGGCGACCAGAGCAAGGCTCGAAAGGTCGATACCTGCGGCGGACAGGCCGACCAGTCCGGCAATCGCCGTACCCAGATAGCCGATCGCGGTACGGACCGAATTGCGCACGCCGACATCGACATGCGAGCGCGCCATAACGCTTCCGTCCAGCCATTTCTGAAACCAGCGCGTGACAAGCAGGCCGACGATGAACAGCAGGATGCCACCCAAGATGCCGATCAGCGAAATGCGGATCGTCCCGATGGAAATCTCCGTGAACAGCTGGTAGGCCAGCAATTGCAGGTCGCGCGGGGAAAAGCCCCAGGAAAACAGGACAAGTGGCAGGCCGGCTGCTACCGAGAAGGCATAAATCAGCAGACCCGCGACAAGCCCCGACTGATCGAGCCCCACCGGCGTCAGGTCAAAACATGTCTGCAGATATTTGCCGACCAGCGTCTCGCCAAATCGGTTCTGTGCCGAGATGGCGCGGCCGGACAGTATGCCGAGATAGATTGTCACCACGACCGCACCAGTCACGACGATCTGGGTCGCCATGAAGCGTGCCAGGCCGACATACCCGACGGCAGCCGCAAGGACGAGACCGAAACCAACCAGATGGAACAGGGTCGCCAGCGGCCGCGGCCAGGGACGGCCCACCTGGTAGGGATCTCCGCTCTCATTCGTCATCGGACGCAGGAAGGCGACGACGAAGATGATCAGCCCCACGAGAACCGAGGAGACCAGGCTCTTCACCACCGTCAGCACCAGCGGCGAACTGAGCGTCTCGGTCACCGTACCGACGACATAGTCGAGGCCGTTGATGACCGCCATCAGCAGAACGGCGATATTGAGGTCACGCGCCCCCTTGTTGGAGAGCCCGACAAGGCGCCAGTTGGGCTGGCGTGGCGCCAACACGCCTCTCGCCAGCAATGAGACAAAGAAGACCAGCCCGACAAATCCGAACAAGGCTTGCACGATCGGAGCGATATCGGCCCGCAGCACCTTGAACGTGTCGAGAAAGAAATAGCTGGAGATGAGAAAGACGCCGAGCGCCATTGACGGGAGGATGGTCGACCAGAAGGCCACGGAAAGCCGGCTCATGTAGCTGGGGCTCTCGGCGTGCGGATCGCGGCGGATCAGATTTCCGAACACCCTGTACTCGGTGTAGAGCAGGATCAGCGCCATGCCGACAGACAGCGCGACAGCACCGGCGAGCGCCGCACGCTTGAACTTCCAGACGAACGAATACCAGCCGGAAATCACACGTCCGAACCGGTCCGCCTCCTGCACGAATGAGTTGCTGGCATCCGCAAAAACCTCCGCTGTGAGATCTGTGTGGGCAAACAGTTGATCGGCGAAGAGTTGCCGGCGTATTGCTGTCACCGAGTTCGAAAGTGTGGTGCCCCGAATCGAGAGGTCCTCGGCCTGTCCGGTCACAGCATTGATCTGTGTGCGCTCGGCGTTCAGACGGCTTCGTTCGTCGGCAATTTCGGGTGCCTCGGCCCCATCACCTTCCTTGGGCGGATCGCCGAGTTCCGTTAGTCGTGACTTGATCTCATTGAAACGCGGACGCAGGTCGACGGAGATCTTGAGCAGTTCGCGCGCCGTCGCGTCGAGCTGCGCCTTGATCTCCGTCAGCGCGACGTCGTTGCTGCGTTGCGCTTCGATCTGCTGCTCCAGCGTGTCGATCCGCTTTCGCGCCGTTTCGATCAACTTGCCAGCCTCTCCGATCGGCCCGGATGGCGCGGCAACGGGTGTGATCGCCAGCACGGGCGTTGCGCCACCTCCAAACGTCAGGAGGGTGATAATGAGAAGCAATTGAAGCGGAAGAATACCGCGGAAGAACCGGAGCAAGATCTGTCCCTGTCAGTGTTCGCGACGATGTCGGCGGACAATAGTGGCAGTTCCCGGCAAAAGGAAGGAGGCGGCCGAAGCCGCCTCCTGTCTGCTTAACCGTGCGATCTAAGTTCGTTCAGGCAGCCGCGAGTTCCGCGCGCAGCGCCTCGAAACGCTCCAGTTGATCTGCCAGCAGATTCTTCTCGGCGTCACGGCGCACAAAGACCTTGAACATGGCCTTGCCATCGCTGTTCATGAACCAGACCGAGCAGGACCGGCGCCCGTGGAAGCCGCGGTCGACGAACACGATCGAAACGCAGCGGTCCTTGCGGATATGTCCGCCGATAGGGCTGTCGCCGTGGATGTTGAACCAGCCGTGGGCTTCGGAGCCGGCCGGCAGCGAGCCCTCGACTTCCAGCACGATATCCTCGGTGTGGACGATCATCAGCACGTCGCCCCATTCACCGAGCCGCTGCCAGATCGCGTCAAAGCGCTCCGCCGGCACGATGACGGCCGCGCCTTCCGGCAGCACGGCCAGCACGTCGAGCGGCGTCACGCCGCCATTGGTGGCGATCGCCTCGACTACGCCGTCCGGCTTTTCAGCCAGTGCTGCGCGGGCCTTCTCGGCACGGTCGGCCGCAATCTCGATCTTCGCGGGCGCGTTCATCAGGCAGCCTCGGTCAGGCGGTTGCCCTTGTTGTCTTCATGGATGAAGACTTCGAAACCTTCGAAATGCGGACCGGACAGGTACTGGACCTTGCTTGCCCCGGCGTTGGCATGCGCCGCGCGGAACTGTTCCGACTTCGTCCAGTTTTCAAACGCTTCCTTGCTTTCCCACACGGTGTGAGAAGCATAGAGCGTATGATCTTCGGCCTTCGGGCCCTTCAGCATGTGGAACTCGACATAGCCGGGCATCTCCGCGAGGCGGCCCTGCCTGCTCTTCCAGATGGCCTCGAAGGCTTCCTCATGGCCCGGCACAACCCGGAAGCGGTTCATCGCGATAAACATTGGTTTTTACCCCTTTTCTAAATGTCGAATTTGGTTCGCGACGAGCACTTGGCCTCGGTGCGCGATCATGTTGCCTTCTTATTTAAACATGCGTATTAGAGTCAAGTTATGACGCTGTCGGCAGGAAAACGAGCAGGCGCTGTCCACACAATCATTGCCCGTTTCTGCGGCAAAAATATTATCTTTTTTCAAAGGCATGGTTCCGATGATACGGTTTCCCCATTCCCGCTTGGCCAGTCCGTTGGCCATTCTTGGCCTCCTTTTGACCAGCATTCCGTCCGCCTACGCGGATGGCAGTTATCCGGAAGCAAAACGGATCGTCTCGATCGGCGGCTCGGTTACGGAAATCCTCTATGCGCTTGGCGAACAGGACCGTATCGTCGCCCGCGATTCCACCAGCCTGTATCCGCAGGACGCGGCTGCCAAGCCGGACGTCGGCTACATTCGCCAGCTTTCGGCAGAGGGTATCATTTCTCAGAATCCCGACCTCATTCTAACCGAAAGCGGCGCCGGACCGTCCGACACGATTGCCATTCTCGAGGCCGGTAGCGTGCCGCTGGTCTCGATCCCGACCCCGCCTACGACGGAATCCGTCGTGACCCGCATCCGCGCGATCGGTGAAGCCATTGGCAAAGCCGATAATGCAGAGAAGCTCGCAACCGAGGTCGAAGCACGCATGGCCAACGTCGCCAAGGAGATCGAGGCTATCCCCGGCGAGAGGAAGCGCGTTCTCTTCGCACTCTCCCTGGCAAATGGTCGCGTCATGGCCGCGGGGCAGCACACGGCAGCTGACGCGATGATCCGCCTTGCCGGCGGCGTCAATGCCATCCAGGGCCTCGAGGGTTACAAGCCGCTGACCGACGAGGCGATCATCGAGGCAGCACCCGAAGCAATCGTCGTCATGAGCAACCCCGGCCGCCATATCACAGCTGAGGAGGCCTTCGCTGTTCCCTCGCTCAAGAGCACACCTGCCGGGCAGAGCGGCACGCTGATCGCCATGGACGGCACATACCTGCTCGGCCTCGGTCCGCGTACGCCGGAAGCCGCCCGGGAGCTCGCCGCCAAGCTTTATCCCGAGCAGTTGAAACCATGAACACGATCGCGCTGATGTTTCGTGGGGCGACCGAGGATGGCGACCGCACCGCTCGCGGCATCGCGACGATCGTTCTTCTGGTCCTGCTGCTCATCGTCGCCTCGCTTGTCTCCCTGCACAGCGGCGCAACCAGCGTCGGCCTCCTCGATCTCGTCCGCTACCTGTTCGGCGACGCCTCCGCGCTTGCCGAACAGGACCGGATGATCCTGGAATCCGTGCGCTTTCCCCGCACCGCGCTCGGTCTGATGGTCGGCGCCGGTCTCGGCGTCTCCGGCGCGATGATGCAGGGTCTGTTCCGCAATCCATTGGCAGACCCCGGTATTGTCGGGGTCACCTCCGGTGCGGCCTTCGCCGCCGTCACGGCCATCGTTCTCGGCGGCTCTCTCCTCGCTCCCATTCAGGCCATTCTCGGCCTGCACTTCCTGCCGCTGATGGCCTTTCTCGGCGGGCTGGTGAACACGCTTCTCCTCTACGCGATCGCCACCCGCAACGGCCAGACCTCAACCACCACGCTGATCCTGTCGGGCATCGCCATCGGCGCCATGAGCGCTGCGGCAACCGGCCTGCTGATCTTCATGGCCGATGATCGGCAGCTGCGGGACATCACCTTCTGGAGCCTCGGATCGCTGAGTGGAGCAAGCTATGCCAAGGTGGCCGCCACCCTGCCCTTCATCCTCGCGATCCTCGCCGTCGTGCCCTTCGTCGCCCGAGGCCTCGACGCGCTGATCCTCGGCGATGCCGCGGCCTATCACATGGGCATTCCGGTCCAGCGGCTAAAACGCCTGTCGATCCTCGCCGTCGCCGCCGCCTGCGGCGCCGCCGTCGCGGTTACCGGCTCGATTTCGTTCGTGGGCATCGTCGTGCCGCACCTGCTGCGACTTGCGATTGGCCCGTCGCACCGTTTCCTGCTGCCCGCCTCGGCGCTGGGGGGAGCCGCGCTCCTCCTGCTCGCCGACAGCGTCGCCCGCGTCGTCGTCGCGCCCGCCGAACTACCGATCGGCATCATCACCGCGCTCCTCGGTGCGCCAGTCTTCCTGATGCTGATCCTCGGCAAGAACGGCCGCGCCGCCATGGAGAACCTGCAATGATCCGCGCCCGTGAGGTTTCTATCATCCGCGCCGGTCGCTCGCTTGTCGACCACGTCAACCTCGATCTGAAGCCGGGTTGCTTTACCATTGTGCTGGGTCCCAACGGTGCCGGTAAGTCGACCCTGCTGAAGACCATGGCCGGTGAGCTTTCGGCCGATCGCGGTCAGATCCTCTACGACGATCTCGATGTACGCAAATGCAGCGCCGCTGATCTGGCCCAGCGCCGCGCTGTCTTGCCGCAATCCATGGCGCTCGCCTTCCCCTTTACTGCGCTGGAAGTGGTGCGCATGGGCGCAATCGCCTATGGCAGCCTGAAACCGACCGAAGACGCCCGCAGGGCGCTCGCACGTGTTGACTTGAAGGGTTTTGAAGGCCGCGCCTATCAGGCGCTTTCCGGCGGCGAGCAGCAGCGCGTGCAGTTTGCCCGCGTGCTGGCGCAGGTGCCGGAGCCGGTCGATGGGGGGCGGCCGAAGGCGCTCTTCCTCGACGAGCCGACCGCAAGCCTCGACCTCGGCCACCAGATCTCCGTGCTGGAAATCGCCCGCGATTTCGTCGCCCGCGGCGGCGCGGCGATGGCGATCCTGCACGACCTCAATCTCGCCTGCGAATTCGCCGATCACCTGGTGGTCATGCATCGCGGGCGGGTCGTGTCGGAAGGTACGCCGGCCGAAACCATTACAGACGAGGTGATCTCATCCGTCTACGGCATTCGCGGTGCCGTCGGTCGCGTACCGCAGTCACCGATGCCCTATGTGCTGCCGCAAGCGCGAATCTGACGAGTTATCCACAGTTATCCACAGGAACATTTTATGTTCTAACGACCAACTGTTGGAACGGGCACAGAACAAAGAGAGAAAGCCGGCTTTGGAAGCCGGCTAGCTGTTTCCTCAAATGAAAAGAGGCCCCCGTCATACGAAGCCTCTCGCAGTGGTCCTGCGAACCCGTCACATCGTGGAGGTCGTCGACACACCGGAGCCGCGCGTCCGGCAGCACCCGATCCGGCACGTGATCCCCGCGCCCAGATTGTTACGAGGACGTCAGGCAGCCATCGCCAAATGGCGGCGTCATACGCCTTAAATCTATGATATCTGAGAAGAATTTGGTGGGTGATGTAGGGCTCGAACCTACGACCCGCTGATTAAGAGTCAGCTGCTCTACCAACTGAGCTAATCACCCGTTCGCCACTGTCTGGCGGCGTGAGGGGGCGTATAAAGGGGATCGTTCGGCTTGTCCAGCACCTCGAAAAAAAAACTTTTGGTCAGGCCGGATTTACGCATAACAGGGTTACCGCCCTCTCATACCTCCAGCACGCCGGTCGCGATCTTTACCGCCTGGCCGCCGATGCGGGCGCGAACAATCTCGCCGTCCTTGGTGTCGATGTGGAGATGAATATACGACGGTCGGCCCATCTCGACCCCCTGCTCCACCAGCACGGGCTGATGCCCGTCCGGCAGGGCGTCGAAATGTTGGATCGCGCCGGCGAGCGCCGCCACCGCCGATCCGGTCGCCGGATCCTCGGCGATCCCCATGCCGGCGGCGAACATGCGCGCGTGGAAACGCGCCGCGTGATTGACGCCGCCGCGACAGTAGACGTAGGCCGAGACCAGCCCACCCTCGGCGAACGGCGCCACCTGCTCCCAGAGCTGCGGATCGAAGTCGACACCCTCAACCGCGGAGAGATTGTGCACGGGAATCACTGCGAACGGCACGCCGGCGGTCCACACCGACGGCACGTGATTCTCGAAGCCGATATCCGTGCTCTTCAGGGACAGCGCGTCTGCCAGTCCTTGCCGGTCTAGCACGTGGTCGAGGCGGACCGGAACCTTCGGCAGATCGAATTCGGCAAAGGCCGCCTCGTTCTCGCGCAGCCGCACGGCACAACGCACCGGCCCGATCTCCTCCTCCAGCGTCGAGACGATGTCCATCTCCGCTCCCGCATCGCCATAGGCGCGTTCGGCGAGCGCGATCGCCGTGCCGACGGTCGGATGGCCGGCGAACGGCAGCTCGCGACCGGGGGTGAAGATGCGGATACGCGCGGTATGGGCGGGATTTTTCGCCGGACTGATGAATACGGTCTCCGACAGCTTTATCTCGGCGGCGATCGCCTGCATCGTCTCGCCAGTCAGCCCGTCCGAATCGTACACGACAGCCAGCGGATTGCCTGCAAGCTTCCGATCGGTGAAAACATCATAGATTGAATATTCGCGCGCCAAGCCTGCCTCCGCTCTGATAGGCCATCCATTTCATTTCTCTTGGCAAGTTCGGCTCGGTCAAGTCCTGTTCCCGAAAAACCACTCAAGCAGTGGCAACATGGTGGGATTGTAGGGATGCGCGTGCGGGTCCGCCGAACGGATCGCAACGGCACCGGCGATCTCCTGTTCGTGGTCCTCGGTCATGTGGCGCTGGATCGCCGCCAACAGTTCATCGGCCGTCTCATTGAAACGAAACAGGCGGCAAACCACCATTCGCCGTCCGCTATGGCTCGCGAAGAACCGCCCGTCGTCCACCGCCCGTCCAAGATCGAGACCGGTCTCCTCGCGCACCTCGCGGACCATGTTGCCGAGCACATCGCAGACGCCGTCGACCACGTCAGAACTGTCGAGCGAGCCGGCAGCGCAGTAGACTTGCCCCGGATTGGCGGTATGCCGGCTCATGCGCACGGCGATGATCGCGCCATCGGAACTGACTGGCACCGGATAGCCGAACAGATGGTAGCCGACGGTCGGACGGACCTGCCGCCGCCACCAGAGATAGGAAGAGTAAGGCGCCATGTGGGCTTCGCCCTCGATAACGCCATCACGCAGCAAAAGCCGGTTCTGGAACACGATCCTTCCATCGAACAGCGCCGGATTGGCTCTCACCTCGCGTTGCCAGTTCTCGGCGACTTTCTCCCGTTCCGCGCTGTAGAAGGGATGATCCCCCTCGAGCACCCGGAGATTCAGCCCTTCGATCGGAAAGATCGTGTTTTCCGGATGGAGGCGAAATGGATCGTCGTTAAAGGGTGCGTTCATTCGAAATCCAGGGTGATGACCACCGGGCAATGATCGGAAGCCTTCGGTCGGTCCCATCCGATTCTCGGGAAGCGATCGACTTCCTGGCCCGGTGGGAAGATCGTCCGGTAAGGTTGGCCTCCACGCACGACCTCCGGCATCCGACCGGCATTCTTTTGTGCTAGTGAAGGCGACAGCCAGATGTAATCGAGCTGGCAAAGATGGCGCTCCTCAGGCCCGCGTGCGTGATAGAGCGTCCAGCGTTCCAAAGGCTCACGCCGCCTCATGACGTTCTCCGCGAAACCGTCGTGGCTGAAAACGTCGAGCGCGCTTGCCAGACCGTCCTCGTGGGTGAAGCTGTAGCCTAGGCGTCGGTCGCCGCTGACGATGACGCGTTCCTGATAGTCGTTCATGTCGCCACAGATAGCAAAGTTCTTGCGGGCAGCATGATCACGACCGAACCGGCTCTCGATGAGATGCCGAACCGCAACCGCTTCGGCCCGCCGCACTGGCATGGTCGAGGTCCGGCCATCCAGACCTTCCCGGCCGTTGCTCATCGACTTGAAGTGGACCACATAGAGCGTGAACGGCTTGCCGCCGACCTTGAGATCGAGTTCAAGGCAATCACGCTTGAAGATCTTGTCGTTTGGTTTGCGGGTAGAGGCAAGCTCGGGGGTAAACAGGCCCAGATCGGCATAGGTCAGAGCCGCATGGCTCTTGACGTCGACGACCTCGATTTTCTCACCGTCCCTCGTCGTCTCGCGCATCATCACGCCGACATCGATACCGCGGCTGTCGTTACCCTCGACGAGGTACTTGTGCATGTAGCCGTGGCCGACCATACGGAACAGGTAGCCGTATTCGAAGGCGCGCAGCGCATCCATATTGTCGACTTCCTGCAGGCAAATGATATCGGCATCGGCTTCCGCGATCGCCAGCGCCGAAAGCTGGCGGGTGTCGTCGGTCGAGGCAATCGTGCGGGCAGCCTCGAGCGTCCGGTACTCCTCCTCCGACTTGACCTCGAACAGCTTCAGCACGCGATCCTGGCGCAACTGGTTGCGATAGCCGGTAAAATCGAACCGCGACATCAGGTTTTCGACGTTGAAGGTGGCAAGCCGCAGTGACATCAGGCAATCCGCAAGAATGACTTTCATCAGGTACTGTAAGCGAAAGCCTTTCTGGCATGCGCGACCTGAGGGGTCAAACGGCGGCGACATCGGAGCCGCCGGCCAGCTCCTCCCTCCGCCAGTTGGCGGAAGAAGAAGACGCCCTGAAAAGCAAAAAGGGCGGCCCGGAACACGGACCGCCCTTCCCTAATCTTGCACTTCCGCCTCTCAAGCCGCAGCGGCAATCGCTCCACCGACGAGCCGGCCGAGGCGCTTGATACCCTCATCGATCATCGCCTCGTTGGCGCAGGAGAAGGAGAGCCGAAGCGTGTTGGCGCCCGAGCGGTCGGCGAAGAAGGCCTGCCCTGGAACGAAAGCAACCTTTTCGGTCTCGACTGAGCGCGCCAGCAGCGCGGCGCCGTCCATGCCTTCGGGCAGCGTCACCCAGATGAACATGCCGCCTTCCGGCTTCGTCCAGCTCGTGCCGGCCGGCATGTACTTCTCCAGCGCCTTCAGCATGGCGTCGCGGCGGGCGCTGTAGGCGGCCTTGATCTTGGCGACCTGGGCCGGGAAATGGCGTTCGGCGACGTGGGCAATGGCGATCTGGTTGATCGTCGAGGAGTGCAGGTCGGCAGCCTGCTTCATCAGCACCAGCTTGCGGATGACCGGCATGGCAGCGACGACGAAGCCGACGCGTAGACCGGGCGCCAGCGTCTTGGAGAAGCTGCCGCTGTAAATGGTTCGGGTGTCTTCGATCGAACCCTTGGCGGCGATTTCGAGCGCCAGCAGCGGCGGGATCGGCTCGCCGTCGTAGCGCAGCGATTGATAGGCAGCGTCCTCAATGATGGCAATGTCGAGCTCTTCGGCAAGCTTCAGCAGCCGCTCGCGGCCGGCGCGATCGACCGTCTCGCCGGTCGGGTTAGCAAAATCGGCCGACAGATAGGCGAACTTCACCGCACCGCCGTTCTTTTCCGCCGCCACCTTGTAGCTCTCCGGGGTACGGTTTCCGGTGACCGTGAGCTGATCGTAGTTCGGCTCGTAGGCGTTGAAAGCCTGCAGCGCGCCGAGATAGGTCGGCCAGGTGACCAGAGCCGTATCCTTCGGCGACAGAAACAGCTTGCCGAGATAGTCGAGCGCCTGCTGCGATCCGGAGGTGATGAAGATGTTATCGACGGTGCAGGCAATGCCGAGCTTCTCCATCTCGCCCTTCAGCCATTCGCGCAGCGGTTTGTAACCTTCGCTCACCGAATACTGCAGTGCCGCGCCCACCTGATCGCTGGAGAAGATGTCGGCATAAGCTGCCTTGAAAGCCTCATCCGGGAACAGCGCGGGATCCGGAATGCCACCGGCGAACGAGATGATGTCGGGGCGTTCCAGAAGTTTCAGCAGTTCACGGATTTCGGAAGCGCGCATACGCGACGAACGCGTCGCGAAGATATGGTCCCAATCGAGCACGGGGAGTTTCCTCAAAGCTTATTTTTGGATGATTGGAAAAGACCACAGAAACGTGGATAAGTCAACAATGCTGACCTATCGCAGCTTTCCTGAAGTTGCTATTTTCATAATGTTTGCGCAATTTTCGCAAAATATTAGCCCGCTGCATCGCAACATACGGGCAGAATACGCTATGGAGAGCCGTATCGCCTCATTCCTTGAGAACGCCCAGCACTTGATCACAATGAGAGTGCAGCCCCGGTGAATTCGTCTACATTCGCCCCGGCATCCAGCATGCCTTTCGGAACCCGACGGATCACCCATCGAAGATGCTCATCATCAACCTTCCGGGCGGTCAGCACGAGAACTTCTTCCTCACGGTCGGCGATCGTATGGATCCGGGCACGACCGAGTTCACGCCGATGCCCCCCCGCCGGACCTGCCGAGGATCGGCGCTGCTGCGGCCCGCTACGGCATAACCTTCGTAGAGCCAAAAAAGGCCCAAATGAGGGGCATTCGCCCACTCGACAATTGACGATTGCAAATTAGCGTAACGACCGGTCGCTGCTCCGGCAGCAGCGGTCGTAGCAAAGCCTTGCATCTTCAGTCAGTCGTCAAAAACAACCGCCCGCGACTACGGCTCCGCCGATCCGGGTTTTCAACGGAGACAACCACATGCACGGACTAGCATTTTTCTGTCTCATCACCGCCGCGCTCTATGCGCTGGCGTCCATGGCGCTCGGCATCTACATGGGCGCCACTCACGATCACGTGCTGGCCCCGGCCCACGCCCATATCAATCTGGTGGGCTGGGTCACGGTCGCCCTCTACGGGCTCTACTATCATGCGGTTCCGGCCGCCTCGCGAAGTCTGCTGGCGAAGATCCAGGTTGCCGCCGCCACTCTAGGAGTACTGCTACTCGGCCCCGGGATTGCCCTTGCCGTCCTCGGTATGTCGGAAGGTCTGGCGATCCTCGGCAGTTTCGTCACCATCACCGCGATGCTGCTGTTTCTCGTGGTCGTGACGAAAACGCGCGCGAAGGTCGCGTAAGACACTTCCTCTGGCGCCAGAAAGGAAAAGGCCGGAAAGGTTTCCCTTCCGGCCTTCTTTATGTCTAAGCTGTCAACGCGTACTTAGTTTACGGCCTTGTCGACCAGCTTGTTCTTGCCGATCCAGGGCATCATAGCGCGCAGCTTGGCGCCGACTTCCTCGATCTGGTGGGCATCGTTGTTGCGGCGGATACCCTTGAAGCGGGCAGCACCGGCCTTCCATTCCTGCATCCACTCGGAAGTGAACTTGCCGGTCTGGATGTCCTTGAGAACGCGCTTCATCTCGGCCTTGGTTTCGGCGGTGATGATGCGCGGACCCGAGACGTATTCGCCCCACTCGGCCGTGTTGGAGATCGAGTAGTTCATGTTGGCGATACCGCCTTCATAGATCAGGTCGACGATCAGCTTCACTTCGTGCAGGCACTCGAAGTAGGCCATTTCCGGGGCGTAGCCGGCTTCAACCAGCGTCTCGAAGCCGGCGCGGATCAGCTCGACCAGACCGCCGCAGAGAACGACCTGCTCGCCGAACAGGTCGGTTTCGCACTCTTCCTTGAAATTGGTCTCGATGATGCCCGAACGGCCGCCGCCGACGCCGCAAGCGTAGGACAGAGCGAGTTCAAGAGCGTTGCCCGAAGCGTTCTGGTGAACGGCAACGAGGCAGGGAACGCCGCCGCCCTTCTGGTATTCGCCGCGCACGGTATGGCCCGGGCCCTTCGGAGCGATCATGACAACGTCAAGCGAAGCCTTCGGCTCAATCAGGCCGAAATGGACGTTGAGCCCGTGTGCGAAGGCAATCGCTGCACCGTCGCGGATGTTCGGCGCGATCTCGGACTTGTAGATGTCGGCCTGCAGTTCGTCCGGAGTCGCCATCATGATGAGATCGCCCCACTTGGCGGCGTCGGCAACCGTCATGACCTTGAAGCCGTCTGCTTCGGCCTTCTTGATGGTGGCAGATCCGGCCTTGAGGGCGATGACAACGTTGGCCGCGCCGGAATCCTTAAGGTTCAGCGCGTGTGCACGACCCTGCGAACCGTAGCCGACGATGACGACGTTCTTGGATTTGATGAGATTAAGATCGGCATCCCGATCGTAATAGACGCGCATTGTCTGTTCCTTCCCTATGCTTGTCAGTTGTGGTGAGTGTTGATGGCGGACCGGCCGGCGGCGCCGTCCGGTGCAGCCAGAGCCTTGTCGGTTCCGTAGAGCGTCAGGAAGTCTTGCACCGCCTGTGCCGCCCGGGCCGCGAATTTTTTTGTGTCCGGCGTCTCGCCGAGCAGCATGCGAACGTGCATGTCCTGGACGATCAGACCGTAGAGTGTGCGATAGGCCTCTTCGCCGTCGGAAAAGCGCAGCAGCCCGTCGCGCTGGCCCGCATCGAGCAGCGCCCTCGCCCGTCGATCGATCTGCCGACGTCCGCGTTCGCGCAGCAATGTTCCGAGCTTGGATCCATCGCGGCTTGTCTGGCCGATTGCCAGCCGGTTAAGGGCCAGCGATACGTCGCCGGCAAGCACGTCGAGAAGATCATGGGCAAAGATGTCGAGGTGTTCGCGCAGGCTCGCCGCCGTCAGGCGCTCGCCCGGCCGTTCGACGGTGCGTACCTTGCTCGCCTGGTAGGAGATCATCGCAGCCAGCAGACCGTCTCGGTCGCCGAACCACTTGTAGAGACTTTCCTTGGAGCAGTTGGCGGCGCGCGCGAGCCCTGCGGTCGTCAGCGCCTTGTCGCCTCCCTCCACCAGAAGACGAAGGGCCTCCGCCAGAACGGCGTTCTGCCGCGGCGTGAATCCTGTTTCGCCCGTTGATGCCAGTGACAAGGTTGCCTCCTCATCCCGTACCGTACCGTACGGTTCCAGCATGATGTAGACGACCCTTCGTGACAGGTCAAGCGCCAAGCTGACCGGATCATGACCTTTCAAAAAGACACGCTCGAAATGAGGTTGCAACCACCTCTCGGCGGCACAATTGTTGTTCAGCATAATTAATCAAAGCGTTCAGATAATCCGAAAAATAACGCCAACTAATTGATTTATAAGAAAATAGGAAGGGAGCGGAAGCAACCAGATCGAACCAAAAAGTTTGATTGTGCGCAATCTACCTCTTGTCAAAAAACCATTTCCAACCCAAATCCTGCCCATCGAACCGCCAAGTTCGATATCGATTAACACAACATAGAATTAGCGTTTGGAGTGTTCGTCATGAACAAGCTCGCCATACTCACCGCCTCTGTGCTTGTAGCCGGCGCCACCTCCGCCTTCGCCATCGAACCCGTCCCAGGCTCGATCACCTATGGCGGCCACATCGCCCAACTGCAAAAGGCTCCGGTCGGTTCGACCGTGTTCCACACCTTCCACGCTGGCGGCGCTGACTTCCGGGAAACTTACCGAGTCCTACCTGACCAGACACTGGAACTGGTTTCCCGGTCGAGAAGCCACCACTAAGCCACCCCCATTTCCCGGGCGAGCTTCGCCCAGGAAAGCAACCGTAAATTGAAAATCCTCCCAACCTGAAAAGGAATACCATCATGAAGAGCATCATCGCAGCCACCGCCGTCATCGCCTCGCTTGCCGGCGCAACCTCCGCCTTCGCCATCGAACCGATCCAGGGCTCGATTACCTACGGCGGTCACGTCGCCCAGCTTCAGAAGGCTCCGGTCGGTTCGACCGTGTTCCACTCGTTCACTTCTGGCGGCTCTAACTTTCGGGAACTTTACCGCGTATCGCCCGACCAGACCCTGGAACTGGTTTCCCGCTCGAGAAGCGACCGCTAAGCCAATTCCATTTCTTGGGCGAACCTCGCCCATATAAGCAATCCTGAATTGAAAATCCTCTCAACCTGAAAAGGAATACCATCATGAAGAGCATCATCGCAGCCACCGCCGTCATCGCTTCGCTTGCCGGCGCCACCTCCGCCTTCGCCATCGAACCCATTCCGGGCTCGATCACCTACGGCGGTCACGTCGCTCAGCTTGAAAAGGCACCGGTCGGTTCGACCGTATTCCACTCTTTCATCGCTGGCGGCAACGACGTTCGAGAAGTTTACCGCGTCTCAGCCGATCGGAGCCTCGAACTGGTTTCCCGCTCGCTTGCAAACCGTTAATCGGCTCACGGACTGACCTCCCACGGAGTCCCGGCTTGACGCCGGGGCTCCGCGAATCTTTTCAGATAACACAAGAACTCAGCGCGCGTAGTCGACCGGCACCGCATCTCCGCTTTTCATCGTTTCCATCGAGATGAAGGCGGAAACGTCGAACAGTTCGATCCGCCGCACCAGCCGGCGATACACGACATCGTAGTGCTCCACCTTCGGCAGCACGATCTTCAACAGATAATCATAACTCCCTGTCAGCCGGTGCGCCTCGGCCACCTCAGCGATATCGCCGATCGCACGACGAAAATCCTCGATCCACTCGTCCGAGTGATGCGCCGTCTTGATCAGCGCGAACACGGTGGTCGGCACCCCGAGCTTCTCCCGATCGAGCACCGCCACGCGGCGCAGGATATAGCCCTCCTCCTCGAGCCGCTGGATCCGCCGAGAACAGGCCGACGGCGACAGTGCCACCTTCTCGGCGATCGTCGCAACCGCCATCGTGGCTTCGCGTTGCAGAATATCGAGAATCTTCCGGTCCCTGTCGTCGATCATATTCAGCTCCATGCATTCATAATGCGCTGAATGACTATAATGCGCACCTCACATGCGCGGAAGTCTGCGTCGTACGCTCAGAATGCACGCCATCACCAAAGAGGCCCCCGCATATTCCCATCGACGAGAACACGGGGACAGACACCATGAAAACCATCGGCCTAATCGGCGGCATGAGCTTCGAAAGCTCCGCAGTCTACTATCGACTGATCAACGAAGCTGTGCGTGACCGCCTGGGCGGCATCGCCTCGGCTGACATCCTGATGCATTCGCTGAACTTCGCCGAGATCGTCGCTCTGCAGAAAGCCGGCCGGTGGGACGAGGCCGCCGCCCGACTCGCCGCTTCCGCCCGCACCCTCGAGGACGCCGGCGCCACCTGCGTACTGATCTGTACCAACACCATGCACCTTGTTGCCGACGCCGTCGCGGAGGCGGTCTCGGTTCCCCTCATCCACATTGTCGATGTGACGGCACAAGCGATCAAGGCCGCCGGTCTCCGCCGTCCGTTGCTGCTCGCCACCCGCTATACGATGGAGCACGGCTTCTACACTGACCGCATGCGCGGCTTCGGCCTCGATCCGATGGTTCCCGACGCCGCCGACCGCGGCTTCGTCCACGATGTGATTTTCGAAGAACTCTGTGCCGGCACGATCCGCGACGCCTCCCGCGAGGGATACCGCGCCATCATCGAAAAGGCCCGCGACCACGGCGCCGACTGCGTCATCCTCGGTTGCACGGAAATCTGCCTTCTGCTCGATCCGGACGATCTGCCCTTGCCCGGCTTCGACTCCACCACTCTCCATGCTCAGGCTGCAGTCGATCTCGCCTTAGGCTCGATCCAGAAGTACGAGCATATAGTTGACTTAGTCAAATAATAAATTGACTGAATCAGGATAGTTGGATAGAGTTTCGCCAGCAAAGGAGGAGCTCTATGGACGCAACGGACGACCTCGCCCTGGTTGACGGCATCAGGGCCTTCAACCGCTTCTACACCGACCGCATCGGCGTGCTGGACCGGGCCTATCTCAAGGGTGACTACACTCTGACGGAGGCGCGCGTTCTCTACGAGGTGGGCGCGCGCAACGAGACCTCAGCCTCCGACCTCGTGCGTGACCTCCGTCTCGACCCAGCCTATCTCAGCCGCATCCTCAAGACCTTTCGCGACCGGGATCTCGTCACTGTCGAAAAGCATCCGATTGATCGCCGCAGTCAGATCCTGAAGCTCACATCCGCCGGGCGCGCCGAATTCAAGCAGCTCGGCGAACTCTCCCGCGCTCAGATCCGCGACATGTTGTCGAGACTGACCGGAGCAGAACGAGAAGCGCTAGCCGCCGCGATGGATCGCATTCCAGACCTTATCGGCGACCGGACCGACCGCAGGTCCGCGGTGCTCCGCCCGCACCGTCCCGGCGATCTCGGCTGGATCATCCAGTCGCAGACGGAGTTCTACGCGCGCGAATTCGGTTGGCACCAGGGCTTCGAAGCACTGGTATCACGCGTCGCAGCGGAATTCCTCGAGCATTTCGATCCGACCATGGAGCAGTGCTGGATCGCCGAGCGATCTGGCCTGAGGCTTGGATCGGTGATGATCGTCAACGGCGGCGATGGGGTCGCGAAACTGCGACTGCTCTATGTCGACGCTGCCGCGCGGGGTCTCGGCCTGGGTCGGCTACTCGTCGAGCAATCCCTCGCCTTCGCCCGTCAGGCCGGCTATCGCAAGGTCAGCCTCTGGACCAACGACATCCTGCACGCGGCGCGCCACATCTATCTGACGCTAGGCTTCACGCTGGTTAGCGAAGAACGCCACAAGATGTTCGGTCCGGAACTCAACGGCCAGACCTGGGAACTCGATCTTTAGGCACTCAGGCGCCCTCGCCCTCGTCATACCGCCGCCGGGCATCGCGAACGGCGAGGAAATTGTCCTCCGCCCATTGGATCAGCACCGACAACGCACCGTAGAGCGACACTCCGAGGGGCGTCAGACTATATTCGACGCTCGGTGGCTTGGTCGGAAACACGGTCCGGTCGACATAGCCGTCGCGTTGCAGGTCGCGCAGCGTCTGCGTCAGCATGCGCTGCGAAATATCAGGTACCAGCCGCCGCAGTTCGCCGAACCGATAGGGACGCTCGGCAAGCGCCAGGAGCAGCAGGCTCGACCACTTGCCGCCGATGTGGTCGATCACCGTTCGCACAGGACAGTTGCCCAGCCCGCCCTCGCCATCCACGAATTCACACAGCTTGCTCTTGAACTCCATGGCCACGGTCATGGGTGGTTCCCTTAAGGTAACGAGGTTTCGAAAAACTGCCTTCTTTACGGCGGCGGACTAATTCCTACTTTAGCGCTACTCTCATTTTGAGAGCAACGAATTTTGGCGTTTCGACCGCCTTCGAAAGGAAATATCATGCCCAGGATTCTCGTTACCGGCGCGTCCGGCCATCTCGGCCGCCTTGTCATCGAAAACCTTCTCGCCTCCGGCAAGGTCGCCGCTTCCGACATCGTCGCCGGCAGCCGCGATACTGCCAAGCTCGCCGACTTTGCCGCCAAGGGCGTGGAAACCCGCCGTGTCGATTTCGACGGTCCAGATCTCTCTTCCGCCTTCTCCGGCATCGACCGTCTGCTGATCATCTCCACAGACGCTCTCGACCGTCCCGGCCGCCGACTGGAGCAGCATACCGCCGCAGTGAAAGCCGCCAAGACCGCCAGCGTCGGCCGTATCTTCTACACCTCCCTGCCGACCCCGGAGACCAGCAAGGTTTCGTTTGCACCCGACCACGCCGGCACAGAACAGGTCATCAAGGATAGCGGCATCCCCTACACCTTTTTCCGCAACAACTGGTACATGCAGAACCTGTTCATGGCCCTTCCGGCGGCTTTCGCCGGCGGCAGCTGGTACACCTCTGCCGGTGACGGCAAGACCGCGTATATCGCCCGCGAGGACATCGCCAAGGCAATCGCCGCCGCTCTCGCCACCCCCGTCGCACAGAACACCACCTACACACTGACCGGCGCCAAGGCTTACACCAACAAGGAAATCGCGGCTCTCGCTTCCAAGGCGACCGGGGCGCCGCTTTCGGTCGTCGACGTCACCGATGAACAACTCGCCGAAGGTATGGCGGCCCACGGCGTTCCCGCACCTTTCATCCCGACGCTCGTCTCCTTCGACACCGCCATCCGTGCCGGAGATCTCGCCATCGTCACGTCGCACGCCGCCGACCTGATCGGCGGTCCGCTCACCACGCTGGAAGACTTCGTGGCGGCCAACTCCGCAGCCCTCAAGGGATGAGGAGACGGGGAGCGGCGTGAGCCGCCTACGCGCCGCTCCCCACTCCGCTTCACGGCGGAAAAAAGATGGTCTAGATCAGAGCGTCTGGCCACAGGCCTTGCGGAATCGGCGCACCGTCTCCGCCATGCCATATTCCAGCGCATCGGCCGTCAGCCCGTGGCCGATCGACACTTCCGCGAGCTTTGGAATACGCTTCACCAGCGCCGGCAGGTTGGCGACCGTCAGGTCATGGCCGGCATTGACGCCGAGCCCGACGGCAAGCGCCGCATCGGCGGTCCGTCCCAGGAGATCGATTTCCGCCCTCGCCTTGTCCGGATCGTCGTAACAGCCGCCATAAGGGCCAGTATAGAGTTCGATCCTGTCCGCGCCCGTCGCCCTGGCAAGCTTCACCGCCTCGGCGTTCCCGTCGCCATCGGCAAACAGCGAGACGCGCATGCCCTTGCCTTTCAGGCGCGACACCACGGCCTTCAGGAAATCCTGATGCGCGGCAAAATCCCAGCCATGGTCGGAGGTCGCCTGCGACGGGTCATCCGGCACCAATGTCACCTGCTCCGGCTCGGACGCCTCGCAAAGCGCCAGGAAATCCTCGGTCGGATAACCTTCGATATTGAACTCGGCCTCAGGGAACTCGTCATCGATCAGCGCCCGTAGCAACGGCAGGTCGCTGAACCGGATGTGCCGTTGGTCCGGACGCGGATGCACGGTGAGCCCGCTCGCGCCGGCTTGCAGCGCGATCCGACCGAAATGGACGACGTCCGGCCACGGCAGGTCGCGACGGTTACGCAGCATGGCAATGGCGTTGAGATTGACCGAGAGTTGGGCGGGCATAGTAGAACTTTGTTTCCTGGCATGATGGAACGTAAGGATTTAGGCGAAATCGCGCCCGAATGCCAATGAGTTTAAGCAATACTCTCATCTTGCGGATTGATAAGTTTTTAAACTGCCTCGCCCGCACCGAAACTTCCGATCTGTTTCGCGGGGACATAAAAAGCTTCCGCAATGGCGACCTTTTTTCGACTTTTGCGAAACACCCCGCGTTTCCTGTTTACAAGTTTGACGACAGGGGCTTAACCTGAGGCTTCCGGTCGCGGGAGGAGAGTGACGCGGCCGGACGGCGTCCGGGAGTCAATAACAAGAAAAACTCGGCGCGATCGCCGGAGGCGGAAACGGTTTCGTTTCGCCTCGTGGTGACGTGTGTTCAGACGACCGAACAGGAAGGGGACTGAATGGCGGACCGGCCGAAGAGCCCGCAGCATGGGAGAATAATGGTAGACGGCAGGCGAGCCGACTGCTTCCTTCCGCACGCGACCCTGCCCCGCGACGTTCCGGACGAGCCGATCGCCATCGCCGACATGGCCAACATCTTCGGTGTTACCCACAGGACCCTGCATTTCTACGAGGAAAAGGGCCTGCTGTGTGCCGGCCGCATCGGCCTGATGCGCGTCTACAGCCATGAGGACATGCGGCGCATGGCGCTGATCAACACCTGCCGAGAAATCGGCATGCCGGTGGCCGTCATTCAGGAGCTTCTTGAAGAACTCGCCGGAGCCGCCTCCCAGGAGGAAGCCGAGGAAATCTTCCAGCAGGCGCTGTACACCCGCCGGCGCGAACTCACCGCCGCGCTTTCCACCATCCAGCGGCAAAGTCAGCAGATCGAGCGCCTGCTCGCCGATGACGACGACAGGGACGATCACCACACCAACAACGCCCGTCCTACCGTTAGCCTCACGGATCTGGAGCGGCGCTGCCTCGAACTGATGGCCGAGGGTTATACGCCCATGCGCCTGTCTCGAACGCTCGGCCTGCAATCCGACGAAATCGCCACGCTCGAAAACCAGATCATCCGCAAGTTCGAAGCCAACAACCGCTTCCAGGCGGTTGCCAAGGCCGTGCTTCTCGGCGTCGTCGCCTCATGAACCCTGCAAACTGATAGTCGTCATCAATTACAATAATTTAAGTCGACCCACATTCCGACGCATACTACTCATTGGTCATTCACGAACCAAAGAGTCTCCTCCCATGCCGTCCCTTCTTTCCCGCTACGCCACCCCCTTTATCACCGGCCTTTTCATCGTCTCGCTCGTCTCGGGCACCGCCCTCTTCTTCCACGTTGGCGGAGGCACCTTTCACGGCATGCACGAATGGCTGAGCATGGTGCTGATCTTGTCGTTCGTGCTGCACGTCTGGAAAAACTGGCGCCCCTTCGCAAACTACCTGAAGCGTCTGCCGATGGCTGTCGCGCTCGGTCTTTCGCTGGTTGCGAGCCTCGCCTTCGCGTGGCCGTCGTTGACCGGCACGGCCCAGCCCCGCACCAATCCGCAAAGCGCCATGATCCGTCTCGTCACCAGCGCCACCGCCGCCGAGATCGCGCCACTTTACAGCCAGACCGAGGAAGCATTCCTCGTGATGCTCAGGGACAAGGGTTTCCGGGCCGCCGCCACCGGCCAATCGCTGGCGGAGATAGCCTCCGCCTCCGGCAAGACCGAGCGTGATCTCGTCACCACGCTCGCGACCTTGCAAGAGTGACACAAGGAAGAGGTTCGCCAACCAACCGGCGATCCTCCGCGCTTCACAGGAAGAACGATTTCTTACCGGACGATGGTGAGCGTCTGCGCAGCGCGGGTTACGGCGGTGTATAGCCAGCGCTCACGCGTATCTCGAAACGCGAAGCTCTCGTCGAACAGCACAACATCGTTCCATTGCGAGCCCTGCGCCTTGTGCACCGTCAGCGCGTAGCCATAGTCAAACTCGTCGTAGCGCTTGCGCGTCGTCCACGGGATTTCCGTCTCGATGTCCTCGAACGCCGCCTTGAGCAGCTTGATCTTGGCGGCGCCGCGATCCTCGTCATCCTCGGGGCGGACGAGCAGGTTGATGCCGGGCTTTACAGTTTCGCGCGACGAACTCATCACCTGCCACAGCGAGCCGTTCAGCAGGCCCTTCACCTGATCATTCCGGAGGCACACCAGCTTGTCGCCCGCCTGCGGATAGTCGGCGGTAAAGCCCTTCAACTCGCGAAGCCGCTTGTTGTAGCGCCGCCGTGTCCTGTTGGTGCCAACCAGCACCTGGTCCGCACCGAGCACCAGATCCTGCGTCACCTCGTTCTTGGAGATCACCTTGGCGGTGCCGTAGTCGCCGTACATGATCTCCTTGCCCTCGCGCACATGCATGGCGAGCTCGATGATCGGATTGTCACGCGCCTGGCGGTGGATTTCAGTCAGCAGGTAATCCGGCTCGTGCTCGGTGAAGAAGCCACCACCCGAAACCGGCGGCAACTGTCCCGGATCGCCGAGCACGAGGATCGGCGTGCCGAAGCTCATCAGGTCCTTGCCGAGTTGCTCGTCCACCATGGAGCATTCGTCGATGACGATCAGTGCCGCCTTGGCGACCGGGCTCTGCCGGTTGATGGCGAACATCGGCGCGATCGAGGTCTTGCCGGTTTCCTCGTCCTCCACCGCCTCCTCGCCGCGCGGGCGGTAGATCAGCGAATGGATGGTCTTGGCGTTGGACGCGCCGCGCTGGCGCAGCACCTGCGCAGCCTTGCCGGTGAAGGCCGCGAACAGCACGTCGCCGTCGACATGTTCGGCGAAATGGCGGGCGAGCGTCGTCTTGCCCGTACCGGCATAGCCGAACAGGCGGAACACCGGCTGCCGGCCTTCCTTCAGCCATCGAGAGACGGCCTGCAGGGCCTCGTCCTGTTGGGGCGCGAACTGCATGGACCGGTCATGTCAGGATTCGATTGCAGAACGCAACCGAAAAAGAACGAAAGAGGAATCACGGTTGAAAGCTCGTTTCAACGGAGAGGCGTGCCGCCCGCGGCGAGATCTCAAAAAGGGCTGGAATAAAAACGCCCGCTCCGGTGTCTCACGCGAAGGCAGGTTCATGACGAGCCTGCTGCAACCGCCTGGAGAAGACCCATGAAAACCCGTGTGCTTCTGACCATCGCCTTCGCGGCCATCGCTGCTCCCGCTTTCGCCGACGCGCCCGTCAAGACTGTCTCGACAGACAAGGGGGAAGTAGTCGCCGCTGCCGACAATGGCATGACGCTCTATACTTTCAAGAACGACGAGAAGGGCGTATCCAATTGCTATGAGCAGTGCGCGACCAACTGGCCGCCGTTCCTTGCGGCCGCCGGCGCGTCCGCCGAGGGCGCTTACTCTCTGGTCGAACGCAAGGATGGCTCCATGCAATGGGCCAAGGACGGTATGCCGCTCTATTTCTGGATCAAGGATCAGGCAAGCGGTGATGCCACCGGCGACGGCGTGAACGGTGTATGGGATGCAGCAAGGCCCTGATCAACCCGATGCGAAGCCGGGGAAATCCTCCCCCGGCTTCGGCCGTTTTGAAGACGACATGCTGGCGCTGCTGCCGCAGCTTCGCCGCTATTCCCGCAGCCTCACCCGCTCCGACACCGACAGCGAGGATCTCCTGCAGGACTGCGTCGAGACGGCGCTCGCGCGCCGTGGGCAATGGCACGGCGTCAACCTCAAGGCCTGGACGCTGGCGATCATGACCAATCTCTACCGCAACAATCACCGCTTCACCCGGCGCCACCCCGAGGTCGACATTGAGGAGGCCGGAGACCTCGTCGCCCCAACGGCTGCCGACGATCCCCTGGAGCGCGATCGCCTGAAGACGGCACTGGATACCCTGAACGCCGAATACCGTGCTGTACTGATGCTGGTGGTGCTCGAGGGCTATTCCTATCAGGAGGTCGCCAACCTGCTCGACGTGCCGCTCGGCACCGTCATGTCACGTCTGTCGCGCGCCCGTGAGCGGCTGCGCGAGACGCTAGCGCAGAGCAACATCATATCGCTGCGGAGACCGCGATGATCGAGACCCGGAAACCGATCGAGGAAAATGACCTGCACGCCTTTGTCGACGGCCTGCTCGATGAAGAGCGGCAGGCCGAGGTCGAAGCCTGGCTCGCCGACCGCCCGGAAGACGCCGCCCGTGTGGCCGACTGGCAGGCACAGAACGCCGGGATCCGAGCTCTGTTTTCCAGCATTGGCGAGGCGCGACCCGAGGATGCGAGGCTGTTTGCAGCACGCATCGTCCGCCCCTTCCGTTTCCCGCGCACCCGCCTGCTGCAGGTCGCGGCCGCCATCGCCCTGTTCGTCTCCGGTGTTGCGGCGGGCCAGCTCGCACCACCGCTTTTGCACCGGGACGACGGGGGGAGTGGCATCGAAACCGTCGCCATCGATCTGCCGCAGCAATCCCGTTCCGCCTTCCTGATCTACGCAAGCGAGGTGCGCCATCCGGTCGAGGTCGGAGCCGACGAGCAGGCCCATCTCGCCACCTGGCTCGGCAAACGGCTCAACCTGCCCTTCCGCATCCCCGACCTCACCGCCACCGGCCTCGAACTGGTCGGCGGACGACTGGTGCCAGTGAGCGGCAAACCCGGTGCGCTTCTGATGTACGAGGATGCCGCGGGTCAGCGGATCACGGTGATGATCGGTCGCAATGACGAAAACCACTCGACCAGTTTTCGCTACGCCAGCGACGGCGGCATCGAGACCTTCTACTGGATCGACGGTCCGGTCGGCTATGCGGTAAGCGGCGAGGTTCCACGGGAGCGGCTGCAGCAGATCGCTGATGAATGCTACCGGCAGTTCCCCGACGAAGACCGCTCCGACAGCTGATCAGCCCAAATTTCATCGACTCCGGATACGCAATCGAGCGGTGGGTAATTTCCGCTTAACGCTCGCGCGCCTTCACCCCCGGAGCGGATCGTTTTCCAGCAGGATCGGCTTGCCGTGTGGTGTCGCCTCTGCCGCCCGTTTCCAACCCTCCTGCAGAGCAAGAACGGTCGCCTCGTCGGCGACACCCTTGGCCACCAGGATCCTGGTCAACGCCGCAACCCAGGCGTCGAAATAGTCGGACCCATCCTCCGCCCTCTCCGGCTTGTGCAGTTCGACGGACAGCGTCTCGGCCCATTCGCTCCAGGTGAAGAGACCGCGTTCGTGCAGATGCACGGTCATGCCGAAGGCCTGCGCATTCCAAGGCTCGGCGAAAACCGGCTCCCCTTCTGCAGATACCGGCAATCCCGGCGAGGCAGCGAACGACGAACGTACCTCACACGTGCTCAAGATAGCTCTCCCATGCATCGATAGACACGGTCAGCGATGGATCGGCGCCCTCGCCCCAGATCTCGCCGCTGTCGAACACCACGGTATAGACCCATTGCGGGTTCTCGCCCCTGCCGTGCGCATTATCGTCGGGAAAGACGAAACTGCCCTGCACCGTCTCCACCGTTCCAACCTTGCCGCGGGCATAGCGCGGCAGGCGCGTATGGGTTTCGGGATGGAAATTCTTCGTCCGTACCGTGTCGCCGGCGGTAAAGCGCGGTTCGGCATAGACCGGCCGGTCGCAAGGGCCGCCCTTCGCCAGCACACCCGGCACCATATCCGCCGTCAGCACCCGTTTCGGCTGACGTCCCTGACCGAGGGACTTTCCTGACAGTAATTCCTCGCGGGTCGCGAAGCCGTGCCGTTCCAGCAGCGTGTCCAGTGCCCTGATCCAGATCTCGTAGTAGCTCGCCGAGAGATAGGCCGCCGGAGGTATGCTTTCGCGAGCATGCCGGCTCTCATCGAGGCTCCAGGCGCCAAATGCGCCGCAGGAAAGCGTCAGCCCCAGCGCCCGCTTTTCCCACTCGGCATGGAAATACGGCTCGTCTTTCTCAGGCGCGACAGGACCGAAACCCATCTGGCCGCCAAGATCGTGCGGGCCGTTCATTGCGCCCCCTCCGGTGAAAGCGCAAGTCCGGTGCCGATCATCGAGTCGCGGGTGACGAGGTTGGCGAGTTCCTCTTCGCTCATACCCTCCGTACCGGCCGGGCGCTCCGGCACGACCAGATAGCGCAGTTCGGCGGTCGAGTCCCAGACACGAATCTTTTTAGACTCATCTAAAGTTATACCGAATTCCTCAAGTACCGCACGAGGATTGATCACCGCCCGCGAACGATAGGCCGGCGCCTTGTACCAGACCGGAGGAAGACCGAGCACCGCCCACGGATAGCAGGAGCACAGGGTGCAGACGACCATATTGTGCGTGTCCGGCGTGTTGAACACAGCGCGCATGTGCTCCCCCTGCCGACCCGTATACCCGAGGCTGGCGATCGCCGCCGTCGCGTCCTCCTTCAACCATGCCGCAAAGCGCGGGTCGGTCCATGCCTTCGCCACAACGCGCGCACCATTCCGCGGCCCCACCTTGGTTTCGTAGGTCTCGACGATTGCGTCAATCGCCGCCGGATCGATCAGCCCCTTCTCCGTCAGCAGGGTTTCGAGCGCGCGCACCCGCGCCTGCATGTCGGAATAATGGTTGTCGTGATGGTGATGATCGTGGTCGTGATGATCGTCGTGCATTGGAGGTGTCCGTGGTTGCATCCATCAATGGTTAAGCGGACTGTCACCTGATTCCAAGGGGAAAGAAATGTTCACCGCAACATCGGCCAGAGGCTCGCGACGAGCAGGACCGCCATGGTGATGTTGAACCACTTGAGCCGCGCCGGCACCGACAACCATTCGCGAAGCGCCGACCCGAACCCCGCCCAGGTGGAAACGCTCGGCAGGTTGACGGCAGCGAAAACGAGACCGATCAGCAGGACACTGAACACGTAGCGGCCGGGCGAAGGATCGGCATAGGTCGCCATCGCCGTCACGGCCATCACCCAGGCCTTGGGATTGACCCACTGGAACGCCGCCGCGCCGAGAAAGCTCATCGGTCTTGCCGCGGCACCACCATCGGAAAGACTGCGCGACGTGCCGATCTTCCAGGCGATGTAAAGCAGATAGAGACCGCCCGCGATCTTGAGCGCGGTGTAGAGAACCGGAACGGTCGAGAGCAGCGCGCCGAGCCCGAAGCCGACGCCGATCAACAGCGACAGGAAGCCTGCACCGATACCAAGCATATGAGGAATGGTCCGCCGGAAGCCGAAGTTCACGCCGGAGGTGAACAGCATCATGTTGTTGGGACCTGGCGTGATCGACGTAGTGAAGGCAAAAACGACGAGCGCCGAGAGCGTGGTGAGATCCATGGCATGCTCCTGATTGAAGCCATTGAATTAGCCTCCGCCGCTTCAGGTCGCCACTTGAAAATTGTCACGGTGGCAATGGTCGGCTGCATTGAAACCGCGTGCCACTTGACTAAGCTCAAGGGTGAAAAGGAGAATCCGAGCCCATGCACGATCCAATCCCCACTGTCACGCTTCGCAACGGCCGGTCAGTCCCGGCGCTGGGCCTCGGCACCTGGAAGATGGGTGAACAGCGCGGCCTGGAGAAACAGGAGATCGACAGCCTGAGGCTTGGCATCGACCTCGGGATGACGCTGGTCGATACCGCCGAGATGTACGGCGACGGCGGCGCGGAACTGGTGGTCGGCAAGGCACTGGAGGACCGACGCGACGACGTCTTCCTGGTCAGCAAGGTGTATCCGTGGAACGCGAGCTTCGAAGGTACGATCGCCGCCTGCGACGCGAGCCTGCAACGGCTGAATACCGACCGTCTCGACCTCTATCTGCTCCACTGGCGCGGCCAGCATCCGCTGGCGGAAACCGTGAGAGCCTTCGAACACCTGAAGCGCACGGGCAAGATCGGCGCCTGGGGTGTCTCCAACTTCGATACCGACGACATGGAGGAACTGTTTTCGGTACCTGACGGAAAGAACTGTCTGGTCAACCAGGTCCTTTACAACCTTTCCCGGCGCGGCGTCGAATACGACCTTCTTCCCTGGTGCCAGAACCACGACGTCGCGGTGATGGCCTATTCACCGATCGAGCAGGGCCGGCTGCTGCACCATCCGGTCCTCATCGACATCGCCAAGGCCTATCAGGCGACTCCGGCCCAGGTCGCCCTCGCCTTTCTGCTGGAACGAGACGGTGTGATCGCTATCCCCAAGAGTACCAATTTGCGGAGAATTCAGGAAAACCGCGAGGCTGCGGAACTGGACATCACGGATGAGGACTGGGCGATTCTGGATGCGTCGTTCCCGCCTCCGACCCGCAAGACACCGCTCGAAATGCTGTGACTCAGGTCGACGGCAGGCAACCGTTGAGCAGCGCGTTGTCTGGCTGACCGCCGTCCGGACCAAACTGGTCGTAGCAGTCGAGGATCCATTCGCTCGCCATTTCGTCTCCCTCGTCGATGATCGCGGGCGCAGGCAGGCGGTCGCTTTTCTCCATGACGATCGTCTTCATGACCGGGATAGCGGCCTTTGCTTCGCTCGCCCGTTGCGCCGCAATCAGGATTGCGGCGGTGACCAATAACGACGTGACTGCTGACAGTATAATCGGTTTCAACATGGTCGTGTCCCTTGCTGCTCCATCAACGCGCGGGCGGCGTTTTTGTTCTGGAGCATGGGAGATGGACCATAGCGGCACATGCCGCTCAGTATCCGTTGACCATGTTATTCAACGGAAAACGCCCGCTTCACGAAGAAGCGAGCGCTTCGTTATTCGAAGACCGGAAATATCCGCCGGCTTTTACATGCCCTGCGGACCGCGATTCATCGCCGCGATGCCGGTGCGGCAGATTTCGTTGAGGCCGAGCGGCTTCATGATCGCCACGAACTGGTCGATTTTCGACGACTTGCCGGTGATCTCGAAGATGAAATGTTCGATGGTCGCGTCGACCACCTTCGCCTGGAAGGCATCGGCGAGACGCAGCGTCTCGGCCCGCATCTCGCTCTCCGCCACGACCTTCACCAGTGCCACCTCGCGCTCGATCGGTCGCTCCTGACCGAGCTCTCGCGCCCTGACCGTAAGATCGACCACCCTGTGCACCGGGACGATACGCTCGAGCTGCGCCTTGATCTGCTCCAGGACGCTCGGCGTGCCGCGCGTCACGATGGTGATGCGCGACAGATGTTCCTCATGCTCGGTCTCGGAGACCGTCAGGCTTTCGATATTGTAGCCTCGGCCGGAAAACAGGCCGATGACGCGGGCGAGAACACCCGGCTCGTTGTCAACCAGAACCGAGAGCGTATGGCTCTCGATTGCGGCGGTTTCCGTTGCGATAAAATAGGCCGAACCGGTCGGCTGAAGGTGTGCGTTCATGATCCTGTTCCTCCCGGTTAAACCAGTTGCCGGCCCTTGGCGTCGATGGCGTTCGCCACCGCCTCGTCGGTCGCCTCGTCGGGCAGCAGCATCTCGTTGTGGGCCTTGCCCGACGGGATCATCGGGAAGCAGTTGGCGAGATTGGCGACGCGGCAGTCGAAGATCACCGGCTTCTTCACGTCGATCATCTCCTGGATCGCGGCATCCAGATCATCCGGGTTGTCACAGCGCAGGCCGACGGCGCCGTAGGCCTCCGCGAGCTTGACGAAGTCCGGCATGGCCTCGGTATACGAGTTCGACAACCGGTTGCCGTGCAGCAGCTGCTGCCATTGGCGCACCATGCCCATGTACTGGTTGTTCAGGATGAAGATCTTGATCGGCGCCTCGTACTGGATGGCAGTCGACATTTCCTGGATACACATCTGGATGGAAGCGTCGCCGGCGATGTCGATGACGAGGCTTTCCGGATGGGCGATCTGCACGCCGAGCGCTGCCGGCAGGCCGTAACCCATCGTGCCGAGGCCGCCCGAGGTCATCCAGCGGTTCGGCTGTTCGAAGCCGTAGAACTGCGCCGCCCACATCTGGTGCTGGCCGACCTCGGTGGTGATGTAGGTGTCACGGTTCTTGGTCAGTTCATAGAGCCGCTGAAGTGCGTATTGCGGCATGATGACTTCCTTCGACGGCGTGTAGGCGAAGGAATTGCGGGCCCGCCACCTGGCGATGTTCTCCCACCATTCCGCCGTCTGCGAGGCTTCGGGCTTCTTCGGCATCGCCCGCCAGGCACGGACCATATCCTCCAGAACGTTTCCGACGTCGCCAAGGATCGGCACATCGACACGGACGTTCTTGTTGATCGAGGACGGATCGATGTCGATATGGATCTTCTTCGAGGTGGGCGAGAAGGCATTCAGCCGGCCGGTGATGCGGTCGTCGAAGCGCGCGCCGATGCAGAGCATGACATCGCAATCGTGCATCGCCATGTTCGCTTCGTACGAACCGTGCATGCCCAGCATGCCCAGCCAGTTTTTGCCCGAGGCCGGGTAGCAGCCAAGCCCCATCAGCGTCGAGGTGATCGGGAAATCGGTAAGACCGACCAGGTCGCGCAGCAGCTTGGAAGCTTCCGGACCCGAGTTAACCACCCCGCCCCCGGTATAGATGACCGGCCGCCGCGCGTTCGCCATCAGTTCGATCGCCGCCTGGATGGCACGGGCATCACCCTTCAGCTTCGGCTGATAGCTCCTCTGGATATCGTGCGTTTCCGGCGGCGTGTAGGTGCCGGTAGCAAACTGGACGTCCTTCGGAACGTCGACCAGAACCGGTCCCGGACGGCCCGACTGGGCGATACGGAAGGCCTCATGGATGATGCTCGCCAGATCGTTGACGTCCTTCACCAGCCAGTTGTGCTTGGTGCAGGGGCGCGTGATGCCGACGGTATCGCATTCCTGGAAGGCGTCCGAGCCGATCAGCGTGGTGGGAACCTGGCCGGAAATGCAGACGAGCGGAATCGAATCCATCAGCGCGTCCTGCAGCGGGGTGACCGCGTTGGTGGCGCCCGGCCCCGAGGTCACCAGCATGACGCCGACCTTGCCGGTCGAGCGGGCATAGCCTTCAGCGGCATGGCCGGCACCCTGCTCGTGGCGCACCAGGATGTGCTTGATCTCGTCCTGCTGAAAGATTTCATCATAGATCGGCAGCACGGCCCCGCCGGGATAGCCGAAAATATGTTCGACGCCGTTATCCTTCAGCGCCCGCAGGACGATTTCCGCGCCTGTCATCTGGTTGTCTGTACCCGTCATACCTCTTCCCGTCCGATTTTGTCTTGCTGGATTGGGTGCTACCCCGGTTTTGGCCATAAAAAAAGGCCCCTTGAGGAGCCTGATCTAGCGCATGGGTGGCTATCGCCGGATGGTTACACCATCCTGCCCATGCGCCTTCCCACCACGATAAGAACCATCGAGTTTGCCATGGCGGCAGTGATAGACAGAAATATCCGATCCGTCAACGAGCAATCCGCGTAATTTTGTTACAAAGAGAGCCGCCAACTCCCTACACCGGTTGTTAACCCGCGAGACTTTAAACTTTCGCGACCAGGGAGAAGTTTGTTTTGCGTAATAACGACCTCCACACCTCCGTCAGTGCCGGCGAACTGGATCGCCGCGACACCATGGCGCCGGGTAACCGGTTGCTGGGTCGCGTCGTCGCCTGTAACGGCTCACGTGCCACCATCGCCGCCATAGCTGAACAAGGAGGTACCGACCTTACGGAGCTCTGGTCCGTCGGCCGGCTTATCTCGATCAGTGTCGGTGACAACCGGGTCGTGGCGCTCGCCTATTCGATGCAGACCGATACGCACGCGTGGGGCGAAGGTCAGGACAATTCCTTCCTGATCGAGGTGGAACTGCTGGGCGAGGTCTATCGCTCCGCCTCGGGCAAGGATGAATTCACCACCGGTATCTCGCGCTATCCCTACCTCGGCGCCATCGCCCACCGCATTCGCGCCTCGGACCTTCTACGTATCTACGATAGCCGCAAGGGCGATCATTGCGTCATCGGCAAGCTGACGCAGGACGAATCGATCGACGCGACGATCCACATTCCCTCGATGCTGTCGAAGCATTTCGCCGTGGTCGGCTCGACCGGCGTCGGCAAGTCGACCGCCGTCTCGCTGCTGCTGCACAAGGCGATCGAAAGCGATCCGAAGCTGCGCGTCCTGATCCTCGATCCGCACAACGAGTTCGCCGCAGCCTTCCCGAACGACGCCGTCGTCATCGATACCGACACGCTGGACCTGCCGTTCTGGCTGATGAAACTCGACGAGTTCGCCGAGGTACTGTTCCGCGGTCGGCCACCCGTGCCGGAAGAACTGGATATCCTGCGCGACCTCCTGCCGGAGGCCAAGCGCGCCTTCCGCGGCTCCGATACCGGACTGATGCGCCGCAACACCGAAAAGAGCTCGGTGACCGCCGACACGCCGGTGCCCTATCGCATCGCCGACCTTCTGGCGCTCATCGACGAAAGGATCGGCCGGCTGGAAGGTCGCGGGGAGAAGCCGTTCCTGCGCTCGCTGAAGATGCGCATCATGTCGGCGATCAACGACCCGCGCTACCACTTCATGTTCTCCAACAACACGATCAACGACACGATCATGGAGACCATCGCCCACATCTTCCGCATCCCAGGAGACGGCCGGCCGATTTCCACGTTCCAGCTTGCCGGCATTCCGTCCGAGGTGGTGAACTCCGTCGCCTCCGTGCTCTGCCGCATGGCCTTCGAGATTGCGCTCTGGTCGAACGGCGCGATCCACATGCTGGTCGTCTGCGAGGAAGCGCACCGCTACGTGCCAGCAGATCCGAACCTCGGCTTCTTCCCGACGCGCCAGGCGATCGCCCGCATCGCCAAGGAAGGCCGCAAGTACGGTGTTTCGCTTGGCATCATCACCCAGCGTCCCGGCGAGCTCGACCAGACCATCCTGTCGCAGTGCTCGACACTGTTCGCCATGCGGCTTGCCAACGATCGCGACCAGGAGATCATCCGCTCGGCCATTCCGGATTCCTCGATCTCCACCACCAGCTTCATCTCCTCGATCGGTAATGGCGAAGCCATCGCCTTCGGCGAGGCAATCGCGGTGCCGATGCGCATGCGCTTTTCGCGGGTTGAGGAGCAATATTTGCCCAAGGCCAACGGCGTCACCACCAAGGCGACTGACGAGACCCCGGATACCGTCGATCTCCGCAGCGTGGTCGCTCGCATGCGCGCCATCAACGGTCCGGATATCTCCGCCTTCCAGCAGAGCTATTCGGCCTCCATCGAAGCGCGGGACATGTCCGACGGGTTCGACGGCGATGACGCGGACAGCATCGACGTCATGGAGCCTTCCGGGCAGCACCAGATCGCACAGGCGACGAGCACTGCCAGCCCATCATCCACTCCGCTCGAATCGTACCGACCCGAGATGCTGCCTCGCAACTCCATCCCGGATACGCCGCCGATCGATCCGCGGCACGACGCCTTCGCCGACATCCGCAGGGAGCTCATGCCTCCACCGATCCGGCGTAGCTACGACGACGAACGGGAGCCGGTACCACCGATCCGCCGCGAACCAGGCACCTCCTCGCTGCGCGAAAGCATCCTCAAGAAGCCGCTGTCGAGCCTCTACAAACGTGATTGATCGGCAGTCGCCGGATCGATCCTCTTCCAGCTCTCGTCCATCTGGTTGCGAAACCAGGTCATCTGCCGCTTGGCATATTGCCGCGTGGCCGCCGCGGCGGTCTCCATCACCGCCTCACGCGTCATCTCGCCCTTTAGCATCGCCGCGATCTGCGAAACGCCGATCGCCTTCATCGCGGGCATCTCCGGTGAAAGCTTCCGCTGCAGTATGGCCTCGACTTCCTCGACGGCCCCTTCGTCGAGCATTTTCGCAAAACGCCTGTTGATCCGTTCGGCGAGCACCGTTCGGTCCGGAAGAACCACGAATTTCTTCGCCCGGTCGGGAGCGACAATCACTCTCCCACCACCCGACTGGAAATCGCCGATCGACCGGCCTGTCGCCTCCAGCACCTCCAGCGCCCTGACGATCCGCTGGCCGTCCTGCGGCCGCAGTCGCGCGGCCACCACCGGATCGCGCGCCGTCAGTTCCCGATGCAATACCGCCGCCCCTTCCTCCGTCAGCCTTTTCCGCAGCAGCTCCCTCACCTCCGCTGGGATCGTCGGCATTTCCGACAAGCCGCCTGTCAGCGCCTTGAAGCAGAGCCCCGTCCCTCCGACGATCACCGGAAGCTTCCCCTCGCCTTTCAGGCGCTCCACGATCGGTTCGATATCCCGCAACCAGTCGCCAGTCGAATAGGCGGTTCCGGGATCGACATGGCCGTAGAGCAGATGTTCCACCCCGCCCATCTCTTCAAGCGAAGGCCGGGCGGTCACGACCCGCAGCACGTCATAAACCTGCATGCTGTCGGCGTTGACCACCACGCCGCCGTAACGTTTCGCCAGATCGACCGCCAGTGCGGACTTGCCGCTCGCGGTCGGCCCGGTTATCAGGATCGCGTCTGTCTCTGTCACGGGGTTCTTCATCATGGCCTTCGTTGCCACGCTTATCGCCAATCCGTCAAACCCCGTCCTGACCTCTTCCCTCGGGGAAAAGGCGGCCGAAGCGGTCGCCGCTTCAGGCCTCTACTGGCTGGCCGACGGCGTCTCCTGCGACATCGCCCTGAAGGATGGCACGGAACCGGATTACGCGGAGGCGACCCTTCGCACCCTGCTCGCCGGCCAACCGATCGACATTGCCGTGCAGGAACAGGACAGTCGCCGCAAGAAATTCCTGATCGCCGACATGGATTCGACCATGATCGGCCAGGAATGCATCGACGAACTCGCGGCCGAGGTCGGCCTCAAGGAGAAGGTGTCCGCCATCACCGCCCGCGCCATGAACGGCGAGATCGCCTTCGAGCCGGCACTACGCGAACGCGTGGCGCTTCTGGAAGGACTTCCGGTTTCGGTCATCGACGAGGTGATCGCCAAGCGCATCACGCTCACCCCCGGCGGTCCCGAGCTGATCGCCACCATGAAGGCCAAAGGTCACTACACCGCCCTTGTTTCCGGCGGCTTCACCGTGTTCACCTCGCGGATTGCCGCCATGCTCGGTTTTGACGAGAACCGCGCCAACATCCTGCTGGAACAGGACGGTCGGCTCACAGGCAAGGTGGCCGAGCCGATCCTCGGCAAACAGGCCAAGGTGGATGCCCTGCTCGACATTACCGCGCGTCTCGGCATCGAGCCGGCCGACGCGATCGCCGTGGGCGATGGGGCCAACGACCTCGGCATGCTGCATCTGGCCGGCGCGGGCGTCGCCCTGCATGCCAAGCCCGCCGTGGCGGCCGAAGCGAAAATACGTCTCGATTTCGCCGATCTCACCGGCCTCCTTTACCTGCAGGGCTATCGCAAGTCCGATTTTGCCACGCCCTGAGGTCGTTCGGTGTTTCTTCTCGAAACGGAACGGCTGCTGATCCGCAACTGGCGGGACGAGGACCGCAACCTGTTTCGCGAGATCAACCGCGACCCGAAGGTGATGGAATTCTTCCCCTGGCGCCGGACGTATGAGGAGGCGGATGCCATGCTGGAGCGCCTCCGGACGATGATCGAGGAGACCGGGCTCGGCTTCTACGCACTGGAGGAAAAGGAAAGCGGTGAGCCGGTCGGTTTCTGCGGCATCGGCCCCGCCTCCATCTCACCGGTCATGCCGGAGGAAACGATAGAAATCGGCTGGCGGCTCGCGACCCGCTACTGGGGCAAGGGTTACGCAACGGAAGCCGCCCAAGCCGTACTAAAGTATGCTTTCGAGGATCGCAGGCTCGACGCCGTTCTCTCCTTTGCCGTGGCGGAAAACACCCGCTCGACCGCCGTGATGCGGAGGATCGGTCTGCGCCGGCTGGCGATCCTCGACTTCGACCATCCGCGGGTCCCGGACACCCATCCCCACCTGAAACGGCACGTCGTCTACGGCCTGACGCGGGATGCCTACCTCGAGGGCCGGGAAGACAGCCCTTTTCCATGACAAAACGGCCGCCCCTGAGGCGGCCGTTTCTGATCCCTGTTTCGGGTCTGATTATTCCAGCGGTACGGCGATGAAGCGCAGGTCGCCGTCAGCGTTGGCGATCGTCAGATGCGCACTGCGCCGACCGTCCTGTCGAAGCTTGTCGATCGTGGTGGACACCTGGTCCACTGACTGTACGAATTCCTGCGACACTTCGACGATCACCTCGCCGATCGTAATGCCCTTTTCGGCCGCCGCCGAGCCCGGCTCCACCGCCGTGATCACCACGCCTTCAACGCTCGCGGCGATGCCGTGGCGTTCGCGTGCGGCGTCATCGAGCGGTGCGAGCTCCATGCCGAGGATAGCCGAACTCGCCGGCGCCTGTGAATCGTCGCCATTGGCCTGCGGGTCATCGTCCATCGGCCCGCTTTCGCCTTCGGCAGGCGGCGGCGTCGAGGCATCCGCCGCAGTGCGTTCGCCGTCCTCAAGCCGGCCGAGCGTGACCTTGACGGTCTGCTCCTTGCCCTCGCGCAGGATACGGACCTCGACCTCCTTGCCAACGGCGGATTCGGCCACCGCCCGCACCAGTTCGTCGCTGTTCTTCACGTCGCGGCCATCAAACCCAATGATCACGTCACCGATCTGGATCGGCCCCTTCTCGACCGGACCGCCCTTGATTATACCGCTCACCATGGCGCCACGCGCCGCAGTGAGGCCAACACTCTTGGCCACCTCGTCCGTAACCGGCTGGATGCGCACGCCGAGCCAGCCGCGTCGGGTTTCGCCGAACTCGATCAGTTGCTTGATGATGTTCTCGGCAAGCTCGGTCGGCACCGAAAAGCCGATACCGATTGAACCGCCGCTCGGCGAAATGATCGCCGTGTTGATGCCGATCACCTCGCCCTGCATGTTGAACAGCGGCCCGCCGGAATTACCCTTGTTGATCGCCGCGTCGGTCTGGATGAAATTGTCATACGGACCGGCATTGATGTTGCGCCCGCGCGCCGAAATGATGCCGAGTGTCACCGATCCGCCGAGGCCGAACGGGTTACCGATCGCCATTACCCAATCGCCGATCCGCATCTTGCGGGAATCGCCGAACTTCACCGCCCTCAGCGGCTTTGGCGGTTCCACTTTCAACACCGAGAGGTCGGTCTTCGTGTCGGTGCCGAGCAGCGTCGCCTTCAGCTTGGAGCCGTCCGCGAATACCGCCTCGATGTCGTCGGCGTTCTCGATGACGTGGTTGTTGGTGACGATGATGCCGGAGGGATCAATCACGAAACCCGAGCCCAGGGAGTTGACCTTCTGGCTGCCGCCACCGTCACGACGGTTCTTGAAGAAGTCCTCGAACAGGTCCTCGAAGGGAGAGCCCTCCGGGATACGCGGCATAGGCCCCGGCCCTTCCCCGTCACCCGCAACCTTTTGCGAGGTGGAGATGTTGACCACAGCATCTAGCAGCTGTTCGGCAACGTCGGCAACCGGAGCCGGACCGGGCGACAAGCCTGGCGATTGGGCATGGGCCGACTGGATGATTCCCGTCCCCGGAGCACCGGCGATCGCCATGGCGAGAACCGTGGGCAGCAGCTTGGAAAACGGGTGGGCTTTCACGGCCATGGGTGTCCTCGCGGTAATCGATGTTCTGAATGGTCAGCATAAGGCGCTTCGGATGAATGCGAAACGGCTTTTGCCCTGAAAACGGGCATTGGCCGATCACATCCGGATGAGCCAGACCAGCCCGACGCCGAGAGCGATGGCAACAAGTCCGCTCAGGCGCAGTTGTTCCTCGGGGATCGAGGGCAGCAGTCGCGCCATGGTGACAAGAAAACGAGGGGCCAGTGCATAGACCAGCCCCTCGATGATCAGGAAGAAAGCGATTCCTGTCAGAATATCGGCCATCGACCGGTCAGTTTCCCGAGGGTTCTGCCGGAGTAGCGGGTGCAGGCGCCGCACCCGGTACCGTCGGTGCATCCGGCCGAGGTTGAGCTTCCGGTCCGTTGAAATAGCGGAAGAACTCCGAATCCGGCGACAGCACCATCGTCGTTCCCTTGTTCGCCATCGAGGTGACATAGGCTCGCATCGAGCGGTAGAACTCGAAGAATGCCGGATCGCGGGAGAAGGCGTCGCCGAAGATACGGTTACGCTCCGCGTCACCTTCGCCTCGGATGATTTCGGCATCGCGCTGAGCCGCCGAAACCAGCTCGACAACCTGGCGATCCGCGATGGCCCGGCGCCGCTGACCTTCTTCACCACCACGGGCACGGATCAGTTCGGCCTCGGCCAGTCGTTCCGCCTTCATGCGCTCGAAGGTCTGCTGCGACACTTCCTGCGTCAGGTCGGTGCGGCGGATACGTACATCCTGAATCTGAAGGCCGAGAGTTTCTGCCGCTTCGTTCAGGTCGCGGTGAACCTCCGCCATCATCGACGCACGCTCCTCGGAAAGCGCCGCCGTAAAGCTGCGCAGACCATAGACGCGGCGAAGACCGGCATCCAGACGGGTGCTGAGGCGGGCTTCGGCAGCATCGCGGTCACCCGATACGGTCTCACGGAACCGGCGCGGATCCTCGATGCGGTAGACGACAAAGGCATCGACCTCATAGAACGCACCACCGCTGACCTGGACGCGGATGTTGTCGAGGTCGAAGCGCAGAGCACGGTCCTCGATGAACTGGACACGGTCCGCGTCGAGGAATGCGAACGGCAACTTGAAGTAGAGGCCGGGCTCCGTCTTGACGTCCTGGATTTCACCGAACCGCACGACGATCGCCTGCTGGCGCTCGTTGACCACGAAGATCGATGAGTAGACCAGGAAGAGGATGACGGCGAGGCCGATCAGCATGGCAGGCAATTTGTTCGACTGCATCAGTTGCCTCCCTGCTGCGTGTTGGCCGGACGGTTCAGTTCATTGAGCGGCAGGTAGGGCAAGACGCCCTGACCGTTCTCGATGATGACCGTGTTCGAATTGGTCAGGACGTTCTCCATAGTTTCCAGGAATAGGCGCCGCCGTGTGATGTCGGGCGCATTGACGTATTGATCGTAGATGGAGACGAAACGCTGCGCCTCACCCTGTGCCTCGTTGACGACGCGGTCGCGATAGGCAGCTGCCTCTTCGCGGATCTGCGCCGCCTGACCACGTGCCTGACCAAGCTGCTGGTTGGCGTAGCGGTTGGCCTCTTCGACGATACGGTCCTCGTCCTGTTCGGCGCGCTGCACCTCTTCGAAGGCGTCAGCCACCTCACGCGGCGGCGCCGCGTCCTCGATCGGGACGGCATTGATCGCAATGCCGGCGCCGTAGCGGTCGATCGTCCCCTGGATGATGTCACGGACGAGATTGGAGATACCCTCGCGGTCATCGCGGAAGATGTCCTGAGCCGGGCGACGGCCGACGATCTCGCGCATCGCGCTGTCGGCCACCTGCTGCAGCGTTTCGGCCGGCGATTCAAGGTTGAAGAGATAGGCCTTCGGATCGGTAACGGTGAACAGAACCGAGAACTGCACGTTGACGATGTTCTGGTCACCGGTCAGCATCCAGCCCGCATTGGAGCCAGTGCTGCCGCCACGGGCACCGATGTTCTGTTGCTGCTCCGTTACCTTGACGAGTTCGACGGTCTCGAACGGCCAGAAATGGAAATGAAGGCCGGGCATCGAGATTTCGTCCTTCGGCACGCCGAAGCGGAGTTCGACGCCGCGTTCATCCGGCTGAACGGTGTAAACGGACTGGAACACCCAGAAAATCGCGAGAACGGCGACCACCGCGACGAGCGCGCCACCATTGAAGCCGCCGGGCACAATGTTCTTGAGCCGGTCCTGACCGCGCCGGATGATATCCTCCAGATCCGGTGGAGTACCATTTCCGCCGCCACGGGGCCGGTTCGGCCCCTGACCCCAGGGCCCTTGGTTATTGCCGCCGCCGCCCCAAGGGCCGCCGCCATTCTGATTGCTCCAGGGCATTCATACCTCGTTGTTATCTGTGCTCCCTCCCGCCCGAACCGCCGGTTTGCCGTCGGTCCCACGGGTCCATGGCACCCGTTATAGGTATGAGGCCCGATCCTTTCAACGGAAACGGGCTAACTTCTTCGAGAGATATGGAAAATAGTCGTTATGCCGCAGCGCGGCGGCGATAAACCGCGTAGCGGGTCGCATGGCTGTCCTTTTCGCCCGCCGGCACGCTTTCCTCGGAAATTTTCTCGAAAACAGCCGGATCGATCGGCGGGAAATACGTGTCCCCGTCAATCTCCGCCTCGACATGGGTTACGTGCAGGACATCGGCGAGCGGCAGGGCCTGACGGTAGATCTCTCCGCCACCCGCAATGATGATCTCCTCCACGCCAATCTCCGATGCCAGGGACTTGGCCCGTTCGATCGCCGCCGAGAGGGTCGGCGCTACGTCTACACCTTCCGGATCGAAATCGGGGTTGCTGCTGACAATCACATGCGGACGTCCCGGCAGCGGTCGGGAGCCGATCGATTCAAAGGTCTTGCGCCCCATAACCATCGGCTTGCCGAGCGTCACCTGCTTGAAACGCTTGAGATCGGTGGAGAGCTTCCATGGCAAGTCGCCACCTCGGCCGATCGCGCCGTTGCGAGCCGCCGCCACGGCGATCACGATCCTGATGCCCCCCATCCTGTCTTCTCCTCGCTCGCGGCTCGCCGGTTCAGACGGCGATCGGCGCCTTGATGCTGGCGTCGGCCTCGTAGCCTTCCAGCGTGAAGTCGTCAAAGGTAAAGGAGAATATGTCCTTCACATCCGGGTTGAGGCGCATGGTCGGAAGCTTTTTCGGCGTACGCGACATTTGCAGGCGCGCCTGCTCGAAATGATTCGAATAGAGGTGTGCATCACCGAGCGTATGGATGAAGTCGCCCGGTTCGAGCCGTGTCACCTGCGCCACCATAAGCGTCAGCAGCGCATAAGAGGCGATGTTGAACGGCACGCCGAGGAAGATATCGGCGGAACGCTGATAGAGCTGGCAGGAAAGCTTGCCGTCGGCGACGTAGAACTGAAAGAGGCAGTGGCACGGCGGTAGCGCCATCTCGTCCACCTCGGCCGGATTCCATGCGGATACGATATGGCGGCGCGAGTTCGGATTGGTCTTGATGCTCTCCATCAGATTGGCGATCTGGTCGATCCTGCGGCCGTCCGGCGCCGGCCAGGAGCGCCACTGCGAGCCGTAGACCGGCCCGAGATCGCCGTTCTCGTCGGCCCATTCGTCCCAGATCGTCACACCGTGCTCGTGCAGGTAGGCGATGTTGGTGTCGCCGCGCAGGAACCAAAGAAGTTCATGGATGATCGACCTGAGGTGCAGCTTCTTCGTCGTCGTGACGGGAAAGCCCTGCGACAGGTCGAAGCGCATCTGGTAGCCAAACACGGAGCGCGTGCCGGTGCCGGTGCGATCTCCGCGGTCGGAGCCGTTTTCCATCACGTGACGCAGGAGATCGAGATATTGCCGCATGGTCCACCATAAGTCGGGTTCAGGCCGGCACTTTACAGCCCCCCGCTTCGGGAACCAAGCGCCACGCACAGCGCCGGATCGGTTATCCCCGGCGGCCTGAGAATTCTCATCGATATATGGAGCGACACCCGACGGATACAATTGCATCGGCAGTCATCCGACGTCGCGGAACGCGTATAGTTTGGCCGTCCCCTCTTTTCATCGGCGGCGGAAACACCTATATCTCCCTTGCCGGTCTTCGGGCCGGCTATGGCAATAAACGGTCGATGAAATAAACCTATTGGACCCGGGGGCGGTACCCGGCGCCTCCACCAAAAACCGGCCTGGAACGGATTATCCGGACCGGCTTTTGATGGGGGCGAAACAGGATCGACAAGGGCGTAAAGATCGAACTTTTGCTCGGCATCGATACCGCCGTTATCGGGTCACAAGTGTACGTTGCAAACGACAACAACGCTAAGGGTTATGCTCTCGCTGCCTAATCGGCGGTGCGGGAAACCCACTCTAAAGCCCTTGGGGTTAGCCCCTCAAGGCGGGGTTCGAAGGCACCTGGCAACAGAAGCCTTCACCTACTCCCCTTTCCTAAAATCGTGTAGTATGGCTCTCCGTGACTCGTGACCGGCTTTCCCCGATGGCCGGTTCGTGCCATAAGGCTCGCCTCGCGAGGGGACCAGGAAGGAAAGACAGGATCACATGGCGACGGACCATATTCGCTACGACATTCTCGCCCAGGACGCTCTTCGCGGCGTCATTCGCAAGGTCTTGGCGGAGGTCGCGGCCACCGGCCGTCTGCCGGGTGATCATCACTTCTTCATCACCTTCCTCACCGGCGCACCCGGCGTACGCATCTCCCAGCACCTGAAGGCGAAATATACCGAGCAGATGACCATCGTCATCCAGCATCAGTTCTGGGATCTCAAGGTTGGCGAGAGCCAGTTCGAGATCGGCTTGTCCTTTTCCGACACACCGGAAAAACTCGTCATCCCGTTCAACGCCATCCGCGGCTTTTACGATCCGTCCGTCAACTTCGAACTGGAGTTCGACGTTCCGTTGGTCGAGGAGGACGAGGACAGCGCCGAAGTCACCGCCTATCCACTGAACGGAGCGGAAAAGGTGGAGGAACCCGCCGCCAAGCCGGCATCCGACGAGAAGAAGGAAGGCTCCGTCGTTTCGCTCGACGCCTTCCGCAAGAAGCAGTGACGGGATACCGACAATGTCAGGCGACGTTGTCAATCTGAGGCAGTTCCGCAAGGCCAAGGCCCGCGACGAGAAAGAGCGCCGGGCCGAGCAGAACCGCGTCAGCTTCGGCCGCACCAAAGCCGAGAAGAACTTGACGCGCGCCCTTAACGAAAAAGCCGAACGCACCCACGAGCAGGGCCGGCTGGACAAATCCGAAACGTGATACATCACCACCCGGCGACCAAGTCGGGGTTGCGCCCCCTTTCGGGGTTCTTTTGTTTTTAGTCGTCGTCGACCAGCGGAGGTGTCTTCCTTGATCCGCAAGCATTCTGTCTCGCTGCATGGCCACAGGACCAGTCTCTCCCTCGAGGAGCCGTTCTGGCAGGAATTGAAGGCGATCGCCGTCGAACGAGACATGTCGCTGGCAGCTCTGATCGCGGAAATCGACGAAGCGCGGGAGGCCTCGACCAATCTCTCCTCGGCGCTTCGCCTGCACGTGCTGGACGTGCTGAAATCCGGCAAGGGGCAGCGCCGGGTCAACTCCACCGCCTATCGCGCGGACGCCGGCACCGGATTATAGCGGTCCGCGCCAGGTCAGAAACCGTTCCGCGCCTCCGCACCGGGGCACCGCCCCATTGCCACGGGCACCGCGTCAATCGGACGTGAGTTTCACGCGATCGTTCAGAAGACACCCGGCAAACCGTCGAAATTCAGGGGCGGCAGCGTTTCGCCGCGGATCACGCGCTCCTGTTCCGGCACCGGCATGCCGCTCGTACCGACGCGCGGCTCTTCGGCAGGCGCGGCCGGCCGATCGGCGACGGCCGGCGGAGCGATCGTTCCTGTCGAGCCGTCGTCGGGCGTCGGCGGCCGTTGTTCCTCAGCCTTCCGGCGCCGCTCCGCGGCGAGCGCCCGCAGCCTTTCCTCCTCCACCGCCCGCGCCTGCGCGGCCTTTTCTGCTTCCAGGCGCCGTTCCTCGCGCAGCACGGCGGCCTGACGATAGAGCGCAACTTCGCGCCGCAGACGCTGCTTTTCGAGCACGTTCGACTGCAGTGTCTCGACGCGCCGCCGCTCCCGCTCGAAGGCGCGTAGCGACAGGTAATTGGTAAGGTCGGTGACGGAGATGTCACGCAGCGGCCCCGCTGCGTCGCCGATCAGGTTTACCCGGAAGGCAGGCTCAGCGCCGGCGACCGCCTCCTCACCTGCGTCGAGTGTGACGGTGGCGGACAGCTCCACGCCGGCACCACGAAGGTCGAAGCGCCCATCCGCCAGAATGTCGGCGGTCGGAGCCTTCACTGCGAGGTTCTGCACCCGGACAACGCTGTCTGTGATGTTGAAGGGAACTTCAATGGTACCTAGCTCCGCCGGAGCCTGCGCCAGCAGCGTCTCGGTCAGCGCCTTCACGCGGCTCTCGGTAATCTCGCCTTCGTCGGCATCCAGCATATTCGTGAGTGCCGGCAGGAGGGTCAGATCGAATGCATCAATCTCCAGATCGCGAATCGTCATGCTGCCCGAGCCGTTGACCGAATGCACCAGCGCATCGACGCTCTCGCCGACGGATTCACCGACAAGCGTAAGGTCGAAGTGCCCTTTCGCAGCGGCCTTCCCTTCGGTTTTCGGCATCACGGCAGAAAGCTCGCCGTTTTCCAGCGTCAGCTTCATTTGCAGGAAGCCGCTGGCATCGGCATTGGCGAGCCCCAACCGCCCGGAGACCGCGCCGCCGAGCCATGTCCCCTTGACGTCCTCTAGCGACAGGCTGCCGTCGTTGAGGGCGAGCACTCCGCTGAAATCGGAAATGTCGCCCAACGCGCCCGGAGAGAACCGCGTCGCCGTGAGTTTGACCGAACCGTCCAGGCCAACCAACGAGGCGGCACCGAGCGGCTGGGTATTCATCTCGCCGCTCGCCGGATCGGAAACCGGCCCCAGCACGCTTTCGGACAACAGGCGCAGATCGAGCGAGCCGAGCGCGAGTTCTCCGGCAAGGCTCGGCCGGCTCTGCTGCCGGTCGAGCGAAAGCTCGCCCGACACCGTGTTGCCGGCGAGATCGAACGCGATGTTGCTGGCTCCCACTTGCGTTCCATCGATGCGGAAATCGGTCTCGCCTTTGACCGCGAGCGTATCGAGCATCTCGGGAATCTGCAGCCCGTTCATCATGAGGTATGGTGAGAGATCGGAACTGTCGACGGTGAAACGTCCCTCCCCTTGCAGAAAGCTATCCGCCAGAAGTGAAATCTTGCCGGTCGCCGAGGCGACGGTACTGTCGGTCGTCAGCGTCAGCGAGACATCCGCCGGGCCGTCGCCTTCCGGCTTCGCGATCGACAGCGTCACCAAACCGTTGTCCTCGACCGGTAGCGGCAGCGGCTCGAGCCCCGCCTGACCGAACAGGACCGAGGTATCGGCGTTTTCCATCGTCATATCGATCTTCGCCGCCCGTCCGGTTTCGAGGTCGGCGATCTCCTCACCCTGGTAGTTGACGTCGATACGGGTGCCGTTCGAAGTGCCGCCGACACGGATTCCAAGCCCGCCGCCGTGGGCCTGGCCGAAGGATACCCGCGCCGCCAGCTCGGTGTTGGCGAACCACGACGCATTCTGCGCCAGCCGGTCGAGGAAGGGATGCGGCGGCAGCTTCGCGCGCAGGATGCCGAGAAAGGCGGTGGGATCCTCAGCCTTGAAACGCACCGTGCCGTTTCCGGTATAATCCAGCAGCGACCCGCTGGCCCGACCGGAAGCTGAAACCGCCGCTCCACCGATATCGGCAATATCCAGCTTTTCCAGAGAAAACCCCTCCTCGCCGAGGGTGAAGGTGGTATCCACTCCCTGCGCCTCGACGCCCTGCATCGTCAGCGCGTCGACCTTCAGCCGCGCGCCAATCTGATGAGCGAAGAAGCTCTCGGCGCTCGTGTCGCCGGCCGCCAGCGAATAAACCGCCCGCATCGCCTCCATATCGATCGCGTTCCCGGAGAGGTCGAGGCTGATATTAGGCCGCGCGCCGGCGAAGGATTGCCGCTCGATCCGACCCTTGAGCATCGCCTGGCCGACCGCGAGTTCGAGGTTTTCAAACCGCTGAACCTCCTGCGTCAGATCTACATGCGCTGAAAAACCGAGCGAGGGGAGCTGGCGGATCGCCGGGTCGACCGAGCCGGCAAGCCAGCTCGACAGGCCCGAAGGCTGGGTCGACGCGACCAGCAGGTCGCCGTTGAAGGAGAGTTCGCCCGCCAGTCTGAGGGCTCCGCTCGCCTCGATCGTCGTCCGCCCCGGCAGGATCGCCACCGCCTTGTCGACATTCCACCCCTCTCCATCGGGCCTGAGGTCCAGCTGAATATCGCGAATTACCGTATCGCCGGCAACGATGGCCGGCAGCCTGAGCGTCGCGCGCCCGGGAACCGAGGGAATTGGGATCTGCGCCGCCCGCGCAACCAGCCCCATCAGCCGCTGGCGGGCAGAAAGCGTCGGATCGCGCCCTGTCTTGCCACTCGCCCCGCCATTGCCGATACGGTTGACGTCGATCTGCTGGCCTTCCGCCGTCAGCAGGAATTCAGGCGCCTTGCCGGTATCGAGCGTCACCTCGCCGGTAACGGCGTAAGGGTTTTCCGGATCTCCGAGTTCCAGCCGGTAGGACGGCACGCGGATGCGCTCGTTGGTCAGCGAAAACTCGCCACGTATCTTCGGCGGCGGAGGTGCCTTGGCGGACGCCGGGGCTCCTTCGGCGAGGTCCCCCAGCCATTCCGCCATGAACCGGCCCTCGTAGCTCGGCCTGCCCTCGCTGGCGATCAGGTTACCATCCAGTTCCAGCGTGAACGGACGATCGTCCGGCGCAAGTCGCGCGCGGATCGGAAAGGCGCCGGTCGCCTCGTTGTGCTGTTGCGTCGAAATGGTGAAGGCGCCGGGCTCGCCATCCAGCGTGGCCCGCCCCTCGATCGTCCACGGACCGGCCAGTGACTTCGCCCGCATCTCTGCCTGAAGCCCCTGCACCCGCCGCGTCCGGCCGGTCTGCTCATCGACGAACTCGATATCGCCGTCGCTGATCTCGACGCTCTCCAGCACAACGGTGCGGGCCGGGATTTCGGGATTGCTACCGCGCAGCCAATCAAGCGTGCCGTTCTCCATCAGGCGCAGGCGGATCCGGGGCTCCTCGATGCGCATGTCGAAGATGCGCGCCTCGCCGGAGAGGAACGGCGCCAGTTCCGCATCCATGGAAAAGCGTGCCACATGCACGAGAGGTTGGCCATTTTCATCGCGACCGACCGTAACGTCGTGCATGGTCACGGAGGGGAACGGCAGAATGCGCGCCTCGACTTCGCCGTTGACCGTCACCTTCTTGCCGAGGATACGGCTGGCGCGGTCCTCGAAATCGCTACGAAAATCCGTCCAGTCGACGAAAAGCGGGGCGAGCAGCGCAGAAAACAGCACCACCACCAACAAGCCGCCGAGTGCTACAAGGATTCGTCCGAGCAAGATTCCGCCGCTCCTTTACGTTTCCCGCAGACTACCCGTATTCGCAGATGCGGCAAGCCGCAAAACCTCGTAATAGGCCGTCTACTTACGGATTCATGCGAGCCGGAAGATCTTGCCCGGATTGAAGATATTGTCAGGATCGAGCGCCGTCTTGATCTGCCTCATCACGTCGAGCGCCGGCCCCATCTCCTCCTCGACAAAGCTCATCTTGCCCTGCCCCACGCCGTGCTCCCCCGTGCAGGTGCCATCCATTGCCAGGGCTCGGGTGCTGAGCCGCGCCATGAACGCCTCGGCGCGTGTTACTTCGGCCGGGTTCTTGTCATCGAAGAGAAGCAGGACATGGAAATTTCCGTCGCCGGCATGACCCACAATTGGCGCGAGGAACCCGTTGTCGCGAATATCTGCCTGTGTCTCTGCCACACAATCGGCAAGCCGCGAGATCGGCACGCAGACATCTGTCGACAGACCGCCAAGTTCCGGGGCCAGTGCCCGACCCGCCCAATAGGCATTGTGCCGCGCCTTCCACAGCTGCGTACGCTCCTCGGCATTGGCGGTATAGCGGAATTCGTCCGAGCCGAACTCGGCGGCGATCTCCTTGAACTGCTCGGCCTGCAGCGCCACGGTTTCTTCGGTGCCGTGGAACTCGAGGAACAGTGTGGGCTTCTCGGGATAGGAAAGCCTCGAATAGGCGTTCACGGCCCGCATCTGCATCTCGTCCAGAAGCTCGATGCGCGCCACCGGGATGCCCATCTGGATCGTCGCGATAACCGTATCGCAAGCGGCCTTGAGGCTCGGGAAGGCGCAGACCCCGCCGGAAATCTTTGCCGGAATACCCTGCAGTTTCAGCGTGATCGAAGTGATGATGCCAAGAGTGCCTTCAGCCCCGACGAAGAGGCGTGTGAGATCGTAGCCGGCGGAGGTTTTCTTCGCCCGCCGCGCAGTGCGGATTTCCTCCCCGTTCGCCGTCACCACCGTCAACGCCAGCACATTGTCCTTCATCGTGCCGTAGCGCACGGCATTGGTCCCCGATGCCCGCGTGGAAGTCATGCCGCCGATCGAGGCGTTGGCACCCGGATCGATCGGGAAGAACAGGCCAGTGTCGCGCAGATGCGTATTCAGCTCCTCTCGCGTGACCCCAGGCTCCACCGTGCAGTCGAGATCCTCGGCATTGACGGCGAGCACACGGTTCATCCGGCTGAAATCGACCGAAATGCCGCCGGCCGGTGCGTTGACATGTCCCTCCAGCGAAGTGCCGGTTCCGAACGGGATCATCGGTACCTTGTGCGCCGCGCAGGTCCTCACCACGGCCTTCACGTCCTCCACGCTTTCGACGAAGACGACGCCGTCCGGCAGTTGCGCCGGCAGATAAGTGGTCGTGTGGCTGTGCTGCTCACGGAAGGACAGGCCCGTCTGCAGACGCTCTCCGAAGGTCTGCTTGAGAATGCCGAGGACGGCGACAATCCCCTCTTCGTTGCGCGGCATCGCGACGACGTCCTTCATGACCATGATCTTCTCTCCCACAAATGGTCTATGAACCTCCAGCGGTGCGCCCGAAGGTTCGAAATCGTCCGTGATATCCGATAGTTCGGTCCGCTTTGTCCAGCCGGTAAATGGGTGGAGAGTTTTGCCTCAACTCTGCCCCAGCGTCTCCCGAAAGAAGGTCAGAACCCGCTGCCAGTGCCGCTCGGCGCCGGCCTCGTCGTAGACGCTATGATCGGCAATGCACCAGCCGTGTGACATGCCAGAATAACTCTCCAGTGTGAAATCGACATTGGCTCGATGTAAGGCCTCCACCAATCGAGCTGCCTGTTCGGGCGGAAAGGAACCGTCGACGCCCGCCATGCCCACGTGGACACGGCCCTTGATCGCGCCGGCCAGCCGGTGCGGGCTATCCTCGGCGTCGCTGGCGAGATTGCCACCATGGAAACTCGCCGCCGCCACGATACGGTCCGGATAAGTGCCTGCCGCCGTGATCGCGCGGCCTCCGCCCATGCAGTATCCGACCGTGCCGACCGGACCGGTTGCTCCGGCCTCATCGAGCGCAGCGATGAATGCGCTGGTATCGACAGCCGTCATCGCCTGGCTGGTGCCGGAGATCATGCTTCTCAACTGCGCCGCAGTCTCTGGAACCTTGAACGCCGTCCTGGCGTCGAATTCTCCCTTGTCGGCACAGCGATAGAAAAGATCGGGCACGAGGACGGCATAGCCTTCCACGGCGAAGCGTTTGGCCATATCGACAAGAGCCGGCCGCACCCCGAAGGCATCCGTGTAAAGGATAATACCCGGCATACCCGTCTTCGCCCCGTCGGGTATCGCGCGGACCGCCTTCGCGACACCCTCCGCCATCCGCACATCGATCCACCGCACGGTCACCATGGCATACCTCCTGCTGTCCGGCCGCTATTCGGCAGCCTTGGGAGCCAAGGCACCTTCCATCTCGCGACGCAAACGCTGCTCCTCGTCCGAATGCGGCTTGGCGAAGCGAGCAATGGCGAGATAGGCGACAGGCGTAATGTAGAGCGTTACGGCGGTGGCGAGGCCGAGACCGCCAACGATCACCCAGCCAAGCGCAACACGTGCCTCAGCGCCGGCACCGCTCGCCAGAATGAGCGGCAGGCCGCCGACGATGGTGGCGATCATCGTCATCATCACCGGACGCAGCCGGATCCGGCAGGCGTTCTCGATCGATTGCCGCACGCTCATGCCCCGGTCGCGCAACTGGTTGGCGAACTCGACGATCAGGATGCCGTTCTTCGCCATGACCCCGACCAGCAGCACGAGGCCGATCTGCGAATAGACGTTGAGCGACGAGCCGGTGAGAATCAGCGCAAAGACCGCACAGGCAAGCCCCAGCGGCACAGTCGTCATGATGATCAGCGCCGAAAGCACGCTCTCGAACTGTGCCGCCAGCACCAGGAAGATGATGGCGATGGCAAAGCCGAAGGTCAGCGCCATGCCGCTGGAATTCTCCTCCAGCGAGGCCGCCTCCGAAAGCGGGATGAGGCGGCTGCCGGGCGGCAGGATCTGTGCCGCGATCTGTTCGACTGCCTTGACCGCGTCCCCGAGCGCCACGCCCTCAGCAAGTCCCGCCGAGAACGATACCGAGGCGAGCTGTTGCTCGCGGGTCAGTTCCGGCGCCACCGCCCCTTCCTTGAGCGTGGCGATCACCGACATCGGCACGATCTTTCCGTCATCGGTCTTGAGGAAGATATTCTCGAGATCGGTCGGATCATTGATCGGCCGTGTGGTGGACGTCAGCCGCACCGGGAACGACTCGCCGTCAACGAATACATCGACGATCGAACGGCCTTCGAGCAGCGACTGCATTGCCGACGACAGGCCGGTAATGTCTATGCCGAGGTCGGATGCCCGCTCACGGTCGATCGAGACCGACAACTGCGCCTGCGTCGGCTCATTGTCGAGCCGCGGCGTATCGAACAGATCCGAGCCTTCCATCGTTCGGACGATATCGGCTGCGGACCTCGTCAGACTGTTGTAGTCGTTGCCGACCACCGCCATCTGCAGCCCGCTGCCAGCGCCACGGATGCGCAGGCTGTTCGACTGGATCGCGAAACCGCGTAGCGCCGGGACCTTCTGGGCAGCGGCATTGATGTCCTGGACGATCTGATCCTGCGTGCGCTCGCGCTCGTCCCAGGGCGCAAGGGTCAACACCATGAAGCCGCTGTTGGTACTGCCGCCAAAGCCGGAGATCGAGAATATGTTTGCGATCTCGCCGCTATCGGCCAGCGGCATCAGGTTTTCCTCGACGCGCTGCAACTGGTCGCGGGTAAAGTCGAGGCTCACCCCCTGCGGCGCCGTAAGCCGCAGCATTACCAGAGCCCGGTCCTCGCGCGGCGTCAGTTCGCTCTTGACCGTACCGAAGGCAAGATAGCCGGCACCGGCAAACGCCAATGCCACGATGAACACGACGACGGGTGCATTGAGGCAGGCAGCGAGGCTGCGATGGTAGAAGCTGGAGAACCGCTTGCCGATCCATCCCATGACGCCGTTCTCATTGTGCTCCTCCGCGTGCTTGAGCATGCGCGAGGCGAGCATCGGGCAGAGGGTCAACGCCGTGATCGAAGACAGGCCGACTGCAAAGGCCAGCACGAAACCGAATTCGCGGAACAGGCCGCCGAGTTGGCCGGGCAGGAAGGAGAGCGGAATGAATACGGCGGCGAGTGTCGCCGTCGTCGCGATCACCGCGAAGAATACTTCCTGCGTTCCGAGCACCGCTGCAGCCCGAGGCCCCATGCCTTCGGACCGCCGTCGCACGATGTTTTCCAGCACCACGATCGCATCGTCGACCACGAGGCCTGTCGCCAGCACGATGGCAAGCAGCGTCAGCGTATTGATCGAGAAGCCGACCAGATAAATCGCCATCAATGTGCCGATCAGCGCCACCGGCATGGTGAGCGCCGGGATGAGCGTCGCCCGCGAGTCCCGCAGGAACATGAAGATCACCGCCACCACGACCGTCGCGGAAATAAGGAGCGCGATTTCGACTTCGTGCAGAGCCCCACGAATGAACACCGCATCGTCGCTGGTGATCGCAACGCGCGTGCCTTCCGGCAGGATCTCCTGCATCTGCGCCACAGCGGCCTTCACGCCCTCGGAAATGTTGAGCGTGTTCGACTGCGCCTGGCGGATGATTCCCATACCGACGCCCTGTACGCCGTTGGCACGCAGCACCGTGTTGCCGTCGTCCGGGCCGAGCGTCACCGTGGCCACGTCGCGGATGCGCACGTTGTTGCCGATCATCACGCTTTCGAAGGCCTCAGGCGTACTGAGGTTGGCGGTAGCGCGCACGACGATGTTCTGCTTGGCGCTTTCGAGCGAGCCGGCCGGCACGTCGAGCGCCGCAGTCGCCAGCGCGTTGGAAACATCGGCTACCGTCAGGCCCCGGCTCGCAAGCGCCTCCTGATTGATGTCAACGCGAAAGATCTTCTCCTGGTCGCCGTAGATTTCGACATCGGCCACGCCATCGACGGCTGCCAGCCGGTCGGCGATCTCGTTATCAACGAGCAGCGTCAGGTCTTCCATCGACAGCGTGGTGGAGGTGACCGCCAGCCGCATGATCGCCTGGGAGTCGGAGTCCGCCTTGACGATGCGGGGATCGTCGGCGTCATCCGGCAGCCGGTTGGTGACCCGGCTGATCGCATCGCGAACGTCGTTCGACGCCACCTGCAGATCGATGCTGTCGTTAAATTCCATCGTGACGCGGCTCGAACCGGACTGCGATTCCGACGAGATCGATTTCAGCCCGCTGACGCGCGCTACCGCGCCTTCGATGACTTGCGTCACCTCCTGGTCGATCGTCTGTGGCGCCGCACCGTCATAGGTGGTGCGCACGGTGATAATGGGACGATCCACGTCCGGCAATTCGCGCACCTCGATGCCGGCGAAGGCCGCAAGCCCCGCAACCACCAGCAGCGTATTGATAACCGCCGCGAGCACCGGACGGCGCACGAACAGTGCGGTGAAATGCTGGCCGGACTTTCCGTCCTCGGAAGAAGCAGCGCTCGTCATTGGCTGGCCACCTCCGGCTGTCCGGGCTCGCCTACGACGCCGACCGGCTGACCTTCGCGCACCCGCTGGATACCTTCGGTCACGACGAGATCACCCTCTTTCAGTGCGGCATCAACCAGCACGCTCTCGGGATTGCGCTGGACGACCCGCACGCGCGTCTTCTCGGCCCTGCCATCGACCACACGCCAGACGTACGAGCCATCGACATCCCATTGCACGGAGAGCGGATCGACCGACGGATAGCTCTCGCCGGAAAAGCGCATGGAAACATTGAAGGCCATGCCGGCGCGCAGCACGTCGTCCGGATTGCTGATGCGGGCGCGGATGCGGATCGTGCGGCTGGCGAGATCGACGCGGTTGTCGATGGAATCGACGATACCTTTGAACACCTTGCCCGGACGGGCGATCGAGGTCGCCTCGACCGGCTGCCCCGGCTCGACCGCGACAGCGAAGCGTTCCGGCGCCCAGAAATCGACGAGGATCTCGGAGCGGTCGTCGATCGTCACCACATTCGTCTGCGTCGTGACGTTGTCGCCGACATTGATCGCGACGATGCCCGCCACGCCGTCGATCGGCGCGATGATGTCGCGGCGTTTCAACTCGAGCTCTGCGGTACTGACTGCAAGCTTCGCCGTCTCCTCGGCGATCTGCGCATCGAGCACCTCGAGCCGGGAAACGGTCTTCAAATTCTTGTAGGAGGAGGAGCGCTCCACCGCACTCCGCAGAGCCACACGCGCCTTCTCGAGCGCAATCACCTGCTCGGCGGAATCCAGCTTCGCCAGCACATCCCCCTTCGACACGCGCTGACCGGAGGTAACGAGGATCTGTTCGATCGTGCCCGCCGACTGCGGCATGACGACGACCGACTGTGTGGCCTCGCCGTTACCGATCGCATTCAGCCGGTCGTTGACCGTGCCGATCATGACCGCCTCGGTGACAACCATCGGCGCGCGTCCGCCATTGCCCCGCCCCGCTCCGCCCTGGCCGGAAGCACCTGCCTCGGGTTCCGCCGTCGAGGGACCGATCGCCGCGACCAGCGATGGCGGCACACCGGCTGCAACCAGAAAACCGGCCGCTCCGGGGATGAGCCAGAGGCTGCCGATCAGGCCGACCACGACCAGACAGAGGCTGAGCAGAAACTGCTTCCAGAATGCCATGCATATCTCCAATTGGGACTTCGGCCCGGCATCCGTCGTCTGACGGAGCACCAGGCCGCTATCATGCGCAGCAATATTGCTTTGACGGCGGAGGGCGGCAAGTCACGAACGCGTACATTACCAAATCTTCACATCGGCGGGAATTGTAAGCACGTTGAGCGCCAACGTAATGCCGCCGGAAATCAGCACTACAAAACGGAAAGCGTCACAGCGAGGCCCGAAATGGGCGTGGAGATCGCCCGAAGACCGCAAAATTCCGGATGACATTTTCCTCCCAATTTTGCCACCGACCCGCAGTGGATGGAATGAAAGGAGAACATCTTGACTCGCCTTTCGAGCCCGAATCACTACATTGAGCCGCATGAGTAACGGTTTCGACGACATTCCCTTCTTCGACGAGGAGTCTGCGCCGCGTAAGGGCGCGCCCTCCCCGGCCCCGAAGCCCGGTGGTCTCGGCCTCGCCGCCCGCGCCATGGCTGCCCGCGACCAGGCCCAGGCGCCCGATTATCTTGCCGGGCTCAATCCGGAACAGCGCGAGGCGGTCGAGACGACGGAAGGCCCGGTTCTGGTGCTCGCCGGCGCCGGCACCGGCAAGACCCGCGTGCTCACCACCCGCATCGCTCATATCCTCGCCACGGGCCGCGCCTATCCTTCCCAGATCCTCGCGGTAACCTTCACCAACAAGGCCGCCCGCGAGATGAAGGAGCGCATCGGCTTGCTCGTCGGCGGCGCGGTCGAAGGTATGCCCTGGCTCGGCACCTTCCACTCGATCGGCGTGAAGATCCTGCGCCGGCACGCCGAAATGGTCGGGCTGAAATCGGACTTCACCATCCTCGACACCGACGATGTGATCCGCCTGATCAAGCAGTTGATCCAGGCGGAAGGCCTCGACGACAAGCGCTGGCCGGCCCGCCAGTTCGCCGCCATGATCGATGGCTGGAAGAACAAGGGTCTCGGTCCCGCCCAGATCCCGGAAGGCGACTCCCGCGCCTTTGCCAACGGCAAGGGCCGCGAACTCTACACCGCCTACCAGAGCCGGCTGAAGACGCTGAACGCCTGCGACTTCGGCGACCTCCTCCTGCATCCGATCCGCATCTTCCGCGAACACCCGGATGTGCTGAAGGATTATCATCGCAAATTTAAATACATCCTGGTCGACGAGTACCAGGACACCAACACCGCGCAGTACATGTGGTTGCGGCTCCTTGCGCAGAGGTCTCCGGCGTCTAGAAACAGCCCGACAACGGCCCTCCAGGCGAGTGGTGACGAGCCCACCCCGACCGTCAATATCTGCTGCGTCGGTGACGACGACCAGTCGATCTACGGCTGGCGGGGCGCGGAGGTGGACAACATCCTGCGTTTCGAGAAGGATTTTCCGGGCGCCAAGGTGATCAAGCTGGAGCGCAACTATCGCTCCACCGAGCACATCCTGGGCGCCGCAGGCCATCTCATTGCCCATAATGAGGGCCGGCTTGGCAAGACGCTGTTCACCGAGCGCTCAGACCCCGCCGACGAGAAGGTCCTCGTCCACGCCGCCTGGGATTCGGAAGAGGAAGCCCGCGCCGTCGGTGAAGAGATCGAGCGGCTGCAGCGTGGCGACGCCGACGGCAAGAAGCACGCGCTGAACGACATGGCGATCCTGGTGCGCGCCTCCTTCCAGATGCGCGAATTCGAAGACCGCTTCGTCACCCTCGGGCTGAACTACCGCGTCGTCGGCGGCCCGCGCTTCTACGAGCGGCTCGAGATCCGCGATGCCATGGCCTATTTCCGCCTGGTCTGCCAGCCCGCCGACGACCTCGCCTTCGAGCGCATCATCAATACGCCGAAGCGCGGCCTTGGCGACACCACCGTCCGTGCCTTGCATGACTATGCCCGCGCCCGCGACATCCCGATGCTGGCGGCAGCGGCGGAGATGGCCGAGACCGACGAACTGAAGCCAAAGGCCCGCAAGTCGCTCTACGACGTCGTGCAATACTTTAGCAGATGGTCACAAGCGCTTGAATCGACTCCGCATACCGAGCTTGCCGAACAGATCCTCGAAGAAGCCGGCTATACTGACATGTGGAAGAACGACAAGACGGCCGAAGCGCCCGGCCGCCTCGAGAACCTGAAGGAACTGATCCGCTCGATGGAGGCCTTCGAGTCGATGCGCGGCTTCCTGGAGCATGTCTCACTGGTGATGGACGCCGAGCAGAATGAGGACATGGACGCCGTGTCGATCATGACGCTCCACTCCGCCAAGGGCCTCGAATTCGACACCGTCTTCCTGCCCGGCTGGGAGGAAGGCCTGTTCCCGCACCAGCGTGCGCTCGATGAAAGCGGCCGCGCCGGCCTGGAGGAAGAGCGCCGCCTCGCCTATGTCGGCATCACCCGGGCAAAGCGGCTGTGCCACATCTGGTTCGTCTCCAACCGCCGCATCCACGGGCTCTGGCAATCGACCATGCCCTCGCGCTTCCTCGATGAACTGCCGGTGACCCATGTCGAGGTGGCCGAGGCCGAAACCAGCTACGGCGGCTACGGTCGTGGCGGATACGGCCAGTCGCGGTTCGACAAGGCCGATCCGTTCCAGAATAGCTATTCCACCCCCGGCTGGAAACGCGCCCAGCAGAACAAGAGCGATGCCACCCGCGACAACTGGGGAACCCGCTCGGGCCATGCAGTCGAACGCATCGGCTACGGAGAGGCCGGTCCGCGCGGCAAGGTGATCGAGGGCGAACTGGTCGCCAAGTCCGTCGCCGACGCCCCGTCGAAATTCACCGTGGGCGACCGCGTCTTTCACCTCAAGTTCGGCAACGGCAACGTCGCGGCGATCGAGGGTAACAAGCTGACGATCGATTTCGATCGTGCCGGGCAGAAGCGAGTATTGGACGGGTTCGTGGAGCGGGCGTGAGCCGGCGCGGCCCTCATAGTCTTAGCGCAAAACTCCGACGACCTTGCGATAGGTGAGCACGCTCACTAATGCAATCATAGATTGCAAAAATTGTCACACATGCTATCCTCCGCTCAAAAAAGAGGGGAACAGGCTATGACTGGCAATCTGATCGTTTCACTGAGCTTTCTGGTGCTCTCCGCGCTCTGCATCGTAGGCAGCATCCTCGTGTTGGCGCGCGTAAAGTACAACCCGGGTGCCGGCACCGAGATCAACATTCCCTTTATTGGCACAGTGAAGACTGATTTTCCGGCCATCGGAGGCCTGTTCATCGGCGCGGTCTTTGCGTGGTTCGCCTACGATCTTTCGTTGCCAAACAAGGTCGAGCTCGTCAATTTTGCTGGCAAGGTCCACATCGACCCCGATGTATTACGAGATGTCCCAGCTGTGGTCGTCGGCGTCACTACCAGTCGCTGGAATCTGACGGAAACGCCCGACCGCGATAACGGTACGATGGAGATAATCATTCCTGTGCCGAACAACTGGGACAATTACACTGCCTATGCCTTCGCCCACGGCGTTCCGTCGGTACGCCCGGTAGTGGAGGGGTTGCGCCTCGACGACGCCAAATTCGAACTGGACCTGAAGAAATGACCGTTCGCACGCAAACCGATCTCGTCCGGCCGATTGTGCCCATCGCCCTCGCCATTCTCACTCTCCTGCCCGCAACCTACGCCTTCGCCCAATCAGCTGAAGTCACAGGAGAGGTTAAAACCCCCGACGAACAGCCTGTGGTCGGCGTACCCGTCATCGTGGAGGGGCCAGAAGGCAAAAGTGTTCTTTTTACAGACAAGGAGGGCCGCTGGACGCTCTATAACGCCCCGGCCGGAGACTATTCCGTGCAGGCGATAGCGCCGGAAAGCGGTCTCCCGCCAAAAGAAGGCACTGAGTCAAATACTGCTACGGTGCCCTTCAAAATCGAGGAGAAGGGTTTTTTTGACCATTACGGCTCCACGTCGGTTACGAGCGTGAAGCCGCTGATCACCGATCAGTGGTACTGAGTGGCATCCGCGGCAGAATTACTAAGCTGCCTGGCGCCCCTCTCAACCCTGCGCCATCTGCTCGCGATGGAGCTCCATCAGCTCCATCTGCACGGCGACCTGGAAGTCCATGATCTGCGTGCGCATTTCGTCTTCTGGGCAGCCGCGAGCCACCAGATCGGCACCGAGCGCCCGGCACGTCGTCTTCCAGAAACTCACCGCAGCCTCGCCGTGATGGCGGTCGAGGTCGTGGGCAGCCCGGCGCACCAGATCCCGACGCATGTGAAGGGGAAAGAAACTCAAGGAACCGCCGGCCGTGGCCGAACTCTCGTTTACCGACATACGAAACACCCTTACCTGTGATTCGCCGAGTAAAGGCCATTCACGGTTAACGAAGAGTTGAGTCGCCAGTTCTGACGTTTCATTTCGGGAAAGGTCGGTGCCCGCGGAGTGTTCGTCGGGCTTAAGAGGAAACCCCGTCCGCAGACGGGGTTCCCTGGTCTTCGGGAGGTGTTTCAGGGAAGCGTGTAGGCGATCACGTAATCGCCGGGTTTGGTGCCGATCGAGCCGTGCCCGCCGGCCACCTGCACCACGTATTGCTTGCCGTCGATCGCATAGGTCATCGGCGTCGCCTGCCCGCCGGCGGGAAGGCGAACTTCCCACAGCTGCCGGCCGGTGGTGAGGTCGTAGGCCCGCAGATAATCGTCCACCGCCGCCGAAAGGAAGGCGAGCCCCCCTTTGGTAATCATCGGCCCGCCGATGCCGGGCACGCCAACCTTGAAGGGCAGCGGCAACGGCGTCATGTCGTAAACGGTGCCGTTGCGATGCCTGTACGCGATCTCGCCGGTTCGAAGGTTTGCCCCGGCGACATAGCCCCACGGCGGAGCCTGGCAGGGAATGCCGAGCGGACCGAGAAACGGTCCCATACGTACGGCATAGGGCGCTCCCTCATTGCGGTTCAATCCCTGTTCGGAGCCCTTCTCCCCTGCACCCCGCGGCGGCACTTGATCGCGCGGCACCAGTTGCGAGGTGAAAGCGAGATAAGTCGGCATGCCGAACATCACCTGCCGCTCCGGATCGACCGCTACCGATCCCCAGTTGAACACGCCGAAATTGCCAGGATAGACGATCGTGCCTTCAAGCGACGGAGGCGTGTACTGGCCCTCGTATCTCAGCCTGTGGAAGGCTATGCGGCAGGCGAGCTGATCGAACATCGTGATCCCCCACATGTTCCGCTCCTCCAGCGTCGGCGGTCGGAAAGTGAGGTCCGAGATCGGTTGCGTCGGCGCGGTGAAATCCTCAGGGATGGCCCCGCCGGGGGCCGCCTGCTCGCGCACCTGGATGATCGGTTCGCCGGTGCGCCGGTCGAGCACGTAGATGTCGCCCTGCTTCGTTGGCCCTACCAGTGCCGGTACGACCGTGCCATCCTCACGGGTGATGTCGAGCAGCACCGGCTGCGCCGGAACGTCCATGTCCCACAGGTCGTGATGCACCGTCTGGCGGACCCAGCGCGCAGCCCCGGTATTGATGTCGAGGGCGACGATCGAGGAGGAATAACGCTCCACGTTCTCGCTCCGGTTCATGCCGAGCTGGTCCGGCACCTGATTGCCGAGCGGGATGAAGACGAGGCCGAGTTCCTCGTCGACCGAGAACACCGACCAGCTGTTGGGCGAGTTGGTCGTATAGACCTCACCCTCGCCGATCGGCGCCGTCTGGTCGGGATTGCCCGAATCCCAGTTCCAGACCAGTTCGCCGGTGCGCACGTCGAAGGCGCGAATCACGCCGGACTGCTCCTGGGTTGAGTAGTTGTCATTCACCGCCCCGCCGATGATGATCTTGTTGCCGACAACCACCGGAGGCGAAGTCGAGTAATAATAGCCGGCCGGATTGTGCGGCATGCCAGTTTCGAGATGCAGCACACCGCCATCCGCGAAGTTCTCGCACACCACACCGGTCTTGGCATCGAGCGCGATCAGCCGTGCGTCCGAAGTCGGCAGGAAGACCCGCTCGCTACAAGGCGAGCCAGCCGGAACACTCGGGTCGGCAAAATAGGTCACCCCGCGGCAGGTCTGGTGCTGCCGGTCCGGATTGAGACCCGAGTTGGAGTCGTATCTCCACTTCTCCTCCCCGGTCGCCGCATCAAGCGCAATCGCCCAATTGTGCGGCGTGCAGAGATAGAGCGTGCCGCGCACCTTGAGCGGCGTAACCTGATAGGTCGTCTCGCCGACATCCTCCGGCAGCTTCACATCCCCGGTCTGATAGGTCCAGGCGACCTGCAACTGGTTCACGTTCTCGGTATTGATCTGATCGAGCGGCGAATAGCGTTGGCCGAACGGCGTGCGCCCGTACTGATGCCATTCCTCATCCGCAACCTGACCGCCGAATCTGGCGGGCTGGCTTACGACCTCGTCCGGCAACGAACCGGAACGATCGGCCGGATCGACCGTCAGCGAATAACCGGCCACAAGGATCGCTATCACCACCGGAACTGCGACCGGAGCGGCGCCCGCAGCATAGCGGTGTCCATCGGTCGCAGTGAAGCCGAGCGGTCGGCGTATCCAGGGCGTCAGCAACCACAGCCCGGCGAGCACGATCACACCGCCGCGCGGACCGAGCTGCCACCAGTCGAACCCCACCTCCCAGATCGCCCAGGCAAGGGTTGCGAGAATGAACAGCCCGTAGAGCCAGAGCGCAGCGGGCCTGCGCATCAGGAGCAGCAGGGCAGTGAGAACGAAAACGATGCCTGCGAGCAGATAATAAACGCTGCCGCCGAGCATCAGCAGTTGGGCGCCCGCGATGCCAAGGAAAAGCCCGATGGCACCGAAAACGATGGCGGTGAGGATTATGGCCATGACAAAATCCCTATTTTCAATCGAGAAAAGAAGGCACTGGCCGGCTTCCGTCGACCCGCAATTGCCAGAACTAATCTATACGGGGACAAGTTCCTTTTATGCGATCTTGCTTATATTGCACACACCGATATGCGTCTAGGTCTCCAGCCTTTTCGCCTGCAGGCAGTAAGCGCCTCCACCAGTTTGCCCATCTCGCCAGAAGACTGGACGCCCTGCCCTAATCACAAACCTGCCCTGCTGTGATTTCCCCTTGATCCACTGCGCTGGGATTGCCATGTTCTGCGCCATTCGACCCGAAAGGCCTGCCAATGACCCGTGCCCTCCTCCTGATCGATATCCAGAATGGTTTCTGCCCAGGCGGCAATCTCCCGGTACCGGAGGGGGATCAGGTGGTGCCGGTGGCCAACCGACTGATCGCAAGCGACCGCTACGATCTCGTCGTCGCCTCGCAGGACTGGCATCCCGCAAACCACGGGTCATTCGCCTCCCAGCACCCCGGCAAGCAACCGTTCGAGATGGGCGAGCTGTCCGGCAAGCCGCAGATGATGTGGCCGGATCATTGCGTGCAGGGTAGCGCCGACGCCGAGTTCCACCCCGGCCTCGATACCTCGCGTATCGACCACGTGCAGAGGAAGGGGGAAAACCCTGCGGTCGACAGCTATTCGGCCTTTCGTGACAACGATCGCGCCGCTCTCACCGGCCTTGCCGCATATCTGAAGGAGAAGGGTGTCACCGAGGTCGACCTGATGGGCCTCGCCACCGACTACTGCGTCAAGTTCTCTGCACTCGATGCAGTCGACATGCTGCCCGGTGTCAAGGTCGCCTTCATTGAGGATGGCAGCCGGGGCATCGATCCCGACGGCGTCAAGGCCGCCATCGCCGAGATGCGGGATGCGGGTGTCGAGATCACCGACAGCAACTCCCGCCTCACCTGACAAAATGCCTTCAATCGATTCAAGGAATTGCCTTTTTGCGCCGCACGCGCTAGGCCGCCGTCGATGATGAGAGGGAGGAGCCGCTCATGAGAACACTTGGAACCATCCCCCCACTGCGCGAGCGCCTGACCGCCCACCGCCGGGCCGGCCGAACCATCGGATTCGTGCCAACCATGGGCTACCTGCACAAAGGCCACATGAGCCTCGTCGAACGCTCCAAGCTGGAAAACGACGTGACCGTGGTGTCTATCTTCGTCAATCCGCTGCAGTTCGGCGCCAATGAGGATCTCGCCAAATATCCCCGCGACATCGCCCGCGACAGCCTGATGCTGGAAACGGCAGGCGTCGACTTCCTGTTCGCCCCCGACGTCGAGGCCATGTATCCGCGACCGATGGAAACCGTGGTCGACCTGCCGAAACTCGGTAGCCAGCTGGAGGGCGAGACCCGTCCCGGTCATTTCGCCGGTGTCGCTACCGTCGTCACCAAGCTCTTCAATATCGTCCAGCCCGACGCCGCCTATTTCGGCGAGAAGGACTACCAGCAGGTCACCATTATCCGCCGCATGGTCGAGGATCTGGCCCAACCCGTGCGCGTTGTCCCCGTACCGACGGTGCGCGAGGCGGACGGCCTCGCCTGTTCGTCGCGCAATGTCTACCTCTCGCCGGAGGAGCGTGCCGCGGCCGTGATCGTTCCGAAGGCACTTGAGGAGGCAGAACGTCTGCTCGCCGCCGGTGTCCGTGATCCGCAGAAGATCGAGGAAGCGGTCAGGGCCTTCATCCGCACCGAGCCGCTGGCCGATCCGGAAGTCGTGGCCGTGCGCGATCCGGTGACGCTGGATCCCATCGGACACATCGCCTCGACCGCCCTTATCCTGCTCTATGTCCGCATCGGCGCGACACGGTTGCTCGACAACAAGGTGATCGGCCGCGCCGCAGCCAATGGAAAGGAAGCCGCATGAGCACCCCCATCCGCCGGAAGCGGCTGACGCCGAACGATGTCCAGGCCCTCAAGGGCCAGCGTCCGATCGTCAGTCTCACCTCGTATACGACGCCAATGACGCGGCTCACCGACCCCCATTGCGATCTTCTGCTGGTCGGGGATTCGCTCGGTATGGTGCTCTACGGTCTGGAGAGCACGGTCGGAGTGACAATGGAAATGATGATCGCCCACGGCCAGGCGGTCATGCGCGGCGCCAGCCACGCCTGCGTCATCGTCGATCTACCGTTCGGCGCCTATCAGGAATCGAAGGAACAGGCCTTCCGCAACGCGGCACGCCTGCTGAAAGAAACCGGCTGCGACGGCGTGAAGCTCGAAGGCGGCGAGGAAATGGCCGAGACAGTCGCCTTTCTGACCCGCCGTGGGGTGCCGGTGCTTGCTCATGTCGGCCTGATGCCGCAGCAGGTGAACACCAATGGCGGCTACCGCTCGCAGGGCCACACCGACAAGGAAGCCGAAAAGATCCGCCGCGACGCCGCCGCCATCTCTGACGCCGGCGCCTTTGCGATGGTAATCGAAGGTACCGTCGAACCGCTTGCGCGCGAAATCACGACCAAGGTTGCCTCCGCAACCATCGGTATCGGCGCCTCGCCCGCTTGCGACGGCCAGGTGCTGGTGGTCGACGACATGCTCGGCATCTTCAACGACTTCAAGCCGCGCTTCGTCAAACACTTTGCCGAGCTCGCTCCGGTGATCTCCAAGGCCGTCGAGGATTATGCCAACGAGGTGAAGGCGCGCAGCTTCCCCGCCCAGGAGCACACGTTCCAGATCCGGACGAAGAAGTGACCTCGATCAGCCGATGTCGGTCGGCTGCTCCAGCTGATAGATGGAATCGTTGAGATCCTCGATCTTTCCGAGCAGCACCGACTGCGCGTCGTAGAGGCCGCGATTGTAGAAGTGGCCTCCGAGCTGCTCGACGAAGAACTCCAGCAGCGCCTCCGCCTCCAGGCGTCCCAGTTCGAGCTCAAGTTCCGATTCGAAGTGTTCCTGCACTCGCGAGACCAGCAGCGCGAGGTCGTCGGTGGAAAAATCCGCCTTCATCGTCGGTCAGTTCCTTTCTTTCAAGAAACGCGCCATCGGAGCTGCGAAAGGTACGGGCAGACGGCCTTTGGATCAACCATGCCTCGTCGGGGATTCTATTTCGTCAATAGATCCATAACTCAAATTTGATTGTGCCCGTCCGGATCAGGCCGTATGGGCGGGGCAAAGGAGACACCTTCCCATGCGTTCCGATTTTCTCGAAGGCGCGCGCCAGATCGTACCGGTGATGCTGTCAACCGTGCCCTTCGCCATGCTGTTTGGCGCGGTTGCTGCCGGCAACGGGCTTTCCGTTGGCGAAGCGTCACTGATGAGCCTGACGATGTATGCTGGCGCCAGCCAGCTTGTCGGCATCGAACTGTTCGGCCATCACGTGCCGGCCTGGCTGATCATTCTCTCTGTTTTCGCCGTCAACTTCCGCCACATCCTCTACTCGGCGGCAATCGGCCCGTTCGTCTCGCGCTTCACACTGCCACAGCAGGCCGCCGCCTTCTTCCTGCTGACCGATCCGCAGTTTGCACTGACACTCACCCGCAACGAGACGGGTAAGCCCGTCACCTTCGCCTGGTACATGGGACTCGGTTTGCCGCTCTACGTTTCCTGGAATGCGCTGACGACGGTCGGCGCCCTGTTCGGCCAGATGATCGGCGATCCGAATACGTGGGGTATAAACGTGCTGCTGCCAATCTATTTCATGGGGCTGCTGCTCGGATTCCGTAAGCGCTCAAATTTCCTGCTGATTACCGTCGCGAGCGCACTTTCCTCCGTACTCGCTCACGTCTACATCGGCTCGCCCTGGCACGTCAGCATCGGCGCGGTCGTCGGCATCGCGCTTGCGGCCGCCCTGCCTCCAAAGGCTGCGGAGGTGTCGAAATGACAACGCTCCCGATGCTCACGATCATCATCCTTGCCGCGATAGCCACCTATTTTACGCGCATTGGCGGCCATCTGGTGATCAGCCGGATGAAGCACGTGCCGCCCCGCCTCGAGGCAGCACTGAACGCCGTGCCGGCAGCGGTTCTCACCACGCTGGTCGCACCCGCCTTCTTCGCCGGCGGCTGGGACGTCAAGGTAGCGATGGCGGTGTCGCTGCTGGTCGGCCTGCGCTATTCGGCGATCCCGCTGCTCGTTGCCGGCTGGATCGCCTTCATGATCATGCACCACGGCGTCATCGGCTGAACGGCGCCGTCGCCCGTTCCAGCCATTCCCTGACCTTCGGATCGTGGATGAGCGGCATCAGATGTTCACGCGTCCTCGCGTGGTATTCATCGAGCCAATGCAGCTCCTCGCGGGTAAGGATTTCCGTGACGACCAGATACTTGTCGATCGGCACGTAGGTCAGCGTCTCAAAGCTCATCATGGAAGTGTCGCCGCCCTCGACCGGCTCCGGCTCGCGCACATAGACCAGATTCTCGATGCGGATGCCGAAGGCGCCGGGGCGGTAATAGCCGGGCTCATTGGAGAGGATCATTCCCGGCAGCAGCTCCTGCGTCGATAGCCGCGAGATGCGCTGTGGCCCTTCGTGCACGGAGAGATAGGAGCCGACACCATGGCCGGTGCCGTGGGCATAGTCCGCGCCCGCCTTCCACAGCGCAATGCGCGCCAGCGGATCGAGATCGCAACCGCGCGTTCCCTTCGGGAAGCGGGCCAGACTGATCGCGATCATGCCCTTGAGCACCAGCGTGAAGAAGCGCTTCTGCTCCTCCGGCACCGCGCCGATGGCGACCGTGCGTGTGATATCGGTGGTGCCATTGACGTACTGGCCGCCGGAATCGATGAGGAACAGTTCACCCGGCTTCAGCACCCGGTTCGTCTGCGTCGTCACGCGGTAGTGGATGATTGCCCCATTCTCGCCGGCTCCGGAAATCGTGTCGAAGGAAATGTCCTTGAGCGGGTTCTGCATCCGCTCTCCCACCCGGCGTCGCGCCTCCTCCAATGCCTTGGTTGCATCGATTTCGGTAACTGTGCCCGGATGCTGGGCGTCGAGCCAGGCGAGGAATTCGACCATCGCCACGCCATCCTGTAGATGCGCGACGGCCGCGCCATTCAGCTCGACGGTGTTCTTGACCGCCCGTGCAATCTTGGCCGGGTCGCTCCCCTCCACAACCGTCCCACCATCACGGGTGATCAGGTCGTACAGGGCATAGGGGGTCAGGTCGGGATCGACGAGGACCCGCGTACCGTCCGCTCCGAGTGCTGCCAGACGGATCTCGAGTTCCGACGGCTCACGCTGCGTACCGAGCTGGGCAAGATAGGCCTCAACCTCGATCCCGGTCTTGCGCCGGTCGAGGAAGATGTCGATCCTGCCATCGCTGTAGACGATGGCCCTCGCCAGCGGATGCGGCGTGTGCGGCACGTCGCGACCGCGGATGTTGAAGATCCAGGCAACGGAGGACGGATCGGTGATCAGCGCCGCGTCGAGCTTCCGTTCCTTAAGGTCGGTAGCGATCTTGACGATCTTCTCCTTCGCGAGCGTGCCGGCGAAGGTATCAGTCTGTATGGTGACGGCGCCGAGCGGCTCGGCAGGCCGGTTCTCCCAGATCGCGTCAAGCGGGTTGCTTGCGAGCAGTACCAGGCTGCCGTCCCTCTCCGCCAGTGCCCGTTCAAACCGTCGGACCTCGGCTGCCGTATGCAGCCATGGATCGATGCCGAGCCGGAAACCGCCGGGAGCCTTGGCCGCAATCCACTTATGCGGCGGCTCTCCCACCAGATCGCCGGCCTCGAATACATCCCCGTCAACCTGCTCGGCGAGCTGCGTCGTATAGCGGCCGTCGACGAATACCACCGCCTGCCGGCTCGTAACCAGCGCCACGCCTGCGGAACCGGTGAAGCCGGTCAGCCAGGCCAAACGCTCCGACGAGGCCGGCACGTATTCGCCCTGGTATTCGTCGGCGCGCGGTACCAGAAACCCGTCGATGCCAAGCGAAGCGAACTTTCCTCGCAGCGCCTCGACGCGCTCCTTGCCGAACTGCGGAGTGGACGTGACGTCGAAGGACTGGAACATGGACTACCTGCCGAAATAGGGAAGACGAAATTGCGAGTCCTTATAGCAAGGCTTCACGCAATGCACAGCCGCCACGCGCCAACGGACGGCCCCCTTGAATACCGCGCAGCATATGCCGAATGCAGGTCGCCTATTTTTGTGGCAATTTCCGCCAGAAATCGCCCCATTTCAGGCAAGCCATGCGCCCTACGCATAACACCGTTGAGGCAGACCCTCTGACTAAATCTGCCGCAACGCTTATATTTAGATCATCGAACGGAGCACGGTGCTTCCGGCGAAAAAGGATTTCGAAAAATGGCGACCTCTCTTCTCCGCAATGCCTTCGATCGCTTCATGGCGTCCCGCGAGCGTCAGGTTGGCCGTTACGTCAACGGCGCCCTGATGAGCATGGACGACAAGACCTTGGCCTCGCTCGGCACCAGCCGTGAGGAACTGCGCCGCAAGGGCAGCAAGAACCTCGCATTCTGATTACGGTCCGGCCGCTTTCCTCCTCCCTCCGGCGGCCTGATTTCGGAATGCGGATCACCCGCTTGAGCAATCTCCTCCCTTAGGCTCGCGGGTCTGGGCTGGCTTAGCCAGACCGCAAGGCGGCATCTTCGATGCCGCCTTCTGCTTGTCCAGCCTACGGTAACCCGATGACGGCCTGACATGCGCACCACGCAACGCTGCGCCGCACAATAATCAAAGAAATCGATTACTGCAGATGGATAGTGACCCAGCCGTTGCGCCAGATCGTGCGCACATGGCGCAACCCTGCACCATTGTAAGCCGCGAGCACCTTCCAACGCTGTTCGGCGAGAATGCCCGACAGGATGACCGATCCGCCCGGCGCCAGATTGGCAACCAGTTGCGGCGCCATCTTCATCAGCGGTCGCGCCAGGATGTTGGCAACGATCAGGTCGAACGACCCACTCTCGCGGAAGGCAGTGGAATGGAAGCCCGGCGCCGTGACAAAATCGATGCGATCGACGATGCCGTTCTTGCGGGCGTTTTCGCGCGCCACGCGCGTGGCAACCGGATCGATGTCGGTGGCAAGCAGCGGGATGGGCGCGAGTTTGGCGATCGCGATCGCCAGCACGCCGCTTCCCGTACCGAGGTCAAGCGCGTTGCAGACAGTCCGTGACCGCATCACCCTGTCAATCATCTCGAGGCAACCAGCCGTGGTGCCGTGATGGCCGGTACCGAAGGCCTGCCCCGCCTCGATCTCGATTGCGAGATCGTTGACACGGACCTTATCGCGGTCGTGGGCACCATGGACCAGGAAACGCCCCGCACGGACCGGCTTCAGTCCTTCCAGCGACTTGGCGATCCAGTCGACCTCCGGGATCACTTCCTTCTCGATCACCGCGGTCGGAAAAGCTCGCTTGAGCCCTTCGGTGATCCGCGCACGGATCTCTTCTTCCTGATCGGAGGAGAGATAGACGGAGGCTTCCCAGATGTCGCGCTTCTCGTCCACCTCGGTCGTGGCGATGGCGTAGTCCTCCTCCCCGAAAACCTCGGAGAAGATATCGAGGATTTCGGCAGCCCCCTTCTCGGTGGTGGTGACATAAAGGCGGATATCGCTCAAGACGGCGTTCTTTCTGCTGACGAGTGAGGCCGGCAGGATTGCCACAAAAGCCCCGCTGGCATCAAGCACTGATGGTGCGGCGCTCGAATTGCCTCCTACCCCTTCGTCAGGTTTTCCAGTTTCTGCACGGCGACGTCGGGGTTCTCGCCGTAAGCGATAGTACCCTTGAAGCGGCCCTCGGCATCGAGCAGGAAGATCGAGGCGGTGTGGTCCATCGTGTAGTCACCGTTCGGATCCGCCTCGTCCAGCGGCACCTTCTTGGCGTAGACCCGGAAGCCCTTGACGACCTCGGCCACCTTTTCCGGCGGACCGGCAATGCCGATGACCCGGTCGGTCACGTTGGAGATGTAGCGGCCGAGAATGTCCGGCGTGTCGCGCTCCGGGTCCACCGTGACGAAATAGGCGCCAAGCTTCGTGCCGTCAGGATCGACCTTCGGCAGCCAGTCGCTGAGCTCGAACAACGTCGTCGGGCAGACTTCGGGGCAATGGGTGAAGCCAAAGAACAGCACGGTCGGCTTGCCGCGGAAGGCCTGCTCGGTGATCGGCTTGCCATTCTGGTCGACGAGCTCGAACGGCACACCGAACGGTGCCTCGGTCATCTGGTTCTTGCTCTGACTGATCGAAAAGGTCATCCAGCCGAGTGCGCCGGCCATGATGACCACCAAGACCCAGAGAACGATGCGGACTGTCTTCATCGGAAGCTCCCCGGCGGCCCAGGAATGGCCGCGACTGTGTGTCCGCCTGATTAGCGCCAACACCGTTTCCGATCAAATCAACTGACGCTGATTTCCCGCCCCGCGCGCATTTGTCCCGCCACTGAGAAGCGGTCTGCTAGTTAGAAGCAGAGGCGAAGGCCAGTTTCGCCGAGCACGAGCGCTATGTCCGAGCCGAAGCGGAGCCAGCCGGCGAACGCAATCCCGCTCGCGGCGCCGAACGCCACGGCGAGAGCGGCCCACAGGGCCAGTTGCGAAGTTTCGCGCTGCATATCTTCCATGCCCGTCAAAATATCAGCCGCCGGCGATTGGCGGAAGCCCAAAATACCCCGGCGATCTGCTGACGATGGCAGTTCGGAATCGGAGAGTTCATTTCCGGCACCACAAGCACCCGCCAGAAACAATCCCGTTAAATCAATAGTAACCGCTCTGCAGGAAGAATCGAGGGAATTACCGATTCGAGAGGCCGCAGCCTCTACCGAACCAATGCCTGCTGGGGAAGAGTTCTGACATGACCAACGCGATCAAACAGTCGGGTGCCTATCTCGAAATCGTCTCGTTTCACCTGGGCGACCAGGAATTCTGCATCGACATCATGGCGATCCGCGAAATCCGCGGTTGGGCGCCGGTAACCCCGATGCCGCACACTCCGCCGTATGTGCTCGGCCTCATCAACCTGCGCGGCGCGGTGATCCCGGTCATCGACATGGCCTGCCGCCTCGGCATGAAGATGACCGAGCCGTCGGAACGGGCTGCCATTATCGTCACCGACATCGCCGGCAAGCTGGTTGGCCTGCTGGTTGAACAGGTTTCCGACATGATGACGATCAAGGGCGAGGACCTGCAGCCGGCCCCGGAAATCATTCCGGAAGCCCAGCGTGCCTTCTGCCGCGGCATCGTGGCCCTGGAAAAGACAATGGTCTGCTTCCTCAACCTCGACACCGTGATCGCCGACGAACTGGCCCAAGCCGCCTGATCGGCTACATTTCGACCAAAGGAAGACGTAAATCAGGCCACGCCTCGTGCGTGGCCTTCTCATATGTGATTTCAAGCCCCCTCACTGCCTTAATCAAATGAGATGGGTTGAAATTGGCTTTATTTTTCCGGAACTTCGCTCACTCCCACCCGTTCATCCAGCGTCCATCTACTGAAACGAATGGAAGGAGAAAGCCATGAGCAAGGCTATCAAGCTTGCCCTCGCTGGTATGTTCGCCGCATCTTCGCTCGGCGGTATCGCCGTTGCCCAGACAGTCGCGCCGATGGAACCCGACAGCACCACCACCGGCTCTATTGCTGTGGAGGATAACGTCACCGTCGTGCAACTCAGTTCACTGAACGATAGCGACTCGCGCGGCGAATTCGACCGCCTTTCGCTGATAGCAAACGATCCGGCTCAGGTTCAGCAGGCCCAGACGGAAATCTCTGCCGATCCCAACCTTGCAGCAAACCTGCAGTCAAAGAACGTTCAGCTTCAGAATGTAATCCATATTCAGACTGCGGCGAACGGCGGCAAGATCGTTTACGTCCGCTAAGCTCGACCAGCAACTCACAGCTGGTAAAAATGCAAGACCGCCCCGACATCGTCGGGGCGGTCGAACTGAATCAGGCCATAGGCCCAAGGTGCAGGACATGAACAGAAGACTGGTGGGGTTAACCTGTCCTCTCCTCGGATGTCTCCCCGATACTGCCGTATTCTACGTCCAATCAGAAGCGAGCAAATGGCAAGTCACTAGGCCATTTTTGGGACAAACCTTCGTTTACCCCTGATAATTTAGGGGTTACGTCAGTTTGCCGGCCGTCCTTCCGTCCACGTGACCTGCTGACCGAATAGCGGCACGGTGGAAATCGCCATCTTCGCCGATCCATCCACAACCTGGCGGCTGTGCACGAGATAGATCAGGGTATCGTTGGCCCTGTCATAGATGCGATTCACCACCAACGACTTCCAGATGATCGAAAGTCCTTCCCGGAACACCTCCTCGCCCTCCTTCGACAGGTCAATGTCGCCGATCTCGATCGGTCCGGTCTGGCGGCAGGAAATTGAATTGTTCGACGGGTCCTCGAACCAGTTGCCCTTAGACAGCCGGTCGATGATCGAACGGTCGAAATAGGTGACGTGGCAGGTGATGCCCTTCACCTTCGGATCGGCGACCGCTTCAACGACGATATCGTTGCCGACCCAGTCCACGCCGACCTCGCCAACGACTTCGGCCGAAACGGGAACGGCAGCCCCCACGGCAATGACAGCTGCGGCGGCAATTCTGCGAAGGGACATGATTTCACTCCTTTGTGAACGTCCCCTCTAGATAAGCGGTCGCCCTAGGCTTGCAAGGCGACGCTACGTTTCGGCTTGCGCGCAAAGGAACAGGCTTCGTATCCACCGCGATGCAGACGTCCCGGCGTGACGCCGATCCGTTGGGCCAGATCTGGTATGTCCGACGCACCTGCTTCCCGCGCCATGGCCAGGCTGGCGAGAGCACAAATCCGTGCGTCCTCCGCAGCATTATGGTGGTTGAACGACAGGCCGAGATGAGCCGCCAGCACATTGAGCCGATGAGAGCCGAGATCCGGCCAATGCCGCTGCGCGAGCTTCACGCTGCAGAAATACGTGACCTGAGAATAGAGAAGCCCGTAGAGGTCGAGGCTCGCCCTGAGCACCGAAAAGTCGAATGAGGCATTGTGGGCGAGCATGGTCGCGCCCTCGAAATCCGCCGCGAACTCGGCCATCACGTCCGGGAACTCAGGCGCGAAGGCAACGTCCTCTGGACGGATACCGTGGATGGCTATGTTAAACGGAGAAAACCGGTTCTCCGGCGGCCGGATCAACCGTTCCTCGACCCGCACCACCTCGCCATCCTCGATAAAGGCGAGCCCGATCGAGCAGGCGCTCGCCCGCGCCTCACTGGCGGTTTCGAAATCAATTGCGATGATCCTGCCGGACGGCTGAAACGGGGTGGACATGCATCCGGCTTAGGCCGCGTCAGGGATTCGAGCAATGGCCCGAAAATGAAAACCCCGGGAAATCCGCGACTGGTGAAGGATGCGATTCTATCCGTTGCAAAACCTTTTTCCGGTCTGCCCCTGTACATCCGGCGCGTTCGGGACTAGGAACGCCACGAAAACGGCAGCCCGGATATTCGAGGCTCCCCGATACCGCATCGAATTGATGCGAGACACCTGGAATTCGAAAGACGATCCCATGACCGTGACTGACGGCCTCGCGCCGCCAATCGCCGCCGCTTTGCAGAAGCGCGGCTACGACACCCTCACTCCCGTGCAGCAAGCCGTTCTCGACCCGGAGCTTTCCGGTCGCGACGCGCTGGTCTCGGCACAGACCGGCTCCGGCAAGACCGTAGCCTTCGGTCTTGCACTCGCCCCGACGCTGCTCGACGGCGCCGAACGCCTCGGGCGGCCGGGCCTACCGCTCGCGCTGATCATCGCACCGACCCGCGAGCTGGCGCTGCAAGTGAAGCGCGAATTCGAATGGCTGTACGAAGTGGCAGGCGCCACCCTCGCCTCCTGCGTCGGCGGCATGGATGTGCGCACCGAACGTCGAGCTCTGGAACGCGGCGCCCATATTGTCGTCGGCACGCCGGGACGCCTGCGCGATCATATCACCCGTGGCGCACTCGACCTTTCCGATATCCGGGCTATCGTGCTCGATGAGGCCGACGAGATGCTCGACCTCGGCTTCCGCGAAGATCTCGAGTTCATCCTCGAGGCCGCACCCGATGATCGTCGCACGCTGATGTTCTCGGCCACTGTTCCGAGAGCGATCGCGGAACTTGCAAAGAACTTCCAGCGCGACGCCGTACGGCTTCAGGCCTCCGCCGAGCAGAAGCAGCATGTCGACATCGACTATTCCGCCCTGCTGGTCACGCCGCAGGACAGGGAAAACGCCATCGTCAACGTGCTACGCTACCACGAGGCGCGCAACGCTATCGTGTTCTGTTCGACCCGCGCCAACGTCAACCACCTGACGGCCCGCCTGCACAATCGCGGCTTTTCAGTGGTGGCGCTGTCGGGCGAACTCACACAAAACGAGCGCACCCACGCGCTGCAGGCTATGCGCGATGGTCGCGCACGCGTCTGCATCGCCACGGACGTCGCCGCGCGCGGCATCGATTTGCCGGGGCTGGAACTGGTGATCCACGCCGACCTGCCGACCAATTCCGAAACGCTGCTGCACCGCTCGGGCCGCACCGGCCGCGCTGGCAACAAGGGCGTCTCTGCCCTGATCGTGCCGGTCAACCAGCGCCGCAAGGCCGAGCGTCTGCTCGCCGGCGCCCGCGTCGAACCGAACTGGGCACGCCCGCCGTCGGCCGACGAGGTGACAGCCCGCGACGAGGAGCGACTGCTCAACGACGAGACCTTCACCATTCCGGTCAGTGAGGACGAACGCTACACCGTCGCTGCCCTCATCGAGCGCCACGGCGCCGAACAGGTCGCCGCCGCCTTCGTCCGCCTCTATCGCGGCAACCGCTCTGCTCCGGAGGACATCACGGAAGTCTCACTGACCGGCGAACGCAAGCGCCGCGAAGACAGGGCTTTTGACGAGGCACCATCCGAGAAGCGTCCGCGTAGCGAATTCGGCCCGAGCCGCTGGTTCTCCCTCTCCGTCGGCCGGCGCCAGAACGCCGAGCCGCGCTGGCTGATTCCGATGCTCTACCGCCACGGCCGGATCGCCAAGGGCGGCATCGGCGCGATCAGGATGCAACCGGAAGAAACCTTCGTCGAAATCGCTATCGACAGCGTCGAGGAATTTCTCGTCGCCATCGGGCCGAACAAGACCATCGACAAGGGCATCAAGGTTCGCCCGATCGAGGGTGTGCCGGACTTTAATGCGCCCCCGAAGGAGCGCCCGCGTCGGGACGACAAGTTCTTCGCCGATCGCAAACCGCCACGCCGCGACCGTGACGGAGATGCATACCGTCCAGAAAAGAAGGATTGGAAGGAACGGCCGCAGCGGAGCGAAGCCGAGGCCCGCCCGGTCCGCCGACGCGACGACGATCTGCGCGCCGCCGATGCCGAGGTTTGGGGCGACGCACCGGCAAAGCCGCATCGCGACGACCGACGCTTCGACGGCGGCGGCAAGACCGGCGGAAAGAACTTCGGCCAGCGCAAGGACGCGCGCGGCGGCGACCAGGGCCGTTTTGCCAAACCGCGCGCTGGCAAGCCGGGCAAGCCCACCGACCGCAACGGCAGCCCAAAGGGTAAGGGACCGAAGAAGCCCCGCGGCTAAGGCATTCCATCCGGAACAAACACCATCGCTCCACGTTTGCAGTCGCAGCAGACGGGGAGCTTTCATGGTCCAGCAAACGGCATCCGCACCGGGCGGAGAGGATCGGGATACCGCCTCCCGCTTCCTGCGCGGTCTCGCGCGGGGCGGTGCGGGCGCTCTCCTCTTTTCGCTGCCTCTCCTGATGACGATGGAGATGTGGGAACTCGGCGTCTACGTCTCGCGAGAAAAGCTGCTCCTCCTGCTGGTCGTCAACATGCCGCTGCTGGCGTTACTGGCGTATCGCATCGGCTTCGAGCGGACCACATGCTGGTCGGAAGCGATCCGCGACGCCATCGTCGCCTACGGCATCGGCATCGTCACCAGCGCGCTCGTTCTGGTCCTGATCGGCATCCTGAAAGCAGACATGTCTATGAACGAGGCGATCGGCAAGATTGCCATCCAGTCTGTTCCCGCAAGCGTCGGGGCCCTGCTCGGCCGCAGCCAGCTCGGCACCAATAGCGACGAGGAGAAGAGCGAAACCCGTCAGCGGTCCGCATTCGCCTACATTACCGAGCTTTTCCTGATGGCGGTCGGCGCGCTGTTCCTGTCGCTCAACGTCGCCCCGACCGAGGAGATGATTCTCGTCTCCTACAAGATGAGCTACTGGCACGCGTTCGCAGCAGTCGTGATCTCGATCGCACTGATGCACGGTTTCGTTTACGCCGTCTCCTTCATCGGCGGCCACGAACTCTCGCCGGAAACGCCCTGGTGGCACGCCTTCGTACGCTTCACTCTACCCGGCTACACCATCGCCCTTGCCATCAGCTGCTATACGCTCTGGACTTTCGAGCGACTGAACGACAGTGCTCCGCTGACGGTGGCGATGACCGTAATCGTGCTCTCAATGCCCGGCGCGATCGGCGCCGCCGCCGCACGCCTGATCCTGTGAGGCTGTGATGGGATCACGAACTCGCAGCTACACCGAAGCCGCGGAGGCGCACTGGATCGAATGGATCACGGGGATAGTTTCGGCCCTTCTGGTCGCGGGTTTGCTAGGATGGATCGGCTACGAAGCGCTGACCAACGACCGTCACCCGCCTGACCTCGCGATCCGCGCCCACCATGCGGAAAGGACGGATCATGGCTTCCGCGTCGCCTTCGAGATCGAGAACCATGCGGAGACAACCGCCGCAGCCGTCGTGGTGCGCGCTGACCTCCTGGACGGCCGCGAAATCGTCGAATCCGTCGAACTGACCCTCGACTATGTACCTGCCCAGTCCAAATCCGCAGGCGCGGTAATCTTCAGCCGCGATCCGCAAGGGTTGGAAATGCGCATCCAGGCGGTGGGTTATACCGAGCCGTAGCGGATAGGCTCATCCCCCGATCAGCGCCAGCCACTCATCTTCGTTGAGCACCGCAACGCCGAGTTCCTGTGCCTTGGTGAGCTTCGACCCTGCGTCGGCACCGGCAACCACATAATCGGTCTTCTTTGATACCGAGCCCGCCACCTTGGCGCCGAGGCTTTCGGCCCGCGCCTTGGCTTCATCCCGGGTGAACTTTTCGAGTGACCCGGTGAAGACCACCGTCTTGCCAGCGACAGGGCTCCCCGATGTCGTCGGCGCTTCGGCGTCGATCGGTGTCACCTCTTCCACCAGCCGGTCGATGACGGCGGTATTGCGCGGCTCCTTGAAGAATTCCACGATCGCGGTGGCGACCACCTCGCCAATGCCCTCGATGGCGTTGAGCTCGTTCCAGACATCTCCGTGAAGGGGGGCTGCTTCCTTCATTGCCGTCATGAAGGCGGCGTAGGAGCCGTAGGAGCGTGCCAGGAGTTTCGCTGTGGTCTCGCCCACGTGGCGGATGCCGAGCGCGTAGATGAAACGGTGGAGCGCAATCTCGCGCCGGGCGTCGATGGCGTCGAACAGCTTCCTCACGCTCACCCTGCCAAAACCCTCGATGTTTTCCAGCTTGGTGAGCGGCGAGGCTTCCTGCCTCCGTTTCAGCGTGAAGATGTCCGGCGCCGTGCGGATCTGAATGGCAGGATCCTCGCTCTCGAAGAAGAAATCGATCTGCTTGGAGCCCAACCCTTCGATATCGAAGGCATTGCGCGAGACGAAGTGCTTCAGATGCTCCTTTGCCTGCGCCGAACAGACAAAGCCCCCCGTGCAGCGGGTGACGGAATCGAGCTTGCCGGTCTTCTCGTTCATTTCGCGGACGGCATGGCTGCCGCAGACCGGGCATTTAGTCGGGAACTCGTACTTCGCGGCGCCGTCGGGTCGCTTTTCCATCACCACGTCGAGTACCTGCGGAATGACATCTCCTGCCCGCTGAACGATCACGGTGTCGCCGACGCGGATGTCGTGCCCTTCCTCGCGAATGCGCTGGCCGGCATTGCCGATCCCTTCGATGTAGTCGGCATTGTGCAGCGTCGCATTGGTGACGACCACACCGCCGACAGTGACCGGTGTCAGTCGCGCCACCGGCGTCAGCGCGCCGGTGCGGCCGACCTGGATGTCGATCGCCTCGACCGCGGTGAAAGCCTGCTCGGCCGGGAACTTGTGCGCCGTCGCCCAGCGGGGCGAGCGCGAGCGAAAACCGAGGCGTTCCTGCAGGTCGAGCCGGTCGACCTTGTAGACCACACCGTCGATATCGTAGTCGAGCTCGGCGCGCTCCAGCCCGATCTGACGGTAGTGCTCAAGGATTTCCTCGGTGGAGCTAAAGCGCTTCATCAGCGGGTTGACCGGAAAACCCCAGCGCTTGAACACCTGAACCATCTCGAACTGCGTATCGGCCGGCATTTCCGACATCTCGCCCCAGGCATAGGCGAAGAATTTGAGCTTGCGGCTCGCCGTCACCTTCGGATCGAGCTGCCGCAACGAGCCGGCAGCAGTGTTGCGTGGGTTGACATAGGTCTGCTTGCCCTCCGCCTCCATCTGCGCATTGAGCGCCATGAAATCGGACTTCGCCATGTAGACCTCACCGCGAACCTCGACCACATCCGGCGCATCATCCGGCAGCGTCTGCGGAATCTCCTTGATGGTGCGGATGTTGGCGGTGACGTTCTCGCCGGTGGTACCGTCACCGCGGGTCGCCGCTGTCACCAGTTTCCGGCCCTCGTATCGAAGCGACATGGAAAGGCCGTCGATCTTAGGTTCGGCGGTGAAGGCGATGGAATTGTCCGGCAGCCGGCCGAGGAAGCGGTAGACCGAGGCGATGAAGTCGGCGACATCCTCGTCGGAAAACGTGTTGTCCAGCGACAGCATCGGCCGGGCATGCGTAACCTGCTGGAAAACACCCGCAGGCGCGGCGCCGACACGTTGTGACGGGCTGTCGGTGCGCACCAGTGTCGGGAACCGTTCCTCGATTGCATCGTTGCGGCGCTTCAACGCGTCGTAGTCGGCATCCGAAATCTCCGGCTGGTCCTTGCCGTGGTAGAGCGCGTCATGATGGGCGATCTCGCGTGCAAGCCGTTCGAGCTCGGCTTTTGCCTGCGCCTCGGTCAGGCTTTCGACGGGAACGAGCTGTTCGGCCATGGCATCCTCCGGAATCGTCTGGAAATCCTCTTAGCGGAAATTCGCCGTTTGAGCATCCACGTGGGCGCTAGGACAAGCCCGCCGTAAGATCGATCCTGGCAGTTAGTGGCAGGTGATCGGAGGCCTGCCGCGCGAGTGGTGTGTCGTGTACCGAGATATCGCCGATCAAGCCTTCCCGGTTGGCGAGGATACGGTCGAGCGAGAGCACCGGCATGCGTGCGGGAAAGCTGGGCAAGGCGGGCGGCAGCGGTCCGAACTGGGATTCAAGCCGCTTTAGCGCCGAACCGTTCCCAAGCCGCCATTCGTTGAAATCGCCCATCAGCAGCGTCGGCCGGTCGTCGCGGGCGTCGAGCAACTGAAGCAGCGTATCGGCCTGCTGACGGCGCGACCGGCGCATCAGGCCCAGATGGGCGGCGATTACCCGGATCGAGGCACCGCGTTCGAGGTCGATCTCGGCAAGGAGCGCGCCACGCGGCTCCAGCCCCGGCAGCTTCACCTGATGCACGTCGCTGACAATGCCATGACGGAACAGGAGGACATTGCCGTGCCAGCCGTGCGACTTCGGTTTCGAGCTGACAGGCACAGGGACGAGGCCGGTCTCATGCCTTAGCCGCGACAGGTCAAGCAGCCCCGCTCGCTCGCCGAACCGCATGTCCGCCTCCTGCAGCGCAATCACGTCGGGACTGATTTCCCGTATCACCTCCATCACCCGGCCGGGATCGAAGCGACCATCGGCACCGACACATTTGTGCACGTTGTAGGAAGCGACCAGCATGCTTTCCGCGGTAAGATTGTAGGCGATCCGCTCGACGGGAGGGCGTTTGCGGTTGCGAATCGAGGTGATCAGCGCGCGGGCGACGCTGGTATCATGCTTCTTCATCTCGGGGACGCCCTCCTTTCCGCTACGCATGAACTAGAGATAGGGCGAACCCAGCCAGAAGATACGGTCGGTCAGCCTTAGCGGGAACGGCCGACTCCTCAACATATCGAGCGTCAATTCCTCGCCTCCGTCGCGTGCGCCGAGGATGCGCGCCTCGACCCGCTGTGCGAAATCCTCGTCGTGGACCTCCATATCGATCTCGAAGTTGAGCCGCATGGAACGCGAATCGAGGTTGGAGGAACCGATGAAGACCCATTTGCCGTCGACCACCAGCAGCTTGGAATGGTCGAACGGCCCGGACGCGTGAAAAACGCGGCTGCCGTCCCTCACCACCATCTCGAACTGCGCCATCATCGCCCGTGCGACAATCGCCAGGTTATTCTTCGAGGGCACGACGATCTCGACGGCGACGCCCCGGCGGGCGGCGGTGGCGAGTGCACCGAGCAGCACGTTGTCCGGCAGGAAATAGGGCGACATGATACGGATCGATCGCTCGGCGACCGAAAACGCCCCCATCAGCAGCTTATGGTTGGTTTCCAGCGTCCCGTCAGGTCCCGAGACGACGGCGCGGGCGAAGGCGGCCGTTTCGTCCACCGACGGCGCCAGCGACAGGCTCCAGGCAGGTCCGTTCAGGGTTTCGCCGGTCTCGAAATTCCAATCCTCGGCAGCGACAGCGAAGAAATCGGCGACAACTGGGCCATGCACGCGGAAATGCGTATCGCGATCCGCCAGACGACCGGTGAAGCCTTCGCGGATATTCATGCCGCCGACGAAAGCGGTCGTGCCGTCGACCACCATGATCTTGCGGTGGGTACGCAGGTTCGCGTAGGGCAGCCGAAGCCCCATGATGACCTTGCCGTTGAAGGCAGCAACCGGCACGCCGCCCTCATCGAGATGACCGAAGATGCTCGGCACGCTGTAGCGCGCGCCGACCGCGTCGACCAGCACGCGGACCTCTACACCGCGCTTCCTCGCCGCGATCAGGCTGTCAGCGATCCTGAGACCCACCCGGTCGCGGTCGAAAATGTAGGTTTCGAGGATCACGCTTCGCTCGGCCGCATCGATCGCCGCGCAGAACGCATTATAGGTTTCGTCGCCGGTGGAGAGGATGTCGATATGGTTCCCGCCAACCAGAGGCAAACCGGTCACTCTCTGGCCCAACCGCCTGAGCGCCGCCATCCGGGAGCCGAAACGACGGATATAGGTGTCATCCTCCACCACATGCTCGGCCAAAATCCGCGCCGCGTCGGAATGGGAGACGAGGCGGCGCAACAGCAGTGACTTGCGGCGGATGCGGTTGACGCCGACCAGCATGTAGATCAGCGCGCCGACGATGGGAGAGAGAATGATCACACCCACCCAGCCGACAGCCGCACGGACCTCGCGCTTGGTCATCGCCGCATGGATCGCCGCTATCCCGCCCATGAAGACGGAAATGACGGCGAGTACGTGCGGCCAATAGGTGGAGATGATTCCCAAGCCCCTGATACTCCTCTGTCCTACGACCAGAATAACCGGGAGCGGCTTTGGTTCAATGGTCGCCGGAAAGCAGTTTCGCTGCGGCCGCACGCGCCTCGTCTGTGATCGAGGCGCCGGCCAGCATACGGGCGATCTCCTCGGTCCTGTGCTCGGGTTGCATGCGGGCGACGCGTGTCGCGATCTTGTCTGCCGCCTCGTCTGACGGTCCCTTGGAGATCAAGAGATGCGTCGAGGCACGAGCCGCCACCTGTGGCGCATGCGTAACCGACAGCACCTGCACCTTCGACGACAGCCGCTGCAAGCGTTGACCGATGGCATCGGCGACCGCGCCGCCCACACCCGTATCGATCTCGTCGAACACCAGCGTCGGAGCCGAACCGCGATCGGCGAGCGCCACCTTGAGCGCCAGCAGGAAACGCGAGAGCTCACCGCCCGAGGCCACCTTCATGATCGGGCCAGGTCGCGTGCCGGGGTTCGTCTGGACGTGAAATTCGACCGTGTCGATGCCGTCGGCGGTCGGCGCTTCCGGATCGCTTGCGAGTTCGACCATGAACCGGGCACGCTCCAGCTTCAGCGCCGGCAGTTCCGCCATCACGGCTTCGGCGAGCGCGTCCGCCGCGTTGTGACGCTTGGCGGACAGCGCCTTGGCGGCATGGTCATAAAGGGCCTTGGCCTCAACCACGGCGGCGTCGAGCACGGCGAGCTTCTCCTCGCCTGCGTCGAGATCGGCGAGATCGGCGACCATCTTCTCCGCCAGCGCCGGCAGATCGGCGACCGGCACCGAATATTTGCGGGCAGCCCCTCGGAGCGCAAACAGTCGTTCCTCGACCCGTTCCAGCTCGTGTGGATCGAATTCGGTGCGCCTCAGCGCCGCCTCGACCTCCATCTGTGCGTTGGAGAGATTATCGAGCGCCGAATCGAGAAGCTGCACGGTTTCTTCCAGCAGACCCGGCGCCTCGTGGCTCTTGCGCTCCAGCCGGCGCACCAGCGAGGCGATCAGCGGCACCGGGGAGGCATTGCCATTCAGGAATTCCGAAGCCTCGGCTATGTCGCCGGCAATCCGCTCGGATTTCTGCATCACGGCGCGACGGTCGGCGAGTTCGTCCTCCTCGCCATCCTGTGGCGAGAGCTTTTCCAGCTCCTCGACCGAGGAGCGCAGATAGTCTGCTTCCCGGGCGGCGGCCTCAACCTTGGCGCGGTGCGCCTTGGCGGTACGCTCGGCCTCACGCCATTTGCGATAAAGCTCGGTAAGCGCCTCCGCCTCGTCCTGCAGGCCGGCAAAGGCGTCGAGCAATGTGCGGTGAGCATTGGTGTCGATCAGCGCACGGTCGTCGTGCTGGCCATGGATCTCGACGAGCAACTGGCCGGCCTGACGCATCAGCTGCACGCTGACTGGCTGGTCATTGATGTAAGCCTTGGTACGGCCGTCGGCTGACTGCTGGCGACGGAAGATCAGGTCGCCATCGTCATCGATACCGTTTTCGCGCAGCAGTTCGCGAACCGCATGGGACGCAGGGATATCGAACACGGCGGTCACCTGCCCCTTGTCGAGGCCATGACGAACGAGACCGCCGTCCCCTCGCCCGCCGAGTGCCAGCGACAGGCTGTCGAGCAGGATCGATTTGCCCGCACCGGTTTCCCCGGTCAGCACCGAAAGGCCGGCCTCGAAGGCAAGGTCCAGCCGCTCGATCAAGACGATGTCACGGATCGAAAGCTGAACCAGCATGGGCCTTCATATCTCGGTTGGATTCGGGATCACGTCCCGAGGATAAGCTTCTTGCCCGCTCTCGCAATCCATGAACCGGCATTTTCACGCGGTTCGAGGCCACCGCTCTGAAGAAGCTTGTAGGAATCCGCGTACCACTGGCTGTCAGGATAGTTGTGGCCGAGAACGGCGGCCGCCGTCTGGGCCTCCTGCGTCACGCCCATGGCATAATAGGCTTCGACCAGACGCGCCAGCGCCTCTTCGATCTGGTTTGTGTTGGAATAGTCCTCGACCACCTTGCGGAAGCGCGATATCGCGGCGAGATATTCCTTACGCTCCAGATAGTAGCGGCCGATCTGCATTTCCTTGCCGGCGAGCTGGTCGCGGGCAAAGCGGATTTTGGCCTGCGCATCGTCGACATATTCCGAATCCGGCCAGTTATCGACTACCTTCTGCATCGCCTCGATGGTCCTGGCCGAGGCCTTCTGGTCCTGCGTCACGTCGGCGATCTGGCGCCAGTGCGAAAGGCCGATCAGATACTGCACATAGGCAGAATCGTCGGAACGCGGATAAAGCGCGAGATAGCGGTTGCCGGCGGAAATCGCATCCGCGTAGCGCGAACTGCGGTATTTCACGTAGGTGCTCATCACGAGCGCCTTCTGCGACCATTCCGAGAAGGGATGCTGGGCATCGACGGCGTCGAACTTGCGTCCGGCTTCCGTCATGTTGCCCGCCTTGATGTTGGCAAGGCCCTGATTATAGAGCACTTCCGGCGGGTCTGTCTCGGCGGCGAGCTTGGTGATGTCGATATCGGGATCCGACTGGCATCCCGCCAGCAAAATACCGGGAGCCGTCATCAGGACGCATACAGTAGCAATCCGCGCTGCTTTCTTGACCATTCTCGACCCTACATCACTCGCTCGACAGTTCCCGGTTGCAGCGCCGCCGGAATATCGTCGCTCTCAACTGGCGTTTCTAGCCACAAATGCAGCAAGAGGGCAACGCAATGATGATGATTTAACGCATTTTTATGGCAGCCGGCATGCATTCACAAGAATAACCGCCGCCGGACTTGCCGGACGGCAAGTCCGGCAACCGCCTGGCATACGCGGGAAGAATCAGACCTCAGCCGCCCAGGGTGCGAACCCCGGAGCGTTGACCGCGACGAACTCGCGTGCGCGGACCTGCTGGCTGCGGAACGGCGCCTCGACGACCTCGTAGGCTGTCGGATCGGAGAGCAGCGCCTTGAGCGCCTGTGCGTTCATCTTGTGGCCGCCGCGATAGGAGCGATAGCAGCCGATGAACTGTGCACCGGCCAGCGCCAGGTCGCCAACGGCGTCGAGCGTCTTGTGACGAACGAATTCGTCGCCGGCATAGCGAAGGCCCTCAACATTGATCACCGTGTTGTCGTCGGAGATGACAACCGAGTTTTCCAGCGACGAGCCGAGCGCGTAGCCAGCGGCCCAAAGCTTCTCGACGTCCCGCATGAAACCGAACGTGCGGGCTCGGGACAGTTCGTCCTTGAAGCTCTGCGCGGTCAGTTCGCCCTGCCAGACCTGGCGGCCGATCAGCGGAGTGTCGAAATCGATCTCGACCTCGAAACGGGTGCCGTCATGCGGGCGGAATTCAGCCCAGGACGCGCCGCTCTCGATGCGAACCGGCTTGACGACGCGGATATAGCGGCGCTTGACGCCGAGATTGCGGATGCCGACCTGCTCGATCGCCTCGATGAAGGGTTCGGAACTGCCGTCCATGATCGGCATTTCGGCCCCGTCGACCTCGATGATCAGGTTGTCGATACCGAGCGCATAGATCGCCGCCATGACGTGCTCGATCGTCGCGACCGAACCGCTGGCTGTCTTGCCGAGAACCGTGCACAGATCGGTATTGCCGACCATGGCGGAAACGGCTCGCAGTTCCGTCACCGAGCCATCCGCGTGCATGCGGTTGAAAACGATGCCCGTGCCCGCCTCGGCGGGATAAAACGTGATAGAGACCTCGGTGCCGGAATGAACGCCGATCCCCGTGATTGTCACGGGTGCCTCGATGGTGGACTGAAAGCCCAGCAGGCCGATTGCCATTAAACGCATACCTTCTCAAGTGCGTCGCACAGGCTTTGGGAGCGCCCGGCGCCGACTGTCGTTTATGATGAAGCCCGCACCCACATCAAGGGGCGCAAGGGCTCCGTCCCCGCCCCATACATACGGAGGGGAGAACGACAATCCAAATCACTGTTTCTTTCGGATTGTTACGAAAGCCAGCGGGAAAAACACCGTTGTTTTCCAATGGATTGACTCGACCAAAAAAGAAAGGCCCGGGCAAGCCGCCCGGGCCCTTCGAAACAATCGTGTGAACGCCCCTCGATCAGGTGGACTGGCGGCGCAGGAACGCCGGAATTTCCAGCTGGTCGTCATCGTGGCCGGCATGGCTGGACGGCACGACGCGGCCCTGGTCATCGAGATTGCCGCGACGCGGAGCATAGAGGCTAGCCTCGGGCGACAGCGGCCGGCGCTGCTGAGAGGCAGCCGCCGGAGCGGCGGTCATCTCGGCCTGCGGCGCTTCCTCGTCGGCGTGGCGGCCGAGCGAGTTGGTGATGCGCTTCAGCAGACCCATCGGGCCGCGTTCGTCGGCTGCAGCCGGAGCCGGCTGTGCACGGTGGTCCATCTCGGCGCGGACGACCGGCGGGAAGTCCTCGACCTTCGGCATGCGGACCGGGTCGACGGTCTGGCGCGCAACCGGAGCCATCGGCTCCTGACGCACCGGAGCGGCGGCCTGCGGCGCGGGAGCAGCGGGACGAGCCATGGCCGGAGCCTGCGGAGCCACTTCGGCGGCCGGGGCCGAGAACAAGCGGTTCTGCGGACGAAGAGCTTCCGCCGAAGCCGGCTGTTCGACAACGGCCGGACGGGTCATGGCGATTTCGAGCTCGCGCTCCATTTCAGCTTCTGCCGAGCGGATGGTTTCAGCGACAGGATCGATCGCCTTAGGTGCCTGCGCGACGACAGGCTGAACTGCGGCCGGGGCCGGAGCCACGGCCGCGGAGGGACGGGTAACCGTTCTCTGCACGGCTTCGTAGCCCTGCGGAGCAACGGCGCCATGGGCGCGGTCGATGCCGGTTGCAACAACCGACACGCGGATCAGGCCTTCCAGAGCCTCGTCGAAGGTCGCGCCGAGGATGATGTTGGCGTCCGGATCGACTTCCTCGCGGATACGGGTCGCGGCTTCATCTACTTCGAACAGTGTCAGGTCGCGACCGCCGGTGATCGAGATCAGCAGGCCCTGAGCACCCTTCATCGAGGTTTCGTCGAGCAGCGGGTTGGCAATCGCGGCTTCAGCGGCCTGCATTGCACGACCCTGACCCGAAGCCTCGCCGGTACCCATCATCGCGCGGCCCATCTCGCGCATCACCGAACGAACGTCGGCGAAGTCGAGGTTGATCAGGCCTTCCTTGACCATCAGGTCGGTGATGCAGGCGACGCCCGAATAGAGGACCTGGTCAGCCATTGCGAATGCATCGGCAAAGGTCGTCTTGTCGTTGGCGATACGGAACAGGTTCTGGTTCGGAATGACGATCAGAGTATCGACCGACTTCTGCAGTTCCTCGATACCGGATTCGGCGAGCCGCATGCGGCGAGCACCCTCGAAATGGAACGGCTTGGTGACAACGCCGACGGTCAGGATACCCTTGTTACGTGCGGCCTGGGCAACAACCGGAGCCGCGCCCGTACCGGTGCCGCCGCCCATGCCGGCGGTGACGAAGCACATATGCGTACCGTTCAGGTGATCGATGATCTCATCGATGCACTCCTCGGCAGCGGCGCGGCCAACTTCAGGCTGCGAGCCGGCACCGAGACCTTCGGTGACGTTGACGCCGAGCTGGATGATCCGTTCGGCCTTGGTCATCGTCAGCGCCTGGGCGTCCGTGTTGGCTACGACGAAGTCGACGCCCTGGAGACCTGCGGTGATCATGTTGTTGACGGCGTTGCCGCCGCCTCCACCCACGCCGAACACCGTGATCCGAGGCTTCAGCTCGGTGATATCTGGCTTCTGCAGCTTGATAGTCATTTACCCATTCCTTCTCTTCTCGGCCGCATCGCCAAGCGGGCCTCGTATGCTAACTCATCGACCCTGCCCGAAACTTGCGTCACGGACCGGGCAATCCTCAAAAACTCTCTTTCAGCCATTGTCCCACGCGGGCGAGCCGCCCCGAGCCCTGACCAAAGGGTGAAAACAGTCCGCCCTGCGCGGCATGGGTCTCCATGTCCGCCACCTGCGGGTAGATCATCAGCCCGACAGCCGTGGAGAAGGCCGGGCCCTTGGCCGCCGCCGGCAGGCCGGCGACCCCCATGGGACGACCAATCCGCACGTTGCGGGCAAGGATTCGGCGGGCCGCTTCCGGAAGACCGGTGAGCTGGCTCGCGCCGCCGGTCAGTACGACGCGCTTTCCCACGACCGGACCGAAGCCCGACTTCTGGATACGGTCGCGCATCAGTTCCAGCGTCTCTTCGATACGGGCGCGGATGATGCGGGTAAGCAGTGCGCGCGGCACCTGATGCGGTTGGTCACGATCATCCTCACCGATCGGCGGGACCGAGATCAGGTCGCGCTCGTCGGTGCTGTTCGACAGCGCCGAGCCGTGAACGACCTTCAGGCGCTCGGCATCCTCGATCCGGGTCGACAATCCGCGCGCCAGGTCCGTGGTCACGTGATGACCGCCGAGACCGATCGCGTCGGTATGGATCAGCTTGCCCTCGGCAAACACCGAGATCGTGGTCGTGCCGCCGCCCATGTCGATCGCTGCGCAGCCAAGTTCGACTTCGTCGTCGACGAGCGCGGCCAGACCGCTGGCATAGGGCGTTGCAACCACGCCTTCTACGGTCAGGTGGGCGCGGTTGACGCAGAGTTCGAGATTCTTCAGCGCGGCGCGCTCCGCGGTGACGACATGCATGTCGACCCCAAGCGCGTCGCCGAACATGCCTAGCGGATCGCGAATGCCGCGCTCTCCGTCGAGGGAAAAGCCCGTCGGCAGCGAATGAAGAACGGCACGTTCATGATTCTGCGACTGCTGCGCGGCGGCAACGAGCACCTTCTTGAGATCGCTCGACTCGATTTCCTGGCCACCGAGATCGATCGTCGCTGTATAGACGTCGCTGGTGATGCGGCCGGCGGAGACGTTGACGATCAGACTGTCGATCGTAAGACCAGCCATGCGCTCGGCGGCGTCGACGGCAAGCCGCACGACGCTTTCCACTGCATCGAGATCCGCGATCACCCCGGATTTCACGCCGCGCGACCGCTGATGGCCGATACCGATAATCTCGACACTGTGGGTGCGGCCCGGCAGGATCGCGCTTTCCTTGCGCGGCGTCAGCCGGCCGATCATGCAGACGACCTTGGTCGATCCGATATCAAGCACAGAAACGATGTGAGACCGCTTCGAGGAAAGCGGCTTGATACGGGGAAGGCCGAAGCCACGGGATCCGAAGATCATGCTCATGTGCCCTGCCCCATCTTCTTGAGGAGCTTCGCGCGATCGTCAAGCGCTGCCTGCCGACGCTCTTGCGCATCGGGAGTCAGGCGGATCGCGATCCGATCGGGCAGACGAAGATCGATGGCTGCGACATCACGCTCCAGAACCTGCTGCTCGGCCTCGAGGCGACCGAGCCGATCCATGGCCTCTGCCATGCCCGTCTCCGGCAGCTTGACCACGATACCGTTGTCGAGATGCACGTCCCAGCGGCGACCGGCGACGCGAACATAGGCCTTGATCTGCGGCGAAATCGCCGGCCAATTGGAGAACTCCGTCTCGATGGAAGCGGCAGCGTGTTCGGCATCACGACCGACGAACAGCGGCAGCGAGGCGAACTTGTTGTCACGCAGCGGCGCGATAACGCTGCCGTTCTTTTCGATCAGCGAAAGCTCGGAACCATGCTGCCAGATGCCGAAGGCCTGGCGCTCCTTGAGCATGACCTCGACGGTGCGCGGATAGACTTTACGCACTTCCGCCGCCTCGACCCAGGGCAGATCGGAAAGCGCCTGACGCGCAGCGCCGATATCGAGGGCGAGCAGCGAGGTCGTGCCATCAAGGCCGAGCAACTGCAGAATATCGATTTCCGAAGTATGTACGTTGCCCGAGACGCGGACATCCTCGATCGCAAAACCGGCCGCCGAAGTGACGGCCTGAGCGACTGACTGACCGTGACCACCGGCAACCACGCCGTAGCCGACGACGAAGGCGCAGTAGCCGCCGAACGAAAGGCGACCAAGCCACGCCGGCACCTCGATGCGGCCAGTGCACAGACCAACAACGAAGCGAACGACGCGACGCAGAGGCCGTGGAAGCACAAACTGTTCGGCCTGCACCGCGGCAACACCCTGCCCCGTCATCTCGTACCGGCTATTGCCGCCTAGCGAGCGCACGATGCGTCCTCCACCATCCAACGAACGAATTCACCAAAGGAATAGCCGGCATGAACGGCCATTTCGGGCACCAGCGAAGTCGGAGTCATGCCGGGCTGGGTATTGATCTCCAGCCACACAAGATCACCATCCTCGGAGAAACGATCATCGTAGCGGAAGTCGGAACGACTCACTCCACGGCACCCAATCGCCTGATGCGCCTTAACCGCCAATTCTTGTATTTTTTGGTAAATTTTCGGTGAAATTTGTGCGGGAAGCACGTGCATCGAGCCACCCGCCACATACTTGGAATCATAGTCGTAGAAGCCGTGCCCCTGCGGAACGATCTCGGTAACGCCGAGCGCACGACCATCCATGACACCACAGGTGAGTTCGCGGCCCGCAACATAGCGCTCAACCATCACCCGGTCACCGTAACGCCACTCGGCCGAATTCAGCACCTGCGGAGGATGCGATTGATCTTCCTTGACGATAACAACACCGAAGCTGGACCCCTCGGTAACGGGCTTGACAACATAGGGCGGCCTGATCGGGTGCTCATGAGCAATCTCCTGGCGAAACATCACCCTCGCCTCAGCGACCGGAACACCGGCATTTGCCGCAACAATCTTCGCCTGAGCCTTATCCATGGCTAGAGCCGACGGCAGCACACCGGAGTGCGTGTAGGGAATCTGGAGATACTCAAGCACACCCTGAATCGTACCATCCTCACCAAAAGGTCCGTGCAGAGCATTGAAGGCAACATCCGGTTTCAGATCAGCAAGCACGGCAGCAACGTCACGACCAACATCCACGCGCGTGACGCGGTAACCTTCAGCCTCCAGCGCATCGGCGCAGGACTTGCCCGAGGCGAGACTGACTGGTCGTTCCGAAGATAATCCGCCCATCAGGACGGCGACGTGCTTGCTACCCATAAACGCTCCGGAATACCCGCTCCGTTATGCCTCCACGAACGCCCGAGAATCGGACAAATCGCGTAAACCTACTAAAGCGACACTAAGGTTAATGAAGCGTTTACTTTTCTTAACCGGGCGCCGAGCAAGCCGACTTTGAAGCCCGTCGGGCCGGTTTTCATGCGCTACGCCCAGCGCCGATCTCGCGACACCACCCCAAAATTTGGGTGACAAACATTCAAATGAAGCGGCGGCGAAAACCGACACCATTGCCTTGAGAACAAATAGGTTTTGCGGGGCAGGAAACTTTCGGCCCGAGGAGCCCGGCAAACAATCTGCTTTCTTGCGGATCTGACGCTTTACAAGAATGAAAATTGCATTAATTAGTACGCTACCTATATAACAGGTTCTCTTACAACGATCCTTCAACTGGATAAGAAAAATGACAGACGCGATATCCTCCGTATCGCCGACTGCGACGACGTCTTCCGGCAAAGATGCGGTCAATTCGCCCGCACAGGTTCTGACGGCAAGCCTGATCGGCACGACGATCGAGTTCTTCGATTTCTACGTTTACGCCACTGCGGCGGTGCTGGTGTTCCCGACCCTGTTCTTCCCGAACAGCGACCCGACCACTGCGCTGCTCGCCTCCTTCGCGACCTTCTCGATCGCCTTCTTCGCCCGCCCGTTCGGCGCCATCATCTTCGGACATTTCGGTGACCGTATCGGCCGCAAGACCACGCTGGTGGCCGCCCTCCTCACCATGGGCATATCCACCGTGGTGATCGGCCTGCTGCCGACCTACGAGCAGATCGGCGTCCTCGCGCCTCTGCTGCTGGCACTGTGCCGCTTCGGACAGGGCTTCGGCCTCGGCGGCGAATGGGGCGGCGCGGTGCTGCTCGCAACCGAGAACGCGCCGGAAGGCAAGCGCAGCTGGTACGGTATGTTTCCGCAGCTCGGCGCGCCGGTCGGCCTGTTCCTGTCCTCCGGTACCTTCTGGGTTCTGCTTCATTTCATCTCGCAGGACACCCTGTTGAGCTGGGGCTGGCGTGTTCCCTTCCTCGCCTCGATCATTCTTATCGCCATTGGCCTCTGGGTTCGACTCTCGATCACCGAGACGCCCGCATTCCAGAAGACCATCGAAAAGCAGGAGCGCGTCACGGTTCCTGTCACCGAGGTGTTCCGCAAGCACAAGCGCAGCCTGGTCCTGGGTACCTTCGTCGCTCTTGCCACCTTCGTGCTCTTCTACATCGGCACAGCCTACCTGCTGTCCTACAACGTCAAGACGCTCGGCATGTCCTTTACCGAGGCACTGGAGGTCCAGCTTCTCGGCTCCGTGGTGTTCGGCATATTCATCCCGGTGATCGGCTGGCTCGGCGATCGCTACGGCCGCCGCGAGATGCTGATCCTCACCACCGTCCTGATTGGCCTGTTCTCCTTTGTGCTTCCGGCCCTGATGACCAGCGGCGCCTCGATGATCTTTCTGTTTGCGGCGCTCACCATGGTATTGATGGGCATGACCTACGGCCTGATCGGCACGGCGCTCGCCGCCCCGTTCCCTACGGCGGTGCGCTATACCGGCTCATCGATCACCTTCAACTTCGCCGGCATCTTCGGCGCGTCGCTGGCGCCCTACATCGCCACCTGGCTGCAGGCCAGTTACGGCATGAACGCAGTCGGCTTCTATCTCGGCATCTCGGCCGTGATCACGCTCGCCTGCATTCTGCTCTCGGGCAAGGATGAAGTCTGATCGATCCTGAATCACTTTGATAAGCAGCGCCGCGAAGCCAATGGTTTCGCGGCGTTTTCTTTTGTGAAACCATGATACTTTCTGAAACCAAACGCTGCCGGAGAATGAGGGCTATGATCACCAGACGTTCGCTGATCGCTGCTTTGACGACCGGAGTTGCAGCAACAGCATTCCGCACTCCCGCACTCTCTGCTGTTCCGGCGACGGATGTGACCTTCCTGGTGATCAACGACATCCATGCCTGCCGAATGGGAGACGTTCTGAGCCCCGGTTGTGCCGAGCAGGGAAAAACCGACAAGAACCTCCTGCGCCACATCAAGGCTCTCAACGGCATCACCTCCCATCGATGGCCAACGGACATCGATGGCAAACCCACATCCCTGCGCAGCGCCGGCGAACCGATCGCCAGACCGTTCGGCGTGGTCACCTGCGGCGACCTGACGGACGATGGCGGCGGGCAGACGGCAGAACTGGAAGAAGGATCGCAGCTGAACCAGTTTGCCCAGCGCTACAGCCAGGGCGACACCCGGGACAAGGTGAACTACCCCGTCTATCTCGGCCTCGGCAATCACGACCTCGATCAGGACGGGCGACGGCCGAACACGGATTGGTATCGCGACGAACTTCGCGACTATGTCCGGATCAACCACAAACCGAGCGCCTTCTTCAAGGCACCGTTGCCCGCGGACAATTATCACGAGGCGTCCGACAGCTATTCCTGGAACTGGCAGGGCCTGCATCTGATCCAGTTGCAGCGGTTCGGTGGGGACACGCGCAAGGGCGCCGCATCCGCCCTCTCCTGGCTCGCGTCCGATCTGTCGGATTTCGCCGCCGACGGGCGACCGGTCGTGTTGTTCCAACACTACGGGTGGGACTCGTTTTCCGTCGAGCGATGGGATCCGGACCGTAAGACGTTCGACGACACGGGCGCCGGAGCCCCGCATTGGTGGTCCGACCACGAACGCGCGGCGCTCCTGGACACTCTGTCGGGCTACAACGTAGCCGCGCTCTTTCACGGCCACGAACATGATGCGCCGATGATCTACCAGGCTGACGGACTGGACCTGATCAAAGCGACCGCCGCCTACAAGGGCGGTTTCGGCATCGTGCGGATCACCGGCGACTTCATGGATGTAGCGCTGGCGGAAGCGGTGGACGACGAAGGCGGCGTCAGCTTCCTCGCCGCCCATAGCAAGGCTTTGCCGAGCCTCTTTACTCGCTCGTCACGCCCATGAACGGCTTGACCTCACGGTCCGGCATGAACACGCCGAGACGCTTGATCTCCCACTCGAGCTTGACGCCGGAATGCTCGAACACGCGTTGACGCACTGTCTCGCCGAGATATTCGAGGTCGTAGCCGGTCGCATGGCCGATATTGATCATGAAGTTGCAGTGCAGTGACGACATCTGCGCGCCGCCGATCATCAGTCCGCGGCAGCCTGCCTGGTCGATCAACTCCCAGGCCGAATGACCGGGAGGGTTCTTGAAGGTCGAGCCGCCGGTCTTTTCCTTGATCGGCTGCACCGTCTCGCGATGGTGGCGCACAGCGTCCATGTCCGCACGGATCTTCGCCTTATCCTCCGGATAGCCCCTGAACAAGGCGTGGGTGAAGATCAGGTCGTCAGGCGCGGAGGAATGACGGTAGGAATAGCCCATATCGGCCTTGCTCAGGCGGACGATATTACCCTTCCGGTCGACCGCCTCGACCTCGACCAGCCGCTCGGACGTCTCGCCGCCGTTGGCGCCGGCATTCATGCGAACCGCCCCGCCGATCGAGCCGGGGATACCGTAGTAGAAGTGGAAGCCGCCGATATTGTTGTCCATCGCCATCGCGGCGATGTGCTTGTCCGGGCAGATCGCTCCGGCGCGGATCAGGTTCTCGCCCGCCAGCTCGACCTGGCCGAAGCCCTTCGCCGACAGACGGATGACGACACCCTTGATCCCGCCGTCACGCACCAGCAGGTTGGAGCCGACGCCCACCACGGTCACCGGAACCTCTTCCGGCAGCAGCTTGAGGAAGGTGACCAGATCCTCGACGTCGTGCGGTTGGAACATCAACTCGGCGAGCCCACCTGCCTGAAACCAGGTGACGCGGTCCATCGGGGCATCCGGCGTCAGCCGTCCCTTCAGTTCGTTCACGCCGGCACCCAGCGACGCCAGCAGCTTTTCTCCGTCAACCTGTTTCATTTACGAATGTCCCGTCAGCACTTCCAATTCCCTGGGCAGCGCCGCCGCCCACTGCGTAATATTGCCCGCGCCGAGCAAAATGACAAAATCGCCCGGTTGCGCGAGAGATGCAACCAGCGGCGCCAGCTCCGCCGGCGACGACAGATAGCGCGCGTCGCGGTGCCCGCCGGACTTGATACGCGAGACCAGTGCCTCGGAATCGGCACCCTCTACCGGATCCTCGCCGGCGGCATAGACCGGCGCCAGGAGGATACTGTCGGCATCGTTGAAGCAGTTTGCGAAATCCTCGAACAGGCTCGACAGACGGCTGTAGCGATGCGGCTGGTGCACGGCGATGATCCGGCCTTTGCAGGCCTCCCGGGCGGCGCGCAGAACAGCGCGGATTTCCACGGGATGGTGGCCGTAATCATCGAACACCTGCACGCCGTTCCAGGATCCCGTGAGCGTGAAGCGTCGCTTGACGCCGCCGAAGCCGGACAGCCCCTTGCGGATACCCGCCTCGTCGATGCCGAGCCGGTTGGCGACAGCGATCGCGGCGCAGGCGTTCGAAATGTTGTGGCGACCGGGCATTGGCAGCGTCAGGTCGTTGAAGGTGAATACCTTGCCGGTGCGACGGCGACGAATCTCGACATCGAAGATGGAATGGGTGCCCTCGAGCCGGACGTTGGAGAAGCGCACGTCAGCCTGCGGGTTCTCGCCGTAGGTGATGACCTTGCGGTCCTCGATCTTGCCGACCAGCGCCTGCACTTCCGGATGGTCAAGGCACATCACGCCGAAGCCGTAGAACGGCACGTTCTCGACAAATTGGCGGAAGGCGGCCCGCACGGCGTCGAAGCTACCGTAGTGGTCCAGATGCTCGGGATCGATATTGGTGACGACGGCGACGTCCGCCGGCAGCTTCAGGAAGGTGCCGTCCGACTCGTCGGCCTCGACCACCATCCAGTCCCCCTCGCCCATGCGAGCATTGGTGCCGTAGGCATTGATGATGCCACCGTTAATGACGGTCGGGTCGAAACCGCCGGCGTCGAGCAGCGCGGCGACCATCGAGGTCGTCGTCGTCTTGCCATGCGTGCCACCGATGGCAATCGCATTACGGAAGCGCATCAGTTCGGCGAGCATTTCCGCACGGCGCACGATCGGCAGCAGCTTTTCGCGCGCCGCGATCAGCTCCGGGTTGTTCTTCTTGATCGCGGTCGACACGACCACCACCTCGGCATCGCCGAGATTGGCGGCGTCATGGCCGACGAACACCTCGATGCCCTTGGCGCGCAACCGCTGGACATTGGTGCTGTCCGACTGGTCGGAGCCCTGCACCCTGTGACCGAGATTGTGGAGCACCTCGGCGATGCCGCTCATGCCGATGCCGCCTATGCCGATGAAATGGACGAGTCCGATGGTGGTCGGCATTTTCATGATGTTATTCCCTTATAGTCCGCAACCGTCTTGCCCGCGGCAATAGCCTCCACGAGATCGGCAAGCAAGCGCGCCGCGTCCGGCTTGCCGACATGGCGCGCGGCGGTTGCCATGGCGGAGAGGCGATCCGGCTGCGTCATCGCATTCTTGAGGAAGTCGGCGAGCTTCTCCGGCGAGAGCTTCGACTGGGCGACCACCTTTGCTCCACCGCTCGTCTCCAGCGCTGCCGCGTTGGCGGCCTGATCGTGATCGAGCGCATAGGGATAAGGCACCAGAAGCGACGGCCGACCGATGACCGAGAGCTCCGACACGGTCGAGGCGCCGGAGCGGCAGATGACCAGATGCGCGGCGGCGATGCGCGCGGCCATGTCGGTAAAGAAGGGCGCGATTTCGGCGCTGATGCCCATCCGCGCATAGCATTCCTTCACCCGGTCCTGGTCTTCCGGACGGGCCTGCTGGGTGACGACCAGCCGACGACGCAACTCGTCATCGAGCAGGCTGATCGCGTTCGGCACGGCCGACGAGAAGAACTGTGCACCCTGGCTTCCGCCGAACACGACGAGCCGAAACGGGCTGCCTTCGGCCGACGATGCATACGCAATGTCTGCGGCCGCGATCACAGCCGGACGCACCGGATTGCCGGTCAGCACGGTCTTGTCGAGATAGGCCGCCTCCTCCACAAGGAAGCCGCCGGCGATCGCCTTGACGCGTCGGGCAAGCGCCTTGTTGGCGCGGCCCATGACAGCGTTCTGCTCATGGATGACGGTCGGCACACCGAGGCCGCTCGCCGCCATCAGTGGCGCCACGGTGGGATAACCGCCGAAACCCACCACGGCGACCGGCTTCACCTCGCGGATCAGCCGCCGCGCGGCGCGGTATCCCTTCCACAGCGTCAGCAGCGTACGGGCGACAGCGACCGGGTTCTTTGAGCCGATCGTGGCGGACGGGATGGAATGGATCTTCTCGGCGGGAAAGCTGCCGGCATAGCGCTCGGCACGGCTGTCGGTGACGAGATGCACGCCGTAACCGCGCTCGGTCAACGTATGCGCCAGCGCCTCGGCCGGAAAGAGGTGGCCGCCGGTCCCGCCGGCGGAAAGAAAGACGATGCCCTTGGCCATGTGATTACTCCGCGGGCACGCCGTGCACGGATCGGAACAGGCTGCGCTGCTGCGCCCGCTTTTCCGGTCGGTGACGCGTCAGCGCCAGGATGAAGCCGGCCGTCACGCAGATCGCGATCATCGATGAGCCACCGTAGGAAATCAGTGGCAGCGTCATGCCTTTGGCCGGCAGAAGTTCGAGGTTGACGCCGATGTTGATCATCGACTGGCTACCGATCTGCAGCACCAGTCCGGCAACGGCGAAGCGATTGAAGTCGTCGCGCTCGCGATAGGCATGACTGAGACCGCGAAGGACGAGGAAGGCGAACAGCGCCACGAGCGCCATGCAGAAGATGATGCCGAATTCCTCGGCCGCGACCGAGAAGATGAAGTCGGTATGACTGTCCGGGATGATGCGCTTGACCACGCCCTCGCCCGGTCCCTGACCGAACCAGTCGCCGCGAATGATCGCCTCGCGCGCGGTGTCGGTCTGGAAAGTGTCGCCCTCGCCCGTCCAGAACCGGTCGATACGCCCCGCCACGTGCGGCAGCGTGAGATAGGCCGCGACGAAGCCGGCGGCACCCAGACCTCCGAGGACGGTGATCCACAACCACGGCACGCCCGCCATGAAGAACATCGCGCCCCAGACGACCGAGGTCAGGATCGTCTGGCCGAGGTCAGGCTGCGCCACAAGCAGCACGGCTACGACGCCGAACAGGATGATGGCGAAGAGGTTACCGGGGATTTCCGGATGGCGCGCGTGTTCGGCGAACAGCCAGGCACAAATCACCACGAAGGCCGGCTTCATGAACTCCGACGGCTGGATCGATAGGCCGGCGATGCTGACCCAGCGCCGCGCGCCCTTGACCTCGACCCCGAAGAACAGCGCAAGCACCATCAGGACGAGCGAGATCGCCAGGAGAACGAGCGCCGCGCGGCGGACCTGCCGGGGAGTCAGGAACGAGAGTCCGATCATCACAGCGATGGCCGGCAGCATGAAGAAGGCGTGGCGCTTGACGAAGTGGAAACTGTCGAGGTCGAGCCGTTCGGCAACCGCCGGCGAGGCCGCGAAGGAGAGCATGAAGCCGATGCCCATCAGGAGCAGGAACAGCACCAGGAACAGACGGTCTATCGTCCAGAACCAATCGGCGAGCGGTCCACGCTCCGCGCGGCTGACCATGTCATTTGCCTCCTTCAGGCACGTCCACGAGCATTTTCACGCCGGCAAGACCGGCAACATGCGCAACGAACGAATCACCGCGCACCTCGAAATTCTTGTACTGGTCGAAGCTTGCGCAAGCCGGGGACAGCATCACTGCCACTTCTCGACCGTCCGCTTCCGCGTCGGCGGCGGCATGCGCGACCGCCCGCTCCAGCGTATCCGAGATTTCGTAGGCGACCGCATCGCCGAGCGTGGCCGCGAAGGCCGAGGCTGCTTCGCCGATAAGATACGCCTTGGCGATGCGTGGGAAAAGCGGGGCAAGGCTGGCGATGCCGCCCTCCTTCGGCAGACCACCGGCGATCCAGTAGATCCGGTCGTAGCTTGACAGCGCGGGCGCTGCCGCCTCCGCATTGGTCGCCTTGGAATCGTTGACGAATACGACATTGCCGCGCCGTCCGACCGGCTGCATCCGATGATTAAGTCCGGCGAACGAAGCAAGCCCCGCGCGGATTTCGTCGGCAGATACGCCGACTGCAAGGCAAGCGGCGATCGCCGCGGCCGCGTTCTGGGCGTTGTGGCTGCCGCGCAGCGTCTGGATGCCGTTGAGATCGGCAAGCACCGAGGTCGCACCCTGATGCGCCTCGATAATTCTGTGTCCCTCGTTGTAGAGTCCATCAGAAAGCGGCTGGCGCTTGGAAATACGCACCACCTTGCCGCCACCGTTCTGGATCCGATCGGCGATCAGTGCCGAGTGGCTGTCATCGACGCCGACGATCGCCGTTCCGCTGCCCGCCACCAGCCGCTCCTTCACGTCCGCGTAGTGCTGGATCGTGCCGTGACGGTCGAGATGATCCGGCGTGATGTTGAGCAGGATTCCGGCAGTCGGGTTCACCGTCGGCGCAAGATCGATCTGGTAGGACGAGCACTCGACAACGAAATATCGCCCGGCCTTCGGCGGATCGAGAGTCAGCACGGCGCGGCCGATATTGCCGCCGAGCTGGGTGTCGCGGCCCGACGTCTGCAGGATATGAGCGATCAGCGCCGTCGTGGTCGACTTGCCGTTGGTGCCCGTGATGGCGATAAACGGGCAGTCCGGCGCCAAGGCGCGGCGCTCGCGGACGAACAGCTCAACGTCGCCGATCACTTCCACGCCAGCCGTCTTTGCCAACGCCACCGACCAATGCGGCTTCGGATGGGTGAGCGGCACGCCCGGAGAGAGCACGAGGGCTGCAACGGGAGTCCAGTCGATCTCATGAAGGTCGCCTGTGACAAGCCCTTCACCCGTCGCTTTGGCTACGCTGTCCGGATTATCATCCCAGCAGATCACGTCCGCGCCACCGGCAGCAAGCGCCTTGGCCGTTGCAAGGCCTGACCCCCCGAGCCCGAACAGGGCGATCTTCTTGCCAGCGAACGTGGTGACCGGGATCATCAGGGCCTCACCGCAGCTTCAGCGTGGAAAGGCCGAGCAGGGCAAGCCCGACGGCGATGATCCAGAAGCGGATCACGACCTGGCTTTCCGTCCAGCCGAGTTTCTCGAAATGGTGATGGATCGGCGCCATGAGGAAGACGCGTTTCCCCGTGCGCTTGAACCAGAAGACCTGGATGATAACCGACAGCGTCTCGGCCACGAACAGGCCGCCGATAATCGCCATGACGATCTCGTGCTTGGTGGCGACTGCGACCGAGCCGATCAGGCCGCCAAGCGCCAGCGAGCCGGTATCGCCCATGAAGATCGCAGCGGGCGGCGCGTTGAACCAGAGGAAGCCGAGGCCTGCGCCGATGACGGCGCCGAGCACGACCGCAAGCTCACCCGTACCGGGAACGAAATTGATCTGCAGGTAGTTGGCGAACACCGCGTTACCGGCGAGGTAGGCGATCACGCCGAACGAGGCGGCTGCGATCATCACCGGCACGATGGCGAGCCCGTCGAGGCCGTCGGTCAAGTTTACGGCATTACCCGCCGCAACGATGACGAACCCACCGAACAGCAGGAAGAATATTCCGAGATCGAGCAGGAGATCCTTGAAGAACGGGAAGGCGACGGAGGAACCGAGGGTCGAGCCTTGCGGACCCGAGCTGAGCGCAGTCGTCATCATGAAGTAGACGGCGATGCCGGCGATGACGAACTCGATGGCGAGCCGCGCCTTGCCGGAAAAGCCCTTCTCTGTCTGCTTGGTCACCTTGAGGTAGTCGTCATAAAAGCCGATCGCACCGAAGCCGAGCGTCACCAGGAGGGTGGCAACGACGTAGACGTTGGAGAGATCGGCCCAGAGCAACGAAGAACCGATGATGCCTGCGAGGATCATCAGGCCGCCCATGGTCGGCGTGCCGGCCTTCTTGAAATGAGTCTGCGGACCATCGGCCCGGATCGGCTGGCCCTTGCCCTGTCGGATGCGGAGCGAGGCAATCATGCGCGGGCCAAACAGGAAAACGATCATCGCGCTGGTGAAGAGCGCCGCGCCGGTTCGGAACGTGATGTAGCGAAAGAGGTTGAAGAATTGCAGGTTGTCCGACAGTTCCACCAGCCAGATCAGCATAGGAGCCCTTTCTAAAAGCCCGTTTAGTCTCGGCGCTCCGTCTCATCGAATGCCGGATACTTGTCAAGAAGTGCAGCGACGATCTTGCCGAATCCCGTGCCGAGCGATGATTTTACCATCACCACGTCGTCCTGACGCACCGCCGAAGCCGCGAAATCGGCCAGATCCTCGGTCTTTTCCCGATATTCCACATGGACGCTTTCGGGCAGCGCCTCCTTAAGCGCCAGCATCTCGGGGCCTGCTAGCCACACATGGCCGATGCCGGCGGCAAGCAGCGGACCGGCAAGCTCGGCGTGCACCTTCGCAGCGAATTCGCCCATCTCCAGCATGTCGCCGAGCACGGCGATCTGCCGCCCGTCGCCCTTCGGCGGCGTCTGCGCGAGCACCGCGATCGCCGCACGCATGGAAGCGGGGTTGGCGTTGTAGCTCTCGTCGATCAGTGTGAAGCTCCCCCGGCCGATCGCCAGGGTATGGCGCTGGCCGCGCCCCTTCACTGCCGAAAGGCCGGCCAGCGCGGCGATAGCACCATCCATGTCGGCGCCCAGCAGCTTGACCGCACCGAGCACCGCCACGGCGTTCTCGGCAATATGCTTGCCCGGCGCGCCGATCAGCACTTCGCGCGTCTCACCGGAAAAACTTAGCCAGAGCGTCGAGCTTTCCGCCGCGCCGTCGTATTCGGCTAGCCGGAATTCCGCCTTTGCATGCTGGCCGAAGGCGTGGGTATTGTCGACACCCGCCGCCTGCGCCGCCTTTTCAAGCAGGCCGTACTGTGGAATGTCGCGGTTGAGCAGGACGTGCCCGTCCGGCTCGACACCCTCGAAGATTTCCGCCTTGGCGGCAGCGATCTCATCGAGATTGCGGAAGTTGCCGAGATGGGCGGCGGCGATCGTGGTGATGATCGCGACATGCGGACGGACGAGCTTGACCAGCGGACGGATTTCGCCGGGATGGTTCATGCCGATCTCGAATATGCCGTAGTCGGTGTCCGCCGGCATGCGCGCGAGCGTCAGCGGCACGCCCCAGTGATTGTTGAAGGAAGCGACCGCGGCATGCACCTTGCCGGACGGCTCCAGTGCAGTGCGCAGCATTTCTTTGGTCGTCGTCTTCCCGACCGAACCTGTAACGGCCACGATATGCGCCCGGCTGCGGGCGCGGGCAGCGACCCCAAGCTGTTCGAGTGCCTGCAATACGTCGTCCACGACGATCATCGGGATGACCAGGCGGCCGAGTGCCGGCAGCTTCCCCTCGCTTACCACCAGGAGTGAAGCACCGTTGGCAATAGCGAGACTGGCGAAATCATGACCGTCGACCCGCTCACCCTTGATGGCGAAGAAGGCCTCGCCCGGTTGGATGGTGCGGCTGTCGATGGAAATGCCGGTAATGCCTTCGGGCATCTGGCCGAGCGGCCTCCCCCCCATGGCCTCGGCCATCGCCTCCGATGTCCAGAGATAGGTCAATGCTGAAGCTCCTCCAGTGCTTTGGTGATTTCGGCATGATCAGAGAACGGCAGCGTCACCGCGCCGATCGTCTGGCCCTCCTCATGCCCCTTCCCCGCCACGATCAGGGTGTCCCCTGATCCAAGCATCGACACGGCGTTTCGGATCGCCTTTGCCCGGTCGCCGATTTCAGTCGCACATGGCGCAGCCGCCATGATTTCAGAACGGATCGCACCCGGCTCCTCCGAGCGCGGATTGTCGTCCGTCACGATCACCACGTCTGCCAGTCTGCAGGCGATCTCACCCATGATCGGTCGCTTGCCACGGTCGCGATCGCCGCCACATCCGAACACCACGATGACACGGCCCGTCGTGAATGGACGTACCGATTCCAGAACGTTCTTCAGCGCATCCGGCTTGTGGGCATAGTCGACATAAGCGAGCGCGCCGTTTTTCGTATGGCCGACCAGCTCGAGACGGCCGGCCGCCCCCTTCAGGTATTCGAGTGCCTTGAGAGCCTTTGCCGCCGGAACCCCGGTCGACATGGCGAGCCCGGCTGCGACCAGCGCGTTGGCGACCTGAAAGTCACCGGCGAGCGGAATGTGCACCTCGAATATTTCGCGGCCGGCATGCACCTCGGCCACCTGCTTGTGGCGGAAATGCTCGACGCGTTTCAATGTGAGATAATTGCCGGCGCGGCCGACCGTGCGAACGTCCTGGCCCGCGGCCTCCGCCGCCCTGATCGCCTCCGCCGACCATTGATCGTCGGCGAAGATGACGGCCGGCGAGCCCTTCGGCAGCAGCGTGTCGAACAGGCGCATCTTGGCGTCCATGTAGGATTCGACCGTCGGATGGTAGTCCATGTGGTCGCGGCCCAGATTGGTGAAGGCGGCGGCAGAAAGCTTGACGCCGTCGAGGCGCGACTGGTCGAGGCCGTGACTGGATGCCTCCATCGCCGCATGGGTGACACCCTCGGCCGCGAGTTCGGCGAGCAGCTTCTGCAGCGCTACCGGATCGGGCGTGGTGAGTGAGCCGTATTCTGCCCGCGTCGGCGAGATCAGACCGGTCGTGCCGATCTGTGCCGCGGCAAGGCCCGCGGCCGCCCATATCTGCCGGGTGAAGGAGGCGACAGAGGTCTTGCCGGCGGTACCGGTGACAGCGACCATGGTGGCGGGCTGCGCGCCATAGAAACGGGCGGCGGCGAGCGCCAGCAAACGGCGCGGATTGTCGACGACGAGAACCGGCACGGGCGCATCGACTGCTTGGCCAGCGACCACGGCGACGGCGCCCTTCGACACCGCGTCGGCGACATAGGCCGCACCGTCCGCCTTCGAGCCCGACAGCGCGACGAACAGCGCACCCGGTGAAACCTTGCGGCTATCCGCCGATAGCCCCGTGACCTCGATCTCCGCGACACCGGCCGGAAGTGTTTCGATGGGCACCAGCCCGGAGACGAGATCGATCAGTTTCATAAAGCGTATTTCCAGTATGCCGCCCGGATCACAAGGCCCAGGCGAATCGCCATTCACTAATAAGACACGAGAAGGGCCGAACCATCTTCCCCAAAACTGGGTTCTACACCGAGAATTGCGGCGCTTCTGCGGATGATGTCGCGGACCATCGGCGCGGCCGAGTTGCCGGACAGTGCCGCGCCATTGCCCTTGTCGGTCTTGGGCTCGTCGATGAAGGTGAGCACCACGTATTTTGGATTATCGATCGGAAACGCGGCAAGGAACGCGTTGAAGTTCTTGTCGTTGACGTAGCGACCGTTGACCACCTTGTCGGCCGTCCCGGTCTTGCCACCAACGTTGAAGCCCTCGACGCGGGCGTTCTTGCCCGATCCCTTCACACCGTTAACGAGGAAGAGATGGCGCATGTCATCGCTGGTTGACGGCTTGATCACCTGCTGGGCAAGCTGGTCGGCCTGCTCGCGGGTACGCGGCAGGAAGGTCGGCGGGATATATTTGCCGCCGTTCATCAGGGCGACGCCGGCAACCGCGGTCTGCAACGGAGTCGTCGAGACACCATGGCCGAACGAAATCGTCACCGAATTGATCTTCTTCCATTCACGCGGCTGGGAAGGCATGGCCACTTCCGGCAGCTCTGTCTGCATCCGGCTCAACAGGCCGAGCTTGGTGAGGAAGGCCTTGTGCCCCTCCGTACCGACCAGATCGGCGATCTTGGCCGTGCCGATGTTCGACGAATACTGGAAGACTTCCGGAACCGTCAGCACACGATTCTTGCCGTGAAAATCCTTGATCGTGAAGCCGCCGATCCGGATCGGATAGCGGGCGTCGATGGTGCTGTTGAGGTTGACCTTGCCCTCATCTAGGCCCATGGCGACCGTGAAGGACTTGAAGGTCGAGCCCATCTCGAACGTGCCGTTCGACATACGGTTCAGCCAGCCCTCCTTGGCGCCTTCGGCGGGCTTGTTCGGGTCGAAATCCGGTATCGAGGCCATGCCCAGTACCTCACCCGTATGGGCGTCAATGACGACCGCGCCCGCGCCAATGGCCGAAAACTTGGCCATGGCGTCGACAAGTACGTCACGGATGATGTTCTGAACCCGAAGATCGATAGACAGGCGCACCGGCTCAAGCGGCGTGTCGCTGGTCATGCCCACGGCGGCGAGATCCGCGAGCCCCTGCTGGTCGATGTATTTCTCCATGCCCGCCATGCCGCGGTTGTCGATGTTGACGTAGCCGACGATATGAGATGCGGTCGAGCCACCCGGATAGAAGCGACGCTTTTCCGGGCGGAAACCGATGCCGGGAATGCCGAGCGCGAGGATCTGGCTCTGCTGCTTGGGCGTGAGCTGGCGGCGCAGCCACTGGAAGTGCGAGCGCGGATTGGAGAGCTTCTTGTAGGTACCCTTGATGTCGAGGTCGTTCAGCACCGTCGCCAGCTTTTCCACCGCTTCGTCCGGATCGACGATCTTGTGCGGCTCGGCGAACAGCGACACCGTGCGAATGTCGGTCGCCAGCACCTCGCCGTTGCGGTCGAGGATGTCGGGACGCGACGCCATCAGACGGTCGGCGGGCAGAATCGAGGAGACGACCTCAGGCTGCGCGTAACCGTACTGCACCAGCCGGCCGCCGATTACCGCATAGGCGACGAAGAAGCCGGCGATCATCAGACCGACCCGCTTGCGGGCGAGTTCGGCCTTACGCTTGCCGGAGCCCTTGAACGTACCTGCGCTGATCGAGACGCCACCCCGCTGGCTGTGAGCCGAGAAGTGGGCCTGGCTTTTCAGGAGCATCAAACGGGAGAGGAACGACATCAGGGTTTCACCGATCCGGTTGCGACAGGGTCAGTCGTTGCAATTTCGTCCTCGGCCACCTCGGGCTGTGGAAGCTGCGAGCGAAGCATCGGCAATTCCATCGGCCGCGCGAGCTGGGTCGGCTCGGTCGGCTGAAGCTTCAGCTCCTCGCCATAGACCTCGACCAGCCGCTCCAGCCGGTTGGGCTGCGTCAGCAGCGCCCAGTCAGCCTTGAGCAGGTCGATCGTGTCGCGCTCCAGCCTGATCTCCGCCTCGAGGCGCCGAACGTCTTCGAGCTTATCCTCGGCGTGATGCTTGATCTGGTAGGTGACGGTCGCCGCCACCACCATGGCGCCGATCATGATGAGATCGATGGTCCGTAGCATGCTCAGCCCCCCATCCGTTCGAGGCTCGCCAGAGCCGGCAGGTCGAATATGCTCATATCCGCCTTCCCGGCGGGCGCCGTGGTTCGTATGCCGGCCCGGAGCTTGGCGGAACGCGCCCTCGGATTGGCTTCTGCCTCCTCCTCGCTCGCCGACACCATGCCCTTGCCGATCGGCTCGAATACCGCCGGCGAGGCAGCAGCCATCGGAAGGTGGCGCGAGCCGCCGCTCTTTCCGGAGCGTTCAGCGAAGAACTTCTTCACGATCCGGTCCTCCAGCGAATGGAAGGTGACGACGACGAGACGTCCGCCTGGCTTCAGCGCCTGCTCGGCCGCGAACAGAGCCTTGGCGAGCTCGCCGAGTTCGTCATTGACGAAGATGCGCAACGCCTGGAACACGCGGGTAGCGGGATGGATGCGATCCGTCATCTTGCGCGGCGTGACAATCTCGATCAGGCCAGCAAGGTCGCGGGTCGTGCGGAAGGGCTCCTTGAGGCGCCGCTTCTCGATGGCACGAGCGATGCGGCCAGCCTGCTTCTCCTCACCGAGAAAGCCGAAGATACGGGTGAGATCGGAGACTTTGGCGCGGTTGACGACATCGGCCGCCGACACCCCACTCGCGGACATGCGCATGTCGAGCGGCCCGTCCTTCTGGAACGAGAAGCCACGCTCAGCCTCATCGATCTGCATCGATGACACCCCTATATCGAGCACGACGCCATCGAGTCCGCCGGCGGGCGCATGCTCGGCGAGACGGGAGAATTCGGAATGGATGAGCGCGAGGCGTCCGCCGTGAGCCTCGACCAGCGATTGGCCAGCGGAAATCGCAGTCGGATCGCGATCGAGCGCAATGACATCGGCGCCCGCAACCAGAATGGCAGACGTGTATCCACCAGCACCGAACGTACCATCGAGGACAACCTGACCCGACCTGGGATCGAGCGCCCGCAGAACTTCGGCAAGAAGAACCGGAATGTGGCGAACCGGTCCGCCTCCGGCTTCAGAAGAACCTCCGCCAGGATTCGCCATCATTCCGTTTCCCCATCCTATCGGGCCGACAGTCCTCGCAGCCTGCGCCCTTCCCTCGCCGCCGCCTGCGCCGCCTGAAACGCCTCCGGCTGCCACAGCTGAAAACAATCCGACCGACCGACGAAGGTCACGTCCGAGGTAATTCCGGTAAAGTCGCGAATGAAATCCGTGACCATCAACCTGCCCTCGCCGTCCAGCCGCATGTGAATTCCGCCACCATGCACCAGCAGCGACAACTCGTTCGCCTCGTCCGAGAACGGATCGAGCTGAGTCAGTTGCCGCTCGTACCGCTCCAGCAGATCCGGCCCACCGACACTGATCGCCGGAAAGACGAAATCCTGGAGACAATAGAGCTCCTGAATTCCCTTGCGCGCCAGCACGGCACGAAAGGTCGCCGGGACGGAAACCCGCCCCTTCGCATCGATCCTGTTCGTCGCATTGGACAAGAAGCGGTCCATCACAAACCGAAGCCGCCTCCTTTGGCACGAGGCGATCGAACCGCCCCACACAATCAACAGATACACACACCACGGAAGGAAGAGCGACATCCATCGAACCGTCGCCACGCGACGCGAGCGACCGCTCTTTTCCCTTCGAGACTTGAACCTTCATCGGCCCTTGCGCGGTGTGATTATGGGATAACATGGGACAATATGGGCGTCAATGGGAAGGGACTCGATTGCGGACCTTGACCGATCAAAACTTTATATCCGGTTAAGCTTAATGAAACGTTAGAGCTGCGGCCGCGCAGGTCTCGAAAGCCGTCACAGATGAATCTTTATTTTCAAAGCTTTGCGGGAGGTTCTTCCGCCCGGAAATCAGGACGGATTGAAGACCAGTCGGCCTATAAGCCGGGTTCTGTATGGCTCCGGTCGCCCGGAACGTGGCAGCCATTCATCTGGGACGGCACTTGCGCGCCGCCTCGTGCAACCTACCCGGATGACTGGCCCGGAAACCGGCTGGCCCGGGTTGCCCCGCGCCGCGTCATCCCTATTCGGTCTTGCTCCCGGTGGGGTTTACCATGCCGTCCCTGTCGCCAGGTCCGCGGTGGGCTCTTACCCCACCCTTTCACCCTTACCCCGAGGACGGGGCGGTTTGCTTTCTGTGGCACTTTCCCTGAGGTCACCCTCGCCGGACATTATCCGGCACCGTGTTTCCGTGGAGCCCGGACTTTCCTCACCCCACCGCCTTTCGGCATTGGTGGAGCGCGGCTGCCCGGCCGACTGGCACGGGCTCCTTAGCGGAGACGGTCATGGAATGCCAACAAAATCTCCGAAGACCCGGCCGAGGCCGTGACCGTCAGAGGAAAGCAGCAGCGAAGTCGACACCGTATTCGCCCCCGGCGCGCCCTTCCAACAGCAGCTCGGCGCCGAGCCGGCCGATCTCGTCGGAGCTCTTCGCCGCCGCGCCGCAACCACCCGTGAGCACCGCGATCCGTTCGCTGGCGAAATCGATCGCCGGATAGCCGCTCGGAGTGAACGAGGTGACGCAGGCGGCCATCGACGGCGAAACATCGGCGAGATCCGGCACCAGCCGGTCGATGATGCGCTTCAGATGGTCGCGCGTGCTCTCGCGTCCGCCGCTGCGGAACCACGCCCGTACCTCGGGTTCGCTCGCGAGACGCAGGTCGTCGGGGTCGCCGCCGATCTTCAGATAGACCTTGCCATCCGGATAGCGGACGGGCGGAAGGAGGTAGATATGATCGGACGGATTGTCCGGCTGATGGATCAGCGACGGCATGCCGTCGAACAGCTCGCTACGCTCCGGCGCAACCTCGAAGAAGGCAACGGTGCGGGCATAGACGCTGAGATTGAGCCTGCGCGACAGCAGCTTGTCCGCGATCGAGAAGCCACCGGCAGCAACGAGCACACGTTCAGCCTCGTAGGAAGCTCCGGCATCGGTTTCGACGACGACCGTTCCTCCGTTCTCCCTGATCGAGACAACCGTCTCAGCGATCATGGAGACGCCAGCCTTTTCGGCCAGCTTCGCCTGGGCTTCGACCATGCGGCGCGGATTGACATAGCCGGCATTGGCCGGCTCGTGGACGCCTTCGCAGGACGTGCCGAAGCGGAAATAGGGAAAGCGGGCGGCGAGTGTCCCCGCATCAAGTATCTCGGCATCGACCTCGAGCCGTTCCGCCGCAGCGCAGATCCGGCCGATATAGGGATCATGCCCTCCACGTTTGGGACCGACCATCAGGCAGCCCGCCTCGGCATAGAACGCCACACCGCTCTCGGCGGCGATCTCGGCATAGCGGGCGATAGAGCGGTTGGCGAGCCGCGCCCAGACAGGGTCGGGATCGATCGTTCGGGTGATCCGCGCCTCGTCGTAGTGGCTGGCGAAGACGCCGCTATGGGTGGAGGGATTTGCCGGCTCAAGTGGACCGATCAGCGCGACGCCATCGGTGTGCCAGGCCAGATATTTCGCCGTCGCGCTGCCCAGCATACCGCGTCCGACGATGATGTATTTGAATTGCGCCGCCATCGATTCCCGTTGCCCCTTGCAGTCCTGATGGCGATAGCACGACACGGGCTTTGGTGCATCCGGGGAATTTCCCCGGATGCACGAGCAACAACAGGATTAGTCGAGCAGCGCCAGGACCTTGCCGCAATAACGCTTGGAAACCGGGTTCATGCGCTTGGCGCCGTGACCGGCATTGTACTTGAGGATCGTCCGACAGGTTTCCCCGCCTCCGAGCTCGTGGGCGGCCGCGAGATACTTCATGCCGAAGCGGATATTGGTTTCGGGATCGTAGAGGCCCTTGGCGGAACCGCTATAGCCCATCATCCGCGCTGTGGCCGGCTTGATCTGCATAAGGCCGATTTCGCCCGCGCTGCCGCGCGCCTTGGGATTGAAGTTGCTCTCGATGCGGACGACCGCATGGGCGAGGCTCACAGGGACGCCAAACTGCTTCGCATATTTTGCGATGATGTCGCTGTAGGGGCCTTTCTTGGATGCCCTCTCACGGGTCGACTTGCCGTTTTGGGAGAACAGCGGCTTGACCTGGACGTGTGGCTTATCTTTGTCACCGGCGAACGCTTCGCTGGAAAAAGGCATGGCAATAGCAATGCTTGCCGCGGCAGCAACAATCAATCTGATCATCAGGGTTTTCAGTCTCCGAACCTAAGGGGATGTTCTGGCTTTATGGCACAAGCTCCTTCTGTGGCGTCCCCGGGGGAGGAAGCCAGCGTGTTATGCCCCTTCGTTGATATTTGTGCGGTGGCCACCGGAATCGGGACCGAGCCGCCGTTCAGCCCCGCCTTTAGAGCGATTATTTAAGGAATTCCTGTGGCACGGCCGGAAAATCGCGCCGCGCCCCCACGAAAGTCGCATCTCGGAACGCAACTGAGAACTAGCTGTAGCGGGGCAGAGAGGACAGTAGCCGATGCAGTGTCTCGATGGTCGACATGTCTGCAATTCCGTCCACTCGCGCGGAGCGGAAATGACGCTGGAACGCGGTTACGACGCCCTCCGTCATCTCGTCAAAATCACCATTGATTTCAACATCATAGCCGTACAGCGACAGCATGGACTGCAAGGCTTCCACCGGCTGGCCGCGATCGCCGCGCTGGAAAAAGCGACCACCGCTGATCGGCACCGGCTCGACGTAGTGACCAACGCCCGCCGCATGCAGCCTCCCCCAAGGGAAGTTTTCGCCGGGATCGATCTTGCGGACCGGGGCGACATCGGAGTGTCCGAGCACCCGTTCCGGGGCGATCTGCCAGCGACTGACACAGTCGTGACACAATTCGATCAGCGCTTCGATCTGGCGGTCCGGAAACGGCGGCAGGCCGGCGGGATGGCCGGCATTGGCGATCTCGATGCCGATCGAGCGGGAATTGATATCGGTCTCACCGGCCCAGAAACTCTTGCCCGCGTGCCAGGCGCGCATGCCCTCCGGGACGAGCTGCACGATCCGACCATCCTCATGGACGAAATAGTGACTGGAGACCTGACTTTCGGGATTGCAGAGCCAAGACAGCGCACCCTCCGCCGAAGGCATGCCGGTATAGTGCAGCAGGAGAATGTCCGGACCGTCGCATCCAACGCGCGGACCGCAATTGGGCGACGCCTGAACGCGCGCGCCATTGTAGTCCGGCTGGAATGGCTTCATGCGGCGCGACGCTCTTTTTCGATCGCGGCATAGGCGGCGTTGAACTCTGCCATGCGCTGGTTGGCAACCGCATGGAACTCGACCGGCACACCGCGCGCATGCAGGCGATCGGGATGATGCTCGGCCGCCAAGGCCCGGTAGCGCCTGCGGATCGACGAGAAATCGTCACTCGGCGAGACGCCGAGCACACGATAGGGATCACCTTCGAGATGCAGGTGCCGCTCGGTGATATGGGCGAAGCGTTCTTCGTCGATCCCGAAAATCTCGGCGATGCGACCGAGGAAGGCGAGTTCCCCCTCGTGCACGGCCCCGTCCGCCTTTGCGATATGGAACAGGCCGTCGATGATGTCTTCCAGTACCGGGCAATCTTCTTCGCACGTCCGGCACAGGCCAGCCAGCCGCTCGGCATAGGCCTCGTAGCCGGCGATGTCCTGACGCGCCAGGTTGTAGAGCCGCGCCACGTTGCGCGCTTCCTCGGGCGGATAATCGAAGATCGAACGAAAGGCGTTGACTTCAGCCGTCGTCACGACACCATCAGCTTTTGCCATCTTGGCGGAGAGAGCGATGATGGAAACGGAGAACGCCACGCGACGCCGCGTTTCAGGATCGCCCTCGAAGATCGTGCGGACGGCTTCGATGATACCCGCGAGCGCATTGCCCGCCGCATCAGCGACGGCTCCGACAAGTCGGTCCCAGAGGGATTGGATCTGCTCACAGGCGAAGTCGAATATCATAACTCAGGTTGACCAAATCCCCTTCCAAAAAGCAAGCGCAGACGGCTGAACCGAGATTAAACTTTATTCATCTTTCCAACTCGATCGATGCCATCCATCAGGCAAACCGATCGATCGGATGTCTGCGAAAGAGATCGCCGACGTCGCGACCTGCATGATCGCTTCACCTCGCGGCTCTTACCTCCGCCAACAAGCACAACCATTAGAGGAACAGGAAACGATTGAACCGATTATATTCGCGCAAGCTGTGTGAATAGAACGAAAGGCCCGTATTTCCTGACAAATTTTCTTTACAGAGCCGCCTTAACTATCGCATCCATTCGCCGCGAAAGCCGTTTACGGCGCGTCTCGATGCATCAAGGAGGTTATGATGGCCAAACAAAAAGTTGCAATGCTGACCGCCGGCGGTCTCGCCCCCTGCCTCTCGTCCGCCGTCGGAGGACTGATCGAGCGCTATACGGACATCGCCCCCGACGTCGAGATCATCGCCTACAAATCCGGCTATCGCGGCCTCCTGATGGATTACAAAATCGAAATCACCAGGGAGATGCGCGAGAAGGCCTATCTGCTGCACCGCTACGGAGGCTCGCCGATCGGCAACAGCCGCGTCAAGCTCACCAACACCGCCGACTGTGTGAAGCGCGGCCTCGTCAAGGAAGGCGAAAACCCGCTGCACGTCGCTGCCGAGCGTCTGGCCGCCGACGGCGTCACTATCCTCCACACCATCGGCGGTGACGACACCAACACCACCGCCGCGGATCTCGCTGCCTATCTCGGTGCCAACGGCTACGATCTCACCGTGGTTGGCCTGCCGAAGACCGTCGACAACGACGTCGTCCCGATCAAGCAATCGCTTGGCGCCTGGACGGCTGCGGAAGTGGGCGCCCGTTTCTTCGACCATGTATCGAACGAGCAGAGTGCCGCTCCGCGCACCCTCGTCATCCACGAGGTGATGGGCCGCCATTGCGGCTGGCTGACCGCAGCGACCGCCCGCGCCTACATGCAGCGCACCCAGCACAATGAATACATCGAGGGCTTCATGATGAATCAGGAGCTCAAGAACATCGACGGTCTCTACCTGCCGGAAACCCATTTCGACATGGAGGCTGAGGCGGAACGGCTGAGGAAGATCATCGACCGCACCGGCTTCGTCACCCTGTTCGTGTCGGAAGGCGCGTGCCTGGATGAAATCGTCGCAGACCGTGAGGCAGCCGGCGAGGAGATCAAGCGCGACGCCTTCGGCCACGTGAAGATCGACACGATCAATGTCGGTAACTGGTTCCAGAAGCACTTTGCGAAGCTGCTCGATGCCGAGCGCTCCATGGTGCAGAAATCCGGCTACTACGCCCGCTCGGCCCCGGCCAACCAGGAGGACTTGCGGCTGATCCAGAGCATGGTCGATCTCGCAGTAGAAAGCGGTCTCAACAAGGTCTCCGGCGTCACCGGCCACGACGAGGACAAGGGCGGCCAACTGCGCACCATAGAGTTCCCACGTATCAAGGGCGGCAAGCCTTTCGACCTGAATACACCGTGGTTCAAGGAAGTGATGGACTATATGGGTCAGAAATTCCGCCCGGCCAATTGACGACACCGGCAAACGGTGTCTTTGCTGTCGGAGGGAGGTCGCGCATATGTCGTTGGAACACTGGCTTGCTTTTGTCGCTGCTTCGGCGATTCTGGTTGCCATTCCGGGACCGACGATCCTGCTCGTGGTATCCTATGCGCTGGGCCACGGCCGGCGCACGGCCGCAGCCACTGTGACGGGGGTCGTGCTCGGCGATTTCGTCTCCATGACCGCGTCCATCCTCGGCCTCGGCGCCCTGCTCGCGGCTTCCTCCGACGCCTATGCGATCCTGAGACTCATCGGCGGAGCCTACCTCGTCTATCTCGGCATCCGTCTATGGCGGGCGCCTGTGGTCGACGGTCCGCTCGCCGACAACGACAACCTGCCCGAGGAGAAGCCGCTGCGCATTCTGATGCACAGCTTCACCGTGACGGCGCTGAATCCGAAGAGCCTCGTCTTCTTCGTAGCCTTCCTGCCGCAATTCATCGATCCGGCGAAACCCTTCGTGCAGCAGATGGTGATCTTGGAGGCCACGTTCCTGACAATCGCGGCGCTGAACGCCATCGTCTATGCGTTCGCGGCGGACAAGGCGCGCGGTTTCATCCGCCGCCGCTCCGTGCGCAAGGCAATCAACCGTACCGGCGGGACACTGCTGATCGCCGCCGGCGCCGTAACCGCCGGTTACCGCCGGATCGCCGCCTGATCGCACCGCTTGCGGAAAGAAGTGGGCTACGGCTATAACGTCCGCTGATTTGCCGCACCCGCCCCAATTTGGCCCGCTGATTGTGGAAGTCGGTGAATCGGATTCGCGCCGCTCATGCTGGCTGCCTGAATCGTCACGGGGATAAATGGACGTCGGCATGACCTTACGCAGAACGACCGCCTTCAATCTGGGCGCCGCCGCAATCATCATGGCAGGCGTCAGCGGCTGTACATCCAGTATGGAAAATGCTGCGCGGCAGGAATTGAAGGCCAATCCCCGGGCAAGTACGCCGGTGACCACCACGCCCGAGCAGGCCGCGCTGAACGCGCTGGCACCCGCTCCGCAGGATCCGGCCAATGCCGTGCCCGCCCCGATGATACCCGGCACCAATACCCCGGCTCCCCTCCCCCTGTTCAAGGCTGTAGCGCTCGCCACACCCAGCACGCCGCCAACCGCCGCCGAGGCTGAAGCCGTGATGAAGGCACAAGAGCAGGCCGCGCTTCGCGCGCCCGCCATGCCCGACACCACGTCGCCGGCCGTGGTGACGACGTTGGCACCGGCTATGGAAGCAGCCCCTCAGGAGGTGGCTCTCCCGGCCGAGCTGGCGAGCATCCCCGCAGTGGTTCCGACGCCGAAGCCCTCGACCGCAGCGCTCGGATATGCCGCACCGGCGCCTGCCGTCGCGTCCTTCGCCGTCTTGGAAAACTCCTACGACCTTACCCCGCCCGGTCCGCCGCCGGCGCTCGACAAGCCTGCGACCAGCGGCCCGACTGTCATTAATGCGCTGATCAAGAAATACGCCGCGCTCTACGAGATTCCTGAATCCCTGGTGCACCGGGTCGTGCATCGCGAAAGCCGTTACAATCCGGCGGCCTTCAACAACGGCCACTACGGCCTCATGCAGATCAAATACAATACCGCCAAGTCGATGGGTTACGACGGCCCCGCCTCCGGCCTTTTCGACGCCGAGAGCAATATCAAATACGCCACCAAATACCTGAAGGGCGCCTGGCTCGTGGCCGGCAAGGATTCCGACGGCGCCGTCAGGCTTTATTCCCGTGGCTACTACTACGACGCCAAGCGCAAGGGCATGCTGCACGTCCTCAAGTGACTGCTGTAACGCTTACTTGAGGGCATCAAGAACCGCTTTTGCCAGCAACTGCGGCCGAAAGTTCAGTTCCATGGGAGTGAGGCCGAGGCGGACGATCGCAAGGCGCTCCTGTGGAAAGATCACGGTCGTCTGCCCATCGTGCCCCTGCAGCCAGTAACCGTTCTCGGGTAAGCCGAAGACCTCGTTCGCCTCGCCACCCGGGCCAACACGCCACGTCTGAACCTCGGTGTAGAGCCCCTTTGACGCCTGTGTCGGCCACCCCATGCCGGCAACAAAGCCCTCCGGCAACAGACGTTCGCCGTTCCACACGCCGTCCTGCAGCAAAAAAAGCGCAAACCGCGCCCAGTCGCGCGCCGTTGCATACATGTAGGAACTGCCCACGAACGTGCCGCTTGCATCGGCCTCCAGCACGGCACTCGTCATGCCGAGTGGACCAAACAGCGCGGTACGCGGGTAGGTAAGCGCCTCCGCATCATTGCCGAGCGTCTTCATCCAGATACGGCTGAGCAATACCGCAGCACCACTGGAGTAGCTGAAGACGCGGCCAGGCGGTGCGAGCTGGCGCCTGTCCATCGCAAACGCAGCCATGTCAGGCGATAGAAACAGCATCCGGGTCACGTCGCTGACATCGCCGTAATCCTCGTTAAGCGCGAGGCCGCACTCCATGGCCAGCAGAGAACGGATAGTGATGGCGGCCCGCTCGTCGGTGCGCCAGTCCTCGAACAGCCCCTTGTCGTCCAGCGAAAGCCGTCCCTCACTCAAGACCCGGCCCAGAATGGCTGCATTGACCGTCTTTGCCATCGACCAGCCGGCCAGCGGGACATCCGGACCAAAACCCGCGCCATAGGTTTCGCCGATGATACGTCCATCCCTCACCACGACGACGGCACGAACACCAGGGCCAAGAAGATCTGCATCGGAGAGGATGGACGTAAGGAGCGGGTCGGTTCCGCCCACCTCATTCCCCGAAGGCCAAAGGCCGGAGCGCGGTTCGACGGGAGGCGGTAGGTCCTGCAAGCGCACCGACCTCGCCTTCTCGATATCCATATCCGGAACGTTGGCGCAGCCCAGTCCTTCGCGATAGATGGCCACTGATGGCGCGAAGAAACCGAGAAAATGAGCCCAGACCACCTTTTCACGGCGATCGACCTGCACGCCGATCAGCCGCAGCAGCGGATTACCTGGTGCTTGCACATCGACCGCGAGAACGCCTCCGGGATCACGCCCGGCGATGAACGCATTGGAACAGACGATCTTGGCGGCATAGCCGGTACCGATGCGAAGCAGTTCCGGCGGATTGGTATGAAGCCATGCCGCCGCCGCAACGGCTACAATCAGAAGGCCGGCGTTCCACCACGCGAGATACTTGAGCACAGTCCGCATGAAGTCCCTCATCAGTTCTCCTGACGAGAACATGCAAGCAGGATTCGAAAGAATACGAAAGTAGCTGTCTGTAATTGCCCGGTCATCCGATACGCGAACGGGGCGCGTGGAGCCATCTTCGAAGTCAAATCATGGATTGCGGCCATACCTGGTCACAGGATTAATTCGCATCTTAACGAAATAACCCGGTTGATCCTAACCGACTTTTTTACGATGATGCCGTGTTATGGCGTGGCATCTTTCAGGGTCCTGCGTGAGTGCACCGCATCGAGTGTTTCTAGGATCGGATTAAACGGAATACCATGCGCTGGCTCATTACGGCCCTCCTGCCGATCGCGCTCACTGTCAGTGGCTGCACCGCCACGAGCTACGACCTGATGGAAACGGCGTCGATCGCGCCGAAATTCGCCGACAAGGATCCGCAGGACTTCGGCTCCGTCACGCCGCATCACCACAAGGTGCACGGCATCGACGTGTCGAAATGGAATGGCGACATCGACTGGCGACAGGTCAAGAAGTCGGGCGTCTCCTTCGTCTTCATCAAGGCAACCGAAGGCAAGGACAGGATCGATTCGCGTTTCGACGAATACTGGCGCGAAGCCCGCGCCGCCGGCATCCCGCACGCTCCCTACCATTTCTACTATTTTTGCTCGTCCGCCGACGAACAGGCCGACTGGTTCATCCGCAACGTGCCAAAGGAATCCATGCACCTGCCGCCGGTGCTGGATGTGGAATGGAACCCGATGTCCAAGACCTGCCGCTATCGTCCGGACGCGCTTACCGTGCGGTCGGAAATGAAGCGGTTCATGGACCGCATCGAGGCCCATTACGGAAAACGACCGATCATCTACACGTCTGTCGACTTCCACCGCGACAACCTTGTCGGCGCCTTCGGCGACTATCACTTCTGGGTCCGGTCGGTGGCGAAGCACCCGCAGGAAATCTATCCGGACCGCCGCTGGGCCTTCTGGCAGTACACCTCGACCGGCGTCATCCCCGGCATTCGCGGCGACACCGATATCAACGTCTTCGCCGGCGACGAGAAGAACTGGCGCAACTGGGTGGCCGCAGCCTCCAGGAGCTGACATCCAGCCCGATTTTCATCGTTTGGCCTTGTTCGACTGTCAGGGAACACTTGACTATCAGGCGGTGACAACCATCCGCTACAGCATGCAAATATGAAGGACCTTCGAATGCGCGCCACAACACGCCTCGCCCTTGCCCTGTCCCTTTCGACCCTGCTTGCCTCGCCGCTTGCCGCGCAGGAATGCGGCGGTGATCTCGGCGCCTTCCTCGAGGGCGTGAAAGCCGAGGCGATAGCCGCCGGCGCTTCGCCGGAGGCGGCAAGCCGCGCACTCGCCGGTGCCCAGATCGACCAGAAGGTGCTCTCCCGCGACCGGGCGCAGGGCGTCTTCAAGCAGACCTTCCTCGAATTCTCCCAGCGCACCGTCAGCAAGGCCCGTCTCGACATCGGCAAGCAGAAGATGCAGCAATATGCCGAGGTCTTTGCCCGCGCCGAACGCGAGTTCGGCGTGCCCGCCGGCGTGATCACCGCCTTTTGGGCTATGGAAACCGATTTCGGCGCCGTTCAGGGCGATTTCAACACCCGTAACGCGCTGGTGACGCTCGCTCACGACTGCCGCCGTCCGGAACTGTTCCGCCCGCAGCTTCTCGCCCTGATCACCATGGTGGAGCATGGCGATCTCGATCCCGCTTCCACGACCGGCGCCTGGGCGGGCGAGGTCGGCCAGGTGCAGATGCTACCGAAGGACATCGTCGCCTGGGGTGTCGACGGCGACGGCGACGGCCATGTCGACCTCAAGAAGAGCTCGCCCGACGCTATCCTGACGGCGGCCAAATTCATCCAGCATCTCGGTTTCCGCCCGGGCGAACCCTGGATCCAGGAAGTGACCGTGCCGGACAACCTGCCCTGGGAGAAGACCGGTTTCGACGCCGGCATGACCGCCGGCGACTGGTTCGCGCTCGGCGTCACTCCGCGTGACGGCAATACCAGCTTCGCAAGCCTCGAGGGCGAACTCCTGCTGCCGCAAGGCCGCAAGGGTCCCGCCTTCATCGCCTATCCCAATTTCAACATCTACCTCGAGTGGAACCAGTCTTTCATCTATACGACGTCGGCCGCCTATTTTGCCACCCGTCTGTCGGGCGCCGAGCCCTATCTCAAGGGCAATCCCGAACCCGGCCTCGATGACGGCCAGATGAAGGCATTGCAGACCAAGCTCCAGGCCAAGGGCCACGACGTCGGCAAGATCGACGGCATCCTCGGCGCCGGCACCCGCATCGCGATCCAGAAGGAACAACTCCGCCTCGGCCTGCCGGCCGACGGCTGGCCGACCCCGGCACTGCTTTCTGCGCTCTGAGCCAACCTTCACCGAACCATTTCCAGAGGCCGCGATGTCCGTCGCGGCCTTTGTCTTTCCGGCTCATGATTGACACCGTGACAAGAAACGGGTGGTTTGCCGGTCGGCGCTCTTCTATGCACCAGCGCATCTTTGGCGAACCGCGATGGAGGAAACCGGTGAACGCTCCGCAGACCTACAGGCTGACCTCGACCGCGTGGCTTCTGCTGATGCTTCTCGGTCTGATCTGGGGCGGCTCCTTCTTCTTCGCCCGCGTCGCCGTCGCCTATGTGCCGCCGTTCACGCTGGTCTTCCTTCGGCTCTCACTCGCAGCGCTGGCACTGCATATCTGGCTGAGAGGACGGCATGATGTCTATGTCCTGCTCGCAAGCCGATGGAAAGAGTTTCTTCTGCTCGGTTTCCTGAACAATGCCCTGCCCCACAGCCTGATCTTTCTCGGACAGACGCAAATCGGCGCTGGACTTGCCGCGATCCTCAACGCCACGACCCCGATCTGGACCGTCATCATCGCCAACCAGTTGACCGACGACGAAAAGCTCTCGACGCAGAAGGTCGTGGGTTGCCTGCTCGGCCTCGCCGGCACCATGGTGCTGATCGGTCCGAGTGCTCTGGCGCTGACCTCGATCCCGCTCTGGGCGGTGCTGCTGCCGGTGTCCGCCGCCGTCTCCTATGGGTTCGCCGGCATCTACAGCCGCCGCTTCCGTGGTCTGCCGCCGCCAGTCATCGCCACCGGCCAGTTGACGGCCTCGTCCGTGATGATGCTGCCGGTCGCGTGCATGGTCGACCAGCCGTGGACCATCGGTATGCCCCCGATATGGACAATCGGATCGATCTTGGCGCTCGCCTGGCTGTCGACCGCCTACGGCTATATCCTCTTTTTCCGCATCATGGCGCTCGCCGGCGCCACCAATACCTCGCTCGTCACTCTGCTGGTGCCGCCGAGTGCCGTGCTGCTCGGGGCCCTGTTTCTAGGCGAGCGTTTGGGCGTCGGCGACCTTGCCGGCATGCTGCTGATCGGCCTCGGACTGGTGGTGCTCGACGGTCGTGTTGTGCGCCGTCTCGTTCGGCCTGCGTGAGCCCAATTCACGGAATTCGCGTCCCGTTAACAGACATTGATCAAGCCTGCGGCAATTCGTCCGTAACCATTTACCTTGTTTATTAGGAAATATGGAAATAAGTTTTATACGTAAATTCAGCAACTTGCCGTCGCGCGAAAAAGTTTTCCACCGCATCCCGGTGCGTCGCAGCACACAATTCCCTTCCCTAACGACACAAAACGGACATATTATCTAACGGTCAACACAAGGAGGAAGCAGAGATGGGACTGACCAATTCTCTCAATATCCTGATCGTCGGTGCGGCGTTTGTGTTCATCGCAACAATGCTGTTCATCTAACCGGAGGTGATGGACAGAGCGGATGGGAAGGCCATCCGGAGGTTCCAGAAGAACCCATAGAAATTGGAAGCGAAAGGCGCATGCGAGCACCGCATGCGCCTTTTCCTTTTTCGTATTCAGCCCGGATCAGTGTCTCAGGCGGCGGCCCCCGGTGCAGCACGCTCACCACGGTCGACGCCAAGCAGCGAAAGCACGGACGACACCAGCGGCGCCTTGTTCATCGTATAAAGATGGAATTCTCCAATGCCGCGGCGGCGCAGATCGGCTATCTGCTCTGCCGCAACCTCTGCCGCGACACGTACCCGAGCCTGCGGCTTGTCGTCGAGCCCGTCGAACCGGTTGTCGAGCCAGGCCGGCACCGAGGCTCCGCAGGCCGAGGCGAAGCGCTTCAGCTGCGAGAGGTTCTGGATCGGCATGATGCCCGGAACGATCGGGATAGAGATACCCGCGGCACGGACGCGATCGAGATAATGCTCGAACAGGTCGTTGTCGAAGAAGAACTGGGTGAGAGCACGATCGGCTCCGTTGTCGACCTTGCGTTTCAGCATGTCGATATCGGCGGCGACATCCGGGCTTTCCGGATGCTTTTCCGGATAGGCCGAGACGGAGATCTCGAAATCCCCCATCTCCCTCAAGCCGGCCACGAGTTCCGCGGCATTGGCGAAGCCCCCTTCATGTGGCCGGTAGGCGGTGCCGATCCCGTTGGAAGGATCGCCGCGCAGGGCAACGAAATGGCGGACACCGGCAGCCTGAAAGGTCCGCACCACGTCCCGGACCTCCTCCTTCGTCGCACCGACGCAGGTGAGGTGCGAGGCGGTCGGCAGCGGCGTTTCGGCGATCAGCCGGCGCACGGTCGTCAGCGTCGGCGCCTGGGTCGAGCCGCCCGCGCCATAGGTGACGGAGACGAATTCGGGCTGCCAGGACGAGAGTTCGTCAATACAGGACCAGAGCTGGGCCTCGGCCTCCGCTGACTTCGGTGGGAAGAACTCGAATGAGAACCTGAGCTGGGGTGTCGTGGTGCGGGTCATTCACTTGCTCCCCTGGCGAATTGCGATTGGGCTTGAAACCTCCGCTCCAATATCGAGAGCGGGACGGCGGGCGAGCCAGATCGTCACGGTAAGGCCCTGCGGTCCCTTGCCCGCCGGACGCAGATCGACGACCTTCTCGAGATCGAGACCTGACCGCGACATCCATTCCGACATCACCGGATGGGAGAAGCCGAGGCGCACATGCGCATACTCCTCGCGCAGATAATCGAGCGAATGCGGGGCCAGATCGATGACCACCAGCCGACCGCCGGGTACCAGCATGCGAGCCGCTTCCGCCAACGCCAGTTCCGGCTGGACAAGGAAGTGCAGCACCTGGTGGATCAGCACCAGATCGAATTCGCCGCCATCGAGCGGCAGGTTGAGGATGTCGCCGAGACGGACCGAGGCTTTCAACACGCCGGCCTTGTCGAGATTGGCGCGCGCCACCGCGAGCATGTCACGGCTGGCGTCGACGCCGACCGCACGACGATAGCTGTCGGACAGCAGTTGCAGCATGCGTCCTGTGCCGGTGCCGAGATCAAGCAGGGAGTCAACCGATTCCGGCCCGATCAGCTTCAACAGCGCTGCCTCGACCTCGCTGTCATCGACGTGAAGGCGCCGCAACTCATCCCAGTCGGCGGCATGCTCGCTGAAGTAGGCCTGCGCCTTCTCCGCCCGTGCCCGCTTAACTCCTGACAGCCGCTCGCCGTCGCGCAGCAGGACCGGGTCGTCGCTGTCGAGCGAGGAGAGAAGCGCCCGCGCAAGCTCCGCTGCGCGACCGTCCTGCTTCAGCCGGAAATAGGCCCAGGCGCCTTCCTGGTAGCGGTCGATCAAGCCGGCTTCGGCGAGCAGCTTCAGATGGCGCGAGATCCGGGGTTGCGACTGGCCGAGAATGTCTGTCAAATCGGTAACCGTCAGGTCCCCGGCCGCGAGCAACACCAGCAGACGCAGCCGCGTCGGCTCGCCCGCAGCCTTCAGAAGTTCAACCAGTTCGTCGCTCGAAAAATTCACGACCCACTCCGCCAAATGCAATCAAGATATAAACATGTCTTTATATCAATGATCGCCCTTGCGCAAGCGCAAATGAACAGTTGCGCCTTTTGCTGGCTGAACACGACAAAGGCCGCCGAACGGCGGCCTTTGCGGTTTTGAAGCGGTAGGACGGGAAAAGATCAGAACTCTTCCCAACTTGCATCATTGATCGCCAGAGCGGTGTTGCCGACGACCGGCGGAGCGGATTTGCGCTGAGGCACAGCACTACTACGCATCTGTTCGGCCGTTCTTCGGAGCTGCTGGAGAGCGTCTCCAAGATTGAAATGCGACAGGAGCTCGCTCAGCGTTGCACTTTCCTGAGCGAAGCCTGCCCCAGCAGCGTTCATCTCTTCGACCATGGCCGCGTTCTGCTGAGTTGCCTGGTCCATGTGGTTTACGGCTGTGTTGACCTGGGTTAGTCCGACCGCCTGTTCCTGTGCAGCGGTAGCGATGGCGTCCATATGCGCATTGATGGTCTGCACGAGATGCTCAATGGCGCCCAGGCCCTCTCCCGTGTCGTTGACCAACCGCACGCCTTCGCCAACAGCCACTGCGGAATTGTCGATGAGACTCTTGATCTCCTTGGCTGCGTTGGCAGACCGCTGGGCAAGTTCGCGAACCTCCTGCGCGACGACCGCGAAGCCCTTGCCTGCATCCCCTGCCCGGGCAGCCTCCACGCCTGCATTCAGCGCCAGCAGGTTCGTCTGGAAGGCAATCTCGTCGATAACCGAGATGATCTGACCGATCTGCCTGGACGACTGCTCGATCCGCTCCATGGCGGTGACCGCATCACGGACAACCTTTCCGGAATGATCGGCCTTGGCCCGCGCGTCCCTTGCGACGTCACGAGCCTGATCGGTGAGCCTGGAAGTCGAACTGACGTTCGAGGTGATCTGCTCGAGAGCGGCGGCGGTTTCCTCCAGAGAGGCGGCCTGCTGCTCCGTCCGCCGCGCCAGGTTGTCGGAAGCTTCGGAAATCTCCTTTGAGCCACCGGTGACCGTGGACACCGACTTGCCGACCTTGGCGAGAGCCTCCCGCAACTGGTGAACCGATGTGTTGAAGTCGTTCCGCAGAGGTTCAAACTGCGGAGCCAAGGGTTGCGCGATCTCGCAGAGCATATCGCCACTTGCCAGTCGACGCAGGCCCTCGGCAAGGGCGCCGGTTGCCTGTGTCAGCCGAACCTCCGCCTCCTGCTCGGCATTCCGCTGCATCTCCGCACGCTCGGCCTCGGAACGGCTCCGGGCGGCCTCTGCTTCGATCTCGAGTTCACGGTTGCGGATGGCTGCCTGACGGAAGATCTCTACCGCCTGCTCCATTTCACCGATTTCATCCTTGCGGCCGGAAGCGACGCTGGTTGAATCAATCTGCCCGGCAGCAAGACGTCCCATATATTGCACGAGTTTCTTCAGCGGCGTTACGACGGTCATGGCCATGAAGACCGAAAGTCCGACGGCCAGCACAACGCCGACGAGGCAAATCACGCTGATGGCGATCAGGCCGCGGAATGCGCGCGCAGAATCGGCAGCCGCGATGCTGGAAATGCGGGCCAGCGTGTCGTCCTCGATGGCCTTCATCGCGTCAATGCGACGCGTAGCCGTCGAAAACCACGAGCTGCTGTCCATCGCCGAGAGGTCAGCTCCGGCACCATTGATGACCATCTGCTCACGCATCGCGGGCAGGTTTCCTGCGGCGGCCTCAAGCTGCTTGCGATAATCCGCTGCCAGCTGCGGGCTCTGCTGCGCCAGGAAGGCTTCCAGCAATGCGTTCTGCCCGCCGGCCATCGCCGCAAACGCCGGGAAGCGGGCGGCATCGATCTTGCCGGCGGCGATGAAGCCATTGCCCAGCCCACGCTCCTGACCGGCGATTTCCTTTGCGTACAGCAGCTGCACATAAGCGTTCATTGCCGTGGAGATATTGGCATCTGCTTCCGTGTTAAGCAGATCGCGCGCCAGTGACATCAGCTGACCGACCATATCGGTATAGAACTTGAATGATTCCGCTGCGGGCGTGGAAAGCGCGTCGATCGACGTGCGAATGTCGCGCAACCGCTTCAACTCGCCTTCCATGACCTCCGCCATGGCACCGTCCCCAATGCTGGAGAGCTCTTCTCCGAGATCGAGAAAACCGCTGAACGCGGCGTCGGTGGATGCTCGCGCTTCACGCAGATCGTTTGTGCCCTTCTGTCCCTGCGACCCGATGAACCCTGCCGTCAGGCCACGCTCCACCTGGAGCCGATGGGCAAGCTGACCCATTGCGGACAGCCCATCACTCACGGTGATGATCTGGCTCATGTTCTGATAGGTCTGCCACCTGTCGCCGATCTGAACGGAGGCGAAGTAAACGACGGCAAGCAACGGAAACGCCACCGCGGCAACTAGCCGGCGGCCGATTGAAATATTCACAAGTCGCATGAAACCACTCCATATTCGGGCTTCATGCCGGCATGTTCAACGCATCATGCGCAGCTCATATACGCGAGCGGGATGTTAAGAAGACGCTAAAAAACTACAATCGAAAGAAAATAATGGCGGACGGAAATGACAATCATCAACTGCCTTCATCCCGATATCCGCGGCGCGCTTCAAAGCCCGGAATAGGGCACATTGAGCAGCCGCGCCGGGGACCACCGGCGCGGCTCAGTCGACAGACGAATTAGCGCGTCAGACGCTTGTAGGTGACCCGCTTCGGGTTGACCGAGTCGGCTCCGAGGCGACGGATCTTGTCCTGTTCGTAATCCTCGAAGTTACCCTCAAACCATTCGACGTGACTGTCGCCCTCGAAGGCGAGGATGTGTGTCGCGAGACGGTCCAGGAACATGCGGTCGTGCGAGATGATGACGGCGCAGCCGGCGAAGTTCTCCAGCGCTTCTTCCAGAGCCGACAGCGTTTCCGTGTCGAGGTCGTTGGTCGGTTCGTCGAGCAGGATGACGTTGCCGCCGGCCTTCAGCATCTTGGCGAGATGCACGCGGTTGCGCTGGCCGCCCGACAGCGTGCCGACCTTCTGCTGCTGGTCGCCGCCCTTGAAATTGAAGGCGCCGCAATAGGCACGGCTGTTCATCTCGTGCTTGCCGAGCTTGATCACGTCGTTGCCGCCGGAAATCTCCTCCCAGACGGTCTTGTTGCCGTCGAGCGAGTCACGGCTCTGGTCGACATAGCCGAGATGCACGGTTTCACCGATGGTGATCGAGCCGCTGTCCGGCTTTTCCTGGCCGGTAATCATGCGGAACAGCGTGGTCTTGCCGGCGCCGTTCGGACCGATCACACCGACGATGCCGCCGGGTGGCAACTTGAAGCTAAGGTTTTCGAACAACACGCGATCGCCATAGGACTTCGAGATATTGTCCGCCTCGATGACGACATTGCCGAGACGTTCGCCGACCGGGATGATGATCTGGGCTTCACCGGGACGCCGGTTTTCCGCGGCCTTGACCAGTTCGTCATAGGCGCGGATACGGGCCTTCGACTTGGCCTGACGGGCCTTGGGCGAGGAAGCAATCCATTCCTGTTCGCGGGCGAGGGCCTTCTGCCGGGCACCCTCCTCGCGCTCTTCCTGCGCCAGACGCTTGGCCTTGGCGTTAAGGTAAGCCGAATAATTGCCTTCGTACGGGATGCCGCGACCACGGTCGAGTTCGAGAATCCAGCCGGTGACATTGTCGAGGAAATAACGGTCGTGGGTGACCATCAGGATGGCGCCCGGATACTCGCGCAGGTGCTTTTCGAGCCAGGCGATGGTCTCGGCGTCAAGGTGGTTGGTCGGTTCGTCGAGCAGGAGCAGGTCGGGCTGGCGCAGCAGCAGCTGGCAGAGAGCGACACGACGCTTCTCACCACCCGAAAGGTTTTCGACCGAAGCGTCGCCAGGCGGGCAGCGCAGCGCTTCCATTGCCATCTCGACCTGACTTTCGAGGTCCCAGAGGTTCTGGCTGTCGATGATGTCCTGCAGCTTTGCGCCCTCTTCCGCCGTCTCGTCGGAATAGTTCATCATCAGTTCGTTGTAGCGGTCGAGGATCGCCTTCTTGTCGGCAACGCCTTCCATGACGTTTTCGAACACGGTCTTCGAGGCGTCGAGCTGCGGCTCCTGCGGCAGGTACCCAAGCGTGGCGCCGTCAGCAAGCCAGGCTTCACCGGTCCACTCCTTGTCGAGACCGGCCATGATCCTGAGCACCGTCGACTTACCGGCGCCGTTCGGGCCGAGGATACCGATCTTGGCATCGGGATAGAACGAGAGGTGGATGTTCTCGAGGATCTTCTTGTTGCCATAAGCCTTGTTGAGGCCGGACATGTGATAAATGAACTGGCGTGCCATGGATCTGCTGCTCCGCGCGTCGAATGGGAAAGTCGCCGCTATGTAGGGCAAAGCCGGGTCGGGAGCAATCGCCTAGCATCCGGCCTCCCCGCTTATTCGCCATCTGCTGCTTGCGCCCGAATTTTCGAATATGCCTGTGGATCGGCTTTCGACCGACCGCCAAACGACCAAAACTGCGTTGCGCAAATCCTAAAAATCGCCTCTTGTCCGACGATACTTGATGGAGGAGGCCCGTATGTTTTCCGAAACAAGACGTTTTTCGAGCCCCAGCGGTGCCCTTCTCGCCTACCATCATCAAAAAAGCACCGTGCCGGCCCGCGGCGTCATCCTCGTCTGCCATGGCATGATCGAGCATTCGCGCCGGTACGAACCCTTCGCCCATGTGCTTGCCGAGCGCGGTTTCCATGTCTTCGCCCACGATCACCGCGGCCATGGCGAAACGACGGCGATCGACGCGCCTCTCGGTCGCTTCGCGCACCGATCCGGCGCCGATCTTGTGATCGAGGACGTGCTGGCGATGCGTGAACTCGCGAGTTCGGAATATCCCGACCTGCCGGTGATCCTGTTCGGACACTCGATGGGCGGGCTGATCGCGCTAAACACAGTTATCGCCGTGCCGGACGCCTTCGCGGCCCTCGCGGTCTGGAACTCCAACTTCAAGGCCGGCCTCTCGGGCGATTTCGCGCGCTTCGTACTCGCCGTGGAGCGAATGTTGAAGGGATCTGACGTGCCAAGCTCGATCCTGCCGAGGGCGACGTTCGACGCGTGGGGTAGGTCGATCGAAGGCCATACGAGCGAGTTCGACTGGTTGTCGCGCGATCCGGACGTGGTGGCGCGATATGCCGCTGACCCGCTCTGCCGCTTCGACGCCAGCGTTTCGATGTGGATGGACGTAGTGGAACTGACACAACGGCCGTTTCGGACCCGCGGAATCCACACGCTGGTCAGGACCATGCCCATCCATCTGGTCGGCGGCGGCAAGGACCCCGCCACGCATGGCGGGCGCGACGTCGAATGGCTGGCCCAGCGTCTGAGAGCCGCCAGCTTCCGGAATGTCACGCTGCGCATTTACCGCGAGATGCGGCACGAAACGCTCAACGAAATCGGCCGGGAAGAGGCGATCGACGATTTCGCCACCTGGCTCGACGGAACTGTTAAAACACCGGCGCTTGCCTGACCTCGCCATGTTCACTTCATTCTCTGGTATTCCGCCTCAACGGTACCCCGTCTCAGCCGGAATGAGTTCATGACATATCTTCAAGTGCCTGAAGCCGGCCGTCCGGCTATAGAGAAAGCATGACCATGGCGACCGACACCCTTCCTAAAACGACCAGCGAGAACCGGATCGTAAACGGTCTCGGCCTGATGGTGCTTGCCATGCTGATCGCGCCATTCATCGACGTATTCTCGAAGTTGGCCACGAACAAAGCATCGCCGGCGATGATCACCACGGCGCGTTTCTTGTTCCAGGGACTTTTCCTGCTGCCGGTCGTCATTGCCAGCGGCGGCTTCCGGTCGTTTTCTTGGAAGCAGAGTTTGTATCACGCGATACGCGCCGCCCTGATAACGCTTTCCATGCTGTGCTATGTCGCTACTCTCGCCGTGATGCCGGTTGCCGATACGCTCGCAATCTTTTTCGTCGAACCGATCATGCTCACCGTGCTTGCCAGCTTGTTTCTCAAGGAAACGATCGGCTGGCGGCGGTATCTGGCGTGTTTCATCGGATTTCTCGGCGCGATGATTGTCATTCGGCCGAGCTTCTCCGAGGTCGGCTACATCACGCTGCTTCCGATTATCGCCGCCCTGTGCGTCGCGATCTTTGCGCTGATGACCCGCGCTCTTTCGCAAAAGGAAGAACCTTGGGGTATGCAATTCCAGATGTCGCTCTGGGGATTGCTGATCGGAACGGTGCTGATCACCTTCGGCGGGCAGACCGAAATCTCCATTCTGGTCCCTTCGTTGCCGGACGCTCCTACCATCATCTGGATGGCTGCCGTCGGCTTGGCGGCAGCGCTCTCCGGCATTCTTTCTGTCTACGCCTATCAAAGAGCGCCGGCGGCCGTCCTCGCGCCAATGCAATATCTGGAAATCGTCTCTGCCACCCTGTTCGGCTGGCTGGTGTTCGGCGATTTCCCCGAGCCGATCAAATGGCTCGGCATCTCCATCATCATCGGCTCTGGCCTCTTCATCATCTGGCGGGAACGCAAGTTCGCCTCCCGTCCGGTCACGGAGGCCGAAAAAATCACCGTCACTGTGGAACCATGACAGAACAGACTTCGAAACAGCCTCCGCTCAAGGGCGTCCGTGTCATCGAACTCGCCCGCGTGCTCGCCGGCCCCTGGGCTGGCCAGATGCTCGCCGATCTCGGCGCCGATGTGATCAAGGTGGAAAACCCCGAAGGCGGCGACGATACCCGTGCCTGGGGACCACCCTTCGTGGAAGGCAAGAACGGGGAGAACCTGTCCGCCGCCTACTATCATTCCACCAACCGCAACAAGCGCTCCATCGCGGTTGACTTCCGCACCGAGGAGGGCCGCGAGACCGTTCGCCGCCTCGTCGCCACCGCTGACGTCGTGATCGAGAACTTCAAGCTCGGCGGCTTGAAGAAATACGGCCTCGACTACGACAGCCTGAAGGCTCTCAACCCGAAACTCATCTATTGCTCGATCACCGGCTTCGGCCAGAACGGTCCCTATGCCGAGTTCGCCGGCTACGACTACATCGTCCAGGGTATGTCGGGTTTCATGTCGATCACCGGCACCCCCGACGGCGAGCCTATGAAGGCCGGTGTCGCGATCGCCGACATCTTTACCGGCATCTACGCCGTGACCGCGATCCAGGCAGCACTGATCCACGCGATGAAGACCGGCGAAGGACAGTTCATCGACATGGCCCTGCTCGATGTCATGTCGGCCGTGCTCGCCAACCAGAACATGAACTACCTGATTTCCGGCAAGGCGCCGCAGCGCCTCGGCAATGCTCATCCGAACATCTCGCCTTACGAAGTCGTCCCGACCGCCGACGGTCATCTCATCCTCGCGGTTGGCAATGACGGCCAGTTCCGCAGGCTTTGCGCGATCCTCGGCATCGAAGCGGTCGCCCACGACGAGCGTTACGCCACCAACAAGGCGCGCGTCTCCAACAAGGTCGAGGTTCGTCGCATCGTCACTGCAGAAACGGTGAAGTGGCAGAAACGCGACCTGCTTTCCGCCTGCGAGAAAAACGCCGTACCGGCCGGCCCGATCAACTCCATCGCCGAGATGTTCGACGATCCGCAGATCAAGGCGCGTGGACTGAAGATCGATCTCGATGACGCCGACGGCAACACCATTCCAGGCGTGCGCACACCGATCGTGCTCTCGGAAACTCCCCTCTCCTATGTGCGGCCCAGCCCGCGCGTCGGCGAGCATCAGGACGAGATCCTGGCCGAACTCGCCGAGATCGAAAGAAAGGCATCGAAATGAAGAAGACCGGCGGACAACTGATCGTCGAGGCGCTGAAGGTGAACGGCGTCAAGCGTGTCTCCTGCGTTCCGGGCGAGAGCTACCTCGCTGTTCTCGACGCGCTCTACGACAGTGGCATTGAGGCCCTTGTCTGCCGCCAGGAAGGCGGCGCGGCAATGATGGCGGACTGCTGGGGGCGCCTGACCGGCGAGCCGGGTATCTGCATGGTAACCCGCGGTCCGGGCGCCACCAATGCCAGCGCCGGTCTGCACATCGCCAGACAGGATTCGATCCCGATGATCCTGTTCATCGGCCAGGTTGCCCGCGACATGCGCGAGCGCGAGGCCTTCCAGGAGGTCGAATATCGCCGGGCGTTGACGGAATATGCCAAATGGGTCGGCGAGATCGACGACGCCCGCCGCATCCCGGAATTCGTCACCCGTGCCTTCGCTGTCGCCACCTCCGGCCGCCCCGGCCCGGTCGTGCTGTCGCTGCCGGAAGACATGCTGACGGACGAGGTGGAAGCCGTGGACGCCCGGCCCTACACGCCGGTGGAAAGCCATCCGGGTCCGAGCCAGATCGCAGCCTTCGAGACTCTCCTGAAGAATGCCCAACGTCCGATGTTCATCGTCGGCGGCACCCGCTGGGATGCGGAAACGATCGCGGACTTCCAGGATTTCGCCAGCCGCTTCAAGGTTCCGGTCGGCTGCTCGTTCCGCCGCCAGATGCTGTTCGATCACCTGCATCCGTCCTATGCCGGCGACGTCGGCATCGGCATCAATCCGGCGCTGGCGAAGGAAATCAGGGAGGCCGACCTGCTTGTCCTGATCGGCAGCCGCATGTCGGAAATGCCGTCGTCCAGCTATACGCTGATCGACATCCCCTATCCGCAGCAGAAGCTCGTCCACGTTTTCCCCGATCCGGAGGAACTCGGCCGCCTTTACCGTCCGGATCTCGCCATCTGTGCCGGTCCTGCAGAGTTTGTCGCGGCTCTCAAGGATCTGCAGCCGCCGGCGGCTCCCCTCTGGGCTGAACGTAAATCGGCCATGCACGACGCCTATCTCAAATGGTCGACGCCGCCGAAGACCGGCCCCGGGGATGTTCACATGGGCCCGATCATGGAGTGGCTGGAAGCCAATACGCCGGAGGATGCGATCTTCACCAACGGCGCCGGCAACTACGCCACCTGGGTACACCGCTTCCACCGTTTCCGCCGCTTCGCCACCCAGGCTGCCCCGACCTCGGGCTCGATGGGCTACGGCCTGCCGGCCGCCGTCGCGGCCAAGCAGCTCTTCCCGGAACGCGAAGTAATCTGCTTCGCCGGTGACGGCTGCTTCATGATGCACGGTCAGGAATTCGCGACCGCCATGCGCTACAACCTGCCGATCATCGTTGTGCTGGTGAACAACGGCATCTACGGCACGATCCGCATGCATCAGGAGCGTGAATATCCGGGCCGCGTCAGCGCCACAGGCCTCACCAACCCCGATTTTGCCGACCTTGCCCGTGCCTATGGCGGCCATGGCGAGACGGTGAAGACGACCGAGGAGTTCGCCGCCGCGTTCGAACGCGCCCGCGCCTCCGGCAAGCCGGCAATCATCGACGTGAAGCTCGATCCGGAAGCCATCACGCCGGCCCGCACACTGACGCAGATCCGCGAGAAGGCATAACGCCTTCGCCCCTCATCCGGCTGCCGCCACCTTCTCCCCGCACGCGGGGAGAAGGGATATGGAGCGCCGACCCCACCACGAATCCCTTCTCCCCGTCAGAACGGGGAGAAGGTCCCGGCAGGGGGATGAGGGGCTGAGACCATGTTTGCAAAAACCCGAAAATGAAAACGGGGCGGATCACTCCGCCCCGTTTTGTTCTGTCTGCTCTCCGCGTCAGGCGGCGTGCGAAATCATCAAAGCGCCGCCGTGACGACGAACTCGACCTTGTAGTCCGGAGTCGCGAGCGCGGCCTGGCTGGTGGCGCGGGCCGGCGGGTTCTTGGGGTCGATCCAGGCCTCCCAAACGGCGTTCATCTCGCCGAAGGTGGACATGTCGGAGAGGTAGATGATCGTCTGCAGGATCTTCGACTTGTCCGTGCCGGCTGCGGCGAGCAGGCGGTCGACTTCAGCGAGCGCCGACTTCGACTGCTCGGTGACGGTCGTGCCCTCGCCGACCTGGCCGGCCAGATAGACCGTGTTGCCGTGGACGACGGCACCGCTCATGCGGGCACCCGGCTCGATGCGCTTGATGCTCATGGAAATACTCCTTCTGCTATGGAAATCAGGCCGGTCGAAGACCGGCGCAGGGCCTCAGCCGCGCTGATCCTCAGCGAGCTGGTAGGTCTTGGTCGAGCGAGCGCCCGAACGGCAATAGCCGAGCATCGGTCGGTCGAAATCGTCGAGCGCGTCGACCATGTCGGCAACGGCGTCCGGCGTCACCCCCATCGGGCCGACCGGTACATGTTTGATCTTGAGGCCGAGTTCTTCCGCGCGCGCAGCGATCTCCGCAAAGGTCGGCTGGCCCGGCTCCTCGTTATCCGGACGATGGCACACGATCGACTTGAAACCGAGAGCCTTGATCTCGTCGAGATCAGCGACCGTGATCTGGCCGGAGACGGAATATTCGTCGTTGATCTGCCTGATATCCATGGTCGTGGTACTCCCTCGAATGAACGTGGCAAACACTTAAGGTGCGGCGCACCGGGCGTCAATCACAGTCATGCGGAGAACGATCAAACGAAGGCGAAGCTCAGTGCATATTCACGAGTCTCGCCCGGCGCCAGCATAATCATCTCACCGGACTTTTCGAGTTCGGCCCGTCCGACCCAGCGATGCGAGACCGGTTCGATGCCGAGCACAGCGGCGGGCGCCGTCTGGTTGTGCCACACCTGCAGGAACGGCAGCGTATCGGTCCGGAACCTGACGAGAAGTGTCAGTCCGCCGATCGCGGCGATCGGTCCGAGCCGCACCTCTGCCCATTCCTCCTGCCCTGCCGGCACGCAGAAGACCTGTCCCGCCGGATCGCCGAAGCGCCAGCCAACAGAACCACCATCGATCATCGCGCCAGACAGACGTGTGCCTTCGTCAAAGTACTTCGAACCGATATTCATGTGGTACATCAGCATTGCCGGAAACGGCTTGTCGCCGACATTGGAGACGGTGTCTCGCAACCGCACTTCGCCGTTGGCGCCGCTGATATGCCAGTGACGGGTAAGCAGCGCCTTGCCGCCTCCGACCAGGTTGACGGGTACCCTCGCCCGGCAGTCAGCATCCTCGGCGAGCGCAACATCGAGAACATCGGCGGGATGGGAGGAGAACGAGCCATGAAGCGGGTACTTGGCGCCGTCGGTACCCGCGACAGGCTCGGGATGGCGAATGTGATCCGGTCCGCAGGTGAACAGGAAGCCCTCAAGCGAATGATCGATGCGCGGATCTCCATCGTCGGGGATAGCGCGACCGGGCGAGAGGTCGACACCGCCGATGATGCAGGAACGAATGTCCAGCACCGACGTTGGATCGAGTGAAAGCTGCGGGCCTTTTGCCGCCTTGAATTCCATGAATCGCCGCCTCATTTATTTTTTTGTGACGCCGCACATTTTCCGCAAGGAAGGCATTGCTTTGCCACAGTTTTCCCGCATCACGCCGAAGCTGTTAAGGCGTTGTTCACCATGAATTCACCTTTTGCGGCCTACTGTCAAATGGGGAATTTTGCCGATCACCGGAGTGGAGTTTCGATGAAGACTACCGTGAAAAAAAGGTGGATCAGAGGTACCGCAATAGCCACTCTCGCGGCAACCACCGCGCTTGTCGCGCTTCCGGCGACCGCTCAGGTCGGCTACGGACGATCGCAGACACTGCTCGTGAGCCCTGACGGCTCCATCCTGGATTACACACCGGAAAGTGGCGAGGTCGTGGTGCGTTACGACAACAGCGGACGTCGCATCCTGCTCGACCACTTCGGCAACGTCGTCGCCTACGAAGTTCCGGCCGAAACCTATTTCCCGCAACCCAGCCGCCGCGAGTATCGCAGACCTTACGGCGAAAATCGCTATGACCCCTATCGCGACCAGGCAGCCTATGACCAGAACGGCTGGGAAGACGAGGTCGTGACCGGTACGATTCCCGCCGAGCCGCAGATCGAACGCCAACCGCTCGGCGAAGCTCTCCCCGGTTTCCCCGACGACAGCTTCGGCACGACCGAGCAGCCGGAACAGCCGATGACGAAAAAGGCGATCCCCGAGATCCCGGTCGGCAAGCTGTCGCGCGCCGAAGTCACAGCGCTGCAGGTCTTTCTGGACCGTGAGGGTGTCTCCCCCGGTGTGATCGATGGCAAGATGGGACAGAACGTCAACAAAGCGATCGTCGCATGGGAGGAAATTACGGGCGAAACCCTCGACCCGAATGACGCCGAGGGCATCCTGGAGCGCCTGCGGCTCTCCGGCGGGCTCGCCTTCACCAGCTATACGATCACCGCTGGCGACGCAGCCGGGCCTTACGTGGCAGCCATACCGGAAGATTACGCTCAGAAGGCCCAGCTTCCGGCCATGTCCTACACCTCTACCGCCGAGATGCTGGCGGAGAAGTTCCACATGGATGAGGCTTACCTGCGGGAACTCAACCCCGGCGTGGATTTCACCATCCCTGGAACCATCATCAAGGTGGTCGATCCGGGCCAGCCGAAAAAGGCATCGGTCGCCCGCATCGTCGCCGACAAGGGGCTGAAACAGGTCTTTGCTTATGGGGAGGACGGTGCGCTGGTTGCAGCCTACCCCGCCAGCATCGGCTCCGCTGACACGCCGTCGCCATCCGGCACGGTGACCGTTGAGCGCGTGGCGCTCAATCCGGGTTACACCTACAATCCGAAGATCAACTTCAAGCAGGGCAACAACGATAAGATCCTGCAGATTCCGCCGGGGCCTAACGGTCCCGTGGGTACGGTCTGGATGGCGCTCTCGAAGCCGACCTACGGCATTCACGGCACACCCGAACCGTCGAAGATCGGCCGTACCCAGAGCCACGGCTGTATCCGCCTGACCAACTGGGACGCCACCGAACTTGCCAAGATGGTGAAACCCGGCGTGACGGTCGAATTCATCGAGTAAATCTCGCAAACACAGTCCCAAACAAAAACCGCCGGAGCTCCGGCGGTTTTCTTTATTACGTAGGAAATCGTTCAGGCCGCGTTGCGCACCAGGCGCAGGAAGCGGCGTGGCTGCTGCGAACGGACCACCTTGACCGGCAACAGTCGCATCACCTCCCCGGCAAAAGCACGGGCATTCTCCTGCGCCTTGTCGAGGTTGCTGATCTTGGTCGGATCCATTGTGTAGAGCGTACCACCACAGTCGAAGATCTCGCGATAGGCGCTACGCTCGACGATCGGCGTGTTGATGACGTTGACGCCGCGGGCAGCCAGCAACCCCTTGACGGTGAGAAGAGCGCGGGTGGTGACCATCGATGTGACGCGGGTGAGCACGACGGAATGCGCAATCTTCATGCGGCCCGTCTCCTCCATCATGCGAATCAGGTCGAGGATCTGCGCCCCGCCCTTGGCATCCATCGCACAGCCCTGGACCGGGATCATCACATGATCGGACAAACCAATCGCCGCGGTAATCAGCGCATCGCGTGCACCGGCGAGATCCACCACGATATAGTCGGCCGTCTGGGAGAGATCGCGCAGGTGCCCCTGCAACGAGGCGAGCGAGACTTCGGAAATAACTTCGATATTGTGCTGAGGACCAGAGAGTTCGAACCACTGACTGATCCACCGCTGAGGATCTGCATCCAGAATGGCAACCCGGTAACCCTGATGGGCCAGTTCGGTTGCAAGAAGCAGGGCTGCTGTGGTTTTGCCCGCGCCGCCCTTGGCATTGGCAAAGGAGATGACTGGCATGCTGTATCCTCAAAGTTCTGCCCCGAGCCAATCATTGCTCTGAAGAGGCACCGCCTCATGGCACCGACAAGCTTTATTCTTTCCAACTATGGTTAATAAAACCTCAAAGGAAGTACTCGACCCTCTTTAAGAAAATGACGCAACGATCAAATATCCTATTGAAGATAAAAGAAAACTCCCGGCGACCACTCGCCGGGAGCTGATACGAAATCCCCAAAAATAGCGAGATTAGAAGCAGGCTTCGAACAGCGCCTTGGTATTCTCCAGCGTCATCTTCACCGGATTGCCGCCTGCGCTCGGATCCTCGATCGCCATGGCGGACAGCTCATCGATCCGGTCGGGCTTGATTCCCATGGCCGTGAGGTTCTCCGGCACGCCAAGCGACGAACGAAGCTCCAGCACGTAGTCGTAGAAGCCGTCGAAGCCGCCGGAGATCCCCAGATAAGCGGCTGCGGAAGCGATCCTCGATTCAATAGCCGAGCGGTTGAACTTCAGCACCGGCGGCATGACGACCGCATTGGTCATCCCGTGATGAGTGTTGTAGACCGCGCCGATCGGATGCGACAGGGTGTGGATCGCACCGAGCCCCTTCTGGAAGGCGACGGCCCCCATGGCAGCGGCCGACATCATGTTGGTGCGGGCCTCGATGTCGGTACCGTCCTTGTAGGCGCGCGGCAGGAATTCCTTGACCAGACGCATGCCTTCGAGCGCGATGCCCTGGCTCATCGGATGGTAGAACGGCGAGGAATAGGCTTCCAGGCAATGGGCGAAAGCGTCCATGCCGGTGCCGGCCGTGATGATCTTCGGCATGCCGACGGTCAGTTCCGGGTCGCAGATGACGACGCCCGGCAGGAACTTCGGATGGAAGATGATCTTCTTCACGTGCGTCTTGGAATTGGTGATGACCGAGGCCCGGCCGACTTCCGATCCGGTACCGGCCGTGGTCGGCACCGCGACGATCGGGGCGATGCCTTCGACCGAGGCGCGGGTCCACCAGTCGCCGATGTCCTCGAAGTCCCAGACAGGTCGCGTCTGACCGACCATGAAGGCGACACACTTGCCGAGGTCGAGGCCCGAGCCGCCGCCGAAGGCGACGACGCCGTCATGGCCGCCGTCCTTGAACGCCTTGATGCCCGCCTCGAGGTTGATTTCGTTCGGGTTCGGATCGACGTCGGCGAAGATCGCCCGGCCGAGGCCCGCTTCCTCCAGCACGTCGAGCGCGGTCTGCGTGATCGCCATCGAGGCAAGACCCCGGTCGGTGATCAATAGCGGCTTCTTCATGCCGAGCGACTTGCACGCGTCCGCGAGTTCCTTGATCCGGCCCCGGCCCATCTTGACGGCGGTGGGATAGCTCCAGTTTGCGACGATGTTCATTTCGTGACTTTCTTCAGGTGATAGGATTTCGGACGGGTGAGGTTCTGGAAGCCGAGGACCGACAGCGAGCCGCCCTTGCCGGTTTCCTTGACACCGGTCCAGCAAAGTGCCGGATCGAGATAGTCGGCGCGGTTCATGAATACCGTTCCGGTCTCAATCTCCCGGCCCAGACGACCTGCCCGCTCGGCGTCCTGTGTCCACAGCGAAGCTGTCAAACCATAAGGGCTGTCATTCATCAACGCCAACGCTTCCTCGTCGTTCTTCACCTTCATGATGCCTACGGCAGGGCCGAAGGTTTCGTCCTTCATAAAGGCCATGGAATGATCCACATTCACGAGGATCTGCGGCATCAGGTAAGCACCGCCGTCGTCCTGCGGGAACAGCTTGGGATCGACCAGCGCCTTGGCACCCTTTGCCACTGCATCGGCGATCTGCTCGCGCACGACCTTGGCGAAACGCTTGTTTGCCATCGGCCCGAGCGTCGTCTCCTGTTCGAGCGGATTGCCAAGCTTGTAGTTGGAGACCCAGGCGACCGACTTCTCGACAAATGCATCATAGAGCGACTCGTGCACATAGATGCGCTCGATGCCGCAGCAGCACTGGCCGGAGTTGTAGGTGGCACCGTCCATCAGCGTATCGACCGCAGCGTCGAGGTCGGCGTCTTCCATCACATAGCCCGGATCCTTGCCGCCGAGTTCCAGCCCGAGGCCGGCGAAGGTACCGGCAGCCGCACGCTCGATCGACCGACCACCCTCGACCGAACCGGTGAAGTTGATGAAGTTGAAATTGCCGGCAGAGATCAGCGCCGAGGTGGTGGCATGATCCAGAAACAGGTTGACGAACACGTCATCCGGAACACCGGCCTCGACGAAAGCGCGCACCATGCGCTCGCCGACCAGCAGGGTCTGCGTCGCGTGCTTGATAACGACCGTGTTGCCAGCCATCAGCGCCGGGGCGACGGTGTTGATCGCCGTCATGTAGGGATAATTCCAGGGCGCGATGACGAAGACGACGCCGTGCGGCTCCCGTTCGATGCGGCGCTCGAAGGATGCGCTCTCCTCGATGACCAGCGGCTTCAGCGCGTCGGCTGCGATCGAGGCGACGTAGTTGGAGCGCTCGTTGAAACCCTTGTATTCACCGCCGTAACGCACCGGACGGCCCATCATCCAGGCAAGCTCCGGCACGACCTCCTCCGCCATCTCGTTGAGACGGGCGACGCCCTTCAGCACGAGCTGCACGCGCTCCTCGAGCGGACGGCGCGCCCAGGCCTTCTGCGCCTTTCGCGCACGCGCGACGGCTTCGGTCGCCGCCTCCAGCGACATGGCCTCGCGCTCGGCGTACACCGAACCGTCGACCGGCGAAATGCATTGGATCATTGTCATGATCATTTCCTGTCGTTGCATAAAATGAGATGACAGCGGCAGATGCCGCTGTCGTTTTGCCACCCTAGAGCAGCGGTGATGGCAGGCTCAAGGCCGCCAAGTGTCACGCCCGTTCGAACCCTCTGGCCACTTCCCAGTCGGTGATGCGACGATCGTATTCCTCCTGTTCCCACTCGGCCGCACGGACATAGTGGTCGACCACATCATCGCCGAAGGCGGACCGCAGCAGCGCGGATTTTTTCAGCTCCTCCGCCGCAGCACGCAGCGTACGCGGGATTTCCCGCACGCCTTCGGCGCCGTAGGCGTCACCGGTAAAGGCAGGCTCCAGCGCGAGCTTCCTCTCGATCCCGTCGATGCCGGCGGCGATCAGCGCCGCCATGGCGAGATACGGGTTGAGGTCGGAACCGCCGACGCGGCATTCGACGCGGATCGCCTTGGTGCCCTCGCCGCAGAGGCGGTAGCCGGCAGTGCGGTTGTCCATCGACCAGATCGCCTTGGTCGGCGCGAATGTGCCGGCCATGAAGCGCTTGTAGGAATTGATGTAGGGAGCAAGGAAATAGGTGATCTCGCTCGCATGCGCCAGCAGGCCGGCCATGTAATGCTTCATCAGTTCCGACATGCCGTGCTCGGCCTTCTCGTCGTAGAACAGCGGCTTGCCGTCGAGCGACCACAGCGACTGGTGGATATGCGAGGAAGAACCGGCCGCGTTGTAGTGCCACTTGGCAAGGAAGGTGATCGCCTTGCCCTTCGACCAGGCGATCTCCTTGCAGGCGTTCTTGATGATTGAATGCCGGTCGGCCATGGTCAGCGCCTCGGCATAGCGGACATTGATCTCCTCCTGACCGGCGGAGGCCTCGCCCTTGGAGTTTTCGACCGGAATGCCGGCGCCCTGCAATCCTGTGCGGATCGCCCGCATTACATCCTCTTCCTTGCTGGTCTGGAAGATGTGGTAGTCCTCGTTATAGGCACTGGCGAGCTTTAGGTCGCGGTATCCCGAGGCGTGAGCCGCCTCGTAGGTCTGATCGAACAGGAAGAATTCGAGCTCCGAGGCCATGAAGGCCTTCATGCCCATCGCTTCCAACCGCTTCACCTGCTTCTTCAGGATCGCGCGCGGCGAATGCGGCACGTCTTCGTGAGTATGGTGGTCGAGCACGTCGCACAGCACCATCGCCGTACCCTCGAGCCAGGGCACACGCCGCAGCGTCGAGAGATCGGGCTTCATCGTGTAGTCGCCGTAACCCTTTTCCCAGCTGGTCGCCTTGTAACCGGAGACGGTTTCCATCTCCATGTCCGTCGCCAGCAGATAGTTGCAGTTATGGGTTTCCTTCCAGGCGCTCTCGATAAAATATTCCGCCTGGAAACGCTTGCCCATCAGGCGGCCCTGCATGTCCACCAACGCAGCAAGCACGGTGTCGACGCGTCCCTCGGCCACGTCCTTCTTCAAGTCGTCAAATGAATAACCGGTGGTCATGGATCAATCCTGATGCCGGGCCCCTGCCCTAAACCTATATGAATTCCAAGCGATCCGGGACGTTCCTGTCCCGGATCGCATGTTACGGAAACGATCAGCCGTTGGTGTACGGAGGACCGGCCTTTTCGAGAACGGCGTTGTATTCCTCGAAGATCTTGACCACCTTCGCGGCGGTTTCGCCCTGCTCGGAAATCTCCTTCCAGAACACCTTGGCGGCATCCTCGACGGCCTTCCACTCTTCCTTCGGGATCGAGGTCAGCTTCAGCTTCGTGCCCTCGGCGCGCAGCTTCGCCTCGCCGCCCCAGTACCACTGGTTACGGTAGTTGTTGCCGGCTTCGATCGCAGTCAGCACCAGGCTCTTCAGGTGGTCCGGAAGTTCTGCCCACTTCTTCTCGTTGACGAAGAAGGAGCCGATCCAGGCGCCGGAGATGTTGTTGGTCAGGAAGTGGTCCGTCACGTCTGCCCAGCCAACCGTGTAGTCCTCGGTGATGCCCGACCANGCCATGCCGTCGAGTTCGCCGGTCTGCACGGCNACCTGCGCNTCNTCNTAGGGGATNGTNACCGGNACGACGCCGAACTGNGTCAGGAAGCGGCCGGCGGTCGGGAAGGTNTAGAGNCGCAGGCCCTGNANNTCGGCGAGCGACTTGATTTCCTTCTTGGTGTTGAAGTGGCACGGATCCTGGCCCGACGAGGACAGCCATACGACGCCGCCGACCTTTTCATAGGACTGCTTCCAGATGTCTCCGAGGCCGTACTGCTTGAAGAGGACCGGAACGTCGAGGATCTGCTTGGTAGCCAGCGGGAAGTAACCGCCGAACACCGCGACGTCTGCTGGGGAAGCCATGGAGTCATCGTCCGAATGGACGGCATCGATGGTGCCTGCCTGCAGGGCGCGGAAAAGTTCCCCGGTCGGCACGATCTGGTCTGCGAAATAGAGTTCGATCTCGAGCTCGCCCTTGGCTGCGGCGTTGATGGCATCGATGATCGGCTTGGTCACATGTTCGCCGAGTGCTGCACCGGCATAGGTCTGGAAACGCCATTTGATGGCCGTCTGCGCCCGAACGACGCTCGGAGTTGCAAGCGTTGCCGCCCCCGCGACACCGAGCGCAGTCTTGCCCGCATTGGTCAGGAACTGTCTTCTGTTGGTCATGTCGGTTTCCCTCTGTTGTTGTTAGCGCCCGGAAACGGCCGTTGATTTCCGGTCGGTCGGTCTCAGCTTGTTGTTTCGGCCCTCTTCTCCCATGAAAGCCGCGGCGACCCCAATCGCCGCGGCAAAGCTGTCATTTGGCGTAGTAGTTGTTCGGCAGCCACGTCGCGATCTCCGGGAAAACCCCGATGATGATCAGGCTCGCGATCATGATCCCGACGAAAGGCCAGATCGACTTGTAGATGTCGCGCATGCCAATTCCGGGCGGTGCCATGGCTTTCATCATGAACAGGTTGTAGCCGAACGGCGGCGTGATGTAGGCGATCTGGCACGTGATGGTGTACAGGACACCGTACCAGACGAGATCGAAGCCCAGCTTCTGCACGAGCGGAATGTAGAGCGGCGCCACGATCACGAGCATCGCGGTATCGTCCAGGAACATGCCCATGATCAGGAACGATACCTGCATCAGCACCAGCACCTGCCACGGCTCAAGCCCAAGCTCGCCGAGGAAGAAGCCTTCGATCGACTTCACCGCGCCCAGCCCGTCAAACACGGCACCGAAGCAGAGCGATGCGATCAGGATCCACATGAACATGCAGGTGATGCCGAGCGTGCGTTGAAGCACACTGTGCCACAGCTTGCGGGTAAGGCGTCCCCGCCCCCAAGCGACCATGGCGGACATGATTGCCCCGATAGCCGAAGCTTCCACCAGGCTGGCAATACCGCTGAGGAACAGCCACATCATGACCGTGAAAATGCCGAGAGGCACGATACCCACGGTCAGCAACTTCAGCTTATGCCGCAACGGAACATTGCGCTCTTCCGGTGGCAGAGCCGGACCGAGTGACGGATTGATGCGGCAGCGGACGTAGACGTAGATCGCCATCAGCGCCGCCATCAGCAGGCCCGGGAAGACACCCGCAAGCCACAGCTGCCCGACCGGCACGCGGGCAATCATGCCATAGAGAACCAGCACGACGCTCGGAGGCAGCAGGATGCCGAGCGTACTGCCGCCCTGCACGACGCCGGTCATCATCACCTTGTCATAGCCGCGACGAAGGAGTTCCGGGAGCGCGATCGTGGCGCCGATGGCCATGCCCGCAACCGAAAGACCATTCATCGCCGAGATGATGACCATCAGGAACACGGTGCCGAGCGCCAGACCACCGCTGATCGGCCCCATCCACACGTGGAAGGCTTTGTAGAGATCTTCCGCGATGCCGGATTCCGACAGCATGTATCCCATGAAGATGAACATCGGCACCGTCAGCATCGGGTACCATTTCACCAGCTTCATCGCGGACGCGAAGCCCATCTCTGAGCCACCCGTCCCCCACAGAAACGCTGCAGCGACCACACCGACGAAACCGATGACGGCAAAGACGCGCTGCCCGGTCAGCAGCAGCACCATCATCGCCGAAAACATGGTGATGGCGATAAACTCATAACTCATTCGATAGGCCTCCCGGTCAGTGCCGCGAAGTCCTTGAAGAGCGCGGAGAACGATTGCGCCAGCATCATCAGCACACCGAACGTCATGATGATCTTGATCGGTGCCATGTAGGGAGCCCAGGCAGTAAAGCTCTTTTCCTTGAACTGGATGGCATAGGTCGTGCTCGATATGCCGCCGTACAACATGAAGCCGAGGAACACGATCAGTGCGATCGCTGTGACGATGTCGAAGGCCGCCCGCCGACGATGCGACCATTCACCATAGAAAAGGTCCATGCGAACATGATCGCCGGTCTGCATCGCGAAGGCGCCGCCGAGCATGTAGTAGGCCGCCATCGTGAACTGGGCGGATTCAAGCGTCCAGTTGGCGGGAAGATGAAAGGCCTTGGAAATCGAGGAATAGAAAAGGATGCCGAACATCGCGAAGATGAGATACATCGCGATCAGGCCGACACGCCGATTGAACGTGTCGACCCAGCGCACATAGCACTTGATAAATTCAGGCATACGAGATGCCTCTTTCGTCTGGTTCCTGTCGCATGCGTTCCCTCATTTTCTTGTTTCGTATGCGCTTCGGGCAAATATCGTGAGCTGAAGCTAGGGACCGAGCCGTCCCAGCGCTTCTTGAATTGATCCTGTCAGGTAGTCGGCGGCCCGTTGCTGGCCTGCCGCGTCGGCAATGAGATCGTTGCGGATTTCAATCATGACGTTGAGCAGGCCGAACGGCAATGCGTGCAACCTCAGGCTATGCGTGACGCCGTCGGCGGGTCCATAGGGCTCGTTGCGCTCGACGCGATAGGAGGTGTTTCCAGATACCGCAGCCAACATGGCATCGGCGAGGCGGCTGTCCTCGTCGTGCAGGATGCCGATTTCGACCTCGCGCCGCTTGCCCATGTAGACAGGCGTGAAACTGTGAATGGTGACCACGACGGGCGCCATCCCACGCGCCCTGCGCGAAGCGACCTCGCTGGCGATCCGGTCGTGGAACGGAACATAGAGGGCGGCAGTGCGTGCGAACCGCTCCGCCGGCGACAGGTCACGGTTGCCCGGAACTTCGTAGATTTCGCTCACCTCAGGCATCGCCGACGGTGATTCCGGCGGGCGATTGCAATCGTAGACGAGCCTCGAAAACCGCTGGGAGATCAACGTCGAATCCAGCGCATCTGCCATAAGCTCGGCAACCGCGAGCGCGCCGGGGTCCCATGCGATATGGCTGTTCAGTGCCTCCGCCGACAGGCCCAGGTCCCCTGCCCGCTGCGGCAGCCTGCGGGAAGCGTGCTCGCAGACCAAAAGCACTCGGCCATCGCCTTGCGGCTTGTAGACGGCAACGGCCTCGCCGTCACTCGTCGCCAGGATATCTGATCGCGTCAGCATGGTGGATCCCTGAAGGCGGAAAGTTGAGAAAAGAATTCTTCACCTTTCCATCCGTGTCAATTCCGCTTCTGAAAAAATCTCTTCAAAAAGTTGATTGACGAGTGTGAGATCAGGGGCAATAGTCTCAAACAAAAAAGCGGCAAAGCCGCACAGGGGACATTAGGAGTAACTTCCGTTTGAAGACCGTCAACACGGTTCTGGACGCTATACACGCGCGCTTCGAGGAATTGACGCGCGCCGAGCGTAAATTGGCCGAAAGCCTGCTCGACAACTATCCGGTTTCGGGACTCGGCAGCATCACCACCATTGCCGACAACGCTGGCGTTTCAACGCCTACGGTCGCGCGGATGGTGCAGAAGCTCGGCTACAAGGGCTATGCCGAATTCCAGTCGAACCTGCATCAGGAACTGGAGGCCAGCCTTTCCAACCCTATCGCCAAGCATGACCGCTGGGCATCGAACGCACCGGGCACCCATATTCTGAACCGTTTCGCCGATGCGGTGATGAACAACATGCGCCAGACGCTTTCGGGCCTCGATACCGCGACCTTCGACAGCGTCGTGGCACTCCTCAGCGACCGCCGGCGTAGTCTCCATTTCGTGGGTGGACGCATCACCGGCGCGCTTGCCGAATACTTCTTCACGCACATGCAAGTCATCCGCCCCAAGTCGGCGTTGATGTCTTCCAACACCAGTTCCTGGCCGCAACACGTGCTGAATATGAATGCGGGTGACGTGCTGGTGATCTTCGACATCCGTCGCTACGAGGCCGATATGGCAACACTCGCGCAGGTCGCGGGCGCCAATGGGGTGGAGATCATTCTCTTCACCGATCCCTGGACTTCTCCCGTCGCCCGGTACGCGCGCCACGTCTTCAAAGTTGAGATCGAGGCACCGTCCGCATGGGATTCTTCTGTGGTCACGCTATTCGTCGTCGAGGCTCTGATCGAGGCAGTCCAGAGTTCTGCCTGGACCGAGACGCGGGAGCGCATCAATACTCTGGAAGGCTTGTTCGAACAGGCTCGCCTGTTCCGAAAGCCCCGCAGCTGATGAAAGGAGTCGCAACAAATTTAGATAGTGATATCAGAAGGATGATGAAATACTGACGCCCGCGGCACGCGCTTGGTTTCCGTCACACAACTATCATCGAAGAAGAATATCTGTCGCCCCGACACGCGACACAAACAAGGAGAAAGACCGTGTTCCAGACTATCACTCGTTTGCTTTCCGCAACGACTGCGCTCGTCATCGCCTCCACCTCTCTCGCAGTCGCCGAGCCCAGCGCGGAGCTGATCGAAGCTGCGAAGAAGGAAGGCATGCTCACCACCATCGCCCTGCCCCACAGCTGGTGCGGCTACGGCGACGTCATCGCCGGCTTCAAGGCCAAGTATCCGGAAATCCAGATCAACGAACTGAACCCGGATGCCGGTTCGGCCGATGAAGTCGAGGCCATCAAGGCCAACAAGGACAACACCGGCCCGCAGGCTCCCGACGTTGTCGACGTCGGTCTCGCCTTCGGCCCGCAGATGAAGGCCGACGGCCTGCTGCAGCCGTACAAGGTCTCCACCTGGGATGAAATCCCGGATACCATCAAGGATGCCGATGGCTACTGGTATGGCGACTACTACGGCGTTCTCTCGTTCGTCGTGAACAAGGACCTCGTACAGAACGTGCCCGCCGACTGGGCCGACCTGCTGAAGCCGGAATATGCCGGTCAGGTCGCTCTCGCCGGTGACCCGCGCGCCTCCAACCAGGCCATTCTCGCCGTTCTTGCTGCAGGCCTTTCCAAGGGCGCGGCCTCCGGCGAAGAAGCAGGCAAGGCCGGTCTCGACTACTTCGCTGAACTGAACAAGGCCGGCAACTTCGTACCCGTCATTGCCAAGGCCGGCACGATTGCCCAGGGCGCGACCCCGATCGCGATCGCATGGGACTATAACGTCCTGGCATGGCGCGACGAACTCGCCGGCAACCCGCCGGTCGAAGTCGTCGTTCCGAAGTCGGGCGTTCTCGCCGGTGTCTACGTTCAGGGCATCTCGGCTTACGCACCGCATCCGAACGCTGCAAAGCTGTGGATGGAATATCTCTACTCCGACGAAGGCCAGAACCTGTGGCTGAAGGGTTATTGCCACCCGGCACGCTTCAACGCCATGGCCAAGGCCGGCAAGATCCCGCAGGACCTGATGGACGCCCTGCCGCCGGCTGAAAGCTACGAAGCTGCCGTCTTCCCGACCGTGGAAGAGCAGAACGCCAACAAGGCTGCCGTGACCGGCGGCTGGGACAGCGTCGTCGGCGCCAACGTGCAGTAATCCGGCTTGATCACAGGCTCCGGTCCGACCTGTCGGGCCGGAGCTTGCCATTTTCCAAGTTCTACGCCTTACTTCATCAGATCTTTACCATTCCCGCCGTGAAGGCCTCCACATGACGCAAGCTCCCTCCGCACGTCGGTTGCACGTGCCTCTGACATGGTTGGGCCTGATGCCCTTCGTGATCTTCATAACGATGTTCCTGATCCTGCCGACGATGCATATCGTCATCGGCGCGTTTCAGACGCGAGAGGGAGCGTTCACGCTTCAGAACATCATCGACCTGAATACCGGCACCATCCCCTCAAGCTACTGGACGTCCGTGAAGATCTCCGTCGCATCGGCCGCACTGGGCAGCCTCATCGGGTTCGGCATGGCGGCAGCGGTGGTGTTCGGCGCGGTTCCGCGATGGGTGAAATCGCCGCTTCTGACGTTTTCCGGGGTTGCCTCCAACTTCGCCGGCGTACCGCTTGCCTTCGCCTTCCTCGCGACGTTCGGCCCGGTTGGACTGGTGACGGTCTTCCTGCGCAGCAATTTCGGCATCGTTCTTCAGCGCGACCTTGGCTTCAACATCCTGTCCTTCTGGGGACTGACGGTCACCTATCTCTTTTTCCAGATTCCCCTGATGATCCTGATCATAACGCCGGCTCTGGAGGGGCTTCGCCGCGAATGGCGCGAGGCCGCTGCAATCCTCGGCGCGACCGCCGTGCAGTACTGGCGCATGGTCGCCCTGCCGATCCTGTTTCCGTCCCTGCTCGGAACTTTCGCCCTGCTTTTCGCCAATGCCTTCGGCGCCGTCGCCACCGCTATCGCCCTGACGGGATCGAGCCTTAACATCGTGCCGATCCAGCTTTACGCGCAGATCCGCGGTGACGTGCTCGGCAATCCGCATCTGGGTTATGCCATGGCCTTCGGCATGATCGTGGTCACCGCGGTCGCCAACGTCCTCTACATCTGGCTGCGCATCCGCGCGGAAAGGTGGCTGAAATGAGCATCTGGGCACGTCTCACCGGCTGGGCTGTACTCATATTCGGCCTGCTTTATTTCTTCGTTCCGCTCGGCGGCCTGTTCGAATTTTCGCTGAAGGCGCGGCGGGGTGTTTATAGTTTCGACGCCTACGTGAAGGTGTTCGCCGATCCGCAGTTCCAGCAGACCTTCGGCTATTCGGTCGTGATGGCTCTGGTCACCATCGTCTTCGGCGTGCTGCTCGTCGTTCCCACCGCCTTCTGGGTCCGCCTCAAGATGCCATGGGCACGACCCTATGTGGAATTCCTGACCCTGCTGCCGCTCGTCATCCCCGCGATCGTCATCGTGTTCGGTTATATCCGGCTCTACAACACGTCGAGCTGGCTGCCGTTGACGGGTTCTGTGATGGGCACGAACCTTCTTCTTGCCTTCGGCTACACCATTCTCGCCCTGCCCTACATGTACCGAGCTGTCGATACCGGGCTCAGAACCATTGATGTTGCCACGCTGACCGAAGCGGCACAGTGCCTTGGCGCAGGATGGATCACGATTCTCAGCCGCGTCATCCTGCCCAATGTCATCCCCGCGGTTCTTTCCGGCGCGTTCCTGACCTTCGCCATCGTCATCGGCGAATTCACGCTGGCCGCCCTGCTCGATCGTCCCGCCTTCGGACCCTACCTGCAGCGGATCGGCGCCAACAAGCCCTACGAACCCTTCGCGCTGTCGGTGATCGCCTTTGCCATCACCTGGGGTTGCCTGATCCTGATTCAGCTCGTTTCCCGTTTCCAAAAATCCGCCCAGCGCCCGGACTGAGGACTATCACATGACATTCCTGACCCTTACCAACATCCAGAAGTCCTTCGGACCGGTCAAAGTCGTCCACGACTTCAACATGTCGATCGACAAGGGCGAGTTCATTTCCTTCCTCGGCCCCTCGGGTTGCGGCAAGACTACGATCCTGCGCATGGTCGCCGGCTTCGAGACACCCACGTCCGGTACCGTTGTGATCAACGGCAAGGATCAGGTGAGGCTGAAGCCCAATCAGCGCAATATCGGCATGGTGTTCCAGGCCTACGCGCTTTTCCCGAACATGAACGTGTTCGACAACGTCGCTTTCGGCCTCAAGATCAACGGCATGGCGAAGCCGGACATCGAGAAGCGCGTGAAGGAAATGCTGTCCCTCATTCATCTGGATCATCTGGGTGAGCGCTATCCTTACCAGCTTTCGGGCGGACAGCAGCAGCGTGTTGCCCTTGCTCGCGCCCTCGCGCCGAAGCCGCAGGTCCTGCTTCTCGACGAGCCGCTTTCCGCCCTCGACGCCAAGATCCGCGTTTCTCTTCGCGAGGAGATCCGCCAGATTCAACGCCAGCTCGGCATCACGACCATCTTCGTCACCCATGACCAGGAAGAAGCGCTGTCGATATCCGACCGCGTCGTCGTCATGAACGCTGGCCACGCCGATCAGATCGGCACACCCTTCGAGATCTACAACAAGCCGGCCACCCGTTTCGTTGCCTCGTTCGTCGGTACACTCTCGACCATGGACGCAACGGTCGTCGATGCCGACAAGGGCATCGCCAAGGTTGGCGAGCAGGTGATCAACCTGAACCAGCCCCTGGCTGCAGCGAGTGGCGACCGCATCCAGCTTGCAGTGCGCCCCGAAGCCGGCTCCATCACCGAGGGCGCGAAGGGCGACGTCGCACTTGATGGCCGCGTGATCTCCAGCCAGTTTCTCGGCTCCGTCATTCGTACCCGCGTCAATGTCGCCGGCAACACGATCTCGTTCGACATGTTCAACGATCCGGGCGTGCGGCCGCCGGCGATCGGCGACGAGGTCTCGGTGAAGATCGACATCTCGCACCTGCACGTTCTCCGCGACTGACGGCTGGCGGCAAGCGGCCAAGTAAACCTTCTGATCACGTTTTTCCGACACATTGGGGCTGGCAACTCCACTGTGTCGGAGTGAAAGGGGGGCAGCAATATGGGGTTGAAGGACCGGGACTATCCATCGGTATCACCGAGTGGCTTCCTGGACGAGTTCATGCGTCTGCGGCGCGGCTCAGTGAGCCGCCGCCACTTTCTGCAAGCAAGCGGCCTGGGACTGGCAACCGCCGTCCTGTCGGCGGGCGTCGCGCCGAAAATATCCCTGGCGGCCAAGCCCGATCGCGGCTCGACCGTTTCGCTGGCCACATGGCCGAATTACCATGCACCCGCAGTCCTTGAGGCCTTCATCGAGGCCACCGGCATCGTAGTCGATCTCGAAGTGTTCGGCTCCAACGAGGAGATGTACGCCCGGCTGCGCACCGGACGAGCGAAATGGGACCTCCTGATTCCGACGAATTACACGATCTCCGACTATGTGGCGCGAGGGCTGATTGAGGTACTCGACCAGTCAAGACTGCCCAATCTGCAAATCGCACGGCAGAATCCCCGCTTGACCGCGCCCGGCATCATCGAAAGCCAGATCTACGCCTTGCCACGAAATTGGGGGACGACGGGCATCGCCTTCAACACCCGCTCGCTTTCCTCGACGCCGCAAAACTGGAAGCAGTTCTTCGAACTCGCCATGACGGAAGCCAGCGGCCACACCATCGTCCACAATTACCAGCTGACGACCATCGGCAATGCGCTGGTGGCACTCGGGTACTCGTTCAATTCCGTCGTCCCCGACGAGCTTGCAGAGGTCGAAAAGCTTCTGCTCGATCTCAAGCCGCATCTATTGGCCATCGATAGCGACTACCAGGCCGCCGTGCGCGCGGGTGATGCGACGCTTGCCATGTGCTGGTCGAACGACGCGTCCCAGCTTCACCGCGACCTTCCTTACATTCACTACCGGCTGGGTACCGATGGCGGCGAGATCTGGACCGACTTTTACGCCATTCCAAAGAACGCGCCGAACAAGCCTGCCGGCTACGCACTCCTCAACTTCCTCCTGGATCCCGCGATAGCAGCGAAGGAACTCGGTTCCAGCGGCGCCGGCGCCACCGACAGCCGCGTGCTTGACCTTCTGCCGAGAGAACTTGTCGAAAACCGCATCAGCTATCCGGACGACAATTCCCTGAACGTGCTCGAATTCGGCGCTGCTGTTACATTGACGGACCCGAACCGCAGGGAGATCATGGAGCGGTTCCGGTCCGCCTAGACCGTTACGGAAGATACCTGACCTGTCGCGGCCGGACGCAGGCGCCGGCGGGTTTCCGAGGGACTTTCCCGAAAATTGGCGCGATAGCTCCGGGCAAAGGCCGAAGCCGAGTTGAAACCGGTCGCTGCCGCGATATCGGCAAAGGTAGCGCGCGTCTCGATCACCTTGCGGCGTGCCGCGTTCAGCCGGAGTGCCAGATAATGCACGTGCGGCGGCACTCCCACCGTCTCCCCGAACAGCGCCGTCAGGTGCCGGGAGCTGATGCCGATGCGCCGGGCAAGGCGCGATAGCGTCAACGGCTGCTCGATATGCTCCTCCATCAACCGCATCGCATGGCTGACGCGTGAGTCCACCATGCGCATGCTGCCGGTCGACGGCATGGCGGAGACCGAAGCATCGACACCACCCTGCTCATGGATGAACTGGCGTGACACCTCCAGCGCCAGCGAATATCCGTGACGCCGGCGTATGAGTTCCAGCATCAGATCGAGTGTCGGTAGCGAGCCGCCCGAGGTGATGCGCTTGCCGTCTATCACGTAGCGCTCCCGCACCGTCCGGACCTGCGGATAGCTGGCTGCGAACTCCTCGTAATCCTCCCAGTGAGTCGTCGCCGTGAAATCATCGAGCAGCGCGGTGTCGGCCAGAAACCAGGAACCGGATTCGATTCCCGCGACGACCGGCCGGTGCCGCGCGGTCTTGGCGAGCAACGTCTTCAGGCTCGAAGTCGCATAGGCCCGCCAGTTGTGGCTCGACAGTACGAACAGCGGCGCGCTCTCATTTTCAGGACGGAAGGCGCCCGATACGGGAATGGGTATGCCGCTCCGGGTCTCGATAGGCCTGCCGTCCGGGCTGAAGATGCGCCAGCCGTAAAGGTCGAGCCCGCTGAGGCGATTGGCGACACGCATCGGCTCGATGACGGAAGCCACGAGAATGAGATTGGTTTCCGGGACGACGAGCAGATCAACATCGATTCTCTGCCCCCCGAAATGCTGCACCGCCATAGCAATCCCATCCTTTTATGTATGAGATCAATCCTATTATGCAAAGCATCATCGGCGCAATTGTCTCGTAATGCCCCCAACGAATTGAGGGAGAACGACAGTGCCGCTATCCATGAACCGCGATGTCTTCATCACCTGTGCCGTCACCGGCGCCGGCGATACGGTATCGAAATCCCAACATGTGCCGATCACGCCGAAGCAGATCGCGGAATCGGCGATCGACGCGGCCAAGGCCGGCGCCGCCATTGTTCACTGCCACGTTCGCGATCCTGAAACCGGCGCACCCAGCCGCCGCAACGACCTCTACAAGGAAGTCACCGACCGCATCCGCTCGGCCGATGTCGACGTCGTGCTGAACCTCACCGCCGGCATGGGTGGCGATCTGATACTTGGCGGAGTCGAAACGCCGCTTCCCTTTAACCCCAAGGGCACCGACATGGCCGGCGCGACCGAGCGCGTCTCCCACGTCGCCGAGTGCCTGCCGGAAATCTGCACGCTCGACTGCGGCACGATGAACTTCAGCCTCGGCGACTACGTCATGACCAACACGCCGTCGACATTGCGCGCCATGGCCAAGATGATGACCGACCTCGGCGTCCGGCCGGAGATCGAGGCATTCGATACAGGCCATCTCTGGTTCGCCAAGCAGCTCGTGGAGGAAGGCCTGATCGAGGATCCGGTGCTGATCCAGCTCTGCATGGGCATTCCGTGGGGTGCCCCGGACGACCTCAACACCTTCATGGCCATGGTCAACAACGTGCCGTCCAGCTGGACCTTCTCGGCCTTCTCGATCGGCCGCAACGCCATGGCCTATCCGGCAGCAGCCGTACTCGCCGGGGGCAACGTCCGTGTCGGTCTCGAAGACAATCTGTATGTCGCCAAGGGTCAACTCGCCACCAACGCCCAGCTCGTCGAAAAGGCGGTGCAGGTCGTGGAAGGCATGGGTGCCCGCATCATCGGTCCCGCCGAGGTGCGTGAGAAGCTGAAGCTGGTGAAGCGGTAACACTCGGTCGAGACGGCACGGCAGCGAGCCCCTTTGGCCGGCAGGTCGAAGGGGTGTCCTGCACGAAGCCAATGGGGGAACATTGAAAATGACCAAGATCAACAAGGCAGCGTGTATCGGCGGCGGCGTCATCGGCGGGGCCTGGGCGGCCCGCTTCCTGCTGGCCGGCATCGACGTTCACATGTTCGATCCGCACCCGGAAGCCGAGCGCATCGTCGGCGAGGTGCTCGCCAATGCCGAGCGCGCCTACGGCATACTGACCATGGCGCCGCTTCCCCCGCGCGGCAAGCTCGTCTTCGCAAAGAGCATCGAAGAAGCCGTGCAAGGTGCTGATTGGATTCAGGAAAGCGTGCCCGAACGGCTGGAGCTAAAACGTGGCGTCATCACCCAGATCGACGCCGTCGCCAGCCCTACGGCGCTGATCGGCTCGTCGACATCCGGCCTGCTGCCGACCGACCTGCAGCGCGACATGAAGCACCCCGAGCGCCTGTTCGTCGCCCACCCCTATAACCCGGTCTATCTCCTGCCGCTTGCCGAACTGGTCGGCGGAGAGAAGACCTCGCCGGCCGTGCTGGAAGACGCCAAGGCGAAGCTCGCTACCGTCGGCATGAAGGGTGTGATCATCAAGAAGGAGATCGAGGCCTTCGTCGGCGACCGCCTGCTGGAAGCGGTCTGGCGCGAGGGCCTGTGGCTGATCAAGGATGACATCTGCGACACTGAAACACTCGANGACGTGATCCGCTACTCNTTCGGCATGCGCTGGGCGCAGATGGGCATGTTCNAGACCTACCGCATCGCCGGCGGCGAGGCGGGCATGCGCCACTTCATCGCCCAGTTCGGCCCCTGCCTTTCCTGGCCATGGACCAAGCTCACCGACGTCGTCGACCTTGATGACGCATTGACGGACAAGATCGCCAGCCAGTCCGACGCCCAGTCGGGCGCCTACGGAATCCGCGAACTGGAACGTATCCGCGACGAAAATCTCGTCGGCATCATGCACGCGCTCAAGGGCAGCAATGGCGGCAAGGGATGGGGCGCCGGCAAGCTGCTCGCAGAGTTCGAGGCGCATCTTTGGGCAAACGCCCCAAAGCCCGCGGCCAAGCCGTCTACCGAACCGCTCCGTCTTCTCGATACCAAGGTCAACCCGTCCTGGGTCGACTACAACGGCCACATGACCGAGTTCCGCTACAACCAGTGCTTCGCCGACTCCGCCGATGCGCTGCTGCGCCTGATCGGCGTCGATATGGACTATGTCGCGGCCGGTCACAGCTACTACACCGTGGAAGCCCACAACCAGTGGCTCGATGAGGCGAAGCTCGGCGATGCGCTCTATGTCGAGTGCCAGATCCTTCCCTGCGACGGCAAGAAGCTCCACACCTTCCTGTGGCTCCGGCGCGCTGACGGCACGCTTCTCGCGACCTGCGAACACCTGATGCTGCATGTCGCCTCGAAGGAAGGCAAGGTCGTACCGCCGCTGCAGGCCGTCGTGGAAAAGCTGCAGCCGCTGATCGCCGCTCATGCGGCGCTCCCGCTGCCGCCGGCCGCCGGCCGCGTCGTCGGACAGAAGAAATAGGGCATTCGTTGCGGTCGGCGCAGCCTTGCTCCTCACCCACCCTCCCCCGGTCACCGGGAGAGGGTGCAGTCAATTGGATGAAGAGCGAGCAGCCGACGGAACGCTGATAATAAAAGGGGAACATGCATGAACTTCGCACTGACCGAAGAACAGGAAATGATCGTCAAGACGGTGCGCGACTTCGTCGAGACGGAAATCTATCCCCATGAGGACATGGTCGAGAAGACCGGTGAGGTGCCACCGGAACTCGGCCAGGAGATAGCACGCAAGTGCAAGGAAATCGGCTTCTTTGGCTGCAATTTTCCGGAAGAGGTCGGTGGCGCCGGCCTCGATCATCTGACCTTCACGCTGGTGGAACGCGAACTCGGCCGCGGCTCCATGGGCCTCACCGTGTTCTTCGGCCGCCCCTCCGGCATCCTGATGGCCTGCAATGACGAGCAGCGCGAGAAGTACCTGCTGCCGGCCGTGCGCGGCGACAAGTTCGATGCGCTCGCAATGACCGAGCCGGATGCCGGCTCCGACGTGCGCGGCATGAAGTGCTTTGCCAAACCCGACGGCGACGACTGGATCGTCAATGGCACCAAGCACTTCATCAGCCATGCCAACATCGCCGATTTCGTTATCGTCTTCATCGCCACCGGCGAGGAAGAGACGCCGCGCGGGCCGAAGAAGCTGATCACCTGCTTCCTCGTCGACCGCGGCACCCCCGGTTTCGAGATCCGCAACGGCTACAACTCCGTATCCCATCGCGGCTACAAAAATTGCATCCTGACCTTCGACAACTGCCGCCTGCCGAAGAGCCAGATCCTGGGCGAACTGCACAAGGGCTTCGACATCGCCAACGAATGGCTCTACGCCACCCGCCTGACGGTCGCCGCCACTTCCGTCGGCCGGGCGCGCCGCGCCTTCGACTACGCCCTCTCCTATGCCGCGGAGCGAAAACAGTTCGGCAAACCAATCGGTACAAACCAGGGCGTCTCCTTCAAGCTCGCCGACATGATTACCGAAATCGATGCCGCCGACTTGCTGACGCTCTCCGCTGCATGGCGACTAGACCAAGGGCTGCCGGCGAACCGCGAGATCGCTTCGGCCAAGGTCTACGCCACGGAAATGCTCGCCCGCGTCACTGACGAGGCGATCCAGATCTACGGCGGCATGGGACTGATGGACGAACTTCCGCTCGCTCGCTTCTGGCGCGACGCCCGCGTCGAGCGCATCTGGGACGGCACCTCCGAAATCCAGCGCCACATCATCAGCCGCGACCTCCTGCGGCCTTTGGGGGCTTGAGATGAAGGTGGAGTTTTCCGGGTTCTGCGGGAGTCGCCCGCGATGACCATCCGCCCTCTCGACCGCCTCATCCGTCCCAAATCGATAGCCGTGTTCGGCGGCAAGGAGGCGGGACGTGTCGTCGAACAGTGTCGCAAGATGGGCTATGCCGGCGAGATCTGGCCGGTCCATCCGACCAAGGATGAGGTCCACGGCTACCGTTGCTACCGTAACGTGGCCGACCTGCCCTCCCCGCCTGACGCCTCGTTTGTCGGCGTCAACCGGGCGCTGACAATCGAGATCATCCGTGAACTCTCTACCATCGGCGCCGGCGGTGCGGTCTGCTATGCCTCCGGCTTCCGCGAGGCGGTCAACGAGCTCGCCGACGGCGGCGACCTGCAGGAGGCTCTCGTCGCAGCGGCCGGCGACATGCCGATCATCGGACCGAATTGCTACGGCCTGATCAACATGCTGGACGGCGCCCTGCTCTGGCCGGACCAGCACGGCATGATCCGCACCGACCGCGGCATCGCCATCCTCACCCAGTCGTCGAACATCGCCTGCAACATTTCCATGCAGCAGCGTGGTCTTCCGATCGCCTACCTGATGACGGCCGGCAACCAGGCCCAGACCGGTCTTTCCACACTGGCGCAAGCGGTGCTGGAAGACGAGCGCGTTACAGCCGTCGGCCTGCACATCGAAGGCTTCGACGACATCGCCGCGCTGGAACGCCTGGCGGCCCGCGCCCGCGAGCTGAAAAAGCCGGTCATCGCGCTCAAGGTCGGCAAGTCCGAAGCCGCGCAGAAGGCCACCGTCTCCCATACCGCCTCGCTCGCGGGCAACGACGCGGTGGCGACAGCCCTTCTCGGACGACTGGGCATCGCCCGCGTCGACACAATTCCGGAAATGCTGGAGACGCTGAAGCTGCTCCACGTCTTCGGCCCGCTGGAAAACGCCGAAATCTCTTCGATGAGTTGCTCCGGCGGCGAGGCCTCGCTGATGTCGGACGCCGGCGAGCGTCACAAGGTGATCTACCGCGACCTCAGCCCGACCCAGCTCAAGACGTTGCGCGAGAGCCTCGGCGAGATGGTGACGCTCTCCAACCCGCTTGACTACCACACCTTCGTCTGGGGCAACCTGGAACGGCAGACCGCCGCCTTCACGGCAATGATGCAGGGCGGCTACGCGCTGAACCTGATCGTCCTGGATTTCCCGCGCGGCGACCGCTGCGACGCCAGCGACTGGATGACGACGGTCGACGCCATCACCGCGTCGGCGCGTTTAACAGGTGCAAGGGCGGGGGTTGTCGCGAGCATGGGCGAGAACCTGCCGGAAAATGTCGCCCTGTCGCTGATGGCGGAGAAGGTTATCCCCTTCTTCGGCATCGATGAGGCGCTGACTGCCGTCGAGACGGCCGCCTTCATCAGCGCAGCCTGGCGCAAACCACAGCCAGCACCGCTTCTCTCCTCGGCAGCGTCCTGTGGTGAAATCCATACACTCTACGAGGATGAAGCCAAGGCGGAGCTCGCGGCCTTCGGCGTACCGGTCCCGAAGGGCGCCAAGGCTGCAACGCCGGACGAAGCCGCCGACGTGGCGACCTCGGTCGGCTTTCCCGTCGCGCTCAAGGGCCTGGGCATCGCCCACAAGACGGAAGCGGGCGCCGTGAAACTCAATCTGAAGACGGCTGATGAGGTCCGTGAAGCTGCCCGACAGATGGCCTCGATCGCCACCGGTTTCCTCATCGAGAAGATGGTGTCGAAACCGGTCGCGGAGATCATCATCGGCGCGACGCGCGATGCCGTGGCCGGCCTTGTACTGACAATCGGTGCCGGCGGAATACTCGTCGAACTACTCGAGGACGCCGTCACCCTGACCCTGCCGACCGATCCCGAAACCATCCGGGAAAGCATCAACGGCCTGAAGATCGCGAAGCTTCTGCGGGGCTATCGTGGCAATCCGCCCGGCGATATCGACGCGTTGGTTAAAACGGTCGCGAGTGTGGCACAATATGTCGCAACCAACGCGACAACACTGGAGGAACTGGACCTTAATCCCCTGATGGTTCTGCCAGAAGGAGACGGCGTGGTCGTAGTTGATGCCTTGATCAGGAAGAGGAACTGACGCCATGAGCGAGCCTATCCGGACCCGCCGTGAGAACGGCATCCTTGAGGTCACCATCGACCGCCCGAAGGCGAACGCCATCGATCTCGTCACCAGCCGCATCATGGGGCAGATCTTCCAGGACTTCCGCGACGATGACACCCTGCGTGTCGCGATTGTCACCGGCGCGGGCGAAAAATTCTTCTGCCCCGGTTGGGACCTGAAGGCAGCCGCCGCCGGTGACGCGGTGGACGGAGATTACGGCGTCGGCGGCTTCGGCGGTATGCAGGAGCTTCGCGATCTCAACAAGCCGATTATCTGTGCGGTCAACGGCATCTGCTGTGGCGGCGGGCTGGAAATCGCCCTTTCAACTGATTTGATCCTTGCCGCCGAGCACGCCACTTTCGCACTGCCGGAAATCCGCTCCGGTACGGTGGCCGACGCCGCGTCGATCAAGCTGCCTAAGCGCATTCCCTACCATATCGCCATGGACATGCTCCTGACCGGCCGCTGGCTGAATGCGGAAGAAGCGCATCGCTGGGGCTTCGTCAACGAAATCCTGCCGGCTGACAAGCTGATGGCGCGCGCCTGGGAATTGGCGCGACTATTGGAAAGCGGTCCCCCGCTGGTCTACGCTGCGATCAAGGAGATCGTCCGGGACGCCGAGGGCAACGATTTTCAGACGACCATGAACAAGGTCACCAAGAGGCAATATCGCACTGTCGATATCCTCTATTCGAGCGAGGATCAGCTCGAAGGCGCTCGCGCCTTCGCGGAAAAGCGCGATCCCGTATGGAAAGGAAGGTAATATCGGCCGCTGGCAACGGCCCCGCCTGGGAGGCTCTTAAAGCAATACACGGGTTTCGACCGCCCCGTTTGGGGTGGCCATAATAACGATAAATCAAACGTGGGCATGCAACTAGAGAAGGAATAGGGGAATGAACGACTATACAAACTACTTGAAAGGCCGTGTGGCCGCCGGCATGAGCCGTCGCGAATTCATGGGCCGCGCCATGGCGGCCGGTCTGACATTGACTGCCGCAAGCACCCTCTATGCAGCAAGCGCATCGGCGCAGGAGCCGAAGCGCGGTGGACATCTGAAACTCGGCCTCGAAGGCGGTTCGGCAACCGACAGCAAGGACCCGGCAAAGTTCCTGTCGCAGTTCATGTTCTGCGTCGGCCGTTGCTGGGGCGACATGCTCGTCGAATCCGAGCCCCTGACCGGTGCCCCGGTTCCGGCGCTCGCCGAAAGCTGGGAACCGTCCGCTGACGCCGTCACATGGACATTCAAGATCCGTAAGGGCGTTCAATTCCACGACGGCAAGGAACTGACAGTCGACGACGTCATCGCCACACTGAAGCGCCACACCGATGAAAAGTCGGACTCGGGTGCACTCGGCGTGATGAAATCGATCAAGGAATTCAAGGCTGACGGTGACAACCTCGTGATCACGCTGACCGAGGGCAATGCCGACCTGCCCTTGCTGCTAACCGACTACCACCTCGTCATCCAGCCGAACGGCGGTTTCGATGATCCGCTCGCCTCGATCGGCACCGGTCCGTACAAGATGACCAGCTTCGAGCCGGGCATCCGCGCCACCTTCGAAAGGAACCCGAACGACTGGCGTTCCGACCGCGGCTACGTCGATACGATCGAAATCATCGGCATGAACGACGCGACCGCCCGTGTCGCAGCCCTCGCCTCCGGCCAGGTGCACTACATCAACCGCGTCGACCCCAAGACCGTATCGATGCTTCAGAAGGCTCCGAATGTCGAGATCTTGAGCACGTCGGGCCGCGGCCACTACGTCTTCATCATGCATTGCAACACCGCGCCGTTCGACAACAACGACCTGCGCCTTGCATTGAAATACGCCATGGACCGCGAAACCATGGTCGAGAAGATTCTCGGTGGTTACGGCAAGGTCGGCAACGACTTCCCGATCAACTCCACCTACGCGCTCTTCTCGGACGACATCGAACAGCGCGCCTACGATCCGGACAAGGCGGCCTTCCACTTCAAGAAGTCCGGCCACTCGGGCTCTGTCCTGCTGCGCACGTCGGAAGTCGCCTTCCCTGGCGCCGTCGACGCGGCGGTTCTCTATCAGGAGAGCGCCAAGAAGGCCGGCATCGATATCGAGGTGAAGCGCGAGCCGGGCGACGGTTACTGGTCGAACGTCTGGAACGTGCAGCCGTTCTCGACCTCCTACTGGGGCGGTCGTCCGACGCAGGACCAGATGTATTCCACCGCCTATCTCTCGACGGCGGACTGGAACGACACCCGCTTCCTGCGCCCGGACTTCGACAAGCTGCTGCTGGAGGCCCGCTCCGAGCTCGACGAAGCCAAGCGCAAGGACATGTATCGGACGGCCGCTTTGATGGTTCGCGACGAAGGCGGCCTCATCCTGCCCATGTTCAACGACTTCGTGAACGCCGCGACGAAGAACGTCAAAGGCTACGTCCACGACATCGGCAACGACATGTCGAACGGCTACGTCGCGACCCGTGTCTGGCTCGAAAGCTGATGACAAAACAACCTTCTACGACTATAGGCTAATACCAGCCTATGACCCGCGGCAGTCCCTGCCGCGGGTCATTCTCTCTATTTTAGACATTGGCAGAGGGGAACATGACAAACCTGACGGACGCCGGCGCCGCGCCGCCACGCAAGTTCTCCGAGCGGTTTCCGCTCGTCACGCTGATCATACAGCGGCTGGTACTGAGCTTTGCCCTGCTGTTGGCAATCTCCGTGCTGATCTACGGTGGCGTAGAAGCCTTGCCCGGCGATTTCGCCACCACCTATCTCGGCCAGTCGGCGACACCGCAGGCCGTCGCCAACATCCGCTCCGAGCTCGGCCTCGACCGACCGATTACTACCCGCTACTTCGAGTGGCTGGGCGGTGTCCTGCAGGGGGATTTCGGGACCTCCTGGGCGAGCCGCAACTCGGTGACCGAGCAGATTGGCAACCGCCTTGGCAATTCGCTGATGCTGGCGGGACTGGCGGCGATCATCTCCGTTCCGCTCGCGGTTGGCCTCGGCATGCTCGCCGTCCATTTCCGCAACCGCATGCCGGACAGGGTTATCAACATCGTCTCGCTGGCGGCGATCTCGCTTCCCGAATTTTTTATCGGCTACCTGCTGATTCTGTTTTTTTCCATCAAGACCGGCATCGCCACCTTTCCCGCAACTGTGCATGAGGGAATGCCGCTTTCGCAGAGACTGAGTGCGATGGCGCTTCCCACCGCCACCTTGGTACTCGTCGTTCTCGCCCACATGATGCGCATGACCCGCGCGGCGATCCTCTCGGTCATGTCCTCCGCCTATATGGAAACCGCCGAACTCAAGGGCCTCTCCGCTTTCCGCGCGATCGTCAAGCACGCCGCTCCCAACGCGCTAGCCCCGATCGTCAATGTCGTGGCGCTCAACCTCGCCTACCTTGTCGTAGGTGTGGTGGTGGTCGAGGTCGTCTTCGTCTATCCCGGCATGGGCCAGTACATGGTCGACGCGGTGACGGTCCGAGACATGCCGGTGGTGCAGGCCTGCGGTCTGATCTTTGCCGCCGTTTACATCTTCCTGAACATGCTGGCCGACATCATAGCGATTGTCGCCAACCCGAGACTGAGGCATCCGCGATGAGGTTGAGAGAAATCCCCGTTATCGCCTGGGTCGGCATTCTCGGCATCCTTGCCGCCTTCATCTGTGCCGTCTTCGCCCCTTGGATCGCCCCTTACGGCGAACGCGAAATCGTCGGCAGCGTCTGGGAACCGATGGGTGACGCGTTTCTGCTCGGCACCGACAACCTCGGCCGCGACCTGCTCTCGCGTATGATCTACGGCTCGCGTACGACGCTGTTCGTTGCGCTCGCCGCAACCGTGCTGTCGTTCTCGGTCGGCATCATCCTGAGCTTCACCGCAGCCGTCTCGCGCGGCTTCCTCGACCAGGTTCTGTCGCGTCTCAATGACCTGATGATGTCGATCCCGACGCTGATCTTCGCGCTGGTAGTCCTGGCGGTCCTACCGCAGAACCTGTTCGTGCTGATCCTCGTCATGGCTGTGCTTGATTCGACCCGCGTCTACCGCCTTGGCCGGGCCGTCGCACTCGACGTCGCGGTGATGGAATTCGTCGAGGCCGCGCGCCTTCGCGGCGAAGGCAAGCTCTGGATCATCTTCCGCGAGATCCTGCCGAACACCCTATCGCCGCTGCTCGCCGAGTTCGGCCTGCGCTTCGCCTTCTCGATTTTGTTCCTCTCCACCCTCTCCTTCCTCGGCCTTGGCATCCAGCCGCCGGCCGCCGACTGGGGTGGCATGGTGAAGGACAACAAGGACGGCATCATCTTCGGCATCTCCGCCGCCCTAGTGCCGGGCTCGGCGATTGCCGCGCTCGCCGTCTGTGTCAACCTGGTGGTCGACTGGCTGCTGAAACGAACCTCCAGCCTGAAGGGAGGCCGCGGCGATGCCTGAACTTCTGTCCGTCCGCAATCTCAAGATCGAGGCGACCTCGTACCCGCCGGGCGAACCGCCGAAGAACGTTACCATCGTCGAAGGCGTCTCCTTCGACCTTTCCAAGGGCAAGGTGCTCGGCCTGATCGGTGAATCCGGCGCCGGCAAATCGACCATCGGCTTGTCTGCTCTCGCCTACGGGCGTGGCGGAGTGCGCATCACCGGCGGCGAGGTTCTGCTCGAGGGCACGAACATCCTGGCGCTCGACAAGGCCGGCATCCGCAAAGTGCGCGGCGCCCGCGTCTGCTACGTCGCGCAATCGGCCGCGGCGGCGTTCAACCCTGCCCACCGCCTCGGTGACCAGGTGATCGAGGCCAGCCTGAAGCACGGCCTGATGTCGCGCGAGGAAGCCAAGAAGCGTGCCGTCTACCTGTTTGGCGTGCTCGGCCTTCCCGATCCCGAGCATTTCGGCGACCGCTACCCTCACCAGGTTTCCGGCGGGCAGTTACAGCGCGCCATGACCGCAATGGCGCTCTGCCCGAACCCGGAACTGATCGTCTTCGACGAGCCGACAACCGCGCTGGACGTGACGACGCAGATCGACGTTCTGGCCGCAATCAAGCACGCGATCGAGGAAACCAAAACCGCGGCGCTCTACATCACCCACGACCTCGCTGTGGTCGCCCAGATTTCCGACGACATCATGGTGCTGCGCCACGGCAAGATGGTGGAATACGGCACGGCCAAGCAGATCATCGAGGCGCCCGCACAGGATTATACGCGTGCGCTGGTGAACGTGCGCCAGACCAAGAAGGAAGAAGCCGCCGATCAGTCGAGTGCGGTCATCAAGGTCGAGAACGTCACGGCCGGCTACCCGAATGGCTTCAAGGTGCTGCACGACGTGTCGCTGCACCTTCCGAAGGGCCAGACGCTGGCGGTCGTCGGCGAATCCGGCTCCGGCAAGTCGACGCTTGCCCGCGTCATCACCGGCCTGTTGCCGGCCCTCGAAGGCACTGTCTCATTCGAGGGACGTCCTCTGCCGAGGGCGCTGAAGGACCGCTCCCGTGACGATCTCCGCCGCATCCAGCTGATCTACCAGATGGCCGACACAGCGATGAACCCGCGCCAGACGGTACGCGAGATCATCGGCCGGCCGCTGACCTTCTACTACGGCATGCACGGCGCGGAGAAGACGGCGCGTGTCAAGGAACTGCTCGAGCAGATCGAGATGGGGTCCGGCTTCGTCGACCGTTATCCTGCCGAGCTTTCCGGCGGCCAGAAGCAACGCGTCGCGATCGCCCGTGCGCTGGCGGCCAAGCCCGAAGTCCTTCTCTGCGATGAGCCGACCTCCGCGCTCGACCCGCTGGTGGCGGAAGGCATCCTGAAGCTCCTGATGCGGCTGCAGGAAGAAACCCAGCTCTCCTACATGTTCATCACCCACGATATCGCGATCGTCCGCGCCATCGCCGACAGCGTGGCGGTGATGCATCGCGGTCGCCTCGTCCGCTTCGGGCCGAAGTCGAAGGTGCTTGAGCCGCCGTTCGACGACTACACCGACCTGCTGCTCAAGTCGGTGCCGGAAATGGAGATCGGCTGGCTCGAGAAGGCGCTGGCAACCCGAAAGATGGCAAGCGCGGGGAACTGATCCCCGCGTTCAATACTCCGTCGGTACGGTGAGAACCTCGGCATCCGGCGTTTCGAGGAAACTGCGAACCGTCGGCGGTAGCTGTCGCGAGGAAAGCGGCAGCACGCCGCAGCGTGACAGCAACTGCCGCAGATCTGGCTCCTCTCCCAGGTACCGCCAGATCATCCGCGACGCATAGGGCAGGTTTTCCCTGCGCCATGAAACGCCCATGGTGGTGCCGCGCAGATAGACCCGCTGATGCACCTCGAGCGGCAGCAGGATAGTCTGCGAGAGCATGGTATTCCGCCCTTTCGCCCGCTCGTAGATGAAGATCCGGTTACGCATGAAGGCCGCGAGCCCGACGTAGTGCGTGTATTGCTGAATCCCGTTTTCCCGGTCGCGGATCCGCTCGATCGACTTGACGTGCATCTGGCCGTTCTGTTCGCGAAGACGGCTGCAGGAGCAGACGACGAAGCCGGGCCAGGACGGAGAAAGATGATAGGTCTGGAAATAACCTACATGGCGGCGGAGCGCCGCCATGTCGCCCGGAAAGCCCTTGAAAACGTCGAGAACATCGGCCCCGCCGCGCTCCGGTCGGTGAAGACGCTCGGCGAAAGCCTTCACCGGCAAGAAAAAGTCCGAGCTGGCGAGGCCGAAGAACGAGGCTATGCGCGCAAGGTTATGTGCGGATGGCCTGGTCTCGCCCTTGATGTATCGGTTGAACTGCTGCCGGTTGAGACCAACCTCGCGGCAGATGTGCGAGATCGAGCGCTGTGTCGAACAGGCGCTTTTGAGATTTTCGACAAAGATATCCATGGGCTGACAATTCGCATGAGAACACCCGGAACCATAGCGTAAACTCGCGTAAAATAGCGTCACATAGCGAAATTGCATGACGCATTCGGCGCTCTAGGCTCGTTCCCATAAAACATGAAAGGGGATTACCGATGTCCGACAACACCCGAAACCGCTCAACCCTCATTCTGCCCACCGCCATGGACCGCCGTACCTTCCTCGGTGGCACTGCGGCCCTCGGCCTCGCCGCGGGTCTGTCAGGCAGCCTGCTTTCGTCGCCGGTTCGCGCGCAGGAACCCAAGCGTGGCGGACATCTGAAGCTTGGCCTCAAGGGCGGCGCGACCAGCGACGTTCTCGATCCGGCGACTTACAGCGCCTCGGTTCTCTTCGTCATCGGCCGCCTCTGGGGTGACACGCTGGTCGAATCTGATCCTACGACGGGTGCCCCCATTCCCTCCCTCGCAGTATCCTGGGAACCTTCAGCCGACGCCTCCGTGTGGACGTTCAAGATCCGCGACGATGTCGCTTTCCACGACGGTACCAAGATGACCATCGCCGACGTCGTCGCCACCCTGAAGCGCCACGCCGATGAAGCCTCGCAGTCGGGCGCGCTCGGCCTCCTCTCCTCCGTCACCGGCATTGAGGAGAAAGCGGGCGATCTCGTCATCACGCTGAAGGAAGGCAATGCCGACCTGCCGCTGATCCTGACGGACTATCACCTCATCATCCAGCCCAAGGGCGGCGTCGACAATCCGGCCGCAGCCATCGGCACCGGTCCCTATGTCATCAAGAACTTCGAGGCTGGCGTTCGCGCCTCCTTCGAAAAGAACCCGAACGACTGGCGCTCCGACCGCGGTTTCGTCGACAGCGTCGAGATCATCGTCATGAACGATACGACGGCACGCATCGCCGCCCTCGCCTCGGGACAGGTGCATTTCATCAACAACGTCGATCCCAAGACCGTGCCGATGCTGACCCGCTCGCCGTCTGTGGAAATCATCCGCGACTCCGGCAAGGGCTTCTACAGCTTCCTGATGCATTGCGACACCGCGCCGTTCGACAACAACGACCTGCGGCTTGCGCTGAAGTATGCCATCGACCGGCAGGCGATCCTCGATCAGGTACTCGGTGGTTACGGCACGCTCGGCAACGACTATCCGGTGAACTCCAACTACGCGCTCGCTCCCGATGATATCGAACAGCGCGTCTACGATCCGGACAAGGCGGCCTTCCACTTCAAGAAGTCCGGTCACGACCGTCCGATCCTGCTGCGCACCTCGGACGCCGCCTTCTCCGGCGCCGTGGATGCCGCAATCATGTTCCAGGAAAGCGCCAAGAAGGCCGGCATCGAGATCGAGGTCAAGCGCGAGCCTGAGGACGGCTACTGGACCAACGTATGGAACGTACAGCCCTTCTGCGCCTCCTACTGGGGTGGTCGCCCGACGCAGGACTCGCGTTACTCGACGTCGTACATCTCGACTGCCGAGTGGAACGATACGCGCTTCAAGCGCGAAGACTTCGACAAGATGGTTCTGCAGGCCCGCTCCGAACTCGACGAGACCAAGCGCAAGGAGCTCTACCGCACCATGGCGTTGATCGTCCGCGACGAGGGTGGCCTCATCCTGCCGGTCTTCAACGACTACATCATGGCGGCGAACAAGAGTGTGAAGGGTTATGTCGGCGATATCGGTAACGACATGTCGAATGGCTACGTCGGCAGCCGTATCTGGTTCGACGCGTGACAATCATAGACCGGGACAACATTGTGACCAGCAAACGCTCCTTCACCGTCATTGAGAACGAATGGATCACTCTCAAGGACGGCACGCGCCTCGCCGCCCGTATCTGGATGCCGGATGGGGCGGAGGCCGACCCCGTTCCGGCCGTGTTCGAGTTCCTGCCTTACCGCAAGCGGGACGGAACCTGCATGCGGGACGAAAGCACCTATCCGCACTACGCGGCCGCCGGCATTGCCGGCGTTCGCGTCGACATCCGCGGCTCGGGTGAATCCGATGGCGTCATCGATGGTGAATACACGCCTCTCGAACTCGCCAACGCCTGCGAACTGATCGCCTGGATCGCTGAACAGCCATGGTCGAACGGCTCGGTCGGCATGATGGGTATCTCCTGGGGTGGCTTCAACTGCCTGCAGGTCGCGGCCATGAACCCACCGGCGCTGAAAGCCGTGATCTCGATCGCCTCCACGGTCGACCGCTACAACGACGACATTCACTACAAGGATGGCACCCACCTCTCCGCTCAGCTTTCCTGGGCGGCGACCATGCAGGGTTACCAGTCCCGGTCCCCGGATCCGGAACTTGTTGGCGACCGCTGGAAAGAGATGTGGCTGGAGCGGCTGGAGAACGAGCCCTTCTTCATGGAGGAATGGCTCTCCCACCAGCGCCGCGACGCCTTCTGGAAGCACGGCTCGATCAGCGAGGATTTCTCGGCCTTCAAGGTGCCGGCCCTCGTCATCGCCGGCTGGGCCGACGGCTACCGCAACACGCCGATCAAGGCGGTCGAAGGCCTCGGCGACAAGGCCAAGGCAATGATCGGGCCTTGGGTGCACAAGTACCCGCATTTCGCCTGGCCGAAACCACGTGCCGATTTCATCGGTGAGTCGATCTCCTGGTGGAACCGCTGGCTGCGTGGTGAAGAGAACGGCATCGAAAAGACGCCGCAGGTCCGCGCCTACATTCTCGACGCGATCCGCCCTGCCCCGCGCCGCGACCACGATGCCGGCCGCTGGATCGCCAAGGATGCCTGGACTCCGCCGACCTACAGGACCTTCGCCGTTTCCGACAGCGGCGCGCTGACACTCGGCGGCAAGTCGGGTGCCAACGCCCGCGACGTCCTCGTGAAGTCGCCGCTCGACACCGGTACGGCCGCAGGCGAGTGGTTCACCCTCAAGCCCGATGTCGAAATGGCGATCGACCAGCGCGTCGATGATGCCGGTTCGCTCTGCTTCGACACCGCACCGCTGGAAGCCGACGTGGACTTCCTCGGACGACCGGTGGTGACGCTGGACGTTGCCTGCGACGCCGACTGGGGCAACCTGATCGCCCGCGTCGTCGACGTCCACCCGGATGGCACTGCCTACCGCGTCTCCTTCGGCGTTCTGAACCTCGCTCACCGCGAAGGCAACGAGACTCCCAAGGCCATGCCGCACGGGGAGAAGGTACGTGTCACTGTTACCCTCGATGCCTGTGGCTATCGCTTCCGCGCTGGCCATCGTATCCGCCTCGCGCTGTCCTCCAGCTACTGGCCGATGATCCTGCCGCCGCCGGTCGATCCGGGCCTGACGGTCGACACCGCCAGCCTCGAACTGCAGATGCCGGAACTTGGCGACCATCGGGACATCACGGTGAAGGAGCCGGACGATCCCAATCCGCTTCCGACTTACATCACGCATGAGGAGTCGAAATCGCAGCGCGAGGTGATCCGCGACCTCACCGGCAACAAGACGACCTACCATATCCTCGAGGATACCGGTCTTTCGGAACACCCCGGCAACGGCCTGTCCAACCGGCAGGTCCGCGAGGAGTTCTGGTCGATCGTTCCCGGTGATCCGCTGTCGATGACGGGAACTTCGACCTGGACCTGTGAAATGTCCCGCCCCGGCTGGACGGTTCGCTCGGTCGCCACCTCGACCATCTCCTGCACCGCGACCGAATGGATCATCGGCGCCCATGTCGTGGCCTTCGAAGGCGACACCCAGATCTTCGAGCGGCGTCACGAGAAGCGCATCGCGCGTGATTTCATGTAAGTGACGTGCTTTGATGACTCGCCGCCGGCAAAGGCGGCGAGTCGGGAGGAGTGTGTGATGAAAGCGATGTTCTACGAGCGTTTCGGCGAAGCCCCGGAAGTGATCGACCTGCCTGATCCATCCCCGCCGAAGGCCGGCGTCGTGCTGAGGATCACCGCAACCGGCCTCTGCCGCAGCGACTGGCACGGCTGGATGGGCCACGACCCCGACATCAAGCTGCCGCATGTACCCGGGCACGAACTCGCCGGCGTGATCGAAGCGGTTGGCCCGGAGGTGAAGCGCTTCCGTGTGGGCGATCGCGTGACCGTGCCCTTCGTCTCCGGCTGCGGCCATTGCTATGAATGCAAGTCGGGCAACAGCCAGGTCTGCGAGGAACAGTTCCAGCCGGGCTTCACCCATTGGGGTAGTTACGCCGAGCTGATGGCGCTCGATTACGCCGACCACAATCTGGTGAAGCTGCCCGACACGATCGATGACGCGACCGCCGCCAGCCTCGGCTGCCGCTTCGCCACCTCCTTCCGTGCCGTCGTCGATCAGGGACGGCTGAAGGGCGGTGAATGGCTCGCCGTACACGGTTGCGGTGGTGTTGGCCTCTCGGCGATCATGATCGGCAAGGCGCTCGGCGCCAATGTCGTCGCCATCGACATCTCGGAGGAAAAGCTTTCGCTGGCGCGCTCGCTCGGCGCCTCGGTGGCGATCAACGCCGCCGTTGAAGCCGATGTCGCTGTGGCCGTTTGCGATGCCACAAGCGGCGGTGTACATGTCTCCGTCGACGCCCTCGGCCATCCGTCGACCTGCGTCCACTCGGTCATGAACCTCAGGCGTCGCGGCCGCCATGTGCAGGTCGGGCTGCTGCTCGCCGATCAGGCCCGCCCGCCGGTCCCGATGGACCGGGTTATCTCCCACGAACTGGAAATCTACGGCAGCCACGGCATGCAGGCCTGGCGCTACGAGGCCATGCTCTCGATGATCTCTGCCGGCACCTTGAAGCCGCAGAAGCTGATCGGTCGGCATATCTCGCTGACCGAAGCCGTCCCCGCCCTGATGGCGATGGATCGGTTCGCCGAAAGCGGCATCACAATCATCGACCGGTTCGTCTAGCGATCCCCGCCCGCCGGCGGCCGTATCGTTCAGCCTCGTGCGTCCCTCGGTTACGCGGGAATTCTATGGTCAAACGTATCAAACTGCGTTTCACGGTCGAAACCCGACTTTTTTGCAGTCGCCCGCCGCGATCGCATCCCCTGCGTGATCGAACCACGTGTCTCAAGCGGTGAACAGCCATATGTCTCCCGGTAGCACTTGGAGAAATGGGAGCTGGATATGAAACCGCACGCGATCGCTATCTCGATGATCGGGATCCTCGTTTGGACCAGCAATAGCTTGGCACGCTCGAGCCGGAGCCTCAAGTAATAGCGCGCCGGAGAGCATCCGAGTTCAGCCTGAAACAGCCGCTCGACCTGCCTGCGCGAGAGACCGCTTGGACCGATCAGCTCCTCCATTCGCAATGGCTCCGCCAGATTCTGCTCCATCTTGGCAACGAGATCCAGCACCGTGGTATCTCGTGCCCCGACCCGACGTGCGAAAGGAACGCGCTGCCGGTCTCCGGCAGACCGAACCCGGTCGACCAGGGCAAGCGCGCAGATGTCGCTGACGACAGCCGCATCGTAGTCTCGCTGGATGATGTGAAGCATCATGTCGAAGGTCGCGGCCCCACCGGCGCAGGTGAAGATGTTGCTGTCGATGTGGTAGATTCCCGTGTTCAGACTGACACTACCGAAACGTTCGGCGAAACCGGGCATGTTCTCCCAGTGAATGACACATTCCTTGTTGTCGAGCAGACCTGCGTTCGCCAGAACGTGAGCGCCGGTACACACGCCCGCCAGTGCAATGTTGCGGTTACGACATTCACGCAACCATGCCTCGACCGCCCGGTCGGAATGGCTCTCAATGTTCTTTCCGCCGCAAACCACGACCATGGAGGGCCGTTGCCATGAGTTGAGATTTTGCCGCTCCGCCGCGATCGCAAGGTCGCTCTCGACTGCCACTCCGCAACTTGAGCGAACTTTTCCACCGTTCGCCGTCGTGATCCGCCATGTATATGCCTCAACGCCGAGAACTTCGTTGGCCAGCCGCAGCGCCTCGATCGCCGACGAGAACGCGAGCAATGTGAAATCCTGGGCCAGATAGAAGACGATTTGGCGCTGAACGGGCGTGGCAATGGTCATGGAACATCATCCTCCGGAGGAAACCGCGTGTGAGACGGTTCAGGGTCGCTGTGCTCGATCGTCCGGAGTATTGACCCATCCCGAAAATCTGAAAAGAATGATTGCGTCAAAACAGCAGTAGAAATGAGACATGGGCGCGATGAATGCCAATCGCCTTTCAAGGGGTCGTGAACGCCAAGAACACGAGGCGCGCCTTTCGGTCGGCATTGTGCTTCTGCCGCGCTTCACGTTGTGCGCGTTTGCCAATTTTGTCGATGTCCTCCGGCTGGCGGCGGACGAAGGCGATCGAAGTCGGCCAATCCATTGCCGCTGGAGCGTCATCTCTGCCGACATGAAGCCGGTCGCGGCAAGCTGCGGTGTCTATCTTCAGCCGCAGGAGGCCTTCGGCAACCCCGGCAGGTTCGACTATATCGTCGTCGTAGGCGGTCTCATCGATGAGACGCATCGTCCCGATCCCAAGCTGGAGGAATTTCTGCGACAGGCGGCAAGGCATGGAGTGCCGCTGGTCGGGCTTTGCACCGGCACCTTCACCCTGCATAGGGCGGGACTTATGGACGGGTATCGGGCCTGCGTGAACTGGTTCCACCACCAGGATTTCCTGTCGCAGTTTGAGGGACTGCAACCGGTATCCGACCAGATCTTCGTGGTCGACCGGGATCGTCTGACATGTTCGGGAGGTGCCGGCACGGCACATCTCGCAGCCTTTCTGGTCGATAGACACATCGGCAAGTCACAGGCGACGAAGAGCCTGAACATCATGATGATCGGCAAGGCAGAAGACGCTGCCACACCACAGCCGGGGTTGGCGCTGGGCTTCGAAACCAAGGACCCACTCGTCAGAAGAGCCCTTCTCCTCATGCAGCAGCGATTGGACGCGCCGATTTCCGTGGCTGATATCGCCCGTCACCTGAATGTCGGAAAGCGCCGGCTCGAACGTCATTTTGCCGATGCCATCGGACGTTCTCCGCTGACGGCCTTCGTGGAAATGCGCCTCCAGCTGGCCCGGCATATGATCGAGAAGACCGACAAATCGATCGGGTCGATCGCCGTCGAATGCGGCTTTTGTGACTCCTCCCACCTCAGCCGAATGTTCCGGCGTCATTTCGGGGAGACGCCGCGAGCCCTGCGCCCCGCCTGAAACCGTCAGCGCGCACCACCGACAGCCATCGCCTTCAGCACCTCAAGCGCCCTGTCCGCCTGCCCCGCGGGCACGAAGATGTGGTCGTGGTGATAACCGGCCACGACATTGGCGCTGCATCCGGCCCGCGCCAACGTGGTGGCGAAGGCCGCGGTCAGTCCTACGGCCTCCAGTGAAGAATGAACCGTCAATGTGATGCATCGCATGACGGAGCCATCTTCGAAGCCGTTGGCAAGGGCAGTTTCCCGCCTCAGGATCAGCGTCGTGCCTTCATCCTCGACAAACATGCCTCGCGGCTCCAGCGATGCAAAAGACGTGAAGTCGCGGTCCGAAACCGAGACAAAAACGTAGTCATGGGGATCCATGACCGGCTCCATGTTCCGAAGCAACTTCAACAGATCCGTTTCTCCGGCCATGCGTCTCCCCGTTTTCAATTCCCGGACAATGCGAAATGGGTCACCGCGCGGCAGAGTGCGGCAAAGCCCGCCCTCGCCCCCTCGCTCATGTGCCGGGCCCTGAGCCAGGCATGCACCATCTGCGGCTCCTCGCGGAACCAGACCTCGACACCGGCCTCGGCAAGCCGCGTCGCATAGTGCCTACCGTCATCACGCAGCGGATCGAAATGGGCGGCGGTGATATAGGCCGGCGGCAACGTGGCGACATCGTCCAGCAGCAACGGATAGGCAACCGGATCGTCCGCCGGCGCCTTCAACACCTCGCGATAGTAGCGCACATCGGACGTAGAGAGACCGGGCGCCTCGCCCATCTCGTCGTAGGAGCCCGTTTCCAGGTCCCCGCCGAGCGCCGGATAGATCAGAACCTGCCCGAGGATCGAACCTGACCACCCCTCCCGCGCCGCGCGGACGCAGAGCCCCGCAGCGAGATTGCCTCCGGCGCTGTCGCCGACCACCACGACCTTGTGTCCCTGATCCACCAGCGAACGCAAAACTGCGTAACAGTCATCATGCTGCGCCGGCCAGACCTCTTCGGGCGCCAGCCGGTAATCGACCGCGGTTAGCTCCGCCCCGACGGCATCGGCGATCTCGGCGCAGATGGAGTCGTGGCTGTCGAGCGAGCCGACAACAAAGCCACCGCCATGAAGGTAGAGAAGCTGCGCCGGAGTTGCGATCCGCACCGGCCGGTAGCGCCGGACTGGAACACAGTCATCGACCAGCGCGTCGCCCGCGACTAGCCCGGCGGGATACGGTGGAGAAAATTCGCGACAGAGCGCATTGTACCATTCCCGCTGCTGGCCGATCGATGCGTTCACCGCGTCCGGCGGATAGAAGGCGTCGCATTTCTCCAGAAAGGCGAGGATGCCCTCCTCGGTCGGCATCGGCTTGGACATCGTGTATCGCCTCCGGAAGCGTGGTTATGCTGCACTGAGCACAGCGACAGGAAACCGGTTATCCCGCCTGATTTCAACAGGATAATTCGGTTTCTGGAATCAGTTCCGGAACGGGAGAGACGGTCCCGAACAACGTTCTCCACTACTGGAGACGGCGGCCATCAAAAATCCAGAAACAATCTTTAAAGTTGCAGCTTCGGCCCTAATTACAGCCGTGCAATTCCGTCTTCTGCATACCTCCGCGACAGCATGCCCCCTTTGTGAAAACAATTCCGGGAGAGGAACGGAACATGATCACTTTCACCCTTAATGGCCAGGAAAAGACCTTCGACGGCGACCCCGAAACCCCGCTGCTCTGGGTCATTCGCGATATTGAAAAGCTCACGGGCACCAAATACGGCTGCGGCGTCGCCCAGTGTGGCGCCTGCACGGTACATATGGACGGCATGACACGCCGCTCCTGCATCACCCCCATTTCCATGGTCGACGGCTCAGAGGTCATCACCATTGAAGGCGTCGAAGGCCGTGAGGCCGAGGCGGTGAAGACCGCATGGCGCGAGATCGACGTTCCGCAATGCGGATACTGTCAGTCCGGGCAGATCATGTCGGCGATCTCCCTGCTCCAGCTCGTACCCAAGCCGACCGACGAGGACATCGACGGCGCTATGGCTGGCAATATCTGTCGATGCGCCACCTATCACCGCATCCGCGCGGCGATCCACAATGCCTCCGCGGCGATGGAGGGCTGAGCCATGACCTTTCAGGATATGACGACAACCCGCCGCGGCTTTATCGCCGGCGCGGGTCTGGTGATCGGCGTGGCGATCGCGCCGCGCATGGTGGCTTCGGCCGAAACTGGCGTTCCGGCAGGAGGTGGTCCAGGCCTCACCCCGCTCAACGCCTTCGTGAAGATCGGTACCGACGACACGGTGACGATCCTCTCCAAGCACATCGAGTTCGGCCAGGGCCCGTTCACCGGGCTTGCAACCATTGTTGCCGAGGAACTGGATGCCGACTGGAGTCAGATGCGAGCGGTCCACTCGCCCACCGACGACCAGGTTTACGCCAACCTGCTATTCGGCCTCCAGGGCACCGGCGGATCAAGCTCGATCGCAAATTCCTGGGAACAGATCCGCAAGGCGGGTGCGACCGCGCGCGCCATGCTGGTCGGTGCGGCAGCAGAGGAATGGGGTGTTCCCGCCTCCGAAATCACCGTGGAAAAGGGGCGCATCAAGCACGCCGCATCGGGCAAGGAAAGCGGCTTCGGCGCGCTCGCCGACAAGGCCGCTCAGCAGACACCGCCTGAAAATCCGAGGCTCAAAGACCCCTCCGAGTTCAAGCTGATCGGCACGGAACGGCCCAAACTCGACACCGCATCGAAAACCGACGGCACGGCAATCTTTACCCTCGACATCACACCGGACAATCTCCTGATCGCCGTCGTCGCCCATCCGGACCACTTCGGCGCCACTGTAAAGAGCTTCGACGACAGCGAAGCGCGCAAGATCGCCGGCGTCGTCGACGTCAAGCAGGTTCCGCAGGGCGTCGCCGTCTACGGGGAAAACACCTTCGCCGCCCTGAAGGGCCGCGATGCCCTGAAGATCGAATGGGATCTCTCCAAGGCCGAGACGCGGTCCTCCGAGCAACTCGCGGCCGACTACGTCAAGCTCTTCCCCGAAAAGGGGCTGGAAGCGGCCAACACCGGGAATATCGAGGAGGCGTTCAAGGCAGAAGGATTGGCGACAGTCGAAGCCGAGATCATCTTCCCCTTCCTCGCCCACGCGCCGATGGAGCCGCTCGACGCCGTCTTCATAAAAGCCGATGACGGTTCTATCGACGTCTATACCGGCGCCCAGTTTCCCGGCTTCGATCAGAAGGTCGCCGCCGAGATCATCGGCAAGGACGTCCGTGTGAACACCCAGATCACCGGCGGCAGCTTCGGCCGCAAGGCGCAGTTCGGCTCGCCCTACATGCAGGAAGCTGCGTCGGCCTACGCCGCCACAGACGGTTCGCGTCCGCTCAAGCACATGTGGACGCGCGCGGACGACATCCGCGGTGGCTTCTACCGCCCGATGTACGCCCACAAGCTACGCGGAGCCATGGATGCCGATGGCCGTCTCGTCGCCTGGGATCAGGTGATCGTCGGTCAGTCGATCATGGGCAAGGCCGATCTCGATTCCACCTCGGTGGAAGGTGCGTCGAACCTGCCCTACTCGGTGCCGAACCTGAAGGTGAGCTCCCATAACGTCCAGCTTTCGATCCCGCCGCTCTGGTGGCGATCGGTCGGCCACACCCATACGGGCTTCGCGGTCGAGACCTTCATCGACGAACTTTTGCAGCGCGTCGGCAAGGATCCGGTCGAAGGCCGGCTCGCCTTGCTCGGCGAGAAGCCTCGCCACGCCGGAGTACTCCGGCGGGTGGCGGAAATGGCCAATTGGGGCTCGCCAGTGGAAAGCGGGCGTGTCCAGGGCGTCGCGGTGGTCGAAAGCTTCGGCAGCTTCGTCGCCCAGATCGCCGAGGTCTCGATCGGCCCGGACGGCGCGCCGCGCGTGCACAAAGTCTGGTGCGCGGTCGACTGTGGCCTTCCGATCAACCCGAACGTCATCGCGGCACAGATGGAGGGCGGTATCGGCTACGGTCTCGGCGCCGTTCTGTTCGATGCCGTGACGCTCGGCGAAGGCGGACGCATCGTGCAGTCCAACTTCCACGACTACCGGTCCCTCCGCATCAACGAGATGCCGGATGTGGAGGTCTCGGTGATCGCCTCGACCGAAAACCCAAGCGGGGTCGGTGAACCCGGCGTACCACCGATCGGTCCAGCCGTCGCCAATGCCTGGCGAACGCTGACCGGAAACCCGGTGCGCAGCCTGCCCATCGTTCCTGTTGTTTCGGCGTGAGGTGACACATGAGATATGGTTTCGCGATTGCCGGCCTCGTGGCCGGCGCGGTCTTCACCTTGCTTGCCGTTGACACCGGAACGACGGACGCGCAGGAGGCGGTGAACGGCCTCAAGCCTGTTTCCGCCTTCCAGTCGATCACCAATGAGAACGAGCGCTCGCTCGCCCTCTTCGCCGAAGCCGGCAAGGTGATCCAGCATCCTCGCTGCGTGAACTGTCATCCGGCGACCGACGTCCCGCTGCAGACAATGAGCATGCACAAGCACCAGCCACCTGTCATCCGTGGCGAAGGCGGCATGGGAGCGCCTGGCATGATGTGCAACACCTGCCACGGGCCGGAAAACGCCGCCATTGTGGGTCAGGCCGAGACATTGAAGAGCGTTCCCGGCAATCCGAACTGGCACCTCGCCCCGATCGAGATGGCCTGGGAAGGCAAGTCGCTCGGTGAAATCTGTCAGCAGATCAAGGATCCCGCGCGCAACGGCGACATGACGATGGAAGAGTTCGTCGCGCATATGGCCGAGGACGACCTCGTCGGCTGGGGCTGGGACCCGGGTGAAGGCCGCGAACCGGTACCCGGCACGCAGGAGGTCTTCGGAGAACTGATCAAAGCCTGGGTTGAAACCGGCGCCACCTGCCCCACCGGGTGAAATCGAGTCAGCACCGAGGCCGCCGGCTATCCGGCGGCCTTTCTCAAGGGACCGGATCACAAAAACTGGCAACAGCAAACGCTACTTTCCGATTCCGCATCAACAACTTGTCGGAAACTTCGGAATCAAATCCTCATCCACTTGAATCTGTTTCTGAAAAACCTCCCACGCAGGGCGAAGTAAGAGCCGCTACCGCACGCATCGGGGAAGAAAGGACTTGAAATGCGGGCTTCTCCGCGCAAGGAGGCAGGGAAACCGTTCCCACGAGAAGTCACGCTCATGTCCCCCACCTCTCCGGCGACCCCGCGTCGCCTCACTTCGCAGGATTTCCGTACCCTCGGCCTCGCGGCCCTTGGTGGTGCGCTGGAATTCTACGATTTCATCATCTTCGTCTTCTTCGCCACCGTCATCGGCAAGCTGTTCTTCCCGCCGGACATGCCCGACTGGCTGGTGCTGATCCAGACCTTCGGCATCTTCGCCGCCGGCTATCTGGTCCGCCCGCTCGGCGGCATCCTGCTCGCCCACTTTGGTGACCTGTTCGGCCGCAAGCGTGTCTTCGCCTTCTCGATCCTGCTGATGGCGCTCTCCACGCTCGGCATGGCGCTCCTGCCGACCTACGCGGCGATCGGCATATTCGCCCCGATCCTGCTCGTTCTGATGCGCATCCTGCAGGGAGCCGCCATCGGCGGCGAGGTGCCGGGCGCTTGGACCTTCGTTGCTGAGCATGTACCGATGCGTCATGTCGGCTTCGCCTGCGGCTTTCTCACCTCCGGCCTGTCGCTCGGAATTCTGTTCGGCTCGCTGATCGCTACGGTGATCAACTCGGTCTTCACACCCGAGACGATCGAAGCCGGCGCCTGGCGCATCCCCTTCCTGCTCGGCGGCATCTTCGGTCTGGTCGCCGTCTGGCTACGTCGCTGGCTGCAGGAGACCCCGATCTTCGTTGAAATGAAGGCGAGCCGCGCGCTGGCGCCGGAACTGCCGCTGAAGGCGGTTCTGCGTGACCACCTGCACGGCGTCATCATCTCCATGCTGCTGACCTGGGTGCTCTCCGCCGCGATCGTCGTGACGACACTTATGACCGCAACACTGCTGCAGAAGCTTTATGGCTACAGCGCCCAGCAGGCGCTCGCCGCCACCAGCTTCGGCATCGTCTTCCTGATCATCTCGACCTCGGTCGCCGGCGCCGTCATCGACCGGGTCGGTTCGGGACGCTTCTTCACGGTGGGCGGCGTGCTGTTCGGCGCGGCAACCTTCGCCTTCTACACCTATGCAGGCGTTTCGGTTCCGGTCCTCTTCGTCCTCTACGCGGTGATGGCGCTTGCCGTCGGCGTGGTCGGCGCGGTGCCCTACGTGATGGTGCGCGCCTTCCCGGCCCGCGTCCGCTTCACCGGGCTGTCGTTCTCCTACAACGTCGCCTACGCCATCTTCGGCGGCCTGACTCCGATCGCAGTCACCACCATGCTCGCCATCAATCCGATGGCGCATGCCTGGTACCTGCTGTTCATGGCAGCTCTCACCGTCGGTCTCGGCATCTATCTCTACATCCGGGGCGACGCGGTCGAATCCGCCGCCGGCATCGAGGAGTTGACCGAACGGCTGGCCACCAAGGCCTGAAGCTACCTCACTCGGGCCCCGGAACGTAGTTCAACACCGGCCCGAGCCAGCGTTCCACCTCGCGCACAGCCATGCCTTTGCGCGAGGCATAGTCCTCGACCTGATCACGCTCCACCTTGGCGACGCCGAAATAATAGCTGTCGGGATGGCCGATATAGAGGCCGGAAACAGATGAGCCGGGCCACATCGCCATGCTCTCGGTGAGCTCCACCCCGGTCGCCTTCTCCGCGTCGAGCAACCGGAACAGCGTGAGCTTCTCGGTATGATCGGGCTGGGCGGGATAGCCGGGCGCCGGGCGGATGCCGGCATAGGGTTCGCCGATCAGCTCTTCGTTGGAATAGGCCTCATCCGGCGCATAGCCCCAGAACTCCTTGCGGACCCTCTCGTGCATGCGCTCCGCGAAGGCCTCGGCGAAGCGGTCGGCAAGCGCCTTGACGAGGATCGAGGAATAGTCGTCGTTGGCCCGTTCGAACCGTTCGGCGATGCCGATCTCCTCGAAGCCGGCGGTGACGACGAAGCCGCCGACATAGTCGCCGATGCCGCTTGCCGCCGGCGCGACGAAATCCGAGAGCGCCACGTTCGGACGCCCGTCGCGCTTTGACAATTGCTGACGCAGAGTGAAGAAAGTAGCAAGCTCGATCTTGCGGCTCTCGTCGGTGTAGACCCGGATGTCATCGCCGATGGCATTGGCCGGCCAGAAGCCGATGACGGCCCGCGGGCGGAACCACTTCTCCTCGATGATCTTGGCAAGCATCGCCTGCGCATCGGCGAAAAGCTGGCGCGCCGCCTCCCCCTGCGCTTCATCCGCGAGGATCGCCGGATAGCGGCCCTTCAACTCCCAGGTCTGGAAGAACGGCGTCCAGTCGATGTAGCGCGAAAGCTCTTCCAGATCATAGTTCTCGAATACCTTAGTGCCGAGGAAGCGCGGCCTGACCGGCGTATAGGCCGGCCAATCGATCTTCACCGAGTTGGCGCGCGCGGCGGCAAGCGGCAGGCGCTGCTTCTCAGCTTCGGCCCGTGCGTGGGCCTCCGCCACCTTCCTGTATTCGGCGCGGATATTCTCGACGTAAGGCCCCTTCTGCTCCGGCGACAGCAGCGCCGAGACCACGCCGACGGCACGGCTGGCATCGGTCACATAGACCGCCTGACCCCGCTCGTATTGCGGGCTGACCTTCACGGCCGTATGCACCCGGCTGGTCGTCGCCCCGCCGATAAGGAGCGGGAGGTCGAAGCCCTGCCGCTCCATCTCGGAGGCGACGTGCACCATCTCATCGAGCGAGGGGGTGATCAGGCCGGAAAGCCCGATGATGTCGACTTTCTCCCGGACCGCCGTTTCGAAGATCTTGGTGGCCGGAACCATGACGCCGAGGTCGATGATCTCGTAATTGTTGCAGGCGAGCACGACGCCGACGATGTTCTTGCCGATGTCGTGCACGTCGCCTTTGACGGTAGCGAGCAGGATCTTTCCGGCGGCCTCACGTTCCGCGCCGCCGTTGGCGAGCTTTTCCGCCTCCATGTAGGGTAGCAGCACCGCGACCGCCTGCTTCATCACGCGGGCGGACTTCACCACCTGAGGCAGGAACATCCTGCCGGAGCCGAACAGATCGCCGACCACGTTCATGCCGGCCATCAGCGGCCCTTCGATCACCTGCAACGGCCGCTCCGCCTGCTGGCGTGCCTCCTCGGTATCCTGCTCGATGAACTCGGTGATGCCGTTGACCAGCGCATGTTCCAGCCGCTTTTCGACAGGCCATTCGCGCCACGACAGATCCTGCGCCTTGGCCTCCTTCGACCCCGCACCACGGAACCGCTCGGCGATCTCCAGCAACCGCTCGGTCGCATCCGGCCGGCGGTTCAGCACAACGTCTTCGCATGCCTCGCGCAGCTCCGGCTCTATACTCTCGTAGACAGCGAGCTGTCCTGCATTGACGATCCCCATGTCCATGCCGGCCTGGATGGCGTGATAGAGAAATACCGCATGCATCGCCTCGCGCACGGGCTCGTTGCCGCGAAACGAGAAGGATAGGTTCGAAACACCGCCGGAAATGTGCACCAGCGGCATCTGTTCCCGGATCGCCCGCGCCGCCTCGATGAAGTCACGACCATAGTTGTTGTGCTCCTCGATCCCCGTCGCCACTGCGAAGATGTTCGGGTCGAAAATGATGTCTTCCGGCGGAAAGCCAACGACTTCCGTTAGGATCTTGTAGGCACGCTGCGAAATCTCGACCTTGCGCTCGTAAGTGTCCGCCTGCCCCTTCTCGTCGAAGGCCATGATCACGACCGCCGCACCGTAATTGCGGATCAGCCGCGCCTGGGCGATGAAGTTCTCTTCACCCTCCTTGAGCGAGATCGAGTTCACCACCGGCTTGCCCTGAACGCACTTGAGGCCGGCCTCGATGATCGAGAACTTGGAACTGTCGATCATCACCGGAACGCGAGCAATGTCAGGCTCGGCGGCGATCAGGTTCAGGAACTCGACCATGGCCTTTTCGGAATCGATCAGGCCCTCGTCCATGTTGATGTCGATGATCGTGGCACCGTTCTCGACCTGATCACGCGCCACCGCCAGCGCGGCTGTATAGTCGCCGGCGGTGATCAGCTTGCGGAACTTGGCCGAGCCGGTAACGTTGGTTCGCTCGCCGACGTTGACGAAGGGAATGTCCTTGGTCAGCACGAACGGCTCGAGCCCCGACAGCGACATGAACGGTTTGTGCTCCGGCACCTGGCGCGGCTTGAATGGCGCCACGGCTTCCGCGATCGCCCGGATATGTTCCGGCGTCGAGCCGCAGCAACCGCCAACGACATTGACCAGACCGTCATGGGCAAAGCCCTCGATCTGTCGCGCCATCATCTCGGGCGTCTCGTCGTACTGACCGAATTCGTTCGGCAGGCCGGCGTTCGGATAGGCGCAGATGAAGGTGTCGGCGACACCCGACAGTTCCTGCAGGTGCGGCCGCATCGCGTCCGCTCCGAGCGCGCAGTTGAGGCCGATGGTAAACGGATTGGCATGCCGCACCGAGTACCAGAACGCCGACGGCGTCTGGCCCGAAAGCGTGCGGCCGGAAAGGTCGGTGATCGTACCGGAGATCATCACCGGCAGGCGGATACCTTTTTCGGCAAAGCGTTCCTCGCAGGCGAAGATCGCCGCCTTTGCATTGAGCGTATCGAAGATCGTCTCGATCAGGATGATGTCGGCACCACCATCGATCAGGCCGTCGATCTGCTCGGCATAAGCAAGCCTGAGATCGTCGAACGAAACGGCGCGGTAGCCGGGATTGTTGACGTCGGGCGAGATCGATGCCGTCCGGTTCGTCGGGCCGATCGCCCCGGCGATAAAACGGCGCTTGCCGTCCTCGCGTTCGGCCCGAAGCGCCGCACGACGCGCAACACGCGCGCCCTCGACATTGAGATCGTAGACCGCGCCCTCCATCTGATAGTCAGCTTGGGCGATGCGGGTCGAGGAGAACGTGTTCGTCTCTATGATATCCGCTCCCGCCATGGCATATCGGAAATGAATTTCCTCGATCGCGCTCGGCTGGGTGAGGATCAAAAGATCGTTGTTGCCCTTCTGGTGACAGGCGCAGCCGATGAAGCGTTCGCCGCGAAACTGGTCCTCGTCAAAGCCCAGGCCCTGGATCTGTGTGCCCATCGCCCCATCGAGGATAAGGATGCGCTCACGCGCCGCCTTCGCCAGCGCTTCCGCGATCTCCTGACCATCCCGGAGATCTCCCGTTGGTCCAAACAGATCGTTGAGCATGAGCGAACTCCTTTGTCTTTCTCGCGACACTTCAACGAAGTCACATAAAGACATGTTTATGTCAACATTCCTTTATGTTGTTCACCAACCGGGCAGCGCTCGGTCAACCCGCCGTGACAAAAGTCATGACCGTCGCTATAGAAACCCAACCCATACGAATGCACGGCGGGAGGAATTGCCATGGAGCAGAACAACGGATCGGCAAGCCTTGCACGCCACTGGACCGATCGCCCCTACCACCGCCGCTGGCTACTGGAGCAGGCGAACGGCCTGTTCGACTTCTTCCAATTTTCCTCCGTCAATCCGAATGGCGGGTTCTATGATCTCGACCGGAGCGGCCGACCGCTGCAACCGGACAATCCGGTACGCGGCATCCACGCCAGCGCCCGCATGGTGCATTGCTTCGCCATCGGCGATCTGCTCGGCCTGCCGGGGGCGGCCGACATCGTCGACCACGGCATGGACTTCCTCTGGAACCGTCACCGCGACCACGACAATGGCGGGTATTTCTGGCAGGTCGATGATAACGGCCCTGTCGATGCGTCGAAGCAGGGTTACGGCCACGCCTTCGTCCTGCTCGCCGCCGCGTCCGCCAAATGCGCCGGACACCCGCTTGCTGACCAGATGCTGGCGGACATCACCGATGTGCTCGAGACCCGTTTCTGGGAAGCCGAGCACGGCGCCATCGCCGAGGAGTTTTCCGCTGACTGGACGCCGGTACCGGGCTATCGCGGCCAGAATTCCAACATGCATTTGACCGAGGCGCTGATGGCCGCCTTCGAGATTACCCGCGAGCGCCACTATCTCGACAAGGCCGAAAGCATCGCCGACCTGATCGTCCGCCGCCGCGCCACCGAATGCACCTACCGCCTCCCCGAACATTTCGACGAGCAATGGGTGCTCGACAAGGATTACTACCACCCCAACGAAATGTTCCGCCCGGCCGGCACGACACCCGGCCACTGGCTCGAATGGGCCCGCCTCGTGCTGCAGCTCTGGGTACTCGGCGGCAAGAAGCATGACTGGATGCCGGAAGCAGCGCGTGGCCTGTTCTTCCAGGCAATGAAGCTCGGCTGGGACAAGGAACGCGGCGGCTTCTTCTACACGCTCGACTGGAGCAATGTCCCGGACAAGAAGATGAAGCTCTGGTGGCCGCTCTGTGAAGGAGCAGCCGCCGCGCATTTCCTCAACCAGCATGCCCCTAGCGACTTCCACGAGAAAAGCTATCGACAGATATGGGGCTTCGTTTCCCGCTATTGCATCGACCGCGAGAATGGCGGCTGGAACGAGGAACTGAACGAGGAGCTGGAGCCGGCGAACACGCTCTTCCCCGGCAAGGGCGACATCTATCACGCCCTGCAGGCCTGCCTTATTCCGCTGTTTCCGGCGAACGGCAGCCTGACGAAGATGATCACGGAGAGCAGCGGCAGACTGGCTTAGCGCGCCGCCTGGGGCGCCGTCCCGTCGGTGCGGAACGAGGCAACGAAGCCCGTGCCTTCGCCAAGCGCGCCGGCGCAGCGTACCGTGACCGGACCACGGCTCGGATCGGTATAGCTGCACCGTCCGGTCGCCCGAAGCGTCTGCGCCGGTACCGCTTTCTCTCCCGTATTGAATACCACCCGGTCGATGGTGAAACCTCCCCGCCTGTCGATCCCGTTCGGGGCGCCGCTGAAGGTCAGAATGTGGTTGTTGGCGAGCATGAAATAGATTCCGGTCCGCCCGTCCCCGTGCAACGAGCCGCCGAGCATGCCGGTACAGGCCGACGTCATGTCCTGCTTGCCCATCGTCACCTTCAGGCACTGACCGGAGAAAGTGATGAACTCCGGCTGCTTCAGACGGCCGGCAGCAGAAGCGTCGTTCGTTGCCGTGGCGGCCAGCATCAGTGTCAGCGAAGCGAGAATGGTTTTCATCGTGGATGCTCCGGGTCGATCTGTTTCCGGACGGATCTCCGTCACGCGGCGCAGGATAAGACAGGTCTCCCGTCGCCAACCGCATCGATGAGATAGCGGATGACGCTGTCGCCAGCCTTGAGTCTTGCTTGCCGTTCGGCTCAACCGGCCGGACGGTGCTGCATTCTGGCGGGCGGGTAACCCATCTTTTCGGAGATTTCGGCAGCAGCGGCGACCAGCGCGTCGAGATAGGCGGCACGGTTGCGCAGGCCGTCCTCACGTGGCGCCACCAGGCAGAGTGTGGCAACGCAGATGCCGCCCGCCTGATAGACCGGCACAGCGAAACAGTGGGTAAAGTTCTCCACCTCGCTGTTGAAGGTGAAATAGCCGTCCTTCGACGCCTGCCGGACCTGAGCGATGAAATCGGCCGGATCGAGACGCCGACCGCTGGGCAGGACGAAATCGTCGGCGGGAATGTAATCCAGTATCTCCGCGTCCGACATATGGGAGAGCAGCAGCCGGCCGGAGGCGGTCCATGGGATCGGCACCAGCTCGCCGATGTTCGTGGAGATACGGAATGGCCGCACACCCTCCCGCATCATCGCGACGGTGTATTTGTTGCCTTCCAGCAAACACATCTGCGCGGTCTCGCGCGTCTCTTCGGCCAGTCGGATCAGCATGCGATCGCATTCGCGCATCAGATCGAACTGTTCGGCGTAGGCACTGCCGAGGAAGTAGAGTTTGCGGCCGAGGAATACCCGCCCGTCCCCGCCCTGGTAGTCGAGCATGCCGTGCCGGAGCAGCAGATTGACGAGTTCGTAGACCGAGGACCGGGGCGCGCCGATTTCCGATGCGATCTCGTTCGGCCGCATCGGCTGGCGCCTGTGGCGCAGGAATTCGAGGATCTCGAATGCCCGGTCCAGGCCGCGCGTGCGTCGCGATACGATATCTTCTGCAGCGTCAGCCATGGCTCTCCCCGGATGGACGGATCGCGGCCTCGGCGACCGCGACCGGGTTATCAGGCGCGGTCGGCGCGGTAAGCCACGCAGTCCACTTCAACCTTGCAATCGACCATCATCCGCGACTGAACGCAAGCACGGGCCGGCGGGTTCTCCCCGAAATACTCGGCATAGACGCCGTTGAAACTCCAGAAGTCGCGCGGGTCATCGAGCCATACGCCGACACGCACCACGTCCTCCAGACCGTAGCCAGCTTCCTTCAGGATGGCGATCATGTTCTCGATCGCCTTGCGGCTTTCCGCAACGATCCCGCCTCCGACGATCTCGCCCTTCTCCATCGCCACTTGGCCGGAGACGTAGAGCCAGCCGTTGGCTTCCACGGCGCGGGCAAAGGGCAAGGGCTGGCCACCGGCTCCGGTTTCGCCGGCGCCGTAACGCTTGATAGTCATGGGAACCTCACTTTTCTTCTAGTTGAAACTCGATGTTTTCAGGAATTCGGCCAGCCGTTCGGTCTTCGGCCGGACGAACATCTCCTTCGGATCACCCTGCTCGCAGATCACGCCCTGGTTCATGAAGATCACCCGGGACGACACCTCGTAGGCGAAACGCATCTCGTGGGTGACCAGCAGCATGGTCATGCCGTCGGCCGCAAGCCCCTTGATCACCTGCAACACCTCGCCAACCAGTTCAGGGTCGAGCGCCGAGGTCACCTCGTCGAACAGCATCAGCCGGGGGTTCATCGCGATGGCACGGGCGATCGCCACGCGCTGCTGCTGGCCGCCGGAGAGCTGGCCGGGATAGTGGTTCGCCCGCGCGCCCAGCCCGACCCTTTCCAGCCAGCTCTGGGCAATATCGCGCGCTTCCTTGCGACCCATCTTCTTCACCTTGACGAGGCCGAGCATCACGTTTTCGGCCGCCGTCATGTGCGGGAAGAGATTGAACTGCTGGAAGGCCATGCCGGTCAGCGCGCGCTGGCGGGCGATCTCCTTCTCGCTCTTGCGGCGACGCTGCGAGCCCTCGACATGATAGCCGATCTCCTCGCCGTCGAGCCTGATCGTGCCACCCTGGAACTCCTCCAGCATGTTGATGCAGCGGAGCATGGTCGTCTTGCCGGAACCGGACGAGCCGATGATCGAGATCACCTCCCCTTCCGCGACGGTGAAATCGACGCCCTTCAGCACCTCCACCGGGCCGTAGGTTTTGCGCAGACCGGAAATTTCGAGAATTGTCTTTGCCATAGTCAGGAAGTCCTCAGGTCGGCACGGCCGTCTTGCGTTCGACATATTTGCCAAAACGCTCGATGCTGAAATTGACCACGAAATAGAGAAGGCCGGCGAAGAAATAGAACTGCAGGCTCATGAAGTTGCGGGAGATGACCTCCTGCGTGCGCAGCAGCAGTTCGGCAACGCCGATCACCGAAAGCAGCGTCGAGGCCTTCACCATTTCCGCCGCGGTATTGACCCAGGCCGGCAGGAACTGCCGCAGCGCCTGCGGCCAGAGCACGTAGGCGAAGGTCTGGGTGAATGTGAGCCCGATCGCCTTGGCTGCCTCGGTCTGGCCAGCCGGGATCGCCTGCAGACCGCCGCGAACGATCTCGCCGACATGCGATGAGCAGAAGATCGCAAGCGCCAGCACGCCGGCAGCAAACGGGCCGAGATCGACGCCGACGGCGGCCGAGACGTAGTAGCTTGCCAGAACCAGAACCAGAACCGGCGTACCGCGGATGATGTCGGTATAGGCGCGCACCAGAAGCCGCAGCGGCTTCACGCCATAGACCAGTGCCAGACCGACCAGCACACCGAACAGCGAGCCGGCGGCGATCGCCAACAGCGAGACCGACACGGTGACGCCGAGCCCGCTCAGGATGACATGGCGGGCGATCCACAGTTGATCGAAAAAGGCTTGGAAATCGGTCATGGCATCACCTTGGCACGCTGAGACGCCGCTCGGCCATGCGCATCAGCGCGGCGAGCACGGTGCAGGTTGCGACGTAGAGACCGGAGACGACGATCCAGGTCTCGATCACGCGGAACGTCTCGACATTGATCTTGCGGGCCTCGAAGGTGAGTTCGGGCACGGCGATCGCGGCGGCGAGCGAGGTATCCTTGAACAGCGAGATGACCGTCGAGGAGAGCGAAGGCAGCACGTTGCGGAACATCAGCGGCATGACGATCGACAGCCGGATCTGCATCGGGGTGAGCCCGATCGCCAGCCCCGCCTCCGGCAATCCCTTCGGGATCGACAGCAGACCGGCGCGGAACACTTCGGCCAGATAGGCGCCGGAATAGATCGACAGCACGGCAACGAAGCTTTCGATCTTGCCCAGCCGGACGCCCATCTGCGGCAGGGCAAAATAGGTAAACAGAACCAGCACCAGGATGGGCAGGTTGCGAATGACCGTCACGTAGACGGTCGCCGGCCAGCGGGCAGCCCGGTGCTTCGAGGTCAGCGCGAAGGCAACCACAAGGCCGATCAGCACGCCGATCAGGATGGAGATGAAAGCAAGCCCGAGGCTCAGCGCCAGACCCGCCAGAAGCTGGTCGAAGCTGCGCCAGATCGCGGCGAAATTCAGTGTGTAACCCATGATGATCCGATGCCGGCAGGAACGGGAACGGGGGGAAATCCCCGTTCCCGTAAACGCTTACTTGTACTCGACCGGGAAGCCGATCTGGGGCGGAGTCAGATCCTTGCCGAACCAGGTCTTGAACGAGTTAGCGTAGAAGTCGAACTCGACGCCGGTCATGGCTTCATGCAGCGCCGTGTTGACGAAGTTCAGCCAATCCTGGTCGCCGCGCTTGACGCCGCAGGCATAGGTCTGCGGGTTCCAGCCGTAGCCGGCATCCTTGTAGCGGCCGGGGTTCTGCGTCATGTACCATGCGAGCGACGACTGGTCGGTCGCGGCGGCGTCCGCGCGACCGGATTCCAGCGCCTGGTAGATCAGGTCGACGGAATCGTACTGGTCGACATTGGCTTCCGGCAGTGCCGCATGGATCATGTCCTCGGCGTAGACGTTCTGCAGCACCGAGACGGTGACGGAGGAACCTGCAGCCTTCAGCGCTTCATAGTCGGCATACTTGCCATCGGCCTTCAGCATCAGGCCAACGCCTTCACGATAGTAGGGAATGGTGAAGGCGATCTGCTGGGCGCGCTCGCCGGTCACCGTCATGAACTGGCAGGTGATGTCTACCTTGTCGGTGGTGATGTTCGGGATGCGGGCATCCGACGACTGGTTGACGAATTCGATCTTGTCCGGATCGCCGAACAGTGCCTTGGCGATGATGCGGCCCATGTCGACGTCGAAGCCCTGCAGCTTGTCGTCGGCGCTCTTGAAGTGCCACGGCGCATTGGTCGAACCGGTGCCGAGGATGAGATGGCCACGGGCGAGAACCTCATCCAGCTTGCTGCCCTGCTGGGCGAGGGCCGGCATGGAAATCAGGAAGGTTGCGGCTGCCAGCGACAGCGCACCGGCACGGAAGGAAATAGTCATGACACTCCCCTTTTTTGATTGCATGTCCCATTTGTCCAATATACCGGACATATGTCTGTTTTATTGGATTGACGTATTCAGGGACACCCGTCATAAATTGTCAATAGACCGCCGCGCCGATTTCGACGAAAAGCGTTGGACGGTCAGAACAGCCCGCCTGAGTCAGCCCGGATTTCCGCCATGTCGAGGTCGCCAATGTCCCTTCCCGCCGAACGCCTGAACCGCCTCGACACACCTGCAGTGCTTGTTGACCTGAAAATCGCCAAGGCCAACATCGCCCGCTTCCAGGAATACGCAAACGCGCACGGACTGAAGGTTCGGCCGCACATCAAGACCCACAAGCTGCCGATGATGGCCGAGCTGCAGCTCGCCGCCGGCGCCGTCGGCCTCACCTGCCAGAAGGTCACCGAAGCCGAAGCCATGGTGGAAGGAAGCCCCCTGGTCCGCGACGTGCTGATCACCTACAACATCGTCGGCGAGCCGAAGCTCGCCCGGCTGCGCGCGCTCGCAGACAAGGTCACGCTCTCGGTGGTGGCGGACAGCAAGGCGGTGGTGGATGGCCTGTCGGGGGCCTTCCGCGACGCGGACAAGCCGCTGACCGTGCTGGTCGAATGCGACACCGGCGCCAACCGCTGCGGCGTCGCCTCGCCCGCCGACGCGGCCGCCCTCGCCGCCTATATCGCCAACGCCCCGGGCCTTACCTTCGGTGGCCTGATGACCTACCCGCCGGCCGGCGGCGAGGCTGCGGTCGAAGCCTACATGACGGAAGCAAAGGCACTGATCGAGGCGCGCGGCATCGCCGTGCCGGTGATCACCTCCGGCGGCACGCCGACCATGATGCACGCCGGCGAGGCCCCGGTGACGACCGAATACCGGCCCGGCACCTATATCTACAACGACCGCTCGCTGGTCGCCCGCGGCTCGTGCGGCTGGGAGGATTGCGCGCTCACCGTGCTCGCCACCGTCGTCTCCGTCCCGGCGGAGAACCGCGCCATCATCGACGCCGGCTCGAAAACCCTTACCTCGGACCTCCTAGGACTCACCGGCCACGGCCACGTGCTCGGCCGCGACGACATCGCCATCGACCAGCTTTCCGAGGAACACGGCCGCCTGATCAGCACCGGCCCGATCAACCTCAAGGTCGGCGACCGCATCCAGATCGTCCCGAATCACGCCTGCGTGGTGACGAACATGGTCGATGAGGTGGTGATTGTTTCGGAGGGGGATGTGAAGACGCTGCCGGTCGTGGCGCGGGGGAGGATCTGGTAGGGTATTACGGTAGACGCTACCAGCACCATAAACGCTAAGACGCCCAGCTGCCACGACCGTGCCAGATATTATGATCTGATATAGAGGTTGCTCTCCGTTGGCTCCATTCAAGAAGCTGAAAATCACGGACCTACTGAAATTTGTGTAGGGCTCCGAGACATAGGGGAAACATTTTCAGATGGTTGGCTCGGAGGAATCCTGGAGAGGCCGACAATTCAATCGGTTACAGAAATGTGGGACATTTTTGCAGCCACCAAAATCATTATGTTTTATCGCTGAATTGTCCCACGTAGAAGAAATGGGAAAAGCGACAATATCATGTCGCGCGAAATGCTTAAACGCTCCCTTGGTAAGGGAGAGGCCGAGAGTTCAAATCTCTCTAGCAGCACCATTTTCCCTTTTAAAATCATATTGTTACCACGACACTTTATATTGGTGTGGCCCCTAAGGTTTGTCCCTACGGCAGGCCTCTGTGGCCAAAAGTGCCATTATCGCTGTCCGCGCGCGAATTCTCTGCAGATAGTCAACGGAACAGGCCTCTCGATGAAGTTGGTCGATCCCTCGAAAACCCATGCTTCTTGAAATTGATTAGCGGGCGTCGCAACGTGCGCATCGTTTGTTTAGGGTTTTGCCATGCATGAAAAATTTCGCGCATACACGGAAGCACTCCATCCCAAGTTCGAAGCCTTGATATCGATGAACCCTGTCACCTCCGGCACCCTCCCACCGGAGATAAAAGGCGCGGGCGTATACATGTTCACTGAGAGCGGAAGTCACCTTTACGTCGGGCGCACCCGCAACGTTCGCAACCGCTACCGGCAACACACCCGGGATGGCACGGGGCATAACAACGCACCATTCGCTTTTAAATTGGCCCGCGAAGCGACCGGCATACTGAAGAGCACATACAAAAACGACGAGACCTCCCGAGCGAATCTGATGTTGAACCCTGACTTCCTGGCGGCATTCAACAGCGCCCTGTTAAGGATGCGGGCAATGGAATTCCGGTTCGTCGAGGAAGCCGACCCAACACGCCAATGCCTTCTTGAGATTTACGTGAGCGTCGTATGCGGAAGCCCTTACAACGACTTCGACACGCACTAAGGCGACCCAGTGCCCAGATTGTCGGCAAAAACGTAAAAGCTGTGCTCAGTTGAATACGCAACTACCATTAGGTCGTCAGTTGTTGCATTGTCCCCGCTGGAGGCTCGACATTGCAACTACGATTCTGGGCATCATTCGTTGTGTTCATCGGTTCATATTTTCCACTGAGCCTGATCCTGCTCGTCCAAGATTTTAAGTACGAGCTGTTGTGGGCTCCAATGTGCTGGCCCCCGAACGGCACTACGTGCACGATACCACTTCGAAATGGATCGCTCTCCCTTAGCATCTTTTTCGTGAGCATGATTTGCGTATTTATTACACTCGGCGTGCTCTCAACGGTTCGCCCAAAAACGCCCGTTCGCGTGCATGAGGCGAAATACATCCCAGCTGAATTGATGAGCTACACGCTTCCCTACGTCGTTTCTTTCATGAGCCTTGACTACAAAGACACTGGAAAATTCGTGGGTCTTCTAATTTTTTTGGGCTGGATGTTCTTGATCACCTATCGGTCCGGACAACTCATCCTCAACCCGCTACTCGCTGTTTTTGGGTGGCGATTGTACGAGGTCTCACTTTCTTACCCCGGTGACGAGAAGCGGTATCCCGTGCGAGCAATGTCGAAGGACGACCTGCAGCTACCGGGGCAGGCGGTTGCTGCGACCATCCAAGATGTGATGCTGATTGAATCCAAGAGCCCAGAGGCAGACGATTAATGGCTACTTTAGAAGATTTGAAAACCCTTGACCTTGCTGGTGCAGAGGTCACTCTTTGGACAATTAAAGGGCCGACAGGGCCAGCCGCAAGCGCCCCGAAATATTCCGGCCGATGGGTTGAGACCACCGACGAAGTCGATGAGGCCCTGAAGACTACGCTCGTCTCTGAAGTGGCAAAAATTGAAGAGCTGCTTGATTACACTCTGCTTGCCCAAAATAATGAAGGCAGCGCTCTCCAAATTCCCGCCGACGAGACGCATACCGATCAGCTGCTGCAGGAGATCGCCGCCGAATTGCCCGGGAAGAGGGCCACCGAGACAAAGCACCTTCAGAATTCCGCGTTCTACGCAGCGAAATTTGTCATAGGCGAACAGGTTGTCTGGGCAGTCAGAAAAACAGAACGAAGCTGGAAGACGAAGAACGCTATCTCTGTCAGGAATTTATTTTTCTCTGATCAGCAGCTTGCAATTGATGATCGGCCCCACTTCGAGCTGGGGAAGACTTTCGACTTCATAATTTATGGCGATAACGTCCTAGTCCGCAATAAGGGCGCGTTTGAATCGATCCTTCGCTACAAGAGCACTCAGCGGGACGATTTCGCAGAACTTCAAGCCGAGGGCGACTTTGTGGCGGTTTTTGTCAGCGTTGCTCCCCTTGTTGAGTACGTCGGAGACAACAAGATTCAGCTGCGGCGCGCTTGTGCAATCAAAGACAAAGGACATTACCGGGACCAGGACTTCATGCAGAGGCTGCGAGACAATCAAGCCGAATACGGGTTTGAAATCCAATTTGACGGTGACGGCAAGATCGTCGCGACCGTCGAAACTTGCCCGCAGATCATGAAGGCATTGCTAGACCATCGATTGAAATCGGGTTTCTCAACTCTGGTATATGACGTTCAAGATACGACGCCGGTAGCTCTCTGAGATATTCTCGGGATCGAAAATGCGGTAAACCCTTGTCGATACCTCCTCAAGGGGGGGCTCTGGCAGTTTCGGACGACACTGTCCGAACGCTGATCTGCTCGCCCCCCGGTCACGTAGCATTATTCCGATATTGGTCCACCACGGGTCAAGAAATCCCGTGCCTCACTTGAAATCTTTGACTGCGAGATTTTGACCAAAAACTCGTGGCCGCCATCGTTTACTGTTAGCGTCCCAGCGGCGCGCAGCTGTTCAAAGAAGCGTCTTAGCTCTCCGTCTCTCGGAATGGTGACGATGTTGTCAGACATCTCGTCTTGCTCCCTGGGATTTTTATCTTCTTCACTCATAACTCTCTCCCATAAGAGGCGGAACGGAACGCAGTTCCGTTAATCGTGCGTTAACCATTATTATGGACTTTGCTCGCCTTTAAAACGAGCGCGCTTTCCATGACGACCGGATACTTACTCGATACATGTGTCTTGAGCGAAACCAGCAGGGTTAAACCCAATCCGCAGGTCCTCCAGTTCATAAAGAGTGCGCCGAACCTCGTCATTCCAGCGGCTGCTATCGTCGAGTTTCAACAGGGGATAATGCAACTTTGTTCTCGCGACCCCGTCAAAGCCGTTAGACTGACCACCTGGTACCAAGGGGTTATCGCCGCTGGAATGCCCATCCTGGAGACAGGAAAGGAGGTTGCCGAGGTATGGGGTAATTTGGCTGCCGATCCCAGACTCCGCAATCTCATTGTATCTCATCCAGGGGCGAAACGAATTCGTTTCGGGCAGGACCTCCATATCGCGGCAGCGGCACTGGTGAGCCAATTGCCGATTGCAACCTTTAATATCAAAGACTTCCTGCTGATTAATAGCTGCTACCCCCTTCCAGGCATTTACAACCCACAAGACGACACGTGGCATGCTCAATCAACTACGACTTATTCTCTAGCAGAGCGAGCCAACGTTTCTCTATAAGATAGCTCATCTTAGAACTTTCTCCACACGTACGTTAGTTCGCGTCGCGAGCATCGTTCGCGTGATGCTTTTTGTTTCTCCTGCTTAGCGGTCAAGGCGCGACCTAAGCCGCCGCAGGGGTAGCGACTCCACATATTGAACCTCCCGTTCGGCGGTGTACGGGAGTTCGATCCCCCACGTCCGCATCCGTCCGACGGCTTCTTTCCCAGAAATACCGAGCCTGATCGTAACGATCCGCAGGCTAAGGGCTCCAGCCGCCCACCCTTCCAGGATCGTCCGCTCATATTCTGGATGTTCCGGCTTGAAGTGCCTGTTGTCCCCGTTTCGGAAAAGATCGATGGCCTTCAGAATACAACTAACGGCCTCTTCGTCGGACATGTAACCGGCTTCGAAACCTGTCACCGAGGGCCAAGATTCCTCGTGCCACCACCTGGGTGACCGTGTGTGTCGTTCGTTGCCTCCCAGTTCGAACCGCCAGTAACTCCCACGCGCACGAAAATAGAAATGATGTCCGTCTAACCTTCCCTCTGCCTGCACAGGCGTCCAGCCCGATAGGTGGTACAGTTCAAAATCCCTGAGCCACTCCAGCTCCCCTCGGGTATCAGCTGAGAGATGCAGCCGTTGAAGGTCGAAGGGAGCGTCTTCCGGATCGTCAAACTCCAGGCCGAAACCAGCGTTGGCCATGGCGCGGAAAAACTCCGACATCCTGCCTGCCACTCTGGGCGGAGCCCAAATGCCGTCATTGCGAATGTAACCCGACTCGTCGGCGAGTTGCTCGACCTCTCGCCTGTCTTCCGCCGACATCTTTTTGAAGGTGATCGCGTAGCTGCAGGAGCCGTTGCTCCAAAGTGGCTTTAGAACCAGCTTGCTGGACATTTGGATTTACTCCTTGGGTACAGTCACATGCGTTCGGTTTCAAAGCTCGATCACGAAGCCGGGGCGATACCCGTTTTTGCCACGTTCATGCCGATAGCCGAGCGGGTTACAGATCACCCGCGAGTGACCTTCGACGTAATCTTGGAACTGATGGATGTGGCCGTGAATCCAGATATCCGGTCGCCCGGTCTGGATGACATCAGTGAGATCGCTGGCGAAAGCAGCGTTGGTGGCGTCACCCTGGTACTGTTTCAGCAATGATCGTGGAGACGGCGCATGATGCGTTAGGACGACGGTCTTGCCGGTCCAAGATTTTGCCATTTCACCAGCGATGAACGCCTTGCTCTCTACATGCCTGGCGACAATCTCGCGGCTTGTGATGAGCCGGGGCATTCCCTCACGAAACGGAGGCGAACCGTAGATTTCGCGAAAATCGAGCATGCTTCTTCGGCAGAAGTACACGGCCGCCTCAGCACGATCAGGAAGCGGCAACTCATCGTCGATGCCCCACGGAACCTGATAGTCAGTCCATAGCGTCGCGCCGATGATCCTGACGTGATCGATTTCGAGCGTTTCGTTTTCCAGTAGATGGATGTTGCATTCCTCCGCGTCTTCGCGTGCGGCGGATAGAGCACCATTGATGGTGTTCCCGTAATAGTCGTGGTTCCCAAGCACCACGACGACCGGCATTGTTGGAGCGATCCGCCGTTTCAGGAATTCGAGGCCGAATTCAAGGAAGCCGGAAATGTCGCCTGCGCAGACGCAGATGTCAGCTTGAGGGATGTCGATTTCGGCAGTCATATCGGCGTGCGTGACGTGCATGTCACTGATGATCCATGCTTTCATGGCTGTAACCTTCAAGGATGTGGGGAAAGAGGCGCAGGATGCGGCGCATCGTTGGCCGGAAAAGAGTGCGACGTTTCAGGCCGAGGTCGCTATCCGTGGCAGTGCGTCGAGCTTAGCCGCCATCTTTGCGACCTGATCAGCAGAAACTTTCCCCTTCACCTCCAGCTCGTCGGCAATAGCCTCCACGAGTTTCAGATGACTGCGGACAATCTGCTTCGCCCGCTCAAATTCGGTCCGGAGTACATCGTCCACCCAGACGGCAACCCCCGGGTCGTGATGTCGAAGTGTTTCAAGGTCGCGGTCGCTCTTCGCCAAGCTATGACGAAGGCGATTACCCATGCCCATGCCACTCTGTAGCATCGTGGCGATACGGGTGGCTTGAGCGAGATCGGAGTTCGGGCCTGCGCCAGCTCCATCACTCACCGCCCCAAGGAGCACTTCCTCGGCGGCAATCCCCGCCAGCAACACTGCAATTCGATCTCTGTAGGTTCTGACGGTGCGGTATGCGACGTTGGGCACCTCGAAGTACGCCCCGCCACCCGGCACCGTCTCACTGTCATTGCGTGTATGATCGATGATCATGGCACCGTAGAACTTCCCGTGATCAAGCGCGATGACTGCAACGGTGTGGCCCGCCTCATGGACCGCGAGTGCGCGCCGCAACGCGCCTGTGATTGGCACCATTTCTGGCAACGATTTCGAAATGTCAGCCATGGTGACATCCCGTTTGGCCCGTCGGGCAATACGCTTCGCATCTCGGGCCACCTTGGCAAGATCAGCTCCGGAAAACCCGTTGGTGGCTGCCATCAACTTCGGATGATGCTTTCTCGGCAGAGGCTGACCGAGCTGTTGCTGAAGGATGGCGATCCTGTCTGTCGCAGTTGGCAGGGGAATAGCAACATGTCTGTTCAGTCGCCCGGGTCGCAAAATGGCAGGGTCGATACGATCCAGAGCATTGGTTGCACCGATTACGACCACACCTTCACGCCCGTCGAGGCCGTCCAAGAGTTCGAGAAAGCCATTCACCACCTGAGTGCTGTAGTCTTTGTTATCGGCTGCGAAGGAATTGCGGTCACCGAAGCTGTCCATCTCGTCACAGAATAGAATGCAAGGCGCACTTTCCTTCGCTTTCTCGAAGTCAGCTCTCATAGCCTTCAGCAGGTCGCCAAGGTGACCTCTTGACTGCCACCTCGCCAAGGAGGTCGCAATAATGGGCACATTGCACTGCCGGGCCAAGGCGGCGGCAAACTGCGTCTTCCCAACCCCTGGCGGTCCCGACAGAACGATTCCGGTATCGACTTCCGACCAATCGATCTTGCCTCGCTGCCAGTCGATCAAGTCCTGGGCAAGCTCCATTCCCCAATCCTTGGCTTGGCCATAGCCGAACATGTCCTGCAACGGCGGCAAGCTTTCGCTCTTGGCACTCGACGCTTTGGCATCGAGGACAGATGCCTCGGCCAGACGCGCCAACGCGTTCCCGATTGGACGACCTCGCCGCAATGCCGCCCAAACATGCAGTAGCGGATAAGACATCGCCGCTTCCGCTTCAGTGGGACTGACGTCGATCTGATAGGCAATCCGGCATCCGATCCGAAAGTCCATTGTCGAGATCGGTGGGATGTCGACTTCGACGTCAACTTTCAAGGAGACTTGAACAGGAAGTTCGGCACCTTGTTCTTTGAAGATGAGCAGGCGGCGCTTTCGGCTGAAGTCCCCGTCCATCCTCTTGAGGATGGTCCTTGGCTTATCGGTAGCGGCGATCATCATGTAGGCCATGTCGTCTCGATCCGAAGAAAATCGAAGCAAGAGATTTTCGGCACATACGTCGTAGTCTTCGCCAGATCGGTCTGACGGAACGTTCAGCAGGACCACGCAGTCAGTACCGCTGATAAAATCAGGGGCCTTCCTGAGTGCCCGTTTAAGCGTGCAGTACAACGCTGCGTCTTGTGGCGTTTTCAGGGAGTGCTTTGTTTTCGGCACAGATATCCTCCTCGTGGCCTGAGCCACGAACTTCGAACATGGAATATTGTGGTGATGGGTCTAGCCGCGATAGCGGCGAACAAAGGTCTCTGGCCCGATAAGTGCGGTGTCGAGATCGATCTCGATCAGACGCGCGACAGCCATATTTGCCAGACCACGTATCGGCATGATTTCTCGGAATACGGTGAGGCTCTCAGCCAGGGTCAGGGATGATTGTTCATCCAGAACGGACAGCAATCTCACCCGATCCCCCAAGCTAACTTCACCGCCCGAGCATTGAAGCAGGTCTTTGCAATTCTTCAGACGGATCGGATCGATGTCTCCACGCGACATGGTCCGATATGTGAACCCTTCGCGGATGATTGCCTCGGCAACCCACTGGGGCGGGCGTCGCTGCCCAACGGCATCGATCACCAGGACATCAGACTGCCGTTCGGCGAGGAAATCGGGAGAATAGGTATCAAACCCATGGCGCAACTGCAGAGACCGGCAGTTCCAGCTCGAAATCTCGTCTTCGAATTCCAACAAGCACGCCACATCACGTGCCAGTTGGTCCCTGGCGACGAAACGGCCTACGCAGCGGTTGAATTTGGGCTGGGAGAAAATCGTTTGCGACGCGCGGGACGTCTTGCCAGAAGGCAACGACTGAATACTCATCTACACAACTCGAATATACACGCAATTGACGACGGCCCCTCGCGGGGCGGCGGATCAGCGGGATATTCGTATGATGTGTAGGGCCACGTTCTTCATGGCTAGAACAAATAGCGAACAACATCGTGCACGTCAATTGTTTTTTTGGAGGCGACACTGACCGCCAGCTTGCCCAGTAGACCAAGGGTAACTCGAAGGTGCATATGATGCGCACCAAGGATTGGCTGCTCCCTGTTCCGGTCATGTTGGCATCACACCTTCCTCAGACGCGAGGATAGTATTTTCGACGCTCGACGATCAGATCACCTGACTTGCCGACGCGAACGGGGACGAGCAGTCGAAACAGGCGCAATTCCCGTCGCGATCAATCTCGACGATTGAGAGATTTGCGAGCGAATGGTTGAATTGGTTGATCGGCACTGCAATATGCAGGCAAGGCTTTAGGAGGGAACGAGGAATGACGGACCCGCATGTGGTGGTTGCTTCTACGGTAGCTGCCGCTCAGGCAGCGGCTACTGTGACTCCACGAACCGTTGAACAGTTCGACAAGTTTGGCGCTGACGTCGCTAAGACCGTTCGTCTTCTCCTGTTCCCTTTTCAGATCGGTGGAGCGCTTCAGGATCGACTAGAGAGGTACATCGACCGGGCGATACGCCAGGTTCCGGAAGATCGACGGATCGAACCTGTTGAATCCGTGGCCTACCCCATTGTGGAAAAGCTTCGGTTTCAGCCAGAGCATGATCCGATCACCGAACTGTATATCCAGCTGCTTTCAAGGGCGATGGATCGCGAACGTGTTGGAGAAGCGCATCCTGCATTCTTCAGCATTATCACTCAGATGGCTCCTGATGAGCTGATATTCCTTCACGATTTCGCCCGCCGAGACGAGACGCTGATCATGTCGCCCATCGGGCAGAAGGTCTATCCCGACCAGGCATGGAGACAGGCTAGGCTGGATAAGAGCAAACTCTCAGTAGACGTCAGGCAAGAAGTCGAGGATCAAACTTTCGGCTACGAGGCACTGAGCCAGCCAGAGCTATTTCCAGTCTACCAGGAGCATCTGCAGCACCTCGGACTGATTGAGTATCATAGCCAGCGGGCACGGCACTATAAGCAGTTGGAATTGAAGACACGTGACGACAGCGAGTTGTCTATCTTCTCGATGAGGATCACGCATTTCGGCCGCCTTTTTCTAAAGGCCTGCGCCAGGGACATCTCCAAAGCCGTTACGCCCGCTTCATCAACCGTTTGAGGTTCGCATCTCCGCACGCTGCCGATGAATTAAGCTGGAGAAACGATATTGAGTTCTTCGTGGTAATTCTGAAGCGTCGAGTAGCGGTACTCTCTGAGGATGTTTTTGTCGCCTGCGTTTGCGGCTTTGACATACTTCTTGATGTATTTCTCGAATCTCTCGCGAATATGAAGTTCCCGGTCCGCGATCTTCACGAATTCGTCCTGGGGGATATGGAAGGCGTCCTGAGAAACGTGGTTTTCATTCTTGATGAGAACCGCTTTCGTGTAGTCCAGCCCTTTCGTTCCAGTGGTAATGAATGATGAACTGTGCGTGATATGGGACCGCAGCGGAATCCCGAAAAGCATCCCGCTTTCGATCCGCACGGTGACCACCCCGTAGCCACGGGTCTTTTCAAGGGCGAGATCGCCGGTGACGCCCTCGTGAAGGGCTTCGACTAGATTGCTGTTCTCTTGGTAAAACTCTTCATCAAGTTTGACGACTTTGATTATCTTCATGAAAAATCCCGGCAATAAAAAAAGGCCCGGAGGCCTTTTTTTGTCAGTCAGTGGGTATTTCAGTTTTTAACGTGGGGCACACCCTACCACCACATCAGTCAGCGGGTATTTCAGTTTTTAACGTGGGGCACACCCTACCACCACATCACTCGATATCTATATGTCACGCGCAGGCACAACGTCAAGAACTGTTTTGCAAGCACCAGATCAGCCAGTCGTCAATCGAATGGTTTGTTATTCTATAACCCATATAGGTCTCTTGGACTCATTTGTAAGACCGCGATGTCGATTTTTGCACTGGGAAGGCCGACATTTAGCATTTCCTTGAATACTCAGTCCCTCCACTGTTGGAAGGCTCTAGCGCCGATTGGCGAGCCTGATAAGACGCCTCCCAACGATTCGATGTCCGCAAACATGAGCTGCGCGGACTTGTAACACCCTACTCTGAAGGGCTGATGGCAGTTGCCATCTAATTCCGGGATGATCTGTTTGAAAGGCATGATCTATGGACGTTAAATCATCACAGGTGACCGGCAATGCTGCCTTGCATTATGCCGCATGGCAGCTCTCTCGGAGAGGATGGAACGTTTTGATGACGGCCCGCAATTCGAAGGCCAGCGACCTGTACTGTGCAAACGATGCAGAGACCGTTTTTTTCGGGGTGCAGAGCAAAGGGCTGACGAAACGAGACCCTGTTGGCCTGGGCGGCAATCTGGACAATCTACGGTCGGATTGGTGGATCATCACGATCAAGGCAAAGACGGATGCGCCGGTCTGTTACATCATGAAGCTCGACGAGGTTAAAGCCCTATGCCATCGCAGCGATCCTGCGAAGAGCAGCAACGGCAAGGTTTCGATGTGGCTGCAGCCGACGGCTTATGATCGCCCTGAGTTTCGCGAAGCATGGCATCGGTTCGGAACGGCCGGTCAAACGGGTGTCACTGCAGAGGAGGAACGCTTCCCCTGATCAGGGCTCTGATCCATTGATCTCGTGCGTTAGCTAGCATCTTGCATCTTGCTCGCGATCCATAGCGCCACCATATGCTGAAGGTTTTTCGCCCCCATCCTCGCCTTAAGCCGCTCGATCCGATGCTCAATCGTCCGTGGCGACAGGTTCAGCATGAGCCCGATTTCTTTCTGAGCCGCCCCCTCTGTCAGTAATTGGAGAATGCTAAGGTCGATACCGTCCGTTTTAAAACCTGAGACTTCAGGGAGCAGGAGATCGATCCTGGAGAAGACGATGCACCATTCGCTTCGACGGATTCCGGATTTCTTGGGAACTAGCAAACGTTCATAAACAATCCTCCAGCCCCCGAAAACGTTGCTCCCTTTGCAAAGAGAGGGCCGCTTCTGTGCCAATACCTCGGTCAAAGCAGGAATGGTGATATGCTTCAGGTACTCCTGGTCTGGAAAGCTACCAAAATCAAAGGGCTCTTGTAGCGTAGCAAAATCCAGCACCTTCGTTGCAACGCTGTACCGCCGGACAAATTCGACCGAGAAGGCTTCCACACTGGGAAATTTGTAATCAACTACACGATGGGAAAGGTTATCCAACATGCGAAAATCGCAGGGGGAAACTACCCTGTGCGACAGCTGAGCGCTTCCTGCGGTCATCAGAGGACGGAGGTCGTTTTCCCCCTCGGATTTGATCGCTCAGGGAAGGTCTATGAATCGTTGAAGCGCAACGCTCGTAAGATAGCGCTCGCCCTGGCAAGCGAGGCTTCGGCGGCCTCTAGCTCAATGGAGACCGTGAATAGATCGCGCGCAGACATTCGAAGGAATTCATGAAGGACCGCGTCTGAATTCCTTGCCAGCAAGATGAGCTGTGGCCCACTCGGTGCTCTGGAACCGGCAAGCCAATATTTAGCGGCCCGTTCACTGGCTCCAGTCCATTGCATTATGGTTTTCGCTGCCCGTGCGCTTCGACCCAACTCCTCTCGAAGTGCCCGAGACACCGCAAGCGAATATTCACGCCGACTTTCCGCCGCAGAAGGCGGAACAGTTGTGCCCGATTTCCGAACCATGTTCCTAGTCTCCTCGATATATACTCCAGCCGCCCAGAATGAACGGTATCAAGAATTGTTGACGTCCGATGGTCATCGACTGGAGTCAAAAGGGCGGTCGCTCAGCGACACCCGAAGAACCAAGAGTTCCCGCTGCAACTTATGTTCGGATGTCCACCGAGCATCAGAAATATTCGACTGACAATCAGATCGCGGTCATCCGCCGATACGCCGAGAAGGTTGGATTTGAGATCGTTCGCTCTTATGCCGATGAAGGCAAAAGCGGGCTTCGCCTGGTTGGGCGGGATGCGCTTCAAAGTCTGCTTGCAGACGTCGAAGCTGGTCGGGCCGACTACAAAGTCGTACTTGTCTACGATGTCAGCAGATGGGGGCGTTTTCAGGACCCTGATGAAGCTGCCGAGGTCGAACTGCGCTGCAAGCGTCACGGCATTGGTCTGCCCCCTGAAAAGTGGTCCTCCCTGAAGTAGGCTATTGAGCCGTAGGAGGACGTTGGAATGCCCCAGAAGAAGCACAAACCCGAAGAGATCGTGGCGAAGCTGCGCCAAGTCGATGTTCTGTT